>Ga0193747_1000012_pt1 | contig 189504 bp, 156 predicted proteins | sample L1m2metaG_FD_143048 | JGI IMG/M metagenome (GOLD analysis project Ga0193747, IMG submission 143048) | Soil microbial communities from a riparian zone of the East river system, Colorado, United States - L1m2 | ecosystem: Environmental > Terrestrial > Soil > Riparian zone | place: USA: East... | reverse complement strand
ACATCGCAGAGCATTACCGCGAGCAGGGCTTCGGTAATAAAGCCATAGCGATGTTCAAGAAGATAGATCGCCTCCATCCGGGCACGCCTGAGATAGCCGAACAACTCGCTATGCTCTTCGAGTCGCAGGGGCTGGCGGTTGATGCGCGCGCTCAATACATGTTTCTCGCCGATGCTTACACGAAAGCGGGGGACGCGCCACACGCCCTTCAAGTCTTACGCAAGGTTGCAGACCTTGATCCGCATAACGTGGATATTCGACTGAAACTGGCCGAAGGTTTTTTGCGTGAAGGGTTGAAAGAAGATGCGGCACGCGCATTCTCGCACGCGGGCGCGCAACTTCATGAGCGCGGCGATTTCGAGCGCGCTCTATATTCGTATGGCCGTACTCTGGAGATCGTTCCGAACGATTACGAAGCGCTGAGCGGTATGGCCTCAACCCACCTTGCGCGCGGCACGGGCGACGAGGCCGCAGAGATTCTTGAGCGCGCGGTTGCAGCGACGCCGGAAGACGTGAAGCTGCTGGAGCTTCTAGCACACGCATACGTGGAAGCCGAGGACGCACCCGCAGCCGAGCGCGCCACAGCAGTATTGGTCTCACAACAGCCCGCCGCTTACGCACGCTTCGCAGATGTCTCGCGCCTTTACATCAAGGAAGGAGACATAGCCGCTTCTGTGCGCGTGCTCGAAGGCATTATAGGCCAGTTGCTATCGGGTCGTGACGAGGAGCTTGTGCTTGATCTGCTGGGCGAAGTGCTCGCGCGCGACCCGGAACATGTTGACGCGCTGCGCCTGCTCGTTCGCGTCTACTGGTGGCAGCGCGATGCAGAAAAACTGCACTCTGCATTGGAGCGACTTGCAGAGGCTGCGCAGGCTGCGCACAGGATTGAAGATGAGCGTTCTGCCCTCACGCAGCTTGCCAGGCTCGCGCCCGACCAGACGCGCTACCTCGAACGCTTGCAGGAACTCGGCGGCGCGCACGAAGAGACTGGCGACGAAGCGATCTTCTCTACATCGCCGGTCAAAGAAGAAGTTCCCAGCTTTGAAAGCTTCATGCCGGAAGTGGAAGAGGTCGCGGCTGACTTTTCCGAAGGATCGGGTGCGGACGATTTACAGTTTGAATCGAACGCCGTGGCGGAGCCGGAAGCCGCTGCCCCCTTCGCCGAGACAACTGAGATTGCGCAGTACGCAGCGTCAGACCCGTCTGCTTCCTTCGCAGACTTAAACGACTGGACGGATGATGCGGGACAGGCTGAGGTGGAAGAACCCGCTACAGCCTTCTCTTTCAGTCAGGAGACGCCGCCTGATTTTAGTCAGGAAACTCCGGCAACAACTGCTTTCGGACAGTCTTCGCCCGTTGCAGACGAGCGGCGCGATCAGATGTGGCGGCAGGAGCTTGATAGCGTTGACTTCTACATAGCGCAGGGCTACACGGACATTGCGCTCGACACGCTGGATATGCTCGAACGTCAGTTCGGCAGTCACGCGGAGATTGAAGAGCGGCGCGAAAAATTGAGATCAGGTGGCGCGCCCGTCGCTGAAGCTGCACACGAAGAGACGATAGAGTTCTCTGCCATAACCCCTTTCGATCTGGCCGATGAGACTGAAGCAAGCAGGGCAATAGAGCCTTTCAAAATATCGGAGCCGCATGAGCCGCCGTTTATCGTCGAAGAATCTCAGCCGGAGCCGGTGAGCGCCGTTCAACAGCCGCAACCATCTACGCAGCCGGCAATCGATCCCGGCCTGGCCGCAATCTTCGACGAGTTTCGCACGGCGGTCGAAGATGAAGAACCCGCGCTCGCGGACGGCGATTACGAAACGCACTACAACCTCGGACTCGCCTACAAAGAGATGGACTTGATGGATGAGGCTATTGAAGAGTTGCAATCGGCTGCGTCGATTGCCTCGCCACGAGACGGCACGCCGCGCTACCTGCAATGCTGCAATCTGCTTGGGCACTGTTTCATGCAGAAGGATATGCCGCAGGTTGCAGCCATGTGGTTTCAGAAAGGATTGGAAGCGCCCGGCCACACGGAAGATGAGTATCAGGCGCTGCGCTTTGAACTCGGCACGGCTTATGAGAAGATGGGTGACCTGGAGCGAGCCATCAAAACTTTCACGGAAGTTTACGGTATCAACGTCACCTATCGCGGCGTCGCCAACAAGCTACGCGAATTGCAGAAAGACCGTAAATAGTGAATAGTGAATCGTGAATAGAAGTTGAGAACATTCGCGGCTTGCTCTTTCTATTCACTATTCACTATTCACTATTCACGAATATCATGTCCGCAAGGCTAACGGTCATCTTCTACATTATACTGTGCCTGGAAGTGGGGCTGGTGTTGACGCTGCTTCCCTGGATTCCACATGGGTTTCTGGGTTTGAGCGATTGGAGCGACAACTACTTTCTGCTTTACGCCGCGCAGAAGGCCGGGCTTCAGGGCTTGCAGCGCGTAATCTCTTCGGGCTGGGTGCGTGGCGCTGTGACCGGACTTGGCCTGCTCAATCTGGGGATGGCTTTCTGGGAGATAACGCACTTCAAGCAGGTAGTTCAAACTCTACAGGGCGGCGCGCCCGCTAGCCCGGATAAAAGCGATGCCGCTCGCACTAATCCAACAACCGATCCTCTATCTGATTACAGACGGCGCGATGACGCCGACGACAAATCCGAATAGCCCTGAATTCTCATGCATTCTCCATCTGGTAGAAGCAGCAGTTCAAGCGGGCATCTCTCTTATCCAACTGCGCGAAAAGAATCTAAACGCCGGAACTCTCTTTGAGCTAACAAGGCGCGCTGCGGCGATTACCAAAGATAGCGCATCGCACCTTCTCGTAAACGACCGCGCGGACATTGCACTCGCCGCCGGCGCAGATGGCGTTCAACTCACCGTCAATTCTCTTCCAGCCGACAGCATTCGACGCAGTTTCGGCGAGCAATTTTTAATAGGTGTCTCCACACATTCGCTAGACGAAGCACACCGGGCCAGCAACCTTGGCGCAGACTTCGCGGTCTTCGGCCCCGTATTCGACACGCCATCGAAGCGCGCCTACGGTGAGCCGCTCGGCCTGTACAGGCTACGCGAAGCAGCGCAAGCTCTAGCGCCGTTTCCTCTTCTAGCCATCGGCGGCATCACGCTGGAAAATCTCTATACAACTTTGCGAGCAGGCGCGAAAGGCGTTGCGGCTATACGTCTCTTCGATGACCCGCGAACTCTCGGAAACGTCGTCAACCTTATACGAGAGCGCTACTCCAAAGAACAATAGCTATGCTCTAATCATCCAGGCATGACTGAGAGACATATACATGCGCAACCCATCGCGCTCAGTATCGCCGGGCTTGATCCTTCGGGCGGAGCCGGAATAATAGCTGACATCAAAACTTTCACAGCGTTCGGCTGCCGCGCACTGGCAGCCGTCACCTCTTTAACATTTCAGAACAGTTCAGGCGTTTACGGCGCAGTTCATCAATCCGCAGAGATTGTGAGCAATCAGGTCTTGCCGATCTTAAAAGAGTTTCGCGTGGCGTGCGCGAAGACAGGGATGCTGCCGACGCGCGAAATCATAGAAGATGTCGCGCGCCTTTTTCGTGAAGAAGATTTGCCAGCGCCTGTGGTTGATACCGTCATGCGCTCGACCTCCGGCTTCCCGTTGATTGACGAAGATGCAATCGCCGCTCTTGCGTCCGAGCTTTTTCCCGCAGCGCGACTGATTACGCCGAACATCCCAGAAGCCGAACGGCTCACGGGATTAGAGGTCATGGATGAAGAAGGAATGCTGCGAGCCGCGCGAAGTTTGCGCGAGATGGGGGCGCGTGCGGCGCTGATCAAAGGCGGTCATCTAGCTGGCGACGCCGTTGACCTGCTCGACGATGAAGGCCATGTAACTGTCTTTCGCGCAAAGAGAATCGAAGCCGGGATGTTGCGCGGCACCGGCTGCATGCTGTCGGCTGCAATAGCTGCATGTCTCGGCAAAGGCATGAGCCTCGAAGAATCCGTAAGCGAAGCCAAGCGCTTCATCACAAATGAAATCAGAAAGGCCGTGACCGAGTGACAGAAAAAAAGCAGTGATAAGTGATAAGAGAAAAGCTTTCCGTTCTTTCTTATCACTCATCACCGCTTTACTTATCACGGCTTTTCTATTGTCACCTTCTCCATCTTCACTTCCGAACTGGGACGGTCGTTGCGGTCTTTGGGCGTGGTTGCGATTGCGTCAACGATCTCTTGCCCTTCAATCACGCGCCCGAACTTCGTGTAGCTGGGCGGCAAGGGATAGTCAGCGTGCATGATGAAGAACTGCGAGCCGTTGGTGTTCGGCCCTGCGTTCGCCATCGCCACAGTGCCCTTCGTGTACGCGCCCTGATAAAGCTCTGACGAGCGATTAATCTCATCATTAAAGCGCCCGCCCCACGCCGATTCGCCGCCGCGCCCCGTGCCCGTCGGGTCACCGCCCTGAATCATGAAGCCCTTGATGACGCGATGAAAGATGACGCCATCGTAGTAGCCGCGCTCGGCCAGTGTTATGAAATTCTCCGTGGTCTTCGGCGCGTCCTGTTCCAGCAACTCGAACCTGATCGTGCCCATATTCGTCTTTATGTTCGCTATTCGATTAGCCATATATTCTCCAGGTGGACAGTAGACAGCAGCAAGTAGACAGTAAGTTTATTGAGTATTCGAGATTGAGTTGATAAGTACAATCTTGACAGCTACTCAATCTTCTCATGCTGACTACTTGGCTACTGTCTACATAGATTTTAAGATCATCTCTTCAATTGCAATAGCCACGCCGTCCTCGTCGTTAGTGGCAGTCGTGTGAAAGCGCGCAACGTCTCGCAGAAACGCGCGCAGTGTCGGCTCGGAGTTTCCCATTATCACGCCCGTGCCTGCGTATTCCAGCATCTCCAGATCGTTGAGATTGTCGCCGATTGCCATGACTTCTTCGCGCATCAGGCCGAGTTCGCGCGCAGCGGCGGCGACACCTGCGCCCTTCGATGCCTCCGGGTGAATGATGTCAAGAAGCGCGAAGTCCTGCTTAGGGTACATGGTGGCAAGCGTCTTCACGCGGTTTCCGAGTTCGCTCTCGATGACGCGGCTCAGACCGCGCATAGCCTCGCAGCCGCCGGAAAATGCAATATGCACAGGCGAGTGATCCATGTACTCTTCAAGAGATTCGACGCGGCGCACAGCATCTTCTGCTTCGTCGCCGTGAATGCGCCTGGCCCACGCGATGTATCTTGCCAGCGCCACGTTATCGTCGCTCAGGTGATCGTAAACCAGAACGCCCGCGCCATCCGGCTCGTCGCTCAAGAGCGCGTCGCCGCCATGCTCGCGCCCTACGCGCAGCACTTCGCGCGCGGCGTCCAGTGGCAGCAGAAGCGCGGAGACTGTCTCAAGCGTGCGCGCGTGCTTCGTTAAAGCTCCGTTGTGCGAAATCACGGGCGCGTCAAGGCCAAGCTCAAGCGCGAGCGGTCGCGCATCACGAAATCGTCTGCCTGTGACCAGCGCTACCTGAATCCCACGCTCACGCGCAACTGAAATCGTCCGACGATTTCTCTCCGAAAGCAGTCCGCGCGAATTTAGCAGCGTTCCGTCAAGGTCGAGCGCAATTAATCGAATCATAAAAGCCGTTACAAATTACAGGTGACCGAGTGACAAGATAAAGCTTTTCACTGTCACTTGTCACTCGGTCACGGTTCACTGCTTTCAAGTGCAGGATGATTACTCCATCTGACGTATGAAGCGCGGACACACCGGCAAAAAGGGAAAAGAGTTTACACATGCTTCTGCATTTGGAAATCGCTCCTATTTTGCGCGTAAAATCAATGGAAGCCGGAAAACAGTCGGAGGAAGGAATCATTTCATCATGAACGTGACGCACCTTGAATGCGCTCAATGCAAACTCCGCCACGAGGCACGGCGGTTGCACAATCTTTGCGAGAAATGCGGTAAGCCATTACTGGTTCGCTACGATCTGGAACGAGCCGGGCGCAGTTTGACAAAAGAATCATTGCGGGGACGAAGGGCAGACCTCTGGCGCTACCGCGAAGTTCTTCCGGTTGAAGCGGACGAAAACATCATCTCGCTCGGCGAAGGTTTCACTCCAATGCTTCATGCAGAGCGGTTGGGCGAGCGGCTGGGTCTTCGTGAACTCTACATCAAGGACGAATCGCAGAACCCCACGCAGAGTTTCAAGGCGCGCGGAATGGCTGCGGCGGTCTCTATGGCGAAGGAGTTGGGCGCGCGAAAATTAGCGGTGCCTTCAGCCGGGAACGCTGCGGGCGCGCTCGCAGCCTACGCCGCACGCGCAGGGCTTGAGGCTTTCATCTTCATGCCGCGAGACACGCCGCGCGCCAACATAATCGAGTGCGAGCAGACGGGCGCGCACGTCACATTGATGGACGGTCTCATCACGGACTGCGGCGCTGAGGTTGGAAGGCGAAAAGAGACGGAAGGCTGGTTCGACGTTTCGACATTGAAAGAGCCTTATAGAGTCGAGGGCAAGAAGACGTTGGGGTATGAGTTGGCGGAGCAATTTGATTGGGAGTTGCCGGACGTTTGCATCTATCCGACGGGCGGGGGCACAGGGTTGATCGGAATGTGGAAGGCTTTCGATGAAATGGAAACTCTGGGATGGATTGGACGTAAGCGCCCGCGCATGGTGACTGTTCAATCGGAGACTTGCGCGCCCATCGTGCTGGCATTTCAAGAGGGGAAGCGATTCGCAGATGAATTTCCGAATGCCGCGACGGTCGCTTCGGGGCTTCGCGTCCCTCGCGCAATCGGAGATTTTCTGATTCTGGATGCGTTGCGCGAATCGGGCGGCACTGCCATCGCGGTCACGGATGAAGAACTGCTCGCAGCCGTCGGCGAAATTGGCGAGAGCGAGGGCTTGTTCGTCGCGCCGGAAGGCGCAGCATGTCTGCCTGCATTGAGGAAGTTGATCGAAGCCGGAGAGATAAAAACGGGCGAGCGTGTCGTGCTCTTCAACACGGGCGCGGGCGTGAAGTACCTGGAAAGTTTCGCGGAGAATGAAGTTTGAAAGTTCGTGTTAAGGAGTTTGAGATGAAAGCTGGTCGGTGTCTTCTGGTTCTGTTGTTGACATTATGCATGCTTGGCTCGGGTCTGGCTCAACAGGCCGCGCAGACGAATGCGCCGGAGCCGGATCGTGCGAAGTTCGAGGAGTTGCGGACTCGCGGCTTTGAGGCGCTTTACAATCTGGATTACGAGGAGGCTCGCAAGGCTTTTCAGGAGTTGGAGCGATTATATCCAACGCACCCGGCAGGCGCGCAGTTTCTGGCCGCAGCGCTGTGGTCTCAGATTCTGAACAAGTCGCGCCGCTTGCAGTCTTCGCTCTACAACTCGGACTCATTTTACTCCAATAACGAAGACCAGGTTGACCCGAACGACCTGAATCAGTTTCGTGAGTTGACCAGACGCGCGGCCACACTTGCTAAGACAAGGTTGAGAGCGAACCCGCGCGACGTTGAAGCGCTATATTTTCTGGGCGCGACCGAAGGATTGAAGGCTGCGTTCGAGGGCGCGGTTCAACGTAGTTTCATTTCAGCGCTGCGCGACGGTTCGAGCAGCGTTGATCGTCATCGTGATGTGCTCAGACTCGACCCGAATTTTCACGACGCTGAATTAACCATAGGACTTTACGATTACGTTGTGGGCAATCTTCCGCTTCCTGTGAAACTGCTGGCTAGCATTGGCGGATTTCACGGCTCGAAGAAGCGCGGGCTTGCCACACTTGAGCGAGTTGCGCGTGAAGGAAAGCTGGTGCGCGACGACGCCCGCTTCATTCTCATCGCGCTATACAAACGCGAGAAGCGATTTCTAGATGCGCTCGCAATCTCGCGCGAGCTTGGGGCAAAGTACCCGCGAAACTATCTCTTCAAACTGGAAACGGCGGACGCTCTGGTGTCACAGGCCGAGGTTGACCGCGCCGCAAACAAACTGGCCGATGCCGGAGGCGAAGAGCGCGAGGCTTTTGGAATCTTCGAGGCGCTTCTGCGTGACCGTGCGGCTGTGCGTTACCAGGATTTGATTCACTTCAGGTACGGCGAGACTCTGATGACAGCCAGCCAGTTCGACCGCGCTACGCGAGAGTTTCTGGCTGTGACTACGACCACGGGCGCAGAAGCGAACCTTGTCACGCTGGCGCACCTGCGAGCGGGACAGGCGCTTGATTTGGCCGGAAAGCGGAACGATGCGCTCGCACAATACAAGACCGTACTGGCGCGCCCCAACGTTTACGATTCACAGACGGAAGCGCGCGACGGTTTGCGCTCGCCTTATAAACCAAAAAAGCAAGCAGGGGACACTGATGAAGAATAACAACGCAATTCAAGATTGCCTTTGCGATTTTGCCCTCCCGCGCGAGGTTGATTTCACGCAAAGACGCAAAGACCCAAACGAGAGCGCAAAGGTACTGGCATTCTCGCCTCGCGCAGAAGATGAAGAAGAGTTTCGTACGGATGCTGGCCCGGGCGTGGCGCGTGCGCGAAGACTACTGCTCTGTCTGGACGGCGTGCCGTTCGATGTCATGCGCGAGGCAAAGTCGCGCGGGCTGTTTGACGGATTCAACGCGCCGTCTCGTCTGCTCTCGCCTTTCCCTACTATGACGAACATCGCGCTCTCGGCAATGCTCAAGGCTAGCGTGCCCGTGGGCTACGAGAGTCTCTATTTTGATCGCAACTCGCGCGACCTACGCGGCGGGGTGCAGAAGTACATCGGACGACGCACGCCCGAGAAAATTCCTTCGACCTACATGGACGAGCTTGATTACCAGGAGCCGCTGCCTTTCGAGTACCTGGTTTATTTCGCGCCCGAAACCATCTTCAGGGCGGACATGAAGCGCTTTCGTGAAAAGTTCGGACGCGCGCCGCAAGACCGCGATTACTTCGCTTTCCTTAAAGGCACGGATGGGCTGATGCACATGCGCGGGAAAGAGAGTTTGAGCGTCGCTCTGGAATCGCTTGACAAGCTTTTGACCGAAGTAAGAAGTTTCTCAGGCGATGAGACAGAAGTCATGCTCTTCTCGGATCACGGCATGAATCTGGAAGAGAACCGTCGAGTTCATCTTCAAACTCACCTGCGACGTTGCGGTTTTCAGATTACGAATCGCTTGAACGGCGCTGGCGCGAAACTACAGGTCGTGCTCCCCGCTTTCGGTCTCATAGGCTTTGCCGCGCTCTTCTGTGAAGAAGAGGTTGCTGAAAAGCTAACGGACGCGCTCGTGCCGTTAGAAGGAATTGATTTTTCTCTTTATCGTGACGGCGAAAACGTTGTGGGCGTGAAAGGCTGGCGCGGCACTGCGCGCATCCGCAGAAGTGAAAGAGACGGGCGCACGTTTTATGCTTACGAACAGATTGAAGGCGACCCGTTGCAGCTTGCTTCAATCACTGAAAGCTTAAGTGCTGATGGGTTGTTGGATGCGGAAGGTTTCGCTTCAGACGAATCGTGGGCTGCGCGCACGGGCGAGCATATCTACCCGGACGCTCTGGATAACCTCTACACTTCGATTCAAAAGACGCGCGTGCGCCACCCCGCAGACGTGCTCGTTAGTTTGAAAGACGGCTACTACTACGGCTCAACGCTCTTCAGTCGCATAGTCCGGCTGGCCGCCACTCACGGCAACGCCATGCGCGCCAGCACCTCAGCATTCCTGATGAGCACGCACCGCGAGTTTCCCCGGCACGTGCGCGGAAGCGAAGCGCAGCCATTGTTACGCGAATAAGACTTTATCTCTTCTTTGCGGCTCCAGCGTGAAATTGTCTCTCGCAAAGCCGCAAAGAAAACGGTTGACCTATACTTGAGCCGTTGAATGTTTATTAATGCCGCGAACGCGGTTGGTCTCACTCTCGAAGATGAAGGCGAGCGATTTGTAGATGAGTTTGGCGCAGAGGAAGGCCGAAGCGCTCTGGCCTTCTACATAAGAGTATTCGGTTAAATCCATCCCGACGATGCGGCGATTTCTCGCTGCCGTGCGAACAAGGCCGATGACTTCGTACCAGCCCAGTCCGCCGGGTTCGGGCGTGCCTGTAGCGGAGACCAGCGACGGATCAAGGCCGTCAATATCAATCGTCAGGTAAACATTTTCGGTCAAACCTTCAACCGCCGCGTCCCACCAATCATTCCGCCCCACAATGTCTTTAGCCCAGAAAATCCGCGTCGGCAGCGTGTCTATAACCTTTGCCTCTTCTGCGGAGATAGAACGAATTCCGCACTGTACGGAAGGGATTTGCATGTCTTTCACTACGCGCGCCATTATCGAAGCGTGCGAGTGCGGCGTGCCGTCATAGGTGTCGCGCAAATCTGCGTGCGCGTCTATCTGCAAGACGGAGAGATTCGGATACTCTTCGGCATGAGCGCGTATGACGGGCGCGCTCACAGAATGCTCGCCGCCTATCATCACTACGAACTTCCCCAAAGAGACCAACGAGCGCGCTCGCTTGTAAAGCGACTCCATCATGGCTTCAGGAGGCTCTAATGAAGCAGACTCCCCGACCGTGCTTATGCCAAGCTTATAAACCTCCGCATCAGTCTCCTCGTCGTAAAGCTCCATGTTGCGCGATGCGTCAATAATCGCCTCCGCGCCTCGCCCCGTCCCTGTCCCGTAAGAAACAGTGCCCTCGTAAGAGACAGGCCATACGACGACGCGCGCCCGCTCGAAATCGGAAAACTCCTCTTCGGCTATCCCACCGAAGTTCATTGGAAGATTGGCTGATTCAGACATGAAGGAAGTTTACAGAAGACCAGAGCCAGAATCCAGAAGACAGAAGAAAAGAGATTCGTAGCCATTCTCTTTTTAATTCGTGCGAGACGCTAAAGAAAAGGTCGCCGAAGTTTGCTAAGTTCCGGCGACCCTCTCTTATTGTTTGCCATGTAGAAGAAGCGAGGCCGTTATTGCGCTCTACTTCTATGCGCTTATGACCCACACTCCTCATTACGATGTGTGACGACAGAACTGAACCTCTGTTGGTATTCGGCGCTCGTGATGAACGCACAAACCATAGAGCGGTAGTTGCCCTGCACACGGTTGTTCAATACATCCAGCCAGAAGTTGAAGCCTCCTCGATCCGGATCGCGTTTGAGATAACCGAAATACTCCATCAACACGAACGAGGGATTATACTCTGCTTGCTTAAACGCATCGTTCTCTACCAGTTCTCTCAGCACAAGGCTGCGGCTCTGATTCATGTCCCCGCCCGTGTTGTACTTCGAGACAAGCGCGTCGTGTTGCGATGATAAATCCAGCCCGGACGACTGATTAACCGTTTGCAGCAGCGCGTCAACAAAAGAGCTTGCAGTCGTGGCCGACCGATACCTCTCCAGAAACTCTGCACGTCGCACAAAGGCGTCGGCGAAAGCTGCCTTCCTAGTATCCAGATTCGAGCCTCCGACGACCTGCGGCCTGTCTGCCGAGAACTCTGCAAAGGAGAGTTGCCGTCCCAGCCCGCCTTTGTATAGACGATAGATGAACGAGCCAGTCTGCTGGAACTCCTGTTCTATGAAGAACGCTGCGCTAACGCCTATGCGTCTTGAGTTGACGCAAGCAGCATCATCGCCGCATCTATCCATCTCGTTGCTCCAGTAATCAAGTCCTTCCTGATCTGGTTCGCGCCCCAAAAAGTCCAGATACTGCTGGCGTACGAAGAAGAGGCCAGTGTCCAAAGGATTCGCCGTTTGAGCAGCCGCGTCTGCTCTAAACGTTACGTCTGTCTTATCGGCGCTGAGAGAGAAGGAACGATCCGCAGGGCTGAACGTGTAATTGGCTGCCGATGGAGTGACAGTGTAGAAGCTGCTTACTCCAACATTCTCGAAGCGGTAGAAACCGTTGCTATCTGTGATGGTTCTAGCAGACTTAGCACCATTGAGCGCAAGGGCAACCCCGCTCAAAGGAGCGCCGTCGCCGGTAGTGATGCGCCCGCTTATCGTTGCCGGTGCAGCAGTCGGCGCACAGGCCAGGTTGTTAATCACCAGATTGTCAATGTACCAACCGCTATCCGTACCCGCCGACGTCCCTGCATCCGAAGTCATGCGGAAGCGTATATGTACAGGGAGACCAGTCGGATTGTGGATTCCACCCGGGGCAAATGCTCTAAGCGGTATGCGCACATGATGTAATCCCTTGCTGCCTGTATAGGCGCGGCGACCCTGTAGAATTGAACCCATCACAGGTGGGTTCAATGCCCCGTTGAGCACTCCGGTGTAGCCTCCATCAATAATGTAGTAGCCCAAATCGAAAGAGGTGGTATTGTTAGGATACGGGGTGAGAGTAGGATCGCTGCCGTTGGCAGTGTTGCTGAAAGGGGCGCCTATCTTAATCTCGATCACACCGCCATCGAACGTGGCCTCCGCACTGAATTTGTGGTCGAACTCCATTATTGAAGTGGGCGTCAACATGAGGCCAGTGCCATCACCAATCTCCGTCGAAAAGTCACTCGGTCCGCCTCCACCAAAAAGAGGATTAGAGGCTGGATCGAAGTCTGGCGCATAGATCGTTGATGTTGTGGGGAGACCGCTATCAAGAACGACACCCGTCCTGCGTTGGAAAACAGGATCAGCTTGCGGTGATGGAGTTGCGCTGCTGGATTCCACCAGGTTTGGAAAGAATCGAGCATCCGCAGCGGTGCTTTCAAAGTTCTCCTGTGTAAAGACAGGAGTGTTCGTCTTACCCGGCGTGGTCGGAGCGCTGAACTTGGCGACTGTGTTGCCGGTGTTGTTCGTGTCCATCAAGCCGTTGTTCGTATCGCGCGCCTGCACTATGTAGTAGTAGACGTGATTCAACTCCAGATTAGTATCTGAGTAGGACAGACCGCTGAAGCCGTTAACTATGCGATTGGAAGCCGACGGTGTGAACGTAGGGTCCTGCGTGCCGGTATTGCCCACAGAGTCAACCATATCAACACGGTAAATATCGTAAACGATACTCGCGTTCGGGTTGGCTGAAACTGCCGGACTCCAACTTAAGACCAGGCGATTGCACTGGCCCGGATCGGAGACTTGACCGATGCCCGCGAACGTCGGAGCAACCGGGAGAATGACTCCCGTGGTCACTGTAATGCTCTGTGTATCGGATGTGGAGACGCAAAGTGAACTCGTATCGCGGCTCGCACGAACTTGATAGTAGAAGGTCTGGCCGAGCGGCAGCTTTGCCCCGCCGTTATCATCATTGTAAGTGGTCTGCGTGGCCGGAATCGTGGCTATAGTGGTGAACGGCCCGCTCGCGCTATTGGCGCGCGAGATGATGTACTGGGCTGCGCCTGGAAACGCAGTGCCGCCGTTGATCGTGATCGTGACGATATTGTTCGTAGTATTGGAGAGAGCGAAGGGCGGCGGCTGGAGTGGCCCCGATTGCTCGCATGTTGTGACGCCTGCCGGAACGGAGAAATCTTCGACCACGACCGGCGCTGATGAGCTACCCGGATTCTGAGCCGAAGTGGATTGGGCCAACATGCCTACGCCGTGACTTGCGAAAGCGCGCCAGATGATCGCTTGATTCTCTCCGCCCGTCATCTCGCGGTCGGCTGCCAGAATAGAATCACGCTCATCCACGAACGAAGGATTGCAAGGGGAAAGCTGCAAGCCGCGTAATACCAGGGTGTCAGAGAGCCGCGCGGCTGTGCTGACTGCCGTTGCCAGCGGCCCGTTGCGGTTTCCGAGTGATTGAATCTCTGCTGCGAGCATACCGGGACGAACAATCGCCTGGCTCGGAATAATTGTTGCCGCGTCATTTGTATTGAAAGATGCGCGATAGTCAATCGGGTGGTTAGTGTCCACCGATTGCACTTGCCTGTACCCAATGAAGAAATTAGTACCGCTCCCCAGACGCCGTGTCCCATCAAAGAAGATGCCGGGAAATGTAGCTCCGACCTTCTGTTTCATAATCAACAACTCGCGCATATCCCAGAGCGTGGCAGCCCAGAGTTCTCCCACATCATGCACTTCAAAAGGAACTCCGGCTCCAGCGTCGGCGCTTGTTCTAGTATCACGGCGAGTGCGTGCCACGCCGTTAGCAGTTGCATACGAGTAACGGTAATTGGTGTAGGGCAAACGGCGTATGCCAACGTCGAATTCGCCCGTCACATACTCGCCTTCCGAGTCATCGTCGGCTATTGACGTAGCGTTATAATCCGACCAGCCCTCTCCCATGCCTCCAGGCTCGCCGACCAGCGCAACACCCAGACAGCCCGTATCGCCTTTGCCAGCCGAACGGTTGGAGACACCATGATAATGTTCGTGGGCAACTACATCCCAATCGAAATCTCCGTCAGAGCGCCTGAACGTTGATTCGGTAAAGAGAAACATCTGCATGCGCGGATAGCCGCCGTCCGCAGGAGTGCCGAAGTTGGCATTGTCAGTGCCGGAGCCATCCTGCACCTGCGCGCTGATGGCATCACGACCAGCGCCGCCTCGGCCATAGTTGTCCTGCTGAAAATTCCAGAACTGTTCGGTGAAGCCTATGCTGTACAGATAATCGTGTATGAGATTGTTGTAGTAGAAGAGCGTCACTGTGCCCGGATAAACATCCGCGTTGGCGCTTGCGGGATAGACCACAGGACCAGAACCACTGGCATCCACGCCTCCGTACTCGTAGCCATTGGTGAAATCGAAACGGCTCGCCGTAAACTGCCGATTCAATGCGAAGCCTTTAATGCCGTGTGTTGTTTCATCGTCGTTCTCACGGTCATCTGCTGTGAACACGTTATTGCCTTCCGTATAGTTCGACTCGAAGACAGAGTTGTAGGTATTGCCATTGATTGTTCGGGGAGCTAACAAGGTAGTTAGCGTCGCAGAAAATGGCTGGCTACCGTTGCCCGTTGGAGAATTTGCTGCAACGTTGCGTGATTGAGCCTCGGCGGCCATCACATAACCGATAGCGCGCGTCGTAGCGCGATTGTTATCTGAGGTTGTTACTTCCGTTCCAGCCGTCGTGGTTGGTAGATAGAACCATCCGAAAGGAGATTCTGCCGACGGATTGAGCGCATCCGGGAATGCGCGCAGCACCTGTCCGAATGGAGTGTTATAGACTAATGCGGTTGCGGGGTCTGCGAATGGGTCTTGATTACGCGCGGAAACAAAACTCTTCCTGAAGCCTCGACCGCTGGCTTGCGCCGTCGTTGACTCAGCAGGATAGGTTGGAGGTGTGCCGGGTGCGGGCGATCTTCCAACTCCTAATGTGCCGGAAAGCGCGGTGGGCATACCATCGAAGACTTTGCCTGCCGCAGTCCCCGCAGGATTCATTGCTTCAACGCGATCCTGTATGTCCGGGCGAAAAGTTGACCGCCTGTTGGTACTCGGCCCGCCTCCAGTGTCTCCGAAGAACGATGTCAGGCTGAAGCGGCGCAGCACTTCGCCCGTCTGCGCGTCAATGATGTTCTCCCACATGACGCCTTTGTATTGCGGCGTGGTGAGAACAAATTTATATGCCTGACGGGCAGTGTCGCCAAGCGGAAAGACAGTGCGCGTGACCACAATGTCGTCTGTGAAGACGCTGCCTTTGCTGTACTTCGATCCTGTAACATACTCAGGCGTAAGATTGCCATAGGTCTTCAGCACCTGTGTCGTTCCCAAAGATTGCGGGGTAAAGTTAGAGATGTTTAGGGCTGAAGCCGCGGCGGTAATCGCTTGGGCGGGCGTAATCGTCTGTGCATTTGTGATTGATAGTTGCGGAAAGCTCTCGCTGCCAACATCTATAATCTGTCCGCTGCGGTTGACGTTGACCAGCACCTCGCCATGATAGACCGGCAGGCCACTCGCCTGCTGCTCAAAGAGCAGAATGGTTGTGCCCATGTCTGGAACGGTTGCGCGGCTCTTGAGTCTTAAACCCTGTAAATCTTCGTCACTAAAGCGAAAGATTGCGCTCCAACGTTTTAAGAAGTTTCGCGCAATCGTTTCAGGATTGTCCGAACTTGGCGGCGTCAGATAACCATTGAAACTAAAGAGGTGGCGCGGCGTTGCGGTCAGTCCATTATACTCTACCCGAAGTGTGACGCCGCTCACAGCCTGCAACGAGTTTATCGCTTTCACTTGTGCTGCGGTCGGTGAGCGCAACGCCGTGCCTTTCGGCACTCCGTTCGGGCCACGCACATCAATCTCGCTCGGAAGGCCAGACTGATTTAGCGACACCAGCATAGACTTATTGCCGATACCGTTGATTCCATTTTTGGCATCTGAATGCGGCGTCGCGCCGAAAAGCAACGCCATGAAACATGAGAAGAATAGCGCAAGGGCTAGAAGCCACGCGCGACGCGAGCGGTGGGTCTTAATCTTAAGTTTCATCTCTTTGGCTCCTATAGGTCTATCACTGCGATTGAGCAAATAGCGTGTTGGGGGAGCACACCGGCGAAATCTGTCGGAAACGAAATATCTATTGCAACGAATAGACTATATTGAGGGTGGTTGAGAAATTCTTGAGGTGAGCAAGATGTTAACGGAATCCTCGCACAAAAAATTGTTCTTATTCAAATAAAGAGGCCGGTAATCAGCATCTACTTCATACTGATTACCGGCCTCTGATTTTCTGATTATTTTTTCGTTACGGCACTTCGATCATCAAATCCTTAGCCATAAAGGTAAAGTTCGGGCGCTTGCGGCCTTTCATGTATTTGGCGGCGGTTTGGGAGAGCGCGGTTACAAGAATCGGAAGCGCTATGGTTGCATCGCAGTTGACGTAGGCTGTGGTTGCGCCGCGCGTCAATTTGCCGAATGTTAGAGTGTCGTCGAAGGTGGAAGCGTTGGAGCGTCCGCCCGGATGCGGCGATTCAGTTGAAATTTGAATGGCGTACTTGTGGCCGCGCGGCGGCGTCTTCACGATGTTCGTGGCAAGCTCCATCTTCTGCATGAAACTCTTGGTCGTGCCTCCGCCCAGGTGAATCGCGCCTGTGACGCGAGCTTTTGCGAAAATTTGTGTCATGTCCAGCACATCCTGCACGACATCGAACTGAAAATTGTTCTTCTTGTCGAAGCGCGATGAAGCTATGCCTACGGCGAGCGAGCTGTCCGCTATGGCAGGGCAGAAGATGGGGACGCGCGCCTTGTAGGCCGATGTGAGCACGCCGTCTTCCGTTGCTATCTCGGCCAGTTCGCGGCCAAGCATGTGCAGGAACTCGCGCGTCGAGTATGGTCGTGACTGGTCTATCTGGTTCGTGAACCCGCCGACCCACTCTTCGGCCTCGTGGTACTCCTCGTCGCTCGCAAGCAGATCCCACATGCGGCTTATCTGCGAAGCCTCAAGCTCCGCGTCCGTCATCGAAGGGTGAGATTGAAAGTGGTGGCGACCAAGAGTTTCGTGCAGGTCGTGAAAGAGAAGCGAGCCGGAAAGCACAAGCACGTCAACGAAACGGTTCTTGATGACGTAGGCCAGAAGCCGTCGCATCCCCGCAGGTATCAGCGCGCCGCTTGCGGCGACCATGATGGTCGTGTTGTCGCCGAGCATGTCCAGCCATATGCGATGAGCCTCGGCCAATTGCCGACCTCCAAAGCCCGTTCCCTCCATCTTCTCCAGAAGGCCAGCGACCGAGCGGTCACGGTCAACCTGCACGGGGCGCGTCGGCACAGTCAAATATTTCGAGGCTCGCGGTTTTCGTTGAGTCACCATTATCTTCTCCGAAGAAGTGATAAGTGATGAGTGATAAGTGATAAGAGAAAGCAGAAGTCTGGAGTCAGTAGCCAGAATATATTGCCTTTATCTTCTGACTGCTGAATTCTGTATTCCGCTCTTATCACTTATCATTATTCACTTATCACCGCTTTTCCCATTGACGGCCAGATATGTATAGGCGTCGTAGCTTGATTCGTAGAACTCTGTTAATCGTGTCGCTTCGCTTTCGGACATCTCACCGGCCTTGACGCGCTGCGCAACCTGGCGACGAAAGCCGTCGTGCAGGAGCGAACGGTCATAGCGAGCGCGCCCGACGGCCTCGCCCACAGTCGAGCCGCGTATCACTTTCTTGATGAGATAACCGTTCTCGTCTATATGCACGTGCGCTTCGTTGGGCGCGCCGAACAGGTTGTGATTGTTGCCCATCACCTCCTGATAAGCGCCGACGAGCATGAAGGCCAGATAGTAGGGCACGCCAGGCGTGAGCTTGTGTAGCTCCAGCACCTGTTTGACATCATGCAAGTCAACAAACTTGTCAACGATGCCGTCCGAATCGCATGTGATGTCGCAGAGCGTAGCGTACTCGGTTGGCTGTCGGTTCAATCCGTGAATCGGGATGATAGGGAACAGTTGATCCAGCGCCCAGTGATCCGGCACGGAGCGGAAGACGGAAAAATTGGTCAGGTATGTAGCGCAGAGTAGTCGCCGCAGGTCGTCGAACTCTTCGGAAACGTACTTTGCTGCCTGCGCGAATTTGTCAGCGCGCTCGCACACGTCCCAGAAGAGCACTTCGCCTTTCGCGCGATCTTCCAGAGTAATCAGCCCAAGATTGAAGAGCGTGAAAAGCTCTTCGCGGTGTTCCAGCGCGTCGTGGTAATACTCGCGGTAGTTCTTCACGCCTATGGTCGCGCGCAAATCGCCAAGCTCTATGACAACCTGCGGGTCATCCTCGTCAATCTCAATCGGCGTGATGTCTTCAACTACGGTTTCAATCTCGTCCAGCACATTCGTGACGAGCATGGCGTGATAAGCGGAGAGGAATCGCCCGGACTCCTGAATGATTGTAGGGTGCGGCACGTTCTCGTCGTCGCAGACCTGCTTGATCGTGTAGATAACGTCGTTGGCGAACTCCTGCGCAGAGTAGTTCGCAGATGAATCGAACGCGGTCTTCGAGCCGTCATAGTCAACAGCCATTCCGCCGCCAACGTCCAGCAGCTCAATCGGAACTTTCATCTGCTGGATTTTGGCATAGACGCGAGCGGCCTCTTTCATGGCGTTCTTGATGCGCTTAATGTCGGTTAGCTGCGAGCCTATGTGAAAGTGCAGGAGTTGCAGCATGTCTATGCGCCCGGCCTGCTGCATGCGCGAGATGACTTCCAGAATCTCGGTCGTGGTCAGGCCGAACTTTGCAGCCTCGCCGCCAGACTTCTCCCACCGGCCAGAGCCTTTCGAGTAGAGCTTCACACGCATGCCGACAATCGGCATAGGCCCCTCGTACTTTTCAGCGATTCGCAGCACGTGTCCAAGCTCGCTCAGCTTTTCTATGACTATGACGACGCGCTTGCCGGATTTAGCGCCCGCAAAAGCAAGCTGTATGAACTCTTCGTCTTTGAATCCGTTCAAGACCAGAAGACTGTCGGGCGTCTGCTCAAGCGCGAGCGCGGCGTAAAGCTCTGCCTTAGAGCCTGCTTCGAGGCCGAAGTCGTAGCGCGAGCCTTCACGAAGATATTCTTCAACCACAGAGCGCTGCTGGTTGACCTTCATAGGATAGACGCACATGTGCGCGCCCCTGTACTCATATTCGGCTATGGCTTTCTGAAACGAGCGCTGTAGCTTGCGCACCTGATTGGCAATCAGTTGCGGAAAGCGTATGAGTACGGGCGCTTGAATGCCTCGTTTAGCCAGATCGTCAATAATCTCTTTCACGTCTGCGGCGCGCGGGTCTGCCTTCGACGGATGCACTATGAGGTTACCATTGCGGTTCACGTCGAAGTAGCCAGCGCCCCAATTTTCTATGCCGTAAGTTTCTAGCGTCTGTTCGATAGCGGTGGTCAACTCTTGCGGTCTCCTGCCTTGCTTTTCCCGTTTCTCAGTCGCTCACGCCACCAGTCTCCCGTACGAGAGGCGTGAGCGCGCCTCTTACCTTGTTGCGGAGTATACATGGGATGGAACACTTGGAGGCGAAATGTAACAAAAAAAGGCGTTAGGGTCAAAAACTATTTTTTTTGTAGAAAGTCGCACTGCGAACAGATAAGTTGCTTCAAAAGAAAGATTTAGGCTTAGAATGAATGAAATAACCGGATAAAGCCTGATTTAATTTGCAGAGAAAAGCTTGACAGTGGCGCTTGGCAAACTATAATGCAAAGCTTTTTATGCGCCGCTGCAAGATGGCGCGCGACCGCGCTCGACATTCCTTCGCGTTTGGAATTCAACTGCCCCAAAAGCTCACGGGGCGGCTAGCACCCCTAACACTCTTAAAAATCTTTCAGGAGATACAATGAACGCAAAAACGGCCTTGAAGTATGCCACAGACCAGGGAGCGAAATTCGTTTCCGTACGCTTTACAGATTTTCCAGGTTCATGGCAGCACCTGACCTTTCCCATAGACCAGTTTACCGAAGACTCTTTTGAAGACGGCTTCGGCTTTGACGGATCAAGCATTCGCGGGTGGGCGGCCATACACGAATCCGACATGCTCTTGATTCCAGACCCCGTGCGCTTCTGGATGGAGCCATTCTCGGAAGAGCCTACGCTCTGCATCATAGCCAACGTCGTTGACCCTATAACGCGCGAAGACTACCCGTATGACCCGCGAGCCGTGGCGCGACGCGCTGAAAGCTATCTTAAATCAACGGGCATAGCCGACACGGCCTACTTCGGCCCCGAAGCGGAGTTCTTCGTCTTCGACAGCGTGAAATTTCATAACGAGCAGAACAGCGCTGGCTACACGATTGATTCGGACGAGGCTCACTGGAACAGTGGCCGCCAGGCGGACGAATTTTCCGGAGTCAATCTGGGCTATCGTATTCGGGCCAAAGAGGGCTACGTGCCTGTGCCTCCTGCGGACTCTTTGAGCGATCTTCGTTCTGAAATCTCTTTGACGCTCGCAAGCCTCGGCATCAACGTGGAATGTCATCACCACGAAGTTGCTACAGCAGGCCAGTGCGAGATTGATTTTCGCTACTCGACCTTGCTCGGCACAGCCGACAACCTGCAAATCTTCAAGTACGTCGTGCGCAATACGGCTTATCAATACGGCAAGGCCGCGACCTTCATGCCGAAGCCGCTCTACGGCGACAACGGCTCAGGCATGCACTGCCACCAATCGCTTTGGAAAGATGAAAAGCCGCTGTTTGCCGGGGACGGTTACGCCGGATTGTCAGACCTTGCGCGCTACTACATCGGCGGCCTGTTGAAGCACGCGCCCGCAATCGTGGCTTTCGCAGCGCCAACCACGAACAGCTACAAGCGCCTCGTGCCCGGATTTGAAGCGCCGGTCAATCTTGCTTATTCCGCGCGCAACCGCTCGGCTGCTGTGAGAATTCCTATGTTCTCCACAAATCCGAAGCTGAAGCGTCTTGAATTCCGTCCGCCAGACCCGTCGTGCAACGCATATCTTGCTTTCTCCTCTATGGTGATGGCCGGATTAGACGGCATACAGAACAAGATTGATCCCGGTCAGCCTCTGGAGAAGGACATCTATGATCTCTCGCCGGAAGCTTTGAGAGATGTGCCGAGTTTGCCGGGTTCTCTTGACGAGTCCTTGAATGCGCTGGAGCGCGACCACGACTTCCTGCTAAAAGGCGGAGTCTTCACGCAGGACATAATTGATCGCTGGATAGCCTACAAGCGCGAGCGCGAGATTCAACCCTTGCGCATGCGCCCGCATCCGCTTGAGTTCAACATGTACTTTGACATCTAAAAGCGGTGATAGCTGATAAGAGAGTGATAAGAAGAGCGGTGATAAGTGATAAGAGAGAGCATGTGAAGGATGAATGGTGAATGGAAGGAAAGTTATTTTCCATTCACCATTCACGGCTTTCCTCTTATCACTTATCACTTATCACTTATCACTTCTTCTTACCTGTCACTGATATTTGTGTGTGGACTTGCAGACTTCGGCGCGACTGCTGGCCGTGTAGTTTGCGACCAATATCCTGTCATTGAAGAGCTGTAAAGTGACGTTGGCCGCATTGCCGACGACTTTCGCTTCGATGTTTCCGGCGTTTCCGTAAGGTGCCGCCGTTAAATTGGCGACCTGAATATTTTCCAGGTACATGTTTCCGCCGTTGAGTTGCCCGTTGTTCTCGTAAATTACGATGTAGAGGGATTGGTTGCGATCCGTACACCTGTACTGGTGAGTCTTTGTCGGTTGCGGTTGCGACGCGGGAACGCCGTGGGCTGAGCTAATTACACCCAGCGCCACGATGATGACTAACCTTGCCAGAAGTCTTTTTCTCATCTCATCTCCTTTTCGTTAAGCGGCGAGCCGTCTATCAGGATTAAGGTCGGAACTAGCTAATGCGCTTTGAGGCCGCGTAATATATCACCGTCTTGGCTGTTTCGAATGAAAAAGTTGAAGGTCTGTTGCGCGACTTGCCGGATGCGGAAGGCGCGTGCCTGTTTTATGAGCGGCTGGCGGCGGAAGAGCCGCGCGCCGCTCGCGCGCTTGCGCGAAATGCTGCGTTGCTTTCGGACGCGCTTGCGCTTGCAGCGTGGAGTCCTCTGCTTGGGGCAACGCTTCTACAGAATCCAGATTACATCCAGTGGCTTGCGCGTGAGCGACAACAGGTGCGCGTGAAGACGCGCGAAGAGCTTGGCGAAGCGCTGGGGCGCTTTGCCCTGACTAACTCGCAGCTAGACCCTCATCTGCTTCTGTCGCGTTTTCGTCGTCGAGAGCTTCTGCGCGTTTACCTCCATGACATAAGGCGAATCAGCACTGTGGTGGAAACGACTGAAGAGTTGTCAAACCTGGCGGACGCCGTGCTCGAATACGCGCTCGGTCTGGCGCGGGCTGCGCTGGACAACCGCTACGGCGCGCCGCTTTCCAGGGGTGAGAAGGGAAGGATTTCTGCTGCGAGCTTCTGCGTGGTGGCTTTAGGCAAGTTAGGCTCGCGCGAATTAAATTACGCTTCGGACATTGATCTCTTCTTTCTTTTCTCGGATGAAGGCACAACTTCGGGACACGGCGAGCGTGGGCTTATTACGAACCGCGAGTATTTCGTCAAGCTCGCGCAGGAAGTAACGCGCATCGTCGGACAGACGGCTGGCGAGGGCGCTGCCTATCGCGTTGATTTGCGTCTCAGACCTTACGGGCGCGACGGCGCGCTTGCTTCCTCTTTGGATGAAGCCGTTCGTTATTACAGCGAGTCAGCGCAAGCGTGGGAACTGCAAGCGCTGATTCGCTCGCGCGCGTCCGCAGGCTCTGAAGCGCTCTTCGCTCGCTTCGCAGAGAGGGTGCGCGACCACATCTTTCGTCCTGATGTTACCATTGCGGACGCGCTCAGAGACGTGCGCCTTGCCAAGCAGAAGATTGATCGCAAGCTGACGCAGGATTCAAACGGCTTCAACGTGAAGCTGGGGCGCGGCGGCATACGCGAGATAGAATTTATAGCGCAGGCGCTTTCGCTCGCCTACGGCGGCTCGGACGCATGGCTGCGCGCGCCGCACACGCTCATAGGATTGAGCCGTATAGCAGACCGGCAGCTAATCACAAAGAGCGAGCTGACGGAGCTTTCCGACGCTTACTCGTTTCTTCGCGCGCTCGAACATCGCCTTCAGATGGAACATGGGCTGCAAACTCATTCCGTCCCGGTTGATACGGAAAAGCGCGCAACAATAGCGCGCCGCATGAATTTCTCCGGCGCTGATGCTCTCAATAAATTCGACCTTGCGCTTGAATTGCACACGTCGCACGTGCGCGCGGCCTTCGAGCGTGTTTTCGAGAGCACGCAAGCGCATGACTCGAACAGAGAACCGGACGCTCGCTCTATTCCTACAGCGCCCTGTGTTCATCAGGTCAAGCCCGCTCAACCGCTCGATGCGGAAAGTCTGGCGACACAGGCTGCGGCCAGAGTCTTCGCTCAACACCTCGTTGATCTACGCGCAGAATCTGAGAGCGCTCTTATTGAAGAGACCGAAGAGACCTTACGCGAAGCGGCACGCACTGCGCTTAATTCGCATCGCGCTCTGATGACGACTGCACGAATTGCCGCCTCGCTTGAAAAATCTTCGGAAGCAGTTAAGGTGAGCAAAGAGACTCTGAGCGCACTCGTTCGCATCTGCGGCGCGTCAGAATTTTTCGGCGAGATGGTCGCATGTCATCCAGAGCTTATAGCATTGGCCGGGAACGCAAGGCTCTACGAGAGTAAGCACGCCTCGCGCGCAAGTGCAGGCAACAGCCTTGCGCCGACGACCGATTACCGGACTCTACTTTTTGAAGCGGTCGAACAGAGCGCTGAGTTTCGCTCTCGTCTTTCAGCTTTGCGCAAGGTTTGGGCCGGATTGCTCTTCGAGATTGGCGCGCTCGATTCCGCCGGGAAGCTTTCGATGTTTGAAGCGAACGCGCGGCAGACAGAACTTGCCGAAGCAAGTCTGGATGCAGGGTTGAAGATTGCGCGCGACGAGTTTTGTCGAAAATTCGACCGTCTGGACGCAGAGCCGCGCATGGCTGTGCTGGGTCTTGGGCGATTAGGCGGCAGAGGCGTGGATTACGGCTCGGATTTGGATGTGGTTCTCGTTTACGACGAGGACTGGCCTTCACCTCTGAAACATCTCACTCACAAAGAAGCTTACGCGCGCATGGCAGAACTTCTGGTCACAGCGCTTTCAGGCATGACGCGCGACCGTTATCTTTACCGTGTAGATTTGAGATTGCGCCCGGACGGCAAAAACGGCGCGACCGTATCCGGCGCGCGCGCTTTTCTGGATTACCTTGAAAATCGTTCGGTCGCGTGGGAGTGGCTGGCTTACGTTAAGCTGCGCGCGGCTGCGGGCGAGATTGCTTTGGGGTCGAAGATTGAGGAAGAAGCGCGGCGCATAGTTCATAGCGTGGCGCGTGTAGGCAGCCGCGAAGATTTGCGCGCTGAAACTCTCAAAGTGCGCGAGCGGCTTGAGATAGAGAAGACGGACAGGCGCGCACGTCACGTTGATATTAAGTTCGGGCCGGGCGGCATGCTGGACGTTTACTTTGCAACGCGATACCTGCAACTGAGAGACGATGTGCCGGACGACCGCCATGCGCGCTCCACTCGCGCCACGCTCGAGCGTCTACACGACGCAGGCTCGCTCGCCGAAGAAGATTTCACAGCGATGAACGAAGGCTACGCGCTGCTGCGCAAAGTAGACCACGCACTTCGCCTGGTCATAGGCCGCGCTACGCGCCTTCCCGCCGCAGGCCGCCACGCGCTCGCAGACATCGCACATGCTATAGGCTACGCATCGGCTGAAACTCTGATAGCAGACCTCGCCACCCACATGAAAGAGATTCGCGCAGCATACGAAAGAACGATGAAGAAAGTAGTGCAGAATGCAGAATGATGAGTGATGAACTAAAAAGCATTTAATTCATCACTCATCATTCTGCACTACTTTCTTCACCCTTCTGCCCGCGTTTCTGTCTCTTCGTGCCAGCAGCGTGCGCACCAGCGATGGCGCGATTCGCGTTCGGCGCGCGTGTAGTCGGCTGAGGCCGGAAGGCGTAGCACGACCATGCGCTCCTCATCGTTTAGCTCGCGCCACGAGCGCAATCGCCCCTCGCCGCATTGCGGGCATCTGTCCCTGAATTGTGTATCCGTCATTACTTGATTGTGACCGAATCTTTCATTTGATGGAAGCCATACTGCTATTCATTGTCGAGTTAAAGTAGAAAGACAATTCACCACCGAAGATAGTAGAGCGCACGTAGACAGCAGAGAGGGTTTCAAATTCAAATTTGAAATCTCAAATCTCAGGTTCTTTATTATTCTTCGGTGTAATCTATGTGCCCTCTCCGGTCTTCGGTGATGAATCTCGACTCCCCTCTATTCAAGAACGGATACTATTTTGAGCTTGTGCATTTGAGTCTTGGGGTGAAAGCGATGTAAGATTCGCAGCGCTGCCTTCTCAAATTCATAAAATTTTCTGAAAGCTTGCCCTGCAAACTGATGATAAGCCAAAAAATCTTACGCGCCGCCTCGCTGCTCTTCTTCTGTCTATTACTTGGTTACGTCGTCTATGCTCAGCGTGAAGAACCGCGCTTCGACTTTTATGCGCGCGGGCCTTACCGCGAAAGCGTGCCGCGCCCGCAGGCGGTCACGCGCTTCGACGTTGGTGATTTTCATACGAACTACGCGACGATGGAGCGCGTAGTAGAAAAGATTGCTCAGGTCGCCACAGACCGCGTGCGCGTGCTGGACATAGGCGAGACGAACGAGCATCGCATGATGCATCTCATCGCTATAAGCTCGCCGGAAAATATTCGAAGGCTCGATCAGATTAAAGCTAACATGGCGCGGCTGGCAGACCCGCGCAGCACAACGCCCGCGCAGGCTGAGCAGATAATCTCCGAAACGCCCGTTGTGGTCTGGCTCGCCTACACGATTCACGGCAACGAGTCTTCGTCGTTCGAGGCGATGATGCAGGTGGTCTATCAACTCGCCGCTTCGAATGAACCCGCGACCGAGAGCATCTTGAAGAACTGCCTTGTGCTCGTAGTGCCGGGCGAGAACCCGGACGGGCACGAGCGCTTCGTCACATGGTACAACTCGTTCGGGCTTGGCAATCCTGATCCTCTTGCGAGCGAGCACCGCGAGCCGTGGTCAATCTGGGGGCGCGCAAACCATTTTCGTTTCGACCTCAACCGCGACAACATAGCTTCCACTCAGGCGGAGACGCGCAACATGGAGCGCGCGTTTCTGGAATGGAATCCGCAGGTCGCAGTGGATCATCACGGCCAGCCTTCACAGTTCTTCTTTCCGCCCGCATCGCTTCCTATAAATCCGAATCTTCCACGGCAGCAGGCAGACCGCTGGATGACCACTTTCGGTCGTGCCAACGCCGCGCAGTTCGACGCGCACAACTGGGATTACTACGTGCGCGACATCTTCGACCTGTACTATCCGGGCTACTGGGATTCGTGGCCGAGTCTGACGGGCGCTACGGGGATGACATACGAGACGGACGGCGGAGGTTTTAAGGGCTACAACTGGCGGCGCGATGACGGCACAATCGTCACCTTGCGCTCTTCTATAGCGAAGCACTACGTCGCTTCAATGACGACGCTTCAGACCGCCGCAGATAATCGAGAGGCGCGGCTTCGTGATTACTACGATTTCAAACGAACGGCTATTGAAGAGGGGCGAGCGGGGCGCATGAAGCGCGTGGTGCTTGTGCCGAACGGAGACCTTCCGCGCGCCGTTGATCTTGTGAACGTGCTGCTGCGCGCGGGCATAGAGGTGAAAGCTTCTCGCGCGCCTTTCCGCTCTGCGGCGGCGCACGATTATTCGGGACCGAACTCTTCAGCATCGGCGAAGAGTTTCCAGTCAGGCGCATTCGTTATCGATATGGCCCAACCGCAGAAGCGTCTCGCTAAAGCTCTGCTTGAGCCTAACACTGAAGAGGATGCTGCTTTCGTTAGAGAACAGCTTGCGCGCTTTGCGCGTAACCAGCTACGAAGCCAGAGCGTTTCCAGAGAAGATTACGGATTTTACGACGTGACTGCGTGGTCGCTCCCTCTGGTCTTCGGCGTCGAAGCTTACTGGACAGAGGACGCGCAGGATTTTGAGAACGTGGAACTCAGGCTCGAAAGGCCGGGCGAGGATAATCTATCTCCCAATCGCCCTGCGTTGCCAGCCGGAGCGCTGCCGCCGGAGCGCCTGCTCGCAGACGCCTACAACATAGGCGTCGTAGGAGGGCGCGCTTCAGTCGCCTACATCATCCCTTACGACCGCAACGCTTCGGCTGCGCTCGCCTATCGCTTGCAGCGCGAGGGCTTTCATCTGGCAGTAGCCACGCGCACCTTGAACGCCGGCGGGCGCGACTGGCCGCGCGGAACTTTGATAGCGCGTGTGTCGCGCAACCCTGAAAGCCTGCACGAAGCGATTGCCAGATTAGCGCGCGAGACACGCGCTCTAGCCTGGGCCGTCAACTCCGGTTTCAACGAGTCGGGCGATACAGGGATAGGCTCGGAGAACGTAAACTCCTTGAAGAAGCCTAACATCATCGTCGCGGCTGATGATGGAGTTGACCAGACAAGCTACGGCGCTCTCTGGTGGACGCTGGATCAGGCGGGAGTTGATTTCACGCCGATGACGATTAACAACATCAAGTCCGGCGACATTGATCGCTTCAACGTAATCATACTGCCTGACGGCTCGCCCGGTCGCTACTTTTCTGCGTTCGGCAAAGGCGGCATAGACACCCTGCGCGCATGGATAGAGCGCGGCGGAACTCTGGTCTGCATCAAGGGCGCTGCCGTCTTCGCTGCGCTCAAGGATGTTAACTTAACTTCGTCGCGGCTGGTCGGAAGCGACGAGGACAGTCAGGCGGGGCAAAGCGGTGATGAAGCCCAGCCCAACTCATCGCCCAGCCCATCACCTACGCCGAACGAGATGTCCGCAGCGACCGCGCCGCAGCGTAAGACGCGACGCGCACAGACTCAGACTGCAACGGAGCAGCAGCAAACTGAAGCGAACGAGGCGGAAAGACTCGCGGGCGCGCCGCCTATCTTGCCACCTCTTGCGTCGCCTTCAGCGCGGCCAGACCGCGTGCCCGAAGGCGTGCCCGGCGCAATCCTTCGCGCGACCGTAGACCGCACAACGTTTCTGACTTACGGCTACGATGACCCAAGCTTGCCCGTGCTGGTTTCATCCGGCTACTTCTTCCGTCCATCGCGCGAGGGCACGAACGCTATAGTGTTCACAGGCACAGGCTCGTTGCTGGTGTCAGGTTTCGTTTGGCCCAACACAGAGAGGTTGCTTCGCAACACTTCATACTTGATCGAAGAGCCTACGGGGCGCGGCCACGTCGTAGTGTTCGCCGAAGACCCTAACTTCCGAGGGTTCTGGCGCTCCACCACGCGACTCTTCTTCAACTCCTTTTTGTTCTCGCCGTCGTTTTGAGTAAACTAGAGGGGGCTGATTCAATAACTCTTTGAGTCGCCCTCTTAAATTCGTGATTGAGGGGTAGATCGTGTTTCAAATAAGGGCGGAATACAGCGAACAGTTTGAATTGAGAGCGAATTTGGAACGTGCGCGCGCATTCTTCGGCGAGTTGCGCAACGTCGTTGACCTGATGCCGGGGGTAGAGAATATCAGGAGCGAAGCGAACGGCATCAAGCGCTGGATGGTTCGCACGGACGTGCCCATGCTTGGGGCAATGCGCGCCGCCTTCGCAGTCGAGTTGACGGACGACAGCCCGCATCGCCTGGAGTATTCTCCGGCGGCGGGCGAGCAGAGGAGCAACTTCCTTCGCTTTGCAGCATTCGAGGAGCGCGGCGCGAAAACGCTCGTACGCATAGCCCAGCGGGTAGAGATGCGACGCACGCACGCACGCGACCTACACATGCTCGCCGGATTAGTAGGCGAAGGACGCCTCAGCGCAGAGATGCAGAAGCGTGTGGCAGAGATGATTAAAACGTTCCTGCAACGTGCCCGCGCGAAACTGGAAGTATAAACGCTTGCGCTGGCTGCCTTCGATTATTTAGTCGGCTTCCAGATAAAATTTCCGCTGCGATCAATGTAACCTATCTTTCCTGCGACAGTGACTCTTGACAGACCGCCGGAAAAATCTCGCGCGAAGTCAAACTGCGGACGTATGACGAGCGCGCCCGCGCGGTCTATGAACCCGTACTTGCCGCCGACTTTGACGACCGCCAGCCCTTCCGAGAACCCTTCCGTCCAATCGAACTGCGCGGGTATTACGATCTTTCCGAGCTTATCAATGTAGCCGAACTTGTTGTTCTGAATTATCGGGGCAAGCCCTTCCGTAAAAGTTCCTGCGTAGTAGAAGGTTGGCTCTATTACAACCTTCCCGGACTTGTTGATGTAGCCGTAGGTGCTGCCGATTTTGACGTTGGCTAATCCATCCGAGAAGTGAAATGCGTTGAAGTAAAGGGGCTGGATGACGGTGCGCCCGCGACGGTCAATGAAGCCGTGCCGGTTGTTGACTACGACGAGTGCAAGCCCTTCGTGAAATCCGAACGCGCGGTCGTACTGAGGATTGATGACCATCTTCCCGGTCTTGTCAACGAAGCCGTACTTGCCGTTCAGGAGCACTGCGGCCATGCCCTCACGAAAACTTTCTGCCGCCTCGAACTGCGGCGCAATAACCAGTCTGCCCTGACGGTCTATGAAACCTCGTCGCGCATTCATGCCGCTCGTTTGAACGATTGCAAGCCCCTCGGAGAAGCCTGCGACGAAATCAACCTGCTGTAGATCAATCACTGTTTGCCCGCTTCTATCAATCAACCCGCGTTTGGCACCCGCGCGCACGTAAGCAAGCCCTTCAGAAAATTCCCACGCATCATCGTACTGAGGATTGATTACCAACTCGCCGCGCACGTTGATGTAGCCCCACTTGCCGTTTTGCCGAACGGGAAAGAGCGCCCCCTGTTCAGAGCGCTGCGCCGGTACGCCTTGAGCGTAAGCGAGTAGAGCGAGACAGAGAAGAAATCCGGCGATAACTCTCTTCATAGTTGATTCGGACTGAAAAGTGAATTCGAGCGCGAGGTGTTACTGCTGGCTACTGGCACGCACGCGCCCGTAGCTTATCATGTTTGAGAAGACGCGATACGCGCCCGTGTTGCCAGCGCGCAACTGCCTGTACCAGACAATGCTGGTGTAGATGTAGCGCCCGCGCCCGTAATCGGCAGCGAGCAAGCCGCCGCGCAAACTCGGCTCGTTCGCATCATTCATCGCAAGCGGCGCGCTGTAATGCTCGTCCCACTCTCGCGGAAAGTAAAGCCCGCGCTCCTGCGTCCAGCCTTGAAAATCTTCCTGAGAAATTTTATTCGGAAAGTTGAGCAGCGCATTGCCGGGTTCTGTGAAAGTCACGGGCGCGCTCTCGTCCGTGACGCGCAAGCTGCCGAGCGTAATCGGATAAGGCGCAAGCTGCGGGCGATTGCTCTGCGCGTCCGGGTTCCACTCGTTCGCTTTGTGATAGAAGACTATGAGCGTGCCGCCTGAGCGCACAAAATCAAGCAGCCGGGCGTTCGCCGCTATCAATTCTGGATGAAACTGGTAGCCGCGATTGTCAATAATAATCGTGTCAAACTTTGAGAGATCGCCAGCGCGCACCTCATCAACCGTTAACTCTCTGTTTTCAACGCCGAGCGCGTTGAGAGCAGAGGACAGCGTGTAATCGAAGCTGCGTATGTAGCCCACGCGCAAATGTGGCGCGACAGTCGCATAGATCAATTTAATTGGAATTGCTCGTTGAACAGTCTGCTCGCGCCCTGCTGCTCTATTCGTGCTGGAAATTGAGAAAGTTAGTTTTCCGGTAAAAGGCGAACCCGACGCATGCAAGTTTCTCATCAATCTTGAAAGGTCGTTGTCTGGAATTTCAAAGGCGCGGGATTCATTAGCCGAAAGCCTGAATTCGATCTCGAATTTGCGTCGATCCAGATCAGAAATATAAGCTAAAACGGTCAATCGTCCTGTGGTTGCTGTCTTCAGATGATTAATGAGTTGGACTCTCAAAGAACCGGGATGCATTAACGTTGTTGGCGTCAGAACGAGAAGCGACGGGCTGACGCTTGCTATCTCTACGGGCGGCGCGACATCAAAGAGAATGAATGGCGACATAGCAAAGCGCGGATTATTGTCTACAGTTACTTGAAAGTATTTTCTCACCTCTAGCCCAGCCGAGTAGCCATCATAAAGGTGTTCGTAGAGCGGTAAGTTGCTGCGCATGCTCGCAGGAATGTTAACGTACTTTTGCAGGCTCGAAGAGTTTCCGGGCGCGAGTCTCACCTCTTCACCTTCCTGTCCTCTTACAATCGCCTGATGAGTACCCGTGTTTCTAAAGTTAATAGTAACAGGCTGAGTCGAACCCGGAACCAGAGTCGTTTCGGGCGAAGAGAGCGTTATCTCAATCCCGCTTGCCAGCGCCAGCGATTGACTCAATCGTACGCTCATCAAAACAAACCTTTGATTGTCTTCAACACCTAACGACTGTAGTCTCCCTCTGTCTCTGTACGCCGCGATTAATTGACTAAAAACGCGGTCGCCTTCATTTACGAAATCATAGAGAGGCCGACCGTCAATCTTCAGCATATCCAGCCATGCGGCGACTGCGGGTGGCAGTTGCAAGCCGTCAAGAAATGTCTGCGCATGGGAGGGAAGTGGCGGAACATGCGTGGCTTCGCGCGCGAGACGGTAGCGTATGTTGAGCATCGCTGCGGGAACTGTGTCCGGCCATGGGCCTTGAGAGGCATGCTGGTGAAGCGCCTGTAATGCCTGCTCCGCATAAGTCGAATCGCGCACAGGGTCGCGCTCGTTCACGTTCACTGAAACAACTTTCCCATTGCGCTCGGCTTCCTCTTCCAAATTTCTGCTCCCCGCTCCTCCCTCGTAATTGATGCGAACGAAAAGCCGCTTGACCTGCCACGTAGGGATGCCGTAGTCGTGAAGCTGCTCGGGGAAGCGCGCGGAGTCTGCCGCCGCGTCGAATGCTTCGAGCACGAGGCGGCCTGTCGCCTGATGATGGCCGTGCCCGCTCGATGTGTCGTGATTGGTAATGATTACGTCGGGTTCAAGCATGCGTATCTTCAGCACCATGCGGCGAAGCGCTTCGTCGTGTCCCCAGACGCGGAAAGCTTCGTCGGCGGATTTCGAGAAACCGAAATCGCGCAAGGCCAGAAAGTGTGGCTCGGAGCCTTGAATCTTCGCAGCAGCTTCGGTCTCGCGCGCGCGTATCGCGCCGAGTTCTTCATAAAGCTCCGGCCCCATTGCGTTCTGCCCGCCCTCGCCGTAGGTCGAAAACAGGCTCGCCGTGTGCACGCCATATTTTCTTCTAAGAAGAGTGAGCGTCGCCCCGTCTTCATCATCCGGGTGAGCAGCGACGCACATCACCGTCAAGGGATTAGTCAGATCGAGCAGCGCCTGATGGAGTTCTGCTCTATCGCTTTCAGCAGAAGACACTTGAGCGCGAGCAGTCGCGCGTTGGGCCAACGGCGCGGGCGCAAGAAGCGCGAAGCATAGAAGCGCCAGAAGAAATTTATAAGCGCTGAATGAGAAGCATGAAAACTTATTGCTCATTTGGAACTCCAGACAAAGTTATAAGAAGTTTACGGCGAAGAGAGCCTTTTGCAAAACCCCTTTGCGAGCTTTGGTTCTCTCTTTGCGCCTCCAGCGTGAAATAGTAATACTCTCAAAGCTCAAGTTAGTGAGAGTTGAGGGTTCACGCAAAGGCGCAAAGAAAAGAGCTAAGCTCGCAAAGGGGTTGAGCATTTGTTGTGGGTATTGAATGAGCTTTAAGCTTTCTCCCCTCGCTCCAACCTCGCCGCGACTACCATGCTGGCTGAGATAATCAGAATCAGAATGACGCCGTAGGCCGCCGCAGTGCCGAGATTAAAGTCGCGCATCGCGGACGCAATCGCAATCGAGATGGGGCGGCTGCGTGGAACAAACACGAGCACGCTCGCAACGTATTCGCCCAGCGCTATTACGAAAGCCAGCAACGTGCCCACAAGCGCGCCCGGCCACACCAGCGGCAACCGCACACGCCAGAACCTCAGCCACCAGTTAGCGCCCAGACTCCCTGCGGCCTCTTCCAATCTAGCGTCCATCTGCTCAAGACTGGCCTGCACGGAGCGAACTACGAGCGGCATAAAGCGCAGGAAGTAGATAACGGGCAGAATCCAGAATGTGCCCACCAGGATGAATGAGCCTGAAAGAAAATTTTCTCTGCCGTAAGCCTCGGCGATTGCGACGGCGACGACCGTGCCGGGCAGTGCCCACGGCACCAGAACCAGAAAAGAGATAACGCGCCGCCACACCTTTCGCTCTTTTCCGACAACTACGCCGGTCACTATGAAACTCCACGCGAGCGCGGCCAGCGCGGCTATTCCAGACATCAGCAGGCTGTTGACGAAGACAGAACTCGAATCGCTTTCGGTGATGACGCGCCTGAAATTTTCCAGAGTATAAGCGGGCGGTATCGTCTGCGTAGTCCATGAGCCATCGCGCGCGAAGCTCACAAGAAGAAGCGTCAGGACGGGCAGCGCAAGTATCACAGTAAAAATTATCGCGCACAGGATTGCCACGGCACGCGCCCTTCCTCCGGTCACAGGCGCACGCCTGCGAGTCGCTCCTTTCATCGCTGCTGCCGCGAATCTTCGCGTTCCTTCGTACTTCTGAAAAAAGAGGAGCGAGCATAACGAGATGAGCGCGAGAATCACTGTCTCGGTCAATGCAAGCTGGGCGTCGCCGCGCTGTCGCGCGTTGTAGATTTCAAGTGTGAGCATACGCACAGAGCCTCCGAAAAGCAGCGGAGCGCTGAACGACGCCATAGAAGTCATGAAGGTGAGCAGCGCCGCAGCCATGAGCGAAGGCGTCAACTGTGGCAGCACAACGCGCGCCAGCACCTCTGTGCCGCGAGCGCCCAGGCCCCGCGCAGCTTCCGCCAGTCCCGCGTCAATGCGGCGAAGACCAGCGCCCGTCAGAACATAAAAGAACGGGTACATCGTGTAGGTGTGAAAAAGCAGGATTGCCCACCATCCTCGCAACGTCCACGGCGCGCTTTTTAGATGAAGAAGATGCCGTACGACGTGCGCAAGTATTCCAGATTCGCCGCAGAGGAAGATGAAGGCGACCGTGCCGACGAGAGGAGGCAGAACCAGCGGAAGCGCTGCGAGCGCCGTAAAAAATCTTCTGGCAGGGAATTCGTACCGCTCGAACAGGAAAGCCAACGGCACGCCAACCAGAGCGCACAGCAGAACCGTCAATAGCGAAACTCCAACGCTCGTCGCCGCCGCTTCCCACACGGCGCGCTCGGCGAAGACTTCAAAAAATTTTCCGGGCGCAAACTCCCCATTCGGCGCGAATGCAGCCGTGACGACGTAAGAGTTCGGATAGATAACTCCATAAAGCAGCACGAGCGAGACGACGAGCCAGAGCAGGACGAAGCGTAGACGAAGGCGTGCGTAGACGCGGTGAAAGAAAGAGTTAAAGGAGTTGCCGTCTTTTATCTCCACGTCACCGTGTCTACGCGCTCCCGCGTCTTGTCCTTTCCCTGTCTCTCTCTCTTTCATGCCAGAACCGTGATGCGTTCGGGAGGGAGGTGGACAATGCAGGAATCGTTTATCGAAAGGCCGTTCGCCTGAAGTGCCAGGGCTTCCAGAGCAAGTCCGTTAGCATCGAGTTTAATTGTGATGGTCGAGCCTGCGAAGATTATCTCGCGCACTATCACCGCAAGAGCGTTTTCCGCAGCAGGCTCGCTTCGGCCCAAGATTAAATGCTCCGGTCGAATGGCGAGCGTGCAGGGCTTGTTAATAGGTGCGAGCTTGCCAGCATCTGTAGGCGCAACAATCGTGTGGCCGCCGCGCAGAGTCTTGAACGTGCCCGCAGCATCGTGCATCTTGCTCACGCGCATGGCCTCTATCAGATTGTTCCTTCCAAGAAAGCGCGCAACCGCAACGCTCGCAGGCTGCTCGTACAACTGGCGCGGCGCGCCCGTCTGAAGGATGCGCCCCGAATTCATCACGCTTATTCGGTCGCAGAGCGCGAACGCTTCTTCCTGATCATGCGTGACGTAAACGGCTGTGAGATTCAGACGGTTGACAACATCGCGCAACTCGCCGCGAGTCTCTTCGCGCAGCGCCACATCCAGATTAGATAGCGGCTCGTCGAAAAGAAGAAGTTGAGGCTCAATCGCAATAGCGCGCGCAATGGCAACGCGCTGCTGCTGTCCGCCGGAAAGCTCGTCAACGCGCCTCCTTTCATAACCCGGAAGCTGCACAAGAGAAAGAGCGTCTTTAACTCTTTCTGCTATCTCACCCTTCGGCCTGCGCCGCGCGCGTAATCCGAAAGCGACGTTCTCAAAAACATTCAGGTGAGGGAAGAGCGCGTAGTTCTGAAAGACCATCCCGAAGCCGCGCTTTTCGGGAGAGAGGTTCGTGATGTCGCGCCCGTCGAAAGCTATTTTCCCATCATCAGGCGTCTCTAACCCTGCGATCATTCGCAAAGTCGTTGTCTTCCCGCAACCCGATGGGCCAAGAAGCCCGAAAAACTCGCCGCGCTCTACCGAGAGAGAAACGTCAGCGACGGCTTTTGTTGCGCCGTAGCGCTTCGTAATATTTTCTAAAGAGAGAAAAGGCATCAGACCTCTGAGATTCTATCCAGATCAACCAGCAGTTCCAGCTTCGTCCCTTCAATCCGCGTCTCTTTCATAAACTTGCGATGATACTCGTCAATGCTATGCTTAGAGTTGCGCGCAGCCTCGGCAGACTTTTCAAAGCTCTCAGCCTTCATGAAGTAGATGAGAAAATCGCCCTGCTCTGTTCTGTCTAAAAAGACAGACTCTACGACGACCGTTTCGTCGCGCAAGGTTTCGATGGCCTCATCCTTCCTGCGATTCATAGTTTCGGCCCACTCTCTGACGCGAGCTATAGAATCCGGCTTGAGCTTAATCTTGAAACAGCGAGTTTCGTACATTCGTCCGGCTCTCCCTGATTGTTGCTCGTGCCGCTACTTATTTCGTCCTCGAATCTCCGAATCCCAATACTTCAGCCAATCGTTGCCATCTCTTCTCAATAAATCCCAATCAATCGGCATTCGTGTGAAAGATTCGTTCATCCATGCGGGCAGTTGCGAGCGATCTAAATCCGTCCTGACTGGAATGCGATAATAAGTGCGCGCGGCGTAAACGAGGCTTTCGGGCGTGGTGACGAACTCGTAAAATTTTCTGGCCTCTTCTTCGTGGGGCGCGCCCCGCACGATTGCAATGGCGTCCGTGATAACGGGCGTGCCGCTTCGGGGAATCGTGTAAGCGACGGGGAAATGCTTCTGTTCCTGGTAAAGCCGCACGTCCGGCATGTTCCACAAACTGATTAGACCTTCCTGTCGCGCCAGTTTCTGCATGAGAAACGTGCCGTCCGAAGTGTACTCGTGAACATTAGCATCGAGTTTTCTCAGCCAGTCGTAGCCGCCCGCAGGTGAGTTCGTTTGACTGTAAAAGCGCCAGATCATCGCGCCGAATATCGCTCGCATGGAATCCGACGGGTTCGGATTGCGAATCAGAATTCTATCGCGCCACCGCGCATCGAGCACATCGTCCCAATCATGCGGCGCGTCCTCTGCGCGAACGGCGTCGCTGTTGTAGACGATGACTTCGGGCGTGGCGTAAGTTCCGTACCAGCGATCCTGAGAGTCGCGCGAATCCTGTGGGATTTGATTGGCCCACGTCGGCTTGTAAGGCGAGAGAAGATTTTCGTCCGCCGCCGCCTGAAATGTAGTGTGCGCCGCGCCCCACCAGAGATCGGCCATCGGGCGATTGCGCTCGGCTCGCAACCTTTCCAACACCTCGCGCGAACCCATGTCCAGAAACTGCACATCAACGTCCGGGTTCTGCTGCTTGTAGCGGTTGATGAAATCGTGCAGCATGTCCTGGCCGTGCGGCGTGTAGATGAGAAGCGTGCGCTTCGCAGCGTTACCGGACGGCCTGCATGCGAGCATGATGGCAAAAGCCAGCAGAATTAGAAGCGTTGCGCAGCGTCGAAGGTTTAATCGCATCAGGCGTAGCCGCCAGCAAAAGTTAATCTGAAGATCGTGGAACGGATTCTATGCTAACACAATGAGAGCGCGCCAACCGTCTCCCACACGAAGACAATCGCGGCTGGCCGAAACGGCGCGAGGGAGAAACGCTCGTGTAGCATTAAGGCAAGCACGTCTGTAAAATAGCTAAGACCCTGCTCCCCCGGAATTTTGATGGTCAGCTTTTGCGTGAAAGGCGTTTGGGGCGACTAATGGCAACGACTTTTAGAAGAAGACTATTGCGCGCGGGCGGATGGGGGCTGGCGAAGCGTTTGATTAAGCCGATTCCTGTCGTGGGTTCTGTGTTTGCCGTGGGGCTTGCGGGCTACGAGATAAAGAAGAAGGGGCTGCTTCGCGGAAGCATACACGTTGGCCTTGATGTTACGCCCATAATAGGCACGGCCAAGGGCGTGGTAGAGCTTTTCACAGGAGACTTGATTCCAGACAAAAAGCCTGAGCGTAAAAAGCTCATGCCTCAAAAACCTGCCCACGAATCGTAGTTGAATGCCCGGCGCTACGCTCGACCCGTAGTTTTTCCAATTCGGACTGATTCACTCAATCCACAAAAATTTCAAGCGCCTGCCGCTGCGACGTGAACTTGCGGGCGAGCTTCAAACGGATGAGCGCGCTCGTATACATCTGCGAGACGAAAGAGCGTGGCTTCGCTCCAGTGCGCGCCGAGCAGTTGGAAGCCTATGGGCAATCCTTCGGACGAGAGATCGCAGGGCACATTGATTCCCGGAATGCCCGCCAGATTCGCCGTGCAGGTGTAGATGTCGTTCAAATACATTGCGAGCGGGTCGTCCGCTTTCTCGCCTATAAGAAACGCAGGCGTCGGTGTAGTAGGCGTCAAGATAGCGTCGCATTGCTCGAAGGCTCTGAGAAAATCGTGTTTGATGAGCGTGCGAACCTGCTGGGCTTTGCGATAGTAAGCATCGTAGTAGCCGGACGAGAGCACGTAAGTTCCTAACATGATGCGGCGTTTGACCTCAGCGCCGAAACCCTCGTCGCGCGTTGCTCGGTACATGTGCCTTAAATCCTTAGCCTCCTCGGCACGGAAACCGTAGCGCACGCCGTCGAAGCGCGCCAGGTTCGACGATGCTTCAGCCGTTGCGATGATGTAGTAAACCGCTATGCAGTATTTCGCGTGCGGCAATTCGACTTCGACAATCTCCGCGCCTAAGTCTCTGTAAGCCTCAATCGTTTTCAGTACAGCCTCGCGCACTTCCCTGTCCAACCCTTCGCCGAATAACTCACGCGGAAAGCCTATGCGCGCTCCCTTAACGTCGCCCGTTAGTTCTCTAATGTAATCCGGCACAGGAACGTCTGCGGTCGTAGCGTCGTGCGTGTCTCGCCCTGCGACTACGCTCAGCACGCTGGCTACGTCGCTCACCTTGCGACCGAAGATTCCGATTTGATCCAGCGACGAAGCGAAGGCAACCAGACCGTAGCGAGAGATTCGCCCGTATGTAGGTTTAAAGCCGACGATGCCGCAGAGCGAAGCGGGCTGGCGAACGGAGCCGCCCGTTTCAGAGCCAAGCGCGGCGGGAACGATTCCGGCGGCGACTGCCGCAGCGCTTCCTCCGCTAGACCCGCCGGGCACGCGCGTAGTGTCCCAGGGATTCTTCACAGGCCCGAACGCAGAGTTCTCGTTCGACGAACCCATAGCGAACTCGTCACAGTTGGTCTTGCCAATGATGACCGCTCCGGCCTCACGCAAACGCTCTATGGCAGTCGCATTGTACGGTGGATGATATGGCCCTAGTATGCGCGAGCCGCAGGAGGCTTGAAGCCCTCGCACACAGATGTTGTCTTTGACAGCCAGAGGGACGCCAGCGAGCGGTGCGCGTCTTAAATCTTCTAACGAATCAATCTCACCGGCGCGAGAAGTCGCGCCCGCGCGATCAATCTGAAGAAAAGCGTTCAGCGTCTCGTTCAGTTCTTCGGCTGCGTCAAGCGAAGATTCAATAACGACGCGCGCAGTCGTCTCGCGATTATTGATGTGCGCGCGAAGTGATTCGATTGTGTTTTCTGAAAAGTTCATAGCAAGATTGGAGAATAGAAGTCAGAGGTTAGAGAGCAGAGGCTAGAGGTCAGAGGTTAGAGGTTAGTCAAACGCTTTTCACTAGCCTCTAACCTCTGACCTCTAGCCTCTGCTTCATAAAACTTTTGGAACGCGAAAATGGCCTGATGCGGGGTCAGGTGCTTGATCCAGCGCCAGCTTCTGGCCTAGCGAGGGTTGAACTTCGTCTGCGCGGTCTGCACGGGTGCGCTCGCCTTCGGGCGTCAAGCCCCCGGTCGAAGGCTCAACGGCGCTCGTGTCCAGTTCGTTCAACTGTTCGACGTAAGCCACTATCTCCGCAATCTGCGGCGTGTAGGCGCGAAGCTCTTCTTCGGTTATCTCAAGATGCGCGAGCTGCGCAATCTTCCTGATGTCGGATACTGTTATAGGCATAATTCAATTGCGGAATGCGGAATGCGGAATGCGGATTTAAGAAGAGATTGAGCTGGATTGATAGTCTCTATCTTCCATCCTGCTTTTCAATCCGCAATCCACAATCCGAAATCTATTTGTCTTTTCCTTCCTGTCGGTCAATGCAGCTTCCGGCGGCCAGAAGGAAGCGGTAGCGCAGGCGCTCGTCCTGAATTGCGCTGTTGGCTGCGGCCAGGACTGTGCCGCCCGCGCTGCGCAGAGCGCGCCGCTCCTGCTCTTCACGATCAGCCTTACGCTCGTTCAAGAGTGCGCGCTCGGCCTCGACCGTTTTAGGGTCAATGCGAAATTCTATGAACGTTACAACGGCCTGCTCCAATAAAGAGTTCAGACGAAAGAGAAGCTGGCCGCTTATTGCCTCAAGCTGCTTCTGCCATGTGGCATCAGCGACCGATACTATCAGCGTCTTGCGGTAGAGGCGGAACGGAACGGCCTGCGCCCTCAGCCCCTCGCCTGCTATCTGACGCCAGGCGACGAACGCAGCGGCCTCAAGCAATTCCTCCGATTCGCCAGCCGCGCGTAGTAGCTTCGGCAGCGCTCTGATTAAAGCTTCCATAAAAGAGCAGTGATGAGTGATGAGTGCAGAGTGCAGAATGAAATAGATTTAATTCATTATTCATCACTCCGCATTCATCACTGCTTTTCCGTTGCTAATTCAAAATCCAAAATCTAAAATCGAGGTTGAGTTTAATGGAAATGGAGCATAAGCGACAAGCGGAGGGTGGATTGTTGTCTGCAAACGGGTTTTCAAGAGAAGAGCTTGTGCTGGCGTCTGCAAGCCCGCGCAGGGCGGAAATCCTGCGCGCAGTTGGATGGCCTTTCGAGATTTCTGCCGCAGACGTTGATGAATCTCTCGTTGACGCAGAGCCGCCTGTGGCCTATGTGACTCGGCTGGCGCTTGCGAAAGCTGAGGCCGGAGCAGCATCTCATACGGGACGACTGGTGCTGGGCGCGGACACTACGGTCGTCGTTGATGGAGAGATTTTAGGGAAGCCGCGCGACGAGGAAGAGGCCGTGTGGATGCTCAGGCGTTTGAGCGGCAGATGGCATGAGGTGCTGACGGGCGTTGCGCTGGTGCGCCGTAGCGGGAAAGAGGGGTTTCAAAAGCTGGTTGCATATGAATCAACGCGCGTGCGTTTCGGGCGTATGACCGACGAAGAGATAAGCTGGCACGTCGCCGTGGGCAATCCGCTTGATAAGGCAGGAGCATACGCCGTTCAGGGAGTGGCAGCGCTATTCATAGAAGAGATTCAGGGCGATTACTGGAACGTCGTTGGCCTTCCGGTTCAACTGGTCTATAAAATGGCGCACGAGATTTGGGACAAAAAAAGAGAGGCCGTATAAATCAATCAACGGCCTCTCTCCTCTTCCTGATGTAAGGTGAAAGTCCGGCTTACTGCCCTAACCCCAGAACTCTGTTCAGAGGCTTGGCTAGCTCGTTGTTGAGATCAATGTCCGGGTCAAGCCCGTTCATAGGCTGACCGTAAACATTCCCCTGCTTGTCTAAGATAACAATCGCGGGAATCTGATCCACACCGAACTGCTTGGAAATCCTGCCGTCAGGGTCGCGCAAGACGGTCAGGTTCAAATCATATTTTTTCGCAAACTCTCGAAGCTGCTCGTCCGATGCGTAGTTTCTGGAACGCGGCGAATCGGAATCCGTGCTCACCCAATAGACAATCACGCCATGCGCGCTGTAATCGTTTGCGATCTTGCGTATGCCCTGCGCGAGCTTTTTGGAGAGCGGCAGCCACGAAGCCCCAAATGCGAGAACAACCACCTGGCCGTGCACGTCATCATTCGTCACGGTCGCGCCGTCAATCGAGTGGAAAGAGAACTGCACGGGCGCGTTGCTTCTCTGCGGAAACGCGGCCACTGACAAAACAAGCAGGAGGGCTAAGCTGGAAGCCGCAGCCGACCTGCGAAATGTAGAGATCATCTTTTCTCCTTACTACCTTACCCGAAAACGTTCGGCCTCTTTTGCCTCACGAACTTGAGAGCCGTCTGTAGCGTCTCGCGGGCGACAACTTAGATGAGCCTGCTGTCAGCGTGGTTGGATGGATTGCTCTATCATTAAGCCTTGCGGGTGCTCGTTTCATGACTGCACGTCCGGCGGTTCCGTCCCGAAAAGCTCGTGGTACAGCGCGCAGTAATCTTCCCACGTATCCATGTCGCGCGCAACGTAGGGCGAAGCCACAGGCACTCGCAACACCTCTTCGCGGTGGGCTTCAAAAAGGAGTCGCAGGCCGCGCTCAGGATCAAGATGTTTGAGCTTTTCACGAAACCCGGCATCTAGCAGAACGGGATGGCCTCCACGCCCCTTGTAGGCAGGCACGACGAGCCGCGCGCCTGCTCGCTTCCGTTCAGAAAGCAGAAAGCTTATGACTTCCGGTTCAACCGCCGGGTGGTCTACGAGCGCAATGAAAATGCTCTCAATCTCATCCGGCAACTGCTCTGCGCCGCGCGCAATAGAGACGCCCATCTCGCTTTCAGCATCTTCATTGACGGCGAAACGTAGAGGAAGATGAGCGAGCCTTTCATGAACTTCCGCAGCGCGATGGCCCACGACCACGACAATCGTTTCGACTCCGGCGTTGCGAAGATTATCAATGCAGGTTTCTATGACAGTTTTCTCGCCGAAGGGAAGCAGCGGCTTGAACGCTCCCATGCGGCGCGAGCGCCCTGCGGCTAATAGAATAGCAGCAACTGAGGGCTGAGAAATGAGGAATAAGGGGTGAAGAGTTGAATCATTCAACCTGTCCGGCAGGTTTTCTTCATCCCTCATCCCTCATCCCTCATCCCTGCTCTTAACTCTTCCAGCGCACGCATAACAAACTGCCTGGTCATCTGCTTGCGCCAGTTCATCACGAAATCTGTGTTGTCCAACGGTCGCGCTTTTATATAACTCGCTTCCGCCGCCCGTTCGATAGATTCCTGATTCAGAATATTTCCAATCAAAGCCTTCTCAGCATCTTTCACTTCAACCGGCGCAGGCGCGATGCCGCCCAGTATAAGCTTCGCATCTTTAACAGCGCCGCTCTCATCCATGTCCAGTCGCGCCGCCACGCCCAGCACTGGAAAATCGAACGCGCCTCGCCGTCGAAGTTTCTTATAAGTAGCTCGCCATCCGCTCACAGGCGGCAGATGAATTTCGGTCAAAAGCTCATCCGGCCTCTTGTGCAGGTAATCAATCCCGTCGTCGTTATAAAGCCCTGCGGCATCAACCATTCTTTCGCCCAGCGTCGAGACCAGTTGAAGACGCGCGCCGATTGCAACCATCAACGGCACAAGGTCTGACGATTGAACAGCCCAACACTTCTTACTGCCGGGGGCGACCCAGCAGACATCGCCGTCCTTCTTCAAACAAAAATTTATTCCGCGCCGCCACTCGTAATTCTGATCGTAGTAGTTGCATCGCGTATCCAGCAGAAGGTTTCCGCCAATCGTACTCATGTTTCGCAAAATCGGCGTAGAGATGAGCCGCGCCGCCCGCGCCACAAACGGATAATCACGATTGATGACAGGATGCTCGCAAAGATCAGTCAGCCACACGGACGCGCCGATTCTCAATCCAGATTTCCCGTCACCCGTAATCTGGTTCAACTCTTTCAGCCTCGTCACAGAGATAACAGTCTTCGGCGTCTGCTGCCGCCGCTTCATATTCGGATACAGGTCTGTGCCGCCCGCAACGAACTGACCCCCAGTCCCCGCGTCAGCCATCATCTTCACCGCGTCCGCGACCTCACGCGGCACTAGATAACTGAATTTAGGAAGTCTCATCATAGCGCTGAACAACCAATTTGGTGATGGAATTATCTTCCGCCCTTCGAGGCATTGTGATATTTGCAAAGAACCTGTGCGTTCTCTTCCGTCGTTTCGCCGCCTTTGATCCATGCAACAATATGATCCCCCTCATACTGACTCCACGAGACAACACACTCATCTCGCGGCTTCCCTTCTTTCACACATAACTGGCACATGCCTTCATCGCGTCGGTATATCCGAATCTTATCTGCCTCGTTGAATGCGCGCTTTGTATCGAGAGTGGTTAAACTCAAGTGTTCTTTCTCAAGGTACTCAAAAAAAGCCTGCCGAAGCACGCGATCGCGATTCTCCAAGTCGACCTTGCTCTGTTGCCGATTGTCTGAAAAGAGCAGTATGTCGCGATCGTCTTCATGGTGTTCTTTCCAACGGGCATGGAATTCATGAAGAAAAGTTCTGATCCTTGGAAAGAACTCGTTCGGAAGCGCATAGTATTCGCGAAGATGGCGTATGAGCATCACCATTGAGATGATGAAGTATTCAATCGAAAGCTCTCTTATTCCGCTCTTAGCATCGACCATCGGATCATCTTTGAAAATCTCATAGAACCGCTTCATCGTCTTCAATAGATTGACTGCCTCTTTTTCTCTCTCAAAACTATAGTCACCAACTCCGGTTGGGGTTTGTGTTTCGTCAATCCAAGCTGCCAGAATCTTATCTCTAACATCGGTGGGTCCACCGGAACGCTCAATCAAAAGCAACCGTCCGAGCAGAGATAAATGCTGCATACGATCGTTACTGCGCTCGATCAACGAGAAGAATGGATGTTTGTCGGGATTCTCGTCAATCGGCTGGTATTCTGAATAATCGAAAGTGATGTCGTCAGCATATTTAACTAAGAAATTTCGCACAGGGCTTGATAGACGGGCGTGAGCAATCTCCATAAAATTCAAGGACTCACCTTGCTGTAATCTCCAAAAGATCTCAGTAGCGATTCGCTGATGTCCAGGGTCACGCGGATTGTCAATGTTTTTGATTATGTCGGCCTCATATTTGAGTGATCTGTCGACAAACCTTCTAAATTCAGCGCGCAATTCTGAGTATCGTTTTCCGGCTAATTCACTGTGAAAAGTCTTTAATGAATCCGGCAGCCTGAGTTCGTCGCCGAAGAACCGTCGCACTGTAGTGATGCGCTGCTGCCCGTCAACTACCTCGCGCACAACTTTCGTCTCGTTCAGCCTAACTTCACGCAGAACCAAACGCGGAATATAGTATCGACGAAAAAGACTATCAAGCAGTGCCTGTTGCTTTGTGTTAGACCAGACACTCTTGCGCTGATATGGCGGTCGGACGACGAAATCCTCCTGGTATTCCCAGAAGTCTCTTATGTCAATCTTGTCCTGAGTGACATCGTACTCGGTTTCAGGGTTGAACAATTGATTCCTCCCTTCAAGCTCGTTTCTTTGCTCTTACCTTCAACTCGGGGTGACGCGCAAGGAAGCCGCCGCGCTTGAATTTATAGCGACCGGGTTTCATCGTCGCCTCTTCGTCAATCCCGGCAGCCAGATCGGCTTGATAGTCTTCCTCCGAGACCTCGATGATTACATTCACGCCGTCGTCTTCAATTACGGTGAAGGCAAACGGTCTAAAAGTGGATGGTTCTTGTTCGCTCATCAAGTTTACGCTGCACGATGTGATTTGGACGTTTGTTTCCGGCTTCGCCCGCCGCGATTTCGCACTCGCGCAACCTGTTGTTTTGCCGCCTTCGCAATAACCCGCAATGCCTCGTTAACCGCTTCATCATCAGGAAATGCTTTCCTGACATCGCTGTCGAGCAACACTAGATTTGTCCCCGAACGAAATCGCTCGGCGTAAATTCCACGTCCGACGAGCTTCATTTTGCTGAAGTCGTATTCTGGCAAGAGATCATCGTCATCTTTTATTTTATTTGTTTTCTTCCTCATACCATTTTCTTTCGCGTGACTTGGCTTTGCGTGCGCTAATTATCCTGACTTTTTCGCCGCGCATAGTATGTGCGGCCACCAGTATTCGCGCTCGATGCGACATTCCGAGCGTGACATATCTTCGCTCAGCCTTCGAGTGTGCCTCGTCAGCAAATGTTAGTGAGAGAAGATCATTAAACACCGTGGCTGCTTCGTCAAATGAAATCTTATGCTTGCGAAGATTGCTCTTTGCTTTCTTTGGATCCCACTCGAACTCCATATTTCACCGATCTCACGAATGCACAGCTACACGCGGCATCTCTTTCCCGTCTCCGCCTTCGGCTGGCGTGAGAACTTTCAGGGGCGTGGGCCAATCAACCTCTGGGACTGATTTCGGCCCGAAGCGGCCTTCGCGGCCTTTTGATTTGTCGCGCAGCGCGGAGAGAACTTTTTCGGGCGTGATGGGCACTTCGTCTATGCGAACTCCTACGGCGTCGTAAACTGCGTTGGCGACCGCCGGGGGAACGGGAAGCAGTGGGCCTTGCCCAACCTCTTTCGCGCCGAACGGGCCGTTGGGATCTGCGTCCTCGATTAAATAAGTCTTAACGTCGCACATCTCAAGCGTCGTGGGACTCTTGTATTCGAGTAGAGAAGGGAATTTGTGTACGACGTTGCGGTTGGCGCGGTAGGTCATCTCTTCCATGAGAGCTTCGCCCAAGCCCATGTAAACAGAGCCTTCGACCTGTCCCATGACGAGCATGGGATTGATGCTGCGTCCTATGTCGTGAGCAATCCAGACGCGCTCGACCGTGACGATACCCGTATCAGGATCAACGTCAACTTCTGCAACGGCAGCAGAGTAGCTGTAGGCGGGCGATGGGCCAACGCCTGCGCCTTTGAAACGACCGGGCGAGCGCGGCGGCGTGTAAGAGCCGACCGTGCCGATTGTGCCGAACTTGGATTCTGCGAGCACGACAGCTTCGGCGAATGAAATTCCTGTCTCCGGATTCTCAACGTCGAAGACGCGGCGATCTGCGAAGGAAAGATTTTCGGCGGGCACGCTCAGTTTTTCCGCGACGGCGATAGTCAATAGCTCACGCGCGCGTTCGGCTGCCTGCAACGCAGCGTTGCCAGTCATAAGTGTGACGCGGCTAGAATAGCTGCCAAGATCAACGGGAGTTAAATCCGTGTCGGCTGTGATGACGCGAATGTCGAACGGGTCAATGCCGAGAACTTCCGCGACGATGTATGCGAGAATCGAATCCGAACCCTGGCCTATGTCGGTCGAGCCGCACTGGACGCACACACCGCCCTGGCGATCAAGACGAAGCTGAACGCCGCTGTGCGGCATGTTGTTCCAGTATATGGGAAGCCCTGCGCCGCAGATGTAAGAACTGCAAGCTATACCCACACCCTTGCCGAAGGGAAGTTTTCTGTCACTTCTGTCCCAGCCGGAAAATTTATTTTTCCAGTCAGAGCCTTCTACAACTTTTTCAATGCACTTGCCCAAACCCATGCTTCCGATGCGCAGGTAGTTTGCTGTCACGGAAAAAGGTTTGACGAGATGGCTCAAACGTATCTCCGCCGGGTCAAGTTTTAATTCTTCCGCTATCTTGTCCAGGTGAACTTCCAATGCGAAGCGCGGCTGCGGCGTACCATGCCCGCGCTTTGGCCCACACGGCGGCTTGTTCGTAAAGACGCGAGCGCCGCGAAACTTGTAGCGCGGGATTTCATACGTTACGGTTTGCAGCGCGCCCGTGTAGAAGGTGGACGCTACACCGTAAGAGCCGTAAGCGCCGCCGTCAAGAAACGATTGAAAATCCATCGCAGTGATTGCGCCGTCCTTTTTCACGCCCGTTCTGACTTTCATCAGAACAGGATGGCGACCGCGATGGCAGTAGAAAACTTCCTCGCGCGTCAGCGCAATCTTCACGGGACGACCCGTAATCATAGAGAGCTTGCTTACGATAATCTCGTGGTTGAAAGGATCGCTCTTGCCCCCGAAACCTCCGCCGTTCGGAGTGGCGATGACGCGAATGTGTGCGGCTGGAACTTTTAACGTCTTAGTGAGCGCGCGATGAACATAGTGCGGCGTCTGCGTTGCGCTCCAGAGAGTTAATTTATTATCGGTGTCAAAATAGGCCAGGGCCGCGTGCTGCTCCATAGGCAGGTGCGTGTTGCCTTCGTAAAAGAGAATGTCTTCGCGTATTAAATCGGCTTCGGCGAACCCTTCATCCATGTCGCCGAATTCAAGCGAAACTAACTTGTGAATATTGCCGCGCTCGCCGTAATCGTGAATGCGCGGCTCCTCAATCATCAAGCCTTCTTCGATTGACGTGACGGTCTGCAATTTCTCGTATTCGACTTCGATTAAGTTCATAGCGTCGAACGCAGTGTCTTCATCAATGGCTGCGACGGCTGCTACGGGGTCGCCTATGAATCGAACCCTGTCAATGCAGATTGCGTGCTCGTCCTGGCTGACGGGAAGTATGCCGTAAGGGATTGGCAGATCGCGGCCAGTGATGACGGCGCGCACGCCCGGAAGCTTCAATGCCTTTGAAACGTCAATCGTTTTGATGAGCGCGTGCGGCTCAGGCGAGCGCAGGATTTTGCAGTGGAGCATGCGCGGCAGCATGATGTCGTCGGCAAACTTCGTCTGACCCGTGCATTTCGCTCGCGCATCAACTTTGCGAAACGGCTTGCCTACGACTTTCAAAGGCTCGCCGTTATGCACGCTCTTACCGTTAGCCCCTTTATTCCCGTTCTTATTCGTAGCCATAAACGCTTTCTTTCGGCAATTCCATGCTCTCACCGCGCATCTTTGCCGCAGCCATCTCGACGGCCTCGTAAATTTTTATATAGCCCGTGCATCGGCACAGGTTTCCGCTCAGAGCCTCTTTAATCTCGTCGCGCGTAGGGTTCGGATTATTTTTGAGAAGCTCTTTGGCAACCAGCAGGAAGCCGGGCGTGCAATAGCCGCACTGCGCCGCGCCCGTATCCGCGAAAGTCTCTTGCAGCGGGTGGAGTTGAGCGCCTTCGGCCATGCCTTCCACGGTCGTGACCGCGCGCCCTTCCGCATCAAGGCCGAGCATCAGGCACGAGAGAATAGCTCGCCCGTCAACTAACACAGTGCACGTGCCGCACTCGCCAAGCTCGCAGCCGTGCTTGGTGCCCGTGAGATTCAAATCCTCCCTTAAAACTTCGAGCAGAGTTTTATGAGGCGCGAAGGCGACTTCCGCCTGCTCGCCGTTGAGCGTGAATTCAATATGAGCTTTCTGTTTTTGAGACATCAAGTGAATAAAGAATAGCTAAATTGACCGTTAACATTCGGTTGAAGCAAGAGAAGCGGTATGCCCGTTCTTTTCAAAAGATAATGATACAAAATTTCAATCAAAACCCGTAGCGACCACTGAAGAATCCCGGATTTGAAATCTCAAATCTGAAATCTTCAATCGTCCCTACGGGACTTTTCAATCTTCAAAATCGTTTCGCGCCAAGCTAGCCCTGAGCCGCAACAGCATCTTTCTGCTTGGCGCGATTAAGAATCGTGTTGTCAATCAGGCGCGTGTTGCCGATTGTGGCGGCGACGGCTACTAGAACTGTGCGGTCGTCCAGTTTATCAAGACGCTCAAGCGTGTCTGCGTCCGTGACGCTGACGTAATCAATGCGCGCGCGGGGTTCAGTCTCTACGGTCGCGCGAACTATTCCGGCTATTCGCGCTGCGCTGCGCTCGCCATCTTTGTAAGCATCTTTCGCTCGCCTCAGTGCTTTGTAGATAACTGTGGCGGCGTGGCGCTCTTCGTCGTTCAAGTAGGCGTTGCGCGACGAAAGCGCCAGACCGGATTCCTCGCGTACGGTAGGCATCACGACCACCTCTGTGTCGAACGCAAGGTCGCGCACCATGCGCCTGATTATCAGGGCCTGCTGCGCGTCCTTCTGGCCGAAGAAGGCGAAGTCCGGGCGAACTACGTTGAGAAGTATTGCGACGACCGTTGCGACGCCGCGAAAGTGGCCGGGGCGCGACATGCCTTCCTGTTGCTCCGAAAGCCCCTCGACCGTCACGTATGTGGAAAAGTTTTTGGGGTAAATCTCCTCGACCGTCGGCGCGAAGATGTATTCAATATTGTAGTCCGTCAGTAGCGCAGTATCATTCGTCAGATCGCGCGGGTAGCGATTGAAATCCTCGCTCGGCCCGAACTGCGTAGGGTTGACGAAGACCGAGACGACGACGACATCACACATTCGTCGCGCCTCGCGCACCAGACTCAAGTGACCTTCGTGCAGAGCGCCCATCGTCGGCACAAGCCCTATGGTCTGATCCTGCTCGCGGCGCACTTTTCGCGCGACGCTACTCATGCGTTGGCGGCGATTGATAATCTCCATAAGAGTCTGGAGTCTCAGAGTCTGGAGTCTGGAGTCGGAAGACTAAAAGCTTTCGGGCTTTTGACTTCAGACTTCAGACTCCAGACTCCAGACTTTTCTATTGTTCAACCTTCGCATCTGTTTTAGGTGTTTTGATGCTCAACTCTTGAGCGGCTTCTGCGGGTAGGCCGTAGGATTCTGCATCGGCTGGGTAAGCGCCCGCGCGAACGTCTTCCGCCCAGCGGCTGATGGCGTCCGTGATGGTCTCGCGCAGGTTGGCATACTGTCGAACGAAGCGCGGCAGCTTTCCGAAAGAGAGACCGACGAGATCATGGAAGACCAGAACCTGTATGTCGCAATAGAGACCTGCGCCGATTCCTACGGTCGGTATCTTCACGCTCTCGGTTATCAACTGCGCTATTTCGCGCGGCACGAGTTCAAGCACGATTGAGAATGCTCCGGCATCTTCCAACGCCCGCGCATCGTCAAGAAGCTTTCGCGCAGCCTCTGCCGTCTTGCCCTGAACTCGAAAGCCGCCGAGCTTGTTGACGGATTGCGGCGTCAGACCTATGTGGCCCATCACAGCTATCTCTTCATCAACCAGCCGCTTCACCAGTGGCGCTCTTTGACGCCCGCCTTCCAGCTTCACGGCCTCTGCCCCGGCCTCTTTCACAAGACGAAGCGCGGCGCGAACCGTGTCGTCCGCGCCCGTGTGGAAAGTGCCGTAGGGCATGTCGGCCACCAGAAGCGCTCGCTGCACGCCGCGTCTGACCGCTCGCGTATGCATCACCATCTCGTCCAGAGTTACGGGCACGGTGTTGCCGTAGCCCAGGACTACGTTGCCGAGGCTATCGCCAACGAGGATGATGTCGATGCCCGCTTCATCAACTACGCGAGCCGTCGGGTAGTCGTAAGCTGTCAGACAGACAAGGCGTTCGCCGCGCTCTTTGCTCGCGCGCAGGGAAGGAGCGGTCACTTTTTCAGGACGCTCCGGTTTGAGGTAAGCCATTTTTTTTGGACTCTTTCTCCGCCGAAGCGGAAAAAAACGCGCAACCGTGCACCTGCATAAAGTGCGCGGCCTGCGCCCGAACTAACCAGCTACTATGTTACACGAGGTAAGCAAGGGACAGATTATACGCGCGCGCCGCGAAAGCCCGCAACTTGAAAGCAGAGCCGTCGCGCGCCTATCGTCCGAAGCTTTCAAGGGTGCCAGCGTTTGACCGGTGAATCGTCCACAGTATCGGACAGTAGATCATTTATGGCTCGTTTGAGTGTAGGATGAATCAATCCCGGATTAAGCTCCGCGAGCGGCACAAGCACGAAGCGGCGCATGTGCAGGCGCGGGTGAGGAAGCCGCAGGAATTCCGTATCGCGCGTCTCGTCGCCATAGAGCAGAAGGTCAAGGTCAACGTTGCGCGCGCCTCGTCGCACCTCTCTCTTTCGACCGAGCGCATACTCGACGCGAAGCAGGCGCGCGAGCAGTTGTTCGGGCGCTGGCAGAGGATTGCGCAGTTCCGCAACCATGTTCAGGAAGGCGGGCTGGTCTGTAACCTCCACAGGCTCGGTCTCGTAAACGGACGAAAGACGGTAGACGACCAGCCCCGCATCAATCATCCCGCGAACAGCCAGCAGCAGATTCCCCGCGCGGTCGCCCAGATTGGAGCCGAGTCCGATGAAAGCGCAGTCAGGAGTCAGGAGTCTGGAGTCTGGAGTCATACGCATGGCTGGCATTAAGTTTAATGAGCGTTCTTAATTTAGTTCATCTCTATGGTACACTCAAGAGTGTAGAGTGAATCATAGTTGCGCTTGGCTCATTGCAATCTTAATCCTATTCCAGCGGCGCGTTCTCTAAACTCTTCGCATAATTATCGAGCGAAGACGCGCCCGGGCGGGTTGCGGCAAGCCCCGTCAGTACAGAAATGGCTCGCAGAAAATTTCGTAGCAACCAGCGGCACGAACCTACCACGGAGCGCTCTTTTCAAGAGTTCCTTTCACAGATTCCTGCGCCGCAGACTTCGCGCACAGAGTTGATGCGTATGGTGCGCGGCGGCGAAGATACTTTCCTCGAACTCAAAGTCAAGCTCTCAAATTCCGAAAAAATTGCGCAGGAAGTCGTAGCGCTCGCCAACACGGGCGGAGGCGTCATCATATTCGGCGTCAATGACCAGCTTCGCGTCGAAGGAGTTGACGACGCGGAGAGCGTGCAGGAGGAGCTTGTCAGAATATGCCGCGAGGACGTTAACCCGCCGCTTGTGCCTCTGATTGACCGCATCGCTTTCGATAATGGTCGTCGCGTCGTGGCGCTCGACATAGAAGGCAAGCGCCGTCCCTATCGCACGCGCGACGGTCGCTTCTACATTCGCATAGGCTCTGAGAAGCGAGAGGCCACGCGCTCAGAGCTTTCGGCGTTAATGGACGAGTCGCGCCCGTTCAGTTATGAGAACGTGCCCGGTCTAGGCTCAGAGATGTCGGATATAGACGAAGCGCACCTGTGGAGTTTTGTCAGGGAGTTCGAGGGCGATGCGTTTGATGAAGCCAGCCTGACGGGAAAAGGTTATCCGACGGAAGAGGTGATGGAAAATCACCTGATGCTCGCATTCAAGAGCGGCGCGGATGTGGTTCCAACCGTTGCGGGGCTTCTGCTCTTCGGGCGCGACGAGCGCGTTGCTGAACTTCTGCCGCGCTCGAACATTGTTGCCACGCGCTTCGCGGGCGACAGCGCGCAGTCGCCCATCATCGAGCGCATACAACTTGCCGGAAATCTTCACACGCTTTACGAATCCGTCCAAAAGTTCGTGGCGCGCTATTGCGATCTGTGGGACGAGCGACCGCGAAAATTTCCGGGCGAAGCCGGTGAGGATGCGCCTGTGATGGCACGCGCAAACTATCATCGCGGAGCGATTAGCGAAGCCGTCGCAAACGCGCTCGTCCACCGCGACCTTGCTCTGCGCGAGCAGCCGACGAGAATCCTGATATTCGACCGCTCCATAGAGATAATCAATCCACGCCGCACAACAGGCTTCGCACCCTCTGGCCTGAAAGCAATACGCTACGGCATCCCGCAGCGGCTCAATCCGCAACTGGCAGCCATCTTCTCAAATCCGGCTTACGGTTTGAAACTTCAGCAGGGCGGACTGCCCGCGCTACTTCGCAACGCGCGCACTTTCTCCGCCCGCCGCGCAGAAATCCACGCCTTCAACGACGAATTCAGAATTCGATTTTACGGAAGATAAATGAGTAGTGATAAGTGATAAGAAGGTGAATGGCAGAGATACTTCTTCTATTTACGACTAACGATTCAACGATTCACGGCTTTTCTCTTATCACTTATCACTCATCACTTATCACTGGTTCGGTTGCGGTTTGGGCGCGTTGTAGAATTGTCGGCTCTGCACCTGGTAGTCGTGGTCGTCATACTGGCCGTCGCCGTCAACGTCAACCTTAACGACGATCTTGTGCTGCCGACCGTCGCGCACGTCGCCCGGATTGTAGCCAAGACTATACTGATTTCTCAGAAGCGTGTTGATTGAATCGAGCGCTTTGGGAATCTCGCCGGGGAAGGTGACGGGATAGTACATGCCGCCCGTCTCGCGTGCGAAAGTGCCGAGCGCATTCTGCGCCTGCTGGAATGTCATGCGCCCCGGATTGCCCATCAGATCATCATTCGCAGACAAATCCTGATCGTACCTCTTAAGGAAAAGGTTCGCAGTGCCCACTATGTAAATGGGCACGCCCGAATCCTGCGTGATCTTGCGCGCCTGCCCGTAGTTGATCTTGCTGAAAGTGTCTATGCCCGAAGCTATCAGTAGAATGGCGCGGCGTCGCCCTTGAAGAGCAGCCATCCCGGCGTAATCTGCCTGCCTCTGGTTTGTGTTATCCAGCACCACTGAGTCGCCACGCCCGCCCACCAACGTGAACTTCAGCGCGTCGTAAAGATTCGTCTCGCGGAACGCAGGGTAGCTGCGAAGCAATAGGCTGATGACAGCCTGAAGGCGCGCCGGGTCGTTGGTGAAATCCGTTAGCGGCGTGGGGCGCATGTCGTAAGCTATGACGGAAGCATAATCGTCGGGCGGGTGTATGAAGCGCGTCAGGAACGCTGCGGCAGGCCGCACGACTTCCCACGTTCCAGGCTCCATGCCGCCGTTGCCGTAGTAGCCATAAGTCTCAGAAAGCTTGCTGAATTCGACGACGAGCGCAACCGTTATGGGCGCTTCGGGCGTGGAGAAGTAGGTGATTGGCTTCTGAACGCCGTCCTCGAAGATTGCGAAGTTCGCCTGCTTTAAGTTCGGTATGACCTGGTGAGTCTTCTTGTTGATTACAACCGCGTCAACATTGACCAGCGCGGAGTTGACCGTAATTGTCTCTGCATCCTGCGGGTGGTTAATGATGTCCGGCGGAGTCTGCTCCTGCTGCTGCTCGCTCTGTGTGGGTCGCTGATTCCTCTTCTGTTGCTGGTTGGTTGGCGGCGGCTGGCGACGCGATTGCGCAAGAGTTACAGGTAAATTTAGAGATGCTCCGACCAGAAAAGTTAATGCGATTGCGAGGGCAAAGACGCGGAGCGAGAGATTTTGGCTTTTCATAATAAAAATCCTTTGACAGCAAAGAGGGGAAGGGAATTTCCGGCTCAACCTGACTATAGGCGCGCCCGCCGCACACGGTCAAGCCAGCTACTTTCCAGATGACGCCGTTTTGATGCGAGCATGGCAGGCAGAGTTTGCCGAAGAAAGGCAAGGATGAGGGATTAAGAACAAGGAGTGGATAAAGGGAAAAGAGTAAAAGGAAGTTGTATTAACCGGCTGCTTATTTCCCTTTACACTTTCCCCTTTTTCTTCTTACCTTATAGCTTCCGCCTCAACTACGGCGTCGTAAGCGCCGGTGTTGTCGTTGAGATTGCTTTCGTTGACGCCCAGGAAGAGCACTCCGTCGCGCTGGGCTACGAACTCGCGGCGCGAGCCTATGAAGATGAAGTCGTCGTTGTCGTCGCCTATGACGGCAATGAGTCCGCCCGTCGCTTCGTTGCGCATCAGCTTGTTGGCGTCGGACAAATTAGGGATGCCTGTGGGCGTAGAGATGCGGTTTGCGCCGAGCGACACGCGGCCTGATGCACTGATGCGTATGCGCTGGCCGCGCCGTACGACCAAGCCGGTGTTCGTCCATCCGTTCGACGCATTGTCGCCGCGAACACGAGTGTTAATCTGAAAGAATGTCGGCGTTGTGCCGGAGTTCTGCGGTGCAGAATTCGATGGCGTGCTGTTAGCGTTCTCATCAGGGGGCGGAGTTACGCGAGATGAAGGCGGCGATGCGGGTCGCACGGGCTGAGGGTTTGGCGCAGGGTTGTTGATTACAGGGTTGCTCTCTTCGCCGCCGAGCGAAGCCGCTGCTGCGCCTGTGGCCGCGTCGAACTCGATGGATTCGACATCTTCCATGTAGATAGTGATGCGGCTACGACGACCGCGCGCTCCTGAGCCAATGAGAACAATGAACTGCTGGTTGTTGAAACCTATGATCTGGCCGTGAATGACGCTTCCGTCTTTCAAGTGTATGGTGTCTGCAAGTCCGGCTGTTGCAAGCGAGAGCAGCAGTATGATTGCGACGAGCGGGGCAAATAGTTTCTTCTTCATCGTCTCCTCCAACGAGTCAAAGCTCTTTTGATAATTCTAACGGGCGCGCGTTTGAAGCCAAAGAGGGTTTAGCAAAGACTCGCTGCTTTGGCAAGCTGGAGAGAGATTAGCCGTCCCTGCGGCAATTGAGACGCGCGCGCAGCGTGTGCAGGTTGCTTAGAGTCGCGCAAGCTTATACAGGGAAGGCCGTTCTAGTGATTGCCGTTAAAATTTGGGCGGTAGCCGAAGATGATTGCTAATTTACTCTAGCGTGCGGGCGCAAAGTGGGCTAATATAGCCGCCGTCGCCATTGAAATGATTGATTCCCGAACCTCAGGCGTCAACGCTTGCGGGCGCTATTTTCACTTGCTAACCGAAAGCGGGCCGCTTCTCCCTGAACGCGCCGCCAAGGCACGCCTAAGCGAATAAAGAAACATGCTATCCCCTAACTCAATCTTACAAGGTCGTTATCGAATCGTTCAACAACTGGGTCACGGCGGCATGGGCGCTGTTTATCAGGCTATGGACGAAAGCGTCAACTGCATGGTCGCCGTCAAAGAGACTTTCGCAGCGACGGACGAGCATCGCAGAGCTTTCAAGCGCGAGGCCGAACTGTTGGCGAACCTGTCGCATCAGGCGCTGCCGAAAGTTACGCACCACTTCGCAGAGGGCGAAGGACAGTTCCTCGTCATGCAATATGTGCCCGGCAACGATCTTTCGGAGCTGCTGGGGCTTCGCGAGAGACCTTTCGCCGTAAACAAGGTTGTAGAATGGACAGACACATTGCTGGATGCGCTGGAAGAACTGCACTCGAATCATCCACCTATAATTCACCGTGACATCAAGCCTGCGAATTTGAAGCTCACGCCGCGCGGCAAGATTATTCTTCTGGATTTCGGACTTGCGAAAGGCGCAGCGGGCGAGATGTCGCAGGACGACCCTGATAGCGGCAAGAGCATCTACGGCTATACAAGATACTACGCGCCTATTGAGCAGATTAGAGGCTCCGGCACAGACCCGCGCAGCGACCTGTACTCTTTATCTGCGACGATGTGGACGCTGCTGACAGCGCAGATTCCGCCCGATGCGCTCGCGCGCCTGTCAGACAGCGCCGTGGATGGCAACGCAGACCCTTTAAAGCCGGCGCACGAATTGAACCCTGAAGTTCCCGCAGGGGTGAGCATGGTCTTTCACAAGGCTATGGCTATCAACCGTGCTGATCGTTTCAACAGCGCGAAAGAGATGCGCGAGGCGCTGCAAAAGGCTCTGCATTCTCCTGTCGTAGAGACTAAAGCCAATCAGCTTCAGGAGACGATGGCGATCAGCGAGGAAGAGCTTCGGCGCATGAGCGCGCAGGCTGATGAGTCGGAAGCTCGTCGTCAACAGGAAGAGCGAGAGAGGCGCGAAGGGGAAGCCAGAGCGGCGCAAGAGCGCGAAGCCGAAGAGCGACGTAGACGTGAAGAAGAGGAGCGCCGCATAGCTGACCTTGAGCGGTCAGAAGCGCCCACATGGCATCATCCGAGTTCGGGAGGGCAATCTCATCAGAGCACGCCCCCGCAGATTCATCAAAGTGCGCCGCCTCAAATTCATCAGAGCACTCCACCCGCACCGACCATCATGAATCCGAACCTCCAGCCGCCTGTGAGCGGAGGTTACCCGCCTACTCCACAGAGCGGAGGCTACGGAGGAAACCCTCAGGGCGGTGGGCAACAGAGCGTTATGGGATACGGTGCGCCTTCGGGCGGCTACGGTCAGCCTCCTTCGGGTCAACAGTGGCCGGGTGCACAGCCGCAGCCGGGTTATGGTAATCAGCCTGCCTACGGCAACCCTCCTGCTTATGGCAACCAGTATCAGTACCAGTATCAACAACCGCCGTCGCTTACCTCTCAACCATTGTCGCAAACAGGACGTGGCGGCGGCGCAAAGCTCCTGATTGTTCTGGGCGCTGTTATCCTTGTCATCCTGCTGGGAGCAGGTGCAGGCATAGCTTACTGGATGAGTACCAGAGAAGGGACAACTGCAAGCAGCAGCAATCCTACGGGCACGAAGCAGGCAACTGATCCGACCGCTTCGACTTCAACCACATCTGCGACCAATAACATCACGGCATCTTCCATCAAGCCGCTAGGCGTCGTGAACGCGCCCGATGGAGTACATAGAGTCGCACTCAGTCAGGATGGCAAGACGGCAGCTTCGGCCAGCAACGACAATGTAGTTCGCCTGTGGCAGACGAGCAACGGCAGTCTCTTGAGAGAACTGAGAGGACACACGGGCACGGTCATGGCCGTTGCAATCAGCCCGAACGGTCAGACTGTAGCCTCTGGAAGTCAGGATGGCGAGATAAGGCTTTGGAATCTGAGCGACGGGCATCTGGTTAAAAGCTGGAAGGGACATTCGGACTCTGTGTGGAAGGTCGGCTTCAGTTCGGACGGCAATACTCTGTTTTCCGCCGGGTACGATAAGACTGTGAAAGTCTGGCGCACGTCCGACGGCTCGCAGCAAGCCAGCATGACGTTGCCCCCGAATGATCTGGTCATTACGGTGAGCCACGATCTGAAGACCGCAGCGCTCTTCAATCCCGGCTCGAACAACGTGGAGCTATGGTCGATACAGGACAGCAGACTATTGCGCTCTCTCTCAGGTCACAACAACAAGGTGAGCAACGGCGATTTCAGCCCGGACAATCAGAATCTTGTGCTCGGTAGCTACGACGGCCCTGTGCGCATCTGGAACGTAAGCAACGGCCAACTGGTCAACACGTTGAAAGGCGGCAGCGCTCGCGTAGGCGATGTTGCTTACTCGCCGGACGGTCAGCTTATAGCCGTCGGTTATGTGGACGGAACCGTCTATCTATTAAAGGCGCGCGACGGAAGCACTGTGAAGAAGTTTGACGATCACCAGCATGGCAAGACGATTTATAGCGTTGCATTCAGCGACAATAAACAGGTCTTCGCATCAGCAAGCGATGATAGGACTATACGTCTGTGGCAGATAGCAGGATGAAGGGTCTCCTCTTATGATTCACGAAAGCAAATTAAACGACAGGTCAATCAACTCGCCGCTCGTCGAGCGGCATTTTAGAGAGGTCTCAATGAAGCAGAACAGTTCCCAACATAACAACGCAGCGCTACGCACGGCTCTCAGCCTGCTGCTGGCATTGGCCGCCGTGCTCGCGTTCTCCCTCTCCTCTTTCGCTTCTTCGTCAGGGAAGTCCGGCGCGGCGGCGGTGACTGCGGCCACTCAGACTGGGCCGGAGGCAAAGCCCAATCGAGAGAGCAGCCAGAAACCTACTGTAACGACGGGTAACCATGTTCGCATACGGCGACCGCCGCCGGTAGTAATACCTGGAGCGGGTTCTGTGAACCTTACAGGCACAGCGTGGCGCGGCCCCGACTTTGACGACAACCTGACGAGAACATTTGAATTCTTGCCCGGCGGCAACTTGAAGATGACCGGTCAGGACGGCACAGTCTATTACGGCACGTGGTCAATGACGGGCGCAAATCGCTTTCACATTGACATCAACGGCTACACACGCGAAGGCACAATCGCAGGCAATGTGATTAACGGCACCGGGTTGGTTTCAGGTCGCCCCTTCACCTGGCGTGCTACGCGCATATCAGGCGCTGGCGGAGGCGGGACAACTGCGGCAAGTGTCGAGGGCAGCACGTGGGACTGGCGTGATTCCAACGATCATGGCTACGTCTACGAATATCTGCCCGGAGGAAGCCTCAGAGCAACGGACACTCGCAATGGTCAGGTGATAACAAACTGCCGTTGGTCGCAGCAGGGCACGACAGTAACCATGACGTTCGAAGCCGGTGCGCGTGAACAGGGCGCTGTGAGCGGGTCGCAGATGGGCGGCACGGGACAGTCAGGCCCCGGAGGCGAGCAGTACACGTGGACGGCTAATAAGATTACGGACACTGTAAATCGTGGCACGGCAGACAGTCTCGAAGGTACTGCGTGGCGCGGGCCTGATCATGACGACGACCTGACCAGGACGTTTGAGTTCCTCTCGGGCGGCAATCTGAAGATGACCGGTCAGGACGGGACTGTATATAACGGCCAGTGGCGGCAGAGCGGTAACCTGTTCCACATAGACATCAACGGCTACACGCGCGAAGGCTTGATCATAGGCCGTCATATCAAGGGCAGTGGCTTTGTCAGCGGCAGGCCGTTTTCGTGGGATGCCGACTATCTTGGCAGAGCCAGCGGAGGCGGCGTTGGTGGCGGTGTAGGTAGTGGCGGCACCACGACCGGCACCCTTCTCGGCACAAGATGGCGTGGGCCAGACTTTGACGACAACCTCGTTCGCACATACGACTTCAATCCGGGCGGCGACCTGAAGATGGTAGGTCAGGATGGAACTGAATATCACGGCACATGGAGTCAAGTAGGCAACCGTTTACACATTGATATAAACGGCTACACCAGAGAAGGTGTTGTCAATGGCAACACCATTGAAGGCACAGGCGTGGTTCAGGGTCGTCCTTTCACCTGGAGAGCTACGAGACTTGATAGCGGCGGCGGCGGTGGAGGTGGCGGTAATCCGTCTGGAGGCAGTCTGACCAACACCGCGTGGCGCGGGCCGGATTACGACGACAACATCGTTCGCACTTTCGAGTTCCTTCCGGGCGGCGACCTTCGCCTGACCAACCCCGACGGCACTGTGTATCACGGTCAATGGACTCAGACAGGCAGTCGTTTCCACATTGAGATCAACAGCTACACACGCGACGGCGTTGTCAACGGCGACGTAATCGAAGGCACCGGAATCGTTCAGGGTCGGCCTTTCACCTGGAGGGCTACGAGACTCGGCAGCGGTATCGGCGTCGGTGGCGGCACTCAGGCCGGCAGCATCGTCGGCACTACATGGCGCGGGCCGGATTACGACGACAATCTTGTGCGCACGTTCGAGTTTCAATCCGGCGGAAGCTTGCGCATGACCGGGCAGGACGGCACTGTGTATAACGGCACGTGGAGTCAAAGCGGCAATCGCATACACATTGACATAAACGGCTACACGCGCGAGGCCACGATTCAGGGCAACCATCTGGACGGGACAGGCATGGTTCAGGGTCGCCCCTTCACATGGAGCGCAGAAAGAGTCGGTTCTGCGGCCAGCCTCGTCGGAACCCGTTGGCGCGGGCCGGACTTTGACGACAACCTCGTTCGCACATATGAGTTTAGACCCGGTGGTGCCCTACGCATGATAGGCCAGGACGGCACTTCCTATAATGGAACATGGACGCAGAACGGGAACGCTCTGCACATAGACATCAACGGCTACACTCGTGAAGGTGTAATCAACGGCAACACCATTGAAGGCACTGGATTGGTTCAAGGCCGTCCCTTCACATGGAGAGCAACAAGACTCAGCGGTTCAGGTGGCGGTGGCGGCGGTGTCAGTAGCATACAATCTGGCAACATCGTTGATGCAGTCTGGCATAGCCCGGTCTCCAACGGCGACAATCTAATTGGAACGTCCGTGTCCCTCACGGGAGGTAGCCTGCCTATGATGGCGCAGGCTGGCAGCCTTGTCGGAACCCGTTGGCGCGGCCCTGATTACGACGACAATCTCGTTCGCACATACGATTTCCTCTCTGGCGGTAACCTGCGCATGACTGGTCAGGATGGCACTGTCTATCACGGGACATGGTGGCAGAGAGGCAACCGTATACACATTGACATCAACGACTACACACGCGATGCCACGATTCAGGGCAACCATCTGGACGGGACAGGCGTGGTTCAAGGTCGTCGCTTTAGCTGGAGCGCTGAAAGGGTCGTCTCAACTCCAAGCATGGTTGGAACCCGTTGGCGCGGCCCTGATTACGATGACAACTTGGTGCGCACATACAACTTCTTGGCACGCGGGCGTCTTCGCATGGTCGGTCAGGACGGAACCGTCTACTTCGGCACGTGGACGCAGAGCGGCAATCGCATACACATAGACATCAACAACTACACGCGCGAGGCCACGATTCAGGGTAATCATTTGGAGGGCACGGGCGTAGTTCAGGGGCGTCCTTTCACTTGGAGCGCAACCAGGATTAACTAAACAATGCTTCACGATTAATCGTGAAGCCATCACACGGAGTCGCGGGCAGAGGAGCCGTATAGCAACCGGCTTTTTGCCCGCGACTTGCTTTGAAGTTCGGAAGCAGTGGGTGAGTTAATGCCTGCTGCTTCTTTTTCATCATCAATTGTCGCCTCGGCTTCTCGCATATTTACTCAGGGGTACGCTCGGTGGTAGATTCAGCACACTTCGGAATCAACCGGCGAGTTTATAATTCAGAGAAGGAGAAGCTATGTCAGAAAACAAGGACAATCAGGCACAGGCCGCGCAAAGCGGAGATCAGACCTATACGGTGCAGCCGGGAGACACGCTCTCGAAAATCAGCCAGCACTTCTATGGCGACTCAGGCAAGCACATGGACATCTACTACGCCAACCGCGACAAGATTGAAGACCCGGACAACATACAGGTCGGGCAGGAACTGACCATCCCGCCTGCGAGTTGATGGTTGTACGTGGGCAGACACGGCAAGGGGCGGACATCAATCGAGCCGCCCCTTCTTCTTAATCTTCATTCACACGGGGGATTCAGAGATGCGACGAGCCATAGCTCTTTTAATCTTATTCACCGCTGCCTTCGTTTGCGCCTGCGGCACAACGACTACGAGCACGAGCAGTCCCGCGAACGCGAACACCGCTGCGGGCACGAGTAACGCGGCGGGGACGGGAAGCACGAACTCGCCGCAAAGCGAGGGCGTAGGCCCTAACAACGCCGGAATCGGCGGCACAAATAGCAACAGATCAAACGACACGCCCGGAACTCAGACGGGCAATATTCACCAGAGCGGCGGCGTGACCGCTCCAGTCTCCAACGCAAACAGGCACTAACGTCGCTACTACAGGAATTCAATCTTCGAGCTTTCACCTGTTGTGTGCATTATCTGGCCGGGCTATTTGTAGGGATGATTCGGTTGCGCCCGTCCGGCAAACGGCGTGGGTATATCCTGACCGCATACAAACTGCTTTACAGTTTCTTTCTAAGTGATAGAATGTGCGCCGCCACTCGTAACGTAAAGAGCATATGACCATTCTTCCTTGTTGGCGATGAAAAAGCATCTATCAATCGCCATGGCGCTTTTCGCGCTCATTCTCATGTGCGGCGAAAGGAGCAGCGCGCAGCAGGAGACCGGACTTGGGCCGGAAGATACTATCTCGGTCAACACAAGGCTGGTGCGCGTCTCTGTGACGGCGACCGACATGAGGCGTCACAGGGCTGTCGCATTGGACGCCGCCACACTGAGGCTCTTTGCCGACGACAGGCAGCAACAGATAGCCTTCATGCAGCAGCAGGAAGCGCCCACGACCGTAGCGTTCCTGGTTGACATCTCAGACTCTATGCGCGGCGTCGCTGCAAAGCGCACGCGCCATATCATAAGCACGTTCATCAAGGCTGCCGATCCGCGAAACAATTACGTGCTCTTCGTCTTCAATAACAGATTCAAGAAGGTTGGCGAGTACGCGGGAGACAGGGCTGGCTGCAAGTCGCTGCTTGCAGCGCTCGAACATCAAAAGTACGGAGGCGGCACGGCTCTCTATTCTTCAGCGCGGGACGCTCTGCGAAAAGTTGTAGAAGCGCAGGGAGTGGGGAAACTCGCTTTCATCATCATCACAGACGGAGTGGATAACGCCTCGTTTGCGAACTACAGGCAGATGGGCGACAGCCTTGATACTTTCGGCGGATTCGCATGCGCTTTCGTCGTCTCAACCCCCTCTTATGTGGATGGCGTCTACACTCCCGAAAGCGAAACGTCTCGCATAGCATCACGATTGAGCGATGCCATTGGCGCGGAAGCATTCGTCGCGCGCGGTCTCGAAGAAGATGTCAGTGAGATCGCGCAAAGGGTCGCAGAGATGATGACGCTCTCTGTCGAGCTTAGCTTCTATCCGGAGTTTCCAGCCGGAGAAATAGGCGCGCACTCTATTCGTGTCGAATACAGAAACAGGCCACGCGACATCAGGGTTACCTCACGCAAGCGCTACATAATCGAATCGCCATCGGCACGCGCCAACCATCGTTCTTTCTGAAGCTACTTCTTCCCTTATGAGCGAATCATTGGGCGGCGCGTTCTCTATAATGGTTAATGAGTGAAGCCCTGTTCTGGAAGACATTAGCCTTCATGCAGAGGAGGAGTTGATAGACTCTGCATGAAGGCTATGTTGAGGAGGTTTTTAGTAAAGAAAGATCGTGTCGTAGATGCTGCGCACTTTGTAGCCCGCTCGCAGGTAGAACTCGTGCGCTTTCAGATTTCGCTCGTTGACCAGCAGGCAGACTGAGCTTGCGCGCATCAGTAGACTGCGGCTTAGTTGAGAAAGGCAGCGCAGCCCGTAGCCTTTGCCGCGCTCAGACTGATTGACGTAGATGCCTTCCAGGTAAATGCAGCTTGAAGTCTCTGCGATGATGTCCGCCTTGAAGATCAAACGCCCCGCTTCGACCCAGACCCATACTCTTCCGCTCTCTATGCGGCGCGCGCAACGTTTGCGGAATCCTTCAGCATCAACTTCGAGGGGGTTGATCCCGCTCTCTTCAAAAGCCATCTGCGCGTGCACGGGCAGAATCATTTCCAGGTCATCAAGCGTCGCCTGTCGCAATCCGCGCACTTCCTTGCGCACGGCTATGGGCCAACGCTGCTCGAACAATATCTCGCGGCACATCAGACGCTGCGACTGCCCGCCTTCAGCGTAAAAACTCCAGAACTCCTCTATGCGTTCCCGCTCGCCCATAATCATGTGCGTATGCGGCGCGCTTTGCGCAACGCGAGCCAGATATTCTGTGGCTTCAGCCGAACGCGCTTCGATCAAAGTAGCATGGCCTATTAAAGCGACGCCCAGTAGCTGTCCCTGTGCGTTGCGGCAACCGTAGAACAAGCCTCGGTTCAAAGGACTGATGATGCCGTTGTCACGTATCATGCTGCTCATGAAGACTGTGTGAAGCGGTCTCGCGGCGAGAAAATTCAGGACTTCCGTCTCTTCACCGTTGGTCATCTGAGCGACCGAGAGAGAGTCGGCTGCAAGCGCAGGAAAATTCGAGCGAAGCGGCGCGAAACTCTCGCTGAAGGTCATTGCAGTTTGTCTGTTCATGTTGCCTCACACTTCTTTATCTAAAGGTTGAAAGTGAAGTTACTGCAAACGATCCATCAGTAATTCATAAAACCCACACCATTATCTGCGGTGATTGCCATAGAAGCTGTGTTGTCTCCATAATAGAGCACGGCGAGAGCTTTGGTCGAAGCGCTATCACCCAGCAGCACGCCGTCGCCCAGCAACACGCCATCACCTAGAAGCACTCCGTCTCCAAGCAACACGCCATCGCCTAAGAGCACGCCGTCGCCCAGCAACACGCCCGCTCCTATGAAGGTCTTGCCGCTGCTCATCGTAGAACCCGTGCTCGTCATGATGCTATCGCCCAGCAGCACGCCCTTTGACATCATAGTGGCATCGCCTAACAAAACACCGTTGTTGACGAGCAAGCCGTCGCCCAGCAGCACGCCCTGAGCGTAAACCTTCTGATAGAGCGCAAGCCCTGCGCCGGTCGCGTAGGTTTGACCCATTATGATTCCCTGCGACCAGGTGAAGGTGAACCCGGCGATGGTCGTGTATGGCGAAGGCGGCATTTTACTGAAGACCGGCGTGCCCACAGGCGTCGAGGCAATCAAATCCGTGCGGGTTATCTTGGTAAGTTGAATGAGTCCGGCCACGTTGATTTGACCCGCGCCCTGCTCGAACATATTGAAGTTCTTGAGAGGTTGAGCCGTGTACATCAAGAGAGCCTTAACCATGTTCGGCGTAAGATTTGGATTTAGCTGCAAGGCCAGAGCTGCCGCGCCCGCAGCTACCGGCGTCGCCATAGAAGTCCCGCTCAGCGTCATCATGTCGGAGGTTGCGCTTGGGCTGACGTTATCATCCAGGCTCGGATTCTGTCTGACCAGAGCGTTGTTTACCGATTCGGCTCCGACCAGCTTGTTGCCGGGCGCAACCAGATCGGGTTTGATCAGATTGTCATAGTGCTTGACGCCGTTAGAGGCTGTCCAGTAGCTGCGCGTTGGCCCGCGCGAGCTGTAGGTCGCCACGCCGTCGTCGGCGCGTGTGTCCGTGCCGAACGTGTTGACTGCGCCGACCGTAATCGCGGAAGGCTCGTTGCCGGGCGAATGAATCTGCCCGTAAACTTTTTTGCCAAGTGCGTCATGTCCTTCGTTGCCTGCTGCCGCTACGACCACGACGCCTACGTTCGCCAGTGAGCGCACGGCGCGATCAACCGGGTCATTCTTATAAGAGTCAATCGCCGCTCCGCCCAAACTCATGTTGACGACGCGAATGTTGTAGGTCGCGCGATTTGCCAGCACCCAGTTAAGGGCGTTCAGAACCGCTGCCGTCGTACCGACTCCACTAGAGTTCAAGACGCGCAGGTTGATTATCTTCGCATCCGGCGCAATGCCTACGTAGCTTGCCCCGGCAATCATTCCATTGCCCGCAGCTAACGAAGCGACGTGCGTGCCGTGACCGTATGGATCGTCGGTTCTTCCTTCGCCCGTAAAATCACGGCTGAAGACTATACGCGATTTTCCGTCGCGCCCCAGGAACGCTTTATGCGCGGCATAAATTCCAGAATCCAGAAAAGCGATGCCGATGCCTGCGCCGCCCACCTTCGTAGTTGTCGTTACACCTGATGATGATGTCTCCACATCATCACGCACATCGTCACAGCCGGTTGTCCTTGAGAGATGGCCGAGCGAAGTGACTGTGGCGTTCAGCGAGATGTGAGAGATTGCATCGCGATTGGCTAAATCCTCAATCAAGCGCGCCGGGACTTCTACTACTTGCGCACCTATCTGGTTCAGGCTGGCTGTAATGCTGCCGCCGTTGCTCTTAATGTATTGACGAAGCGAACTGTTCTGCACGCCGTCGCCTTGCAGGATAAGGCTGACGCGATCTTCGTTTGACCCGGCGCTCTCGACCAACTGGCGTACGTCCGGAGCGAGCTTTGCTCCGACAAATTCCTCGCTGCTTTCACTGTCACTCTCAGATTCGTTATCGGCAACTTCTTCGTTAGCCGCGCCCACTCGCTCGAACAGGCGAGCCAGTTCGACGTTTGATTGAATGGATTGATCAAAGGCCGCCTGGTTAGTTGCGCCTACGACTTGCAGGTCTCCGCTCTGAAGCGCTTTCGAGATGAGAGCGGAAGCTTCCTGTGCCGCGCTCGTCCCGACGAATTGATGAAGCTCGTCTATGAATAGAACGACGCTGCCCCGTGCTCTCTCAGCATCAGCTAGAACGGCGCTCAGTTTCTGTTCGAACTGCTCGCCGCCCGCAGTCTCTGCGAACATGGAATCGAGATTCAGACGAAAGATGCTCTTGTGGCTGAGGGCATCGGGCACATCTGCGGACGCTATCTTTAGCGCCAGACCTTCGACGATATTGTTTCTCTCAACCGTTGAATCGCTGATGACGACCGGACTCTTTCCTGTGCGGCGCGCGAGAACGCGCACGAGATGTTGAATCTCGCGGTCGTGACCTTCTACAGGGTTAAGTCTGCCCTGTCGAGCGAGTCTGGTCAGGTCTGTTGCATACAATGAGAGCGAAGGATAGCTCGCTTGCATCTCATCGTGGGCGGCGTTGTTGCTGCGCGTCGCAGGGGCGGATTGCGCCATTATTATCCCACCGAAAATTCTGCTTGCGGGAGCAGAGAGCAGCATCGAAAAGATAACGAGCAATGCCACAACAAAGGATATTTTTTTTGTTTTCATCTTTCCTCGTCACGACCTCGAAAACTTGTTCAAGAGCTATCGCGCAGATTTCGCGTCAATAGGCCGGGTCATCCAATAGCACCCCTCGTGCCATGTCGCCGCTCTCTGAGAAAGCTAAGTTTTTCAGTGGTTTGAAGAGATCGCTGGCCTTGATGAGCGCGGTCAAGCTTGACCGATTCAATCAATTTGAAGAGTGGGCATCTATCATCTTGATTGAATGAAGAAGATGAGATACTGAAGTCTCAGAGGGTTCTTGAAGCTCAATCAGCTTAACACTTATCTACAGGATCGGAGTTACGGCTTAGACATTGATGCTTGCGCCGCAAAAACGAAAACGGCGGGAGCCGTCCCGCCGTTAGTCCCTGAATCTTTTGGTGGAGCAGAGGGGGATCGAACCCCTGGCCTCGGCATTGCGAACGCCGCGCTCTCCCAGCTGAGCTACTGCCCCACGCATGACGAAAAAGATATTAGAGAGTGGGCAACCAGCGTGTCAAGCGTAGGAAACTTCTTTGTTGAAGCTCATGCCTGACAGAAGAAGCCGGGAAGCGCTCTCTTCCATCTTCTGAGAATTTATGGCCCGCACTCTGCGTTGCTATGCGTTACTACGGAACTGAACCGCCGCTGATACTCACTCGACGTGATAAAAGCGCAGACCATTGAACGGTAATTGCCCGGCACACGATTATTCAAGACATCGAGCCAGAACCGGTAGCCTTCCTCGTCCGGGTCTCTCTTCAGATAAGAGAAGTATTCTATCAAGACGAAGGTCGGGTTGTACTCCCTTCGCTTGAAGGAAGCGTCTTCAATCACATTGCTCAAGACGTAGATTCTGGAAGCCCCGTTGTTTAGCGCAGAGGTGTAGTACGCTCTTGATTGCTGATCGGTTATACCGGCAGCGTCGAACAATTTTTGGACAAATTGCTCATTGGTCAAGCTGTCAGGATATTCTCTCTGAAAATCGGAGCGCCGCACAAAATCCTCCACGAGCGATTGTTTACTCGCTGCTAGGTTATCGCCGCCGACTATTCTGCTGCGGTCACCGCTGAATTCTGCGAATGTTGGTCTACGACCTAAAGAGGCTTTGTAGAGGCGGTAGACGAAAGAGCCTGTATCCTGAAACTCGCGCTCCATAAAGAAGGCCGCAGAGACGTTGATGCGCTCTGTGCGCAGGCACTCGGAGTTGCTTCCACAGGCATTGATCTTGCTGCTCCAGTAGTTGAGTCCGGCCTGATCAGGCTCGCGTCCAAGGAAATCCAGATAGTGCTCCCGGACAAAATACTCTGGCGTGTCAAGCGGATTCATTGTCTCTGAAACCGCACTCGCTGTGAAAAGAGCATTCGTATTGTTCAGGACAGAGAAGCTACGGCTCGACGGACTAAACTCATAGTTAGCCATTGAAGGAGTGACAACGTAGAAGCCTCCGGCATCAACATCCGTGAAGCTGTAGTTGCCCTGGTTGTCCGTGATGGCATAGCGCGATTGCAGGCCGTTCAGTGAAATAAGGACGCCGCCAAGTGGCGTGCCTTCGCTCGTCAGAACTCGTCCACTGATAATGGCCGGTGCTGCCGTCGGCGCAGCAGAGCAAGGCGTTAGCGTGCCGAGCGCGACCGCGTACTGCGTGCCGCCGCGAGTGATATCCTGCTTGTTGTTGCCGGTATTGTTGCCAGCGGCGCTTGCGCTTGTAAATGAGCTTCCGCGCAAACCTGCCAGAACCGACCCTACGCCAAGAGGTGTATGTCCTACCGGCAGGGCTGCATTGAGTTTGCTCAGGGCAACTTTGATGGTTATAAGGTTTCTAGTTGTGTCGAAGAAGCCGCAGTCGGCTGGGCCTAAATCCGTGTAGGTGATCGAGCCGCTTGAGGTTCTTACAGCTTTGCCGTACACGAACGATTGAACAGCGCCGGAGTTGGGATCGGTCGTTGCTTTAACATAGAACTGGTCGCCACGGTCAGAGAGGCCGAAACTGTAATCTCCGGTCGGACTCAAGGTTGAGTTCGGCGCGTTGGCAGCGAAGTTCATACGCCAGTTTGAATCCGGCGGCGGAGTAGGAGATAACGACCCGGATACTCTCATCGTAGCGACGAGTACGGGCGAGTTATCAACCGCAGAAGTAGGCTCAGCCGAATACTGGATCGAAAGAATGTCAACGGGGTCATCAGCCGCAAGGGCGAAAAGCCCGCCGGTTTCGGGATTGCCTCCGAGTCTTACATCGCGCGGGAAGTCTGTCACCTGAGAGCCGGGCAAGCCACAAATGGTATTAGCCGTGTTACACGTAGTAGATGCGTGCGGTATAGGCCCCGCGGGGTCTGGCGCTGGCGCTGGCCCGGGGTCTGGAAGCGTGCTGCCGTTGATGCCCGGCCCACTGATCTGGTGCGAGATATAGGTGTGGCCGGAAAAATCGTTGTGGTCATCAGTCCAGCCAACAACGGCACCTCCGTTCGGATCAAACGAAACTTGGAAGTAATCGAGCAGGTTTCGATTGGCATTGCCCAGCAATCCGCCCTCGGAGATATTGCTGCCGTGAATGAAGTGATCGCTCACCTGAGCTTGACGGAAGGTCGGCGTATTTGAAGTAGCATCGAAGCTCTGCGCATAGAATACGTTCCAGTTGGCGTTGTCATTATTGGTTGGTTCCGACGTGCCAAACCAGACGACACCTACAGAGCCGGGCGTCGGCCCCGTTTCCAGCCACGGAAATACGCTCGTTACAGTATCCGGGCCATTGCTAACACGCACGGGCTGACTCCACGTCACTCCGCTATCCGTCGAATGCACCAGAAAGATGTCGTGGTCGTTTGAGTATGCGACGTAGACGGTTCCGTTGGCCGTCCCATCTTCCGCCACCTTTACTACGAAGAAGAGGTGCGCAACGCCGTTGGCGTCGCTTGCCGCCAGGTGGCAATCGTAAATGGCTGCCTCTCCTGTCGGAAGAGTTGTAGTGCTGTGGCAAACCTGACCGCTGCTTCCGCTGATGTAAACGGTGCCGGTTCCCTGATGTACGTCAATGTATCCGGCCTGACCGATGGTTGATGCTGTCTGTGCAGGTCCGAATGTGAATCCGCCATCAGTCGAGCGCTGAATCTGGCTGACGGCTGGCGCTAGTGTGCGGTAGAAGAGATAGACAACATTCTGGCCGTAGAACTCTTCCCACTGCCGGTCATCTCCCGGCACGCCTCCTGTCACATTACCCAGCGGATTCCTGTTGTAGGTGTTTGCGCGGTCGGTTGAATTCCCAGTGGACATATTAGCGGCGATAAGACTCGTGTAAGAGAGCGTCGGCGGGTTGTTCTTCGCACCCGTAGTAGGGTCTGGACGACTGACTGCGAGATCAACGTCGCCGCCACCGTCGCCACCAAGCTCCGTATCACTGCATATAGGCGGAGGCGTAGCGCCACTGCACGGGTTGAATGCGTCGGGCTGCCCCTTGTATACCCAGTTGCGTATGTAAGGGTCGTAGCTAGGATTCGGATTGCCGCCAACTATCGCTCGCAAATCGTCGTACCAGAGATCAATACCTGCGGGGAATCCGCGAATGCCGGAGATATAAAAGTTGCCTTCCGTATCGGTCCTGTCGCTAGGCTCTCCATCGGCTGCCGCTACAGGCGCTTTCACCGTCACGTTCGGACTGAATGTCATGCCGCCTGAAATGTAGTTGGCAGTGCGGCCCGCATTCTGATTCGGGGTCGGCAAGGGTTCGCCCGGAGCAAGCACAGGTACCATCGCCTGTGAGTCGCAGGCGGCAGTAGTGCCGGGCGCGGCATTGGGACACGGCGATTGCGAATCGTAATAAATGTGCGTGTTCTGTTGGGTGTCAATAAAAACCGGGTCAATCTGTAGAACAATTGTGCTGGCCGCAGTGATAGGGTTGGATGTGTCAGCCGGTTGGTTCACTTTCACGAAGACTGTGGTCGTGAGAAGTTCCGCAACGTTGGGTAGAGATGGCGTGGCCGTTACAACCGTCTCGAATTGCTTAACCCCATCTGCCCAGATGCGTATAGTCCAGTCAGCATCGCCTACGCCAGCACCACAAGCGCCGCATGAAGCCCACCAACGAATCTCCATAGGGCCGCCGATTATCGTCGGACCAGAGAGCGTCCAGACCCAGTTCGGGTCATAGATATTGCGATCACCTGTTCCATCGAGCGCAGGGTTGGGGACATCCCAGTGTCCGGGCGTGCTTGTCCCAAGGGTCGCGGTAGTTTTTAGCGCCGGAAGGGTCGTTGTATTAGCAACGTCGCCATCGCCACTGCCGGTGGAGCCGGAATCATCCGTCGGATTGCCATGAAAGTGTAGCACCGTCGCATTGAAGGCGCGTGTGCGGGGTGTGTGGAAGAAGAGCGGAGCGATTAGGCAAATGGCAATGACGAAGGCAGGTAAGAGAATTCTGAGCCAGTTCATTCTCACGCTCTTCTGCCTGCTTGCTGCGTTCAATTTTTTCATGATGCGCTTCCTTTTTTCGAAATTATCGAACATGTGCTGCTCACTTGACGTGGCGTCCTGCCTGGCTGCCGATGTGAGATTAAAGATGAATCCTAAAGAGACAAATTCATCGCCGCTTGAACAGACAACAGCACGGCTCTCACAAAGCAAGCATGCCTCGTGGCGAGAAGCATTTTGGGTTCAGATTTCAGCCGAAGGGGGAAGGTTCTATCGCACTTCGAGTCGGGGAGGCAGCGACGTGCAATGAACAGCGCATCTGCTAGCGCCAGAATGTTTTCGGTCGGGTACGGAAACGGACATTACCACCAGTGAACTTTCATTGTCAATACTACCGACAAATAGTAGTGCCACTGGCCTGAAAAAAGAGCATCTACAAGGCTAAGAATTTCAACTCATTACAATAATGACAAATTAAAAATGCTAGTTTTGGCGCTCACCATTTACTAGCGTGCTCGATGCCGCTTGAAGAGCATCGCTCAATCTCTCAGTATTCTGCCCGCCGCCCTGTGCCATGTCGGGTCGGCCTCCGCCGCGCCCTCCTAAGAGCGCGCAAGCTTCGCGCATCAGTAGATTCATATCACCTGCGGCGTCCGCAGAGCGTGCGAAGACGAGTCGCGCTGCGTCCTTATCGTGTGAGCCTAGCAGGGCGACTGCTTTTGGATGAGAAGCTATCTGGTGCGCCAGACGCTGGAGTTGTCCTGCGTCGCGGTCGTCAAAGACATGCGCGATGATCTTCGTTCCGTCCTCTTGAGGTATAGCGTCCCTGAATAGTTCTTCGGCTTCGACACGCGCGGCCACCTCTTCAAGCACGCGCACACGACGCGAGAGTTGTTTGTTCTCTTCCATCAGCCGCTCGACCGATGCTGTGGCCTCGTCGCGCGCTACGCTGAAGAGTGAAGCGACGTTGCGTGCGGTTCTGTTTGCCCGGCGATAGTCTGCGACGACGCGCCCGCCCGCCAGAAATTCCATGCGCGTCAAACCTTTCGCTCGCTCCCAGGAGCGCACAGCGATTACGCCGACTTCGCCTGTGCGTCTGGCGTGCGTGCCGCCGCATGGGCTTAGGTCGAAGTCTTCAATCTCAATGATGCGCAGCTCACCTGCTCGTTCCGAGTCTTTTCTAAGCGGCAACAGCGCGGCCTCTTCCGATGTGACCTCCCGTACATGAACGGCGCGATCATCCCAGATGATCTTGTTGGCAAGCTCTACGGCTTCGTTGATGCGCCCGTCGCCGGGGTTTGTAAGCTCAACATCAATCTCGGAGTATTGCTCCATCATGCGAAAGCTACGGGTCTCAGCATTGAAGAGTCTGAAGAATGCTTGCGAGAGTATGTGCTGGCCTGTGTGCTGCTGCATGTGATCCAGCCTGCGCGGCCAGTCAACGTGCCCCTTCACTATTGAGCCGACCTGCGGCAGCCGACCGTGTATGACGTGAAGTATGCCCGCCGCTTCGTCGTCAATGCATTCGACTACGTGAGACGTGCCTAGAGTACCCGTGTCGCTGGGCTGTCCGCCGCCCGTAGGGTAGAAGGCTGTGCGGTCAAGCGTTACAGCGCCCCAACCGCTCACCTGTTCTGTCACAGAGGTGACGCGAGCCTCGAACTCCGTCAGGTGCGAATCATTGTAATAAAGACGCTCGGTGGTGCTCATGGTCAGGCCAAAACGCGGTAAACTGGGCATTGCGAAAGATGTTCAAACGTAACGGACGCGGGCAGCGCGCGTCAAGGCCAAGAAATAGTTTCAAATTTAAGGGTTCAGGTTTCGAGTGTAAGAAAGCTTTTGAACCTGCACCCTTAAACCTGAAACAATCTCTTTGACAGCGTTTGGGGAAAGACAGATAATCGCGCGAACTGTTCACTGCTCATCTCTCGCACCGTCGCTTTTGTATCAGGAGTCTTATGTCTTCAAACATCAATCAACGGATTCGTCGCATTGCGCTCGTTTGTCAGCTTCTGCTGCTGGCTTGCACCGCAACGTTGGCCCAACAGGAAGTCCCGTTCAAAAGCATCACTTATCATCTTGAGATGTCCCGCCCCGCTTCACATCTCTTTGAAGTAACGATGCAGATTGAACCCGGCGCGCCGGTCGCATCCTTTAATCTGCAAATGCCAAGATGGTCGCCCGGTCGCTATGCTGTCTTCGACTTTGCCAAGAACGTGCAGGAGGTAAGAGCTTTCGCCGTATCAAACTGCGCTCCGGGTGAGGACTGTCCGCCAGCGCCTCTGCCCGTAAGGCGCATGGACGACCAGACGTGGCGCGTGGAGATGCGAGGCGGTCAAAGAGTGAACGTCACATATAAAGTTTTCGCAGACGATCTTTCAGGCACGTTCTCGCAGTTGGACGAGCGGCACGCAGATTTTAACGGTGGCTCTCTCTTCATGTACGTGGTGGATCACAAGCAAGACCCTGTGAGTTTGAGCATCGCACCGCCCGCGCGATGGCGCATCATCAACGGTCGCACGGAAAGTCTGGATCAGCGCGTGTGGCAGTTTCCCAACTACGACATCATGATTGACACGCCGACCGAGATAGGGCCGGACTGGACTATGGATCAATTTCAGGTTGACGGCAAGACCTACCGCGTCGTCGTGCATTCTTTCGGAAACGAAGGTGGCAAGCGGCAGGAACTCGTGCGCGGAATCGAAAGAATAGTGCGCGCGGAGACCGCAATGTGGGGCGCGCCCGAGTTCGACTCCTACACCTTCCTGCTGCATTTCGCGCCGGGCGCGACGGGCGGCGACGGTATGGAGCATCTCACTTCAACGCAGATAGTACAGGCGGGCGCTCTGGCATACCCGGGGTTGCTTGAGCGAGCGCTTGGGACTATCGCGCACGAATTCTTCCACGTCTGGAATGTGAAAAGGTTGAGACCCGTAGAGCTTGGCCCGTGGGATTTCACGCGGCCACTTTCGACGCGAAGCTTATGGATAGCGGAAGGGTTGACCAACTACTACGGCACATTGATGCTGCGCCGCGCCGGACTCACCACGGACGAACAGCTTATACGCTCCTTTTCGGAGACGATTAACAGGGTGGAGAATTCGCCGGGCAGCCATTTGATGAGCGCGGAAGAGGCTTCGCTCTCCGCTCCGTTTCTTGACCGCGCAGTTCACGTGCAGCGCACCAATCTTGCGAACACTGCAATCAGCTATTACATCAAAGGCGAAGTGTTGGGACTCGCGCTGGATTTAACGATTCGCGGAAAGACACAGGGTCGCGTCTCGCTCGACGACGTGATGCGCCGCATGTATGACGAGTTTTACATAAAGGGTCAAAATAACAGCTACTATCTGCGCGGGCGCGGCTATACGGGCGAAGACTTCGAGCGCGTGGCTTCGGAAACGGCGGGATTTAACTTGCACGATTTCTTCGAGCGTTATGTTCGCGGCACGGAGATGCCGCCTTATGATGAAGCTTTGGCATCTGTGGGCTTGCGTCTGGTTCGTGAAAACCGTCCCGGTCAGAATCACGTCGAATACCACATCGAAGATGCGCAGGTTCTTTCGCATCCCGCGCTTACTTTGCGGCGCTCATGGCTCAACGGCTCGCCTTTACAACCTTAGAACAATTTATAGTTGAATATAGAGCAAGTTCTTTTCACCACTTAGGACGCGGAGGAAATCGCAAAGAGTGCGCAGAGAAGATTTCAAATCTGAAATTTCAAATTTGAGATACTCTCTGCTATCTCCGTATCCTCTGTGGTGGATTTTCAACACCTGACGCTCAACGGGATTTCCTCTAACCATCAGGCAAGCACATCAATGGTCTCAGGCGCTATCTCGAAGGTCATGGGAAGCGCACCTATTAATTCGCCGTCAACTTGAACAGGGGCATCTCCGACGACGCGCAACCTCGTAGTGTTGATGTATCGCACGCTTCCGGCCTTCTCTTCAACGCCACCGCGCATGGATTTGCCCAGCAGGTGCAGATAGCGAAACCTGCTGCTAGAATCAACCAGGCAGACCTCGAATTCTCGCTTGTCTAAACGGGCGCGAGGCGTGATTGCGAGTTTGCCGCCGTAGCTTGCGCCGTTGCCTATGACGGCGAACGTAGCGCCGAAATTTTCACCGTCAATCTCCGCATTAAACGGCGAAAGCGCAGGCCAGCGAAGCAGATGCTCAATGCCCGAATACCAGAACGCTCCTTCTCCGAACCGGCGTTTCAAGCGTGGGCGAACGCCTCGCACGATTGAAGCGTCCAGACCGACGCCAGCCATGAGAAAGAAGTATCGCTGCTGGCCTGTGGCTTCCAATGTCGCGCGGCCTATGTGGACGCGCCGCGTGCGCCCGCGAGCAATTATCTCGCCAACCTTTTCGGCAGATGTGGGAAGCGCTAACTCGTGCGCCATAACGTTTGCTGTCCCGCGCGGCCAGATTCCCAGACGCGCTCTGCTTCCGACCAATCCTTGCAGCGCCTCGTTGATAGTCCCGTCTCCACCGCATACTATGACATCTTCGACGCCTGAGTTCGCCGCGTCATTCGCCAGCCGCGTCGCATCGTTCGGCGCAGTCGTCTCTACAACTTCGACATCAACTGAAGCCGCGCTCAACCGTTCAGAAAACAGTGAGACCTCGCGCGCACGCCTTTCAGAATTGCCGCGCCCGGCTCTCGGATTCAGGATTAATATTGCTCGTCGCTTCTTCATCACAGGCGGCCTGGATTGAGCAAGACGAGTGCCGCGCAGGGGTTTGACGAAATAAGTTGAGGCCAAAGGCAAGTTGCCGTTTTATAATGTGGAGCGGGCAACTTCACCAGCGCGAATGAGCAAAGACGCGAGGCGACAAGTGTCATAATATTATAGCGGCGAGAGGCGCTCTTGAATTTGGAACACAAAAAACAGGCTGCATCGAAACGTGAGTTGCTGGTTCTCTTGATTATTTATCTAATCGGCTGGGCTGCGCTCGCAATCAAACCCTACGACCGCGCAGACTGGGCGCTCGAAAACCTCTTTCCCATCTCACAACTCGTAGCCATCATCATCGTTTACCCTTACTTCAAATTTACGCGCATCTCCTATTACATGATCTTCTTTTATCTCTTCGTACAATCATGGGGCGGGCACTACACCTACGCCGAGGCCGCGCCGTTCAACTGGATACGCGACCATTTTCACCTGATGCGTAACGACTACGACCGCCTGGCGCATTTCATGCTTGGCTTTCTGCTGGGGATTCCTATAAGAGAGATTCTTCTGCGCTACATCATCGCATCGCGCAGGTGGCTGGCATTCCTGTCCGCCGCAATCGTTCTGGCTATAGGCGCATTCTACGAGTTCATAGAATGGTGGGTCGCCGTCCTGGTCACCCCGCAGCTAGGCGACGCATTCCTCGGCACGCAAGGCGACATCTGGGACACACACTGGGACATGTTTCTGGCTCTGGTCGGCGCGATTGTGACGCTAGCAATATTTATGAGAAGGCATGACAGGCAGCTAGGCGCGTATCAGCATTCAAAGAGAGTCCCGTTTTAACTTGAGAACAAAACTCCATCTGAAATCTCGGATAACTTCTTTAGCTTCTCAAGCTATTCCAACCTGTAGTTCGGCGCTTCCTTCGTGATGATAACGTCGTGGACGTGCGATTCGCGCAATCCTGCGGACGTGATGCGGACGAAGCGAGTCCTGTCTTGAAACTCGCGTATGTTCCTGCATCCGGTGTAGCCCATGCCGGAGCGTAATCCCCCTACAAGCTGTGTAACCATGTCGGCCAGAGTTCCTTTGTAGGGAACGCGGCCCTCTATTCCTTCCGGCACAAGCTTGGATTCGTTCAAAGTCTCTTCCTGAGCGTAGCGGTCGCGCGAGCCTTCTCGCATAGCGCCGATTGAACCCATGCCCCGATAGGATTTGAATGAGCGTCCCTGAAAAAGAATCACTTCGCCCGGCGCTTCTTCCGTTCCGGCGAAGAGCGAGCCTATCATCACAACGTCAGCGCCCGCTGCAATCGCTTTCGCAACGTCGCCCGAATACTTGACGCCGCCGTCGGCTATGATGGGAACGCCCGCTTCTCTAGCGGCCTTCATGCAATTCACAATCGCAGTTATCTGCGGAACGCCCGCGCCCGTCACCACGCGAGTTGTGCAATTATGGACGGCAACACGATTGGCAATATAAGTGTGGTCTTCCTCGACCTCAAGGTTGAAGACTTCCAGTTCCTCTTCCTCCGTCCATAGTGCGGAGCGAACGGAAACATAGAAATAGTTTTCATCTGCGAAGACATCCTGATATGTTTTAACCTCTTCGGGGAAGCTCAGGTTAAGTTCAGGAAACGTGCGGGCGAAGCGTGCGCACTGTGCGCCTCCTATGCGAATCTGGTATGTAGTCGCCCACCCTTCGCGCGACGTTTCGTAGCTCTGCACGGAAGCCAGATAGCCCAGCCGCATGAAAACTTCTGCGATTTGATGCGCGAGATGAGGCGAAGCGGTTTTGTATGCGACTCGACGTGGGTCTTTCAAACAGCCGTCGCCGCGCAAAGCGCCTATGAGGAGTTGGCGCAAGTTGTTTTCCGGCTGGTTGAGCAGGCAGCCGGGTATGCTTTTGTTACGTGCCCCGCGTGGAAAGAGAGATTCAAAAAATCGTGCGATGGCGTGATTGTAAACCAGCACTTCAATGGCATGCCGCGGCGTTGGTCGCGTCGTCGTCCCTTCATAGCCGAAGATAGCGCCGACAAGCTGTCGAACATCCTCAGCGTAAGCGAACTCGTGTGCGCCAAAAGCGAAGCGCAGTTGCCGATTGTTCTCGTTGCCAACTGTGTAGCCCTCCGCGACGTAATAACCGAACAATCTCATAAGCCTCTCATCGAGGGGGATGAATCGCCGCAACTTCAATGGATGCATGAATCTTTCATAGCCGACTTGACCCAGATACGCATTGACCTGAGTGCCAAGTGTGTCAACGGCGCGGCGCTTCCCTATGACAATAGTTCCGATGACGCGCGCAGTAGTGTCGAACCGTTTAGCAAGATCGTGATATGTCTCTTCATTAAAGTTACGACTAGGCTTGTTGGCCCAAACCGAGTTTGCATCGCTCCGATAATGCGGTACAGCTTCAGCCATGTCGAAGACACGCTCTTCGATTTCGTACCGCTGCTTGGGAATCACTAAAACATCCTGTGGTTTTAGTTGATCGGCGCGAACCCATCGCAACCCCGTGTTATATTTCTGTTTGCTGAAAAAGTATTTCGCACCAGCCCTGGCTCTTGTAGATGCGGGCGCATCAAAAGTTGTCGCTAGAAATTCATGGTTAGGCGTCACGCGCAATCGCGCAGGACAGCCGCTGACATTAAGTTCTATCAGTGAGCCTCGATAGGCGCGCCGGTATGTCTTGGTGACTTTTCGTTTGCGACCCAGATGAGTCATAACTTCTTCGCCAATTTGAACCTCGGCAATACGCTTGACGCCGTTATCACCCATTAGGACAAGGGCGTCTCCATCGAAACAGATGCTCCCAGGCCCTATGCCCACCTTGACCGCATCAACGCCAGCTTCAATCAACTCGCGCGTGCCTTCAGTAGTGGCGACGTTTCCAGCGATGACTTCTGTATCCGGGTACCGGCGCTTGATCTCGCGCGCGGCTTCGATGACGCGCGACGAGTGGCCGTGTGCTGTGTCAACGACGAGACAGTCAACGCGAGCGCGTATCAGCGCATCTGCGCGCTCGCGGTAATCGCCCGTAGCACCGATGGCTGCGGCTACGCGCAGGCGGCCCAGATTATCTTTCGCGGCGTTCGGGTATTTTATAGCCTTCTGAATATCCTTGACCGTGATTAGTCCCTTGATGTGCTTGTCTTCGTCAACTACGAGCAGCTTTTCTATGCGGTGTTTCTGTAGAACTGATTTAGCCTGTTCGAGTGTTGTGCCGACGGGCACTGTAACGAGCGGCTGCGGCGTCATCACTTCAGAGACCGGGATATCGAAGCGCGTCTCGAAGCGTAGGTCGCGGTTGGTGATGATGCCTACCAGATGACCATCTTCGTCAACGACAGGCACGCCGCTGATGTGGTAGCGCTCCATCACCTGAAGAGCTTCGTGAACGGGACGGTCTGGCCTGATGGTCACAGGGTCAACGATCATGCCCGATTCCGAGCGCTTCACCTTGTCAACCTCTTCCGCCTGCCGCTCTATGGGAAGATTTTTGTGAACTACGCCGATGCCGCCCTGCTGAGCCAGTGCGATTGCGAGACGACTTTCTGTCACCGTGTCCATAGCCGCAGAGCAGAGCGGAATCTTCAGACTGATGTTGCGCGTGAATCTCGTCGCGGTCTCGACCTCGTGCGGCAGCACGTCCGAGCGCTGCGGCACCAGCAGAACATCATCGAAAGTCAAACCTTCATGAAGATCGTTTGTAATCATGATATGAATTGCTCCCTGAATAATTGTGAATAGTAGATCGTGAATCGTTAATGGGAAAAAATCAAGCTGCGAGATTCTTCAGGCGTGGGTCAGTCGGAAGATTTGCGCCCAATCTTGCAATGCTATGTTGAGTTGATCCACAACTGATACTTCAGCCTCTATTCACGATTTACGATTCGCTATTCACGAAAAAAAATCTGCCCGCGCAAATTTCGGCGGGCATCTGTTCGCGTTGATTTATGAAGCGAGCGCGCGAGCGCAGACCTATTTACCTTGCGCGAGCGCTCCCGGCGTTCTTTGACCTTTTTTCTGTTACTGCAAGTACCTTTCGTAATCGTTCCTCGTTATCACTATCTCCGCAAGGTTGCTGCTTCTGGTCTCTGCCGGAATCTTCGCTGGCCGACCGTTGATGGTTATCTCCAGAGCATCAACGTTGGCTTTGGAAAGCTGTATGCTGAGGCGCTGCGTTGGAGTGAAATCTCTGGTCTCTTCCGCGTCCAGAATTTTCTCGATTGAATCCCCGTCATCAGCTTTAGTCCTGACCCATACTTTGCTCTTCGCTTTGATCTGAATATTAAAAGCGGCTGCCGGGTTCACAGGCGCTTGCCCGTGTTGCGCAGTGTTCTGGTTCGGAACTTGCGCTGGCTGCGCGGGAGTTTGCGTGCGCTCGGATTGTCGGCGCTGCCACCAGTGGCGACCGGCGTAGACGCCTAAGACCAGCACGCCTAGGATAAGTATAGTCAGAAGCAGCGTGACCAGTGGCGAGCGCGTCGAGCCTCCGTCCATGTAGACCTGCGATTGATATGGAGTAGTCGAAACTTCGTCCGGCGATTCGCCCTGTTCGCGCGCCGTTCGCGCGTAGCCTTCCATAGCTTCCTTCTCATCGAAGCCAACGTAGCGCGCATAGGCTTTAACGAAACTCCGGTTGAAGATGCCGCCCGGCAGTCGTTTGTAGTCGCCCGACTCTATCGCTTCAAGATAACGGATGGAGATACGTGTCTGCTCGGAGATTTCACGGAGAGAAATACCACGCGCCTCGCGTGCGAGTCGCAACTGTTCTCCCAAAGATGCTGCCATCACCAATTCGCGTCCAGTCTTCAATGGGTCGGTGGGTCAGCCCTGGCTCGCCAGTTTTATCGTTAACTACAGAACTCGCTTCAGCTTTGGCGACGCTCCCCTCATCCGCCTGATCGTAAGCCTCTACACGAGCCGCTTCGGAAACTCTTCTTGGCGCGGAATATAACGTGCGCCGCGAAAGCTTGTCAAACATTTGTGCTGCAAAACTTTGCACAGCCTTCGCTCATCACCGCTTCTCCTGTTATTGTATCACTTAACACTCTTAGCACTACATCTTTTCGTCGCGCCGGTGACTAAATAGTGACCAACTCATCCGGCTTTCGTGAATTTCTCTTCCGCATGAATGACTTTTGCCTGCGGAATGGCATGCTCTACAGCAGCACGTTTAGAAGCTAGAGACGAGTGCGTGTAGATCAATGTCGTCTCAATCTTGGAGTGTCCCATCAACTCCTTGATGTCATGCAAAGGCACATTCTCAGCAGCAAGGTTAGTGCCAAAAGTATGCCTCAGTTTGTGAATCGTAAAATCAGGTATCCCCGCACGCTCGACCGCGTGACGAAAGTGTATATAGAGCGTATCTTTCGGGATGTGCCGATTCGGGTTGAGCAGTGAAGGGAATAGATAGTCCTTCCCGCAGTAGGGACTTTCAAGCCATGCAAGAAGAGTCTCGCGCACCTCCTTTGACATAGGCACGCCTTTTATCCGGCGCGGGTCTGTTCGGCTCTTAGTGTCTCTCGGAAATATCAGCCCGCGAACGAAATCAAGATCGCTTCGTTTCATCCTTGCCCCTTCCATCTCACGCAAACCTGTGCCAAGCAAGATTGTGGTGTACGCGAGAAGATAGGGCGGACTCTGCTTTAGCGATTCCTGTAGGCGCTCCCACTCGTCGCCGACGAGGTAGCGAGGCGGACTCTTCACAACATCGAAAGGTTCTACACCATGCACAGGATTCTCTTTAATGATCTTATGCTCCATTGCTAAAGTGAAGAGACCGGAGACAGTGATTAGCTCCTGATTGACTGAAGACTTCCGGCGAGTTTCCCCGTTGAAAGTCTTTTCCGCAGCGCGGGCGAGTTTAGCTCGGTCTATGTCGAACTTTGAGATTTCGCGCAAATGCTTCCCCTTCAGGCAGTCAAGATCAGCCCACGCCTTTGCGGTACATTTAGCGGATGCGGGTTGCTTCAAGTGAGAGTCTGCCCAGGGGACGTAAACGTTCTTACCGAAATCTGTAAAGAGATGGTCGGGAACTTCCTCAGAGAGTAGCCCCAACTGTTTACGAAGCAGATCGGCCTGTTCCTTCTTTTCGGCCTGGTCAGCGTCGAACTTATTACGCGCACCCCTTATCAGGTGGCGCACGCGCTTTGGTGGAGTTTGGTTGTGGTCGTAGTAGTCAGTGAACCACCGACCGTTACGTTTGAACGCCATCAGGTTTCCTCCTTACGGTTAAGGAGATTGCAGCCCCGACGTGGGGCGCGACTTTATCACACGGCCTCTCCACGCATCCATCTTTCTACCTGCGACCAGGGGAAAAGGATCGTGCCGGTTGGAAGTTTCACCACAGGAATCTTTGTCTTGCTGCGCTTGTATTGCCAATCCCGAATTGTGGCCGGGGCGACGTGAATTCTCTCAGCCAGAGCGTCAACGTCCAAGTATTCTTCAGGGCACCCGCCATTCTGTAGAGAGGCGCGCTGTAGCATCTCTTCAAGAGGTCGCACACGCGCATCAACCTCGCGCTCTATTAGAGTGCGAAGCAGACAGAAGGCTTCCAACGCCAGAGGGTCAGATTGAGCATCCGGCTGAATTGCTATAACTTTACCTGTCTGTCTCACGCTGACTTTCCTTAAAAGGGAATACTGTTCTCGTCAATCTCTCGCCCGCCTTGCGGCACACTGGCAAGCACAAGCCGCCCGTCATCTAACCGCTCGGTGTGTGACCTTTCATCGCCCTGAGTCTCCCTATGATGACCATTGGGCTTTGCAATCAGGAGTTCTACGCCCTCGATTGAGCGTTTTTCATAGCCGTTCTGAATTGACAGGCAGGCCAACGCCTCGCGGAAGGTGAGGTGTTCAGCCTCCATCCTTTGAGCTACAAATTCAGCGACCTCATCTGGAAGATCAGCGAAATAACAGGCTTGAGAGTAGTCAGAGACGATTTCTAGCTTATCTCCTGAATTATCAACGGTTTGGCCGCTTCCGCCTTCGGTTAGGAAATTAGGAAAGTCCCTATATGTAGTTTCCTGACTTTCCGTAACTGCTAGAACGACCCACCGACCACGCTTCGGATTCCCGATTTTGCCTGTATCATAAAGGCGTTTAAGGCAGTTTCTCACCGTGCGAGGCTCGACCTTTCCGGCCAACGCTCTCTCTATCTCAATGGTCTGCATTTCCCGCCCACCAATCTTTTGCATGGCCTCTAGCACCAGATCGTCATTCGTTACGATTCTGGGCGGGCTATCATTCGTGGCACTCAGCCAGCGCGCCTCTCTATCCAGCCTGAGCATCAACTCGTAGGCTTCGCCATCCTTGCGCTTACCACAGGTCAAGGTACTCATGTTCTTATCTTTAGAATCAACCTCAAGGTTAAAGATTGAGGTGGAAAAATCAGCCCAAGCAGATGCGCCCCGGCCCCTATGAGCCTGTTCGCGCGACTGACCTTCTTCAGATTTAGCCTTACCGATGTGATGAACGAGAATAACTAAGCAGTTGAGCTTACGAGCGAGCTTCACCAGCCGCTTCATCACGTAGTTTGCTATCTCCGCGTTATCGTTTTCGTTGCGGATAGAGAAGGCTGCCGAAGCCGTGTCAACTATGACGACATCAACGCCTTTAGCCTGCGCTTCTACTTCAATCAGGCGAAGGTGGCGAGAAAGAGAAAGCGGTTCGTCATCCACTACGGGAGCGTGTGTAGGAAATAGGTTCTCGCGTATCAGCGTCAACTCCGCATCTGTTAGGTCGCGGGTCATCACTCTTAGGTCTGATTGAAACCTACCGGCTGCACCCTCGAAATTGAGCAGTAACACCTTTCGCGGGACACTCCTTTTCACTACGGAGAGGAAACCGCCTCCGGCAGCAAGGGTGAGAGCAGCGTTGCGCGTCAAGGTAGTCTTGCCCTGATTCGTGACCGATTGAATGAGAACGATTTCACCTCGGCAGGCGTGGAAAGCAATCTCTTCGCCGTCCTGAAAATCCTTGCCCATAAAGTCCGGGAAGGAAGTTATGAAGCTCTCTGACGGCTTCTCCTGCGCTGAATTATTTTGTGGTTCCGTATCGGTCTGTGAATTAGTTGCGCGCGGTTCGTACATCTCGCGCAACTCTTTCCATGTTTGCCCACTGCAAGGCTTACAGGACTTGTGAAGGCATCCGGCGACAATCGCGCCGTTAGGGTATTGCAGGATGTAGAAGGTGCGAGCATGGTCAGAATTGAAAGGGCAGGCTTTCAATGACCACTTAGTTGCACCATTCCACGCGCCGGAATCAACTACTTCCAACCCATTCCGAGAGAGAAAGGCTTGAACGTCGAATCCGTTACTGCTTGGCGTTACAATCTTCGGAGACTCTACCGCCAGCGTAGCAGCCAATCTTTCAAAAGATTCTAGTGGAGTGATTTCAAGCGAGGCGGGAACATCAATCAACCTAGCAAAGCGATGAGGTTGCCCCGGTATCGAATCGCCTTTAGCCGCGAGCGTGCCGGGAAGCTTGAAGAGGCGCGCAGCGTTGTAAGTAGTGGTGTCTATGTTTACGCGAGCGTCTGTGAAGCGTTGTGAGAGGGCTTGCAAGGCTCTCTTGAACAGGTCGTTTACTTCCGGCGTGTTCGGTAGATCAACTCGGAACAGAAGATGTCCGCCGTTCCCGCTATCACCGAATATTGGTTGAGAGAAACCAAACTCACTCTGAAGCCACTTGCTAACTTCTCGCGCTTTCTCTAGTGCGGCTTCGTGTTGCTCATCCGTTGCGCTAATTCCGCTCGGTCTAGTCGCATCAACATCACCGAAAAAGAATCGTCGTCGCTCTACATGCTCATCCTTCGTAGTATTCTCAGCGTAAGGAATGGTTCTATTAGCAGCGCGGGCTAGTAGAGCAGGGTTAATTTGATTCAATGTGATATAGACGCCGCCAGCTTGCCCGCTCAACTTCGCAGCATCTTCTACTAACTTGTCGTGATCGTTGTAGTAGCCAGAAATAGTTTTGAGGCGTCCAGCTTTGGGGACTCTTAATTCAACAACTGAATCAGGCGGACAAACGAGAGACACAGCACGGCGGATTTCCGCCGTGTCTGCTCTCCCATGTAGAGTATCTTGCGCGCTCATGCTAGACACCTCCCGCCATCTCGAAGCTCACGGCAACAGGGCGCGCAGATGAACTTGCGGCTAATCCGACCGCTTGGAGTTGTAAGAGAGGCGCGCATTCCTCCGCGCCAAGATCGGGGCTGCTTACAACGATTGCAGTTATGTCTGGGTTTATTCACAGCACACCCCTTTCCGAACCATCGGGCGCGATGTTCTGCGCTCAGGCCAATAAGGTCTGCGAAGGGGTTGGCGAGTTCTACTATAGGCGATGAAGGGTTGAAACTTGCACTTTTGAATGCAAGTTATGATAGAATCAGACATCGTAAACAGCCTTTCTGCCACTCCTGCCAGAGTGGTCTTTAATCAAACGAAAAGTTAAAGTAGCGAACGCCGGACAAGGGCGTTCGTGTGCCGAAATACGGAAGCCCCTACGTCATATCGGGCACGACTCCGAGAAACGTAAGGGCTTCCGCGATCCCACGCGGCGCAGGCGCTCGCCGTGAGAACTTATGCTGGTCGTGCGACAGCGTTGAATTTTCAATATGGCCTAAAGCAAAAAAGCCAGCCAACTTTGAAGTTAATCAAAGTCAACTGGCGGCTCACCTCTTGAGGGTGTAGTCTGGCTAGTTAGTTCCGGTTGTAAATAGCTGAGCACCGAAGCGCTCAAGGCAAGCGCAGTATAGCACCGACTCTGAATAGTACCAAGAATTTTTGCAGACAACGCTTTCATCTTTTTCCTCACCATCAGAGCGGTAAAAAGAATCAGCGTTAGGATACTAGGTAGGAAGGGAAGCGTCAGGAGAGAATGAAAAGTAAATTTTCACTATCCTGCGAATACGGGCGACATTCAAAAATTATGTTTCAATGTCCTGCGTTTTTGGAATTAGACCGCTCTTTTCGAGCTTGGCGAAGGACAGTAGGAAGGTATTCACTATCAGGCACTTCAAAAAGCTTCGCAGCATAAGAACGTGCCACATCGCTAGGTCTATTACCTCTCAGGTCAGCTTTACGAAGAACAGTCGCTGGAAGTTGGGTGTCCCTTTTTTGGACTTGTTTTAGAACCCTCTCATAGAGATTCAGAAAGTCGGCACGTAGCTTCTCTGTCCACCAGCCCTTGCTACCGCCTCGCTGTGGAGTCTCAAGTATTTGCTTAATGTCTTTAATCAAGCCCTGAACTCCCCCTCCAAGTACCGATTTTGACACGCCATTACAGACTTCTTTCTTGTCAGTGATTAACCCCTCGCTATAGAACACACCCGCACCAACCAATCGGTGCACAACCATACCCAATGTGATTCTATAAGCGTGCCACATTATAGTAGGCAGATGTCGAATAAAGAATTGGAAAGCTTCCCGCTCGGCCTGCACGATATTCTCATCAAAGACAAGCTCAAAGTATCGTCCTGACAGTTCGGCTTCCATAGCCGACTCGTCAGAGAAGCCGAACTCGGCAACAACGTCAATATCCTTCTTCTGTTTAAGAGATTTCGCAAGTTCTGGATTAGCGTGCAGCCGTCGAATATAGTTCAGCATTTCTGGCTCTATGCACTTCTGTAACGCAATCATCTCGCGCAAAGTCCGCAGGTATTCCACTGGGTCTATCTTGACCTTGAGGACATCTGGTGGGATACCTCCCTTATTCGGGCCGGGCAACGAGAACTCTAAAAGACTTTTAAATTCACGGTTTAAGATGTCAACATAAAGCCCATGCCGCTCATCAAATGGCGCAACATCATCGCGCTTGCTCTGCTGATCCTCAGTTACATAATCATTAACCGAATTATCCTGTCCCGCTTCAGCCTCTGCATCCATTCTCCGAAACATAGCCTCATACTCATCTATCGGCTCTAGGTAGCTCTCAAGTGGCGGCAGGCTTTCAATCAACTCATCTAGCTCATCCGGCACTCTTTCGCCCCAATCAATCACATCTCTGTAAACGGGAAACTTGGTTGCGAACCTACACACAACTTCAAAGTCATCTAATTGATCGTAGCCATCATTAGGGTATTTCGCTCTTACTTTCGCTGCGAAGTCGGACACGCTCACAAGCGGCAAGTCTAATTTATCTTTCGGCTCATCCGAATGGCCGTTGTTATTACTCATAGAAAACCTTCCTGTTCTAATTGGTCACTCATAACGCCGGATGACCCTCAAAGGAGCACCAGCATCCCGAAGCATCTGGCGAATCTCTGCTCTAGTATCAACCGCGTTTCGTGTCATAGTCTTAAATGTTCTATCCGCAGCCGTCCACCATCGCGCCAGAAGCGATAGAAAGCTTTATGCCTGTGACCAGCAGCACACCGGCAGTTGGCCTTTCCACACTTGACCATCTGAACACAGACGACGCCGGGCAGCATCTTAGGTAACGAATCATTGGGAGTCATCTAGTCGCCCTTCTATCTGGCCCGGAGCAATCGCCCCGACTCTTTCAAGATTCCAGAGTATCCATGTGCCGAAGTCAAAGGGCGGCTCAAACTCATCCGGCAGATCGTGAGGCAGGGTCAATTCGTTATCTTCGTGCCAAATCTCTTGCCCTTCACCTTTAACGCCGATAAGGTTGTAAAACTTATAGCCGTCGCCGTCCGTAGGCTCTAGCTCAATGGTGGGCCACCCAATTTTACCCCGCGACTTCTTAATCTTAAATTCAGTGACAAACTCCCATGATTGAGGCAAAGGCGCGAGACGGCCATCAGAATACTTAAAACTCTTTTTCGTGCCGTAGATTCGCCATAGGTGAATGTACGACTTACCTTCGGGCTTGAACATATTGCCGTGAATCTTAATTCCCATCACATTCCCCCGATGTTATTAGCTTCCTGGCCTGAACATCTAACGCGCCATCACCGACGCTGACATAAGCATTCTGAGCCTGAATAGCTGTTATATCAGGCAGCTTCAGCTTGCGAATCTTAGCCAGAGCAATAAGAGCTTGATGGTATCTGTTCTGTGCGGAAGTAATGCGACGATCCCAATATTGCGCGGAATCCCTGCTGTGAGATTGCCTAGTAAGGATGCTCAGGTTGTTTTCCAGAAAATAGAGACGCGCCCAACTCAAGGCAACCTGGTCAATGGCTAACCGCTCAATCAGGTTCGAGGACTCATAGCCAAGCCCTGTCTTTATATCCTCCATCTGGGCAATCACCCGCTCTCTTTCCATCTGCCAAGTAGTCGCGCTTTCTACGACCTTTCGTTCAGCTTCTTTCGAGAGCCATTCGCCTCTTTTGAGTTCGTCAGGGTTAGCAGCGAGCCACGCGCGCACCTTCTCGGCCTGATCGGACGTAGGCTCACCGTTAAGCCCGATTGAGATAAGCTGCGCCAACTCTTCAAGGCTGCCAAAATTCTCTTTTTCCCACTTGGTTAATTCTCTCTTTTTCCCCACCTCTTGCGCCTCCATTGTCCCTTGTGCTTATGGTAGCCGGAAGCTATAAGCACGGCCTCAGTTATTATCTTGGTTGCGCGCCGCGCCCCTCTGAGTTGAGCGTCAATATCATGGTCTATAGCCTTCTGCACCAGCTTTTCTACTCTCAACTCTTCGCGCTCAATCCGTAGCATCTCATTGACGTTTTCCGCGAGTTGAGCGGTCAGCCCTGTACCGACATACCTTGAGACGACGCGCCCATCCTCGCGCTTTTTCTCGTAGTAATAAGCCCGTCCGTTTCTAGTTTCCCATCCCATACACGTTGCAATAAAATGTGCTACACATTTTCAGAATCCCCGCTTGTTATAATGCACAGTTTACCACGAAAACACTTGAAATAATTGGCGGATTTATCTAGTAGAGAAGGGTTTGAAGAAGAAGATTGAGCAGAAGAGGAAGATAGCAACAACTATATCAATCGCGTTCCAGATCGGGCGTCCAAGAGGGATATTAAACAGAGGATTGAACAGTACGATTAACGCACCGAATACCCAAGCCCACTCTTTTCTTTTCCACGTCGTAGCACAATAGACTCCGAACAGGCATACAGCACTTGTAACCACTTTCAATAGTGCGTAGTAGTTGAATGAGCGGCGGTTGTACGGATGAGGAGCGAGCGCCCACAAAAGCATGGCAGAGGCGCCAAGACGCGCAAGCGTGAATAAGATAAAGGTAGGTGATTTAAGAAATGCTTTCATAGCTCTACTATGGGTCTGGTTGCTCCCCTTCATCTTGCCGTTGCTCGGATTGAAGCCGCTCATTCAACTGTTTAAGTATGTCGGCATCTTCGCTGTCATGTAGCGAGTCCTGGGCAGATTTTGTAAGTATGTCTGCCTTCCAATATGAATCCCCGCTCTCTGGAAAGTATTGGGTCGCTACCAGATCAAGCGTGCGCCTCTTCTGACCGGACTCAATATCAAGAAAGACTTTATAGACGTTTGAAGAGTAAGGTTGAGCGGATACGCCTTTCACTGTCCATTGGGGGAGTTTGGACTTAACGAACTCAACGGCCACTTTCCGCGCACGCATTCTATTTTCTACTGTATCACCCTCGTCTTGGAAATCTTGCTCAGCCTGTGCCACTTTCGTTGCTTGATCTTCTTGTTGTGTAGTGGAATTTGCTACTGGCGGTTGGGCAGCACCTTTAGAGGTATTTGACGGCCAGAAATACCAAACAGCTAATCCAGACACTACTGCAAGAAAAGCAATCAAGCAAAAGACCAGGATCAGCCCCCGATTCCTATTTGTGCCATCGTTAGGAAGTGTACCTGTATCACCAAAAACATCGCTGGCTTTATTCATCAATTGTCTGTCGTCTGAAGGCGTGCTCATTGCGATATTCCTCCAGTGTGAATAGAAGGGTGCAAGGTTCTGTATGTATTACTTGGAAAGCGAGGACTTTCCGAACAGATAATTTAGACGGCCAGACTATACGCTCATTCGGGCGCGTGAGTAAATATCTAGGGTGAGGGAGCCATCAGCAAAAAACGCTAAGAGTGAAACATCTTTTGCTACACACTCCCCCACTGCAATCGCAGACCACTGTACGTCAGGGTTGCTCTGGAAGGTCAATATCAGCTCCCAGTGCTTCGATCCTATCAGAAACAATAGGTAAATCTGCTAGTCCGAAACACTTGTTCATCTCTTTTACTGCCTGAACCATCATGGAGTTACTATCAAGCATAGGATGGACATAAACCGAATCTATTAAACTAGAGACGGAAGGCTCTCGCTTAGAATTATTGCAGAGAATGGGCAAAGGGAACCCCGAAGTAACCGGGTGAGGGTCTTCTAATGGATCACCTAGATTGCGATTAGGATAGATCATCGCTCGCACCTCCCGCTCGAAATCAAAGATGCTCGGTTTTATAGTGAATATTCCAATCCGCACATCTTCAGCCTGCTCGAAAATAATCTGATATATACGCTCCTGAACTTCCTCATCAGGACTCTTCAAGCCTTCAAGATATTCAACATCTGCCACGCCACCTTTTAGGCCGTGTTGCTTTAAGAATAAATCGTTATTTTTGAGCAAAGTTTCAAGCTTGCTTCTGGTGGAACGAATGGCTACGGATTCACGCCCGCCGCCATACATCTCCCACATAGCCAAGGACATCGAGGAAGCACGATTCCAACAGCTTATGTAAGTAGATTCACGATAAATCTCCATATCAGATTTCCACTGCTGTACTACCTGGCCGTGTTCATTATAGTGTCTCTTCCAACTTGAGATGACATCCTCAATATACTCTCGCCGTTTGTGCGGATAAGCTCGGAAGGCAATGACGAGGATTCCTCGAACCCATTCATTAGCAGATTCATATGATCTACCGATCTCTAAAAGAAGCGCCGAAGTGTCCTGTCCGGCTCTCTCAAGCATTTCTTCCAATATCCGCACATTATCTGGAGACTGACTCCATTTCTTAGCACGCTCATATAGATTAGAATGTGCCCACCACTTCCCCTCAGTATCATCGTTGAAAAGTGAAGCCTTTGGGAGAAATAATGACTTAGTTCGGAGCAAATCAATGTATTTAGCTAGAGATAGGTATCGCCAAATTGGAATATCACTCATAGATATTACCTAAGAAATCGCTGCGCGCTATGCGCGCACACACCTAATGTTTAGCTCTGGGATTCGTGACCATGCAGCGATTAAAGCTGAGGAAAAGCTTTGACGCTTCGCGTCTGAGTTGAAGCGCGCGTCACTTTGCAGCCTTACGACCACGCCCGCCAACTTCTGGCTTGAACGTTAATACCTGAGAACGCAGCACGAAGCGACGACCACCAACTACCTCAACATCAAGACGCTGGCGCTCTATCAGGTCACGAATAGCCGAAGGCGTCACACCTCGCAGGCGCGCAGCTTCAGCTATTGAAATCAGATCATCCATCCGATTGCCTTTCTTCATTAAACTACTTCCTTTTGAACAGTAGTTATGCTAAACTGCTTTCACTTCGACAGGAGAATACAGCGAATCAGGATGAGAAGCAAGAACAAAGACCAAGAGCATACGCCGAACGGCAGGCTTATCGGCGTGCTGCATACTACGCAGCAAATAGGACACGCTCACACGTTCGCGTGCGTGCCGCTCTATCCGCTACCGCTATCATGTGCATTGAGTGACCTACTACGTTTTCCCCATTGTAGCTACATCTGTCAAGGGACTCCGCTTCGCTACGCCCTCGCTAAAAATATATTTTCACACGACAGAAAATATATTTTCTTAACGCGCCCTACGGGTGACACATTCCGCTTTTTTATGGGGAAACTTCGTAGGCCATCCGGCCATGAAGGAGGCTCTAACACTTCATTGAAGGAGAATGAAACGATGTCAGCAGATGAAAGAATCCAGATTGAATTGGAAGATGAGGGAATTGACATTGAAGACGATCTTGGAGCGCAAATATTTCAAGACCGTCTGGAGATGCTTCTCGCGTCCGAGAGGCAAAGGCGAGAGCCGCCGCGCCACATGGAGCGCGTGCATGGCATTGCGATATAGCAGCGAGGGCTTAGGAGTGCGACTAACACCCTAAGCCCCCAAAACATTCAACCCCAAACAGTGACGAAAGGAAATTGAACGATGAGCATTCTAAATGAATCTCTCTACAACCGCAAACACGAAGACTCTGACTACTGGACTACACAGACAGAAGCAGCGCCAGAGTTCGACTTTCATCTTTCCAACCCTTCCAACATTCAAGAGAACGGCATCGAGGCCGAGGTTAAGCCGCAGCGTGGCCGACCATTCCAGAAGGGCGCAGACTCGCGCCGCCACGCATTCACAACCGAAGAGCGCCAGCGCGGATTTTGGGCAGCGATTGAATCAATAGTCATTCGCTATCCCGATGCCGTTATGCCCGATGGTCGCCACATCGCCTGCAACTTCCTCAAGAGCCGTCAGGTCGAGGCTTTCTAACCCATTCGGGGCGTGAACCTCACACACGCCCTTTAACTTCTCTTGAAAGGAGAAATGAAAGATGAGTGAACATTACGAACAATGCGTTGCTAACTACTATGCAAACTCTACCGAATGGGTTGAATTCACCGACGACGAATACACATGGTTTCTTGAATGTGTCCCGCCCGTAAGCAGTCGCAGAGACGCATATCTATCTGGCGAGCCATACACGCACAACCGCGAAGGTGAGCCAGTCTATCTAGCCATGCACCAGGACGAAGGCAAGAACTTGGGGCGCTTGATGACTCTCAGGGAGTTCAAACAGTTTCTTGAGCCGAATGCTTATGAGCAAAGGATAGAGAGAAGGAAAGAGCGTCTGGAATATCGCGCAGATCGCGCGCGGCGTGAGGCCGAGTCTCACAAACAAAGCGCCGACCGCATGGCCTCTGTGATTCCGTTCGGTCAACCGATTCTCGTAGGCCATCATTCGGAAGGCAGAGACAGGCGTTACAGAGAGCGCATACACGGCCACATGGATAAGTGGTGCGCTGGCTTGGATGAAGCGAAAGAGCTTGACTATCAGGCTTCGCGTGTTGGTACAGGCGGAATCTCCAGTGACGACCCCGACGCCATTCAGAAGCTCACCTATCAGGTTGAAGCAGGCGAGCGGCTTCAACGCCTCGTTAAAGAACTCAATCAGAGATTCCGCAACGCCAGGCTTATGACCGACCAGGAGGATGCGCCGGAGAAAAGCCACGCGATCATTGATGACCATTGCATAAGCGAGCAGCAGACGGAAACGCTCTACCGTGCATTGTGGCAACACGCGCGCATGTATCAGTCATCCCGCCCTTTGAAGTTCCCGGCCTACATGCTCACCAACAACAACGCCAACATTCGCCGCTTGAAGGAGCGAATTGAAGAATTAAGAAAGAGGGAAGCCGCGCCCGAACGAGAGATTACAGGTGAAGGCTTCCGCGTTGAAGAGGACAAGTTAGATAACCGCATCCTTTTTCACTTCGACTCGAAACCACCTGAAACAGTTAGAACCATCTTGAAGCGTCAGGGCTTCCGATGGTCGCCCACCCGCGAGGCGTGGATAAGGATGCTCAACACACAGGGCAGATACGCCGCCGAGCGTGTTGCCAATGAACTCAACCAGCGCGCGAGCGCACAACTTTAAGGAGCAGTTATGAACAGCATAATCAGAGACGCACTTGGATTGCTGGACGACGCCAGCCCAATCACAGACGAAATCCCTGCGACGATTGAGCAACTGGAAATCGCAGCGTTCGACCTGCGCGCACACATCAACGACCTACAGGACAGGTTGGGCCTCGCTGAAGAGTCGGCCTGCATTGAATCCGCAGGAGAGAGCAACGAGACGAAGCGTAAAGCCCGCCGCGCTGAAATTCTGAGAGCGGACGAAGGCTACAACTTCACCCGTCAGGAGATACGCGAGCATGAGCGCGTTTGCCTTCAGCTTCATGAGCGGAGTAGCCGTTTGCGCCGGGATTTCAGAGCGCAACTGTTGAACCGCGAGATCAATCATTTAGGGAGGCGCAGCTAGAAGGGAATTGAGAGAAGGGGCGCGGGTAAGTTTCGACGCCAGCCCGCACCCACTACACGACCTAACACCTTGAAGGAGTTGAAGCCATGCACCCAAAAGCTAACACACCTTTAGCCATACCGAAAACAGGCGCGCACGCATACGGAATACCCAAGAATGGCGCTTGCGCCTACGGCGTTCCCAAGACAGGCCGCAGACCTTTAGGCATTCCAAAGAACTTTAATGTCGTGAGTCTCCGTAAGTGGAAATCTGCAAACGGTGGAGAGCCGCCAGAGCTACCGCCCATCACTTTTAAAACGCCGGAAGGCGCACGCCCCAATGATGAGTTTGCGACCTCTCGAATCACGCAAAGGATTCACAAGGAACTCCGCGCTGGCGACATCCTTGTTATCTACGAAACCGACGATGTAAAAGCTGGCGACCTCGCAGCAATCGAATCCACAGAGGGGCATCTTTTCTATGTAGGGATACTTGAGATGGACGAGTGCTATTACTATCTCATTCCTACGCCAGAGTATGAAGAAGAGAAGCTTCACCGCGCAACGCATAGAGTCGTTGGACGAGCGATTGAGATTCTTCGTAACGGGCGAGTAGTCAAGACGAGTTTGAATCTGCGACCGGTTCATCCCGTAGCGAAGATTTATCAATTCAGGAAAAGAGCATAAGGAAACGGGGCGCGTGTGCCTTGAGAAGTCGCGCGCCCCATCAACCCATAACCTATCACCCAATTAAGGAGAAGTCATGAGTAAATCGAAAGATACCAAAAAGAAGGACACACGCGAAAGTGCCACACACTACACCGAACAAGCACGCGCGATAGACCGCAGAATTGACAGGCTAGAGGCGCACAACGTTTTTCCGGCAGACCTAGCGGGCGAGCGCATGATGATCATGGCTCGCGCCGCCTACGACTTTCTACACGTAGGCGCACCCAACTTCATCACAAAAGCCGTGAGCGCAGCCATTGACGAAGCGGCTAAGGCTCACGGCCTTGAGATGCCCACATTCGCGGGCGACCAAACAGAGACTCCGGCGCAGGCCGTAGAAAAGATTGAGACAATCTTCTGTCTAGCGCAGACGTACAACCCCACGCCGACCGACTCAAGAAAGCACCTCGCGCGACTTCTAGCGGCTGTTCTCGCTCACCCCGAACTGCCCGAATCCCTCTACAACGACATGGCTGACCGCATAAACGATTTCATCACGGACTACCTCAACCTACAGGACTGTAAGCCCGAACTGATTGAACAGGGACTTGAGGCACACGCGGTACGCTGCGCGAACGAGAAGGGAGGGCGTTGCAAATGAAAGGGGAAGCCAACAGGATTTTAGACGAACTTGACGCTGCTGATTTGAAATTCAGCATACACGGTGGACGGATAGCGGTAACAAAGGAAGAGTTCAAGCCACTCAGAGAGGCGCGCGACCAATTCGTGCGTGACTACATCGCGCGTGCTTTAGAGCGGACGCAAGGCAGAGTCTCGGCTGCGGCGCGGCTGCTCGGCCTCTCTCATCAATCGCTAAACTACATAATTGAACGCGACCAAGAGTTGCTCAAGCGGCGCGTGCCGAAGCAGACGCGCCGCAAGTCTATTATCACAACCAAGAAAGAAGGTGTGCGATGTTTCCACCGAAATCCTTCTTGATAAAACAGGCTTGGCCGGAAGAGGGCATCAGGGCGGGCGATGTTGTCTTGCTTCTCCCCTTTGATGTCAGGGTGGGGAAGCTCATCGGCATTCACTATGACGGCAAGCCTTACATCGTCAGGCTTATCAAGGGCGACGTTGGTGGCAGCATCACCGTGCGCGGCCTCTCCGGTAAGGACATCAAGATCAAGTGGGGCAGGTACGTGCTTGATGGCGAGGTTTTCAAACCTGCACGCCAGCAAACAGTCTGCATTGAGTCGGGATTCATCCCGCACATCGGACGCTTGAGATGTATTTGGTCGCGCAAGGCTCGCTGAAAGGGCGAGTGAATAACTTGGGGCGTGGCCTCGCACCATGCCCCACCCCTTTTTTAGTCGGACAAAAGAAGGAGAGCATCTTATGAGAGAGCAGATCATAGCCAATCGAATAGCCAAGCGCGCATTTAATCAGGGCATCACGTACCGCAGAGCTAGACCACTGAGGAAGCGAATCAACAGGGAGAGACGATGAACGAAGAAGGTAAGAAACTCGAAGCCGTTGGCGATGGCCTGTTGTTAGCTTGCGCTCGTCTCTACCTGAAAGAGCAGCATAGCTCTATCTCATATTCGCTCTATACAAAGATCATCACCCGAATGGTCAGCAATAAGAATCTGGCCGTCATAGCCAGAGGCGAAGGACTAGCACCCACAGCAGAAAGACAAGACAGTGAAGCCGATGCGCTGGAGATATTGATTGCCAGAAGATTCTATCAGGACGGATTCGGCGGGATGCGCGCATGGCTATGGTCACTCTTCGACAAGTACATGGAGGTTGAAGAGGAAGCCAGGAAGTTATTAGACCCAACACTGAATGATGCGCTTGTTCGTTCTGTTCAGGGAGCGCTCAGGAATGCCATGAGAAATAATAGCGGGAAGGTAACAGAGCAGAACATAGAGAAAGCGGCAAAGCAGATCGTTGCTCAGTTGCAGCAGAGTAGTAGCTCTTAGAGTACAGGATTAGCGGGTTGAATGAGTTGTTATGCCGCCCATAGATATAACCACATATTGCGGCGTGCGCTACGGCCCCGACGTGTAACGGGTCATTCGCCGCCACTTCTCCCTGTCGTCAGCGCCGGGGTCGAAGGCGGCATCATTTGAGGTGATGATCTGACCCTCCTTGCTGATCCAGTAAGCGGAGTAGCCTGACGGCAATTGCACGCGGGACGAATCGAAGGGGTTGTTGTATGTTTCAATCCCACCGATGGTTTGGCTCAGGGCGATGCGCTCGCGCTCTGATGCCGGTAGCCGCGCGTCCCACGTCGGGCGGTGCTTGCTGCGGATTTCATCCTTGCGCGCGATCCACATTGAACCTGGCGTCTGGGTGTTTGCCCATATCATGCCGCGCCGCTGCTTCTGATACTGCGCAGCCTGCACCGGATTCATGACGGGCTGCTGCGGATTGATGCCGGTCTGCTGCCTCTGTATATTCAGTTGGTATTCGATTTGCGCGTAATCGAGCATTGCAGACCAATCGAAGATGCTGCGCACCGACAGCATGACCACCGCCAGAAGCGGCGTCATCTGGTCTAACTCGCCCGCCGGTGCGCGCAACGACCACGCCGTGCACCACCACTTCGCTACTCCGTACGGCGGAGAGAACGCGACGGTGAGATATACGTCCTCTTCCCACCCGCGCCCGTCCCATTCGAAGGCGTAGCGCAACCGCGTCGCCTGCACTGTCATATGGGTTACGGCGCGGGACAGTTCCGCAGTATATCCTTGCAAATTCGCGGCCCACATGAACTGCGCCCCGCGCAGGTGTTGCAGAGGGCCGGGCACCAAAGCCATTTGCACACACTCGGCTGGATGGCGTGGCGGGGGGAGCACCATCGAACCGAGATAGTTGGAACCGGGCTGCATGGAGGAGAATGACGACGGCGGAGTCCAGACGAAGTTCTGCGTGAGAAGCGTTTGTCCTGACGCGCCCGTGTTCGGGTCGGACACGCGCATGAGCAGGTTAGCTTGCGTCGAGAACTCCGGCATCCACACGAACCCGCCCTCCCGCTTCCAGCCTTCGGGGAGGAGCATGGTCGCGCCCTCTATGTTGATAACCTCAGGGTCGAGGATCGTTTCTTTATTGAATTTCATCGCTCGGCGTTGTCTCCTTGCCACAACTGTCGGAAGGCTTCTTCTCCCAATCCTTGCCTGAAGAACCCAAAGAGGTGTCCTTGATCCACCTAATTAAAGGTCTACGGCTCCCAAATATAGCCCGTACCTTGGCATGCGCCGTGCCTCTCCTGAACCTGCCCTGTTCCGTTGCACGTAGTGCAAGTGATGGTCGTCGGGCAGTTGCCCGTGCCTCCGCATTTTCTGCATATATTGTCATTCTCCCTATAGTCGGCTCCACTTCCGCCACAGTTCGGGCATCGACCATTACCTCCGCACTCTGGACACACCATTGTTGGCGAGCAGCCCCCAGTTACCCAACCCGTTCCATTACAACCCTCACACGTTTTCTGCATAGCTAATCTCTCCTGGATGAAAAGGTTAGATAAAGCAGCTACAAAATAGGCTGAAACAGGCGAATAAGCAACCTCCAGACATTAGCGACGTAAAGCTTAGACATCGAACCACGTTACGGCACTCAAGATGGGCCAAGAGCATCATTCCGGGGATGACTACAATGAACGCCGGAATGAAGCGAACTGTTTCATCACCTAATGTCATGCAGTCCGCTCCGCAGAGGTATAACGCTCGAATTAACCGGGCGCAGCTATCAGCAACAGCGTTCGGCCAATAAGCGAGATGAAAAAAGGACTGTCTGAGGAGTTTGGCAGTCTAGCGGAAGCGAAATACTAATTGCCAGACAAGCGTAGTGTCAATGCATAGTGTTAGCTTCCGGCCTGTGTCCTGCTTGCGATGCGTAGCCTACGGCTGGAGATTAGCCAGCAGACCGACACGCTACTAAGTCTTGACTGTTGCAGGCAACAGGAATAAAGTTCTCTTGTTTCATGAAGGTTTCTTCTTGTAGCGCCAACCTATCCATGCTATCTCATAGGTAACCTTCAATAGCAGCAACAAGCGATGGTCAGAATTATCGCAGTTAGAACACATCGCCACGCAGGTTCTTCATCCGCATCGCTTCAAGCTCACTTGAACTTGCGATTGTTACGTCTCCCGGCCAACTACTCATCTGACACCGAATAGAGGCCGAGGGTAAGATTTAACGCTTCAACAGAAAGGGGTTCCAAAATGCCTCACTCACATGCAACGCTAGAGAATAGCTGGTTTCGATCCATTCTGATTCTTTCACTGGTTCTCCCGCTATGCCTGCTGATTTTACCTACGGCCTCTTCTAATCACGCCAATCCAAGCGCCTCTTCGGCCTGTCCGACAGTAGATGGCATGAATCCGACGCACGGGAACATAGGCACGTCCGTACTAATCGGCGGAACTAGCTTCACTGATGTCTCGGCGGCCAAATTCGGAAATGTAGAAGCGACATTCATCATCAATAGTGATACACGAATGACCGTGATAGTGCCCGCAGGCGCACCAACCGGCCCTATTACCATCAGCAAGAATGGCTGTAGCGATGTGCAAACTCCGTCGTTTAAGGTTACTCCGCCGCCTACAGCCACGACGTTGGATGCTAGTGCGATAACAAGCACTACCGCCACTCTTAACGGCATCGTTAATCCGAAGGGTTCCGACGCGGAAGCTTGGTTCCAATATGGAACGGATAGCAACAAGCTCTCTAATCCCACTTACGTCCACTATTTGGGCGATGGCACAACCGATGTACACATAGAGACGGCCCTGAGCGGTCTGACTCCGAATACTACTTATTACTTCGGAGTCCTCGCTTATAACACTATGTTCAATACGGGCCTCTCCGGCTATGGTGCAGTCAAGAGTTTCACCACACAACCGGGCTGTACCTATTCTCTAGATCACTATACCCAAGCATTCCCGGCCAGCGGCGGCACGGACATCATTCGTGTGACCTACCCTACAGGCTGTCCTTTGTCAGAGGGTAATGAGGGTTGGATAATCAACATCATATCCACCAGCGGTACTAATACAGGCACGCTTACTTACACCGTGCAGCCTACAAATCTCAATACGCGGCGCGAGGGAAGGATAATCTTTGGCGAATATCAGGTCTTTAAGGTAGTACAGGCGGGGCTTAACGAGAATCAGATAGATTATGCTGACGTGTTCGTGCGCCAGCACTACCTTGATTTCCTGAACCGCGAGCCGGATCAGGGAGGCTGGGACTACTGGACAGGACAGATAACACAGTGCGGAACGGATCAGTCCTGCATCAACTCAAGAAGAGTCGGAGTCAGTGCTGCCTATTTCATGGAGACGGAGTTTCAAGACACGGGCAGCTACGTCTATCGTCTGTACAAAGCGAGTTACGGGCAGAATCCTGCATACTCTCAATTCACGCAGGATAGAAATCAGGTCGTAGTCGGCAGCAATCTTGAGGCGAGCAAGCAAGCGCTTGCTGAAGCTTTCGTGCAGAGAGGTGACTTCATAGCAAAGTATGCAACCACACTCAATGGCTCGGATTTCATCACGGCTCTGATTAATACTGTAAAGCAAGGCTCAGGTGTTGATTTAACCAGCCACAGCAATGAGTTGCTTTCGGAGTACAACGCGGGCGCAAATCAGACGAACAGCCGCGCGAGAGTCCTGCGTAAATTGATTGAATATCTCGAATTCAAAAACGCGGAGTACAACCGAGCGTTCGTGTTGATGCAGTATTTTGGGTATTTGAGAAGGGATGCAGACACGGGCGGATACAATTTCTGGCTGGACGTTCTAAACAACAAGCTGCCTAACGACAACAGCGGCTATCGCTCTATGGTCTGCGCTTTCCTGACCTCTACGGAATATCAGCACAGGTTCAGCCCGGTTGCCACTCGTAATGACCACATATGCGGTAGCATCAACCAGTAATTGACGGCTAGCTCTTAGAACTCGCCTTCAAATTACAGCAGCTAGAATTAAATGCCGCCCCTTTACCGCCATAGTCAGGGCGTTTAGCCAATGCCCTGTGCGCTGGTTTAGCGCCTAGCCTTGAGATTAGAAGGGAATCCGACCCGCAGCATGGTCTAAATCTAGGGCGATTCTCGTGCGAAGTTGAAGCTAGTGGCGAGCCTCTTCTATCCGACGCTGTAATTCCTGGTCGAACCTCGACAAATAATCATCAAGCCTCTGTCTCAACTCTTCACGATTGCGAGTGTCGCGTGGATGCACGCGCACGCGATTAAACACTTCATTCACGAAAGCGGTCAGCCGCGCCGCCTGGTCGCCGGTCAAATCAGACTGCTTAATCCTCTGCCGTCTGACTTCGGCCTCAGCCTCCACCACTCCATTGTGAGTAATATCAGCATCCACCATCTCACTGTTAGCCATCTTCTGAGCATACCGGGACACGCCGCTTAAAACCCGCGCGCGTGTAGTGTCGTCCAACGATTGATAAGAAGGGCGAGAGATGACTTGACGAAGAACCCCGTCAACCGTTCGGCCTTCGCGCTCCATCCTTGCGGCGTAATCCCTTCTCGTCTCATTTGTATGGCGTGGACTCGTTTCTATCCCGACGCCTCGACGACGCAACTCAACCAGCAGCGGGTCGGATTCCTGTCTATCCGCTCGCGTCAACGTAGGGTCGAAGAAATCAGTGAAGCGTGAACCCTGCGCTTCCCTTCCAAGCGCATCCGTCTGGACAGGCAGAGACTCGCGCGCCACAGGGATGCGAGCTTGAATTTGAGCCGTGAGAGGATTAACAGCCCGTCGCGCATCCCTTAGTGTGAACGTCACCGCTACTAGCAACGTCAGCAACTATCTGAGGAACGACAGAGCCGAGTTTACGGCCAACAGCATCTTGAAGATTAGTGAAGGGAGAATCACCCAAACCAGCTTTGAAGAAAGGTTGATCTGCGACAAGGTTAAGGCCAGCAGTTAAAGCAGCGTGGGAAGATGATGCGGGTTGCGCGCGGTGAGTCTGTTCATAAATAGTCGCGCCGGTGACCAGCAGAGTACCCAACGGATTGATGCCCCCGATTTGATGCCATGTTCTAGTTGCTGGATTATAGATTGATGCGGGAGAACGCCCCGATGCACGATTCAATGCGAGGTTAGACCAATCCTCATCATCCCCCGTCACTGTTCCCGTCATCATCCCCTTTTTAGCCAGTGTGTAACCGAGCAAAAGTAAAGACGAGCCTGTAACGCTTCTACCGATAGTTCTAGCAAACTCTCTTTGCTGTGATTCAGTAAATGCGCTATCAGCGATTGCACGGCCAGCCCTGATAGCAGCCCGACCAACGCCGAGAGGTGAATATTCTAATGTTCGTGCAACGATGTTCGCCGGAGTGCGAACGAAGGGAAGCGCCACATCAATAGCGGCAGCCACATAACGACCGCCGCGAACGCTACTAACACCACGCTTTACGCCCTCAATAAGCGAGTGCGACCGATTAGGATTGTTGAATGTGGAGAACTCCGCGTCCGTGATAGCCTGCGCCTGCATTTCAGGAGTAGGATTAGCAACCAACTCAGCCTGTCTAGCCGTGATCTGATTTCTCTCTATCACACCATTGCGAGCTTCATTAGTAGCCCATGTTCTAGCCTGTTCTTCCAGACTTCGACGCATCGCATAGACTTTGAAAACGCGATCTTCAGCGCTCAATAATCTGAATGTGCCATTCACATAGCCGTCAATGATTCTGCTTCCAGAGTTTAGCTCTTGATGCTCACCGAACTTAGCGAGAGCGTCTTCAGGCGTGCCCGTTCGCATTATCTCGGCAGCTTCCCTTACACCCCGCGTAGCAGCTTCATGCGATGAACGCGCGACCGCCAGAAGGTCAGGGGCTAGAGTTGTGCGAACACCTGTAGCACCACTTACAGCCAGGTCAACTAAAGAGGCAGGCATACGCGAAACCTCTTCCATTGCCTGCATCGCTGTGTTGCTTCCAACATTCCGCAGATGCGTGCGAATGCCTGTCACCAGCCCCGCTTTATAGAGCGAGACAGCAGTTCGCAGTTTGGTTGACCGAACCGCAGGATGCTCAATGTCAGGTCGAGGCATCCCCGGCGATTGATTCTCTAAATAATCGGCAAGGCTCACATCTTCGGGCGATTGCTGTCTTTGAGCAGGTGAAGAAGCGCCGCGCTCAGGAGCAAAACGCTCAAAGGCTCTACCCACATCTGATACAGAGGGAGTTGAATTAACAAGTACAGCTTCACGGTTGCCCCTTCCTCTTGGATTTCTGACAGTGTGAGTTATTGAAGGGTCTGAAGCATTCTCCACAACGAGATCGCCATTAGGACGATGACCGACGACGCGGCCACCATCTATCTCAGGATTTGAATGCCGAACGATTGTCTCAGGTGATGATGGTTCAGCGTTCCCATGCTGTAGAATCTCGCGCGCAGACCGAAATGAACCATCAGGCGCGACCATCCCGTAGCGGTCGAGATTGGGATTAGAAGAGTCGTTCTGCAAAATGTGTCTAGCGTTATTCCAGAATGATTCATCACCCAAGCTTTCCTCATAAGTTCCGGCCTGTGGCTGGCGAACCCGCCCACCTTCACGAACGGCCATCTGCCATGTATCAGGTATCCCCTGCAACTCCGGCACGGTATAACTCTCATTCGGGACTTCCGCGCGCCCCCGGCTCCCACCATGAAGCGATAAAGCCAAGGAACACCTCTCGCACCGCCCGACTTTATGTATTCCCCGGCTCCCACCATGAAGCGATAAAGCCCCTTGAGTGATTCCACTCACCATAGCCTCACGATGAGTAGCACCACTGGCGCGTGCAGCCGCATAGCCCATTCCCGCAGAAGTTGCCGCACGATAAGCCATAGATGAGCCAGCGCCCATTGATAACGCATGACCAAGCACTAAACCCTCGACCGACCTTTTAGCGACCTCTACAGGCCCACGATGCGCGGAATTTATTGCAGCATCGAATGACATTCCCAAAGGTGCAGAACCCATCGCGCCCATTGATAAAGCTATGCGAGGAATATCACCGACAGCTCTCGCGGTCGAAGTCAGAAGTTGAGACGCAAGCCCTTGATTTCTTGATGCTATCTCCGCACCCTCTAAATTAGGCTGTGCAAATTGCTGTTCTAAGTAGTCAGCAGACAACCTTGCAGGTGAATAACGCCCAAGAATCTCCTGACCTGAAATAACGCTGCCAACACGTTGCACATTGGCGAGACTTTGCGCGCCAGCGCCCGATGAGCCAATCAACCCGGTAGCAATCTCACGCACCCCCACAGGAAGGTTTTGAAGGTCAGCGGCGATAGCTTGAGCATGAGTCTGAGGACTTGCAGACGCAGACAAACGCCCGACCGATTCAGGCGTTTGAGGCCGGGTCTGTCTATCAACCTCTTGGATAGGCGTATAGCTTCTGGCGTGTCTTACAGGTCTGCGAATCGTTGTAGGAACAGTGACAAGTATCTGACTGCCAGCCGAAGGCGCGCCACCCAACCCATTCATACGAACGAGGTCATCAGCATTCATCCCGTACCGGCGAGAGAGAGATTCTAACGTGTCATTCGCACCCACTGTTATAGTTTGAGTCTTTCGAGTGTGAACGGTTTCATAAGCCGGTTGTGGGCGAACGGCAGGCGTGCCACCTGTCGCGCCATTTGTCGCAGGAGTCACATAATCACTCAAAGAAACATCAGATTGAGGTTGAGTAGTTTCAGACGATGCTTGCGCGGCAGGCTGAGAACTACTCGTCGAAGCAGAAGGGGAAGCACCGAGACGATGAGACGGCAAGCCAACATGAATGTGCGGTCCCGTCGCGTGGCCGGGAATAGCACCGTGAAAGGGCGTGAAAGGAATATTATTCTCAGTGAGATAACTTATTACGTCGTGGCCTTCAGGTGAATCTGGATGAAGGCGAAGATCGAAAGCGTCACGATGATTCCAACCCAGGCGATTATGAACAGCATCTTGCCCGATAGATGAGACAGGAAGATTGCGCCCGTACTTTTGCCTGAAGTAGTTGCCTAAATCTTGACGAGCAGCCGTAGGGTTGAACGGGTCAACGTAATCCGAGAGAGAGACGCCGGAGGAACTTGCGCGAGCAGGAGGCGCAGCAGGAGTCACATAATCGGAAAGGTTTACGTCAGGCATTATTGCTCCACTATGCGAATATGGTTATTTCTCACTTCGTTTTCTGCTTCCTGTTCAGTGATATGTTTCGCAGTAGCGTAAGCGCGAAGCTTTGCGCGCGAGATAGTTCCGCCAGCTAAATTTGATTGAGCAGTTCCACGACCACCTGAGCGCGAAGGAGCAGGCGAGCGCGTTGCGGCGGGGCGAGGCGACGATGAAGGCGCAGGCTGTGACGCTTTCATTCTCACAGGCCAGAAGGTTTGCGGGTCGTCCTCTACAACATCGCCGTACTCACTGTTGATGTTCTGTCCCATCTGCAACGCTTGAGCATGAAGATCATCGGCCTCATCATCATGGAAATTCTCTCTAGCCCTCGACTCTTGACGAAGCACGGCCATCAGACCATTGATAGCGACTTGAGCTTTCTGTCTATGCTGCGTTGTGTCGCGCGTACCCTGTCGCTGCGAAGAGACGCGCATACGCTCGCGCGACATTGCTATGTGTTGGCGCTCGGATTCACTCATTGTAGGAAGCGGTTGATTGTCAGTCCGAGTGACAGGACGAAGAGAAACGTTGCCTTGAGCATCTTCGACTACGCCGAACGGCTCACCATGTACCTGAACTATTCGCGGCTGTCTGCCAGTTCGCGCATCGTAATCAGGCAAGGTCACGCCGAGCCTATCAGCATCGGCATCAAATTGAGTGTTCTGGCCGCGCTTATAGCTTCCCAATCGTTTCCATGTTGAGACTAACCGGGCGCGCTCCCGGTCATCGCTGGCTTGCTGTGCGCGCGTAGTCTGTTCATTTATGCGCTCACGCTGTACGGCAACACGTTCGGGAATCGCCGCAGTCTCAGTCTCGTAACGCTTAATTTGAGCATCCTGTACGCGCTGCGCTCCCATGCGTTGAAGATTCTGGTCACTCTGCGTTATCTCATCATTCCTCTGCGCTCTGGCATTTATTCGCGGAGAAGCACCACCGATTACAGCACCAGCAGCCGCGCCGCCTAATCCACCACCTAAGCCTCCACCATTAGCAGCACCGGCAGCGAACCCTCTAAGAGCCATCTGGATTGCTGAAATGATATGAGCCTTGAACCCGTGAGGGACATTTAGCGGGTCATTCCTTAGACTCTGGTTACGCCCACGCTCATAAGCATATTCATCGGTTACGCGCGCACGACCACCCGAAGGCGCTACCATACCCGAAGGCAAAGGCGCAGGTCTGCCATCTGTGCCAACCACAACGTCAGCAGCTATAGCTTGCTTCCACGCATGATTAACGTATGCCTCTGTGATTGCATCAGCATGTTGAGGATTGTCATTGATTAGTCGTGCTACGTTATCAACAGAATCAGCCTGCACATCATTGGCATGAGCCTCTTGTACGGCTTGACCTATTGAGCGACCATCAGCGAGACGTTGACGAGTAGCACCAGCAGGCGCTTGCATATTCTGAGGCAAAGGCGCAGGGCTACTTGCAGAAGCTTGAATGTCCGAAGGTTGCGGCTGAATGCGCCCGCGCGTAATACCACTCACGTCGGGAGCACCGGAGGTTGAAATAATCGGGCGAGGATTGATTGACGTGCCGCTCATCCCCGCATCATTGGTCTGCATAAGCTGAGCAGGGTTAGGCTGGATTCACGGCGCGCCAGGAATTACACCACTCGGAGGCTTATATCCGGGGTCGAGCGGCGAGTAAGTATAGCCCGCACCATAACCATCTGATGAAATCGGCTTCTTAGTCGCAGCAGAAACAGAGAAAGGCGGGGCGATGCTAAAATTACCCCTATCCTCTGGACTCATCATTCCACTTTGCAGGCGATTCTCTCTTGGTGTACCTGAGTTTGTATTCCTGAGATTGTAGCGACGAATCACAGACTCCGGCGTTTCGTTCGGATAAACGTCTTCAGCAGGCCAATCCATAAACGTGGCCGCGCCATTGTCCCATTTACCGTGCATAGCAAGTGTTCGCGTCTGTGGCCGCTCCAACTGTGGAATTACAGGAGCGGTTTGAGAGGGCGTGATAGACTGCTCAACGCGAGGCGTCACAGACACCTGGCTTAAATCCGGTGGCTGAGAGGTCATTACATCGGGAGGTTGCCGAACAATAAGTCCGGGGTCAGGCATCGCAGCACGTCCCATAACAGGCTGACTCAATATACCTACGTTCGGCGGTTGAGGTTGCCATGCTCCACTATTGACACCGAACTGCGCTCTATCCTGCGGGTCTGCATAACTGCTCATTGCGTTGTTAGGCATGATTGCGCCGCTTGTAGGAATCGAATCAACATCAACCACAGATGGATTGATACGACGACGACGAATCAGAGTTGAAGGGTCAGGTTGATTGTCCGTGTTAGTAACAGCAGCGCCGATGCGAGAAAGAGGAACGATAGTTGACGCTCGACTTACCACAGCAGTTTGAGGCTCGGTTACTATTTGAACGCCACCACGACGATCTATAATCGCCTCCGGCTCATTCTCGGCGATTGAGATACGCCGACCTATCTGGCGTCTTGTATCACCACCTTGAGCATACTGAGGCACAATAGGCGGGGCTGCGAAACGACGCCTCATTAGCCAATTCGGCGGCAGGATAGGTTGAGCATCTCCCTCTTTTATTGCGGGAGATTGATAGGCAGGATTTAAGGGATTGATGCGCTGGATAGGCGGACTCAAAGGCTGCATAAACTGTAAGCCAATGTTCGGGTCCTGTTGATTGCCCGCAAGCCCTTGCAGGCCACCTTGGATAGCACCACCTAAAATCTAATGCCATAGTGGGGCGGGTTGGTCTTTACTCACGCCGTTGAAGAATGTTCTTAATCCAAGCATATCAACCTCTCTTCATTCAAACTCTCATTCAATCGTTTCTGCTTCTCGTAATGCTGCAAAGAGATTTTCACCGCAGGAGAAAGCACGTTGAAGACTTCGGGCTTCTGCTTACGCAGCTCTATCAAATTCTCGTAATAGCTTTCGGCCAGAGCCGTACCTTCCACGTCTTCAACTTTCAGTCGCATAAAATAAGAGAGCCGCCACCAACCGAGCATCAACTTTGCTCGCTAGTGACGGCGTTTGTGTTTGCCCATTTGGGCAAAGGTTACAGGCCGCTCAATCTAATTTTCTTCCGGCAGAGCCTTTAACAGATCGTCGAGCGCATCTCTTAACAGCCCCGCGTACCGCCTCACATTATAGACCTTTGAACGTAAATCACCGCTTGGTTTCTTATCTCCACCGGGATTATTTTCAGCACCGGCTTGAGCAGGCTTGTGCGGCTCCCTCTGTTCACTCATAAAGCTTATTTCAACTTCCCCAAAACAACTCATGTAGCAGCCCGCGATCCACACGGAACGGAACACCCAATGCGTTGTAGAGATTCACCGTGATATTGAAGAACGCACGCGACAAATCACGCCGAACATACTCGTCACATGACATCAACGCGGTTTCTTCCAGGTTAATCGAATCAAGTAAGGCATCTTCTTCAGGAGTAAAACAACCCGGTTCGTAAACAGAGGTCTCCAACCGCGCGAACTCAGCAGAACCCACCATCTGTTCAAGAGTGGGCGCACCGTGCCGAGCGCGTTCCCTTGATGCGCGCCGACAATATGACCAATGCTCGCGCGCCTTTCTCTTCACATCTGATAGCCAAGCAAAGAAATCAAACTCCATAATCAGCCAGCCCTTCATTTTCGTGTTTCTGTTCACTTAGGATTAACAAGGGAGAAGACTCTACAAGTGGACAATTCTTGTGACCAAATAGTGACCAAACACCTCAACAAGCCTCCGAAAGCCTCAGTAATTTTCCGTAAGCGGCGGGGCTGCAATCCCAGAATTTCAGTGATAATCAGCTAGATTCGGTGAAGAAGATGAAGGAGTAGAGATTTGTGCTGCAAAAACTTGCACGCTTCCCGTTCGCAACCCGTTCTCTTGCCATTGTATCACCTAACACCTCTGTCTATCTTCTTTCAGTGACCGGGTGATTAAATAGGGTAATGCCTGAAGAAAGCAGACCGATTTTGGTAGGCTTGCACAAGCTCTGAGTGTGCTGCAAAAGGCTTATGATTGAAGGATGTAAATCTTCGCGCCGGTGATTGAAGCGGAACGAGATTTCGCCCAGGTGATAATGGAAGAACTTTCGCGGTACTCCAAATTGAATATAGAACCCGGCATGAAAGTTCTTGTCGAGATGTCTCTTCCTTGTGCGTCCTACACATCGCCGGGCTGCTCAAATAAGCTGAAGCCGACTTTGAAAGTTGGACAGCCGGGTTTCCCTATTACGTTCAGCTTTGTTGCAAAAGTCAGAAACGACACGACATAGAGCGTGATATGGATGAATGTGAGAAAGCGGAAGCATAAGTAACGGCGGCTCCTGTTCGCCGTAGGAATTGCCTGCGGGTGAGTTGTTGAGACATCTATACTCCATACGCTTTCATTGAATTATACTACAGGCTTTGCATAACTCTTCGCTAGTTAACCTGATGCCATTTAGAGTCTGAGCTTGTATAGATAAAGGTGTAAGTGAGACCGTTTCCGCAGGTAATATTTGCGCCGCTACGGGTTACGATATTGGCGTTGTTCTTGATGGTGGTATTGGCATCTCCGGCTATAACGATAAGTACCTGCCCGTTTCGGCCTCCAACGAAGTTAGTTATAGTGACAGGGGAACTGTTGCTGGTGATTATAGAGGAGTGACTGCTAACAAGTGGCGTAGCAGCGCCACCCGCAAAACTGGACGTTGGTTGAATGCGGAAAGTGCCTCCGTGAAGGCAACCCGCCCACGCCAGATAGGTTATCTCGCCGTTCAAGCCCCGGTCATGGCACGAGGTATACCCTTGCCCTAATCCATTGAACCCTAAGTCAGTCAGGTTGGGATAGACATTGTTGATTGAATATAGGGAATTGTTCTGACCCGTAGCGGTGGAGAGAAAGACCTGTGCTGCGTCGAATGCCGCGCCGTTTCCGAACTGATTATTGCGAAACTCAAGCGCTGCTCCGCCTGCCGTAAAGTCGAATATAGGAGTGGCAACATCCCACGCGCCGTTTACAATCGCAGAGTTAGTAAGGACGAACTGGTTTATTCCGCCTTCCGAGCGCGCGAACTGCCTGACTAACTCGGAGTGGACTCTATCAACCGTCAAATCTCCGCTCCCAATGGATATTCCTACATTGGAAGTGTCAATAAATGAATCTCGAATGGTTATGTTCTGCCCGTAAGTGCGAAGCGCAACATTACAGGCTCTTAACCATACATGGTCGAACACGACAACATCCGACTGGCTGTTGTTACCCATGTATATGGCCGAGCCGCGCGAGGCCGCAAGGCTGAAAGTGTTGCTGGCCTTGATATAGGTGTTTCGTATGGTTATGTTCTCGTTATTAGCACTGGCGGTTGGCGACAAGGAAATAGCCTTGAAGGTAGACCGCACGCCGTTAAAATTTATGAGACAGCTATCAATAATAACTTTAGCTTCACCAGCAGGAGTGTCAATAGATATAGCAGCATCAGCGCCACCCGTTCCCGTAGGGCAACCTTCAAAAGCTATGCCCTGAATTTTTATGTAGTTTGCTCCTCTGATGGCAAGCATCGTTCCGCCTGCCGCTCCATACCAGTTAAGCACAGGGACGTTCGTTTGATTAGTGTCTTCACCTACTGCGCTCTCATTCCACAGGGTTATAGGCGCACCGCTATTGTTAAGGCCGGATGTTATCTTGTATTGACCGGGAGGAATATAAACAGGCATCCCTCCGGCTGCCGTGATCGCTGCTTGTATGGCTGCTGTGTCGTCCGTCGAATCATTAGGTGTTGCGTAGTAGGGATATTTCGTAACGTTGAAGAGGTCAAGCAGTCGCCTATCGTTGTCGCCTACAGCAATCGGATTTGATGAAGAGACAGGAGGGACTGATACTCTAGCCATGCCAGCAACACCATCTGAAGCTTTTGGTGCTGGCAACACTCCATTGAAAGGCGCGCGAACCTGCGCAGTCGTCGAATAGGTTTCCCCAGGCGAACCGGGCTGGCTCCTGTTTAAGATTGCCAGAGCATCCCATGTCGTCGTAGCGGGAGTTGCGGGAACCGCGAAGTTTCCAAGAAGTATGCTTTTCTGATTCCCCCTTGAATCGTAGAAGACCGCCGTGTACAGAGCATCTGTACGGTCTGCTCCATCCAACGTGCTCTGCAAAGTGAAAGACGGGACGGTGAGAGTAGTCCCCGAGATAGTGCAGGAAATCGGTAGATATACATCCGTGCTGCCGACCGTCCCGGCCAACACAGGCGTCCCGTCGCTCGCCATGAAGTTCTGCGAGCTGTATATACGAAGCGTTGCGGTTGTTCCGCCCCACTGGATATTGGGCACGGTCTTACTGGAGATGGTTATCGTCGTGGCGTTGACTGTGGCGGTACAGACCAGGAGGAAAAGGAGCGCGGTCAAGATGAGGGCGCGGAAGCGAAAAGAATATGGACTCATATTTGAACCTCACTTGCGTCAATAGATTTCAGGAATACTGACACAACATCGCAGCATAATGTCTGCATAATCGCCGGGAATGCAATCCCTGCGATTTCAGTTGTAATCTGCAAGAATCATGAATATTACTTAGTGCGTTTCATTTGTGCTGCAAAAGCCGGGCGCGTCTCTTGATTTCGGCGCGCCGTGGGACTACGATGGAGCGTTCACGGAAAGACAATTCGGTTAACTTTTACAATCCATTTAGTGAGGAGCTAAACGAGATGCCTCTCGAAGCATTAGGAATGGTCGAAACCAAAGGGTTCGTCGGCGCTGTTGAAGCAGCCGACGCCATGGTCAAAGCGGCCAACGTACAACTTTTAGGAAAGGAATACATAGGCGCAGGTTACGTCACAATCTTCGTTCGCGGCGACGTTGGCGCTGTGAAGGCCGCGACGGATGCGGGCGCTGCTGCCGCACGTCGCGTAGGCGAGCTTATCAGCGTTCACGTCATCCCGCGCCCGCACATAGAGGTCGAGCGGGTGCTGCCCACAAACGGTCGCACAGGCTTCAGCCCGGACGAGCGCGCAATTCAAGGCGGCGCACGCGGCCAGCTTGGCGAGGGCGAGGGGCGCAACCTTCCAGCAGGCGCACGGGAGAACAATAAAGAGAGGGCGAAGTGATAAGTGATAAGTGATAAGAGGAATGCTCTTTCTCATCACTTATCACTCGTCACTTATCACTGCCTTTCGGAGGTGTTGCCATGTCCGTTGATAAAGACCTTGTGTCGGTGCAGCAGGCGCGCGACCTTGTTGAGGCGGCGCATCGCGCGCAAGTCGAGATAGCGCGCTTCGACCAGGCGAAGATTGATCGCATCTGCGAAGCTATGGCGAAAGCGGCTCTCAGCGAGGCCGCTCGCTTAGGCGCTATGGCTACGGAAGAGACGGGCTACGGCATCCCCGAAGACAAGCGCGAGAAGAATCGTTTCGCATCCGAAGATGTTTGGAACTATTTCAAGGGATTGCGCACGGTTGGAGTCGTCAGCGAGTCGAAAGATGTCGTCGAGATAGCAAGCCCTCGCGGAGTAGTCGCCGGAATCATTCCTTCCACGAATCCGACTTCGACAGCGATCTTCAAAATCCTCATCGCAATAAAATCACGCAACGCGATTGTCCTGTCGCCTCATCCGTCCGCAGCCAAGTGCATCAACGAATCTATGCGCGTCATGCGCGAAGCTGCGGTTAAGGAGGGACTACCGGCGGATGCAATCGGCTGCATGACTACGGCGACCATTGAAGGCACAGAGACTTTGATGAAGCACAAGATGACGGCTGTCATCCTTGCGACGGGCGGCATAGGGCTTGTGCGAGCCGCTTATTCATCCGGCAAACCTGCTTTCGGCGTTGGCCCCGGCAACGTACCTGTCTTCGTGGAAAGAAGCGCGGACGTTCCGAAAGCCGTGCAGGACATTCTGACCGGAAAGACTTTCGACAACGGAACGATATGCGCTTCCGAGCAGGCTGTGGTCTGCGATGCGCCGGTTGAAAAAGCGGTGCGCGAGCAGTTCAAAGCGCAGGGCGGCCATTTCCTGTCACAGTCGGAAGCGGATCAGTTGGCGAAAGTCGTAGCGACGCCGCAGCGCTCTCTGAATCCTGCGATAGTCGGAAAGTCTGTAGAAGTTATTGCGAAGATGGCCGGGTTGAATGTTCCGCAGGGCACACGCTGTTTGATGGTGGACGTTGGCGGCGTGGGACGCGAGCACCCGCTTTCGATGGAGAAGCTTTCTCCAATACTTGCTTTCTATGTCGAAGACGGAGTGGAACGCGGCGCGGCCAGATGTTTTGAGATATTGAGCTACGGCGGCATGGGGCACACCGCAGGCATTCACACGCGCTCGCGCGACGCAGCCATACGATACGGGCGCGAGATGCCAGCCTCGCGCGTCACCGTCAACACGCCGACAACGCACGGCGCAATAGGATTCTCGACAGCGCTTCCTCCATCAATGACATTGGGCTGCGGCTCATGGGGAGGGAACGTGACTTCCGACAACGTTTCGCCGCTTCACCTGATGGACATCAAGCGAGTGGCGTGGGAAACGAGACCTGTGCAGAGCAAGCGACCGGCGGTTGCGGCGCAACAGCCTCAGCCACTCGCGCCGAGCATCGCGCAGAGGCCGCAACCCGAAGTCGCGGCCAAAGCAGGCAACGTCAACCGCGAAGAGATTGCCGCAATCGTGGATCGTTTTCTTGCAGGGCGCGGACAGGAACAGCACGAGCGCTCGCCGCTGCCTGCTTCGCCAACCCCTGAGAGATACCAGCCCGTCGTTGATATTGAATCCGGCAGCCGTTACGACCGCTCAGACGCAGCGCCGCAAGCTGCTGCCGCTCCGGTCGCAGTCGAGTCGAACGGCGGCAACGGCGCTTCATCTGCGCCAGCAAGTTCTCCGGCTTCGGCCACTCAGCAGGCCGCGCCTCCTACAGCGACGCAAACCGGCAGCGCGCCAGCGCAACCTGCGAACGGCAATAAACGGCAGACGGTGGATTTCGTCAGCGAGGACGATGTGCGCCGCGCCATTCAGAAAGGCGAAAAGATTTATGTCAACGCGCGCACGATAATAACGCCGTCCGCGCGCGATCTGGGCGAGCCATCGGAAGTGTTCGCCAAAGGATGAAGGAGAGGTTAGAGGTCAGAAGCTGGAGGTCTGTAAAAACCAGCCTCTAATCTCAGACCTCTAACCTCTAACCTCTATTTATGTTCTTAGGAAAAGTCGTAGGCACAGTCTGGTCAACCAAGAAGACGCCCGATCTTGAGGGCGTCCGTTTTTTGATTGTGCATCCGTATGATCTGGACAAGGAGCCTACGAAAAATATAGTGGTCGTCGCAGACCGTTTGGGCGCAGGTGTGGGCGAGATTGTGATGTGCGCGTACGGCAAGGCTGCGCGCTCGGCCATTGGCAACCAGGAGATGTCAATCGAGGCAGCGGTCGTAGGCATAGTTGATCGCATGGATTTACAGGACGCCGAATCCGAAGAGGTACGTGAAGCCGCGCGCGAACTCAGATCACAGGATAACGGGAAACCGTAAAATGAGTGATAAGTGATGAGTCATAAGACGAAAGCTGCTCTTATCTCATCACTTATCATTTATCACTTATCACTTGGGTCAATGGCAAACGAGGAGTTGATTTACAGGATAACGCGGGCTGTTTACGGTCGGCTGGGCGCGAGCGCGGACGAGCGCACGGTTGAGCAGCTTGTGACGGACGTTTATCGCGCGATTGAGCCTGTGCTGGCCGAGAGCGACGGCAGCGTGAAAGGCGAGGGAAGCCCGGCGAGCGCGCGAGAACGTGAGGCGCGCGACGCAGGCTCTGCGGGGCGTCTGGTCGTTTCTGTCTTCGGCGTTGACCATCCGGGCATTGTCGCCGGAGTCTCGCAGATTCTCGCAGAAGCAGGGTGCAGCATCATTGACATCAATCAGACGGTGGTGCAGGGAAAGTTCGCAATGGTCATCATCGCAGACATGTCCCGCGCCAAAGAGTCAGCAGCAGCCCTAAAGGAACGTTTCCGCATGGAGGGCGAGGCGCTGCATGTGCGCATCTACGCCCAGCGCGAAGACCTCTTCAACGCGATGCACAGAATTTGAAAGCAGTGATGAGTGATAAGTGATAAGACGGAACGAAATAGAGAACTCAGAAGACAGAATGTAAATCATTTATCTACTGACTACTGTATTCTGCTCTCTCTTATCACTTATCACTCATCACTTATCACTCACCACTTATGCTTCCTGAAATAGCACGTCGGTGTGAATCGTGCGGCGCGGCGATTCGCGTTTACGCGGTCTTCTGTCCGCAGTGCGGCGCGCCGCTCAAACGTGAAGAGGAGCAGGGCAAAAGCGTTGAAGTTGAAGTTTCCGAATCGAGGCCGAAAGAGTTGAACGACGAGTTGAAGATCACGAGCATGTTGCCGCAGCCAATCGCCGCTGAGCAGATTTCCGGGACGAATGAGGTCGAGCCTGCTACGGAAGCTGTCCCCGCAGCCGTATCGCAACCAGAGCTAAATCGGGAGGAGATAGTAGAAGCCAAACCCGCCGAAGACGGTTCAACAGCCGAGGTTGAAAAGAAGCGACATAGCATGGCTGCTGCCGCTCGCGGGCGAGTTCAGGAGAATCTGCGCCCTCGCGTGGAGAAGCTGAAACAGACTTCCGCAGTCGTGCTGGACGAGGCCGCCGAAGACCCCAGCCTGCGCTTCGTGCTCGTCGCAGCCCTGCTCATAATCCTCTCTGTAATAATTCTATTACTCAGCTTATTGAGATGAAGAATAGCGTGACGAGTGACAAGATAGTGATAATAGGAGCAGCGATGAACGATAAGAAAGAACAGATAGGTTTTCACTTATCGCTTATCACTCATCACTTATCACTACTTTCCTGTCACCTGTCACCTGTCACCTGTCACTGCTAATGGAATATTCGCAAGCCGAAATTTTACAGACCGTGCGTATGACGGAGATGGAGCATCTGGACATACGCACGGTGACGCTGGGGCTGAGCCTGCGCGATTGCGCGAGCGATTCCGTAGAGAGAACCGCCGAGCGAGCGCGTGAGAAGATAGAGCGCATGGCTGCGCGGCTGGTCTCGACCGTCAACGAGATAGGCGACGAAGTGGGCATCAGCATTGCCAATAAAAGAATCTCTATCACGCCCGTCGCTTTGATTGCGGGCGGCGCTCGCAAAGTGAGCGATTGCCTCATTCTCGCCCGCGCGATTGACGAAGCGGCGCGCACAGTCGGCGTTGATTTCATAGGCGGCTACTCCGCGCTCGTTCACAAAGGCTTCACCAGCGTTGAAAATATATTCCTTGATTCCATCCCCGAAGCTCTATCTTCAACCGAACGTCTCTGCTCATCGTTGAACGTGGCGACGACGCGCGCAGGGATAAATATGGATGCCGTGCGCCGCACAGGTGAGATGATAAAAGATGCTGCCGAAAGGACGCGCGAGCGCGGCGGCATAGCCTGTGCCAAATTTGTCTGCTTCGCCAACGCTGTAGAAGACAATCCGTTCATGGCGGGCGCGTTTCACGGCGTAGGCGAACCCGAAGCCGTCATCAACGTAGGCGTCTCAGGCCCCGGCGTCGTTCGCCACGCCGTAGAGCAAGCGCCGCGCGATGCTCCGCTTCATGAAATAGCTGAACTTATCAAAAAGCTTTCGTTCAAACTCTCGCGCGCAGGCGAACTCATTGGGCGCGAGGCCGCGCGGCGTCTGAACCTGCCGTTCGGCATCATTGATCTATCGCTTGCTCCGACGCCTGTTATAGGCGATTCCGTTGCGAACATAATCGAAGCTATGGGATTCGAGCGAGCGGGCACACACGGCACCACAGCCGCGCTCGCGCTCTTGACTGACGCCGTGAAGAAGGGCGGCGCGATGGCTTCGGGTTCTGTGGGCGGGATGAGCGGCGCGTTCATCCCCGTGTCGGAAGACGCAGGGATGATTGAGGCCGCGCAACTCGGCGCTTTGAGTCTGGACAAGCTTGAAGCTTGGACGAGCGTATGCTCCGTTGGCATTGACATGGTAGCCGTGCCCGGCTCGACTTCAGCCGAAACCATCGCGGCCATTATCGCGGACGAGATGGCAATCGGCGTGATGAACCAGAAAACGACAGCCGTGCGAATCATCCCCGTGCCCGGTCGTGAAGTGGGCGAGATGGTCGAGTACGGCGGACTGCTAGGCATCGCGCCCATCATGCCCGTGAATCGTTTCGGCAGCGCAGACTTCATACGTCGCGGCGGAAGAATCCCCGCGCCGATTCATTCGCTCAGAAACTGAAATCTCACGCGCCCATCAGTCCGTCACCTGTCATCTTTTTATTGCTCTTTTTCTGCCTGCCGCACTCGTCAGCCTTCCCTTAAAATAAAAGCTCTCTGCGAATTATCGAATTGAAAGTTTCCCGCCATGCTGGCATCGCAGTTGCCATCTCGAAATATAGGACGTAATTACAGGTCTTATCTTCAATTCACTTGAAAATTTGATATTCACAAAGAGGAGGACTCTCTTGAGATTAAGAAATCGAACTCTACTCCTATCGCTTGCTTTCGCTCTGTTGTTAACTGGCGTGGCCGATGGGCAAGCTCAAACGAGCGCGAATGCGCCGCAATCTGCTGCCGCGCAGCTAGACAGACACGCCACGAAGATTAGAGAGCAGGTAGGAGGGATGGGCATGGGGCACAAGATAACGGTTGACCTCAGACAGGGAGAAGACCTGCATGGCTCTATCTCGAATGTGGGCGAAGAGAGCTTCGAGATAGTTGAGGTTGACCAGAGGCAGCGCGTGACCGTCAGGTACGGCGAGGTCAGGAAGGTGCGCGGCGTTTACGGCGAGCCGAATGCTCTCGGCAGAAGACAGAACCCGCGCATAGGGTATTTCGTGGTTGGGGGAATCCTGGGCTTTCTCTTCGTTGTAGCGGCTATAGCGGCGGGGGGTACTTAATGAATAAAAGGCTTAAGAAAATTCCTTTCGATCTTGCGAACGCCAATCATTATTCACAAGTCGTCTGCCTGTTGCTGCTCATCGCGCTCGCGAATTCTGTTATGGCTAAACGGGTCGTTGCGCGAACTGTGGAAGACGTTCAGTCTTCAAGCAGGGAGGTCGTAATTCCGAAAGGCACAGCGTTCGAGGTCTTGACGACGAACGAGATGTTCAGCAGCACGGTGCTGGAAGGCGAGCCTGTCTATTTCAAAGTCGCGGATGATGTCGTTGTGGATGGTGTGGTCGTGATCGCTAAGGGCACTACGGTTGAAGGCAGTGTCTCCGAAGCGACATTGGGTGGGCGCTATGGCGCGACCGGGAAACTCACGGTCGAGGTAGGGTCAACGACGACCGTTGACGGGCAGACCATCAGATTGAACGGCTACTATAGCAAGAGGGGCAAGCTTAATGTTGCTGCGGTCGGCGCGCTCTACGCAGCACTGGGCGTCTTAGGCCCGGTCATGTATCACGGCAAGAGCGCGCACGTCCCGGCAGGAACGAAGATCAAGGTGAGCACGGCTTCGGAAAAAAGAGTTCACGTCAGAACGAACGCTTCTTAATTTTTCACAGGGTTTAGTGTTATGCTTATGTCCCCAAAACAACAGTTTGGAGCGCAGCCTTGCTGTTATCAACGAGCAGAGGCTTTAAGCGTGGACTCAAAACATTAACCTGGAAGGTGAAAATGGAAGCGCTGGGCATGGTCGAGTGCAGAGGCTTGGTCGCAATGATTGAGGCGGCTGACGCAATGGTGAAGGGCGCGAACGTGACGCTCGTGGGATGGGAGAAGATTGACGCCGGGTTGGTGACGGCAATCGTGCGCGGCGATGTCGCAGCCGTTCGCAGCGCAGTTGACGCGGGCGCGGCAGCAGCCCGCCGCGTAGGCGAAGTCGTAGGCACGCACGTCATCCCAAGCCCGCACGCAGAGGTGGATGAAGCGCTCCCTGTGCTGCATACGGGCGAGACCACACGCAAGAAAATCTCAGGCTCGGTCAGGGCGAAAGATGAGGGATGAGGGATGAAGGATGAGGGATGAAGGAAGGGATGAAGGATGAGGGATGAGGGATGAATAAGAGGTTAATCCCATTGCGTGTTGACGCATTCACTCAACCCATTTCATCCCTCATCCCTCATCCCTCATCCCTATTCTTATTTCCCCCAGGTTAGAATCATCCCGATTGCTGCGACGAACATCACAATGGTCGCCAGCCAACCGATAATGTTCGCTCCCGATCCGTTGACCCGCTTGCCCATAACCTTTCTATTGTTGGCGATGAGCATGATGAGAACAAGTAGTGGCGGCGCTAGCATGCCGTTGATGACTGCCGACCAGAAGAGCGCGCGTATCGGATTGATGCCCAGAAAATTTATTAACATCCCGACCGCAGTCGAAATTGCGATTACAGCGTAAAACTGCCACGCCCCTTTTGGCTTCTCATCGAGTCCATAGTTCCAGCCGAACATCTCTGCGACGGCGTAAGCGCTTGAGCCTGTCAGAACAGGGACGGCCAGAAAACCTGCGCCCATCAGACCGAGCGCGAAGAGATATGTGGCGGCGGAGCCAGCCAAAGGTTTCAGCGCCTGCGCGGCGTCCGTTGCAGATTGAATCTCTGTTTTGCCTGATGTGTGCAGAGTCGCGGCGGCGGCCAGAATGACGAAATAGAAGATGATGTTGCAGAAGATCATCCCTATGCCCGTATCCCACCCGGCGTTCTGTAGTTCTTTGTCGGTCGCGCCCTTGCGTTGCTTTAATGTCTTGCGCCCCATGCTGACCTCTTCTTCCACTTCCTGGCTGGCCTGCCAGAAGAAGAGATAGGGCGAGATGGTCGTCCCCAAGATCGCCACAATCGTCAGCAGGTACTTACCGTCAAAACTTATTTGCGGGATGAATGTAGCCTTCAAGACCTCGCCCCAGTTAGGTCTGGCTAAGAACGCCGCCGCGACGTAAGCGAAGAGAGTCAGCGTCAGCCACTTGAAGACTTTAGCAATCGTCCTGTAAGAACCCCAGACTTGCAGCGCCACTATGATGGCCGCGATGGGAATAATCATCGCCGCAATGGGGAGGACAGGGACAATCAGATTGAAGGCGGCGGAGATGGCTCCTATATCCGTTCCTGCGTTGATGGTATTGGCAACGACCAGCAGTACGACCGCAGGGTAGAGCAGCCAGCGCGAGTAGTAGCGTCTTAACACGCCCGCCAAGCCCATGCCTGTGACCATTCCGACTTTCGCGCAGATGAACTGCACCACAACCATCAGCGGAAAGGTAACAACCGCCGTCCATAGTGTGGCGAAGCCCAGGCTCGCGCCCGCCGTCGAGTATGTCCCTATGCCGGAAGGGTCATCGTCGGATGCCCCTGTGATTAGACCGGGACCGAGAAACTCAAAGAAACGCCTGACGGGGCCTTCCTTGAGCCTCTTTTTAAGTCCGCCTACAGCGCTGATAGGCTCTTCGTGCGGAATCTGTTTATCTTTTTTCTTCTTGTCCCTGCCGCTCATTTTATCGTCTCAAAGTTATCCTTTATAACTTTATGAGGAGCCGGTTTTGTACGATTTCGGAGCAGAGTATGAACGTCCTTGAGGTAACTTATCAATCTTTGTGCCGTAGTAAAAGAGACTTAAGTTGTCGGCGTATTTGAAATCCCGAGGCGATGATGAAGATTAGCCGGTTTCATCCAGAGATTTCTAATCAAGGCTATTCCCATTTCTTGGCTACAATGCTAATCTTCGTCTCTCCTCAAGCTCGGCGAGCGAATCCCGGAAGGAGAAAGCAAGGATGGCGCGTGATGCGGCGGCGGTTAAGAAGTTGAAAGCTCTTCTGGCGCAACTTAAATCTATGACGATGGGTGGCGGCCTGCGCTGGGAGCGGCAGGTTAGTTCGGCGCACCGCTACGCGCGGTGGAATAATAATCTGTTGATTCTAGGCCCTTCCGCTCCTTTGAGCGACCAAAATATTCCGCGCTACCTCTTCATCACGCCGTTCGATTCGCCCGATTGCATAGAGATTAATTCGAGCGACGAAGAGTTGGGCCATGACTTGATGAGCCTTGTACGGGCTGTGGAAGATGCCAGCGCCGATGAGATGCCGACAGACCCTTTCGCAATAACGGACGAGTTGCTAGACCGTCTGAGCAAATAATCTTTCGCGCTCCCGTGCGCGAGAACTTCATTTCAATCTCTTAAATCTTTCGAGTTGCGCGATTAAATTCTAAGGAGCAGATTGCTATGTCAACAGAATTGACCTTGAGCGAAGAAGCGCAAAGCCTTTCGCGCATAACGCTTTTCAAGCGACTGGAGCCTGCCGAGCTTGAACAACTGGCAGAACACGTGGATCAGGTCTTGTATAAAGCGGGCGAGGTGATCTTTCACGAGCGCGATGCTGGCGATGCTCTCTACGTCGTGGATGAAGGAACTATACGGCTCTGGGTGGTGGACGAGGATGTGCAGCCCGTGACGCTGGCCGAGTTGCAGCCCGGCGACTTCTTCGGAGAGATGTCTGTACTCGATAGGGGCGAGCGCTCGACAAGCGCAACGGCAATCGTTGACAGCACGCTGCACAGGTTGAGCAGTGAAGATTTTCAGTCATTTCTGATGCAGCACCCGGACGCTGCCATTGATGTTATCTGCGAGGTAGGCGCGCGACTCAGGCGCACCAACCAGATCGTCTCGCAGCGAGCGTCGCGCAACATCAATAAAGAGATGGAAGAGAAGATGACTGTGGGCCAAAAGGTCGCGGATAAGGTTGCGTCCTTCGGCGGCTCGTGGACTTTCATCTTCATCTATTGCAGCTTTCTGCTCGCATGGATAGCAGCCAACACCTTTCTTCTTGCGCGCATGGGGAGAGGCGAAGACGGTGCGCAGTTCGACCCTTATCCTTACATCTTGCTGAACCTGATGCTCTCTATGACAGCCGCGCTGCAAGCGCCCATCATCATGATGTCGCAGAACCGCTCAGGCGAGAAGGATCGTCTGGCTGCTGAGAACGATTTCAAGGTTAACTTGAAGAGCGAGCTGATGCTGGAAGAGTTGATACGCAAGAACACTGCGCGCGACGCGCAGATTGCGCACCTCACATCGGTCGTTGACTCGCTGCACACAAATGCCTCCGGCAACGGTCAGGGCACGCCGACTCCATGAAGCGTAGCTCTTTACGATGCCCTTTCGATGCGATTGCGGCCAGAAGCTAGAACAAAATGTCGCGTAATTATATCGAAACCGCCAGTCGTTACATCATAACCACGCCAGGTTATGACATAACCGCAAGAGAGAATAACGAAATCAGAGGAAGTTACGTCCTATTCATGCGTGGTTATGACGTAACCACGCATGAATAGGACGTAATCATGAGAGGTTATGACATAATCATGAGAGATTATGACGTAATCGCATGAGCTTACGTCATAATCATATGAGCTTATAATCTAATCATCTCAGATTACGTCATAATCTCTCATGATTACGTCCTATTCTCACTTGAGCGGTACTGACCTGAAACTCAGCTTCAAGGCGAGCGATGCGTCTGCGGTCTGGTGTTTGTTGCCGGGGTCGCGGAGGGACGGGCCGGGCTGCGTGTGCCCGGTGCGCTCGTCGCAGGAGCACTCGCCGGTGTCGCGTATCGTCCCGTGCGCGTGATTGCGACGCGATGCTGTCCCTGCGAGTCGTCCACAGTAACACGTATGGGACGGAACGAACCGTCGCGTAGCTTGTTCGTAGGATTGTAGCTGACGACGTACTGCGTTCTCATGTCGTGCGTTATCTGGCGCGCGATGTCAGGAATCTCTGCGAGCGAAGTCGGGAAGAATGCGCGCCCGCCTGTCTCGCTCGCAAGACGGTTGATGAGCGAGACTGCGCGGTCGCGCGGACTCTTCCTGATGAGGCCGCCTTCGTTGTCAAGCTCGTTCACAAAGCCTATGACGAAAATCTGCACGTCCTCTTCGTGCAGCGCCTGGAAGAGCCGCTCCTGATTGTAGAAGCTTTCGCGGTCTTCGCCGTCTGTGACCAGTATCAGGGCGCGGCGGCGGCGGTCATCCAGATCGTTGCTCTTCTTGTAGCTAGACACGTGCTCCGCGCCAAGATACACAGCGTCAATCACGGCAGTCTGGCCGCCCTCAATAATCATGTCGTCGAGGCCGTCCATCAAGTCCTGCTTGTTCGCTGTGAATTCGCGCAAGACCTCTATCTTCTCTCTATCAACAAAGCGCTCTATGAAAGTCTCGTCGCCGGGACGATTGCTGTTGATAATAGATTTGGCGGCTTCGATGACGGTTTCAATCTGCGAGCGCATAGAGCCTGAGTTGTCAACGACCAGGCCGTAAGTGATAGGCACTTCTTCGGTCGAGAAGAATTCTATGGGCTGCTCTACGCCATTCTCGAATACATGAAACTGGGGCTGGCGAGCGTCGTTGATGGGGCGATTGTTTCTATCCACGACGCGCACGTTCAAAGTCACAAGGTCTGTGTTCACGCGAACGATGGCATCCGGGTCAACCTCTTCGCCATTGTCCGGAGACGGTGAAGGCGAAGGCGTGGCCTCAACTCTGGGACGAACAATCATGGTCGGAGGCTGCTCGGACATGTCAACCTGCACGGGGCGCGATTGCCTGGGCGTTGGCGACGGCCTGGGCTGCATGACGATGCTTCTGGCGGGCGAAGGCGAGGCTGTCGGCGCAGGGCTGGCGGCGCGTCGCGGCCTTGCGTCCTGCGTGCGCGCGTTTCCCGTTCGACCGGCAAAGAGAAGCGAGAAGCTCATCAGGCAAGCGAAGAGTATAAGCAGGGACGCGCGAGCGCTCTTCGATGATTTCATTCTTCGGTCACTCATAAAATTCATAAGAGGTTAGAGGTTAGAGGTCAGATGTCAGTTAAAGACTATTACTAATCTCCGACCTCTAACCTCTGACCTCTGCATTTACAGCGAGCGCCCCGCAGGGCTTCCGCCGCCATTCTTGTAAAAGGGGAGAGAAGCCGAAGCGGGGCGCTCGTCGTTCGCACGGAAGGCTTAAGCCTTTCAAACGGCTCACCTTGCTGCTGGGGCAAAGAACGCATGGAGCGCGAGGCATAAATCAATCTCGCGCCCGATTGAAATAGATGCTCTTACGGGGCGCGCCAGTTGCCGCCCGAAAATCCAGACTCTTTCAGCGCGGGTTCACTACGGCGTAATATCCCGGCTTGTTGCGCACGCTCAGGCGTGGAAGCCCGCGCGGCGGAGTCACCTTGATCTTGATATGATGCCAGTGCCCGTCATTGACGAAGTTGCTGGGGCGATAGCCTATTGAATACTGGTGGCGAAGCTCTACAGCTATCTTCTCAAACACCTCGTCCATCTCGGCGGAAGAATGCGGGAAGAATGCATGCCCGCCGGAAGCCGCCGCAAGCTCCGTCAGGACGCCTTCGCCCTCGGCATCGAGCGAGCTTGTGGGATCGCCTGTGTTTATTCCAACCGCGTAAACCACAACGTCGGATTCGCGCAGGAGCCTGCGCACCTCGCTGAAAGTGTAGCGCGAGTTATTGTCCTGCCCGTCGCTGATAATCAGTATAGCGCGCTTCGGATGGCGACCGCGCGTGACTTTCTCCACGCCCAGATAGGTCGCATCGTAAAGCGCAGTGCTTCCGTGCGTGTCAACAAACGTCAGCTTATTGAGAACCGCATCGCCGTCGTTCGTCCTGTCAAGCAGAAGTTGAGCGCGCTGGTTAAAGCCTATCAGGAAATATTCGTCGTGGTCATGGCTGGTCTCTATGAAATGCCTGAGCGCCTCGCGCGCGCGCCTGACCTTCTCGCCGCTCATAGAGCCGGAGACATCGAAAATCACTCCGACCGAAACGGGCGAGTCATCGTCGCTGAAGAACTCAATCTCCTGCGGCTGGTTCTCGTCGAAGATTGCAAAAGCGTTCTTCTGAAGCCCGGAGACGTAACGCCCCATAGGGTCTGTGACCGTCACGGTCAGCGTTATCAAATCCGTGTTGATAATCAGGTGCTCGTCGTTGCCTGTCTGACCGTTCGCGCGCCGTTGCTGCTGCTGCGATGTTGCGGGAGACGAAGACGGAGCGGCGGGCACGGGCTGTATCAGCGGCGATTGCGACGGCATCGGAGTGGCTGTTGCGGCTGGCGTCTGCTGTGTGGCAGCAGATTGCGCGTTCTGTGCTGTAACGAGGATATGCAGGAACGTGGCCGCGACCGTGAATGCTAGACAGGAGAAGAGCGCGAGGCGAACTGCTCTGCGACGCTGAAAATTCATATTAACCCCTGTTCCCCAAAAATCTGCGCGATCCATTTCGCGCAGGCGAAAAGAGTATAGTCTTTCGCGCCTGACGGCGTTCATCATCCGAAACGCAATGAAAGTGTAGGCGCGTCGCTTAGAAGCTTTATAGACCGTCTGACTTTAGGGGAGACCAACTCGGCCTGAATGTCGGTCGCGCATCATTAGCGGTGGCTGGAAAGCATTGTAAGACACACGGCTGCAAACGCGCAAGAATCATTGGCCTCAATTTGCAACTTTGTATGAGCAGCAGCGTGTACAAAGCTGCGAGGGAGAAGCCGGGGGCGGAAATTTCAGATGGAGCGAGGCCGACGCACCTTGCATAAACCAGAAAACTTCCTGCCCACCGGCTTTCGGTTCAGAGCCAGAGTTATTCTTGAAATGTAATGAGAATAGTGATTCACCAATGCAGACATAGTGGACATGCAGGAAGCATCGAAGAAGAACAGAGCATTTGAGATTTCAGATTTGAAATTTGAAATCCTCTCTGCTTCCTTCGTATTCTTCGGTGTCTGCCGTGACGAGTTGATAGCTTTCCCTCTATTCAAGCATGCGTATACTTTGTTCCTTATCACCAGTCACATGGTCGCATGCGCTCTCGTGCGCATGATATAATTCATTGTCGTATCCGAATTGAAGTGTCTGCCCGGCTCACAATAAAAGCGCGGCAGACAGTTTTTTGTTTCCAAAGGTTCACCCGAAAAGTTTTAGAATGGCCGAGTTTATATGTCGTCTGGGGACGCCCGCCGGAGATGTCATCACGCGAACCGTAGAGGCCGCCGGCGTTCATGAGGCTCGCGCGAGATTAGAGCGCGAGGGCTTCAAGGTATTCAACGTCACGCCGCCGAAGACCTCAGGCGTGGCCGCGCTGACAAGGTTCGGCGGGCGCGGCTCGCACCCGCGCATCAAGGCGAACGACTTTCTGCTCTTCAACCAGCAGCTGTCAGCGCTGATTCGCGCAGGCATACCTATACTTCAATCCATCACTATGCTGCGCAAGCGCTCGCCTTCAGCCACCCTGCGCGCGGTGCTCTCCGACGTTGAAGAGAAGATTCGCGGCGGCGCGGCGCTCTCGCAGGCTTTCGCAGAGCAGGGCGGGATGTTCCCGCGCATCTACACGGCCTCGATCTTAGCGGGCGAGCGAAGCGGCGCGCTCGATGAAGTGCTGGCACGTTACGTCACATATCAACGGCGCAACGTCGGCCTGCGTCGCAAGATTCGCGGAGCGCTCGCTTACCCTACCTTCCTGCTGTTCGCTTCGGGGGGAATGGTCGCATTTCTGACAATCTACGTCGTGCCGCGCATGTCCGACCTGTTTCAAGGTTTCGGAAGCAACAAATTGCCCACGCTGACCGTCATAGTCGTAGGCATCTCGCAGTGGCTGACGGGGAATATCTTCTGGCTCGCGCCACTGCTCCTCGTATCAATAGTTGCGCTCGTCGTATGGTCACGCACGCCCGGAGGGAGATTGATGATTGCCCGCGTGCTGTTGAAGATTCCGCTGGCCGGAAAGCTTCTGGTTCAGTTGTCTGTGGCGCAGGTGACGCGCTCGCTTGCTACGCTGCTGGCGGGCGGCATCACGCTGGTTGAATCGTGGGAGATAGCGGCTGAGTCAATCACGAATCGAGAGCTTCGCCGTAGAAGCTCTGCCATCCTTCCGATGATACGCGAGGGGCGTTCGTTCACGGAGAGTCTGGAATCAGCCGAGTGGGTTCCCGCGCTTGCGCTGGACATGATAGGCGTAGGCGAGCGCTCAGGCAGTTTGCGCGAGATGCTGGACGAGGTATCGGTCTTCTACGACGCGGAATCCGAGGTGCGCCTTGAGCAGTTGACGACCACGCTTGAGCCTGCGATTCTAGTGGTCATGGGCGGCGTTGTCGTCCTCATATTGCTCAGCATCTATCTGCCGATAGTGCAGTCAATCTCGAACGCCTCGATGAAATGAAAGAAGAAGCCAGAATCCAGAAGCCGGAATGGATTGGTATTTAAGATTGAATTGGGAAGATAAACTTACAGTTGACTCGACCGTTTTCATTCTGGCTCGTGACTCCTGAATTCTTAAAGTTATGAAACAGATTTCGGAAGAATATACGGAATCGCCCGCGCCCGTGCTGGGAGAGACGACGCAGGAGATTAAGAAAGAAGACCTGATGCCTGTGTCCGATGACGGGCCGCCCGAAGTGCAGAAGGCCAAGCGATTGGCGCTGCGCTACCGTCTACCTTACGTAGACCTGCTCCCGCCCGGCGGCGAATCGCCTATTGATTACGCGCTATTGGCCGAACTTCCCGTTGACTTGATGTTGCGCCACCAGTTCGTGCCGCTAAGACGAGAGGGCAAGCGCCTTCACGTGGCGATGGCCGACCCGACCGATCTTGAAAAGCAGGACGAGCTGGCGCATGCGCTTCACGCGCGCATTGTTCCGCACGTGGCGACCGCCGGGGCGATTGACGTTGTGCTCCGTAAAGGCGACGCCACACAGAGAGTTCTTCAGGAAGCTGCATCTGGCTTTCGCATCTCTCTGGTGAAAGAGACGGAATCTGGCGAAGAGGTGCTTGACCTTGATCGCCTTGCGACGGACTCCGAGATGTCGCCGATCATCAAGCTGGTTGACACCATCATCTTCAACGCAATGGAATCGCGCGCATCCGATATTCACATAGAGACGCGCGACACAGAAGTGCAGGTCAAGTATCGTATTGACGGCGCGCTCTACGCCAAAGTTGACCCGATTGATCTGGCGTATCACCAGACGCTTATCTCGCGCATCAAAGTCATGTCGGAACTGGACATCGCAGAGCGCCGCGTCCCGCAGGACGGTCGCTTTCGCGTTCGTTACAAGGGGCGCAACGTTGATTTTCGCGTCTCCATCATGCCGACCGTTCACGGCGAAGACGCTGTGATTCGTATTCTCGACAAAGAGCAGATCAACGAAGAGTTTCGCAACCTGAATCTGGATGTCGTAGGATTCGACGAAGAGGATTTAAGAAAGTTTCGTCGCTACATAGCAGAGCCTTACGGCATGGTGCTGGTCACAGGCCCTACGGGTTCTGGAAAAACTACGTCGCTCTATGCTGCGCTGAACGAGATTAGAAATGAAGAGGATAAAATCATCACGATTGAAGACCCCGTTGAATACCAGCTTCACGGCATCACGCAGATTCCTGTGAACGAGAAGAAGGGGTTAACATTCGCGCGCGGTCTTCGTTCCATCTTGCGTCACGACCCGGACAAGATAATGGTTGGCGAAATCCGCGACACCGAAACGGCTCAGATTGCCATTCAATCGGCGCTGACAGGCCACCTTGTTTTCACGACCGTTCACGCCAATAACGTGATTGATGTCATCGGGCGTTTCCTAAACATGGGCGTAGAGCCTTATAATTTCGTTTCGAGCTTGAACTGCGTGCTCGCCCAGCGACTTGTGCGTATGCTCTGTTTAGTGTGCCGCCGCTCGTACAATCCGTCGGATGACGAATTGATGGAATCGGGCTTGAGGCCGGAAGAGCATCAGGGGCGCACCTTCTACATGAGCGTGGGCTGCGACGCCTGCAACCACACGGGCTATCGCGGTCGCACGGCGATTCATGAATTGCTGAACCTGACGGACAACATACGCGAGATGATCGTGGAGCGCCGCCCAGGCTCGGAAGTGCGTCGCGCGGCTGAGGCCGAAGGGCTGAGGAGCTTGCGCGAGTCCGCGCTCAAGAAAGTTTTCGCAGGCGTCTCTACACTGCACGAGATCAACCGCGTTACGTTTGTTGAAGAGATTAACGTTGGAAGAAGTTGAAGAAAGTGATGAATGCAGAGTGCGGAGTGATGAATTAAAGCAAAAGGCTTTTCTCTTCTGGTTCATCGCTCATCACTCTGCATTCATCACTGCTTTTTAAGGAACTGTAGTAAGAAAGTCGCGTGTAACTTTAATGGCCGTTCGGCTTCTCTGCGGCGGCCTCTGCATCAGAAAGCCCCCTTTCCAGGGAGGAAATTTATGAAATTGAATGCCCGTTTTCGTACACTCGCATCGCTGATAGTGCTGGCCTGCCTGCTTCTTGCTCCGGTGGCAGCCTTTGCGAAAGGTGATAAAAATTTCAAGCGCGGTCTGCAATACGAATCGCAGCAGCAATGGGAGCGTGCGGCTCAGGAGTTCACGCTTGCCATAGCCGCAGAACCGTCGAATCTTGAATACCAATTGCACTATCGCCGCGCCGTCTTCAACGCCTCGCAGCAATTGATGCAGCAGGGGCGCGCGCTGGCAGAGCAGCACGACTATGCCGGAGCTTACAACGCCTTTCGACAGGCTTACGGCTACGACCCTGTGAATCAGTTGGCGCTCTCGGAGATGGAGCGCATGATGCGCTTGCAGGGCGAAGGCGATGGGGCGAGCGTCCTGACGGGCGGCAGCAGTTCTACTAGGAATAATACGCCGCCGGCTGCGAGCGAGAATGGGAATACGGCGACGCCGCCATTGCCGGGCACGTCCAGTTCCCCTGCGCAAGAGCCTGTTGTGCCGCCTGCGCGAACAGAGCCGCTGCGCGTGGTTCAGTACAACAACGCGGATTTGAAGAGCGTCATACGCAGCCTAGCAGCCGAGCTTAACCTTAACGTTATCTTCGACAGCCAGACCTTCCGCCAGCCGCGCACGGTTGACATAAACCTGCGCGACGTAACGACCGCTCAGGCGCTAGACTTCATCTTTATACAAGAGGGACTGTTCTTCCAGAAGTTGAATCGCCGCACGGTTCTCGTAGCGGATCAAACCCGTCGTCCTCAGTACCAGCAGCTAGTCCTGCGCACGTTCTATCTGTCGAACACCAAGCCCGCGGATGCGCGCAACATCATACAGCAGGCCATCCCGCCGCAGCAGGGAAGACCGCAAACCATAGTCATCCCGGACGAAGCTACAAACAGTCTTACGGTGCGCGACACCGCAGAGAACATACGACTCATAGGCGATCTGCTTGCCAGCATTGACAAGGAGCGCGCAGAGGTCGTGATGGACGTGAATATTTACGAGGTATCAAGCTCGGACTTGATGCAGTTCGGCAATCAACTTGGCGATATAGGTTCGACGCTCTTGAACCTGGGCGGAATACAGCAGGGCTACTCAGTTCTTGGCGGCGCGACCAGAGGTGTCACCACAGGCTCTGGAACGGGCGCGGTGAACCTGCCGACAGCCCTGGGCACAGCGCTAATTTTCCCGGCTTCGACAATCGCGGCGTTGCAGAGAAGAGGGCGCACTAAGTTAATCGCCTCTACACAGGTTCACGCATTCAACGGCGAAGAGTCTTCCGCTCGCATAGGCCAGCGCGTGCCGATTCAGACCGCTCAGATACCTTATTACGGAACGAACACCACGACGCCGGGCACGACGCCGGGCGGCACAGTCTCAGGCATCAACTCGTATCCGGGCTATCCGGTCATCCAGTTCGAGCCTACCGGCTTGACCTTGAAGTTCACGCCGCAGGTCTTCCCGAATCTGGATGTGCAGGTGAAGATGAGCATAGAGTCCCGCGACGTTCTTGAGCCGGGGACGCTGACGCCGACCTTCATAGAGCGCACCATCTCCGGCACGGCGCGCATTCAGAACAATCGAACGATGATGCTGGCGAGCGTGGCGCAGAACCGCCAGTCGAACAGCCGTCAGGGCTTGCCGCTGCTTGGCCTTGTGCCAATTCTCGGTCGCCTCTTCACTGCTCCGCGCCGCGACAATGCGGAGACGGACATTGTGATAGCTGTGACGCCGCGCGTGCTTCGCGCTCCGGCAGTGACGCCGCACGACGAGGAGCTAAGACCGAGCGGCACGCTCGCAAACCCGACAGCCAATTCACTTGAAGCGATGGTTCAAGAGGCGGATCGTGAAGACGCGCTTGCAGCCGCGCGACGCATACCGCGTAACGCAGTCGTTCAACTTCCTGACGCAGACACTGTGACATACGTTCCAGCACCGCGCGCCCTGATGTCGAATGGCACGACCGGTAATGCGCAGACAGCAGGTGCGCCGACCGAGGCGGTTGCAACGAATACGAATCAGGCAGCAGCTATTCCTGTTAGCGCGGCGGCGACAAATACATCTACAATGAACGCGCCGCCCGGCACGAGCGCTCTTGCTTCTGCGCTTCTGGCATCAATCGGCGATCCTCCTGGCGGCTCTCCGTCTGTTAGAAGCACTGCGGCTCCCGTTCAAGCGACTAACCTTGCGTCTGCGCCTCAGTCGCAGGGCAACCAGCCCGCTAACTCGCAGAACGGCAGTTCGTCCTCCGCAATACGACAGACTCAGGCAGCACCGGCTTCAACCGCCACGTCGAACGCGACAGCGAACGTTGCCGTTGAGTCTTCGCCTGCGAACCCTGTTGAGTTGCGCATGATGCCCGAGCGACAGGAGATGCGCGTGGGCGAAAGACGCAGGCTCGCGCTGGTGCTTGGCACAGGCGTGCCGCTCAATTCCGCCAGCATCAAGCTCACGTTCGATCCTCGCACCATTGCGGTGCGCGGCATCACTCAAGGCGATCTGGCCGCAGGGGCCAGAGGCTCTGCTCCGACCGTCACGCAATCAATTGACCCGCAGGGGCAGGTGCTAGTAGTGCTGGCCCAACCGGACGGCACTTCCATAAGCGGCGCGGGCGTGCTGCTCTACATAGAGGTGGAAGCAGTGGCCGCCGGCGAGAGCGCTATAACGATTGAACAGGACGACACTCGAATAACGGCAACGGACGCTGGCAGTCTACGTTTGCAGATAGCGCAAGGCCGCGTGGTAGTGAAACAGCAGTAGGGTCTTAATGAGACGCATAGATACATTAGCAGAGACGAGTAGGCGCGTAGACGCGGGCCAACGACGAGAAAAACAGCGTGTGCTGCCATCTACTTCTTTCCGCCGCGTCTACGCATCTCAGCATCTACACGTCTCTTCTTCCCGCGCCTCGCGCGGTTTCACGCTCATAGAGCTTATAGTGACGCTCTCCATCCTTACTATTTTGACTCTCGGCGCAATTCCTTTAATTAAAGTCTCTGTGAAGCGGCAGCGCGAGCAGCGCCTGCGTGAAGTGTTGCGCGAGATGCGAACGGCGATTGATCAGTTTCACCGCGACACCATAGGCATGCAGTGCACGGGCGTGGGGACGGTAGCCGCGCCTGTGCAACAACCTCCTCAGGAAGGACAGCCGAACCGGCAGCCGCAGCAGCAGCAACAGCCTTACTTAGACCCGCGCAGCCAGGTCGTCATCGCAGACTGCACAATCTTCAGCGTTGACAATCCTGATCGTTACCCGCCGGAGCTTAAAACGCTCGTTGACGGCGTGAGCGTAACGCCGCGTGTGCAGATCATCCCGACGGGGACGGACGCGCCTGCGCCTACAGATAACACTGTGCTTGCGACGAAGAAGAAGGTTTACCTGCGCGAGATTCCCGTTGATCCCATAACGGGCGAACAGGACTGGCAATTGTGCTCGACCTACGATTCGTGCGAGGCAGGCAGCAGTTGGGGACAGGAGAACATCTTCAACGTCCGCTCCACTTCCAGAGAGACGGCGCTCAACGGGGAGAGATACAGTGACTGGTAAACGGCAGTTTTCAGTTTTCAGTTTTCAGTTTTCAGAAAGACGTGAGTCTAACGCTCGTCGCATCTCTGGCGCGTGCGGGCTTTTACTGAAAACTGAAAACTTAAAACTGAGAACCGGTTTTACGCTGCTCGAATTGATGATAGTCATCTCTATCATCATCATTCTCGCGGCGGTTGCTCTGCCGCAGTATCAGAAGGCTGTGCTGCACGCTAAGGAGACTACGCTGCGCGACGACCTGTTCCAGATGAGGAAGCTGCTTGACCAGTACGCAGCAGACAAGGGGCATCTGCCGCACGACATTCAGGATTTGGTCTCGGACGGTTACATGCGCGAGCTTCCCGTTGACCCCATAACCGACGAAGCTAGATGGGACACAAGGCTGGGCGACGACCCGAACTCGACTACGGGCGAGCAGGGGGTTACAGATGTACACAGCTTGTCCACAGACACAGGTTCGGACGGGCGCGCATACAGCGAATGGTGAGCCGATTGCGGAATTTGGATGTCAGATTATGGATTAACAAACGGTTCTTCTTAAATCCGCATTCCGAAATGCACAATCCGAAATTTTTTCATGTCTAATCCCTTATCAAAACTGGTTACACCTAGATTCCCGAAGGCGGCAGTTGGCCTTGAGGGCGCGAGCGCTTCAGTCGTGAGCCTTGAGCGGCGAGGGTCTGCTTTCTCACTAAAGCGCGCGGCCACGATGACGCTTCCCTCGGGTCTCATACGACCGAGCTTTGAGGAACAGAACATCTCTGACTTGGGCGAGGTTGCGGACGCGCTCTTGCAGCTTGCAACGAGCGCGGGGCTGGTGCGCCAGCGCAGATGGTCTGCCGTCCTGCCCGAAGCCGTCACACGCACTATGATTCTGACGATAGAAGGCGCGCCAGCCTCTCGCGCTGAAGCGGAAGAGATTCTTCGCTGGAAGACAGAGCGGGCATTTGGCGCTTCCGTGGAAGAGCTGCGCGTGGGGCGCGAGCAATTGTCGCCGGACGCAGAAGGTCGCGCGCGTTACCTTGCAACGGCGGTGCGCGAGATTGTGCTGGCGGAATACGAGGCCGTCTTCGGCGCTCTGGGCTGGCACACAGGGCTGATACTTCCGCGCCACATGGGCGAAGAGCGCTGGCTCTTGCAGACCGGATTTCCGGGCGACAGTCTTTTGGTCAGCTCGCACTCGGAAGGCTTCACAGCCGTTATGACGCGGGCGCGCAAACCTCTCATAGTGCGCTCGATTGTCTGCGACCCGGAAGACCGCGAGGACGAGCTTTATCGTCTGCTGCTCTTCTACCGCGACCGCATCGTCGGTGAAGAAGCGGAGGTGGCGGGCGATATGATCGAGCGGCTGCTCGTCGTGGGCGAAGAGTTCGGCAAGGAGCGCGTGAGCGAGATTGTGAACGAAACTCTGGGCGGCAATCTACGCTCGCTAAGCGCTCAGGAAGTCGGACTCGTCCTGCCATCGAACGAATTCAGCTTCGACGCCCTTGCCGCGCCCGCCGGACTTGCCACGCTAGCATGGGCATAAAACAGTCTGGAGTCTGGAGTCTGGGGTCAAAGACAATTTCTTGCTTTTGACTCCAGACTTTTCATAGTGAAACTTTTCCGGGTTCATCCTCGTAAAACCTGAGCACCATGAGTATGAATGCATCCCCTATTGCCTTAAGGTTAAACGCGATTGCGGATTGCGACCTGGTGATGCGCGCCGTCGCCGGGCGCGAGGACGGTTTTGAAGAACTCGTTCGACGCTACCAGCGCCCCATCGCCTCCTACATCTATCGCATGGTCGGCAATTACGAATCGGCGCTAGACCTGACGCAGGAAGTTTTCATCAAAGTCTATAACTCGCTTGCACGCTATCGCTCGGAGTTCAAGTTCTCGACCTGGATTTACAAGATCGCGCACAACGCTGCTGTGGATCACCTGCGCCGCTATTCCGTGCGCGAGTCTGCGCTGGTCGCGCAATCGGACGGTGAAACCTACGACATACCGATAGAGAGCGGAAGGATGTCGCCGGAGCAGGAGTATGCGCTTCATGAGCGGCGCGCCGAGATTGAATCGGTCGTGCGCCTTCTGCCTGCTGCATACAGAGAGTTAATAGTGCTGCGCCACTCGCACGATTTGAGCTACGACGAGATAGCGGAAGTGACCGGCCTGCCGCTGGGCACGGTCAAGAACCGGCTGTTTCGCGCGCGCGAGATGATGCGCCAGCAGTTCATTGATAAAGGCATCACGGGTGTTTGATCTCGGCTAAGAGAATGACGGAAGCTATAGAAAATTCGGTTTGTCAGGGCGACGACGTTGCGGCTTATCTTGACAGCGAACTCGACGGCGCGGCGAGTCTGCGCTTCGAGGAGCACATGATCGAGTGCGCTTCGTGTAGGGCCAGATTGCGTGAACAGCGCAGCCTGCTTTGCACGCTCGACATTGCTCTCAATGATAAACGCTCGCTAGAGCTTCCGGTAGATTTCGCCCGGGTCGTTGCCACCCACGCGAAAGCCGACATGGGCGGCGTGCTAGACCGCGCGGAACGCCGTCTGGCGCTTTTCTGGTGCGCGATTCTGGCTGTCTCTTCTTTCATACTGCTCGGCACAGCTTTCCGCGACGTTGTGCTTCGTCCCGCCGCTTCCGTTGCGCGACAGGTCGTTGCGCTCTGCGACATGGCGGGGCGCGCAGCTTACGACGCGGGCGCGAGCTTTGCTGTCATCTCTCGCTCGGTCGGCGGCCACCTTATCTTCGAGTCGCACTTCTTCGGCGCGTTCGCGCTGCTTCTTCTGATAGTCTCCGTAGCGCTCCTCCCCGGCCTTATCATCCGCCATCGCCGCGCAAAAATAATGTAGAAGGGAAGTCACCGAAAGCGCTGCAAATTTTTATGAAGCGACGCTGAAGTTTGCAGTTAGTGAAGATGGTCAACGAAGCTCAACTTGAAAGAGAGTTTGGCGCAGGCGCAATGCCCGTGCTGTTGAGAGCGTTGCTGGCTTCACTTGCCCTTCTCCTCATCTTCGCGGCGGCGCACGCCGAAGGAACAGTCGTTCCTCAGCCGCTGCCGGATGATCGCACGCCCGTCGTCGTTGACGGCGTGAACGAACATGACGTTTATGGCTTCGGACAAACGATTATCGTGCGCGGAACCGTAAAGCATGGCGCGGCATCTTTCGGCGGCGATGTGATAGTAGAAGGCACAGTCGAAGGAGACGTGGCGGCCATAGGCGGCTCTGTCATTCAGCGTGAAGGCTCGCGCATAGGCGGCGACGTTGCCGTATTCGGCGGAACTTATCATCACGGAACTTCGGCTCCGAATCGCAACCCTCAGAGCATGACGATTGTGGTCGCGGGGCTTGAGCAGGAACTGCGCAACATGATGCGCGATCCTACGACGGTGCTCGCACCCAGACTCACGCCCATTTACTTGGGCCAACGCCTTCTGGCGGTGCTCTTCTGGTTCGTCATGTCGCTGGCGTTGACGGCTGTGACTCCGGGTTCTGTCAGCCGGGCAGTGGCGCGGCTTCATCTATCGAATGTTCGAGTGGGTTTGATAGGACTGCTCGGTGCGGTCGTGCTCTCTTTCGGATTCTTCATATCTTTGATGGCGCTGCCTACAGCCGTAGGCGCGCTCGTAGGCGTGATGGCGCTGCTCTTTCTGCTTCTGGCTTATCTCTTCGGGCGCGTTGCGATTCAGGCCGCTACGGGGCGCTGGCTTCAAAAGCTTCTATTAGCGGAGGGGCGGCGTTCGGAATCGCTGGCGCTCCTGCTCGGCACAGGCTTCTGGGTCATGGTGCTTTCGCTGCCTTACGTCTGGCCTATGGCTTTTTGCGGGCTTCTGGTGGCAAGCCTGGGTCTGGCGCTGACGGCGCGCTATCGTATGGGCTGGAAACGCGCCGAAGCTTGATGAGATAGCTCCGATACTGTGTAGCCATCAAACGCCAGGAAGAGGCAATCTACTAAATCACATGAAAGAAGCCTCTTGTTTAGTGTAGTCTCGCGTGATTTAGTGGTCATCATCACCTCTTTTCTAACTGCAATATTTCCCAAGCCGCCGCAAAATTCCTGCAACTAAATGGAGCACCCGCGCGTCTTAAAGCTTGCCGCCAGATTTCTGCCAGAAATCCCCTCTCTCTGGTGTTTACAATAGTAAAAGGCCGGCGACTTTGTTCGCAAAATCGGCAACATTCTTTCGCAATTAATCGTAAGCTTAAACTGGACACAAGCAAGTTCGTCCCTTAAATCCGAAGGGAAAACAGATTAACAAGATGAAAAATATTTGGAAGTCCCTCGCGCTTGCCCTCTGCCTTTTTTCGGCAGGCGCGCAACTTGCGCGAGCGCAGACCGCAACGCCTTCTCCTTCGCCTGCACCTTCCGCAGCCGCTGTTGATGCTACGGGCATCACTGCCAACTTCGCGCTCGGCGATGTCATAGCGATTGATGCAGGGGCGAACCGCTTGCGCATCAAGACAAAGATGGGCGAGATAAACGTGCTTCTGAGCAGCGCTACGGAGTATTTCCGCGTGCCGCCGGGCGAGACCACTTTGCAGAACCGCCAGCCCATCAAGCTCGCAGACATTCAGATAGGCGACCGGGCTATGGCACGTGGCCGCGTCTCGGACGACCGCACGAGCGTCCCTGCGCGCCAGATCATAATTATGACAAAGGCGGACATAGCGCAGCATCAGGAGCACGACCGCGAAGAGTGGCGCAGGCGCGGGCTTATAGGAACAATCTCTTCAATCAACATGGAGACGAAAGAGATTACTGTAAGCGTGAGAACGCGCGAGGGTATGAAGCCTGTTGTTGTGGCCGCTGGCGACAACGTGCGCTTTCGTCGCTACGCGCCCGACTCCGTTAGATTCGATGATGCGAAGCCCAGCACTTTCACTGAAGTTAAAGTAGGCGACGAGTTGCGTGCGCTTGGCGAAAGAAGCGCGGACGGAACGCATTTTACGCCTGAAGAGGTGGTCACGGGTTCATTCCGCAGAGTTGATGGGACGGTCACCGCAATCAACGCTTCGGCTGGAGAGATAACCGTCAAGAATTTGCAGAACGGCCAGCCCTATACAATCGTTGTAAACCGGAACTCTATGCTTCGCCGCATCCCGCCTGAGATGGCGCAGCGTCTGGTGATGATGAGACAGGCGCAGACGAGCGGTCAGGCCGTCGGAGCGCAGGGTGCTGGCGCGCCTCAGAGTGGAGCGCCGCCGCAGCAGGGTGGTGGCCCGGGCGCAGGAGGCTCAGGGCCGGGGTCGGGTGGTATGCGTCCCGGCGGCTTTGACCCGCAGGAACTTTTCGAGCGACTGCCTGCAATTACAATTACCGACTTGAAGCCGGGCGATGCCATTGGTGTGCTCAGCACTGTGGGCACAATACCCACGCGGCTGACCGCAATCAAGGTCGCAGCAGGAATCGAGCCGCTGCTGGCCGCGCCGCAAGCGCCGACGCAGCAGGGGCGCGGGCAGCAGTCGCCGGGCATGAGTATTCCCGGTCTGGATAGCGGCATAGGCTTGCCGTAAAACTTACAGATAAGATTGAAGCAGTAATGCCGGTTTTCAAACGCTTCCATCTTCTCATTCTTATTTCGACGATAGACGATTGACCACAGACGATAGATAAGAGCTTTGCTTTCAATCGTCCATCGTCAATTGTCTATGGTCTAAAAATCACAGGTTAGAGATCAATGCAGACATCTCAAAAAATATTCTTCAGCGGCACAGCGCTGGCGCTGGTTATTCTTTTCACTTCGCTGGTCGCGTTCGCGCAGGGCACAGGCAGTTTGCGCGGGCAGGTCGTTGACGAGTTCGGTGGATTGATAGTCGGAGCAACCGTCACCGTAATGGACTCTACAGGCGCTGAGAAAGCGACGGCGACAACCAACAATGAAGGCAACTTCAGCGTCAACGGCCTCGCGCCCGGAAAGTACACGGTCATGGCCGTTGCACAGGGGTTCGCACATTACGAGAATGCTGAAGTTGAGGTCGCGCAGGGTCGCCCTACCAGACTAGACATCAAGTTGAGCGTGACGATTGAAGAATCGCAGGTCACCATAGCGCAGGAAGGCTCTGTCGATACCACGCCTGAGAACAATGCCAGCGCGCTTGTTTTGAGCGGGAACGATCTGGATGCGCTGCCTGACGACCCGGACGAACTGGCCGCAGCGCTGCAAGCTCTGGCTGGCCCATCGGCAGGCCCGAACGGTGGGCAGTTCTACATTGACGGCTTCACGGGCGGGCGTCTTCCTCCGAAGAATTCCATACGAGAGATTCGCATCAACCAGAACCCGTTCTCTGCCGAATACGACCGTCTGGGTTTCGGGCGAGTAGAGATTTTCACCAAGCCGGGCACGGATAGATTTCGCGGCCAGATGTTCCTGAATTTCAACGACGAGAGCTTAAATTCGCGCAATCCCTTTGCGCCGCGTCGCGCGCCGCACCAGCAGCGCACTTACGGCGGCAACCTGAGCGGCCCGGTCATTGCCAAGAAGGCTTCGTTCTTTCTGGATTTCGAGCGACGTGAGATTAACGACAACGGCGTCATCAACGCCATAGTGCTAGACCAGAATTTCAATCCCGTCTCGTTCAGCGACGTGATTATCGTGCCGCAGCGCCGCACCACGGTCAGCCCAAGATTCGACTACCAACTCAATGCCTACAACACGCTGGTAGGGCGATACAGCTTCACGCGCTCAAAGTTAGAGAACACTAACGTTGGCAATTTCTCTTTGCGGTCGCGCGCGACCACTTTCGCAACGACGGAGCACAACGTTCAGTTGACGGAGACGGCTGTGTTGACGCCGCACGTCCTGAACGAAACAAGATTGCAGTTCTATCGCTACACGGAACAGCAGAATGGAGACAACTCGCAGCCGACCATTGTTGTGCGCGACGCTTTCACGGGTGGAGGCTCTGGCGTTGGCTCTTATCTGGATCAGCAGACTCGCTGGGAACTACAGAACTACACTTCGTGGGTCGTGGGTCACCATGCGTTCAAAGCCGGAGGGCGGCTGCGAGCAGTTAACATTGATAACTTTACGCAGTCGAATTTCAACGGCACATTCACTTTCACCTCTATAGATCAGTATCGCAGTACGCTGTTGGGCTTGCCCGGCGGTCGCCCGGCGCAGTTCTCTCTCTCCGGCGGCAACCCGGAAGCTACAATTTCGCAAGTTGATTTCGGGCCGTTCATACAGGACGACTGGCGCGTGCGCCCGAACCTGACCTTGAGCGCAGGGCTTCGTTACGAAAGACAGAACAACATTCACAGCAACCTGAATTTCGCTCCGCGCGTTGCGTTCGCGTGGTCGCCCGGAGCGGGAGGCTCGCGCCAGCCGAAGACTGTGGTGCGCGGTGGCTTCGGCGTCTTCTACGACCGTTTCAACGAGAATTTCACTCTCGCCGCGAATCGCTACAATGGAATTAACCAGCAGCAGTTCGTCATACCGGATGTTTCGGTGAACGGCCAGCCAGTTCTTAACTTCTTCCCGAACGTGCCTACGATTGCGACACTGCAAGCTTTCGCGCTGCCGCAGACGGTGCGCCGCGTCGCGCCTGATTTGCAGTCGCCCTACACTATGCAGTCTGCAATCAGTATAGAGCGCCTGCTTCCATACAAGGTCACTTTGAGCGTGACATATATTAACGCTCGCACGCTTCACCTATTGCGCTCGCGCAATATCAACGCGCCGCTGCCCGGAACTTACGACCCGCTTCACCCGGAGCTTGCCGTCCGACCGTTTCCGGGACAGGGCAACATATACGAGTTTGAATCAACCGGGCGATTCAATCAGAACCAGTTGATCGTGAGCGTCAACAACCGCTTCAATCAGAAGCTGACGCTTTTCGGCAACTACACCTTGAACCGTGCGCGCTCTGACTCGGACGGCGCAGGCTCGTTCCCCATGAACACGTTTGATTTGAGCGGAGAGTACGGACGCGCGGCTCAGGACATACGCCATCGCTTCTTCCTCGGCGGATCAATCGGCGCGCCGTGGGGATTACGTCTGAACCCGTTCATAGTCGCTTTCTCTGGCCGCCCATTCAACATCACGACGGGCGTTGACGCGAACGGCGATTTGCAGTTTAACGAGCGCCCTGCATTCGCAACAGACCTGACGAGGCCGAGCGTAGTAGTGACTCGCTTCGGCGCTTTCGATCTTGTACCTCTGCCGGGTCAGCAGATAATCCCGCGCAACTTCGGCAGCGGGCCTAGCTACATCTCCGTCAACTTGCAGGTGAGCAAGACCTGGACGTTCGGCACTATGGGCGGAAATCGCGCAGCCAGCGCACAGCCAGCGGGCGGCAGCAACCAGCAGGGCGGCCAGCAAGTTCGTCAAGGTGGAGGCCAGCAACAGCAAGGCAATTCCAACTTCATGCTGCTAGGCGGCGGCGCTGCGGGCGGCAATCGCGCAGGAGGGCAGGGCGGCGGTCAAGGAGGCGGGCCGGTTCGCGCAAGCGGGCTTCTAGGCAACGGCGGAGGTAATTCTGCCGAGAAGCGATACAGCCTGACCTTCTCAATACGCGCGAGCAACCTGTTCAATCGCACGAATCCCGGCCAGATAATAGGAAACCTGCGCTCGTCTTTATTCGGACTGGCCAACTCGTTGAACGGAGCGTTCGGCGGATTCGGGCAGGGTGGCGGTCTCAGCTCATCCGCAGGCAATCGCCGCATAGAAGCTTCAATTCGCTTCACTTTCTAACCGGACAACGGGAGGCTTCTTTAATTTGAGCCTCCCTCTTTTTGAAAGGAACCCTTTATGAAAAAGAGATTGACGCTCGCGGTTATCGCCGCGCTCTCGTTATCACTCGCGGTCATAGCCAACGCGCAGCAGCAGTCTTCGCCACCAGCTTCCGCCTCTTCCAATTCCAACAACTCTAATTCCGCAGCCACGCCGGGAGCGTCTTTGATTACTGCGACGACTTCGCCATCCGACATGGCGCGCGCGGCGATCAATGCGTTCGGTGGCACAAAGTATCGCAGCTTGAAGAACATGGTGCTGGTGGGCACAGCCGATCTCTTCTCGCCGAACTCTACACAGTCGCTTCCTGCCAAATTCGCAATGGTAGTGGCGGGCGACCGTTACCGTCTTGAGATTGACGCGCGCCCTGCGTTCTCGTTCCAACAGATTTCGGACGGCCAGCAGACCTACTCATCCGTTCGCGGCTTTGACCTTCCGCCGCCGAACAGGTTCGGGATGCCGCTGCTGTTGAAATTCGACCAGCCCGGCTACACAGTCTCCGCCTTACCGGACAGGAAGAAGCTTCGCGGGTTCCGCATCACAGACCCGGATGGGAACACTACGGATTATTATGTTGACCCGGACACGGCGCGCGTGATGAGCTACGAGACAACTTTCAACGGCAACAAGTTCGGCATCGAGCACAAGAAATTTCAGGAAGTTGATGGCGTGCTTGTTCCTACGAGCTTCTCGCAAAAGTTCGACACCCCGCAAGGCTCATTCTTCGCAGACTACAACGTAAAGAGCGTGAAGATAAACCAGGAGTTGGCCGACGACATGTTCGCCATCCCGAGTGAGTAAAAAGCAGAAGTAAAAAGGTAAAAGGCAAAAGTAAGGAAGGCATTCAACCTTCTTCGCTTTTGCCTTTCATATTTCTACTTCTGCCTTGAATTAAACGCTCAGAATCTCCTGCTCTTTCGTCTTCGCAAGCTCGTCAACTTTGCCGATGAAGGTGTTCGTCAGCTTCTGCACCTCTTCAAGCCCGTCGCGCTCATTGTCTTCGGAAATCTGCTTGTCCTTGAGCATCTTCTTCAGACGCTCGTTGGCGTCGCGGCGTATGTTGCGAATTGCGGTGCGATGGTCTTCGGCTATGTCATGCACCTGTTTGGCGAGTTGCTTGCGGCGCTCTTCCGTCAAAGGCGGAATCGGAATGCGAACGAGCTTGCCGTCGTTCGTCGGGTTCAGTCCGAGGTCTGACGAGCGTATGGCTTTCTCTACAGCGCCCATTTGCGTCTGATCCCACGGCTGAACCGTTAGCATCTGCGGCTCTGGCGCATGCACGGAAGCCATCTGGTTTAGCGGCGTAGGCGTGCCGTAATAATCAACCATCACAGTATCCAGCAAACTCACAGCCGCGCGCCCTGTTCTCACGGTCGCAAGCTTACGCTTGAAATCCTCAATCACGGACTCCATGCGCGGTCGCGTTTCCTTAATCACATCCTTCTCGCTCATAGGGTTCTCCGAGTGATGAGTGATGAGTGATGAGTGATAAGAAAGAGATTCGCCTTTCTCTTATCACTCATCACTCATCACTTATCACTTGCTTCCTGGTTTTTCCACGCAGACGCGCGTGCCGACGCCCTCTTCTCCTGTGACGACGCGCATGATGTTGCCGGGCTTGCGCATGTTGAAGACTATGATGGGCATGTTGTTGTCCATACAGAGGCTTATGGCAGAGGCGTCCATCACCTTCAACTGCTTCTCAAGAACTTCCTGATAAGTTATGCAGTCGAAGCGAGTGGCCTTTGCGTCCAGCATGGGGTCTGCGGAATAGACGCCCTCGACTTTCGTCGCCTTCAAAATAACTTCGGCCTTTATCTCAAGCGCGCGAAGCGCAGCCGCCGAATCTGTAGTGAAATACGGGTTGCCTGTGCCCGCAGCGAAAATGACTACGCGCCCTTTTTCCAGATGGCGAATCGCGCGTCGTCGTATGAAAGGCTCTGCGAGTTGCGGGATGTCAATCGCTGAGAGCACACGAGTGGTTACCTCTGCCTTTTCAAGCGCGTCCTGCATCACGACCGCATTCATGATAGTCGCAAGCATTCCGATGTAATCGGCGCTCGAACGATTCATGTTGCCTGCGCTCTTAGAGACTCCGCGAAAGATGTTGCCGCCGCCAACAACGATTGCGACCTCGACGCCTAGCTCGTGAACTTCCTTTATCTCTTCGGCTACGGCGTGCGCCACATTCACGTCGATGCCGTAGCTCTGCTCGCCCATCAACGCCTCGCCCGATAGCTTGAGCATGATTCGACGGAATGCCGGAGCGCTGGCTTTTGCTACTTCTGCTGACATCAAAATATAGTCTGGAGTCTGGAGTCGTGAGTCTCGGAGTCAACTGGTCAAAAACATTTCTTCGCTTTTGACTCCAGACTCCGAGACTCCAGACTCCAGACTTATTTACTGGTTTCCGCCTGCGAGCGCGGCGACTTCGGTTGAAAAATCGTCTGCACGCTTCTCAAGCCCTTCACCCATTTTGTAGCGAGTGAAGCGGCGTATGGTTATCTTCTCACCGGTCTTCGCTACCTTTTCGGTGACGAGTTCGCCTACAGTCTTGGCCGGGTCTTTGACGAACGGCTGATCCAGCAGGACGGTCTCCTCATAATACTTGTTCAATCGCCCTTCGACTATGCGATCAATCACCTGGTCGGGCTTGTTAGCATTCTTCGGATCGTTTTTGGCCTGCGCGCGCGCAATCTCGCGCTCTTTGTCCAGAGCATCCGCCGGAACATCTTCGCGCGCTACGTAACGTGGCTCGGCTGCGGCGACGTGCATCGCAATGTCTTTAATCAACTGCTGGAACTCGTCGGAGCGAGCCACGAAGTCTGTCTCGCAGTTTATCTCTACAAGCACGCCTACCTTGCCGCCCATGTGAATGTATGAGCCTACAGCGCCCTCTGCGGCGATGCGTCCCTCTTTTTTCTTCGCGCTCGCCAGTCCACGCTTACGCAGGAGGTCAATCGCCTGCTCCTCGTTGCCGCCCGCCTCTGTGAGCGCATTCTTGCACTCCATCATGCCAGCGCCCGTCTTCTCGCGCAGCGCCTTAACAGCGCCCGCAGTAATCTCTGCCATTGTTGAAAATCTCCCTTGCGAGAAAGTCTGGAGTCTGGAGTCTGGAGTCAAAAGCTAAAACCGCTTGACTCCAGACTCCAGACTTTAGACTCTTTATGAAAAAGCGCAGCCCGGCGGTTCTCTTTGCCGCTTAGAGGCTGCGCTCGCCGAATAAGTTCTGAATTCTTTCCTTAAATTCTTACTGCGCCACTCCAACCGACTCAGCGCCCTTCTCCTGTTCGGCTGAAGACTCCGGCTGCACTTTGCCGGAGTCATCGCCTGCTGCCCCGCTTGCGCCACTGACAGGAGCGCCCGTGCCGGATTGCGCGTGGTCGCCAACACTATCGGGCTGCTGGCCCGTGGTGCCGAAGCCTTGAAGTCCGGGCGTCGAAACTTGCGTTTCCGCAGAAGGCGCAGCCGCGCCCGTGTCGGTTGCGGTCTCCGCTTCAGCGCCCCCTCCTGCGCTTCTGGCTGGCTCTGTGACGGTTTTGTCGGCGCTGGCGCTTGAGCGCTGCTGGCGTCGCGTGCGGCCATCACGCCCATCGCTCTCCGCCGCTCCCTCTGTCTCCGCCGCAGGCGCGCCGCCTTCACCTTCCGCGCCCTCGGCAACCATCTGCTGGCCTTCAATGATAGAGTCGGCCATGCGCGAAGCGAAGAGTCGAACGGCGCGAAGCGCGTCGTCGTTTCCCGGAATGACGTAATCAACTCCGTCGGGCGAGCAGTTGGTGTCAACAACTGCGACCACAGGGATGCCAAGACGATTAGCTTCCGCGACAGCAATCTCTTCTTTCCTGACATCAATGATGAAGACTGCATCAGGCAGGCGATTCATGGCCTTGATGCCGGAAAGGTTCTTCTCAAGACTCTGCCGCTCGCGGTCAAGCTTGATGCGCTCTTTCTTCGTCAGCTTCTCGTAGCGACCATCCGTCTGCATAGCTTCCAGGTCTTTCAGTCGCTTGATGGACTTCTGAACCGTCTGGAAGTTGGTCAGAAGACCGCCGAGCCAGCGCTGGTTGATGTAATACTGACCTGCGCGCTCAGCCTCTTCGCGTATAGCATCCTGCGCCTGACGCTTCGTGCCAACGAAGAGGACGGTCTTGCCGCGATCCTCTGCGATAAGGTTCGTCATGAACTGAATCGCATCGCGGAACATTTTTTGGGTTTTCTGTAGGTCAATAATGTATATGCCATTGCGCTCGCCGAAAATGTACTCTTTCATCTTCGGATTCCAGCGCCTGACCTGATGGCCGAAGTGAACACCGGCCTCCAGCAATTCTTTCATCGTAACCGAAGCCAAACTAAACTCTCCTTTGCGTGAATTGGTTTATGTACTCGCCGCCGCCCGGAAGCTCTCCCTATTCAACCGAGAAAGCAACCAATCAAGGTGACGACAATGGACTAAAAACAGTTTTCAGTTTTTGGTTTACAGTTTTCAGTAGGTCTCTTTTCTGAAAACTAAAAACTGAAAACTTAAAACTATCGTTTCGAGAACTGGAAGCGCTTGCGTGCGCCCTTCTGTCCGTACTTCTTGCGCTCCTTGATGCGCGGGTCGCGTGTGATTAGCCCCGCTTGCTTCAAGGTCGGTCGCAGGTCTGCGTTGAATTCCATGAGCGCGCGCGTGATGCCGTGACGAATCGCTCCGGCCTGTCCCGCGGGGCCTCCGCCGTCAACGTTGACTAGAATGTCGAACTTATTCGCCGTCTCGGTCAGTTGAAGCGGCTGGCGAATGATCATGCGCAGGGTCTCGTTCGGGAAATATACCTCGAACGGCTTGCGGTTGATCTGAACTGCGCCCGCGCCGGGTCGCAGGAATACGCGCGCCGTCGAAGTTTTGCGCCGACCTGTTCCGTAGTATTCAGTTAAAGCCACTGCATTTTATCCTTCTTTTGCGATTCTATCTCTGTTTGCCTGAGTCTGTGATGTCGAGCGGGGCGGGTTGCTGCGCTTTGTGCGGGTGTTCTGCTTCGGCATAAACTTTAAGTTTCTTCGCCATTGCGCGCCCGAGTTTCGTCTTGGGCAGCATGCCCTTGACCGCCTGCTCAATCACGCGCTCTGGGTGCTTCTCGAACATCTCCGTAACGGAGGTTTCGCGTAAGCCGCCCGGGTAGAGCGTGTGGTGGCGATACATCTTCTGCTCGGCCTTAGAGCCTTTGAATACGGCCTTGCGGGCATTAATCACGATGACGTGATCGCCCATGTCCATGAAAGGCGTCCAGCGCGGATTGCGCTTGCCCGATAGCACTGCGGCGACTTCCGTAGCCAGTCTTCCGACGGTCTGCCCTGCCGCATCCACCAAGTGCCATTTGCGATTGTCTGCCAGCCCTGTTCCGCTGGGAAAGTATGTTGACATAGATAACTCTCTCTACAAAAAGCGTATAAAACGCGAACGGATAGAATAAAAAACGGCCTCGTAATTGTCAAGCTAAAGGGTTACATCTCAACTTTTTTCAGCGATTTAAAATAACTGACCGCTTATCGGTTTTGCGGAGCGGTGAGCCACTTGAGCACCCGCAGGCGTGGAAATGTTTCCTCGCCATCTAACGATCTGGTAAACGCAAACTGCAAGCTGTTCCAAGTGGAAGGAGGCCGCCCACGAATAGGGGGGCAGCCTCCTTGCGCCTGACCTTCTTCCGTCGGGCCGTTTAAATTTTAGCTAGCCGGCTCGACGTGGCACATGACCCTCTCGAAGTACCAGCCATGAGCACCATAGCCCAACTCGTTCCAATCGGTCGTGTAGAAATGGTCGAGGACATTCCCGTTCGGGTTCCAATATTGAAAGAGCGAGATGCCGCTCTCCGAGTCCGGTGGATAGACGTAGCACTCGACCTTCTCGAAGTACCAGCCATTGGCCCCATAGCCCAGATCGTTCCAGTCGGTCGTGTAGAAGTGGTCGCCGTCCTGGTAGTTGTAGTAGCGGTAGAGCGGGGTGGTTCCCGTCTCCTGAGTGCTAAAGACGTTAGCCACCGTCCTCTCTAACGTGTAGCCGTTGGTCGGGCATGCGCCTATCTCGTTAATGTCAATGGTGTAGAAGTGGTCACCGATGTACGGGTTCCAGTACTGGTAGAGCGGAACTCCCGTCGCCGAGGCTTTTTGTGGTGTTAAGAACACGAACAGCGCGAGGGCGAAGAGTAGGATGAGTAAGCGTTTCATTGTTGTCTCTCCTTAGGTTTAATTGAGGTTGAGAGTGATAGAGAGGAGTTCATGCGCAAGCGTGGGCAGCAGTCCCGCGCCCACTTGCGAGCTGTCTCTCCAAGGTTCGTCCCGGTTACCCGGCGGTCGCGTCGCATGCTGGCACAACGGCAGTCCCGCCGGAGCTAATTGACAGAGCACTTACACCGTCAATGTTGAAAGGGCTGTAGGCGTCTTTCGGAGGTGAGGGGCTTGCCCTACGGAGCAAGCACCGCACTAAGCCTGGGGGAGGATTGAGCATCCTGACAGCAAGTTGTGTTTGGGAGAACGCGGGAATGTTATTGTAAGCGCGCAGGGTTGTCAATAAAGACGGACGCTGACCGCGTATAACTTTTAAAAGCTATGTGCGGCGCGTTAAATCCTTATTGCCGAAATCTTGTATCGGTATTCAAGCATCGTTTCATAAATGAAGCCCTTCGGAAATTCCGAAGGGCTTCACAGGTTTGCGAAACGCTTGCCGAATTCAAACAATTTACGGCGATGTCTGCGGCGATTGCTGTGGCTGCGGACTCGGCTGAGTCGCAGGCGTTTGCTGCTGCTGCGGCTGGCCGTTGGTGTTGCGCCGAAGGGTAGGCGGCCCCTGCGGATTCTGATTCGATGGCTGCTGCGAATCGGGTTGCTGTGAATCGTCCGACGGCGAGCGACGCTTCAGCGTCGGGCGTCCAGGCGTGCCGTTGTCATTCGAGATGTCACCGGCTGTAGTAGCTCTAGCGTTCGAGAGACGAAGCAGATGAGCCTTAACGCGCTGAAACTCCGAAGTGCTGATGACGTACTCTTCGCGCTCTGGGAAGCGCTCGACGAGCGCCAGAGCAGACGCGCGACGGTCGGCAGGAGCCGGATGGTCTGCGAACAACTTGGCAAGCGTGCCGGGCTTCTTCTTATTCAGCCCTTCCAATTTCTCGAACATAGTAGCCATAGCGCGCGGGTCGTAGCCTGCGGCGTAAAGATATTGCACGCCTAAACGGTCAGCCTCTTCTTCGGCGCTGCGGCTGAACTTCATGAATGCTGCCAGGATACCTAATCCGCCAGCGTTGTTCAGAATCATTCCCGGAATGCCGCCCAAAAAGATCGAACCGATTATGGCTGCGCCCTGAAGTATCTGCCCCTTGGTCTGGTTCTCCATGGCGTGGCGCGCGCAGACGTGGGCTATCTCGTGAGCCATCACGCCTGCGAGTTCGGCTTCATTGTCTGCCGCAAGGATCAAGCCCTTGTTCACATAGAAGAAGCCGCCCGGCAGTGCGAATGCGTTTACTTCGTCCGAGTCAATCACCTTGATGGTGAAGGGAACTTTAGCGTCCGAGTGAAGAACTATGTTCTGGCCTACGCGGTTGATGTACTCTGTGACAACTGGATCGTCAATAAACTTAGCCTGCCGGTCAACCTCTGCTGCAAGCTGACGACCCATAGCCACCTCTCTTTCAAGAGAGCCGCTCATGCTGGCTATGATTCCTCGGTTGATGTTGCGATGCCCTATCATCGCAGGGTCATCGTTGGTCGGGAGCGGCCTTCTGTTCTGCTGGCTGCTCTGCTGTGTCGAAGCCTGCTGAGGGGCGCGTTGTGCTGAAGTCTGCTGTTGCGTCTGTTGCTGTGACGACCTGGGCTGCGGCATCACAGGCGGCTCGTCGGTCGTTTGCTGCTGAGTCGGTTGCTGGGTCTGCTGTGCTGCCGCCTGCGTCGTCTGTTGTTGTTGCTGAGCGGGAGCGGCTGCGGTTGCAATTGCGCCCGACCACAGAGAGAGCGCGAGCGTAAGGGCTGTAGCGACGCGGGAGAATTGACTGTTCATAGGTAAAGCCTCCAAAGCTTTGGAAAACCCTTGTCTCTTTAGAGCCACGAGGAAAAAGCGCTTTCGGTCGCCGGAAAAGATTACGGTTCACCTTATCTCTTTTCCTACATCGAAAGGCGTCCTCTTTCGGAAACGCGGCTAAGTTTTTTTGCCAGAAGGGAGCGCCGAGAAGGCTTAAGGAGTTAAAGTTTCTGCTTTAAGGCCATCTTCATGCGCGCCCCAGTTGGATGCCGCCGTGCGCCAGCAGGTTGCGCAAAGCTTCCTGAAAGAAAGCAAGCCGAAATCCGGGCGTGCTGAGAGCCAATTCGCTATGGCGCTTCCCCTATCCTTTATAACCTCTTGCTAGCCTCTCTGGTCTTTCGCCCATTATAGACCCGCACCGAGTAGAAAAGCTAAAGATTGCGCGCATGCGCCGTAGCATGTTACATTCCGAGATGCCCAGTTCCTTCCTCGTCACACGGGTTTCCGCAGAAGCGAAAGAATGAAGCGGCAGCAGGAGAAGATAAAGGATTTAGTCGAACCCCAGGCTTTCGACGAAGTGCAGAGCTATGCGAGCGAGCCTGCACGCGCTCTGGCCGCCTATCGCTTTACGGACGCGACCTCTGACCTTCTTGGCCGTTGGCTCGATGCGCTCGCAGACCTGCCCAAAACGCGCGGAGCGGCACGCTCTCTAGCCGGTTTGCGAGGCGTCGGCAAAAGCCACACGCTCGCGGCTTTCGCTGCGCTCTGCTCTCTGCCGGATCTGCGTAACTCAATCCCGGATGCTCACGTTGCCACGAGCGCGCGCCGCCTGCTCAACCGCGCTTACGTCGTAGCTCATGTAGAGCGCGGCACGCGCGGCTCTTTGCAGGATGAGATAGCGTCTGCGCTGGCGTCTGCGCTCGGCGGCACTGAAGCCGAATGGATAAACGAGCCGGCGATGATGCTCAACCAGGCGGCGCAAATGGCCGACGGGCCGCTTGTGATGATAATCGACACGACCTGGGGAAGAGAGACGCGCGTTCGCCGCAACGATGGCTCAGTCCTTAGCCAGATAGCTTCGGTTGCAGAGCAGGCAAGCGTCTTTATTGCCCTTGCGCTAGACGACGACATAGAGGGGGCGGACGGCGCGAACGTCTCGCTCTCAGGCTCTTACCAGATTGACTATCTTGACCCGGAACATCTTTATCACATAGCGGACACGCACCTCTTTCATAAAACACAGCAGTCACGCGCGGCGCTACACGACATCTATACCTCTCTGCGAACGGCTATACCTAGTTTTAACTGGAGCGAGCCGCGCTTTACTGCCGTCTATCCCGTTCACCCGCTCGTCGCCGAGGTAGCTCCAGCCGTCAGACTCTATGCGCCTACGTTCGCCTTCCTGCCGTTCGCGGCTATGGCAGGCGCTCGCGCAACGAATCGCCCTGCGCGCTCGCTCATAGTCCTGGACGAAGTGTTCGACCGCGCCGAGTACGACCTGCGCAAGTCGGACGCGCTAAAGGAAGCGTTCGCGGCTTACGATTCGCTTTCGGCTCAATCAATCGCACAGCTTCCCATCATGGAACGGCTTCCGGCTAAGCTCGCACTAAAAGGACTTTTCATTCTTTCACTGGACGGGCGCGGGGCTACGGCGCGCGAGCTTTCCGCAGGGATGCTGCTTCACACGGAGTCGGATCACAAAGAGGCCGTAACGCGAATCGAGCGTGTGCTGGATCAGATTTTCGCCGGAGCGCCCGTAGGCACTTATTCGCGTGGCAAGGACAGCACGGGAGATGTGCGCTACAGGTTCGAGATAAGCGCAGCCGCGGATTTCGATACGGCGCTGCATCAATCAGCCGAGCAGATCACTTTAGACGGTTCCGTACTCTATGATCTTCTCTTTGCTGCCGCGCGTGCACGCTTTGCAGACTGGCCGCTCGTGGATGATGAAGGCAGAACTGTTGATGCTGCCACCTTCAGCCTGATGTGGCGCGGGACGGCGCGCACCGGGCGCTTCATCTGGGGCGACGGCGCGCGCGCTGATAACGAGACGGCACAGGATGGAAACGAGCGCTCTGAACGGGACGACTCTGAAATGGCGCGTAACTCTTCTTCGCAAGGTGAGGGCGCGCTCGACTGGGAAGTGTTGATGCCCGCGCCTGAGTGGAAGAGCGTGAAGCAGAATGCAGGGGCTTCATCAAGGAGCGTGATTGAGGGAACGGATTCTTTGACGCGCGCAATCTGGCGGCCTGCGAAGATAAGAGCTGAAGAGGCAGAGAATCTGCGTCGCCTCATTGCGCTCAGAACGGACGCGAACCTGCTTGCAAATTTCGGCGAGACGGCGCGCGCAGCCGAGCGCACGCACGCTTCTCTGGCCGAGCGCCTCTGGTCGCGCCTGTATCTGGATGAAGGAGTCTTCGTAACAAAGGATGCGACGCGGCAGTTGACGCATGAAGCGCGCTCTGCTTCGACTCTTTCCAGTCTGCTTGCTCTGATGGAAGCGCCGCTGTTGGACGCTACTTATCCAGAGCACCCGCATTTCACAGAGCCTTTGCGCGAAGGCGACGCCGCGCATCTGGTGGGCGATTTCTTCAGCGGCGCTAATCAGGGCGATGCCGAGGCGCAAAAGCTTGCGCGACTTTTCGCTGCGCCGCTCGGGCTTGCGGCCATGCGCGGCAACTCCTACATCCCAGAAGCTGGCGATCAATCGTTGCAGGTCGGCTGGGTGCGCGAAGTGCTTGCTCTGACAGAGAGCGCGCAGGGCGAGACCGTTCCGCTCGAAACTGTTTACGCACGTCTGAAGGAGAGGCCATTCGGATTGCAGCGCGAGGCTCAGTACCTGATTCTGGCCGCGCTCGTTGCGCAGCGCCGCGTAGAGTTAGTCACTTCCACAGGTGACCGCATCACGCGCCGCACGCTTGACCGCGCGCTTCGCTGGGATCAGGTGGCGGGGTTAGCGCGCCCTGCGACCAGCTTGCTGAGCGATGAAGGGCTTACCGTTTGGGCGCGATTGCTGACGGGTCACATTCAACTGCAATTGACAGCCGAAGACGGCGCGCGCGAGACAGTGCGCGCGGAGCTTTCTAACTGGCTGAGCGGCTGGCGCGACGAAAACCTTCTTGAAAAATTCAGCGCGTTGCCCGATGGAGGCTTGACGACGCGCACGTGGTCGCTGGCGGCTGTCGTGCGTAAAAGTTTCAGCGTCGTCGCGGATGCGCTCGAAGCGGAGCGCGCCGGTACTATCTCGCTTGAAGAGGCTTTGCAGCGTGTGGCCGATGCTTTCGGAGATTCCGAGGAGCAGTTTGCGCGCGCCACAGAGCAGTTGGCCCAACTGCGTAGTTATACGGAAGAACTGGATGCGCGCGAGCGTGCGCTGGATTATATTGCGTTCGCCGAAACGACTTCCGTTGACGAGATAGAGCGTGCGCGGCGCGAGATACTTTCAATTGCAGAGGACGTACACAGTTTTCTAGATCAGGAGGCGGTCAACCGGTTCACACTACTGTGGCAGGCTTTTCACGAGCGCTACATAGAGCATTACACGACGCATCACGACGAAGCCGTTGGCCCAATGGTGAAGCGCGCTGATGTGGACGAGCTTCTGCGCGGCGAAGATTTTCGGGAGTTCGAAGCGCTCTCGCAGCTATCGCTGCTGAACCAGCAATACTGGGACGAGGCTCTAGCGTTGATAGAGCGCGCGCGCAGCTCGCAATGCAAGCTGCCCGTCAGAGAAATTCTGGACACAGAGCCGTCTTGCCCATGCGGCTTTCGATTGGCACATGCTGGCGAATTCAGCCGCGTGCGCGAGGAGTTGGAAGAACTCTGTGCGCGCGGGCACGCTTCATATCGTCGCGCTCTCTCGTACCTGAGCCGCAATCTGGCAATCTCGCTCGATGCTATTGCCAGGAACGAGACGGACGAAACGGCCAAGCAGAACGCGCGAAAGCTTTCGGTGGCTTTTGCCGGAAGCAATGTGCCGGAGCATTTCACCCTTGAAGATGTACGGCTGATTGAGCGTGCTGTGGCGAGAATGACTGCGCCGCCGCTGGTGCGCGTGCGCGTGCCTGCGGGCGATTATGGTATGTTGACGCGCGAAGAGTTGCGCGCACGCCTTGACCAGTGGACGGAGGAGTTGCCGGACGAACCGGCGCTGATAGAAGTCGTCGCCGAAGATGAGAAGAGTGGCACGTAAAGCTGTAAGGGTAAATAGGGAAGAGGGGAAGAGGGGAAAGGGGCGCGTCAAGAACCCTGTTCCCCCTTTTTCGCGTCCGCGCCCCTTTGCTGAAAGACGAGAGCCTACCGTCTCCATCATCGGAGCAGGAAGATTGGGAACGGCGCTGGGCTTCGCGCTCGCGTCGTGTGGGTATTCGATTGAGGCAGTCGTCGCGCAGCACCTCAAACACGCGCGCAGGTCTGCACGATTGATTGGCCCGGACATTCGCGCGCTCACTTCCAAACAACTAGACTTACTTCCCGCAAGCGATATTCTTTTCATCACGACGCCCGATGACGCGATAGAATCTCTGGCGGAACATCTCGCCGCGTCTCTGCCGAAACCGGGTAAGCGTGTTCGCACGGCTCTGCACGCGAGCGGCGCATTGCCTTCAAGTATCTTGCGCCCTTTGCGTGAAGTCGGATTCCGAACCGGCTCGATGCACCCGCTGGTCGCTGTAAGCAGCGCGGCTTCGGGCGCAGAGAGTTTGCGCGGCGCGTTCTTCTGTCTTGAAGGCGAGCGCGAGGCTGTGCGCGTGGCGCGCCGTGTTGTCGGGGATTTAGGCGCAAAAAGTTTTTCTATCGCCGCGCGCGACAAAGCGCTTTATCATGCTGCCGCCGTCGTGGCTTCAGGCCACACGGTCGCGCTCTTCGACATTTCGACGGAGATGCTCAAAGCGTGCGGGTTGAGTGGAAGAGAGGCGCGCAGCGTGCTCATGCCGCTGTTGCGAAGCACGCTCGAAAATCTTGCGACGCGCACGCCCGCGCGAGCGCTCACGGGAACATTCGCTCGCGCAGACGCCGCAACGGTTCGCAAACATCTGGCGGCGCTTCAATCTCTGCGCTCGCGCGACCCGCTTGCGGCCTACGTGCTGCTCGGTCAGCGTTCTCTTCAACTGGCGAAAGAGAGCGGCGCGGACATAGAACCTTTGGAAGAGATTATGAACTTGCTGGAAGCAATCAAGAGGTAAAGAAGCGTGGGCAAACCCACCTTCCTGACCTGTGAGACATTCATAGTCGAGTTGTTTGTTTGAACCGCTCAAGCCTATTAACCTCGCAGTCAGGAAGGTAGGCTTGCCCACGCTCTTTCCGGTCTCTACTTTAGCTGCTTGCGCGTTGCGCGACTTTGGCGTTAGAGTTCAGACCATCACGCCCCCTAAAATTTCTGTCGAAGGATTTCGATAAACCAAAGATGCAGAACACACCAAGTGCCAGTTACAGCCTGACTTTGCGCGTGAAGCTGTCTACACGCCCCGGAATGCTGGGCGAAGTTACGACCGTTATAGGTCATGCGGGCGGCGACATCGGCGCAATAGATATTGTTAGCGTAGGCGCGGATCACATCGTGCGCGACATAACTGTGCAGGCCGGTTCGGTCGAACACGAAGATCAAATCGTCAGCGCCGTCAGCGACATTGACGGCGTGGATGTCATAAACGTCTCGGACAGAGTTTTTCTGATGCACATAGGCGGCAAGATAGAGGTCGTCTCGAAGATGCCTCTAAAGACTCGCGCAGACCTTTCGATGGCATACACGCCCGGCGTGGCTCGCGTCTGCGAGGCCATACACAAAGACCCTGAAAAAGCTTTCACGCTGACGATTAAGAAGAACACCGTCGCGGTCGTTACAGACGGAACGGCTGTTCTGGGACTTGGCGACATAGGCCCGGCTGCGGCCATGCCAGTGATGGAAGGCAAGGCTATGCTCTTCAAAGAGTTTGCTGGCGTTGATGCTTTTCCGATCTGTCTGAGCACGAAAGACCCGGACGAGATTGTTCGCACTGTGAAGATGATTTCTACAGCGTTTGGCGGAATCAATCTGGAAGACATCTCAGCGCCCAGATGTTTCGAGATTGAAGAGCGATTGAAAGAAGAGTTGGACATCCCTGTCTTTCACGACGACCAGCACGGCACGGCAGTGGTAGTCCTGGCCGCGCTCATCAACGCCTTGAAGATCGTAGGCAAGGAGATGGACAAGGTTAAGGTTGTGGTCAATGGAGTGGGCGCGGCGGGCGTAGCCTGCACGAAGATAATCATGGCGGCGGGTGTGCAGAACGTCGTAGGGTGCGACCAAAAGGGCGCGTTATACAGTGGCCGCACGGAGCACATGAACTGGATAAAGGACTGGTACGCGCGAAACACCAATCCCAATAATGAGAAGGGAAGTATTCACGATGTGATTCAGGGCGCGGATGTGTTTATGGGATTGAGTGTGCCGGGCGTAATAAATGTTGAAGATATAAAGAAGATGGCAGACAAGCCTATTGTCTTTGCAATGGCGAATCCGATTCCTGAGATAATGCCGGAAGAGGCTGCGCCTTACGTTGCGGTGATGGCTACGGGACGCTCCGACTATGCCAACCAGATTAACAACGTGCTCTGTTTTCCGGGCATCTTTCGCGGCGCGTTGGCCTGCCGCGCTTCGCGCATCAACGAGGAGATGAAGGTTGCTGCGGCGCACGCCATAGCCGGAATCATCACGGAGAGCGAGCTTCATCCCGAATACATAGTCCCTTCTGTCTTCGACAAGCGGGTTGCTGAGGCCGTTGCGCACGCAGTAGAAGAGGCTGCGTATCAAACGGGCGTGGCGCGCCGCGAGCGAGTTGATATGGAAGGAACGATGTAGAGCAGGGGAAAGATTAAAGACTTATGAGCGAGGAAAGAACCGAAAAGATTTGCGCGCACGGCGTCTGCAACTGCGTGGCTACGGAAGGCAGCGATTATTGCAGCCCTTACTGCTCTCAGGTTGGCGAGCGCACGAACAACGTAGTGGAGCATGACGAAAACCAGGTAATCGTCTGCGACTGCGGCCACCCGACTTGTGTTGGCTAGGCAAGATTTATTGCTGGCATCATTAGAATCGGAAGGGTAGAATCAAGGCAGGGATTGAATTAACGAGACAAATATATGGCTGAGAAATCTGACATCTTGAGAGGCGACATGCAGGAGCAAGTGCCCGCAGCTAATCGTCCAACGCTCGAAGAGGTTCTCAGCGCACTTCGCCGGTTGCGAGAGATTGGCGAAAAACTACCTCCTGTTGATGCTGCCGCCGTCATACGTGAGAGCCGAGACTTAGCAGGACAGGGTTCTCGCTGATGGTCGTCATTGATGCCAATATGCTTGTCGCTCTGGTGAGCGGCGACACACGCGGTAATCAAGTCCTCCAAAGTTTTACAGACTGGCTCAACCACAACGTAGAAATCTACGCACCCGCTCTGGCTAAGTATGAATTTGCCAACGCCCTCACACGTCTTATTGTAGGCGGCCTGTTCCCGATTGATAAAGTTGAAGATGCCTGGAATAACGTTTCTCTTATTCCTGTGGAGTATAGAGAGATGGCGAATGCTAAGCGCGTTGTAGAGATCGCGCTTGCACTGAACAGGCAGAACGCCTATGACGCATCTTACATCGCGCTGGCCGAGTCACTAGGTGCTGAGTTGTGGACTTTAGACGGGCCGCTCTATCGTAGCGCTCTAGGGCTTGGCTTTGTAGTCAACTTGATTTCGTGAATTCTTAGATGACAATCACATCTTTGGGGTGTGGGCCATAATTGTCAATTCCAAAAGTTCCAGCAACTACAACCTCAGAGTTCAGCCCTTTTTACAAAAGTGGTCGCAACTTTTCACACCACCTCACGCTACCAGTTCCCATTTTTACAACAGTTCCCGCAACCAGTTCCGAGGTCTTAAATAAGCTGCACTATGCCATAAATAATGGCATCAACGTTGGTCATACTTTAGTTAGCAGTTCGCTTTGTATTGAAATCAAATTAATTAACGGCGAGGGACTTTCGCTTACTCAAAGCGTACCTGTTCTGCTCATCAGAGCATGACTTTCGCACGGTTTGACTTTGCGAAATAGCATAGAGTATCGTACTGACAGTTTGCTTGATAGTACCAGCGCACTTCCCCCACGTTAAGTGCCTGGCTGTAGGGTAGCAGATTAACAAGGAGAGTCATTCTTACCTGCGTTCTGCTCATAGGTTACTGTAATGCTCACGCACCTACAAATCCTATAACGCTTTATGGCAACTAAGAGGATCGTTGGCGCAGGCGGCCTCTTCTTCACGTTAGCATCCAAGGCTAACTTGAAAGGAAAAACTCACAATGAAAAGATTTATAACTTTTCTCTTCGCGCTGGTTTTGTGTCTCGGAGTGACTCAAATGGTCTGTGCTCAGAGGATTTCGCAGCAGCATCCTAATATATGTAATGACTGTGATCCTCCACCCGACCCTTGCGGTTCCAATCCAATTGACGATCCGACTTTCTTCGTGCAGCAGCAGTACAGGGATTTCCTCTATCGCAATCCGACCGGGGCCGAGTTAGCGAACGACGTAGCCCCGCTCAACTCTTGCCTCCTACGTGGCGACCTCGCCTGTTACAACACAGAGCGTGTGCATATGTCGCGCACGATGTGGGACAAGTCGGAATTCCGGCAGCAATCGCGTACCTTCGGGCTTCCGCTCACGGGTGACTTTACCTACGAGCTATACAACGATGACGACTATGTAGAGCTTGAGTACAACATCTACCTGCAACGCGCTTCGAGCGCGCCGCCGGACGACTACCGCCGCCTGGGCTACTTCTTCTGGCTCGGCAACCTGAACAGTTGCGTCAGCAACAGCACCTCTTTCTACGAGTGTCCAGGATGTAGTACGCAATGCTACTACGACAGCATCAACGCCTTCCTGTCGTCCACCGAATACCGCTCAAGGTTCGGCTGTCCGTAAAGAGCATTGTCACTTAGGCCAACTCTCACGTAATCCAGCAAAGAGTAGCTGGATATTTCAAAACCTCAGTTGCCGGATACACACAGGTATCCGGCAACTGAGGTTAGCAAATACGGTTATCCATCCGAGGCTGTCATGACAGCCACTTACATGATAACGTATATTTTTTGTAGAGTTGCATTATCTTCTAGGCAGTTGCGTGAACTGTTGTAGTTTACAATAATCATCTGGGCGATGGGATTACCTTCAGCCGCCGGTAACGTCCTATCTCGCTTCCTTCATCTATATCGCGTACGAAAACGATTAACTGCCGCCCGCGACGTATCACGTACAAATCTTCGCCCGCGCCAGCCCACCAGCCCTGGCAAGCGGCAATGGCAGTGGCAGGCACGCCATGCGAGCGGTAATCCCCCGGCGGGACGACATTGAATTGCGCCACAACGTTGCGCTGAATAAGCACACGCCTTCCCCCGACGACTAAGAACACATTGGTTCTGGGATTGCCGTTGCGGTCTTCGTGAGTATCGAACGCCCATGTGGCTTCTGCCGCGCCGGAGCTTGTTTGTACGGTAGAGCCAAACGCCTGGACACCGTATGCCGCCGTGAGCGCTGAGAGTAGAATTATAGATAGGAAACGTCGCATAACTTATATTAGATTGCAGTTAGAAAAGAGGTGATTGACTATACACGAAGCTACACGAAACTACGTTGGTAGAGCAAACATGCTGTAATCGGCTTTAAGCAGCAAATTCATAAACTGGCGTCTCGATGAATTTCTTAGGCTTCTCCCCTTCCCAGATCATCTGCTGTAGCCGCTCGACGGTTTCCGGGGAAAAGAATTGCTCGCCGGTTTCTACACATACCCTTGCAGGCACATTCTCGACGATAATAAATTTGCCATCTTTTTCGAGCGTATATCTGACTTTGCGCTCCACCAGAGTCTCTTTCCATGTATCACTGTTCATTTCGCCTGCTGCAATTTTCTCACGAATCCCACCAATCATCTATCTGAGAATATACTGTTTTGCGGCTCTTGACACGCGGCCTCGTGACTAATGAAGCAGGCTAACAATCTGCTTCTGTCTTTAATACATAATGCGTGTTGGCAGAGGGGATGTAACTTAACGAGATATTCAAGCGGGCACTGTTCTGCTACGTGTGAGTTAGCTTAGTCTTTTTCAAATTCTATAAGCGCTGCTGTTCGCGCATGCCACTCTGAAACGTATTCATAATCAAGGAATTTAACTTCAGAGCGAATAGGGACGAAAGCGGCGCGAGCAATTTTATCCTCAAACTCTCTTCTTCGTGCCTTGTCTGCAACGATATGAAACTTGATGCGAAAATCCTGGAAATCTAAGAATTTCAGTAAAGAATTTTGTATGTCTGTTGAGTGTTCGACCTCGAAGAACGAATGAGGCAAATTCCTTTTTCCGAACCACGTTACATCTACAGTCCGTGCCCTTCTTAAAAGATCCTCGTAAGTGAAGCTATAAAATTGTCCGAGCGTCGAGATGTCGCAAAGCCTGTGCGAGAGAAAATGTTTGTTCTTGTCTTGATTCGGAACGAAAGTTTTGAAGTTGTTGAGATTGCCGATCTGGACGATTAAGCCCTGGTAGTAGCTGTGGTTGAATTCCGCCTCTTTCGTCCGCGTTGATTTCTCCGCCAGCGCAAGTTTTTCTAGCACCTCTTCGCGCTGCACTGTGAGCGCCCACAAACCCGGTCTGATTTTGAAGAAGAGATCGGTGTGCTGCTGAACAATGCGGCGGATACTAGCAAACGGCGTCTTCGTGCCCCAATTACATCCCGGAATTTTCAAGGCAGCTTGATACAGATAACCAAGCGTAGCAAAGCCGCCATTTTGTCGCATCGCTTCGACAACCGCTTCATGCTGTTTCATTGTCGCTCTGCCCACGCATATAAAAGTCCGCGCTTCAGGTCAGAGTATACAACTAAGCAGCGAATTCTTTCTGCCCTTTTATTCCGGTGAGAAGCTGGCGGCGCAAAGCCCATTCGAGCATTCCGTCTTTGGCGAGTCTGACATTGACCAAGTAAGTTATCGTTCCAAAAGCGTCTCGCAAAGCATTTTTTGATTTCCGCCAGCCAAGCCCGTCCGTAACCCAGATGAATCCTATGCCCGCATTGGCTAGAGTCTTATGTCGCGTTGTATAGTCGCGTGCAATGGCCTTTAGTTTAGAGCCTCCGCCGCCGTAATGGTTGACTTCCATTACAACAAAGCGTTGAGGATCGTCTTTAACCCAGAATGCCCAATCCCAACGCTCGCTGCGAAAGGCTTCTGGAAGAATGCAACCTTGTGAGGCTAAGAAATCAAAAGTTGCCTCTTCTTTCGACTGCAAAAAAGGAAACTTCTTGAGCGAGTCTTCGATGAAAGGGCGAATAGCTTTCACGCCGCACTCACCGCCCCGATTCTTACGCCCGTTAGTGTCCATGCCGACTTCAACTCCAGTGACATAATCAGGAACGGATTCAATTCGTTCGAGCAGCGTGAGTATTCGTGAGTCACAGAGAAAGCGCACATAATATTCTATCTCTTCTTCTGTTAGTCGCTTGGGATGTTTCGGAAAACTATAAGTCAGAACTTGCGAATCGCTCTCTTCATCAATCAACTGAACAGAATTTCGACAGGCCATCAAGAGCGGCAGCGCTGTAATTACTTTTGGATAGTCGGTCAATACTCGCCGCGCCATCTTCAGTTTATCCGGCGCGGTACACAGTGAACTAAGTAAGTGTAACTCCGGGCGGTAATCCTCAATCCTCTTAAAAATCTTATCCCAATCAACATAGTAATCAGCGTCAAAATAATTTTGTAGCGTGCCGATAAACTTATCGAAAGCAGCATCAGCCGAAAAAATTCCATATCGAAGTTTGTAGAAGGAGTGGTCAGCCTACTTTAACCCCCCCCCCCCCAACAGTTAGAGACTCATTGAATGCGAGGCTCTTCTGCTTGTTCTGAAACACAACTTCATCTTCAATGCGTTTGGCCGCGACTTTGATAAATGATTCATCCATCTCGAACCCGACGAAACGACGATTGATACGCACGCAAGCAACTCCGGTTGTGCCGCTGCCGCAGAATGGGTCAAGCACGATGTCATGCAGGTTTGTTGAGGCGCGTATGATGCGGTCAAGGAGCGCTTCGGGTTTTTGCGTGGGGTGCTTGCCGTAACGCTTCTCGCGCGGCGCGGGCGGCTTGATGTGCCAGAGCGATTGCATCTGCTTGTTGCGATTCTCGCGCTTCATCTCTTCGTAGTTGAACGTGTGGCGAGCCTTCGCGCTCTTTCGCGCCCACAAGATTGTTTCGGTCGCGTGCGTGAAATAGCGGCACGAAAGATTCGGCGGCGGGTTGACCTTGTACCACGCTATGTCGTTCAGAACCTTGTAGCCCAGAGTCTGAAGCGCAAAGCCTACGCTGTAGATGTTGTGCGATGTACCCGTCACCCAGATTGAGCCGTTTGGCTTCAACAGTCGCTGGCATTCTTTCAGCCATTCCAGATTGAAAGCATGGACGGCTTCAAACGTAGTCGCCTTGTCCCAGATGCCTTTGTTGACGCTGACCATACGCCCGGCCTGACAGGTGATGCCGTCGTTCGATAGAAAGTAGGGCGGGTCTGCGAATATGAGGTCGAACATCTCGCCTCTGGCCTGCTTCATCAACTCAAGAGCGTCGCCGCGATACAGACGAATGGCGTGCTTCTCGTCAACGAACACAGGACTTGGAGCGTCGTGAGGCATCCCCGCTTCCCAAAGAAAATCTTCGCGCAAAGACGAACCCGCTGGCTGGCTTAAAGACATGAACCTCTCTGGCAATCCTGAACCTCTTACAGAAAGCAGCTTGATCTAAGATCGAATCGGCGCGAAGGTCAAGGGCGGAATGGGAGTGAAGTGATCTTGAATCAATAGGTTAGGAGGATTAAAACAGAGTCAGTACCGCCTGCGGTACTGACTGCGCTCTGCCGGGCAGCAGCAGTTGTGATAGGTGCTCTTGGTAGGAGTTGGGAACGAGAGTAAACTAGCGCCCCGGTTCTTATAAAAATTTATTGGAGGATTTCGGAATGGCTGACGAACAAGAGAAGAACAAGTGTAAGAATGCTGCGTGCAGTTGCGTGTGTCCTGACGGGCAGAAGTATTGCAGCGCTTCGTGCGAGGGAAGTGGGCAGACGATTGAGCTTGATTGCGATTGCTCGCACCCGGATTGCCAGGGGAACTTCTAAACTGCGGCGCGCAACTGTTGGGCTATCAGCGGAACTACGCGGCGCGGGACTGCTATGGCCTCTTTGATGTGGCGCGAGTTTGTGAAATGGCCTGAGACGTATATGCCCGGAACGTTGGTCTCGAAAGTCTCCGGGTCGTAAGCGGGAATTTCACTGAGACCGGCGCGGACTGTCTCGACGCCGAGTTTTTTGAGCAAACTCAAGTCTGCGTCGCTGCCTATGAGGACGAAGACGGCATCGTTGGGAATTGTCGCGCCCGCGCCGTCTTCGGTCTTCAATCTGACGGAATCTTCCGTAATCTCTTCTACCTCTTTGAAGAGAATCACGCGCAAGCGCCCCTGCTCAATCTGACGCTGTAGCGGCTCGCGCACCCAGTGTTTGATTGCGCCCTGTTTGGGGTCGCGGTTCTCCCAATCCGAGCGCCAGATTGCAAACGAAGTACGCGCGCCTCCTTCGGAGAGAAAGAGCGCGGCTTCGGCTGCGGAGTTTCCGCCGCCTATGACGAGCGCGTCTTTTCGGACGTAAGGATACGGCTCTATGAAACGGTGCTGAACTTTCGGAAGATTCTCGCCGGGAACGTTCAAGCGGCGCGGGCGCGACATAGCCCCTATGGCGAAGAGAATTCGCGCGGCGCGATAAGAGGCGCGATTCGTTTGAACTAAAAACTCGCCCGACCCTGTTCGCTCAAGCCCTGTCACTTCCTCTTCAGTCTGAATACGCAAATTATTTTCGAGCACGAAGCGAACGTAATGCGACAGCAACTCTTCGCGCGTGGGCTTTTCACGGCAGGGTTGCAGAGCGCCCTCGCGCATCTCCAACTCGTTCGTCGTAGAGAAGACCGTCAAACCAACCGGATAATGATAGATAGTGTCCGCGATGAGACCTTTTTCGACGACCAGATAGTTCAAGCCCTCGCGCGCCGCAACATCGGCAGCGGAAATCCCAGCAGGCCCTGCGCCGATAATCAAAAGGTCTAACTGCTCGTTCATAAAAAAGTCTGGAGCCTGGAGTCCGAGGTCAAAAACAGTCTTTTGCTTTTGATTCCAGACTCTTTTTAAAATATCAACTTGCCGCGCGCGACCAGAACCGATGAGCCGGCGACGCGGACTTGCTCAACGTTTCCGCGTGTGCCTGTCACTTCAAGATGAATCCGGCTTGGCCTATTCATAAAATCGCCCTGCTCTATGACGAAACGATAGACGCCATATTCCGGGTCAATCGAGAGCGCGCCGTGATGCACAAGGTAGCCGCCGAGCGGCCCCGCTGCGCTGCCCGTCGCGGGGTCTTCCATCATCCCGAGGTCTGGAACGAAGAAACGCGCGTGCGCAGCATTGTCTTCTTTCGTCTCGAACGTGAAAGCGTAGCAGCCCGTCGCGCTGGCAGAGCGGTAGGCTTCGACCAGTCCCGCTGCATCCACGCTGCAACGCCCCAGAGCTTCGAGCGAGCGCACGGGCACAATCAGCATACTGTTGCCCGTCGAAATCGCCTGAACCGGCAGGCGCTCGTTCAGATCGTCAACGGAAAGACCAATCGCGCGAGCTATGCGCCCGCGAGCATCCTTGTCTGCAACCTCTTTGACGATTTCAAACTGCCCTTGCGTCATCACCACGCGCACAGGCTCATTGTTTTGAAACTCTATCTCGACGGGAAGCACGCCAATGCCCAGTTCGTGCTCAATGCGAACAAGGCCGCTGCCGCCTTCCGGCAAGGAGACTATGCCTTCCAGCGCGAGCGCGTACCATGTGCCCACGACAGGGTGACCCGCAAAGGGAAGCTCGCGCGCAGGCGTAAATATACGCAGACGACGCAAAGCTCTCTCTTCATTTGAAGGAAGCACGAAGACGGTTTCCGACAGATTCATCTCGCGCGCTATCTGCTGCATCTCGTCGTCCGTTATCCCTTCGGCCTCAGGGAAGACTGCCAGAGGGTTGCCGCCGAAAGCGTGATCCGTGAACACGTCCAACTGTAGAAAACGGTATTTGGGCACTGGCTTCGTCTCCGTTTCGCGAAAAGAAATTTTCGCCATCATCAGGCGGGAAAGCTCAATCAGTCAAGTTTGTGAAGCCGATTATAGCGGGCAGGCTTGGTATTGAGATTGAAGAACTGGTATTTCAACACGGAGATGGGCGCGTAGGATTCAAGGATTTCAAATCTGAGGATCTGAAATCTTTCTCTGTAATCTATCTGTCTTCATCGGTGTCTCTACAGTAAATCGTCCTCTTGAATCTTTAAGCTAACAGAATCTAGCCAGTAGCTTGCCTGAGAAAAAGGTGAAGAGAATCGAGATGCAGGCGGCCCCGAGCGCGCCGACAAGCATGCTCGCAGGAAGCAACCAGTTGAACGCGCGACCTATGAAGCCGAGACTGTTCAGACTAGCGCCCAGCAATCCTAATAGACCGCCGAGCATGAGGAGCGCGCCGATGAGCGTGGCCCAATCGCGCTCGGAGAAAAGTAGAATGAGCGCAAGCAGGATTAAGGTGATGAAGAGGCATATCCACTTGGCGAGCGACACATGGCGTATGCTGAGCGCGAGCGAGTTATCGGCGATGCCGGGGGCGAGTCCCACGGCCTTTAGAATGCGAGCGTCCTCTATGAAATCGAAGGCGGCTGCAAGCAAAGAGAAGAGAATCGCCGCCCACCCTATCCATTTTGCCCAAGAGAAATGTACCTGCGAGAGCAGCAGGCTGAGCGCGACGAAGAAGAGCGTGTAGCCGAAGATGTAGACGAAATCCTTATGCACGCTCTCGCTCATCCTGCGGCGTTCGTCACTTCCCAAAGCGCCTAGAATCGTATCAATGCCCGCGCCCGTTCTGACCAACTCCATCGCCAGAACGGGGCTATGGTATTGGTCCGGCAGTCCTTCCCTCTTCTCCTGGCCCATCCATAACGACAGGCCGAGAAAGAGAAAGGCCAGACAGCCGACGAAGATGATCTCGCGTGATGTGACAAGGCAGTCCATTGCAATCAATCACTCTCCATCTGGTCTTCAGGCTGAACGATCTTTTTCTGTCCATCTATCTCATTATTGCTGCCTGGCGGTGCCGGGATTGCCGCATGATGCGCGGGTGGTCTCAAATGATTCAGCAACTCGCGCAGCCATTCGGGCGACTTCTCCAGCTTGTCCGCTATGCTGCCCAGATGAGCAGGAATGTTCTTCACATCCTGAACAACTCTGGCGACTCCGGTGAGGCGGTCCAGAACCTTTTGCTCGTATTCCGTCATGGAACTCTTCCGCAACTTCTCTTTGAGACTCTTTGTGAAATCCTCGAACGCAAATTCGCCGGTGGCTGGTTTGAAAAACTCGTTGACATTAGCGATTGAGCAACTCTTCAGGAAGATTTGATCCAGTATATGCGAGCCAAGCATACGGTAGCTCTCAAATTGGGCCTCGCTGAAGAACTGGTCAGCGATGGACTCCTGCGGAAAGTCTCCGCTCTCCTGATAATAGTTGCGCACATCGCGCGGCTCGTCGCCGATGAGCGAAGGCTTCAGATAGATTAGATAGCCGTCATCTCTCTCAGGATCAAGACCCTCATCAACGCATGAATATCTGATTCTGCCGATGGCAAAGTAAGTGCCGCCTTTGCTCTCTTCGGTGGCCGGGCTGTAGATGTAGAATTTATCGAACTCGACCGAAACGCCGAAGTCCACACGAATCTGGCGAATCGCCATCGCCAGTGAGTCGAACGAATATTTGGTGTCGGTGCTTGCGTCGCTGACGACGATATAGCGGCAGCGGCGCATCACCATCTCATAAAGTCCGAGGTTCTCGAAGTGGCCGCCGTCTGAAAGATAGACATAGGGGCTTTTATCGTTCGTCATGCCAAGCGCTTCGGCGACAATCGGCCTGACGGAATACCTTGGCGATTCCAGAGCGAAAGTTCGGCCAAGAAGCTTGCCGGGCGTATCGCCCGCAGGGCCAGGATTACCGAGCCAGAAACCGAGCCGCACGTTGAAGAGCGTCATGATGAAGCGCACGATTGACGACGACATCATGTAGCCCATATTCGGGCTTGCTGCCGCGCCGGATATGGCGACCGCCGTGCCGAGCGTGATTCCTCCGGCGTAATCGTCCGAACTGCGATAGCCTAGCCAGTAACTGCCCGCATGAAGCGGCGAGATGGAGAACGACTCCGCTTTGCGATCCTGCCATGCGAGCTTATCGCCTCCGACGAGGTTGAGCGCGCAGTTGATGACGTGCAGAAGTTTTCTTTGACGAATCTCCCTGGCCGCCTGCTGCTTCCGCTCTTCGGGCTTCACCAGTTGGTTCGGCGCGCTCGTCTCATCGTCGTCCGATCTCAGAGACGGCTTCAATTTAGCCATCTCTATGTCGTCCTCTGGATCAAAACCTGTGAACTCGTTCGGATGACGGTCGTGCGTCGGATCAGAGTCGTCTTCATGCGAAGCTCCCAGATAAGCGCGCATGATGCGGTTGCGCCAGTAGTAGTGAAGCGAAAACTTGTTCGTGTTAATACATAACCCTGCAATCCAGCCTATAAATCCGATGATCGCGGCTGCGATTGCCATAAACTCTGCCGTTGAGCCGTAAAGAATCATTCGATGCTGGCTCGGATCAGTCACAGGCATGAAGGGTGTAGTGCTAGTCGGGCTAACTAACTGGATAACAACTGCGAGCCACTGCCCCAGCGATCTGCCCTGGACGCCAATTGACAATCCATCTGAATTAAATAACCAGCCGATGAAAATAGAGAGGCCGTAGAGCAGCCAGTCAGTGATGAGAGCTAGCAGAATCAAGATGGAGACCAGAAAGAGCAGCGACGCGATGTTCGTCGCCATTACCAGTATCTTCGAGGTCAGGCTCGGTTTTCTTCTCCCAGACTCGTTGGCGGGCGTCTTCTCGCTAAAGCCGCCGAGGAGCGAGAGCGCGCCGCTGACGATTGCTATCAAGCCAACGGCCATTTCCTTATATCCGGGCCACTCAAAACTGCTGACCGATTTGTAAAGTTTCCCTCCGACATCCAGAAAGAGTGTCGGGCCGAAGAAGACAATCAGGCACAGTGTGATCCAGCCGACGCCGAAGATCATGAGGTATGCGCCGGAGCGCGCCCACCACTCTTGATCCGAGTCGTCCGTTAAGCCGCTGGTCAATCCGGCGAGCAGCGTACCTCCGATCATGAGCAGCCCCAGCAACGAAGGAACCGCCAAAGTCGCATAGAGTCGCCCTCCCTGACCCTGTAGATTACCTATAAGCTGTGAAACTGTAATCGCTAATTTCCAGGTGACGGGGCCTATTATGAACCCTGCGATGACGATGAAAATTGTACCCCACCCCGCGCCGCGAAGCGCGTTTGAAAGCTTGCCGCTCGCCTTGTACTCTTTCCATGGAAGAAAGATGAGGCAGAAAATCCACGCGATCAAAAGAACCCCGATGGAGAACTTGATAAATGGCCCTGAATCAATCTTACGCGCGTAGTCAGAAGGTATGCGCGACCAGTAGGTCGAGAGCGCCATGGCGGAGATGATCAGAGGCGCGAGACACAGAGCTAGGAATCTTCGCGGGCTGTCATTGCGATTCGCCGTGCTCGGCAGATTGACGCCTATATAACTGAGAGCCATCACGTTGCCGACAAAACCTATGATGAGACTAAAATGATCTTTAAAGAAAGTCAGTATAGGGCCTGCATTCGCAATCTCAATGATATGTCCCCTGAGCATCAGCGCTAACCAGATACGCGGCAGCATCAGCACGGTCATGATTACGGGCAGAAAGACCAGCCAGTTGAGCAAGAGATTCCGTAGATAGACGGCCACCAGCGTCCACGTATCCGCATTAAGCAGACCTTTCTGTGGACTCAGATAGTTGCTGTAAGTACGCAGCGCGTAGATGGGCTTAGGGTCTGGCTCAAGCGATGAGGGCGGACGCTCGCGCAGCTTTTCAAGCACCTCCTGAACCCCTTTGCGTTTAATCCATGCCGAAAGCCACCCGCCTATGAAGCCTCCGCCCGAGACGGTCGAGAGATAATCGAACTCGCCCAACATATGGTAGCGCGCCAGTCCCTGCAAGATGCCCAGATTGAAAGTCGCGCTACGTATGCCGCCGCCCGAAAGACAGAGCGCTGAGCGCTTGAGCGAATGAATCAGCCTGTAAAGAGCGGGCAACAGTTTTTCGTTCAATTCCAGATGGCGTTGCCATTCCATCGCGCTGTCCTTCAGGCTCTCCTCATACTTCTCCCGATAATCATCTGGATGCCGTTTCTCCATCTCTTTTAGCTCTTCATCCTTCTGCGCCTCCTCAAGCTCTTTTTTGGCCGCAACATAGATTTTGATACGCTCGTCATCGCTATCCTCTAAGCTTCCGTACTCCTGTTCAAGTTCCGCTTCCAACACCTGGTACAAAGCCAGAGGGGCTTCGATTCTTCTGTCTGTCATGATTTACTCCTTGATGAGTTGAGCCGCTATAAGTTGCCATTCTACAGTCGAGCGCATCGTATCTGTTTCAAGAGCGCCGCGAGCTTAAGAGGTCAACGAGATGGATGATGCAGTCAATGTCTATTTCTTCAAAACTCTATCAACGAAGACTTTCGGCGCGAGCGCGTCTTACGGGGGCACGAAGCGCACACTGTGACGATTTACCACGAAAAGCTAAAAGCAAGGTTAGATGAAGAGCAATCGCTTGCCGTTCGAGTCGAGAGTTAACGGAGCGATTGCCGCATGATACTTGAATATTTTCGTAGGCGCGAGAGCGAGCCTCTAATGCTCTAACTTCGTCAACGCGAAAATATGAAGCCTTAGTTAAGAGCGCCTTGCCCTTCGCGTTTCTAATGGCACTCAGGCGGTTTGCCTGTCACTTGCTGCACGGAATCAAAGAACTGCTCGATGGTGAGTGGCGCGACGGTTATCTTCTCGCAAATCTTATCAACCATGTGAGACCCCAACTCACGATAGCTCTCAAATTGCGACTCGCTGTACATCTGATCGGCGGTGGATTCGTGCGGGAACGCTGGATGCGATTGAGCGTAGTTGTAAACGTCAATGGACTCGCTTCCGCTCAGCGCCGTTTTGATATATATGAGATAGCCATCCTCCACGCCGGGAGATGCGTCCACGCACGTGTAACAGATTCTGGCAACGGCGCAATACTTATGATCAGGAAGTTTATCGGGGCGCTTCTCTTCGCCTCGGCCACCGTCGTCTTCGGGCAGAATCAGATAGCTCTCAAACTTGATAGGGACGCCCAGATCAACTCGTATCTTGCCGACGGCATTCCCAAGCCCTTCGTAGCTGTACTCCGGGTCAGCGCTCCCATCACTGACAACTATGAAATGGCAGCGCCGCAAGACCATCTCGTAAAGTCCGAAGTTTTCGAAATGGCCGCCATCTGAAAGATAGACGTAAGGATGCTCGTCATCCGTTAGACCGAAAGTCTCCGCGAGGATGGGACGTGCCGCGAGCCTTGGCCCGGCAGTGTCATAGGTGCTCCTGCCCCACTTACCGTTCCCGGCAATGCCGGGATTGCCCAGCCACCATCCCAACCGGACGTTGAAGAGAGCTAGAAGAAATGTCACGAAGGTAGAAGAGTAATAGCCCATGTTTGGACTTGCAGCAGCACCAGAGATAGCCAGTGCTGTGCCAAGCGTAATGGCCTGATCATTATTATTCAAACCATACACGCGAGAATCCCTGTACCCGACGCAATAGCTCCCAGAGTGCAAAGCTGAAACGGTGAAGGATTCAGCCTGCCTATCCTGCCATGCGAGGTTTTTCCCGCCCACCAGATTCAGCGTTATGTTAACGATGTGCATAGGCTTGCACATCGTGGCGCTGTCGAAGACCTCCGGGTATGCCCACTCGAGCAGCAGGCGATTGAGGCGAAGAGTCTCAACGCACGGAGCTTGTTGGATTAGCTTCCGAATTTCTGCGGGCAAATTCTCCTTTTTCGGAAAGACTTCCCCGTCATAAATGCTTTCCCCTTGAATGATGTAGTTCAGATCGTTAAGCAGAGACTGTATCAGTTCCTCTTGCGAGTGCGGCTTATCCCCCTTAATGAAATGCTGCGTTCCTTCGGAGAGGTGCTCCCAAAGATAGGCCGATACCTTAGCTTCATCTCTGTTATCGTCGGCTAAGATGGCATCCGTCTTAGTTACGCGACCCCCCTTTTTCGATTCATATGCCTGTTTGAGCTTTTCGGCCAGAAGGGTTAAGGCAGATATTTCCGTGCCTCCCTGCTGTATAGTCTTTATGTTTCCATCATGGAAGAGTTGTGTCCTTAGCTGCTGCATCTGTAGATTGTCGTTTTCATCCAGGCCAGTGAACGGGTTCGGCTCGCGCTCCTCTTCGATCCGCGACGCTCCGAGGTAGGCGCGTATCAAGCGGTCACGATATGACGCATGAAGCGAGAACTTATTGATATTTACGAAGCGGCTGGCAAGCAGACCGATAGCTAAGAATGCTGCGGACAAAATGAGCAGCAGAAGCAATGGCGAGTTATAGACAATCGCCAGCAAAAGGTAGGGGTCGGTAAGGTCTGACGTACTACCGACGCCGTTGCCAAGTTCGACGATGAGCCAGCTTGTGCCGAGCGACAGGCAGATAAGTATAAAGACCGCGAAGACGGGCGCGGCTATCATCAGGATGATGTCGCTTGCGCCGGACGATTGCTTGCCCTTGACCGATGTCTTCCCACTGTATCCTAGCAAGAGCGTAAAGATACCTGACAGAGCGCCGAGAGAGGCGGAGGCAATGGCCGTCTTGATTCCGTAGACAAGAAGCATCGGGCCGAAGATAACAATTACGCTAATCAAGCTCCACGCGACACTTGCGATAATGATCCACGCTCCGGCGCGAGCCAACCATTCCCGGTCGGGGTCGCTCGTGAACCTGCTGGACGCTCCGACGAAGACCGTTGCTGCCAAAAGAAAAAGGATAAGGAAAGTAGGAGAAGCGAAGCATACGTAAGATGCGACCCAGAGGGGTGAAGCCGTTGGGTTTGTAAAAATCTTGTCAGCGATCAGCCACGTAAGAAGGCCGCCCAACCCTCCGGCAGAGAGAGCTATGACAATCTCCGAAACGATGCGCCAAAAACTGCGGTCGCGCCTCCAGGGAAAAGAGAAGATTAGTCCTCCCAGATTCAGTATCAAGCCGAAACAGATGAAGACGAACCAGGGTTGCGAGGGAGTTGAAGCATCTATCCCTAATTTTCCGGCGACCCATGTACCGTAAAACAATTTGACTACACTTCTATTGGAAATCAAGTTGCCGAAGTTAGGAAAGGTCACATCTCCAAGGTCTCTGCCCAGCCATGCGTAATAGGTAGTAATTAGCACGGCCAGCAACAACAACGGGGCCATACATAATATTAGAAACCACCCTTGAGTCTTGAGTTTATTCCAAAAGACGCTGCCGGGTCTGGCCTCGTCGCGCAATTTGGAATCGGCCAGACTGGGACGATTCACATAAATGTAGGCAATCGAAATTATTCCTAAGATTACAGCTATCCAGAAAGCACCGCTTCCTCCCGTTGGCGCGTTCGGCGCTAACCATAGGAGAGGATTTTTAAGCCAGACAGGAAGACCGGCGTGAGGCGCTAACCAAAAGCTCCTGAACCAGCCAGCATGAGGGACAAGCTTCACAAGCCGATCTTCCGGCGTTGCTTTGATAGCTACAATGCAGAGCCTTGGAATCATCAGCGCCAGAAGTATGAGCGGGATGAGAACCAGCCAGTTCAAGATAAGATTGCGTAGGAATATCGCCACGAGAGTCCAGGTGTCTGCGGAGAGCAGTCCAACTTTCGGACTCATATAATTGCTGTAAGTGCGCAGGTGAGAGATGGCATCAGGCTCAGGCTCAAGCGGCGAGGGCGGCCTTTCATTCTTCAGCCTCTGCTCAACCTTGTCCAGACCCTTGCGATGAATCCATGCCGAGAGCCAGCTTCCCAGATAGCCGCCGCCGGAGACCGTCGAGAGGAAATCGAACCGCTTGAGCAACCCCTTGCGCGCCAGCCCTTGCAAGATGCCGAGGCCGAACGTTGCGCTGCGTATGCCGCCGCCCGAGAAACAGAGCGCAGAGCGCCTAACCTTGTTCAGGTAAAGCCATGCGTAAAATGCCTTCACCTCCTCCGAGTTGATACGCTTGCGCTTCTCCCTCTTCTCCTCATCCTTCAGGGCATTATCCTTCAGGACATCGTTATAGCTCTTAATCTTCTCCCTTAAAATCTCCTCCGTCTTTTTGTCTGCTGAAGGCGGCGGATAGGCTGGCCCAATTTGCTGATGATTGTATTCATCAATCAGAACTTTAAAGAGTGGAAGAGGAAGGTCTGGGCTAGTAGATTCATCTTCAGAATTAAAGACTGGCATGATGGATTCACCTTTGGAAGTTAAGTGATCGGGAGAGCCGGGCAGCGAGATTCCGGCTCTTTGATGAGCGAAGCACGGAAGACCAGAATAGCAAGGGTGTAAATAACCTCGAAAACTCTGGTGGTCGGCCAGCAAATATCTTTCACCAACCGACCACCGAAACGTGGGCCCGAATGCTTCTAAACAAACTCCTTTTCAAACAAGAATCAAGAGCTTATGTGGAAGCCTGTCTTGAGGGAAAATCATGGGCTAGGATTTAGGGCTGTTCCACTTCCTGTTGCGCCGCTTCCCGTGCCGCTGCCTGAGTTGCCTCCTCCTGAGCTGTCACTCCTATTGCAATCACTAAGGGAGTGAAAACATCTGACGGAAAGGGCTATCCCCGTGAAGAATCTCAGTTGATCCGGCCCACGCCCCGCGTTAAGTTCTACGCCGAACATGGGTCGCATATCAAGGGCGTTTAAGCCGAGGTTAAGCCCTTTGGGGAAGAATCTCAACCTGCCTATAAAACGTTTCCTCGTGTCGTGGCCGGGATACAATCCGGCTAACGCTTCGTAGTTTCCATAGAGCATCTGCGTCTGCATCCATAGTTTGCTCTTTTGGCTACGAGCCTGCGTCGCATCGTCATCGCCAAAGAAGTTGGCGATGAGTCCAAATTCATAATACCGCTTGAGGTCGTCCGACGCGCGCGCCTGACGCGGGTCGAGTAGAAGTCCGCCAGCAGTGGCGATGCTTGATTGGTCAGTACTTAACTCATTCGGATTAATGAAGGTCGAAGCTCCAATACCCAAATAAGGCCCTAAGTGAACATATCCAGAGCCGACGGGCCAATCCAGCCACATATGTGTGTCAATATCAAAAGTCTTCCGAGAGGCGAGGAATGGGAACGTCGCACCGGCCAGAGTGGGAGTAGGCGTTGGGCTAGCGCTTGGCGTTGGGCTTGCTCCGGGCGAAGGGCTTGCGCTGGCCGCAGGAGCTTGAGCCGTTTGCGGCTGGACGTTGAAGATCCCCTGAACTCTGTAGTGTAGAGTTCCTCCCATGTATCTGGGTAGGCTATCGTACCCCACAATGAAGCCGAAGAAGGGGTCGGCTTGAGAAAAGTTCCTGGCTTGCTGAGAGACTACTACCCCGCCTAAGAGAAGACCCATGACGCCATGAAGAGGAGAGGGTGAAGGGGAAGCTACGGGTGAAGGTGAGGCCGGTGACATGAAAATCGGTTGAGTTGAAATGCTGGCAGCGCGCGAAGAATCCGGTGCTGCTGGCAAGCTTGCGGCGGGCGCGGCTGCGGTTGGCCGGTTGTAAGATGCGTAGCTCATTTGTGCGTCGGCAGCAGCGGGCGCAGGCTGAGAAGGAGCCGCAACGGGAACTGTGACGGCTACCTGCAATTCGCCTGCGAGCGTCTGAATCTTCTCAGCATTAATGCTTATCTCCTGCGCCAGTTTTTGAATCTGCTCGTTGACTTCGCGCAGTGTCTCGGCGCTTGTGCCGCCGATGGTCGTCCTGATCTTGTTCAGGTCTGCTACGTCCTGTTGCATGGCCGCCTGGTATTCCATGTATAAACGGAGTAGCGAGCGTTTGTAGATGTCCTGCACGGTTGACGACTTGGACGCGAGATCAATCCTCTCCAACTGCTCTATCTTCTGTTTGAGAAGGTCTGCGTTCTGCCCCTGTCTTTGCTGCGCCACGAGAGGCGTAGCCGCAAACAGTAGCGCCACAACGATAAGGGTTATAGCACGCGCCGTTTTCATAATCTTTTCTCCTTAAGATGGTGAATTGCACGTCTGCAAGGTAAATCGGTTCACAGCCCGAAATCACGTAGTCCGCGTTTGCGGCTTCTGCGCAAATCGCTTCGTTGTGAGCGGTGCGTCGGGGATCGCTCGTCGTGGAGGCCGCTCGAAACTCGCGCCTGCTGTGATAAAGCATTACGCGCGAAACGAGTTGTCAGAAAGAGCGCTGGTAACGCCCTTTTGAAAGGCAACCCTGCTAGAGCGAGAAAGAAACCCAACACTCTCGCAGTTTTAGTTGTCAGAGAGAAGGACCGGCTACGATAAGACTAAGGCCAGCCAGCTAAAGAACCCTGAGATGAAACCGGCGGGTAAAAGAGGCTCCGCCAGCGGGATAATACTTGACTGAGAACGCGCAAACATTAGCCCCAAAATAGATAAATGTCAATGCAAATTCTTTGCGCCATCCTAAGGTAGTGCTCCTGATATTTGGGAATCAAATTAAGCCCCGGATTTGATAGCCAGTCTGACCTCGACTCACTAAATTGTGCGGCATTTTTCAATCCCAAATACAGGGAGCCACTATTCACCCTTGCCTTTTCGATAAGGCTCTTGTAGCTCTCTCAACTATTATGAAGGAATGAGGCAAAACGTTTCATTGCGCCGCCCGCAAAAATAAGATCATAGAAAGGCGGGCAAATTCAAAACCAACCCATTACCTGAAAATAGGTGGTGGTTCAGGCGTGAAATTTTCATCCAAAGTATTTATCGAAGCGATAATTTGAGATTGACCCGTTACCTGAAAATAGCTGTCATTGCGTGCAGATTGAATGGGTCGGTATAATGCTTCGGTCTGAAAAATGGATGGACAATCAAGCTCAGTGATCGAAACAGATTTATCGAAAGCCATGCGCGGCATCTTGCTTCCTTTCCCGACTCCGTTTTCGGCGGACGGCGAGGTTGATAAAGACGCTCTGCGCCGTAATGTCGAAAAATGGAATGAGACGGGCATCAGTGGTTATGTGGCGCTCGGCTCGACGGGCGAGCGCGTGCATCTGGACGAGCGCGAGTATCTGGAAGTGATAGAAGCGGCGCGGCGCGCTGTGCCGGAGAATCTTGCTTTCATAGCAGGCGCGGGGCAAGAGAGCGTGCGCGCAACTGTGAATGAGATTCGCGGGGCTGCACGCGCGGGCGCGGATGCGGTGCTGGTGATTACGCCCCACTTCTATCGCAGAGCGATGACGCAAGACGCGCTTGAGAAATTCTATCGCGCGGTGGCCGACGATGCGATTGTGCCTGTGCTGCTCTACAACATGCCGGAGTTGACGGGCGTTGCGATTGCTCCTGAGACAGTTTCGCGGTTGAGCGAGCACGAGAACATCCTCGGCATCAAAGATAGCTCAAGCGACATCGTCAATTTCGCGGAGACTCTGCGACTCGTGCCAGAAGATTTCGCAGTGGTGACCGGAAACGGCTCGCTGCTCTACGCTGCATTGTGCGCGGGCGCGCGCGGGGCCATACTCGCAGTCGGCTGCGTCGCCGTCCAGCAGTCGCTCTTGATTTACGGCGCAGTGATGGCGGGCGATCACATTCGAGCGCGCACCGTTCAACGAAAGCTCGCGCCGCTTGCGCGTGCAGTCACCGTGCTATACGGCATAGGCGGATTGAAGGTCGCGCTGGACATGATTGGTTTCGAGGGCGGCACGGTGCGCGCCCCTCTTGAGATGCCGGATGAAGAGGCGCGCGGCGAGATTTCGAGAGTTTTAGGGGAAGCAGCGCTCTCGATTGGCTCGCGCACGGAGACAGAGTTCAGAACGGCAGGAGCGTTAACAGAGTGAGCACAACACAGCCCGCATGTTTCAGCACGCCCGAAGAGTCAGCGTTGCGCATTGAGACGCTTCCCTTTGAGAGCATCCCCCACCAGACCAAACTTTTTCTTGATTACCTGCGTGACCCTCTGTCGCTTCGCCGCTTCTATCCTTCGGCAGTTCGCATTCATCAGGACGTTGCCGCTCGCGCGCCTGAAGTCCTTGCCGCGCATGAGATAGATCGCACGGAACTTTGCGACGCACTGGAAAGGATGAACCTCGGCTGGGGTGCTGGGCCAGAGACTCTGAAGAACATTGCGCGCCTGCGCGAAGCGGACTGCGTTGCGGTGGTATCGGGGCAGCAGGCGGGGCTGTTCACAGGCCCGCTCTACACGATTTACAAAGCGCTGTCGGCTGTAAAACTGGCCGCGTGTCTGGAGCAGAACGGGACGAAGGCCGTGCCCGTCTTCTGGATCGCTACGGAGGATCACGATTTTGAAGAGGTGGCAACCGCAGAGTTCATTGGCTGCGATTGCCGTCTTGCCAGTGTGACCGTGCCGAAAGAGATGCACGCCGAGGGCGTTCCTGTAGGGCGCGTGGTTCTGGATGATTCGGTTAGCGAAACGATAAAGCGATTGCTGGATGTGCTGCCGGAAACAGAGTTCACGCCCGAATTGGAGAAACTTCTGCGTGAGAGTTGGCAGCCGGGCGTTGGGTTCGGCGAAGCGTTCGCGCGCATGATGACGCGCTTGATGGGCGAGTACGGACTCGTACTGCTCGATCCAATAGACGCAGAGTTGAAACGGTTGGCTGCGCCTCTATATGCGGAAGCTGCAAGACGCGCGCACGAGATTGCCATGGCAATCGAAGCGCGAAGCCGCGATCTGATCGAAGCCGGATACCACGCGCAGGTCGTAGCAAACGAAAACTCTTTTCCGCTCTTTCTTCACACGGAGGACGGCGCGCGTCACGCCGTTTCGCGCACGGAGGACGGGCGATACCACGCGAAGGACACTGACGAAAACTACACGGCTGAAGAGTTGGCCCAATCGGCTCTGCGCGAGCCTGAACGTTTCAGCCCGAACGTGACGCTGCGCGCAGTAGTTCAGGATTATCTTTTGCCGACCGTAGCCTATTACGGCGGCGCTGCCGAGATAGCCTACTTCGCGCAGACTGCCGAAGTTTATCGCTTGCTAAATCGCCCCGCGACGACCATATTGCCGCGCTCAAGCCTTACGATTGTAGAGCATCGCATCGGACGCACGCTCGAAAGGTACGATCTGAAACTGTCTGATTTCTTCGCGGGGCTGGACGCCGTGCTCGCCCGTGTCGTCGAAGAGCATCTGGGCGCGGGCACGGCTCAAACTTTCTCGCGCACGGAAGAGAATTTCAACCGCGAGCTTGACCGTTTGAAAGAGCAGTTGCAGACGGTTGACCCTACGCTAACGGACGCACTTGAAACCGGGCGTCGCAAAATCTTCTATCAACTGGAAGGTCTGAGAAATCGTTTTCATCGCGCGCAGATGGCACGAGACCGCGCGGCTCACCGCCAGATAGAACGCGCCGCGACCGCGCTCTATCCGAACAAGACTCTTCAGGAGCGCGTCGTCAACATCACTTCGCTCTACGCGCGCCACGGTCGCTACGTGATGGACTGGATATTCGACGCCATAAATTCAAGCTCGAACGATCATCAGATAGTTTTTTTGTAAGTGAAGAGTGATGAGTGATAAGTGATAAGAAAGAACTGAATGGAGAAGTCAGGAGACAGAAGGTATAGTCTTTATCTGCTGACTACTGTATTTCGGTCTCCTGTCACTCATCACTCATCACTCATCACTCATCACTTTTTCACTTATGTCCAAAATTCGTGTCCTCTCGGATCAGTTAGCAAATCAGATAGCGGCGGGTGAAGTCGTAGAGCGCCCGGCTTCTGTGGCGAAGGAACTGGTGGAGAATTCTATTGACGCGGGCGCGCGGCGTATCTCTGTAGATGTAGAGGCGGGCGGGCGAAGATTGCTTCGCGTGGCGGACGATGGCGAGGGGATGACGCGCGACGATGCGTTGCTGGCGTTCGAGCGACACGCTACGTCGAAGATAAGTCGCGCGGAAGACCTTAGTGCGATTGCGACTCTGGGGTTCAGGGGCGAGGCGCTCGCTTCAATCGCATCGGTTGCGCGCGTCGAGCTTGTAACCGGAACTGAAATGGACGCGGCGGCGACGCGCGTCGTTATCGAGGGCGGGAAGATGCGCGACGTTAAGGATGCTGCGCACCCGCGCGGGACTACCATCACTGTGCGCGATCTATTTTTCAACGTGCCTGCGCGCCGGAAGTTTTTGCGCTCGGAAGCTACGGAGAGTTTTCATCTCACGAATCTTGTAACGCACTACGCGCTCGCTCATCCCGAAATCGCTTTCACGCTGACGAACAACGGGCGCGAGACTTTGCGTGCTGCACCTGCAAAGGATACGCGCGAGCGCGCTTACCAGATTTTCGGCGCACAGTTTCTGGAAAATCTCCTTGAAGTAAATGCCGGTTTGCCACAGGTCGCTCGCGTTCGCGGCTTTGTCTCAGCGCCGCGCGAGCGACGCACGTCGCGCGATGCCCAGTATCTTTTTATCAACGGACGCTACGTGCGCGACCGTCTAATCAGCCGCGCGCTTTCCGAAGCTTATCGCTCCGTGTTGCCGCACGGAGTCTATCCTGCGGCGCTGCTGTTTCTGGAAATTCCGCTCGAAGAGGTGGACGTGAACGTTCATCCTGCGAAGACAGAAGTGCGATTCCGGCGCGCTGCTGCGGTCGCAGACGCTGTGCGCGAAGCCGTGCGCGCGGCGCTGGCGACGAGCGGTTACTTGCGGACTAAGGGGGCGAGCGAAGAGGTTGAAAGGGAAGCTGTAGAACATCTGAGGCCGGAGTTGAGCGATAGCTGGACGCAGCTTCGACCTTCTGACCTCTCTTCGAGCGAACAGCGCTTTAGCTCAACGACTTCGGAAGGCGCGCCCGTTGATGGCGAGCATCAAGGGTTTACGAGCGAGCTTGTTCCTCCGCTTCGTCAGGATAGAATCGAATTCGGGTTCGCGCCCGGTGATGAAGAGTTGATTGAAGCGCGCTCCACGCTCAATGAAAATCCAGAGATGGTCAGAGGCGTCAACGAGATTCTTCGTCATGTTCATGCTGCATCGTTCGAGACAGAGACGGAGCGCGAAGGACAGGTCGTGCCTTTCGAGCAGAGGGCAAAGCTGCACGCCGCTGCTGAACAAGAGCGCGAAAGTTTGCCCGCTCAGTCTTCCTCGCCGGGCAGATTTCCGCCGCTCGTTTCCGCCGCGCAGTTTGTCAGAGAAGTTCCGGTCGAGAGCGTTTCTACGAACATACGCGCTCTGGGCCAACTGGAAGAGAGCTACATCATAGCGATTGACGACGACGGGCTGCTGCTGATTGACCAGCACGCTGCGCACGAGCGAATACTTTTCGATAAATACCACGCGCTTGAGCGCGAGCGTTCACCTGAATCGCAAAATCTGTTGATGCCTGAAACGATTGATCTCACACCGGCGCAGGCCGCAGCGTTCGATGCGGTCACTGAAGATTTGGAGCATTACGGCTTCGGGTTGATGAGATTGTCTGGAAGAACTGTTGCGATTAAGGCTGTACCGGCGGATTTGGCCGTTGACGAAGCGCGTAACCTGCTCGCGGAGATTCTGGAGACGGCTGATGCTGAAAAGCGTGGGCGGGCGCGCGCCACCTTGCGCGAAGAGATTGCAGCGTCTCTGGCCTGTCGCGCCGCAATCAAAGTCAACACGCCGCTCGCGCCGGAAAAGATGCGCTGGCTGATTGACAGGCTTTTATTAACTTCATCGCCTACTACCTGCCCGCACGGTCGTCCGGGAGTTCTGAGATTAACGACGCGCGATCTGGAGAAGGGATTTCACAGAGCCTGAGAGGGATGAATCGGTTGAATCAACAGGTTATTGAGCCGTTAATTTGAAGGCTAACGAATTGTGCGAGCCGTTCTCGTTATCTAATCCTTTCATCCCTCATTCGATGACTGCCAGCACGTCGCCTGCATTGACGGTTGCGCCCTGCTGGACGTTGATTGCGATGATGGTTCCGGCTCTGGGCGATTTCATCTCGTTCTGCATCTTCATGGCTTCTACCACCACGATGCCGTCACCGGCTTCGACCTGCGCGCCCTTTTCCGCTATCACGCGCACGACTTTGCCGGGCATGGGAGCGACTATCTCTGCGCTGCCATCTGCGTGTGCGCCTGCTCTTGCGGCAGTGCGAAGACGTTTCGTATCAATCAGGGTTACATGAAAAGCGTCGGTGCCGACGTAAACTTCAAATGAATCGCGCCCTGCCTGGCTCTGCCCGGCGCGACATTCGTACACGCTGTTACCATTCTTGAGCAGGTAATTGCCGCTTCCAATTTCGTGCGCCTCTATCTCAAACTCGCGCCCGTCAATCACAGCCACGACGCGCGAGCCTTCGCGTCTGATCTCAACGTTGCGTTCCTCGCCATCAATTTCAGCTATGAGTTTCATCTTCTCCCTGAAGTATAGCTCTTTTTCGGTTGGATGAGACTAAAGACGTAACCGCCGCATGTGCAGAGAGGGTACGCAGAAAAAGTGAATGCTGCTCAATCCTCTCTGGCCTGCGGCAGTGAAGCGTAACTCTTAATCGCAGCCAACTGAAAAACAGAATTGTCATCCGTTTGCAGTGACGTAATAGACGACTCCCGCGAAATCGTCCGTAACGAGGAATGCATTTGGGCCAACGCGGAATATGTCTGCGGGTCTGCCATAGATTTTCCGGTTCTGAAGAAAGCCCAGTATGAAATTCTGCGGCGCGCCGCCACCGTGCGGGATGCGTACGACTCTGTAACCGTGAGCTAAGCCTATCTTTGACGAGCCGTGCAGCGCCACCAGAAAATGGTCGCGCAAGGCAGAGCTATTGTTGCTTGAGTCGAAGTAGTCGAAGCCCAGGGGAGAACTGTGCGCCATGAAACCTGCTACGGCGAGCGGCACATTGCCGCACCCTCGATTCCCCTGCGCGCCGCGAAACTTCGGGTCTGAGTAAACTCGACCTCTGAATTGGTAGCAGTAAGGCCAGCCGTAATTTGCGCCGTCGCTTAGGCGATAGAAAGTGTCTTCCGGTCGGTCGTCGCCTAGATGATCCGCGCCCATGTTCGTGGCGAAAAGTTCATTTCCCACCCACTTCAAGCCAACAGCGTTGCGAAGCCCGCGCGCGAACAATTTCTGATTGCTCCCATCCAAATTCATCTCGACCACGCTCGCGCGCACCTCCTCTCTCTCTTCACATGCGTTGCAACTGCTCCCCACAGCAACGTAAACCTTCTCGTCCGGGCCAATGACGACCGTGCGCGTCAGATGCCACCCGCCATACTTGTAGCTCAAGCCGTAGCCGGGGAAAGTTGCCAGCACTTCGGGACGAGCGGACGGAGAGGTCTCGCCCAATTGAAACCTGTAGCGCAGCAGGTGATCTGTGAGCGCCAGGTAAAGCCACGTAACGCCCTGACGGTCTGTGTGAAAGGTCAGGCTGTTAGGGTTGCGAAGATGAGTGAGATAGGGAATGACCTTGCGAAACCTGCCGGTTGATTCATCGAAGCCGTCCAGTATGTAAACCGCGCCGCGCGTGTTGTCTGCGCGGTTGAACATATCCGTGACGAATATCCTCCCGTCCGGGCTTTGCGCCATGAAGCGAGGCCGGTTCAGCCCTTGCGCGGCTACACGTATGTCGAACCCTTCAGGCAGTTCGAGCGAGAAACTGCGCCCACGCGAGAGTGTGACTTGATGCGGCACAAGTCTCAACGCGCCCGAAGACTGAGCGGGCGCAGCGCTCGCAGACGAAGAGATGCTTTCGACGGTTCTGGCTTGAACCGGGAAATCGAGCGCCAGATGGTTCGCGTACTTCAGACACGCGAGCGACGCTGAGATTATGAAGAGAATGCTGGCTGCAAATGCTCTTTTGTTTTGAATCATTGTTAGCTCATCCTGTAAGCTTTTTTGAAACATGCGAGTCCCCAGAGGGACTCGTTCAAACAGTCTCTTTCAGAGCTTTTGCGCAAGATAATAGACCGTGAGCCATTTTGATGGAACTGAAATTTTCGCGCGGGCGTACAGAATGCTTGTGACGGTAAAGTCTCGGCTGGCCTAATCATGCCCTCTAGCCTTTCTTCTTGCAAAAAGCTGTGGGCGCGTGTAGGCTACCGCAGACATCAAAGGGTGAACACGATGAACATGCGCTTCTAACAGTCTAAGCAAAATAAGAAGAGTGACGCGCTCTTGACGCCAGGTTTCTCGATACTGAGACTCCCGGCGCGCGCCGTCGGTGGCCTATCCCAAAACGGCCCGCTCTCTTCCACAAATTGCTTGGACTCCTACCACTTCTTTCGTAAATCCAATTCAATCGGTTTTTCTTCTACGGCGTTTATCGCCTTTTCATTTGATCGGGGTGGCACATGAACGTTCCTGCTATTGAGGTTCGAGACCTGCGCAAAGTTTTCAGGAAGCGAAGCGGGTGGCTCAGGCCGAAGTACAGAGAAGAGTGGGCGCTCAAGGGCGTTTCGTTCGAGGTTGATAATGGCGAGACCTACGGGCTTCTTGGCCCAAACGGTTCGGGCAAGTCAACGCTCATTCGTATTCTCTCGACGCTGCTCATCCCCGATGGCGGCACTGTGAGTGTGCTGGGCTATAGTCTGCCCGAAGAGCACCGGATTGTGCGACAGAAAATCGGGCGCGTGAGCGTTGACGCGGCTTACTACAAAAAGCTTTCCGCGCGCGAGAATCTTCTCTACACGGCGCTGCTCTACGGGTTGAATCCGGCTGAGGCCGAGCCTCGCGCGATGCAGGTGCTGGAAGAACTAGGCATGGAGAGCCGCAAGTTCTCTACGCCGCTCGAAGAGATGAGTCGCGGGATGCAGCAGAAGATAACGATTGCGCGCGCGCTGATGATTAACCCGCCGCTGCTTCTGCTGGACGAGCCTACGACCGGACTCGACCCAAAAAGCAGGCGCGACGTGCAGAAGTTTCTTGAAAACCTGCGAGCGCGCGAGGGCACGACCATTCTGCTCACTACGCATGACATGGCGGAAGCAGAAAGATTGTGCGCGCGAATTGGTTTCCTTGCGCACGGCGAGCTGGTCGCCGAAGGGACGGCTGCGGATTTAAAGAGAGAGGCGAAAACAGAGACTCTGGACGACGCTTTCATACGCCTGACGGGCGAGGATTTGGACGAAGAGGCGGAGAAAGTTAGCGAAGAGGAAGTTTTAGAGGAGGTGTGATGGAACAGACAATTAGACAAACATGGGCGTTCGTCTTCCGGGGCTATCATCTTGTGCGGCGCTATATCTCATGGGTGATAGTGTGGAACTTTTATGCGTTCGTCACTTCCATCACGATTGCGCTCATAGGTGTGGCCGCTCACGATTATCGTCTGACGCTTACGCTCGTCATTGGCGCGCTTCTCTGGAACTTTCTCTCGAATCTTTATTCGGAGATAGCCATGTCCATAGCCTACGAGCGCTGGGAGGGAACGCTTGAATACACGTTCATGGCTCCCGTCTCGCGCCTTATTCACCTTTCGGGGGTGAGCGTGTTCGCTCTGTGCCAGAGTCTGGTCACGCTGGTTGTCGTGCTCACAGGATTGCTGCTCTTTACGAACATACACCTGGCGGGCGCGAACCTTTTCGGCGTATTCGTGGTGCTGCTGGCGAGCACGTTCGCGTTCGTAGGGTTGGGATTGATGGCTGCTGTGCTGCCCGTGATGAGTCCGGAAAGAGGGGCAGAGGCGACGCACATCTTTCAAGGCTCGCTCCTGTTGATTTCGGGCATCTACTATCCCGTGCAGGTGTTGCCGCGCTGGGTGCAGCCGCTCTCGCATCTTTCGCCCGCGACCTATACTCTGTCGGCCTGCCGCAAACTCGTAGGCATAGGCAATCCTGCTTCGACGGAAACGCATCTGGTCGGCGCGTCTCTATCGGATGTCGTGCCGGAACTCGTGACGCTGCTTCTGATGGGCGCGGTGCTGATGCCGCTCGGCCTATGGGTCTTCGGGCGCATAGAGCATTGGGCCAAGCACACCGGGAAGCTGAAGAGAACCGGGTGAGAAATTTTTCGGTTGAGTTTAGAGGAAGCGTGATTCACCATCGCAGGCACCGAAGAGCACGAAGGAAGCATGAAGAATATCAAGTAATCTCAAATTTGAGATTTCAGATTTGAGATTACGAAATCTTCTCTGTGCTTCCTCAGTACTCTCTGTGTCTTCGGTGGTGAAAAGCTGTTACCATGCCGCCCGATTTAATGAATTCTCAATCGAAATCGAAAGCAGATGAAAAATCCCTCGAACGAAGAGAAGAAAGCGCGAGCCAGCAAGATTCTCAACCTTCTCAAGCGCGAGTACCCTGACGCCAGATGCACGCTCGATTACTCGAACCCGCTCGAATTGCTCATAGCCACAATTCTTTCCGCGCAATGCACGGACGAGCGCGTCAACATCGTTACGGCGAAACTTTTCAGAAAATACAGGCGCTGCGACGACTATCTGAAAGTCGCGCAGACCGAGGTGGAGAGCGACATTCGCTCGACGGGCTTCTATCGCAACAAGGCCAGGGCGATTCAGGGAACGTGCAGGATGATAAGCGAAGATCATGGCGGGCGCGTGCCTCAGGATTTAGAATCGCTGCTTGCTCTGCCCGGCGTGGCGCGAAAGACGGCGAACGTGGTGCTCGGCAACGCTTTCAATAATCCAGCGGGCGTAGTCGTTGACACACACGTGCAGCGATTGTCGAATCGTCTGGGGCTATCTGAAGAGAAGCAGCCTGAAAAGATTGAGCGTGATTTGACCGCGCTTGTCCCGCGCAAGCACTGGGTTCAGTTTCCGCATCTTCTCATCGCACACGGTCGCGCCGTCTGCAAAGCCCGCACGCCTCTGTGTTCGGAATGCGTGCTTGAAAAGCTTTGCCCTTCATCACTGCTCAAAGTAAACGGCATGAAGGCATGAGCCGGGGGGCAGCACCACACGCTGCCACAAGCTGTACTGCTACCTATCGAATCGCACGCAATTGCGATTGGCAATAACTTATCTTGAGAGTTTCTCGCTCGCTAAATCGGAATCTCTATTGCTCGCCGCCCTGCTTGATTATGATTTGCGTTCCTTCATCAGAAGAGGTAAGGACTATTGCGCCTTTGTTCGTGCGAAGTACGTTACTTATGCCGCCGGGGACGCGCACGATCTGTGACGGTTTCAGCTTGGATATGTACCAGTCTGTGACCTTGTTGAGCGGATCGCTGGTGCGCAGTTGAATCACGTGTCCTTCAGAACCATTGTCAACATCAACAACCGTCTCTGCGCCGGGGTAGACGAGCGAGCTATCAATCGTTGTGCCCTCTGCCGGTGGCTGTGGCAAGCCCGGCTGAGCGGGTGTTTGCGGAGGCTGAGGCACTTCGGTCGTCTGCTTGATTACAACTTTTCGCGCGATGGCGCGGCTGGTCTTAATAGCTGTGATTACAACGGCAGAACAGAGAGCGCCAAAGAGAACGATTACAAGCAGGATGACGAGCCAGACTTTGCCTCGCTTCTTCTTTGGTGGAACTGCCAGACCCTGTGATGGCTGTTGTTGTGGAGCGCCCGCATTCGCAGGAGACAGGTAAGCGGGGCCTGTCGGCAGAGGCATGACGCGATCCGTAGGCGCAGCCGTGCGCTCAGGCGCGTCCAGAATTCTCGTCGTCGCCTCGGAAACAGTTCCCGCATCCGGGGCAGGCTGCCCGCACTGGCGACAGAATCTGGTGCCCGGAATAATCTCAGCCCCGCATCGTGTACAAGCTAAACTCGACATAACTAAAACAATACGACGCACAATGCTGAAGAGCAAGGGAGGACAGAAGGGATGAGGGCGGAGGGATGAGGGATGAAATGGGTTGATCTGATTGCATGCTGTCGCATTTACTCATTCTTATTCATCCCTCCGCCCTCATCCCTCATCCCTTCTAGCCTTCCTTACTTGATCCAATCGCGCGTCATGTCGCACCAGAGCGCAAGGCCGCGCCATGAGTTGAAGCGCGAGTAGTGGCGCTCTATCTTTTTATCTTTTGCTGCGCGACCATTGTTGTGCATGCGCGCGTATTTGCCGCGCACCCATGAATCCAGAGCCATCACGTCGTAGCGTCCCACGAGTTTCAGAAGATTCTCGGCGGCGTAATCGCCTACGCCTTTCACGCGCTTCATCTCGCGCTTCAATTTATCTGTCGGCAAATCGCTATTGAGCCAGCTTTCGACATCCAATTCGCCGGAGACGACGCGCTCGGCCAACTCCTTGAAGTAAGGAGCGCGGTATCCGGCGCGAACAACTTCGCGGTAGAACTCTACGGGCGCATCGGCCATAGCTTCGGGCGTGGGGAAGTTGCGCCGACCATCGCTAGCTTCGCGCCCCAGATTTTCGACAAGCCCCGTGACCATCTTATCCGTCAACGCCCACGAGCAGTTCGTCGTGCAAATTGATTTCACCAGGTCTTCATAAACAGTCGGCGAGCGCAACAGGCGACCCGCTCCCTGCTTTGGAATCCAGTCGAAATCCGCATCCTGTCCGACTTCGTTATAAAAATCTTTCATATCGTCGTCAAGCCGAAAGATATGGCGAACATCGCGCGTGATGCGCTCAACTGCACGCTTGCTCAATCGTCGCGGCACTCCGACATTAATCGCACGCTTCGCGCTCTTAATTCCAGCCGTGACAGGTTCGCCTTCGCCCACGTCGAAGACGCGCGTGAGAGTCCAGCTTGCTTCATCGAACTCAAAAGGCAACAGTTCGTACCAGCCATGACTCCTGACCGTCCGTTTGTAATTGAAATCCTTTGGCGTTGGTATGCTGATTTCCATTTTAATTAATCTACAGTCGGAAGAAGATTTCATAGAAGCTGCCAGAGCTATTCAAAGCTCGCAGCATATGCTCAATCCTTTGCGTTCCTCTTAGCGCCTTTGCGCCTCCGGCGAGAAAAACCATCTCACGCCAAGACGCTAAGAGCAACGCAAAGTTTAATTTCAATATTCTCAAAGTTATAAAGCCGCGCGAGACCAGAGCCTCGCGGCGCATTCTGTTTCGATAACTTATGAACGTATAATCAGGCGCGCAAGTTTGAAGAAAATTCTGTGTGGTTCATACATACGCGATGCATTTCAAAGATTACTTCTCAAAACGCTCGGAAGATTACGCGAAATACAGACCCGTCTATCCCGGCGAACTCTTCAAGCATCTCGCTTCGATTGCTCCGAGCCGAGAGCTTGCGTGGGATTGTGCCACGGGGAATGGTCAGGCTGCATGCGCGCTGGCTGAATTCTTCGAGCTTGTTATGGCGACCGATGCAAGCGCTTCCCAGCTTGAGCATGCTACTGAGCACGAGAGAGTCGTTTATAAAGTTGCCAGTGCGGAAGGTTCGGGTTTGAAATCAGGCTCGGTTGATTTAATCACGGTCGCGCAGGCGCTACACTGGTTCGACCTTGATAAATTTTACGCGGAAGTTAAGCGCGTACTGAAAGCGGAAGGCGTGCTCGCCGTGTGGAGCTATAACCTGATTGAGATTTCTACGGAAATAGATAAGGTCGTCAAAAAATTCTACAAAGAGATTGTCGGCCCTTACTGGCCGCCGGAACGCCGTCTGGTAGAAGAAGGTTACAACTCCATATCTTTCCCTTTTCATGAGATAGAGACTCCGCAATTCGAGATGCTCGCCCGGTGGACGCTAGACGATCTTCTGGGCTACCTCAGCACGTGGTCTGCGACGCAGAAGTTTATAGAGAAGAATAATGCCGACCCTGTGGCGAGCATCAATGATGAATTGCTCGCACTCTGGGGAGCGTCCGAAGAGATAAAGCAAGTTCGCTGGCCATTAAAGCTGAGAGTCGGCGCAGCGTCGTGATGGACAACCACGAGCGCTCTTATTTATCATCTACCCGTTCGGCCTTCAAACTGAATTTATAGCAATCAGGTTAAGGAGAATTTTTAATGGCAACATACACTCCGCCACCATATTTCCCGCAAAGCTCGCTCGCGCCGCCGGACGAGAACAGGTATAGAAAATTCAAACTGGCGATCTTCGGAATCGGCCTGCTTCTTCTGCTCATACTGGGCGGCGCAGTCGTAGGCATCATATATCTCATCAAAGCTTTTCTCTGATTAACGTAACAGCCCGGCAAATACACGGCTGCTAAACTGAGGAGAAGGAGAAAATGCTGGGTGTAGAGCGAGGGCGCGTAGAGGTTGTAGCTTATGACCCTGCGTGGCCGCGCCTTTTCAGTGAAGAAGAGAGGCAGTTGCGCTGTGCGCTCGGCGCGCTCGTCGTTGATATACAGCACGTTGGCAGCACGTCCGTTCCAGGTCTTGCGGCAAAACCGATTCTGGACATAGCCATAGCGCTACGAAGAATCTCGGACGCCGAGCAATGCGTTGCGCCTTTGGAGGCGCTGGGATACGAGTACAAGGGCGAATGTGGTCTTCCTAACAGACACTACTTCACCAAAGGCAGCCCGCGCACGCATCATCTTCATGTAGTCGAAGCGACGAGCGCCTACTGGGCCAACCACCTTTGCTTTCGTGATCGCTTGCGGTCGGATGAAGAGTTGGCGCGACGCTACGCGCAGTTGAAAAGCGAGCTGGCCCAAAAGTATGTGACAGACCGCGAGGCTTATACAGAAGCAAAGGCTCCGTTCATACAAACGGTCTTGCAATCCAGTTAACTATTTAAACTCTCCTTAGAGCCTATCCCAAAACTAGCGAGTGCGTAATTGAACCTGTATGTTTTGTTTGGATGGAACAAAACAATGGCTCGCAAACGCACTCTTCAAACAATATGGCATATCCCCGACGATTTGTGGA
>Ga0193747_1000011_pt1 | contig 194504 bp, 166 predicted proteins | sample L1m2metaG_FD_143048 | JGI IMG/M metagenome (GOLD analysis project Ga0193747, IMG submission 143048) | Soil microbial communities from a riparian zone of the East river system, Colorado, United States - L1m2 | ecosystem: Environmental > Terrestrial > Soil > Riparian zone | place: USA: East... | reverse complement strand
CTACGTTCTGCCCCGGAGTTTGCGGAACACCCTGCTGCGCGCCCGTAGCAGGGTTGGTTTGATTCGTCTGCGGTGCAGTTGTTCCGGCTGGCGTTGCTGTCTGGGGCAGTCCCGTTCCGGGCGTAGTTTGTCCCGGCGTTTGCGGCGATGGTGGGCGCGGCCCCTCTGTGTTGGGCGTGGTCTGTTGCTGCTCCTGCTGCTGAACGGTCTGCGGTTGCGTGCTCTGCTGCGTCTCGTTGCCGGGGCGCACGGTTGAACCCGGAGCGTTGGGCGGCAACTGCGTGGGCGAGGGCTGCGGCGTGCCGGGCTGTTGCTGCTGCGTAGAAGTCCCGGCGGGCGGCGTCTGCGGCGTCGTAGTTGGCGGAGCAGGCGTAGGTGACGTTTGCTGCGCCGCGACTAGAGCAGGCATAAAGGATAAGAGCAGTAGAATATGAGCGAAGAGAATCGAGCGATTCATAAAGGTGCTAAAAGATGCACGAAAAGCATCCTGATATTTTAGGAAGCATCTCAACTCTCTCTTAGCGTCTTTGCGTCTTTGCGAGAAAAACCTTCTCACGCCAAGACGCAAAGATGCTAAGAAGAACGCAAAGTAGTTTTGAAATACTCTCTTAGTCGCCAGATGCTTGATCCGCATACTTATCCTTCCCGTGTTTCTTAGGTTTAGGTAATCGTTCCTGAGACTTGCGCGACCGGGAAAAGATGTTGGCGAAAGCCGTCCAGCCATAAGCCAGACGCCTGCGCACGCCACCCGTGAACGTTCCGTACTTCGTGCCAACATAGCCCCATGCGGGCGACTCGTTCAAATCCTCGAAGAGCGAATAGAAGACAGGCACTGCCAGAAGCGTCAGAAGCAGGCACAATGATTGCCCGCCGACGACCAGCACACCAATCGAGCGATTCGTAGCAGCGCCAGCGCCGCGCCCTAGAATGAGCGGTATCATTCCTGCGACCAGCGCAATCGTCGTCATCAGGATGGGGCGCAATCGGTCGCGGTTCGCCTGAATGATTGCGCTGTAACGCTCCATGCCGTGCGAGCGCAATTCGTTCGTGTGGTCTATCTGCAAGATAGCGTTCTTCTTCACGATGCCGAATAGAACGAGAATGCCCAGCGCCGAGAAGATGTTCAGCTTCTGTCCCGCTATGAATGTTGACAGCAGCGCGAATGGTATAGAGAGCGGCAGAGTGAGCAGTATGGTCACGGGGTGTATGAAAGATTCGAACTGCGCTGCCAGCACCAGATACATGAAGATGAAAGAGAGCAGGAACGCGAGCATGAAATAGTAGTTGGCCTGCCCCAACTGCTTCGACTGACCCGTCACGCCCGTCGTATATCCAGCTTCCATGCCTATCTGCGCGGCAGCCGCTTGCAAAGCCTTGAGCGCTTCCGTTTCAGAGCCGTTCGGGCTGACGCTCGCCGTGATGGTCACCTGACGCTGGCGGTTGATTCTGTCAATCGAAGTCGGACTCGTGCCCTCTTCCAGACGAACGACTTTTGAAAGCTCTACGGCTCCGCCGTTCGATGAAGGCACGGTCAGTTGGCTTAACAGGTCTGTGTTCTGGCGATACTGTTCTTCGGCCATCAGCACAACGTCGTACTGGTCAGACCCCTCGCTGAACGTCGTCACCTTCTGACCTGCGACCATCGTGTTCAGAACCTGCGCGATGTCGCCCGCTTTGACGCCCAGGTCTGCGGCGCGCTGGCGATCAATGATTACGCGAGCCTCCGGGTTGCCCAACACCAGCGAGCGGTCAGCGTCCTGAATGTTCGGGTTCTGCTTGATTATCTCGATAATCTTCTGCGAATACTCGTCCAGCTTTTGAAGGTCTGGGCCACTCAGATAAAAAGCGAGCGCGCTTGAGCGCCCGCCGCCGATTGCGCTTGAGATTGACGAAATCGCGTTCGCTCCTATGACCAGTTCTCTGGGATAACGTTTCGCAATCTGGCGGGTGCGCTGGATAATATCTGCTTGCGAGAGCGCGCGATCCTGCGGCGGCTTCAAACGCACGGTTACCTGTCCGGTGTTCGGAGATGCTTGTCCGCCGAAACCCGCTATGGCAAGCGTAGCTTCAACGCCCGGAATCTGTTCGCGTATGTCGCGCGCTATGTGGTCTAGTATTGATTGCGTGGCGGGAAGACTTGTCCCTTGCGGTGCGCGCAAACTTACTTGATATGAAGACTCGTCCTCATCGGGCAGAAAGTTGATTCCTGCGAGTTTATACATGGGGATGATTGAGGCGATGACGACAAGGCTTACGACCACTATCACCCAGCGGTGCGCCATTGACCATTCGAGCAGCCACTTGTAGGTGCGATCAATCGGGCGGTAGAAGCGAGACTCTTTCGATGAAGCCTCATGCGCCTTTTCTATGTGCTCTTCCGGCTGCTCGTCGTCCGGTGAAGTGCCTTTACTGGTAGCAGCGACAGCGACAGTGCCAGCAGGTAACGGCTCTTCCTTCTTCGCCTTAATCCATCGCGCCGCAAGCATTGGCGTCAGCGTGAACGATACAAGAAGGCTGACTGCAATCGCGGCGGCAGAGGTCAGTCCGAACGAAGACATGAAGCGGCCAACGATGCCGCCCATGAATCCTACGGGCAGGAAGACTGCTAGAAGTGAAAGCGTCGTTGCTAAAACGGCAAGGCCAATCTCGCGCGTCCCTTCAATCGCGGCCTGAAACGGGTGCATCCCTTTCTCTTCTACGAAGCGATAGATGTTTTCAAGCACCACAATCGCATCGTCAATCACAATTCCGACCATCAGCGTGAGCGCCAGCATGGTCATCTGGTTCAGCGAATAGCCGAACGCCGCGAGAAACGCGAAGGCCGCGATGATCGAAGTCGGGATAGCTACGGCGGCTATGATCGTCGAGCGAAAATTCCAGAGGAAGATGAAAACAACCAGCGCGGCCAGCAAGCCGCCTATGATTAAGTGCTCTTCGATTGCGTGCAGAGAGTTCTCAATAAATTCCGACTGGTCGCGCACGATTGCGAACTTCAGATCATGCGGTAAGGTCGGGATGACTTCGGCCATGCGCTGCTTGATCGCGTTTATGACCGCGACTGTGTTCGAGCCGGACTGCTTGCGAATAGCAAGCGTGACGGCGGGACCACCGTTCAGGCTCGAAATAGAGCTCGGATCAACTCCGCTGTCTTCCACGCTTCCAATGTCGCTAATCTTTACAGAGTAGCCGTTGCGGTTCGCCACGACGATGCTGTTAAAATCTTCAACTCGCGTGACGCGGCTCATTGTGCGCAGCGTCACGGTACGCGCACCCTCGTTGACGCGCCCGCCCGGCAACTCCAGATTCTGAGACCTCAATGCGTTCGATACGTCTACGGTCGAAAGGTTGTAAGCGCGAAGACGCGCGGGATCGATGTGAATGTTTATCTGGCGCTGGCGCGCACCGTAAACGAATACGTCGCCTACGCCGTAAGCAGACTCTATGCGCTTGACGATCTGGTTGTTTGCGATGTCCGTGAGCTGAAGAACGGAGTACGGCCCGGTCATAGAATAAAGGATGATGGGCGTTGCGTCCGGGTCGGACTTCTGGACGATAGGCGGGTCTGCGGTCGTGGGCAGGCGATTCAAGACACTGTTGATCTTGTCGCGCACTTCCTGTGTCGCCGTGTCCACGTCTTTCGATAAGTCGAAGCTGATGGTTATGGACGAGCGCCCTGTGCTCGACGAAGATCGCAACTCGTCAATCCCGGTTGCAGTGTTGACCGCGCCTTCCAGCACATCCGTAACTTCCGTCTCCATCTCCTGCGGCGCAGCGCCCGTGTTAGTCGTGGTCACAGAGACGGTCGGTATATCTATCTTCGGAAAGCGGTCAACGCCGAGCGTGAAGAACGAGAATCCGCCGATCACCGTCAGCGCTAAGATAAGTACGGTCGCAAAGACCGGACGCCGCACGCAAATTTCAGCTAACTTTTGCATATCTCGATTTTGGATTCTGGATTTTAGAGTTGCGATTGAAGGCTGGAAGTTAGAACAGCATTGATCTCGTCATCAGCCAGGTCGCAACTCTAAAATCCAGAATCTGCTCAGCCTCCCGGCTGACGTACCGGTTGTACCTTCGCTCCTTCGTAAAGCTGCTGCTGGTTGTTCATAGCAACCTCTTCGTCTGCCTGCACGCCTGAGACAATCTGAATCATTCCGTTCTCTTCGTCGCCGACCTGCACGACGCGCAAGTGAGCGTTCGTGCCCTGAATGACGAAGACGCGATACGAGTTTGTGTTCTGGTCGCGTATCACCGATTCACGCGGGACGAAGACGCTCTGCGAGCCGCCCGGCAGTGTGAGGCGAGCCGTTACGAACATGCCTGAGCGCAAGCTGTTGTCAGGATTATCAACCGCTGCTTCGACTGTGATCGAGCGCGACGCAGGATCAATGGCAGGGTTGATAGCCGTCACGCGCCCGTTGAATGTTCTATCGGGATAAGCGTCAACGCTCAGTGCGACAGCCATGCCCGCTTGAACCTGTGGGGCCTGCGCCTCCGGCACTAGCAACTGCAACTTGAGCGGGTTGGTCAATAGCACTGTTGCTACGACCGATGCTGTCGTCACGTACTCGCCTACGGCTATGGGGCGCGCGCTTACGTAGCCGGAATAGGGAGCGCGAACTAAAGTGTCTGTCACGGCTTTCTGCGCGATGGCGACTTGAGCCTGCGCGGCCTGGTAAGCGGCCTGAGCCGATTGAATCGCTTGATTGTTCTGCTTTGCCAGATTGATAGCCGTTTCCATCTGTAGGCGCGCACTGTTGGCCTGCGCACGAGCGGTTTCGGCCTGCGTGCGATACTGGTCGTAAACGCTGCGCGCAACATCGCCTGTCTCTACAAGCTCTGCGTAGCGTTTAGCGTTGGCATCGGCCAATCGCTGCTGGGCCAATGCCGCGTCGTATGCGGCGGCAGCAGTTCGCACTTCCGGGATAGTGCTTGCGTCGAAACGACTGTTTGGCCCAAGACCTAGCCGCGCTTCCGATTGCCTTACAGCAGCCGCAGCCTGCTGCGCGCTCGCCTGCTGTTGTTGCAGGCGCAAACGAGCATCGCGGTCGTTCAGTTTCGCTATTACTTCTCCCTGTCTGACAAACGCACCGACGCTAATGGGAGTGGAAGCGACTTGCCCTGATGTCTGTGGCGCAACGTCGGATGTTTCTGTTGCGGCCAGACTCCCGGTCGCCTGAATAAATGCAGGAACTGTTCGCGCTTCAGCTTTAGCGGTCGTCACGGGGATGGCCGTAACTTCGGCTGCCTGCGCCGCGCCGGAATCGCCGTTCCTGTTGCTTCTATTGCCTGATTTGGATGATGAATTAGAGCAGGCAGAGCCGAGCAGAGAAATAATAAGCAGCGCGCAAACCGTCTGCGCAGCACGACGAAAATTGCAGGAGAGAAGAAACAATGACATAGGTTAACCGAACTTCCAGCAGCTTTATTGTAAGACGCACCTGGTCAGAGCGCGGTTACAGGTTTATTTATACTCCTCTGATGCTCTAGTATTGAAGAATAAGAATGAGTTAGTTTGTCAAATATGTCAAAAGGGAGGGCGCTGGCCTCATGGCGAATGATTTGGAAGAGAGAGCCAGGAGATTGCGCGAGACGTTCAAGCTCAGGCCGGGCGCTGCGCTGCTAAGTCAAGAGGCCGCAGAATTCAACCTTCCTTCCGATGCGGCAGAGCAATTAAGCTATTTCAATATAGAGTGGCACGTCATTCCTTCCGCCGAATCCGTGCCTCTTGACGATGCGTACATGGCGCGCTTCTACCCCAGATCAGCGCGCGATTTTGCTAATAAGCGCGAGCATGGGCTGAGTTATAGAGAAGAGATCATTAGTGGACATAACTTGCACCAGGGGCGTGTAGTGGGCGTGGAGGTTACGCAGAAGCCATGTTACCTGCCGGGCAATCGCCAGTTTTACGGTACTCAATACGGCTTTGACGCCACTGCCGATCCCTTCTCGGTTTATCTTGGGCGCGCCGGTATTACGAACGGGACGCGCTACGCGCACAACTACCTTTCGCTGCGTGAATTCGTGCGTGTGGTTAACGAAGACTGGCGCGCTCGAAATATGCTGCCGCGCGGTTACAGGGCGACTGTATGCCCGCCCGCAGTCTTCAATCTAGTCGGCACTATTTTCCATCCTGAATGGAGCGAGACAGAGACGCTTGAGCTTGGTTTCTACAGAGACGAGCGGGGCAACGCGACATGCTACGCAGTAGGCTCGAACGTGCCCGGTGATTTCTCATATATTCGCGTAGTCGAAGGCGAAACCGAATGGTCTCTCACAGGATTCAGGGTCGCCCTCGTGCCGGAGTGAAACCGAAAAGGCAGCGCCCGCATCTCGCTTAGAAAGCATTTCAAAACCTCTTTGTGCTCTTTGCGTCTCCAGCTAGAAAACCGCCTCACGCTGTAGGAGCAAAGGCGCAAAGAAGAACATGAAAGGGCCAAGCGGGCTGCTATGGCTTTGATTTGCACATCTATTAAATCTGGCATTCCGGTTTTGCCCCTAACCCTCAATTTGAAAAAACTTGTAACCGATCTTGCTTGCTTTTCGTCTTCCACTTTGAATGGCCGGTATTTGAGACTAGCTTTCTCTCCCGTGTCAGATGCGGCCCGATAATAATTTCAGAATCTGGAGACAATAAGAGATGAAACTTAGTGATACCAAGAAGATCATAGGCGGGATTGCGCTTGCTGGCGCGCTGGCGTTGACGGGAGTCGTCGGCTTCGCGCAAACCGGACATGGAATGCAGCAGGGGCAGGATGACCGGGAGCGTCACGAAGGCAGAGGGGGGCATGAAGGCGGTGAGCGTCGCGGAGGCGACGATTTCGCTGGCGGCCCCTGGCGGAATCTAAACCTGACGGACGCGCAGAAGGCGCAGATGAAGCAGATTGCGGATCAGTTCCGCCAGAACACTCAATCGCTTCGCCAGCAGATGCACGGGCGACGCGGGGGCGACGATCACAACTTCGGTAATGGCACGTTCGACGAGACGGCAGTACGTGCTGCTGCTCAGGCTCGCGCCAACGCGCAGGTCGAGATGGAAGTCGCGCGCGCTCGCATGATGTACCAGATGTACAACGTGCTGACCGCAGAGCAGAAGACGCAGCTTGCAACCGAGCGCCAGCAGCGCGAGCAGCGTCGTCAGGAGTGGCGAAACCGTCAGAACCAGAACCCCGGCCAGAATCAGTAATCGCCGCTGAATAAGGCTTGCGCATGGCGCGGAAGAGCTAGGGGAAATCGTCCGTGACGTGCGCAAGCCTTTGGGCCGAAAGTCAAATTATTAAGCAAGCGGGGGGCAGCACCATTTTCGTGTGCTGCCTCTTTAATTTCGAGCGGCGGGTTGCCATTTAGTCGGACTCAATCCTCCGCCGGGATTACAAGGTTGCGCGCCCAGCCTTATAATCTTTGAGATGGCAGATAACTCCGACCCTGCAACATTCCAAACCCAGTCCCTCTCGTCTGCCGAGCCTGCGGATTCTGTGCTTGTCGGTCGCACTCGCACGGGCGACGAAGATGCGTTCGAGGAGTTATTCAATCGTCATCGCCGCCGCGTCGCTCTAATAGCCAGCCGTTTCTTTCGCCAGCGTGAACAGATTGAAGAGATTATTCAGGAGAGCTTCACAAAAGCTTTCTTCGCGCTCGCTGATTTCAGCAATCAACAGGAGCAGTCGTTCGCCGCATGGCTTGCTCGCATAGCCTTCAACACCTGCTATGACGAATTGCGTCGTCGTAAGCGGCGTCCCGAAAGCTCGTTGAGCGAAGTCACAGAAGAAGAGGCCGCATGGCTGCAAGAGCGATTGAGTAGCGGGGAAAAGGATATAGAATCTGCCGCAATCGAGCGCGAGCTTGCCGCAAAACTGCTGGCGCATCTCAGCCCGGAAGATCGTTATGTCCTGGTGATGCTGGATGTCGAAGGATTATCCGTGGCCGAAATAGCGGGCCTGACGAAATGGTCTGCTGCTAAGGTAAAAGTGCGAGCGCACCGCGCACGCGGGCGTTTGCGAAACCTTTTAAAGAGATTCATGTAACCGGCTGACCCGCGCGCGCGTCTTCAATGGTGAAGCCTCGCGCAAAAGGTTCATAACCGAATTTAGGTGAAAACCGATGCTTAACGGAAAAGAGAATCGCAGCGTACCGCGCGCTACCCTTGATAGCGTGGGGCGCGACATCATTCGTGCCTCTGCCGATAACGACAGGGAAGCCGCCGCCGCCGCGCAGTCGCCCTTCCTTTTCTCTCGCCTGCGCACCCGAATCAATGCCGAGCGCGAGCGGCGCGCAGAGGACGAGAACTGGATCACTACGTTGAGAATCTTGTGGCGCGCAATTCCTTCTATGGCTCTGGTCGCAGTCTTCGCCTTCCTGCTCTTTCTGTCCACAGGCACACAGACTTCTACAAGTTTGAGCGACACAGCGCTCCTGGGCGAGCGTGGGACAGGCGTCGAGCGGGTCGTGCTGACTGACCAGACGGCGATCTCTAACGAGGATGTGCTTGCGACCATCATGAGTGAAGACGGCGAGGCATCAAAATGAACTTTCTGGGAAAGATGAAGCTAAAAGTGATGGCCGCCGTGTTGAGCGTCTTCGTTCTGGGTTGTCTTACGGGAGCTGCGCTCGATAGCGCCTATCGCCTGCGCGCAAGAGGACAGGGCAGACCGAGCACGCAAGGCAAACAGGAGTTCTTTGAATCATTAAAGAGCAACCTGAACCTTAACGACCAGCAGGCCGCACAGATACGCGCAATCATCGAAGAGACACGCGACAACTATCGCCAGCTTCGCACGGAAGTGAGTCCGCAATACGACGCAATACGCCAGCGCGCACGCACGCGCATACGCGCCCTGCTCATGCCCGACCAGCAACAAAAGTTTGACGCCATGATTGCAGAGCGTGATGCGCGCCACAATGGCAATGAGCGATAAGAATGGTTAGTTCTCTGATCTATAAGGAGCGGTAGGGAATTAGCCGTTGCTCACACCAACGGCTAATTTCATTCATCCCTTCTGGAATTATTAATGTCTGGCGACCTGGCGGTATCTGACTCTCCTTGTTCTACCCTTCCAACTCTATGAGGCGCGCCGCAGTGCTCATGAAATCAACAGGGTCAACGTGCGTTCCGTTTACAACCAGATCGAGATGAAGATGTGGGCCGGGTCTCTGTCCACCAGTGTTCCCTGAAAGAGCTATGACATCGCCGCGCCTTACGGTCTCGCCCGTCTGCGCGCGACGTTCCGACAGGTGAAGATATTTGGAGAAGACGCCGCCGCCATGATCTATGCAGATGGTCTGGCCGGGCGTCCATTGCTCGCCTGAGAGCGCAACGATGCCGTCGTTGATGGCATGGACAGGAGTGCTGAGCGGAGCGCGATAATCCAGCCCTGAGTGGCGATAATGCTTTGTCCCATTAACTGTTCGTTTGTCGCCGAAATTGGCTCTGTCCTGCCCCTCGACGGGTCGCACAAACGACCTGTTCCACTTTCGCTCTGTGCGTCGGTTATAAATTTCAAGCATGGTCAGGAAATCGCTATGCATACGGGCTGCGATTTCAGGTGATGGGCTGCTGAAGTTTCTATCCAGCGTGAGCGTCGTATGACGATAAACGCCCGTCTCGACAGCGTAGGGGAAGGCGGCTTGTTGCTGAGCGCCGCCGGGTGTACGCGCCGTCACGCGCAGTTGATATGAGCCTGCAACTGCATCGAGTGGAGCGCTGAGAATTGTGCGGAAGGTGCGTCTGTCTCCTGTCGGATAAAAGAAGAGCGGTTGCTCTTCTGTCAAGCTACGGCCTCCGATTGACTCAGGCTCGAACTGAACAGGAAAGCTCCCGCTTAACTCGTCCATAGCGGAAGGGAAGGCTAGCGCCACCAGAAGCGTTTTCCCCTCGACGACAAGCGCTCGACCGCTCGCGTTATAATTCGTCAAGCTCGGAGCGGTTGCTGCCTCTGCTGCGACGGCAAACGTTTGCTCGTGCTGCATGGTTTTGCAGCCGCTCACGACAACAAGCGGTGCGCCAGCTAGTACCCTCAAAAATTTACGACGTGATCTGTTCATCATCCATTGACCTGCATCTGAAAATCCTTACTCATCAGATGATTTAATATTACACTAAGCCTTCCACATTAAAGAACGGGAGATTAATCAGATAGTGAAGTTTACAAAAACCATCATTTTTAAGCGGAGAGCAAATCATGGTTATTCGTATTAAATATCGTAACGGTACGGAAAAATTTATTCCCAACGCAATTGATTACGAAATGAACTTCCACGAAGGGATGTGGGACATTTACGACGAGAAGCATAATTTTCCGGATCAGGTCGCAATTGAGGACGACGCAAAGCTGGAGCGTGTTGACGAACCGGAAGATGAAGCGCAGCAATAGAAGATGTTATTTACACCTCCCATGATTCGGGGCATTTAGATTTGCGTGGCGCGTCCGGTATCGAAGCGCGAGAGATTATAGGCGGCGATGTCCTCAACCCAACGCCGCCTGTCATCACCGTCACGTTGGGGTGACTGTGAGGGGCGGAAGCGTTCAGCTTCTAGCCGCCTGCGTCCTCACTCCGCAGACGACCACGCCCAGTATGGCAGGCATTTTATTCAGTTTCGATTTGCTGTCAAGAGAAACTTGTCAACATGCTATTTCGCCGCGAAGACCAGTTGAGTCACATCACTGCTGGGCAGCACCCCGGTCGAGCGTCTGAATAACTGGCTCTTGATAACATTCATCATCACAGAAGGGTTCACAGGCTTAATGATGTAAGCATCGCTGCCAGAGGCCATCACAGCATCGCGGCATGCCTGACTGTCCGGGCCTGCGTAAGCCACAATCGGGACGCTGCTCATCCCCTGTATGCTTCTCAGCCTCTGCGCGGTTAAGACGCCGCTCAGTTGCGGGTTGTTCAGATCAATCAGAATGAGGTCGGGCGCTACATCGGTCGCTTTTTGAAAGGCTTCCTGGCTGGTCACAGCTTCGACCACTTCATAAAATTCTCTGGTCAGATAAAACTTGAGCATGACACGGTTCTGCTCATTCTCGTCAATGACCAAAATAACGGGATGAGGGGTGCGACTTGTCTTCCTTGGGGGCATAGAGAGACACCTCTTTTTAACTTGGATAAATTGTCCGGCGCGATGGTCAGCTTTTTAGGGATTGTAATCCGCAGAAAAGTCCTGCCATTTTACACATGCCGGTTTAACAGTCAAGAGAAATTTTCCACAGGCTCATTATCAAAGGGTTTGTAATCCGTTTAATGGGAAATATATGGAAATTCAGGGAGTTACACCTAAGCAGCTTAGCCGGGCGAGCCGCGTGGCTAAGCCTGTGGATTTCCGCGTCAGCTTCTTTACAGACCTTTTGCTGCTGCCTCAAGCAACGCGCCGCTAATCGCTTAGCAGTTTCATAAAAAGGTCGTACGCTGATTCATCGAGTGAACTGTCTCACCTCTTCCACTGTATAAGGTGGACGTTTACGGTGAATAATAGCGTGGCAATTAGGGCAGACAGGACGTAAATCCCGAATTGGGTCAAGCTCGTATTCTTAACCTACAGATGAGATAGGAGTTAGGTGATGTACATGAATGTAATCTCTTCCCAATTCACCATAACGTTCTTCAAAATTGAAACCACATGGGAAACAATCTAATCCATAATGTTCAATACATGCGTGCCGCGCTTTTGGGTCACGTTCATAGGCATTAATAATAATCTGCCGAGTTGCGCCTTCAATATAAGTATGAGAATCTTCTACTTCTTCAGGTAAAGAATAAATATTCAGTTCTTCATCACTTGATTGCCGTCGCTGAACTGTAACGATAGCTCTGCTATTATCACTAAACTCAAACTCTAGTACATCGCCGAAAACAGCGCCAATTTGTTCGAGATTTGCCTCGGTCAATCGAGCACGATTTTCAACGTCAACACTAATACTAAATAAAAGGCTTTCACCTTTAATAGGACTTTTTGTGACTGCTATTACATTATTCTCTTGGTAAAAGTATAGTCTGTCCCCATATCCTGCGTTAAATTTTTTAATGAGACCAACATGCAACTTCGTGCGTCGGTCAACTGCGCTCGACATGAACGTTTTGACTATATGGGTCGTTCCTTTTCTGTTAGTACCAGCCAATTATGCCCCTCTGATTTTCGTATGACAGCTTATTAAACCAATGAGTAAATCGTCTAAGGTTTGCTCGACTGGCTTGTTAGTCGAATCTAGCAACGGAAATCACCGCTTCTTCTTTCTCTTCCTTACATCAAATAAAGTTTGTTCTGTAAGAAGTTCGTATTTTCGAGCCGCACCTTCTACTCTTAGTCGCTTAATTGCTGCTTGGCAATACTGTTCGTTATTGTCTATCAGTATGCTCCGACACCCGGCTGACAGAGCGGCTATACCAGTCGTGCCACTGCCGCCAAAGGGGTCAGCTATAAGACCATTCTCAGGGCAAAGCAGTTTTATGAAGAATAATGGTAGGTCAACCGGAAATACTGCCGGATGCCCCTTATTCTTGCCAACGAGCGCTAGACTGAGCACGTTGGAGGGAAGTACGGTCTGCTTATCAACCCACCTTGAGAGATCACGGCCAAAGCCGCTCTCATTCACCGAGTTATGACGACTCAGATCGTTCTCACCTAGCTTTGCCATGCGTGACTCAACCCAATCACCGATTGGTTTTCTTACAGCGTCTTGATTCAAATGAGGGCGTTTGGATTTAGCTAAGTGGAAACAGTATTCCCAACCATCGCGCAGTCGCGTAGGCCAGTATCCCGGCATCGGATTAGTCTTATGCCACAAATAATCATCAATGCAGAACCAACCACGTTCAGAAAGGGCTTCGATAGTATGCCAAACGTAACGATGCCGAATGCCATCCACAATCTTATCTTTGATATTCAATACGAAGCTGCCAGAGGGCTTAAGCGCATTAAAGAAAGGTTCGTGAAAGGTTAGAAACCAATCAACATACTTATCTGGATGTACGCTGTCATAATGCTTGTGCCTCGCATCTGCGTAAGGCGGCGAAGTGACGATGAGATCAATTTGTCCGACGTAATCTTTCAATACCTCTCGTGAATCGCCGGGGATAATCTTGCATGTCGCATTATCGTTCTTAAAAGTTAGCTCAGTAGATGGTAGGCTCATCACAAATCCTCGTCTTTAATGTCTTCATTCCTTCGAGCGAGTTCTTTTTGACGGTGCTTTACAGAAGAAGTTGACGAGCTTGTAAGGGTTATTGAAGTTGCCAAGCTCATCAACTAAGCCCTCTTTGATGCAAGCTTCTCCAAAAGCGTCTAACAGCTTGTCAGGTACATCAACTTGTGTTGGTAACTCGTCAGCAGCATAAGACGATACGAGCACATCAAGCACAAGAGTCATTATTTCTTCATAAGAGTAATTAGCAAAGAAAGGCCAGAAGAAATCGGATAGCCAAATCTCAGTATTTACTGAATGAGCAACTTTTGTCTTCTGTGCTCGCTTAATATACCGCGTGCCTCTATCCATTGCGATACCAAAAACGCAACAGTATGGCCCAGTATGATTCTTGTCGTTCTTAGCAACCTTTTCCAGAGCCTCAATTGCTTTCGGCCAGTCAGCGCCGCCCATAGTATTGCTTCTATTTTTTACTGATACATAAAGGTTGAGCGGCTTCTTTATTTTATCTTTAAATTCAATGACTGCGTTGAAGTCGCCTTCGGTTGTTCCAATATCTGATACACTTTTGAATCTCTTGGAGTGAGTAGCGCAACCAATAACTAAAAACTGATAGCGTCAACCTGAGTTCATTCGTTCTCGTTGCAGCGTCTTGTTGCGAAATTGCTCAATGCCGACATCCCTATAATTCACGAGCGCGGCGCGAAGCTGAATCTGACTGAAGAACTGATACTCGAACTACATCGCCTGAGCAGAGCGGGCTTGGGAGACGCCGGGCAGTATAAAGAGCGTGACAGCGACATCATCGAGAAGTACAAGGACGGGCGGCAGAGAGTTCGCTTCAAGACGGTGCGCGTCGCCGACACGCAAAACTACATGCGTGCACTAATTGATTACTGGAATCGGAATCTCAACGAGCGCTGGGTTCACCCGTTGATTGCCCTCGCCGCTTTCAATCTTGACTTCCTCTGTATTCATCCGTTTCGTGACGGTAACGGTCGCGTCTCGCGTCTCCTGCTATTACTCGGATGTTATCAGCTTGGTTACGAAGTCGGTCGCTACATCAGCCTTGAACGGTTGATAGAAGAGAATAAGGAGCGCTATTACGAGACGCTGGAACTCAGCCCGCAAGGGTGGCACGAAGGTAAACATGATCCCTGGCCTTTGATAAACTTCCTGCTCTACATCCTGAAACTTGCTTACGGAGAATTCGAGAGAAGAGTAGGCCAGACATCCTCTCCCAAAGGCGCGAAGACGGAGATGATAGAAGCCGCTATTGAATCCACGAAAGGGCTTTTTACAATTCGTGATCTGGAAAGAGCTTGCCCGGGCGTGAGCCGCGACATGGTGCGTCGTGTGCTGCGCAGCCTCCGAGAGGCAGGAAAAGTTGAGCCTTTAGGTCGCGGCCCGGGAGCGCAATGGCGGAGAAGAGGTAATACCCTTAAAAAGAGGTAATAAAGAGGGTAATGTGAGGAGGCCATACAAATAAAGGGCATGACCGCAACGCTTATCGAGTTGGCACGTGACACGGCTCTCTTGCACGAGTTGGCCGGTGAGCGCAGCTACGAGCGCGGCGAAAATTACGCGGCTGAGAGTTATGTGCATTCCATAACTGAGTACAAGGGGAAGCTTGTCGCCATCGTTACCGGCACGCACGATTATCAAGTTAAGTTGTGGGTCGAGCGAAATGAGCTTGAATATTCATGCACGTGCCCGATGGGTGAGATGGGCGAGTTCTGCAAGCACTGCGTCGCAACTGCGCTTGTCTGGGCTGGCGAGGCGGAAAGCGCCGATGAGAAACGCAGCGGGAGAAAGACCGGCAGGAGCAGCACGGCAGCGGGCAGGCGAGCAGGTACGCTTGATGATGCCCGTGAGGCCATCGCGCGCATCGGCAAGATCGGAGCTTTAATGGAGCAAGCGGGACATGTCGCCGAATTTTCAGAGTATGTCATCGGTCTCAGGCTCAGACATAAGCCAAAACGCAACTTCATCAAACTCCTTGCTCAATATTAGAACGTAAGCTTATGTATAAAGGTCACGGTGATCTATTTCAGTTTCAATCCGCTTTCAACGCGGCATGCATTCTCACTCTCACACAAACGAGATCGCCAACTTTGCCGGAAAGGGTTTCAATCCGCTTTCAACGCGGCATGCATTCTCACGACGACGGCGACTCACGGAACGATGACATCCGAGATGAGTTTCAATCCGCTTTCAACGCGGCATGCATTCTCACTCCAGTTCCAACAGGCCACTAAAGCCATCGACCGGGTTTCAATCCGCTTTCAACGCGGCATGCATTCTCACCGTACCAAACCCCAAACGCCCAACTTAGCGATTACGTTTCAATCCGCTTTCAACGCGGCATGCATTCTCACTTTCTTTTCATGGCTGCTTCGGGGCCTCCTTTTTAGTTTCAATCCGCTTTCAACGCGGCATGCATTCTCACTTCCGGCGTCGGCGTAGAGGTTCTTCGGCAAGTTGTTTCAATCCGCTTTCAACGCGGCATGCATTCTCACCGCAAGAGCTGCTATCAAAGTCACTCCCCCGGAAACTGTTTCAATCCGCTTTCAACGCGGCATGCATTCTCACGTTTGGGAGCGTTGGGTCCTACTGAGTAGGCGGGAAGATGGTAAGTTTCAATCCGCTTTCAACGCGGCATGCATTCTCACAATTCTGTCCGAGGTGATAAGGATGAAGAAAAAGTTTCAATCCGCTTTCAACGCGGCATGCATTCTCACGGCTCGTGCAGATAATCTCCGTGGATACGCTCTATATGTTTCAATCCGCTTTCAACGCGGCATGCATTCTCACTGAGTAAAGTCGAATCAACCACCACCGTGACTAAAAGTTTCAATCCGCTTTCAACGCGGCATGCATTCTCACGCGATTCTATACGGCATCGACAGATTGGCAAGAGGCGTTTCAATCCGCTTTCAACGCGGCATGCATTCTCACGTTATTCAGAGGCGCTTGCGAAAACGAGAGGAACCGTTTCAATCCGCTTTCAACGCGGCATGCATTCTCACTGACAACCTGCAGGAGGACCAATACAAGCTTAGTATAAGTTTCAATCCGCTTTCAACGCGGCATGCATTCTCACATCGTTCCAGATGAAGATGGGCCGCACACAGGCTTTCGTTTCAATCCGCTTTCAACGCGGCATGCATTCTCACCCGCCATAGCGGCGTCTCCCCGGATGAATAGTGGGTTTCAATCCGCTTTCAACGCGGCATGCATTCTCACCAGTGGGACTGCGTCAATAAGGTGGCTAGGCGCGCTTAGTTTCAATCCGCTTTCAACGCGGCATGCATTCTCACACAAAGTTGTGCTGTGGTTACGGACGCCTCTTTGTGTTTCAATCCGCTTTCAACGCGGCATGCATTCTCACACAATCGGTGGCGAATACGCTGGCGGCGAATAGCCATTGTTTCAATCCGCTTTCAACGCGGCATGCATTCTCACACGGGTGAATAAAGTCTTGAAGGCTCGCGGATATGAGTTTCAATCCGCTTTCAACGCGGCATGCATTCTCACCAGCAAACGAACAAAGGGAGATAGAAGCCCTTCTGGTTTCAATCCGCTTTCAACGCGGCATGCATTCTCACAGCGGCGCAGCTACGGGAAGCATCGCATTGAATACGTTTCAATCCGCTTTCAACGCGGCATGCATTCTCACTATCGCTATCGTAAGCCCCTTGCCTAGATAATCTTACTGATCGGATTTCCCGTACCCCGTCTTGCCATGCTTCGGGATGCCGCCATTTATCTAACTTTTCATACATAAAGTCAATGTTTTCAGCGAGTGCGAAACCGGGCGTCTCGTTGATCCTTCTAAATGCTGCCTATCTCCTTTAAAGATACTGCTTTCTTTTCAGGCTCAATCACCTGTATCTCTTTTTGACACGAGGTTCGCACCGCAAAACCTAAATCTCACTACCCAATCCCATTACCCTGTAAAAACAGGCTCGACAAAGCTAAGAAGCTTGCCCAATGGCACTAAAAATGATTGTGCGAACCTCTATGCGCGTCATATTGAGTTGATCTTACAGCACGCCTACAGCATCTTGTGCCGTCTCAGCCTGTCCCGCTCTTCTCTAAAGGAAGAGAACGCGAATGGCTCGCCATGCTCTTCCTGTATCAACTCAGTATCGCGTCCAGACAAGCCCGGTTTGTCACTAACCGATACGCCACGCAGAAACCAGCGCGCGAAGATTATACAGAACAAACTGAGCACGCCGAAAACAATTATGCTTACGCTCAAGCCGTGCCAGAGCACGTACAGGCTCAAACAGATTACGAAGAGCGCGCCGAAAGCCAGACCCATTAAACCTATCCAGAACGTCAGCAAGCCGAGCATGATTTTTCTAAACGACATAAAGCTCCTTCCTCTCCGTTATGGGTTGTCCGCCAAAAACCTCTGCGCCCTGCGCGCAACTGCGACACAAACGGTAATAGCGCACGTTGTCCTCATGCTTCTTCATCACAGCGCGCACGGCCTTCTCCATACGCCCCAACTGTCGTTGCGTCAAATCGCACTCGAATACGCTGTACTGCACGGGCGTCCCGAAACTCAGCATAGTCTTTCGCATTCGCGTGCGCCGCTTGTCATCCGGTATGTCGTAAACTAAAACTATCTGCATCTTCAATCACCCCAAAGGGCAGGAAGGAGATTAATTTACTCATTGACGGATTGATTCATTGATTCAATGAGTAAATGAACCAATGAATCAATCTTTCATCCTCACTTAACCGTGAATGGCACATAACGCTGCTCATCGCCTGCTATGACGCGCGCGAAGTGATGAGCCTGACGCACGATGATCTGCGCGTAGGTCAGATTCAAGTCTCCGTGCTCTGTGGCCGAGCGCCGTGAGTTCAGCTTGCGCTCGAACTCTGTGAAGAATACCTTAGAGGCTTCCGGGCACATACGAAACTCGCCCTTCTCCTTCACAACATCCTGTAACTTAATCTGCTTGCGCCGGAGCAGCTTCAAACAGAGCGCGTCCGCGATCAAAGGGCGAAACTCCTCTATCAAATCGGAAGCCAGCGCCGCGTGACCGTGCCGTGCTTGATGAAAGAAACCTTGATACGGATCAAGCCCTATCATGTTCAAGTGCGAAGCCATGCGGTTGTAGAGCAGCGTATAGCTTAAGCTCAACATCGCATTGACCTCATCAAGCGGCGGGTGCGCCGTTCTCTTCTCAAACCGCCAGGGGCGTGGTACACGCGAGGCGAAGAGTCTGAAGTGCGCAGCCGAAGCAGAGCCTTCAATCCCAAGCAGAGTCTCCAAGGATTCGGCACGCTGCGCGCTCTCAAGCGATCTTCTAAATAGCTTTATTTCACGCTCTGCTGTCGCTGCTTCCGTCTGACGACGCGCGAAAGCCATTATGTTTTTGATTTTGCCTGCTACAATCACGCGCGCCTGCGAAAGACAGAAACTCCTATCCATAGCACGCTCGTACTGCTTGCGCCTCAACTCCGCAGACTTACCTCCGTCACCATTCAGCCGACCGCGAAAGCGACCGCCTTGCGTCAGGAACACCACGTCAACCCGCTGGTCCAGGCAAAACGCCACGGCGGGCGTGGTCAGATTCACATTGCCGAACAGTATCAACTGCTTCACATGCGTCTCCGGCACGTTCTGCAAGATACTAGAATCCTTGCAGACCAGAAACTGCCCGCTGCGCCTCTGCACCGTCGCCCCCTGCGTCGTCACATAAATCGCTGACACAAGATTCACCCCTTTCCTCTACTGAAAACTGAAAACTGAAAACTATCTTTTCCTCTTCCACTTCATAGCGCGCCGCGCCATTGCCCTGATTTGCTGCGCGATCTGCTCAGGTACGGTTGGCGGCGGTATGACGCGCCCGTCCGATGTGAAGATGTAGCCTAGAAATTCCAACTCGCCGTCGGGAGGGACAATGCGCGTCTTCTCTGGATGAAGCTTTAGCTTCCTGCCCGAAAGCTCCTTCTCCGCAGCCAGCATAGCCGCGCGCGATTCGTCTTCCGTGCGACACTGAATAACGAAATCGTCGCAGTAGCGAATCAATCGCCAGCCACTTTGCGTCAGCACAGCATCGAACGGCGTCATGTAAACGTTCGTCAACAGGGGAGAGAGCGGCGCGCCTTGCAGCGTGCCCAGTCGAGGATGAAAGTAACTGCGATACGCGCTCAATGCTTTCGGCGCGAGCAACGCAGCGGCCAGTGCCGCGCCGCCTACTCCAAGCAGTTTTATTCCCAACACTCTTCCCAGCAGCGCGCGATGAGAAAGAGCCACAACTGCGCCGTCATGCAACAAACGCTTCCATGCCGCTCGCCGCGCTTGATTCTGCTCAACACCGTTTCCCTGCATCAGATCGTCATCCATAACCTCGTCCGTTTGCATCTCAATCGGGTCAGAGAGGGATTCGATTGCCGCATCGCCTGACAGTCCCAGATGCTGCGCCACGTAATCGTCCACCGACTGCTTGACGGTCTCATGCACCAATAGCTTCAAACTCGCCATCGTCTCCTGCCCCTGATGCCAGATGCTCGTCTTCGATAAATGAAACTCTTCCGGCTCTAAAGCTCCCGCATCCAGCCAGCCTTTCAACAATCGCAGCACCTCCTCATCGCCAATCGTTTCATCCAGTTCAGACAGTAGAAGCCTGCGATCAATCGTGCCGAAAAAGTCCTGCACGTCGGATTCAACCGTCCACCAGTAGCCGTTCGCACGTGCCGCGATCATCCTCTGAACGGCCATCTCAACCGAACGTCCCGGTCGGAAAGCGTAGTTGCAATCAAGGAACTGCGGCTCGAAAAGGTCTTCTATGGCATCAAGCGTCGCGCGCTGCGCCACGCGGTCACGCACAGTCAAGATAGCCAACTCGCGCTCTTTCCCGTTCGCTTTAGCAATCGTCACATAACGCGCGGGCATAGGCTGGTAAGATTTATTCAGCAGGCTGCGCGAAAGCTCCCTTAAATTCGCTTCAAGCCCAGCCTCAAACGCCCGCAAGCTCACAGCATCAATCCCTGCCGCGCCGCGATTGGCTCTAACCTTCCGCCAAGCCTGATAGAGGCTCTGCACAGACGCAATTCGTCTAAACAAGTTTGCGCCGTGTAGCGCATTAAAATTTACAGTTGCAGGGTAGTTCATAGGATTTATCGAAACAGGCTCGCGCTGTCTCATCTCAACCCGATCCTTTCATCGTTCAAGTGCGTTCCCACTTCCATCTGTCCATTGCCTCAACGCGCCCCACCGAGCGCGGCATCAAGAAACGCATCCTGCCGTTGCTGGCACAATCGCCATTTCAACTTCCGCTTGATCTTCGACAGCGCGCTCTTGTTGCGATACACCGTCAGGATGCACTCGCCCACAGCGACAACAGTCGTCCCTACTAGCCGCTTCAATGCGCGCTCCTGCCCCTGCGGCACATCGCGCTCGCCCAGGAAAAAGAACTCCGCGCCCGTCCGGCACTCTCTACGCCCCAACCGCAACACCAGCGCCACATCGCCCACGCTCAGATTCCTCTGCGCCATACGCCGCGCCGCGTGCCTGCTGATTCTGTATTTCTTGATTTGCATTGCTCCTCACCTCCGCTCAGATGCCCGGCTGCTAAACGCGCCAGCACGGTGAATAGCCTACAGCTAGATCATCTGCCTGTGACGAAGAGCAACTTTACGAGTAAGGTTACTGCGTTGTGGCCGTTGGGAAGGGAAGTCTCTGCACTACTCTTTGAGTAAAGGAACAACAGAGATTTCGGGCGGGATGATGGGTGGGCGCGTGACCGCTTGAGATGTTAAGCGAAAAGCGGCGTTGCGTTATTCTATTCAGCCTCTTCAATGAAGATTATTCTTTCAGGCGCTACGTTCAGGCCGTAAGCGTAGGGTCGTTTCGAGCCTTTCTTACTGATCTCATAGTCTTCTGGAACACGCCCGCCCTTCAATCTCTTGTTTGCTCGACCGATAGCGCGTATGACTGAATCTGAAAAATCTTTGTAGTCTGCCTCTCTCCTGCTCGTCGCCTGCTTCACCACTACGTCCAGGAAATGCCATTCGCCTGGATACGCGCATCTTTCGAGGTCCATTTCGTCGCCACGCGCCCTTGTGATCTTTTGCAACGCGGTCTCGAAATCGGCAGGCTTCATCTCCTTTAACTTGAGGAAACCGTCGCCGCCTGAGCCAGTGCAGCCCAATCTTTTTTCTGCGAAGAGCGTGTATAGAAGCAACTCGTACTCGGTTAGAACTGCTGCGGTTTCGCCTACGGCTATTTCGCCTGAAGCTAGATTGATCTTGATGGAAAGGTTCGCTTCCGCCGCGTTCAGGTAAACCTGCGCCTGTTTGACGAACGCGCTGTAACTTCGTTTCGCGTCACGTAGCCAAGGCGACTGCGCTCCTTTCAATCGGATGAAAGGAATTTCCGCCAGATAAATCTCGGCGTCGTCTGTGGTCAACGCGCGCCCGTCAACGCTAACCGGATTGCCTCGCCAGTCCAGGAGCGGTTCGGGCCGGGGAGTAATGTAGAAGAAGTTAGCCGCCTTTCCTTCTACTTCGGCATTGACCAGAACATGTGAGAGCACATCGTCTGCGCGCCCGAACAATTGCATGGCCGCCATCAAGTACAATCCCATAGTCTTGCGCCCGCCCGCCACAGATGCGTGCAGACGAAGACTTTGATCAACCGCCAACTCGCGCACGATCTCGCAAATTTGGTTTGCTACGCGGTCGTTGTCCTCGTCTGTCAGGATGTCTTCGAGGCGCTCTTCTTCGGGGTCGCGCGGGCTGGGCACGCCGGTGCCCCTGCGTGTCAGCAGGTACAGACTGTTCTCATCAAACTTGATATTCCCGACATCGGGGAAGTCGCGCAGGAATCGGTGGAATCTTCCTTCCTTTTCGTCTAACAGAAGTTGTTTCACCTTTCGCTGCCCTTCTTTCGTGGTAATGACACGAATCTCGTCCACGCGCTCGCCCCGTTCTTTCAACGCCCAGAGCGTTTCGGTAATGATTGCCGGAGTTCCACCCGCAACGCATAGCAGGATATGTTTTTGCTTCTCCATAAAGATGTTCCGTTATTTCGAGAACGATTCACAATCAAAGTCAAGCGCCATGTTTTTTGCGCCCTTTGGAAAGAAACTTCTGAATGGTTTCATGCGCCCAACTGCTGTCGGCAGAAAAAATCTTGGACAAGCGTTCTTCAATCCACTGCCATTCTTCATTGTCAGAACACTTCAAAATCGCATCCTTCGCGCTCGGCGCAAGGTCTATGCCTCCGAGTTCTATGTCCGCAAGTTCCGCTTGCAGCAAAGTCTCTAACCACTCGCGGCGCGTTTTCGGGCCAGCTTCGCTTTTCGCCAGACATTCGCCCAATCCTTTGGCGAAGTCATCAATAATGACGGCAATATCGCCAACTTCATCCATAGAAGAAACCATCTCGTCATAGCTTTTGACCGTCTCATCAAGAAGCGCATGATAGATTGCGCCCGCGTTTAGCGTATCGCCGCCTTTGGCAAGTCGCGCGGCAGTATCTCTCAGAGACTGCAACTCTCTTTCGACGCTGCGCGGCATTTCGTGTTGCATCGCACGACGCGCTTGCGTTCGATAAACGGAAACATTCATCGGCTTACCCTGTTTGATCTCCTGCGTTTCTTTGGTCAACTCAACGACGGAAATCAACTCAGGCTTGTGCCTGAGCATATCTTGAATGATGGCAATCAACTCATCCTTGCTTTTATCGGCAAGCATCCTGTCGAGCGGCTCAATGACGCGAAAGGCTTGTGGGTTGTGAACGTAGGCAAGCAACAATGCGACGATATGTTTACAGATGCCGCCCCAATCGTACGGGCAGGTGCAGGAAGTTTCAGCTATGCCTTTCGCTCCAAGCGTGACGGAGATTTGATAAGGCTCATACTCAGAGCCTTCGCACTCTGCCCTCAGTTCCATGCCTTGTCGCAGAGGCTCAGCAATCGCGCCATCTTGGTAATAACCTTTGCCGCGATCAAAGCTTTTCTCATTCGCCAGCGCTCGGACTTGAGCTTCGGTTAATTTAGGCAATTTCTCTTTAGGCATGAAGTAAAGCTCTCTCAGAATCGTTTACGAGTGAAACAACATCCCAAGCTCTAATTGGCTTTAACGCTCTTTTCTCTTGATGTTTCATCTCCTTATCAATCTGATAAAGCGGCACATAGCCATCAGACTTTCTGTGATAGACAACGAAAGCCCCCCAGTTACTCACGATTGCCGGTAGAATTGATGAATACGCAAGTATTCCTACCGGGAAATAATGAATACGAGTAATTTCGCCTTTGCCATATGCACGCAAACCTTCTAGAACGTCTTCAACAATACTTTGCGCGGTTTTGGTTTCGTCCAGTTTACCTGAAGTGACGTTATAGATTAAAAGCGTCTTTATAGCCGGATGCTTTTCACGTAAGAACTTTTTCACATCATCTTCTGGCTCTGAATTTCCTCCAACCCGAATACAAATGGCTATCTCATTTTCTCTGGCGGCTTGCTCGATCTTGGCGAGCCTGTTTTTCCAAATCCACCATTTACGAATTCGGTCAACAAAGAAACCCAGCACGAAAAAGATAAGGCTGGCAATCAAATTGAATGCGATGCTTTGCATGTTTTGATTCCTTTCGTTACTTCTTTTCTATGCAACTCTCTGCAAAAGCCCAAACTCATAGCCCATCTCTTCCAACTCTTCGCGGCTTAAAACTTTTCCTTCCGGTGGACGACCTTTGAGTTTGAAAATCAAAGCAATATCCTCGATGGTTTGTCGGTATTCGATGCGTTTGACTGCAACGGCAATTCCGAGCAACGCCGAAAGCAAATCCGCAGTCGTCTGATGTCCTATGGCGGATTGAATGCTTTTCCCCTCTCGCTGAAATTCGCTGACGAGCGCACGGGCTTCCTCAAGCGAGAGCGGCTCATATGTATAAGTTCCAAAGCTTGTGAGGATGCTGGTGTTGAGTAATGTCAGTTTCGTAACGACCATAGCAGAGCTTTGATAGCACAACTATCGCGGAGTTTATTGCTCGGCAAGCTTGCCAAAAGGAAAGAGAGTCAGCTTTGTATAAGATCGATGCCTTCGCTAGAACGGAGGCTCATCAAAATCAATCGACGACTCGTCGAACGGCTGATTGTACTTTCCCGCTTTCCAATCTCTCTCAAACTCTCGATTGAACTCTTCCCACCTGCGCTCTTCCGCTTCAAACTCCTCACGAGTCTTGTCAAACGAGAACACGAAGCCTTCGTCCATATTTGAGCCGTCAAGGTGCCAGAACATAGGCGTGTCAAATTCTACAGCCAGCGCCTCACACATCTCGCAATCTTCATCAATCACATACTCAGTCGCGGGCATAGTCAGATTCGCGCGCTTACGTTCCCATTCGATGATGTGCGACGGCCTCCTTCCGTCGTAATCTCGGTTCGGCGCATCCAGCCAATCAGCTTTCAGTTTTTCCAAACGCTCAATCTCCGCATCCAACCCAAAACTTTTCTGCGCATCTTCAAAACATTCACCGAGCAAATAACGAACGAGATCGTAATAAACGACAATCTCATGCGTGCCGAAACCAGAGAAGCGATAGGCATTTGAATTCGACGACAAAGGCGGCGGGCATTCTTTCGTGAAAGACCATTGCAACGCTCTCGAATGTAGATCGAAGTCAATAAACTCCTGCTTCTCCAACAACACCTCGCGCGGCGTCCTGCCTCGCAGGTCTTCTCTCGCCGTCATCAGCCATTTCGCATGTATCTTCGTAACTAACTCCTCATCGTTTGAGCCTCGCGCCGCCAAACACTCTAGCGCAACGAACTCCAACAACGCCCTGCCATACAAAACCCCGCGCGCGTCAAACGGCTCAACTGCCAAACGCTCATCACGCCTTCGCTGGCAAACGCCTTCGTATTCGGGAATCGAATAAACGAACAACCACTCACCAGACAAACGATAAGGAACAAAAACATCTTCCTCCGCAAACTCACTCTGAACACGAAAACTGCCTTCCGCCGAAGCTTGCAAATAACTCGAATCCGCAGCCACAACTCTCGCCGCCAGATCAATCACCACCACGCCCGCATCATAAGGCTCAAAATCCTTGCCCTCCCGAAACACTGCATACGGCGACCCCTCACTCTGCGGCTTAATAAACCTAGCCAACGCCGCCCCCAACTCCTCAACCGTCTCCGGTTCCGCCGTCAACGCAGCCACCAACGCATCGCTAAAATAACCATGAGCTTCGCCATTAATAGTCTGATGCAGGTCTATGATGTTTAAGCGAATGTAGCTCATTCAACCTGCCTTATTAATTAATCTTTTCCTGCCAAGAGTTTTTGTCACCGTCTCAATCAGCAAACACTTATCATTTTCCGAAATCCCGTCCTTCTCATCAGCCGAAGGCAAAACTATCTCAACGATGTTGTGTGCGTCCGCCAGTTTTTTGTTGTCGCTGCCTAATGGCCGTTTTAGAACAAGGAGTCGTTTGATAAACGTTCCGAGAAACTCTCTCTGACTAGCCGTGCTGAGTTGGTCAATTGCTTCTTTTTTCTTTTCGCTGTGGCCGCTTTTGGCTTCGATAATTCCAAACTGATTTTCCAGGCGCACAACAAGATCAATCTCCAAATTCCAAAGCTTGACGTTGGCGATAATCTCAGACACGTGCGGCTTCAACGTTTGACAAACCAGCAACTCAAACCATTGAGTTTTCTTTTGCTGTTTGTAGCCTTTCAAACCATGCGCCAGCAGGTAATCATCAATCGAAAGATGCTCTGCGATCTCTTCTTTCTTCACCAAAGACAGAGTGTCGGCGGCAAAGTTGTAAAGATAAAGCAAACTCTTACCACCCTCGCTTTGCAGATAAACGAATTCGGCCCTGAGTTCTTGCGCCAACTGAAATGCTGCCCAAGCCATAGGCTTCGTTCCACCCGTCAAATTGAAAATCAACTCATCTGCCTTCCATTGATGTTTTTCAATCAACTTCTCCAAACTCTTACGAACTTTCAAAATATCGTAAGCCGTCACTTCGTAAGGAATGACTTTGCAATTGTTCTTCAACAACGGCACGAGATTATCACTCACGCGCCGTGTTGTGTGCGTGTGAATCAAAGCAACATCTCTCGGCTGAACATGACGAATCGGCAACACATTCGGCACCGGCTGTTCGCCCACTAGACTCAGCATCGTTTTGGACATCAGCCGCCTCCGGAAACTTTATGGTCAAAAATTGGCAAGCCTTGATCTTCGATTACATCAGACAAAACTAAACGATTATCTGGTTTGTTGTTTTCGACGAACCATTCGTAGGCTAAACCTTCTTCGTGCGGTGGTAATGGCAAATTTGGCTCAATTGTCTTTTGGTTGTTCTGCCATTTTTCTTTGAATCTTCTAGCTCGCGGATAGTGAATCGGCTTATCGAAACCTTTAGCAGAAGCAAGAAATGATTGAAGAATTCTTTGTCCGTTTCCGCCTGGATAAGAGTTAATTGCGTCTTCAAATGCTTGAAGACAAGTTTTTGTTTCTGTCGGTTGCGGTTTATCTACCAAGTCTTCTTCATCAAGAGCAAAGTAACGTTTTTTCAACTCGACGCCACTGAGAACCTCGCACCCGTCTAATGCCAATGCCACACTACCGAAGCCCAAAGGTTTACCGCCGCCGAAACGATGAAAATGTTCTTCCGGCAAATCCAAAAGCCAAATCAACGCGCCGAGTTCGACCTTAGAAAGATTGATGAAATGAATGTCAAACTTGAAAACGGTCGCAGGCTTGACCCAACCTTTTATGGAACGATTTTGTTTATCGCGCTGGTCATTACCATCTGGACGGCGAAACTCTTGAAAGTATTTGTTGAGCAGCGGATGAGCGCGCTGGACAAGTGGATTATCCCAGTAATCTTTCTCAATCTCTTTCGGCAATTTGTGATGAGGATAAACCTTACGCCCACGCAAGCCCTGATTCTCTTCGTAACCGGCATCTTCGTTATTTCGCTTTTTAGTTTGCGCCGCGCCGTTTTGATTCTCAGCAACATAAAAACGTCCCTGTTGGGGTTTCGGCTGTCCGAGAATCTGTAACGGTACGCTCCCAGCGAAATGTTCAATCGCATCTGTGCTATCGCTAGTGCATTTGACTAAGCCGATGCGAATCTGTCCGCGATATGCCCCAAGTTTCTTCAAAATTTCAGGAATAACTTTCTCTTGTTCGGTTTCATCATCTTTTTTCGGTCTACTTTGTCTTACCCAACCGAAAACTCTATCTGTAGGTGATAGTTGTGTAACAAATCTGGCTGGGCGTAATTCCAACGGCAAAAGTGCTTCCGGCGATTTTGGATACAAATGACGAGAAATCATCACCGGATAGAGTTCCACAACATCGAATTTGCTTTTGCTTCTATTCCACTCAACGCGGGCATAACAAAGAGTTCCATCTTTAAGTTTTTCATAAACAAGTTCAGCACCTTTAGAGGTTTCACTCATTTCTGTTTTTTGAATATGCCGCGACCATTCAAGGGAATATTCATCACGACCTTGCTTTTCTTTCGGTGGTGAATCGAAATTCTTTTCGTGTTCTTGCCGATAATTCTTGATAAGCCTATTCCAAGTCTCTATGTGATGTGTCTCCAAATCAATGTCGAACTTTGTGTTCTTACCGAAGAAAAACCTTTCGTCGTGCTTGCCCTTCATTGTTTTCCCCGTATTGCAAATATATCCTTCAGCCTTTTGTGGCGAACTGGATATTGCATCACGAGATGTTTCTGGAATAGCTCCAAGCATTTTCTCTTCGTAAGCTAATCCTTTAACTTTCCAATAAGTAAATTTTCCGCTTCTATGTCTGAACTCCTCAATCCACGCCCACGCTTTATTCGAATGGAACGGAGGTTTATTTACATCATCTTTCAGGGCTACCCGATCATTAGCCATCCCGAATACATTTTTTCCATTCTCATCAACAAAAGAATTGGTTTCATACATCTTTACCCAAGCAGCATATTGAGATTGTCTTTCTTCAATTTTCCTACCATTTCTAAATTCAGTTTTGTTTATCTTGGGACCGCCATCCTCTCCAACTTCTGAAGTTCCAGTATAAAAAACGATTTTGTTATTTTCGATCCTAGCTGGAACTACAGATAACCCTTCTCTAACATCTCCACGAAAAGCTAGTCGCTCATCATGTTCTCTGAAAACGGAAAGCCTTGAGTTGGTGACGGCTTCGTAAGCGGAGCGCAGCATACCTTTGATTGCGGTTGGATTGATTTCGGGCTTGTCGTCTGCACCAACGCGCACGGGTAAAAGTTTCTGTTCGTTCTGGACTTCGACTCGTGCAGTGTCAGGCAACAACAGAGGAGTTTTAACTGTCATCTGCACGCGCAGCTTGCCGCTTAACAATTCAGCGTGAAAACGATCATGTCCGGCGGGCGGTTTGTCCCCCAAGTCGTTTGTTGCGCCATCAACATGGTCGCGCGGCACGGCAGGCACGAAGTTGTAAGGGTTATGAAATTCGCGCGGCATACGGTCATTCGTCCTTTCTGGTCCTGGCTCTCTTCTTTCTCTCTGCTGGTTTCTGGTTTCTCTTTGCGCCGGGGCATTCCACTGTTTCTGTGCAATGGGCATGGACGGCGTTGGCTTGCGGCCTGCGGGCGCGACGAAGGCTTTGCCAGCGAGCCTGATTTGTATCGGTTCACCGTGCGGTGGCTTGCGTTCAAATTGGACTTCTAACTGTTCGGCTTGGTTTTTAGGAATATCAGCGGAAACCTCTGCCTCATCGCAAAACATTTTGCTCGGCTGCTGCTTTTTCTCGTTGAAAAACTCGACTTGCCATTTGCGCTTTTCCTGATCGAACAGCAATTTGCCCGTGATGAGTTCAGCCATTTCGTTTCTCCTTCACCCTACACAATCTCGATCCCCGTCAATCTTTCTTCCGCGACAGCTACATTGCCGTCTTCGTATTCGCCCAAGTATTCAATCGCCGTGAATTTCGCGTAAGCGTCTTTGGCAACGCTTTTCAAAGGTACGAGGAACGCGCCGATGCGTGCTTCGGCAAACTGCGTCCAATCGCCAACGGGTTTCCCCGTGCTTCTGCCCCACAGCAGATAGTCTTGGTCAATTGTGTCAACGTAACTTTCATCTCTCTTGTCGGCGAACACCTGCTTATCTTCTTTGCTCAAGACAACCGCTTTGCCTGAGCCGCTCGCAATATTCAGCCAACGCATTTCAGCTTTCTCATTGAACACTCGCGCCTCAAAGACTGAAGCGGTGTCTATTTTGCCGTTGGCGTTGTGGAATTCCTGGCCTTGCAAAATCGCCAAGTGACATTTGCCCGGCGCATAAAGCACGGCAAAAGTTTGTTCGGGCAAATCCTTTCCAAAGCCAGTGGCGAAACTTTTAACGGCAGCGGTAAGATTTATCGGTTCTTCATCTTTTGTTCGGCTGACGTAGAGATTTATTATTGGTTGCGCCATGTTTCCCACTCCATTTTCAGTTTTTCTTTTAACCTCTTGCCTAAATCGGTGAATTTGCCTTTGGGCAACACCAAGCCATCGTCTGAAGAGGTATTTAAGCAACTCAATTCGTTCTCGAATCCAAGACCTTTCAGGCATATTGTTTCAACCTCAATCTCGCCCATTCCCCGATTGGTGGCAAAGCCAAACGGTAAGCGGTTTTCGGCGACATCGTGCAGAACAAGTAGGAGCAACATCAATGTTGGCAATCGTGAGTTGTCATCAATACGTCCGAAATCCAACGTCAAACGCATTTCTTCCCATTTGATTTTCGTCGGCGCAAGCACGCTGTACAACGCGCCTTCCGATGCGCCGCCTGTCCAACGATCAATCGCTACGTGATGATTGATGCGGAATCGTTTTGAATCTTTTTTATATTCGTCTGGCGTAAGTTTGTCTCCATTCTTGCCGGCAAATTCATCTTTCCACTCATCAACCTCACGAAGTTGTTTCCAAAGCTCGCGCTGGTAATATGAAACTTCATCCGGTTTGTCTTGTTCGTCCCCTTTTTTCTTCGCGTCAACTGCAACTTCAACATCACGCCACTGCTTCATGCTCATCGTTTCCCTCGCGTAACAGTCATCAATCGCCAACGCGCCGAGTCCGAGTCTTTTCGTTGCCTTCGATTTACATTTTTTATTTTGCTGAGAACTTTTTTTCTCCACTTCGGATTTGCTTCTTGCTCCAAAGAGTTCTTCGACAAGCGGGGTTGCGTCAATTTGCTCGTGAAAGATCGGCTTATCTTTTGTAGAATCGCAATCGGGTAAAACTGTACGCATAATTCTCTCGGCGTGACTACGTAGAACACCTTTGATGGAGCTGCCCGGCAAACAGAGCGCGAGTTCGCCCTTCTTCACGCCCGATGTTAGCGGCAGCATATCCACGCCGATGCCGTCGTAGCCCGCTTTGACCATCACGGGAAGACGAGGTTTCCATGTGATGTTGATTTCGAGACGCGGGGCAGCATTTGTAGAAAGGCTGGTTGCATTTTTGAGGTCGGTGATTGAGCGAGCGTTCCCATTGTCATTCAACAGATTCAAAATGTTATCGAAGCCTATAAAGCTTTGCTCTTTGATTTCAGGCTCGCTTTCGTACTCGCCATTCTCTCTCTTTTTGCCCGTCAACTTCACGCGCCCAAGCCCGCGTGTTCGCGCCGCGCCGAAACGCACTTTTGATTCGGTCAATGCTGCCAGCAAATTTCCGATGATGGCTTTAGTCTTTTTCTCGTCGTGGTCTTCGCCTACTTCTACAGCCATCTTAAAATTCAACTTCGTTCCGCGAGGCAAAACGGCGCGATCATATTTCGCTTTGTCTGCCGCGACTCCATAGAAGCGGTCAATGCCTACGCCGTCACGTACTTCAGTTAAAATTTTATCGGCGTTTTCAATCGTAGCGTCTTCAATCAAAACGAAACTTGCGTAACCCTCTTCTTTGCTTCTTTCGCGTTTCGGCGCAAAAAGTTTTTTGGTTAAATCTTCTCCGAAATTCTTCTCGCACCAGCTACGCAACACGCCTGCGATGCTCGTTCCCGGCACGTACCATTCGCCTTTACCGTTTTGCGCGAGCGGTAAATCCGTGTCCACACTTTCACCGAAGCCGCCGACGTGCAAAGGCGTTTCGGCTACGAGTGTGCCGCTGATTTTCAAACGTGAATGAATCTTCCGCGCCATCTCAGTTGTCCTCCTTCTTTTCGAGTTCGCGCTTATGCGCTCTCGCACAAGCGTCAAACAAAGCTCGCACCGCTTCCGCCCAAAATTCTTTTTGTAAATCTTCTTTGCTTCTCACCAGCGTCAGTGGTTCTTTGAACACGCCTTGCAGCCACTCCCAAACATTTTGCGGTTCATCACCAGGGTTTTGTTTTCGAGAGCCAGGCTCAAGCAGTTTTATAATCTTGTTTAGTTTTGCCTCTGCGTTTTCTTTGCTATTTGCCCACTTATCACGGCGATTCGGCGTGGCTTTCAAATGTTCAAGCCAACCGATAACAATGGTTTTGTCTTCTTCTCGTTGCAAACGGTTGATAGCCGAACGCAGTCCGCCAATCTGACTCATCGGTGGCTCATTCTTTTCACTGTCAAAACCAAAAATCGCCTTTCGATTTTTGAGTCTGTCAGCAATTTTCAACACAGCAACCTTCAACTCTTCGCGCCAAGCGGTTTCTTCAATCATCTCGGCAAACGTCTTTTCTTCATCACTCAGTTCGTTTGTCGCGCTGTCTGTTGCAGGTTTCATTTCATCTGCCTTTGCAACCGCTTCCCAACCGCTAATCGCTTGCGTCAACAAAGGTGGATTGAAGCGCACTTGTCCGAAGCCTTCGCCGCGACGTTCGCCGATTCCTTCGGCTTCGATTTTGTGCAACCTGTCTTCAGTTAAACTCCCAACTACTTCAAACACAACACACGAACCCGCTTCCATCGCAATCAAGGTCGGGCGCGGAAAGCCCCAGCCTTCGTGCCACGACTCAATGCGCCGCGTCATTACCAGAGAAGTTGTCTCTTTGTCGTTTGATTTGATTCGATTGAGCGCCACGCCTAGTTTCTTGCCTAGTTCTTTTGCTAACTCATCAACAAGATTCGTTTGTCGAAGATTTGCATTTCGCAACAAACAATCGGACAGCAGGTAAACTGTCAATCGTTTGCTATCATTCGAGTCCAGTTTAGATTTTGGCTCAAAAGCTTTTGGAGCAATCGTATCTGTTTGGTCATCTTTCTTTAGCTCTAATTTCGCCAAGCCGTAATCATCTTTGCGCGATGTGCCGAGCCGAACTTCACCGTTCAAGTCATTCCACCATTTTGAACCGGAGTCTAGTTCACCCGATAAACTTTTCTTTAATCTAATCTCGCCGCGCAAAGTCGTTCCCGCCGCGATTGCCTCACGCGAATAAACGCCGCCGACGTTTTCAGTCGGACGTTGAACTTGGTCTTCGACCGTGTTGTGCATCAACAGGGTTTTAGGAGTGTTTCTGTAAGAAGGCAATTTGCCTTGGACTGAATCTAACGCTTGTACATAACCGCTGCGATAGCCTTTCTTTTGATCGCCCGTTTCAATTTTGTCTTTCTCTTTGAGCAAATTGTAAACGGTTGTTTTCCCATCTTTCTGTTTGTCGAAACCGCCGCTCATCTTGCCGTAATAAATAGTTTTTGGCACGGGCAAGCCACGCTCTTCGTTGACCTCAACTGTTGCTGGAAGAACTTGCAGGTCTCCGTAAGCGACAGCTTGAAACACTTTGCTGCTTAATTTCTTTCGCAAGACTTTCGTGATGTGCGGCAAGAGATACGTTCCCGGAATGTAATCAAGCGATTCCGAAACATTGCCCAGCGTCGCCGTCACAATCGAAACGGGCGTGTGTAGGCGCAAAGTAAATTCCAGCGTCTGCCAAGCGTTTGTTTGTTGGTCTTCGATTTCGCTGGTTGTATCTGCGTTCTTCGATTCTTCTTCACGAACTATTGAACGCTTATCGCTATCAGCGCTTTTGTCGCTGGCGTTGATTGGTTGATTAGTCTCTTCTTTTTCTTTCTCTTTCAAAAGATTTATGGCTTCGGCGATCTGTGACTCTTCGCAATCAATAATTTTTAATTCACAAAGTCCCGCGCCCCGCCGACGCTTGCCGCCAATCCTTTCAACCAACTTCGCACTCAATAGCAACAAAGCCGAGATGATCTTCTGCGATTCGCTATCAAGCGTATCAAAGTTTAAGACGCACTCGGTTTCCAACACCGTGCCGACGCGCCCCATCTCTTCAAAGCGCAGGAAGTCAGTAATAGCCGTGCCGGTTTGTTCATCAATCGAGACACCCGGCTTGATGAAGGTGAGCGCGGAAAGAAGTTTGCGCCGCTGTTGCCTCTGTGCTTCGTCTGAAATTTCGTTGATAGCTTTATCAATTTTCCCGCGTAGATTTTGGGATAAGCGAGCGGGCTGCACGGAAAGAAGCGAAAAGCTGTACGTGGCGTCGCTGTTTTTCACACGCCTTTGCAATTCGTCTGCCTGTGTCTCGTTTGGTTGAACGCCCTGCAACTGATTTGGCTGGATGCCGAAAATCGCCTCAACCCATTTAGACCAGTTGCCTTCAATGCCGCCATCTAAGCCAAGCGTCAAGGTTTCCATCGCGTCGCGCCAGATGCCGTTCAAAGTTTTCGCAGGAACGAAGGGAAAACCGTCAACATCACGAGCAATCAATTTATCAACGCTTCCAGGACGCCCCGCGCCTGTGCCGACGTGCCAATCCGATTTCATCTCCAGACGAATCTTGAACGGCGATGGCAACACAAAAGAATTATCCTTCGCTTGGCTATCATCGGGTGGTTGGTTATTTGTCAACGAGTTTTCCATTTTCTTCCTTTTCCCCTTTCCTAAATTCAACGATGTCGAGCGCATCTAAGAAATGCGTAGCGCCTTTTTTGCCGTCGTCCTCTTCTGCGAAGAACAATGTCGGCTTTTCTTTGCCTTTATTGAAGAGCAAAACATCGAAACCTTTTTCAAGCTCTTTCTCTTTGTACCGATGACGGATCAAATTCAAACGCGCATCGGTCTCTGCCTTGCCCAAGTACAAAGCCTCGCGCAAAGTGTGAAGTTGACTATTTGGCAACTTGCGTTTGTTATCGTTATCCTTTGCCATCATCGCCGCAACACGGTTTTCAAGCTCAGACCAACGACGTTTCCTGCACCAATTCGGCTCGATGATTTCGCTATCAAGCGTTGCATCGCTAAAGTCCGAAACAACGTAAGGACGCGCATAAAGCCAAGTCGCTTGATTATCGGATTTCATCCTGTCGCGTATCTCTTCAAGACGAGAAGCCGTCGAATCGTAAAGAATGTGATAGTCTAATGCTGAACAAGGATACTGTTCGCCTTTGCTCTTGCTTTTGATTCTCCTTTTTACGTCCTTTGCTGATCTCAAAAGCTGTTCGGCAAGTTCGTAAGCCTGATGAAAAGGAAAGTGTGGTTTGACAATCTCTACTCCCGCACAGATGCCAAGGCGCGGAACGCCAAAAGCAATGTTCGCAATTTCAGGAACAATTCCCGTGAGAGTTTCAAAAACCGTCTTGCCATCAACGAGTAGCGGATTACCTTCACTATCTTTTTTGAGATAGTCATACTCTTTGATTTTCTCCGTCTCGCTTTCAAATTGCCTGAGAAACTCATAAACAAATTTCAGCGCATATTGCCCATCGCAAAGAACCGTTAAATCGTCGCCACCCAAAATCAACGGCACGACGGGAATTGCTTTGCCAACATTGTTCTCGTTCTCATTGCGAAAACGCCGTTGCAAAGTTTTCAGAGCGTGACCAGCCGCGTTGATGGTGCAAACATCAAGCGCGAGCGAAAACTTGCGATATTTTTTAATATACTCGCGTGGTGAACACTTGCCATCTTTCAAGCCTGTGTGCTTATCGAAGTTTAGAAAAATCTCGCCCAGGCCATTGCCGTCTGCGTGAATGACAGCAACCCAGCTTAATTCTTTGAATCTGCGTTCTAACTCATCAACACTTCTAATCAAACGGATGCTATCGTTTACTGCGTGGATAACAGCTTCAAGTCGTTGTTGCCCTGTATCAAAGTTCTTACGCTTTGTTTCAGATAAAGCCGATATTAAGGTGTTGTCATTGCCTTCTTTAATTACTGTCTTGGCGGGCAAACCGCTTGTTTTGCAAGGCGCAACAAACGGCAAGCGCAAGAATCTCTGTTCGTTGTTAGGCATTTGGTAACGAATCTCTTCGAGTCTGCGATGAACTTTGCTGATTGCCTTATGAAGCTTGAATTCGCCTTTATCATCCTTTTCATCAAGGCTATTGAAGCCCTCGCTGATCGCGCCGTGAACTGTAAGTCCGGGCATCTCACGCAAGGCTCTTTTCGTGACGGCACGAACAATCTTTTCGCCCGTCGATCTATCGTTGATCAATAACAGAGCCTTGCCGGATGTTGCCGTTATGACTTCGACGGGGTTGCCGTTTTCAATCGGAGGATTGAGCGATGGGTTGAGCAAGCTCGCACGCATCTTGCGCCCGTCAAGATCATCGTCCTCGTAGATTGTTTGCTTTGTTTGCTTTGTTTCCGTCGCAACGGCTTCAAGCACAAACCGAGTACCTACGCGATACGTCAATTCAGATGCGCCGACGTTTTCGCGCAGTTTGTTGGTGGCGAAGATGTAGCGTTGATTGGCCGAAGTCTCAATCAAAACGATGTTCATGCTTAACTCCCTAAACTTTCGTCATAAGATTTCATCTTTCGGTAAACCTGCCATGATCGTTCACGACGCGATGTGGTAACGCCCCAGACCGAAGGCCGTGCCGCTGCCGACGTGGAGGAATTCTCCGGCGACGAGGAGAGGCAGTAGCTCAGATATGGCTTTGCCTGTGAATACTGCTTCGCCCATGAAGCCGTCTTGTTCGATCTTCTTCTCCTGGCGGTTCGAGTAGCGTTTGAGTTCCTGTTGCCAAAGGCGCTCTGTCCGAGTTGTTGCCGTGCGCGCTTGCGCGAGCAAAGCTTGATAGTCGTAATCGAGTTTGATCGCGCTGTGTGTTTGCGCCAGCATCGTGAGCCTCAGCGAGAGGCTTTTCACTAGTTGCTCGAATCGAAGTCGCTCCTGCACGCCCTTCTGGAAACGTATGCGCGTCGGCGTCAGGAACAGGAGTCGCAACGTGTCCTCACGCCTGAGTTGCGCCAGCCTGTCTTTCACCATCTCGCTCAAGTTTCTACGCGCGTCGTGCGGTGCGATGCTAGTCGTTTCCTGTGTGTAAACTTTCAGGCGCATCGTTGACCCATCAATCGCTAATACTTCCAGTAGGGCGAACGGCGTGCGTTGCGCTCCGAAGCCGTGTTGCGCCATCAGGCTGATGGCATAAATGATGTAAGGCAGTTCTTCAATCGCCGGTCCGATGAGCGTCAGGCCAAAACGCAACTCGTCACCAGCAGCGAACCGGAGCGGCTCGTCAAGGAGTCTCTTATGTCCGTTGGGCATGCCGCCGTTTGATTGCGCGCGTTCAATTTCTGTTCTGAGAAGACTCGATGAATATTTCTGACCGGGAAGCGGAGGCTCGAAGATGAAAGGGCGCGGGGCATTCTGTTGCTGCTTGAGCAGACCATTTGATTGATTTGCTCGCGGCTCAAAAAGGCGCGGGTACAGACAGCGCTCCACCAGCAAACACCGCGTACAGTCTCCGTGCGGCATAGAACACGCGACAGCCTTCAGCGCGTAACCGAACGAGCCGCGAAATGTAGAGCCTAGAAACGGCGGCAGATCGCCTTCCGCCAGCGCCGCCAGTCGAAACTCATACTGCGCTAAAGAGAGAGCTTTCAGATGTTCAAGTGTCAAACACATCATAGCCAACCGGTCAAGCACTACGGCTTGACCCGGATACTAAGATTTTAGCAGGCGAATCACGGTGAGTTTCTTCTCGGCAAGCTTGCCGCAAGATGGATATGAGTTATGGCGATGACGGCACGGCGACCTTGACGAGGAATGGCGCTTACGGAGCCGACCTGCCGCTTTAGATTTCTGCTTGTTCAATGGCGCGCAATGATAAAGAGACGCGCGCTTACGCTTACTTGCGCAGCGATGATGAATGTGAGAGGCCGAAACGTTGAACTAAATCTGGCTGTCGAAGCGGGCAAGAGATGCAATCTCATTCCATAATGGAAAGGCGACCCGTCTCTCTCTCTCTGCGCCGCGCCCACATTCAAGAGCTTTTACCTGATGAAACGGATGTCCCTATTGTTCGCTCAACCCTAAACCGAAGATCAGTGAAGATACTTGGTAACGTAGTAGTAGAGCCTTCGAGATCAAAAAGTCATTGCGTCGAAATCGGGCACACTATAATCCCGTAGATTCCACAGACGCAAGCTTTTTCTGAGAGCAACGGTTTTAGCAGTAATCTACAGGGCAAGATAATTTGCCAGCGCTCCCAAACGCATCAGTCAGACCTATATATGAAGATGCTATCGCATCTGCCGATGTAGAGCTTCGATTTACTTCCGACATGGTTTTGAGCCTCACGTGGGAACCATGCGAAGCGAAACATCTCAGCAGCAGTTTCAATCCGCTTTCAGCGCGCTCAATTCGGCGACACGAACACTCCGATGGACTGACAATAGCGGTAAAGATGTTTCAATCCGCTTTGAGCGCGGCATTCATTCTCACTCAACATGGGGAAAATCGTTGTCTCTATCAAAGAATTGTTTCAATCCGCTTTGAGCGCGGCATTCATTCTCACCAGGTTCGCTTTGACGCTCAACGCCAACTCGCTTTTAGGTTTCAATCCGCTTTGAGCGCGGCATTCATTCTCACTGCTGCAACAGGCGGCAGTTCAGGCAGCACGGTCGGGTTTCAATCCGCTTTGAGCGCGGCATTCATTCTCACAGAAGAGGAGTGAAGGAATGCGCGCTTTTGAACGAGAAATGTTTCAATCCGCTTTGAGCGCGGCATTCATTCTCACCTTCTGGCACTCACCCGACCGCAAGCGTTTGAGTTTCAATCCGCTTTGAGCGCGGCATTCATTCTCACTTTTTTGCTCTATGACAACGCTCCTGAAAGGAGAGTTTCAATCCGCTTTGAGCGCGGCATTCATTCTCACAGAGTAGGAATGAATCATCGTGGGAGAGGGAAATGGTTTCAATCCGCTTTGAGCGCGGCATTCATTCTCACAGAACCTCTATGTCACGGGGGAGATCAAGGTTAGTTTCAATCCGCTTTGAGCGCGGCATTCATTCTCACCTTGCCAGACCTGCGGCCAAGCGGGCTGTATCTTTTGTTTCAATCCGCTTTGAGCGCGGCATTCATTCTCACGAGTAGTCGAATTAGGGTTGAGTTATAAAGACCGGTTTCAATCCGCTTTGAGCGCGGCATTCATTCTCACCTGGAATATTGATGTCGTGGGAGGTCCGATACAAGTTTCAATCCGCTTTGAGCGCGGCATTCATTCTCACACTTCGACGAAAGTGCTCTTCCAGATGTTTTGAAAGTTTCAATCCGCTTTGAGCGCGGCATTCATTCTCACTTGCTGGAGCAGTCGCCTTTCTTTATGCTGGTAGAGTTTCAATCCGCTTTGAGCGCGGCATTCATTCTCACCAACCCACCGACAATCCAGTTTGTAGCCGACCATTAGTTTCAATCCGCTTTGAGCGCGGCATTCATTCTCACGCATCGGAACGCCGACTATCATCCCCTTCGAGGATTTGTTTCAATCCGCTTTGAGCGCGGCATTCATTCTCACACGCGGTCGTGACATCGGATAATAACCGTCACGGTTTCAATCCGCTTTGAGCGCGGCATTCATTCTCACGGGCACAAGCCTCCAGGCGCTCGAGATCAAGTACAAGTTTCAATCCGCTTTGAGCGCGGCATTCATTCTCACCCTACGGCTATGCACTAGGATGCGTGTCCGTGTCAACTGTTTCAATCCGCTTTGAGCGCGGCATTCATTCTCACCGCGAGCAACGGACTTCTGGCCGGATAGGCCCAGACAAGGTTTCAATCCGCTTTGAGCGCGGCATTCATTCTCACTACGGCAGTAGCGCGCCGTAGCGGATGTCCGCAGTGTTTCAATCCGCTTTGAGCGCGGCATTCATTCTCACGTCGTGGTTGGCAAAGAGAAGGATGTTCTCATAAATGTTTCAATCCGCTTTGAGCGCGGCATTCATTCTCACTTGAGTCTTTCATTGATTCTCGTTGTCGCTGCGATGTTGGTTTCAATCCGCTTTGAGCGCGGCATTCATTCTCACTCAAAACGCGCTCACTGCCGCGCAGAATGCAAACAAGGTTTCAATCCGCTTTGAGCGCGGCATTCATTCTCACGCATGCAGCGGTACGAGGCCTACCGGTATGCGTTTCAATCCGCTTTGAGCGCGGCATTCATTCTCACAAAAAGGAGGCGCGACACATGGCGAATAAGCGTTTCAATCCGCTTTGAGCGCGGCATTCATTCTCACGCTTACTTGGGCATTGCGGCTGGTGCTGCCGTTGGGTTTCAATCCGCTTTGAGCGCGGCATTCATTCTCACGTGAAAAAGAAACTCCTCCTCAATTTTCTGACAGATGGCGTTTCAATCCGCTTTGAGCGCGGCATTCATTCTCACGAGGATGCGTGCTCTCGAAGCAATAGGTTTGCGTTTCAATCCGCTTTGAGCGCGGCATTCATTCTCACGTACGCCGTTCAAAACGCTGGACGAGACGGTGGATTCGTTTCAATCCGCTTTGAGCGCGGCATTCATTCTCACTGTCGCTCCTCTAACGCCCGTGCTTGCTCAAATTTACAAGGGCTATTTGCCGTACCCCCGCTCGCGGTGGTGCAGGGTGGGGCAATTTATCCTCTTTTTCTTTCATAAAGTCAATGTTTTCAATCAGTGCGAACCACAGGGCATTATCCATAGCTCGCGCCATACCTTATCTCTTATAGTCTTATGCTCTTTCCAGTCAAGTCCGATCTCACCTGTGCCATTTTGCGCCCCGGTTCGCACCGCATTCTTGAATCCAGAAAAATTTCTCTTAACTTCTGGACGTTCCAATATTTGCCGGAATTGGCTGATAGGTTGGCGTCTCTACTTAAGGTTGTGCCAACCTCAAAGAACAATATTCTGAATCCGGTCTTCCTCATACCTACAACATCTTGTGCTGCTTTCATCCCTAATACTCCTGCGCAGCCTTCTTCCTTGATTGCTTATCTAATATTACAACCTTTTGAAACTCTACGGATGATTACCATTCGAGTTGAGTTGTTTTCTTAAGTAGAAGTTCTTTCCACTCGCGCCTCGGCCTGTAGTACTCCGAGACTGAAGACTTGATCGAGTCTTGAAGTCAAGGCGCTTTTGTCAGCGCGCGGGGCAATCTTACCGGCAATCTTGCTCTTCCAGCATAAGCGGCGCAGGCGTCGTATAAATAGAGTGCGGAGTAGTTAACCGAAGGAGCGAAAATCTTTTATGGCTACTGTGAAAAGGTTGATGAGAGTTTCGGACAACAAGCTGAATGCTGGATCGGTGGCGAAATGGGCAGCGGCACTGGCGTTAAGCTCATCGCTGATTGGCGGCTCGCTCCTCACTGCCGGATGCTTTAAGACGAACGCCGTGACCCGGCCCGTCTCAATCGCACAGGTTGATCCACCTACGACTAGAGTCTTAACGCCCAATCTCTACGCAGTCTTTGACGACAAGAGCCGCAGCGTGAAGTCCGCGCGCATGTCCCCGATTCAGGAGCAAGACTTGACCGCTTTAATCAACATACTGCGCCAGACGGGAGGCGATCTCGCCTTTGGGTTGATTGGCGAATCAAGTGATCGTCCGCTTCTTCGCCTGCGCATTCCCGCGCCGCCCGCGCTGCCCGTCAGGACTAAAGTTCAAAATCCCTTCGAGCGCGCAGAGCAGGACTCTTTGTTTCAGGAGCAGATGAAAAAGTACGAAGAGGAGCAGCAGCGCTGGGAGACGGAGATTAACCGGCGCATAGCCGTCTTCATGGATGCCGTCAGACCTCGCCTTCAGCAGCCTGCGCGCGAGAACGCTACGGACATCTATTCTGCGCTTGAGAGAGCGGAACTTTTCTTGAACGAGCCGGGAGCAGTCTGGCCCGGTCAAACGCACTCTTTCATCATACTCAACAGCGATGGAGCGGATACGACTAAACGCAAGCCTGTTGAGATCAGGAGTGGCGCGCGTCTGCTGCTCATTAACGGTAGCGGAAGCGTTGGAACACTCGGCTCGCTCAACCCTTTGCGATTTGAGTCCAAACAGGCCGCATTCGATTTCATCACAGCCAAAGAGCTTGGAAGGAGCAGATGATGAGCACGCAGTTTTCAAACGAGCTTAAAGAACTTCGTCGGCAGAAACTTTTCCGGCAGATTACGCAATCGGCGCTGCCCGTTCACACCTGCGCACACTTGGCCGCGAAATATCAGCGCATGCTTGAGGCAGCCGCGCAGAAGCTACAGGCGCTGCGCGAAATCAATCTTGAGTTGATGATGACGGACGCCAAACGCCGCGCAGGTTACTTCATAGTGCTCGTCGCTGCTATAGCAGTCTATGGAATTGATTTCATTTTGCTCAGCGCAGTCGCAGAGTATTTCGCGCGCCGCGTCTATTCAGACCCGTTCATGGTAATGCTTGCCAGATTGGTCATCCCTGCGGCGATTCTGATTATAGAGATGATGATAGCCAGCCAGCGCGCCTTCGCACACGAATGGGCTACAGAATACGGAGGATCAAAGACCTCCTGGGTCTGGATAGTCTTCAGCCTGCTTCTGCTCTGCTTTCTCCCCGCGATGCTAGTTGCTACTCACGTCGTAACCATGCCCGCCACAGTCACGCAGGTTTTGGAGACGGTGAACATCCTTCAAATAGCGGGTCTCATAGCCCTAGCCGTAGTCATGCACGGCGTTATTCTCTACGGCGGACAACTTGCGGTAGAGGCTAAAGCCTACCTGTATCTTAGGATTCGTTCATGGAGATTGAACCAAAGGATCAAGCGGCTCGATAACAAATTTCATAAGGCGGCGACCGCTGCAATGCGCGCCTACATTCTGCACGAGCGAGCCGTGCAGGAGTACAAGGTCATATTCCCGAACACGGAGATGTCTGCGGGGCCGTTCGACCTGACGACCAGACAGCTTTTGCACACCCGTCTCGGTCGTGAGCTGCCCGGACTGCCGCAACCATCCGGCACTCTCAATGAAGAATCGCAAAGTAGCGCGCATTCAATATTCTAAGGCAGGTTGTAGTCGCGTGCGAGTGAGATTATGTCAGTACCGCCTGCGGTAGCGGGCGGGTAGTATTTGAGTGGGTAGACCATCTGCAAGATCATACAACACCCGCCCGCTACCGCAGGCGGTACTGACTTGTTTTGAGATTGAGAAATGAGGCGATGCAAATGAGCGTGGCGTACATTGTAGAAGAGAACATAAGTCTCTTGAATTTAAAGGGGCTGCTATTGGACGCGCGCTTTGAGATTGAGCGGCGCATGACCTGCGGCAGCTATGCAGAAATCTACATAGCGCGCAACCTCGCTCCCCGAAAAGATGAGCCAGAGACGGTCATCGTCAAGGCGCTGAACCTGTCGCTTCAAGGCGAGTGTGATCCTGACCTTGAACGCACCCTGATTGAAAACATCGCGCTCGAAGCGCAGACGATGAAACGCTTTCATCACGCCAACATCGTGCGGCTGTTCGCTTACGGCAAGTCGTTATCTAACGACGGGCGACAGTTCTACTACCTTGTTCTGGAATACATGCCTGGCAGGAGCCTCGCACATCTCTGTCGCTCAAACCCTCTCACATTCGAGAAAGCTTTAGATTATACAGAACAGATAGCTTCGGCGCTTTCCTATGCTCACGCGCACGATGTTCTGCACCGCGATGTCAAGCCGAATAACATCATGCTGTCTGCTGATCACAGGCTGGTGAAGCTGCTGGACTTCGGAACCGCACGGCTGCTGAACAGCGACAACGGGCCGATTACAAAAGTTGGCACAGATATCTACTCCGCGCCTGAACACTACTCTCAGTCGCACATTGCGGGAGTTAAACTGACGGCTGCGGTTGATGTCTATGCGCTGGCTAAGAATCTCTATTTCATGCTGACCAGCACGCCTCCATACGCTTTCAAGCAACAGCAGATTACTTCGCTGCCAGCGCCGCTTGACTCGCAGCCCTGGGCCGAAGCCGTCCTGCGTGTGCTCAAGAAAGCGACATGTGATAATCCTACAGACCGCCATCAATCTGTGCGCGACTTTTGCGAAGACCTGCGCGCAATCACTGAGCAGACGGTTCACTCGTCTCGCCGCTGGCAGAACTCAGAAACTCTGCACGCACCTAAAAGCTCTCGCATAGTGATTGAAGTGACGCCGCCACAGCCGCGCTACTATGGCGCAACGCTGAAAGCTTTCGGCCAGCGATCAACTGCTCATGCAGCTTACCTCGCAAATTTCTTCCTTCGCTCTTTCAATCCGGCGTGGACGCGGGCTTGCTCGTTGCTACAACGCGCGGGCAGCACTATCACTGGCTTCTGCCAGTGGACATGGCAGCTTCTAAAGGCAGCACCGTTCGGATTGTTTGCGCGAATCGCAACGGTCATCCTCATTTGTCTGGCTCTCCTGATAGCGACGCCGCAACTATTAAAGTGGTGGCGCTTGCCGCCATCTACTAATCCGAGCGAGCAGGCGGAAACACCTGTACTCGAAAATCTGGCGACCGCCAGCACCGATATCAACATACGCTCAGGCCCTGGCAGTAAAGCCCAAAAGATAGGGCTTGTCGAGCGAAGCTCTAAAGTGCGCGTCATCTCGTTTAGCCGCGACCAGAGGTGGTGCGAGATAGAAGTCCTGCAACACGGGCGTGAAAAGGAAGACCCATCCTCTTCAGATCGCGGATGGGTGAGCCGCACTTATCTAATGTTTGAATAAAAGGGGTGACGCAATATTGGGACGATTGCTGGCAAAGATTGAGCCGCTCAGACGCTGGATTGACGGCTATCAGACAACAGGTTCGCTACAGGCGTTGAACTCACAACCGAAACAGCGCCGCGTAGACGGCAGAGTTTCCGATTCGCGTGACGTGCGAGGTCGGCTCCTGCATGAATCAAGAGGCGTTTACGCCGCCGGGCTGCCCGACTTACATCCCCAGAAAATTCATCCTCTTCCTCAGCAGGGAAGATGATAGTGAGCGGCAGAGAGATAAGCAACGCGGGATTGACAGGCATCCATTGTTTTTCAATGTGGGCGTGAAGCAGAACGGGCATCTTGGCGGCACCCGTAACTTATTGATTATTGATGAGCCGAGCAGGACTCGAACCTGCGACCCACTGGTTAAAAGCCAGTTGCTCTACCGACTGAGCTATCGGCCCAAACACGTTCTGTTGTTGAGAAACATTCTACATACGATGATTTGACCAATCAAGCGGTGATTGAGTTGAATGCGCGTTATTCTCCGAACCATCTGGAAAGGGCAGAGCCTTGACAGCGGATTGTCTGCGCGCGTTCCGGGCCTGTTGAAACCAGGCCGATCTCTACGTTGATGGCGCGTGAGAGGAATTCTATATAATCATGCGCGGCGCGGGGCAATTGATCGAGTTCGGTCATGCCTACGGTCGAGGTCTTCCAGCCGGGCAGCGTTTCGTAGACGGGTTCGACGCGGCGCAGGTCTGAAGAGACGGGCGGAAAACCTTCAACGTCGCGCCCGTCCAGACGGTAGCCGACGCAGACCTTGATCTCGTCAAGCGCATCCAGCACATCAAGTTTCGTCAGTGCTACGGAAGAGAATCCGTTTATCTCCGCGGCGTAGCGCGTGGCGAATGCGTCGAACCAGCCGCAGCGTCGCGGTCGTCCCGTAGAAGCTCCGTACTCGCGCCCGCGCTCGCGTATCAATTGGCCCAACTCCTCTTCCGCTTTCAGCATCTCCGTCGGAAACGGCCCTTCGCCCACGCGCGTAGTGTAAGTTCGCACGATGCCGAGCACGCCGGTGAAGCGATGCGGCGCAATGCCTGTGCCAATGCAAGCGCCTCCGGCTGTCGTGTTCGATGATGTGACGAAAGGATACGTGCCATGATCCACGTCTAACAGTGTGGCCTGCGCGCCTTCAATCAGTATGGAGCGGCCTTCGACCGCAGCCCTGTTCAGAAAGTGTGTGGTGTCTGCGATGAAAGGCTCTATGCGCTCGGCAAGCGGCGCTATCTCGTCGAAAATCTTTTCGGCGCTCAATGCTTCACCGCCGTAGGCTACTATGATGCGGTTCGCATCTTCCAGATTGCGTTCAATGCGTGAGCGCAAGACTTCCGGCACGACAGCATCGGAGACGCGAATGCCTCTTCGCCCCGCTTTGTCTTCGTAAGCAGGGCCAATGCCGCGCAAAGTCGTTCCAACTTTCTCATTGCCCAGACGCTCTTCGCTGGTGTGATCCAGAGCGCGGTGGTAGGGAAGTATCAGATGAGCGCGTGAGCTTACCAGCACACGCTCGGGCGTGACCTTGATGCCTTGCTCTGCGAGTCGGTCTGCCTCTTCAAAGAAAGCTTTCGGGTCAATGACCATCCCGTTGCCGAGCACGCACGTGCGCCCTTCGTGAACTATGCCTGAAGGAAGCAGGTGAAGCACGAAGGAGCGCGTCCCGACCTGTACCGAATGTCCAGCGTTGTGCCCGCCCTGATAGCGAGTCACAATCTCGAAGCGCTCGGCAAGGAGATCAACAATCTTCCCCTTACCTTCATCGCCCCATTGTGCTCCGACGACAACAATTATCATAAGAAGAGGTCAGAGGTCAGAGGTCAGAGGTCAGAGGTTAGTTCTGGTCTTTTACTGACCTCTAACCTCTGACCTCCAGCCTCAATATTTTCAGCTTGCCCGCTCTAACTTAACTGGTTTCTCTATGAAGTAGAAGCTGCATGTGCCTCGCACTTCCTGTAGGTCGCGTTGCTCCATTGGGAAGAGGCGGCACTGGTTGGGTCTGTCTTCGTAGATGCCGCAGGAGGTCGTGCCGTTCGAGTGCTTCTTCAGGAAAGGGCACTTGAAAAGAATCTCGCAGCATGCGCCGCACCGGTTGCATTCGCCGCGACGAAGCGCAAGTTTTTCTATGACCTCTTCCTTGCGAAAAGTTGCGGTGACGAAGCGTCTTAGCTTCCCCTGGGCTTGGCGCGCACGAAACTTCGCATCTTCGACCGTGCGCGAGCGCAAACGCTCGGCCAGCCGCTCTTCAAGTGAGCGCTGGCGTGCAGAGCGACGTTTGCTCGTTCGCTTCATATAAGGGATGAGGGATGAAATGGGTTGAATCAACTGGTCAATATGTAATTGACTCAATCTTGTTCATCCCTCCGCCCTCATCCCTCATCCCTTCTCAAGCGCTTGCTGCGCCGGTGACGTGCTTTTCAATCATGCGCGAGATTGCCTCACGGCTTGTCGCGCCAACAACGCGCTCCTCTTCTTTGCCGCCCTTGAAAAGGATGAGCGTGGGGATGCCCTTGATCCCGTAGCGTTGCGAGACGGAAGGGTTGTCGTCAACGTTTAATTTGACGACGCGCGCGCTTTCTGCGAACTGCTCAGCGACGGCTTCGACCGTCGGCGCAATCATGCGGCACGGAGCGCACCATGCAGCCCAGAAATCAACCAGCACCGGCTTGTCAGATTGCAACACGTCTTTCTCAAAACTGTTGTCGCTCACTTCAGTAACATGCTCACTCATTTATGTTCTCCCGGTAGTGCAGATGTCAGATGCTTAGATGCCGGTAAAGGAACGCAAGTCTTTAATCAGCATCTAATCTCCCTAAAATTTCATTACAGCCTCATAAAGGTCGAGATACTTTTGCGCGGCAACGCGCCAGGAATTGTCCTGCCGCATTCCATTTGCTTGAACCTTCTTCCACATTTCAGGTCTGTTATAACAGTAGAGCGCCTCGCGGATTTTTTCAAGCATCGAGTTTGCCTCGTAGCGCTCAAACTTGAAGCCTGTGCCCTCGCCCGTCTCCCAGTTGAAACTATTAACGGTATCGTCCAGCCCGCCCGTAGCTCGAACCACAGGCACTGTGCCGTAGCGCATACTGTACATCTGGTTCAAGCCGCAAGGCTCGTAGAGCGACGGCATCAAAAACATGTCCGCGCCCGCCTCAATCTGATGCGCGAGCGGTTCGCCAGCATAGCCTTTATAAATTCCCACACGCTGCGGCGCATTATCGCGCAGCGCTTGAAGAAAATCTTCGTACTCGCGCGCGCCCGCGCCCAGTGCAATGAAGAAAGCGCCCTCGTGAAGTATGGAACCGGCGGCCTCCCTGATTAGATCGTAACCCTTTTGAGCAACGAGGCGCGAGATGATAGCTATTATTGGCCGCTCTAACTCTTCTGGAAGACTAAAGCGGCGCAGAAGGTCAAGCTTGCACTCGCGCTTGCCAGATAGATCATCCACGCTGTAATGCGCGGCAATGTGCTGGTCGGTTTCCGGATTCCACAGGTCATCGTCAATGCCGTTTGTAATCCCTGCCAGACGATCACGACGGTCGCGCAGAAGCCAGTCGAGTCCGTAGCCCTGCTCCGGCGTCTGAATCTCAAGCGCATAGCGCGGGCTGACGGTAGTCAGCGCGTCGCTCGTTATCAACCCGGCCTTGAGCGCCGACGCCATGCCGTTAAATAGAAATGCGTTAAGCTCATTCAACTCGCCAAAGTCCATCCACCACAAATCGCCAAGATCGAACAGACCCTGATAAGCGAGATTGTGTATGGAGAAGACCGAGCGCGTCTTGGCATAGAACGCATCGAACGAGCGGCGCGCGCGAAGCTCTACGGCTGCGAATCCGCCGGGCCAGTCGTTGCAGTGGATTATCTCAGGCGCAGGCCCGCCCAACCGCTTGAACAGCGCAAGGCTTGCGCGACAGAAGAAAGCGAAGCGCGCATGGTCATCGCCATAGCCATAGATGTTCGGGCGATTGAAATATTCTCCACCTTCAATCAGGAAAGTAGGCGCGCCGGAAGCGAAGCTGTACCACACACGCGCGCGCGCAGTGTCCCCGCGCCACTGAACTTCCAGATTATCAAATATCGGCTTGTCCAGAAGGTTTCGGTCAACCGAGCCGTACAGAGGCAGAACAAGCGTTGTGTCTGCGCCAAGTCCCCGAAGCGCTTTCGGAAGCGCGCCCGCCACGTCGCCCAAACCACCCGTTTTGGCGTAAGGCACAGCTTCAGACGAAAGTATTGCAACGCGCAAAACTCTTCAACCTTCACCCGGCCCGCAAAAAGCGGCAAGGCATTCTCGGGAATTAACTGGCTAATGATACGGAGGAACAGAGGATACTATGCTGAACCGCGCTCGCGTTTGTCAAGACACGCATAAAGGCGTGAATCGTAAATAGTAAATCGTGAATAGAAAAAGCAAAGCGTTTAAATTCTTCAATCACGATTCACGATTTACGATTCACGCCCCATTTAGCTCTGCATAGAAGCCAGGAACTCTGCGTTGGATTTCGTCTTCTCTAATCGTTCGAGGACGACTTCCATCTGTTCTACGGGCGAGAGCGGGTTCAAGACTCTACGCATGACCCAGATGCGGTTGAGGTCTTCTTTGCTCAGAAGAAGCTCTTCCTTGCGCGTGCCGGAGCGTTGCAGGTCAATTGCGGGGAAGAGGCGCTTGTCGCTCAAGCGGCGATCAAGATGAATCTCGCTGTTGCCAGTGCCCTTGAACTCCTCAAAAATAACGTCGTCCATGCGCGAGCCTGTATCAATTAGTGCGGTTGCGATGATCGTCAAACTTCCGCCCTCTTCAATGTTGCGCGCCGCGCCGAAGAATCGTTTGGGGCGCTGAAGGGCGTTGGAATCAATACCGCCGGAAAGAATCTTACCCGAAGGCGGGACTACTGCGTTGTGCGCGCGCGCCAGCCTCGTTATCGAATCCAGAAGGATTACAACATCGCGCTTGTGCTCGACAAGTCGCTTGGCCTTTTCGATAACCATGTCTGCGACCTGAACGTGGCGCGTCGGCGGCTCGTCGAATGTTGACGAGATGACTTCGCCGTTCACGCTGCGCTGCATGTCCGTGACTTCTTCCGGGCGCTCGTCAATCAGCAGCACGATGAGCGTAACTTCTGGGTGATTGTTTGTGATTGAGTTGGCGATTGTTTGCAAGAGCATGGTCTTGCCTGTGCGCGGCGGCGCAACGATCAATGCGCGCTGGCCTTTGCCGATTGGGGTTACAAGATCAATCACACGCGCAGAAAGATTGTCCGGGCTAGTCTCCATCTTCAACTGCTCGGTCGGGTAGAGCGGCGTCAGGTTGTCGAAGAAGACTTTCTCGCGCGCCTGATCCGGCGCTTCAAAATTTATCGCCTCGACCTTAATCAATGCAAAATAGCGCTCGCCCTCTTTCGGAGGACGTATTTGACCGCTGACGGTATCGCCCGTGCGCAAATCAAATTTGCGAATCTGCGAGGGACTGACGTAGATATCGTCTGGGCCTGGCAGGTAGTTGTATTCCGGCGCGCGCAGGAAGCCGAAGCCGTCGGGCAGGGTTTCCAGAACGCCTTCGGAGAAGATCAGGCCGCTCTTTTCGGTCTGCGCAGCGAGAATCTTGAAGACAAGCTCCTGCTTGCGCATGCCCGTAGCGCCGGGCACGTCCATGTTCTTTGCGATCTGCGTGAGCTTGGAGATGGACATCTCCTTTAGATCGGAGAGATTGAAAATCTCATCGCTGTGCGTTTCTCTATCAGCGCCGCCATCTCTGTCGGGCGGAGCTTCGACCGTGGCAGTGGCGCTAACTTTGCCGTTCTCTTCGGCGTTGCTGTTGTTGCTGCTGGCGCTCGGGCCCGGTCGTTTACGTGTAGTTGTCTGTGCCATTTTCAGTTCTTTCTCTTGGCGCGGGATTCACCTGTGGTTGGAATGCCCGCGACTCTAATCATCATTCTTGACGGCTTGTTGCCGCATTGGTGTCAAATTGATAAAAACGGATTTTTTCGAATGGGGAATGAACCCTGCGCGCCGCGTGACCCTAAGCGAAAAATGCGTGTGGGACGCTTTGTAAGACTTAACTAATAGCAGCGAGGGAAAGTCTTAGCGCTTGGAGACATGCACCGAGCGAGCGCTCGTCTCTCTTTGAAATCAAAAATCGGTTGTGCGGGAATTTATCCGGCGTCCCTTTGGATGCAAAACGCATCCCGCGCGTGGCCTCCCACAGTTTTCCGTTGCGGATTTAAGTTAAAGAGGTTGTGCCGGGGGAAATTGGTTTTTATTCCCCATTACAAAATCCGCAATTTTCTCTTCGATAGTCCGCCAAACTTCTTCGCGCCCGCGCCCCGTTGCGGCGGAATATGCAATAACCTTCTCAACGGAAAGCGCCCGCCGCGCTCGCTCCAGATTTTTCCTCAACTCATTATTTGAGAGTTTGTCGGATTTAGTGGCAACCACTACACGCGGCTTCGCATAAACGGTGAGCCACTCTCGAAGTTGCATATCTAATTTTGTGGGTTCGTGACGCGAATCTACGATATGAATTGATAGCACAAGAGGCTCACGCTTTGCAAGGTAATCTGCGACAAACTCGCCCCATGATTCTCGCACCTCTCGCGGCGCACGCGCGTAACCATAGCCCGGCAGGTCAACGAAATAGAAACGAGCATTGATTAGAAAATAGTTTAGCGACTGAGTTCTGCCCGGCGTAGAAGAAGTTCGAGCGAGTCCACGCACGCCCAGCAGCGAGTTTATCATGCTGGACTTGCCAACATTCGAGCGCCCCATAAAAGCCACCTCCGGCCTGCCATCACGCGGCCAATCCTTCTCGGAAAACGCGCTTTTTACAAACTCGGCGCTGGTGACTTTCATAAGAGTGATAAGTGATAAGTGATGAGTGATAAGAGAAAGCAGTAGACCGAAATCCAGTGGTCAGAAGATAAATGTTTTATATTCCGGCTACTGGCTACTGGCTACTGTATTCCGGTCTTTCTTATCACTCATCACTATTCACTATTCACTTGTTATTTGCCTTCGCCTGCGGCTTTCGCGGCTTCTTCGCGCATCGCCCTGAACTTCTTGAATCGCTCCCGGGTGCGCGTCAATATATCTTCGGCGTTGGGCATGCTCTTAACGCAGCGCTCAAGGTGCTCAAGGAAGGTCGGGGCATCAAGAACGCGGCGCATGTCTTCCAGGAAAGGTTCTATCTTTAGGAAAACGCCTATCTGCTCGCCATTGGAATCCGCAAACATCTTCGCGTCAATCGCGCCGTTATTTACCAGCGACGCAGCCATGTCCCAATAGCTGATTACCATGCGAAGGTAGGCGCTGTTCTCGCCCATCATAGTGGACTGTATGTCTTGCACGCTCTCTGGATTGAACTCTAAGAAGTACCAGTTACGCGCCTTGCGCATCACCTCCTCGCGTCTCAAATCGTAAAGCCTCAGAATCAGTTTTGCATCTTCATGTTTCTCGCTCATCTTGTTCCTCCAAAATTTTAAGTGCGTTCCTGCGGCTGGCAGCCGGCCACGGGATTGATTGCTTCAAAATCAAGTTGGTTGACAGTAGCTATCCGGTGCGAGGAAAAAGTTGAGCGACAGCCTTTCTCTTTACTCTTCAAGAGTAAAGAGAAAGGCAAGGGCTGTCGCTGGAAAGACACTATGCTATTCTGCGGCTGGCGTCCCTACGCCTTGCGAAGGCGGCTCTGTAGTCCAGAGCGGCGGTGCCTGTGCCACTTCCGCAGCCCCTACGTCGGTCGGGCATGCGTCCTCAAGCGCCAGGGCAAGAACTTCGTCAATCGTCTCGACAAGATTGATTACCAGTTCCGCTCGAACTTCTTCGGGAATCTCCACCAAATCCTTCTCGTTGTCTTTCGGAAGAATGATAGAGGTTAACCCGAAGCGATGCGCAGCCAGAAGCTTATCCTTCACGCCGCCAATGGGCAGCACTCGACCGCGCAGCGTTATCTCTCCAGTCATCGCAATGCCCTTGCGAACGGGCACACGAGCGAGAGCAGAAGCCATAGCCGTCGCCAAAGTGATGCCAGCCGACGGGCCATCTTTCGGGATTGCGCCTTCGGGAATGTGAACGTGCAGGTCGCGCTTGCGTATGAAGTCTATGCTCATCCCCAAACGCTCTGCGCGCGACTTTATACAGGTGAGAGCCGCATGCGCGGACTCTTGCATCACGTCGCCTAGTTTTCCCGTGAGAATGACCTGGCCTCTTCCTTTCGTGAGAGTCGCTTCTATCTGCAAAACCTCGCCGCCTACCTCAGTCCATGCCATACCTGTGGCAAGCCCGATTTCACTCTGCGCGGCGATGCCCTGCTCGCGGAATTTGATTGGCCCAAGCATCTCGCGCACGCGCTCGGCTGTGACCACATCCTTGAACTCTTCTGCGGAATTTTCCGAAACAAATTTTCTGGCGATCTTCCGCATACAGGAGCCAATCTCGCGCTCCATGTTGCGCACGCCAGCCTCGCGCGTGTAGTGACGAATAATCTCCTGAAGGCCGTCTTCGGTGAACTCCACCTGATCCGCTTTCAGCCCGTTGGCCTCAGCCTGTTTCGGCACAAGATGGCGCTTGGCAATCTCAAGCTTCTCGCGCTCTGTGTAGCCAGAAAGGCGAATTATCTCAAGACGGTCTTGCAGCGCGGGCGGAATCGTGTGCAATACATTCGCCGTCGCTATGAAAAAGACTTTCGAGAGATCGTATTCCACGTCCATGTAGTGATCCATGAACGTGTTGTTCTGCTCAGGGTCAAGGACTTCCAATAGAGCCGAACTCGGGTCGCCACGAAAATCTGCGCCAAGCTTATCAACTTCGTCCAGAAGAAACAGCGGGTTTATCGTCCCTGCCTTCTTCATCATCTGAACTATCTGTCCGGGCAGAGCGCCTATGTAAGTTCTGCGATGCCCACGAATCTCAGCTTCGTCGCGCACGCCGCCCAGAGAGAGGCGCACGAATTTTCTTCCCGTAGCGCGTGCTATCGATTTACCTAAAGAGGTCTTACCCACGCCCGGCGGGCCAACGAAGCAGAGAATAGAGCCTTTAGGATTTTTGACAAGCTGGCGAACCGCCAGGTATTCAAGTATGCGATCCTTTACCTTCTCAAGCCCGAAGTGGTCTTCGTTCAAAACCTCTTCCGCTTTCAGCAGGTCTCTAATCTCTTTCGTCTTCTGCTTCCACGGAACGCTGACGAGCCAGTCAATATATGTGCGAGAAACCGTTCCTTCTGCGGACATGGGAGGCATGGCTTCCAGACGGTGAAGCTCCTGCATGGCCTTCTCTTTGGCCTCTTCCGTCATCCCGGCCTCTTCTATCTTCTTCTTCAGTTCTTCAAGCTCAGCCTTCTCGTCCTTGCGGCCAAGCTCCTTGTGAATCGCCTTGATCTGCTCGTTGAGGTAATACTCTTTCTGCGCTTTCTCCATCTGCCGCTTCACGCGCGTCTGAATCGTGCGGTCAAGCTGGCGCTTCTCAATCTCAGTGTCAAGCAGTTCGACCAGTCTTTGAAGGCGAGCCGAGACGGAGAAGATTTCGAGAAGCCCCTGCTTGTCTTCGACAGAGACGCGAAGCTGAGAGGCAAGCGCATCGGCAAGATGCGAAGCGTCCTGATTCCTGAGCGCGGTTTGCAGCGCGTCCGTTTGCGTATCGGGCGCGAGCCGTATGTGCTGTTCGACAAGCTGTCCCGCTTTCTGAATCAGTGCGTCAACGCGCGGCCCCTCTTCATTAACAACCGGCGCGCGCCGCACAAGCGCAGTGAAAGCCCCATCGTTATTCTCCACTCGAACGGTCGTAGCGCGTTCTCTTCCTTCGACCACCACTTTAATCTGGCCGTTCTCCTGCTTCTGCGATTGCAGAATGCGACCGAGCGTCCCAACGCTGTAAATCTGCTCAGGCGAGGGTTCGTCAACTGTAGCGTCGTGTTGTGTGGCAAGGAAGATTGTGCGGTCGGCGGCGAGCGCTGCTTCCAGAGCGCGCACGGAGCCGGGGCGTCCTATCTTGAATGCGACTTTGGTGAAGGGAAAGATTACGACATCGCGTATGGGAACCATTGGAAACCGCGCAATGTCCGTGGGCATTCTGTCTGAGTATTCTTCCATAAACTTGTAATGACTCTTTCAAATGAAAACCTTTGAACTGCTGCGAATAAGGGCGAGCCGCCTAATCGTGCCGTCTCGCCCTTTCCGCCACTACGCTAATTGTAAACGATTTCCGCCGAGCGCGCTACTAGCCAAATAAGAAGAATATTCAAGGAGTAAAGCGGGGAATATCTATAGCAGTTCTCAATTGAGTGCGACTCCGTGTCAGTACCGCCTAAGGTCTCGGGCGGGTGAGGGGCGCAGCAGACCCGCCCGAGACCTTAGGCGCTACTAGCCTGACTCTTTGCAGCAATAGTCGCATCCAATTGAGAACCGCTATAGAGCAATCTATAGAATTAAGAACTCTTGCGTTGTTAGCATCAACAAATCGTAAAATTTACGAGACGCGCTGATAGCAAAACATAGATTAGCCGGTGGAAGCATATTGGCTTGCCACCGGCTAATCTACGTCATCCCGCAGGGGTGTCACATGTGCGGCACTTGAATTAAATAGCCATCAATTCTGTGTACCTAGTCCTGATTAAACCTGAGCGCTTCGAGCAGGAAATTCTCGAAGATGATGCGACCGTCGCGCGACTCGTTCGGGTGCTCCCATCTAGTGCGGTTCTTGTGCCAGTCCTCAAAAGATTTTTCCAGATGATACTGTACCGTGTAGATTAACTGACCGTCAGCGCGCTTGACCATCATCTGGTTACGGCAGAGGTAAGCTGTTGCGAGTAGCTTGAATCCATCAGGCACGCGGTCTAGCTGTAAGCCATGATTCTGCCAGACACGCAGGATTCTGGCTTCCGTAGTGTAGTCTTGCCAGAGTCCCGATTGAGGGTTGTTGATGCCTGCGAAAATGGGATCGTCGGGCGCGACAATTCGTATGAAGCGATATTGATATTCAAAGGAACGACCTTCGCGGCGCTCGTGCTGCTCCATGTGATCAAGGGTGACGACGCGCGCTCCAAAGCCCATGCCAATCAATTGATGCCCGCCGCAGATGCCAAGCACGGGGATGCGCGTCTCGCGTATGAATTCCCCAAAAGATTCCAAAATATCCGGGTTGTAGTAATCGAAATCGCGCAAGGTTCCGCCGAGGACAATCGCATCCGGGCGAAACTCTTCCGCTTTGCGCGCTATCTCGGAAAGGTGAGCGACCATGGTTTCCGGTCGCTTCACCAGGCGAGCAATGTTGGAAAGAATATTTTCTAACGCGAGCGAGGCAATCTCACGCTCGCGGTTTAACTGGGAATGAAGAGTGCGGCCAAGCTCGCGGCGTCCGACTTCCGACAGGTCGTGCTCGTCGCGTAAGAGATCGTCAACGACGAGCACCCGAATCGTCTCGATGCGCTTCTCTATAGGCTCATATTTGCAGAAAAGGCGCTGGTTGAAAGGGAAGGGGAGAGGCTCTGATACTTCAGGCAGATTGTTCTCGTTAATCAATACGTTTCTTACCTTCCAGATGGTCTCAAAAATCTAACTTTCGGAAACTCCTTGATATTTTAGCTCGTACGGCGCTGCTTCGTGTTCTGATTGAAAACCGGCATGGCAGCGCCAGCGCCCGCCTCTGTAATCTCTCTTTTCACTTCTGCGGAAAGAAGCGCTCTGACGCGCGACCTGAACTGCGGCGAGCGGCCAGCCGCCAGGTGCTCCACAAGAAGTAACATGCGCTGCCAGGAAGATTCAAGCTCGTCGGCGAGCGTAGAGATTCGCGTGATGTCATACGGCACGGCAACGTCCGTGCAACCGGCGCGAGCGAAAGTTGAAAGGTATCGCGCCGTAGCAAGGTCGGGGCAGTGCATGCGCATTCGCCCGACTTTCAACTCAATCCCCAGCAGCGTGTGTTGAATCTCCACTGTGCCTGTCTTCAACGGAAGCTTCAAGTGGTGCGCTCTGGTTCGGATTGTCATAATCCTTTCCGAGTAGATGCGCGGAATCCAAGCCTCGCCCAGCGATTCCTTTATCCCTTCAATGTAGCTGCTGGCAGTAGCCGGACGCTTCTCGATAGAAGAATCGGCTTCCGTCTCTATTTTCCTCTCGGCAGCAGCGCTCATCGTAAAATTCTCAAGCAGCTAACTTCAAATACGTCATCGGAACTTTCCGCATGGCCTCAACGCGCAGCCATCGCTGCGGGCGGCCTGGTCTTAAAAGCGTCCAGCACGCGGTTCGGAAAAAGCCCCAGATAAAAGACGCCAAGCACCGTGATGATTAGAACCACCATCACGCTCGCCGGAACTCTTGGCGCGATCCAACTGGTTGTTCTCTCGCGGAAGAACATCACGATGATTAGACGCAAATAGTAGTACGCAGAGATGGCCGTATTGAGAACGCCTATGACGACCAGTCCGTAATAGCCCGCGTTGAGAGCGGCGCGAAAGACCATGATCTTGCCCATGAACCCTGCCGTCAGAGGCAGGCCGAGAAGACTCAGCATGAAAAGCGAGAGCGTGAAGGCAAGGCCGGGAGACTGAAAGCCTATGCCGTTGTAATCTTCAACTTCTGTGCGACGGTCACCGCTTCGCGCTATGAGAGTGACGACGGCGAATGCGCCCAGATTCATCACGGCATAACTCAGCATGTAGAAGGCTACGGAAGAGAGAGCCTCGCTCTTGAAAACGGGATCGCCCGTTGCGCCTGCGGCCACGAAACCGACGAGCGCGTAGCCCGCGTGAGCTATAGAAGAATAAGCGAGCATGCGCTTGACGTTGTTCTGGACAATCGCGGCGACGTTGCCCACCGTCATTGTGATTATAGCCATCACGACAAGCGCGCCCAGCCATGCTGCGTGAACCTGTCCCTGCACACTCGCCACAGTTGCGACGAAAGGGAAACCGAAGACAAAGACGCGCATGAAAGATGCGAAGCCCGCAGCCTTGGGGCCTGCCGCCATGAAAGCCGTGACCGGAGTAGGAGCGCCCTCATAAACGTCCGGCGTCCAGACATGAAACGGCGCAGTCGCTATCTTGAAGCCGAAGCCCACGAGCATCATCGCTGCCCCGGCGAACAGTAGCGGCGGATAGAGGGAGATGTCTAAACGATTGGCAATCTCCGTTATGTTAGTAGTTCCGGGAAGCCCTGTTCTGGTAGCGGTCGCGCCGTAAATGAGCGCGATACCGTAGAGAAGAAATGCGGATGAGAACGAACCCAGGATAAAATATTTCAGCGATGATTCGTTCGAGCGCAAATCCGAGCGACGAAAACCCGCCAGCACGTAAGTAGCAATCGAAAGAATCTCAAGGCCGAGGAAGATGATGACGAGATCATTGCCGGACGCCATCAGCATCATGCCTGAAGTGGCAAAGAGAAGTAGCGAATGAAACTCGCCCGCAGGAAGACGTTCGCCTTCAACCCAGACCATAGAGATAAGCACGGTCAAAGCCGAGACGAAGAGCGCTATTAAAGTGAAGCCAAGACGAAGCTCGTCCAGCACAATCATGCCGCTGAAGGCTTCGCGCGGCCCAACCCAGCCAGACCACATCCAGAATGAAGCCGCCATCGCAGCAGCAAGCCCAACGAGAGCCAGCCCGCCCGTTATCCATCGCTGGCGCGGGCGCGCGAATGCGTCAACCATCATCACAATTACGCCCGCTGTGCTGACGATTAGTTCCGGCAGGATTAGAAGCAGGTTGATGTCCGGCCTGGCAGTCTGGATTTGAATGGCAAGTAACAAGTTCATCTTTAAGAATACAGAAATCAATTATCAATTGGATTTAGAGGAGGAATTTTTTCACCACCGAAGACACAGAGAGTCACAGAGGTATTCAACTCTCTGTGTAATCTCAGTGTTCTTCGGTGCCTTCGGTGGTGAACCTTACTCGCCATAAATCCAACTGAAAAAAATCTTCTAAAACCAGCCTCTACATCTCAAATTGCCCTAAACACCTAAAAGCTGGTCAAGATAACCGCGCACGAACTGTTTGTAATTCTCCGGGTCGCCAACGCTGAAGCCCACGTGCGTGCCGCCCGTAGGTCTTCCCGCTCGGTCGAAGAAGACGATCATGGGCAGTCGAACACGACGAGAGAACTGACCGAAGGCCACAAGCGTCGGGTCGCGCAGCACAGGGAAATTCAGGTGATGCGCCTTCACATATTTTTTCAACCGCGCGTCCGTCAAAACTTCCTGGCTCTCTATGTTCACCCACAGAAATTTCACTGGCTTGCTCTGGTACTCGTGCTGCAATTCCGTGAGCGCTCGAAGCTCTTCGCCGCACGGCTGGCACCATGTTGCGCCGAAGGAGACCACAACCACGTTGCCGCGCATCTGCGCCAGATCATAATTCCTTCCGTCCAGACCTGCGAGCGCCAGACTGATCTGAGGATCAGCCGCTACGACTCTGGGGCGCTGTTGCTGTTGCGCGCTCACAGGGGGAAGAGAGTTCGAGACCAGACAAGCAAAGAGAGAGAAAACGCAGGCTAGCCATCTCTTCTTATTCATTTATTAGGGGATTCTCCTTCGATGCTGATTCGTTCCACAGAGAAAGAGCCTCCGCTTTCCGGCTGAAAGACTCTTGACCGCACAGTTTCCACGCTTGCGCGCGAGAGGTCAAGGAACGGACGCGGATAGACGCCCATCAAGAGCATCAGAATTAGCAGAGGAACCAGCAATCCTATTTCCCGCGCATTCAAATCCGAAAGCCGCGCGTTCTTCTCATTCTTCAATGGGCCGAACACCACGCGCTGCAACATCCACAGCAGATAGACGGCTGAAAGAATCACGCCCGTTCCCGCCAGCATCGTCGCTATCCATGCATGATTTATGGCTCCGGTCATCCACGTGCCGAGCATTATCAGAAACTCGCCGATGAAACCATTCAGGAAGGGAAGTCCGATTGATGACAACGACGCTATAACGAAAAAGGTCGAGAACCACGGCATTGACATCGAAAGCCCGCCGAACTCTGAAATCATTCGCGTGTGGCGTCGCTCGTATATCATGCCGACGATTAGAAAGAGCGCGCCTGTAGAAACGCCGTGATTCAGCATCTGGTAGAGCGCTCCCTGCATGCCATACTCCGTGAACGAAAAAATTCCCAGCACCACGAATCCCATGTGGCTCACGGATGAATATGCCACTAGACGCTTCACGTCCGGCTGCACCATCGCAACGAGCGCGCCGTAGATTATCCCTATGATTGCCAGCACTATCATCATGGGCGCAAAGTAGCGCGACATTGTTGGGAATAGCGCGATGTTGAATCGCATCAAACCGTAAGTTCCCATCTTCAGAAGCACGCCCGCAAGGATTACAGAGCCAGCCGTGGGCGCTTCCGTGTGCGCGTCGGGCAGCCATGTGTGCAGCGGCCAGAGCGGAACTTTTATGCAGAAGGCTAAAGCAAAAGCCAGGAACAGCCAGAATTCAACGGATTGTCCGCCGCGCGTCAGCGCCTGAAGCGTCTGGCCTGAGCGCATCGCATTGAGTATCAGGGTGTAATCGAACGTCTGGTAGTAAACGTAGAGCACAATGATGCCCACCAGCATCAGCAGGCTTCCGACCGCCGTGTATATGAAAAATTTTGTCGCCGCGTAAATCCTTCGCTCGCCGCCCCATATACCAATGAGGAAGAACATGGGAACAAGCGATGCCTCGAAGAAGAGGTAGAAGATTAGAAGGTCTAGCGAGATGAAGACGCCTATCATCGCCGATTCCAGAAGCAGCATGAAGACGTAGAAGGAAAGCTCGCGCTTCTCAATCGCAGTCCAACTGGAAAGAATCGAGATGGGAAGAAGAAGAGTTGTTAGAAGTACAAGCCACAAACTCAGGCCGTCAACGCCTAGATGATAACGCGCGCCGATTGTGTTAATCCACGGAACGTTCTGCTCGAATTGAAAACTGCTGAAATTGCTGCCAGCGCCCTTCAACAGAAGAAGCGAGGCAGCAAAGGTAATTAAGGAGAATCCTAATGCTATCCAGCGATAATGCTGCTCGCGCTTGTAGGGCGCGAAGCTGTGGCCTACGAGCGCGAGCGCGCCTGCGACAGGAACTAAGATAAGAATTGTGAGCAGGTATTGCTGCATAATCTAATAGCCTAGCGCCTTGATGCTGTGGAAAACAAAATATGCGATAACTGCGAGCGCTCCGAGCAGTATGATCGCCGCATAGCTTCTGACGAATCCCATCTGAATGTAGCGAACTACGCCGCCGAGTTCGCGCACGCTGCTGCCCAGACCGTTCACAATGCCGTCAATGACAGACACGTCGAACAGCTTCCACAATCCTTCACGCGCAAAGACGTGAATGGGATTAACGACACCCGCATCGTAAATCTCGTCAACGTAATATTTCTCTTCGAGCAGGCGCGGCATCTTCCTCAAAGGCTGCGTCTTGAACATGACCCAGCCGATTCCAATTCCTGCGAGAGCAATCAGTACAGAGATTCCAGTGAATAAAAGTTCTGTGCGTGTCTCTTCACTTGTAGGCACGCGCTCGGCCACTGGCTCACCCTGCGAGCCTTCACCGACCGAAAGCGGCGCAGCGCCGTCAACCTGCTGCGGCTTCGGCGACAGCATCTCGTACTGCGGCTGCTCCATTGCGCTCGCGCCGCCCGCCTCAGCAATTCTCTCTGGCGGGTGCGCAATGGCAGGCTCAAGCGCTCGCTCGAAATAGTTCGGGATGCTTCCTCCGCTCAAAGCGTAAGGAACTCCTATAAAGCCGCCAAAGGCAGCAAGAAATGCAAGTACAACGAGCGGCACCGTCATCGTCCAGGGCGATTCGTGCGGAGCGTGACCAGCATGCTCATCATGAGCGTCTTCGACGTGCTCGCCCGGCGCATGATGCGGGCGATCATCCACAGAAGCATGCTGCGCGTCGTGCGGCTTCAAGCCTTCGTCGAACCCGTGCGCGTGAGCCTCGTCTGCCTCGCCTCCTCCATGCGCCTCATGGAAACGCTCTTTGCCCCAGAAGGTCATCACCATCAGGCGCGTCATGTAAATGGCCGTGAGAAGCGCCGTCAATGCGCCTATGAACCACAGCGCTTTACCATAGCCCGCCGGGATGCTCGCCGAAGTCGCGCTCCAAGTCTTCCACAAAATCTCGTCTTTCGAGAAGAAGCCGGAAAGCAGAGGGAAGCCGCTGATTGCCAGCCACCCTACAGTCATCGTCGCAAAAGTAACAGGCATGTACTTGCGAAGGCCGCCCATGCGACGCATATCCTGCTCGTGGTGCATGCCATGTATGACCGAGCCTGAGCCTAGAAACAGCAGCGCCTTGAAGAATGCGTGCGTCATCACGTGGAAAATCGCCGCGACGAACGCGCCAACTCCGCACGCAAGGAACATGTAGCCGAGTTGCGATATGGTCGAGTAAGCAAGAACTTTCTTGATGTCGTTCTGAGCCAGACCAATGGTTGCCGCAAATATCGCAGTCGCCGCACCGATGACTGCGACAATGAACATTGCCATAGGCGCGTGCGTGAAGATTGCAGAGCATCGCACGACCATGTAAACGCCAGCCGTGACCATCGTCGCCGCGTGAATCAATGCTGACACAGGAGTTGGCCCGGCCATAGCGTCAGGCAGCCACACGTACAGGGGAATCTGTGCGCTCTTTCCAGTCGCGCCTATGAATAGAAGAATGGCAACCGATGTCACGCCTCCCGCGATGAGCATGCTCAATTTAAAAGGCTCAGCAGCCGGAAGACTTGCGAAGAAGCCCAGCGCGCTCTGCACTCCTCTCGCCGAATTATCGAAGAAGCTTATGGAAGGTCTTCCCGCCTGCGATGTTAGAAAGAAGATGAGCATGATGCCCAGTATCACGCCCCAATCGCCGATGCGGTTGACTATGAATGCCTTTTTAGCAGCCGCGCTCGCTTCCGGCCTGTCCAAGTAATAACCTATCAGCAAGTAGGAGCAGAGACCTACGCCCTCCCATCCCACGAACATCAACAGAAAATTGTCCGCGAGAATGAGCGTGAGCATGGCGAACATGAAGAGATTCAGGTATGCAAAAAAGCGGTAGAATCCCTTATCCCCGCGCATGTAACCAGTTGCGAAGACATGAATCAACAAACCGACGAACGTGACGAAGAGAGCATAGATGCCGCTCAACCTGTCCATGCCAAGCCCGAAATCCGCTCTGAAGTTTCCGACCTGAAGCCATGTCCAGATGTGATCCAGAACAGGCGTCGTGCTGTGCGTGTCGCCAACGTGAAGTGCGCCGCCAGAGCCAAAGGCCAGCATGAATGCGACGACCGTTGAGACCGCGACGGCCAGACAAGCCACCGCGCCGCTGAATGCTTCGCTGCGCAGGCGTCGCCCCAGGAGCCAGTTGATCGCGGCCCCTGCAAGCGGCGCGAAGATGATTATTCTGAGAAGGTGGTTCTCCGGCATAAACTGGCTTTAAGATTAAAGCTTCAAAATGTTCGCATCGTCCACGTCTAATGATTCTCGATTGCGGAAAATAGCAATGATGATGCCTAACCCGACTGCCGCCTCTGCCGCAGCAACGGTCATAACGATGAAGACGAAGAGTTGCCCCGTTACGTCTCTGAAGTAGCTGGAAAAAGCGACGAACGTCAGGTTCACTGCGTTGAGCATCAGCTCAATGCACATGAACATAGAGATGATGTTGCGCTTGATGATTACGCCGACCACGCCAATCGTAAAAAGAATCGCAGAGAGCGCCAGATACCATGAAAGATGAACGTCCATAACTTTCCGTAGAGCCTCAATCTTCGTCAGGCTTTTGATCCACGTCGTCAACACCCAGTAACCTTGCCGCCTCTTCGGTTGTTTCAGCTATAACAGGTGTGGCATCCCCGACAGCGTTCGGGTCAACAATCTGACGCGGGAGCACAGCCGCTCCCGGAACAACACGAACGTTTGGCGAGAAGAACCCGCCTCCGGTTCTGCTAGCCAGAGTCATAGCGCCGACAATCGCCATCAGAAGAAGCACCGATGTTATCTCGAACGGTAGAAGATATTGCGTGAAAAGACCTATGCCTATAGAAGCTGTCAATCCTACGTTCGACGTTGAAGGGTCGTGCGGCTGGCCTGCCCGCTCAACGAAGTAGAAGATGAAAGAGGCTTCGGCAATCAACACAGCAGCCAGAAGCACGGCAGCAGGTATGAGAACCCGCAATCTGGTACGCTTCTTCTCTTCCTCTTCGACGTTCAGCAACATGATGACGAATACCACCAGCACCATGATCGCGCCCGCGTAAACTATCACCTGCACGGCGGCTATGAACGGCGCGGCAAGCATCACGTAAAGACAGGCGAGCGCTATGAACACGCCAATCAACGAGATGGCACTGTAGAGCGGATTGCGCTGCGCCACCATCGAAATCGCGCATCCAATCGCCAGCCCCGCAAACAGCAGAAAAAGAAGAACAGTGAACATCTTTTAAGTGATAAGTGATGAGTGATAAGTGATAAGAGAAAAGCTTTTGACTCCAGACTCTGGACTTCAGACTTCAGACTTCCTTATCACTTATCACTCATCACTTATCACTCCCTTTCATATCCAGCCTAACCAGCCGAGCGTCGCGCTAATTATTATGTTAAGAATTGCGACGGGCAGCAGAAATTTCCAGCCGAAGTTCATCAACTGGTCGAAGCGAAAGCGCGGGAGCGTGCCGCGCAGCCAGATGTATAGAAAAAGGAAAAATATAACTTTGATTAAGAAATAGAAGAGGCCCAGCACGGGGAACGTCTGCACGCCGGGGCCGTTCCATCCGCCCAGAAATAGCGTCGTCGCCAGCATTGAGACCGTGAACATGTTGACGTACTCGGCCATGAAGAAGAGCGCGAATTTCAGTGCGCTGTATTCCGTATGGAAGCCTGCGACCAGTTCGGTCTCTGCTTCGGGCAGGTCGAACGGAACGCGGTTGGTCTCGGCTATTGCTGAGATCAGGTAGACGATGAACCCAAGCGGCTGAAGCCAGATGATGTTCCAGTGCATTCCGTACCAGCCGGACTGCTGCTCTACAATGCTGTACAGGTCAAGCGAGCCGGATTGCAGAACTACGCCTATGACCGAGAGACCGAGGCTCAACTCATAAGAGATTAGTTGAGCCGAAGAGCGAAGCCCTCCCATCAAGCTATATTTATTGTTCGACGACCATCCGGCGAGAGCTATTCCGTAAACGCCTACGCTGGTGACGCCAAGCACATAAAGCAGCCCCACGTCCATGCGTGTGACGACGAAAGGCACGTACCAGTCTGTGAATGGAATATGAATGACGGGGCCAAACGGATAGACCACTATGGTCATCAGCGCGGCTGTTATCGCAATCACAGGCGCTAGAAAATAGACGAAGCGCGTTGATTTATCTGGAACGATGTCTTCTTTGAGTATGAATTTCAGAAGGTCTGCGAACGGCTGTAACATTCCGCCCGGCCCGACGCGGTTCGGCCCCAACCTTCCTTGTATCAAGCCCAATATTCGCCGCTCGGCTAAAACAGTGTAGGCCACTATCATCAGCACGACTGTGAAAGCGATGTTGATGACGATGAACTTAACGCCCGCGAAGATTAGAGGGTTATCCATAACTGTAATGATGAATACAGAATGATGAGTGATGAATAAGAAGAGATTGCCTTTAATTCCTCACTCTGCACTTTGTATTCTGCACTGCCTTTTCAGTCTCCAGCCACAGCCTCTCGCCGCAAACTCTCGTCAAGGGTTATCTGGTAGAGCGGCGACACCAGTAAGGTTGGGGGCCTGGGGTTGCCGCTTGCCAGCAGGTGCATCTGAGGCAATTTGTCGGTCAGCGTTCCAATCTTGAAAAGCTCGTGGCCGATTGGCGGCGTTTCCGTGAATTTAGTCGCCGTGTCGCTCATCTTCTCGACGCGCGCTCGTATATCTTCGGCCTCTTTGGAAAGCTGGCGCTGCTCGACAGTTGCGTGCTTAACCTGCACAGGCGTGGTCTCGTCTTTCAGAAGCGGGTAGCGAAGCCCTGCGTATGCGGGAATGCGCTCTGCTATCTCCTTGAAGATGGCGCTGGCCGACATCTGAAAGTTAAAATCAACGCCAAGCTCTTTCGACAGCTGAGATGTAATCACCCAGTCCTGCCTGGATTGATGAACGGGCGGAATTGTCTGGCGCACGCGCTGCACAAGCCCGCCGCTGTTTGTGAACGTCCCGTCGGATTCCGCGAACGATGCGGCAGGGAATACCACGTCGGCGTAGCGTGTGGTGTCGGTCTCGAACAATTCCTGTACGACCAGAAAATCCAGCTTGCCCATAGCCTCTTCGCGGCCATGCAATTGTTGAGGCAGAAAGCTACCCGCAATATACATAGCGCGAATCCCGCTCCCGGCCATGTCAAGAATTGCGGTCGCGCTCAAACGGCCATCCATCAACCCCATGTCGTGCGCGCCCACGCTGTTGTTATAGAGCGGCAAAGGATGAAGCAGGACGCGCCGCCCTTCTTTGTTGAAGAGATGCGGCATCTGCGCCAGAAGCGATTGAGCTTCTGCGCTCACTTCGCCGCCGAACATGATGATTGCGTCGCCTTCCGTGTTCGTTATCGTGCGACGCATCTCGATTAGCTCAGTCTCAGAAACGCCCATCTTGCGCGCGGCCAGTTCGTTCTGCGCCTGATTGAAGATTGCAAGAACCGCCGCGTCTTCCGTGCCCGGATTGATGTGAAGAAACTGTGCGGCTTGCTCTTTTAATCTGATAGGCGTGCTGTTGACTATGACAAGCTTCGCGCCGCCGTTTCTCACAGCCTGCCGAATCTGTTTTCCGGCGAAAGGCTGCAACTCTTCAGGCTCGCCGCTTATGAGCAGGATTGTTTTGGCGTGGCGAATGTCGCGGTGCGTTGCAAGCTGCCCGCCAAGATTTCGGAAGAATGGAGCGAGACTGAATGCGTCCGCCGCAGTATAGCTTTCAGTTCCTACAAGCTCTGTGGCGAATTTCTTAAGGGCGTAAAGGGCTTCGTTCGTCAGTCGCGGGCTTCCCACGACGGCGAGTGAATTTGCGCCGTGCGCTTCTGCCGCTTTATCCAATCCACGCGCGGCGAACTTAATCGCCTCGTCCCATGTGGCCGGAATAAGTTTTCCGCCCTTCTTGTAGCGAATCATGGGTGTGCGCAGGCGAGCATCGTCGTTGACGAATGTATGCGCGAAGCGACCTTTAATACAGAGGAACTCGCCGTTGTGCCCGTTCACATAACGGTCGCGCGCAACAACGCGCATCACTTCGCCAGCACGCGATCCAACCGACTCCTGGCAGCCGTCTGAACAATAAGTGCAGGTCGTGACCGTTTGCTGCAATTCCCACGGACGAGCTTGATGACGATATGTAGCGTCAAGCAGCGTCCCCGTTGGACAGACCTCAATGCAGTTGCCGCACTCGGAGCAGTTGAGCCATCCGCCGAAAGTTCCAATCACGGTGTTCGCGCCGCGCCCGCCCGCTTCAATCGCATCCTCGCCCATCCATTCATCGCACACGCGCGTGCAGCGTTTGCAGAGGATGCAGCGCTGCGGGTCGTTGGCGACAATCGGCGAAAGATATTTTTCGGGCTGCGCGTTCTTTCTCTCCGTGAATCGCTCTTCGAGATTGCCCCAGTCGAAAGCCATCTCCTGCAACTCGCACTCGCCGCCCCTGTCGCAGATAGGGCAATCGAGCGGATGATTAGCCAGCAGAAATTCGACCATAGCGCGCTGAGCTTTTTCAATCTCCTCGCTCTCGGTTGTTACGACCATGCCGTCCGTGCATGTGATCGTGCATGAAGTCTGCAACTTCGGCATCTTCTCAATCCGCACCAGACACATGCGGCAGGATGCTTGAAGCGCAAGGTCTGCGTAGTAGCAGAACGAGGGGATGTTGAATTCGTTCTCGCGGCACACGTCAATCAGCCGCGCGCCTTTTGCAACCTGAAACTCTTTTCCGTTGATAGTGACTTTAATTTGTTCGGGCGTTGACATAGCTATTATGACAATGGATCAATTCTATTTAATGGCATCGCCTTGCGAGCCAGTTCCCAATCCTGATTCAATTCCTCTCGATGCGCCTCCACCCACTCTTTGACCATGCTCAAAGCTCTGTTGGGCAAGCTTCCCGCGAAAACTTCCGCCTCAGCTATAGTAATCAATGCCTCATACTCGCCGTATTCGGCATGGAAGTGTGGCGGCGGATGATCCGCATAGAATATCTTGATAACGATTCCGTAAAAACGGCAAACTTCAGGCACGCATCCCCTCATGCGCCAGCTTCGGGAACAAATCCTGCGCGGCTTGCCCGGTTATGCTCATATAAAGTGAGTCTGCGCACAAATCTATAAGGCTGCCCCATTCAAGGCTTCGACCAGTAATATTAATCCGAACCTGCTCAAAGAATCCCGGCTCATTCCAGGCCGCGAACACTCCATGACCGGCTAAGTCGGACAAGTCAACTTCGCCTTCAATGCCATCAGAAAATTTGAGTAGAAGGCAATGCAAACCGAGCGCGTGTGCCTCTGTAATCTTAATCATCATTTCTAATCAGCCATAACCTTCCGCTTCAGTCTATGTTGTAAGCGGCGCAAGATGGCGCTTGAAATCTTCTGGAAACTTCTTTATTGCCGATTGAATCGGCCAGGCTGCCGCATCGCCTAGCGGGCAGAAGGATTTGCCCTCGATGTTATCGCACAAATCCAGAATTAGCTGTGCGTCTTCGGGGCGGCCTTCGCCGCGCGCTATGCGTTTGAAAATTTTAACGAGCCAGTCCGTGCCTTCCCGGCACGGCGTACACCAACCGCATGATTCGTGCTTGTAAAATTCTATGAGATTCTTCGTTGACTCGAAAACGTCAACCGTCTCGTCCATCACTATGAAACCGCCGGAGCCTACCATAGAGCCAGCCGCGACCAGTCCTTCGTAGTCCATGCGAACATCTTTCCCAATAATGTCTGCGGCGGGCATGATGTAAACGCTGGAGCCTCCGGGAATGACAGCCTTCAAACTCTTTTCATTCAACATTCCCCGGCAGTCCTCCATGATGAACCTCTCCATGTCGTCGTATCCCATCGGAAGCTCATACACGCCCGGACGGTTCACGTGTCCAGACACAGACCAGACTTTCGTTCCGCCGCTCTTTTCAGTCCCGAGTTTCTGATAAGCCTCGCCGCCCATCTTGATGATGTCGGGCACGGCTGTAAGCGTCTCAACGTTATTAACAACCGTAGGGGATGCGTAAAGACCTGAAACGGCTGGGAAGGGTGGCTTCATACGGGGGTGGCCGCGCAAGCCTTCGAGCGAGCTTAAAAGCGCAGTCTCTTCGCCGCAGATATACGCGCCAGCGCCCGTGTGCGTGTAGATTTCGCAAGAGAAATCCGTGCCAAGAATCTTTTCGCCCAGAAACCCGGCGGCGCGAGCTTCGTCCAATGCCGCATCCATGATGTTGATGAGATAACGATATTCGCCGCGCGTGTAGATGTAGTTGATGTGAGCGCCAAGCGCGTAAGCGGCGATAAGCATCCCTTCTATCAACATGTGCGGGTCGCGCTCCATCAGGTAGCGATCCTTGAATGTGCCCGGCTCAGATTCGTCAGCATTGCAGACGACATACTTCGGCTTCGGAGAATCCTTCGGAACGAAGCTCCACTTCATCCCTGTGGGAAATCCTGCACCGCCACGCCCTCGAAGCGAAGACTTCTTCACTTCGTTGATAACATCGTCGGGCGACCATCCGTCTAAAACTTTCTTGATCGCCTCGTATCCGCCGTTTCGACGATACACGTCAATCGTGTGCGAGTGGTCAAGATTCACTCGTCTCAACTGAAGCGGCTCGCAGCCTATCGCGCCTATGAACATAATTTTCAGGAAGGGAAGTCAGACGGGAAATTCTTTTTCCGACTTTCCCCTGCTTAACTTTTCACGCCATACCTGTACTCGCCGCGCGAGCAGGAGTCCAGAATTTCGTCAACCTTTTCCGTGCTTAAGTTCTCGTGGTAGTCGAAACCAATCTGCATCATAGGCGCAGTCCCGCAGGAACCCAGACACTCGACTTCCGACAAAGAGAACATTCCATCCTCTGTCGTCTCGCCCGGCTTGATGCCCAATTTTTTGGCGCAGTGCTCCGTTATTGTTCCAGCGCCCATGATTTTGCACGAGAGCGTTCGGCAAATCTGCAAATGATACTTGCCGACAGGCTTCGTATTAATCATCGAATAGAAGGTCGCAACCTCCCAGATGTCTGTGATTCTGACGCCCAAACGGTCTGCAAGGTAAGCCACGCCCGGCGGATCAAGATAGCCGCGCTCGCGCTGAACGATGAACATCAGCGGCAGTATCGCAGAGCGCTTCACAGGATACTTCGCCAGATGACGATCAATCTCCGCCTCAACCTCCGGCGAGAAGCGCGCAATCTCCGCAGGCAATTTCGCCTCCTGCGGCAACGGATTGTTCGGCGTGAACTGTTGACTCATAAAAACAGATGTTAGAGGCAAGATGTCAGAGGTTAGCGAAGAGCTTTTACTGACCTCTAACCTCTAGTCTCTAACCTCTTATCTATCAATTTCTCCAAGCACAATATCAATCGAGCCGATTATGGCTACAACGTCTGCGATCATTTCGCCCTCGGACATTAGCGGCAGGGCGGAAAGGTTCACGAAGCTTGGGCCGCGAAAATGTACGCGCGCGGGCTTTGGGCCGCCGTCGGATTTTATGTAAACGCCAAGCTCGCCTTTAGAAGCTTCTATGGGGTGATAGATTTCGCCTGCGGGAACGTCGAACCCTTCAGCGACAATCAGGAAGTGATGAATGAGCGCATCCATGTGCGTCTTCATCGCTTCGCGTTCCGGCAGAACTACTTTCGGCGCGTCAGCCTTGGTTGGCCCAGGCTTCAAACGCCCGAGCGTCTGCGCCACTATCTTGTGCGACTCCATCATCTCGCGCATGCGAACCATGTATCGCGCCCAAACGTCGCAGTCCTTCTCGACCGGCACATCAAAATCGTAGCTCTCGTAGCCCGTATAGGGATTAACTTTTCGTATGTCAATCTCTACACCGCTGCCGCGCAGGGATGGGCCTGTCAAGCCCCAGTCAATCGCGTCCTCTGCGGAAATTATTCCTACGCCCTGCGTGCGTCTCTGGAAAATCTTGTTGCCAGTGAGCAGCGTGTTGAACTCGTCCCATGCTTTCGGGAAGTCATTTAGGAACTGCTGCACGCGCCGCTCGAAACCCGCAGGCAAGTCCATCATCAAGCCGCCGATGCGGAAGTAAGAGGGCGTAAGACGCCCGCCCGAAGCCGCTTCTATGAGATTGAGAATCTTCTCGCGCTCGCGAAAGCAATAGAAGAAGACGGTCATAGCGCCTATGTCCAGCGCGTGTGTGCCGAGCCAGACCAGATGCGACGCGATTCGCTGCAACTCGCACATCATCACGCGAATCACCTCGGCGCGCTCTGGAATCTCTATGCCGAGAAGTTTCTCGACCGCCATCACGTAAGCCAGGTTGTTCCCCAGCGGATTCAAATAATCCATGCGGTCTGTGATGACTATGCCCTGCTGCCACTTCTTGTACTCGAACAGCTTCTCCATCCCAGTGTGCAGGTAGCCTATGTCAGGGATGGCGCGCACAATCATCTCGCCATCCAGCACCAACTCAAGACGAAGCACGCCATGCGTAGAAGGGTGCTGCGGCCCGAACGAGATGGTCATCTGCGTGTCTAGCGGACGATCAATGACCTCAACTTGTGGCGGAAGATTTATAGTTGAAGAACTCATCGAATAAGTGATAAGTGAATAGTGATGAGTGATGAGTTATAAGAAGGAAAGGAATATAGAATACAGGAGTCAGAAGCCAGAATGTAAAAGCCTTTATCTACTGACTTCTGAATTCCGGCTTCTGTATTCTTCTCTTTCTTATCACTCATCACTCATCACTATTCACTTACGTTAAGCTGTACGGCTCGTAGCCGCGCAGCGGAAAATCTTTGCGAAGCGCGTGGCCTTCCCACTCTTCCGGCAGAAGTATGCGGCGCAAATCCGGGTGATTGTCGAAGATTACGCCGAAGAGGTCGAAGGTTTCGCGCTCGTGCCAGTTGGCCGTGCGCCAGACGCCGGTCACTGTCTGAACATGCGCATCGTCCTCGTTAAGTAAAACTTTCAAGCGTATGCGATGGTGCAGGGTCGTAGAGAAGAGGTGATAGTTGACTTCAAAACGCGGCTCTTCCTCCGGCCCGCGATCAACGCCGCACAGGTCCGCCAGCATGTTGAACTCAAAACCCTGCGCAGTCTTCAGAAAGGAACAGACCTCCGCGATGCGCTCGCGCGGGACGACTACTGTCATCTCGTCGAAAGCGATGATAGTCTCTGAAATCCAATCGGAATGCTCTTGCTTCAACGCCGCCACCTGTTCCGGCGACGGCGTTCTGTATTTAGGCGTCCGAAGAGTTCTCGTTTCAGAGCCACCCGTCTGTTCCGTCTCGTTAGCCATCTCTTTTTCGTGAATAGTGAATCGTAAATCGTGAATAGAAAAAACAAGGCGGCGAAGCTCTTCAACTTCTATTCACGATTTACGATTCACTATTCACGGCTTTTTACTCTGTTACTGACTCGAATCTGTTGCTGAAAAGCTTCAAATCTCTTTCAAGCCGTGCTTGATTAATAGGAGCGGCGACGCTCGTGCCGCGATGCGATAGTGTATGGCCTTGACTGCGCCGCTGCTTCATTGGTTGCCGAAACTCCAGATGCAGGCAGAGTGCCCGGCGGCACAGCTTCGCGCGCCTCTTCCCTGGGCACGTCCCTGCGATCACGCAAGGATTCGCGCGAGACCTTATCCTGCAACATCATCACGGCGTGAATCAACATCTCAGGTCGCGGCGGGCAGCCCGGTATGTAAACGTCTACGGGCACGACCTTATCAACTCCCTGAACAATCGCGTAATTGTCGAAAACGCCGCCGCTGGTTGCGCACGCGCCCATGGAGATGACCCACTTCGGCTCCGGCATCTGGTCGTAGATGCGGCGAAGCACAGGAGCCATCTTGCGCGAGACACGCCCCGATACGATCATCACGTCCGCCTGTCGCGGGCTTGCCCTGAAGACTTCAGAACCGAAGCGAGCTAGATCGTTGCGCGAGCTTGTGGCATTCATCATCTCTATGGCGCAGCAGGCCAGACCGAACGTGGCAGGCCACAGGCTGGATTTACGCGCCCAGTTCACCAAAGAATCCAGACGAGTCGTCAACACTTCGGGCAATGCTTCAGCGATTATATTTTCGAGTCCCATAAGAACCTCAGTATCCAGAAGTCAGAATAAGGGCGCTCGAATTCATCGCCTTTCTTCTGGCTTCTGACTTCTGCCTTTCATGCCGCTCGTCGCGTAGCCCTCTCCTTCACTCTCAAATCATCAAGCGCTCGCGCCTCAGCCTCGGCCTCGCGGCGTGCGCGCTCGCCCCAGTCAAATGCTCCCTTTTTGACGACGTAAATGTACCCGGCAAGAAGCAAGACGACGAAGATCATCATCTCACCATACACCAAATTCCCTAAACGAAAGTCAGGCCCGGCGAGAGTCTTGAAGACGACAGCCCATGGCACAAGGAAGATGACTTCAATGTCGAAGAGGATGAAGATCATCGCTATCAAATAGAATTTCACTGAGAAGCGTTCACGAGCAGAGCCTACGGGGTCTTTGCCGCACTCGTAGGGCATCAATTTCGTGCGCGTCTGCTTGCGCTGTCCGACAAGTTGCGTGAGCAGAATGTTCGTAACGGCGAAGCCCCCAGCCACCATGAACATCAGCAGAACCGGAAGATAATCTCTCAGGTCGAACTTGGTCATCGCGCCCTCTCACACAACGCTGCGAGCCACAGCCCTTAAAAGCACTCGAAGTGCATGGGCGGCTTCATGCGCCGAAACAGAGATTGAGAATCATTGTACAAGCTCATCGTAGAGCATGCATGTTGAAGTGTCAAGCACACTTTTTCTCTACGGAAACTCTGTCTGGCGAAGATGATTGACCGTCAGAAAATTGCTGTGCTACTGTGCTTGTTGATGCCTCCCACCGAAGCTTTCTTTTTAGATTTTCTGACGGCGGAACTTAGACAAGTCATCAATCAAGCGTGATCACAGGATTCAACACGGACGTAGAGCACGGCGGCCAGGTCTATCACGTGCAGACGGAAGATAAGGGATTGAATTCGCCCCTCATCCTCTCGCTCGTCTACTCGGGCGGAGCTATTCTAGCAAGCAAACGCTCGCCTTACGACGACCTTATCGCCGGAGGATTCGACGAAGCTATCCTTGCAGAGCGTTTGCAGCGACAGCACAAGCTCATATGCGCGGCGATTCAGGCAGGGCGAATCGAAGACCTGAAGCGCATGACCCAGCGGGGCGCAGCCAAACGCGCGGCCAGGCCCGTTACACCTTCAGAGCAGATAGAGCCGCCGTCACCGACACCGCCAGAAGCTTTGCCGTCTAATGCTGATACCCAGGCTCACACTACAGAGACAGACATTGCCGATTTCGCTCGCGTTGAATCCCCCGAATACGCTCTTCATCTTTCTCTTCTTGAAGAGAGGGAATTACGTTCCGGTGATTATGCCACTTTGCGCGTGCGTGTCAGCCGTGGGCCTTCCGGGAGTAAGCGTGCGCTCTCCGATGTGCCTGTGACCGTCAAAGTTTTGGGAACGACATTCAAGCCTGTCACAAGCTCTGCGCGCACGGACAGGGATGGCGTGGCTCTGGTCTTCGTCTCGATTCCGAAATTCATTGCGGGCAGGGCAGCCCTGCTGATAAGAGTAGAAATAGACGGGCACGAGGCAGAAATGCGCCGCATCATACATTCCGCGTGAGAGGTTTCAGAGGGCAATTGCGAGTTCTGATTAATGGCGAAATCAGGGATGTTTCCGAGAATATCAACCTCGCAGAGTTGATAAAGTTTCTTCAACTTGCGCCCGAACGAGTAGCCATAGAATTAAACCGCAGCGTGGTTCGGCGCAACGAATGGGCGCAGACCGCATTGACCGAAGATGATCGCATAGAGATAGTTCAATTCGTCGGCGGTGGAAGCGGGAAGAGAGACGACTAATTACTTGCGAGCGTGCGGAGACTTACGTACTTACGATCCGCCGACATTCCTGTAAGATTCGATAAGCTCTTCAAGGGCGATTTTGTCTTCGTCGGTTATCTCCGTGAATTCGACGCCTGCTCCTACATCAAGCAGCGTGTACCTTATCCTGCCGCCTAAAACGCACTCCTGTCTGATGAAGAAGCAGAGGAAAATGAATTGGTCAGAGAGAAACTTATAGCGAGTCTGTATGAAGCAGCCGCCGAGGCTCAGGCTGCTGATTTTAGCGTCATTCAGACACTCTCTGGTCAACCCCCAGTTGATGTTGAGCGACAGCTTAATACGCTCGTGGCGCCGCTTCTCTTTATAGTTTTCAATCACAGCCATAAGCGGAATATCCCGTTCAGCCATAAAGGCTCTCGGCCAGAACATAGCTTCACACCTCCCGTAGGGATGCGCTCGCCAATTCGGGCGACAATGAATCATCTTTTCTCTGGGCTTAATATTCCGGGCGTGTATTGGCCGAAGTGGTGATTCTTCGGGCGGAAGGTGCTAGCTGGCATGACGGTAGAGAATCCCGTGCGCCTTGTCAAGATGTTCGCGCTCTCTATAGCTCAGCTTTAACGCTTTGCTCCGCGCTGCAAAGCAGGATGTAAGCGGTAAAATATCTCTAACAAAATGGAAGCACCCCGGAGTGTGCCAGCCAGATCGAACCAGACCGACCCGGATTAAATGGAATGGGCTGTCTGAGAAGCGCGCTTCCCAGCCAAACAGCCCTTGCTCCGATCCAGATCAACTACTTCACGCTCGCCTCTTTAGATTGAAGATGATAAAGTCACTAAACAAACCTGAAGAAAGTGTTTTCAAAAATGTCTGGTGTTGCTCCAACCATTACGACCAAAACTGATAATAGATTTGAGATTGCAGGTCGCACGTTCACGTCGCGGCTCATCATCGGAACCGGAAAATATCGCAGTCATGAAGAGATGAAGCTGGCGCACATCGCTTCTGGCGCAGAGATGGTGACCGTAGCCGTGCGCCGTGTCCCGCTAGACCGCAGCTCGGAATCGTTTCTTGATCATTTGAATCCGTCGCTCGCTATCCTTCCGAACACTGCGGGCTGCTATACGGCTGAGGACGCAATAAGAACTGCAAGGTTAGCGCGCGAAGCGCTTGGCACAGACTTAATCAAGCTGGAAGTCATTGGCGACCAGACGACGTTGTTCCCGGACAACGAGCAGACGTTGGAAGCCTCGCGCGTTCTGGTCAAAGAAGGCTTCACGGTTCTTCCTTATTTCACAGACGATCTCATCATGGCGAAAAAGCTGCTCGACGCAGGCTGCGCCGCCGTTATGCCGCTCGCAGCGCCTATAGGCTCTGGCCTGGGCGTTCAGAATCCTGCGAACCTGCGCATCATGCGCGAGCAGTTACCCGATGCGACCATAATAGTTGACGCAGGCGTGGGCACGGCCAGCGATGCTGCGATTGCCATGGAACTCGGTGCGGATGCGGTTCTCATGAATACGGCGATTGCCGAAGCGCAAGACCCGGAAAAAATGGCTACGGCTATGCGGCTCGCAATTGAAGCGGGACGCCTTGCTTATCTTGCCGGTAGAATGCCGAAAAGACTTTACGCCAGCGCCTCAAGCCCGCTCGCAGGCGTAATACGCTAGAGAATGAGAGATTAAAAATTTCAAACTCTGCCTTTTGTCGAGACGATGATTGCGCCGACTATCTTTGCAATCTCATCGGCTTCCTTTTGAATATCACTGAGCCGCAATGCGGGCAAGATTTCGGCTGCAACGATTAATCGAAGCCAGTAGAGAGTCTCTCGCGCGGCCTTCAGAGCAATACCACACTTACTCATAAAATCAGGTCTACCCTGCGCTGCCTGCGCTTCCTCCATATTCGACCCTATTGCTGTTCCTGCACGTAACAACTGCCATCCGATTGTACGCGCAACGCCCGACTGCTCATCCAGATGTTGGCATAGCTTAACGATGCGAACTGCGAAATCGAATGTTCGCTGAGTTATATCTATTTTCACTTTCCCATTTTTCATTACTGAAAGGGATTTCCGTCTCTTCTGAATCCCGGCGAAAACTGCCTTCCGTTATACGGACTCGAAACATTGCTTATGACCGGATGAAAGTCTGTGATCGTGAAGTTTCGGTTGCCGCCCGTTTCAGTGTCTGAGCGTGTGAAGGATTTGTCAGGCGTGGAGGTCGAAATCGTGTAGCAGGATTCAGACAAGAGTGTGCCATTGATTGTGCCCGCGCCGCTGCCTGTGATTGTGCCGTTAACAATGCGAATGCAGTCTGCCGGATTACCTGTATTGTTGAGACCCAGACCGCTCGTTGCGCTCCCGCTAAGGCCGTAGCTGCTCGCAACCTGCACGATTGCTCCGCCAAAAGAGATGTTAGGATGAGCATTCAAACGCGAGTCAACGCCCGGCGCGATGCCTGGAATGTTTGAAGCAGTCGGCGTGCCCGTCTCGCCGCCGAAGATGATGATAGCTTTGCCGGGTTGCAGAATAGTGTTGGCGGGGAACTGGTGACGCCGGGTCGCCGTGTTGTCGTATAGATTCAGAAGCGAGAGGTCAAGCGGCACACTCGTAGGGTTCAAGATTTCTACGAACTCGTCGCGCTGGTCGCTGGAAGCGCCGCCACCTCCAGTGCCATCTCGATTGGCATCACCGCTCGCGCCTGGGTTAGCCAGAACTTCATTTACTATTAACTCATCCGCGGCGGGCCTTCGCGCTACTGTCAGAGAAGACGGTGCGCTCGTCACGCCGCCACACGTCGCAGTTATCTGAGTAGTGCCTTGCCCGACGCCGGTTGCTAGCCCGCCCTGATTTATCGTTGCGACATCGGGCGCGCTCGAACTCCAACTGAAAGTAGTGCCTGCTATCTCCTGATTGTCGGAATCAAAAGCATGTGCGATGAACTGCTGGGTTGCGCCAGCGCCTATTGTGGCAGAGGCTGGCGTAACTTCTACGCGGGCTACCGGGGGAGGCGGATTGCTGACCGTCAAGGTAAGAGGATCGCTCGTCACTGTCCTTGTGCCGTCCGAAGCGGTAGCGCGAATCTGAGTCGAGCCGCTGTGCAGACCTGTGACTGTGGCAGTTGCGCTTCCGCTTGAATCAGTATTTACGTTCTCAATGCTGGCGACGTTTGCATCGCTTGAAGTGAAACTGAATGTGATGTTGCCGACCGCGTTGCTATATTGATCAAGAGCGTGCGCGTTAAGTTGTGCTGTCTCACCGATGATGACAGCGGAGCTTGAAGCCGTTAGGGTAGCGCTGGTGAGAACGGGTGGCGGTGGGTTGATGGTTAAAGATGCTGAGCCTTCGGCGCTGCCCGCGCGGGCGCGCACAGAGACGATGCCGGGCGCTTTGGCAGTCGCTTTAGTCGAACGCCCCGTCGAAGGCGAGACGCCTGCCTTGCTTGCATCGCTCGAATCCCAGATGAACGACACGTTCAAAATTTCCGTCTCGCTGCCTTCCACGTTGCCGAAAGCCTGCGCAACGAAAGTTTGAGTCTCATTTAAATCCAGAGTGTTGGACGACGGAGCGGCGACAATGCGCGTAACCGGCGGCGAGCCGAAGGGCGTGCCGTCGGCGCGAGTGCCCGGAGAAAGGGTTCGCCCGGAAGAGTTCGGCGCAATCGTGTGCGCTATGAAACTGCCGCCGGTTGATAACACTTCTGCGTCGGGAGAGCGTGTCAGTGATTGATCCGCTCCGCCTTCTGCGCCGTAAGTCTGAGTCGCTATGATTAGGTCGCTTCCTGAAATCGAAAGCTTCAGCGTCACTGTGTCGCCTGAGTTGTTCAGGCTCAAGCTAGAGGTCGTGAAGACGAGTGCGCCGCCAAATGCCGGATCGCTTGCGGGCGGATTGCCTCCGCCGAAAATTATCGCGGCGCGCCCTGAAGAGAGGAGTGTGTTAGCCGGGAAGGTGAAACGGGTGGCGGTTGAGTCAGCGATAGCAAGCCCTGAAATATCAACGGCGTCCGCCGAATTGTTCATCACTTCAATAAACTCGTCATCGTCAGAATCTCTGACTCCATCTCTGTTCGCATCGCCCGCCAGGTCTGCGGCTACGGAACCCGGCGGGTCTGCCAGGATTTCGTTGATAAGGATGGGAACTTGTACGTTCAGCTTTGCTTCGCCGGACACAGTGCCGCCCGAACCGCTCGACGCGGATGCCGAGATGGTTGCGACACCTGCGCCTGTCCCGCGCGCAAGACCTTGAGCATCAACTGTAGCAATCAGGGGATTGCTCGATGCCCATGTGAATAGAGCGCCAGCGACTGTCTGGTTGTTCTGATCGAATGCCGTTGCAGTGAACTGCTTCACGCCGCCGCGATTGACCGGAGAGTTTAAAGGCGTGACTTCGATGCGTGTGATGCGTGGCGGCTCAGGTTTCACATTCAGCGTCGAAGCAGAGCTTGCCAGAGTTATAGCTCCATCAGAAGCGCTCGCAGAAATCTGAGCCATCCCGACTGCTATCCCTTTAACGGTCGCACGCGCGCTTCCCTGGATTTGATCTGCATCTACATTCTCTATTGACGCAAAGTTCGTATCGCTTGAACTGAAATTCAAGATTGCTCCGGCCAGAGGACGATTGAATTGATCGAAAGCCTGCGCTGTGAACTGAAAGGTTGCGCCAACGAACAGTTCCGCCGAAGCAGGCGTGAGCGCCACGCTCGTGAGTCGCCCCTTTCTGGGGACAAAAAATGAGCCGTCCGTCTTCGTGCCCGGCGAGAAACGTCTCCCGCTCGCGCCGGTCGAAGCTGTGTGCAGCACGAAACTTCCAGAAATATCGGGCGAGCGCGTCAACGATTGATCCTGATCGCCCCTGAGACCTGTCGCCCCGCCGTAAGCAAACTCGGCCATTACGTTTCCCGAATCGTCGTTTACTGTGATGAAGAGTCCCGTGTTGGTCAATGAGAGTTGGCCTGTTGAAGCTTTAATCGAAGGCGCTCCGCCGAACGCAGGGTTGTCGGCATCAATATTCCCGCCTCCGAAGATTGCGATTGCATCACCGGCAGGGATTGTCGTGCCTACGGAAAAAGTATGGCGCAGTGTCGATGTTATTCCTGACAATGAGCGCGTGCGAATAGTCCAACCAGTGATGTTGAGTGTTGATGATGATTGATTGACAAGCTCTATGAATTCGTCGCCGGAATCGCGCACTCCGTCGTGATTCGCGTCTCCGATTAAATCCGTAGAAGAGCTTCCGGGCGGGTCTGCCAGCACTTCGTTGAAGATGAGCGCAGGCTCGACTACATTCAAAACAGTTTCGCCCTTAACATTCTGCGCAGTTGCGGTGATTGTAGAAGCGCCGGGTTTGATTGCTGAAGCTGAACCCGCCTGGTCAATCGTTGCGACGCTCGTGTCGCCGGAAGACCAAGTGAAACTGATTCCGCTCATCTCCCTGTCGAGTTGATCGAACGCTCGCGCGGTGAATGAGCGCGTCACACCAAAAGGAATCGTGACGTTCGACGGTGAGACTTCGATTCGTGTTAGAACGGGCGGAACAGGCTTTACTGTTAGAACGGCAGCCGCAGATTGAACGCCGCGCGTGCTCGCTCTAATCTCCGCAGCGCCCTCCGACAAACCCGTTGCAAGCCCGTCGGCGTTCACGTTTGCGATTGCAGTGCTGCTTGATTGCCAGACGAAGATGAGGCCGCTCATCTCGTTATCTTGAGAATCGAATGCGCGTGCGGTGAATTGCTGCGTAGCGTTGATGAAGATTGATGAAGCGCTCGGAACGATTTCAACCCTGTAGACAGGCCGGGTTGTGAAAGGCGTTCCGTCAAGGTGCGTTCCGGGGCTGAATGCGCGCCCATTGCTCCCGCTTGCGGATTGATGAAGCGCAAAAGCGCCTGTGATGTCGGGCGAGCGTGTGAGCGATTGATTCGCGTCTCCCCTCAAGCCTCCGGCATCGCCATATGAGACAAAGCTGACAATCCGGTTAGCGTTATCAATGAGCGTGACCACTCCGCCGGAATTATTAAGCGGGCCTAAGCTGGCGCTTGAAGCTGTCAGGACGGTTGCGCCGCCGAAAACCGCATTGCTGACTGGCGGCGTACCGCCACCGAAAATTACGACAGCGCCTCCTGCCTGAAGTATTGCGCCCTGCGCAAACGTGTGGCGCACGCCGTCAACGCCTGCGGCGCTGCGCGATAGAAGTTTGTAGCCTGTAAGGTTAATGTCATGCGCCGTCGTGTTAACAATCTCTACGAACTCATCCTGAGAAGAACTGCGTGTGCCGTCGTGATTCGCGTCGCCTGCCAGACCGTCAGGCGGGTCTGCAAGAATCTCGTTGATGAGCAGATCGCGCAGCGAGTCTCCGGCAAGCATGAGCGTGACGCTGTTGCTCTCTAATCCATCACACGTCACAGTCAGCCTCATCGTTCCTGCGCCGCGAATGTCCGAGGGCAGCAGTAGGTGAATCTCGTCGAGTCCGGGTAAAGTTGTGGACTGCTGTATTGATTCAACAGTTGCATTCATTCCGGCAAGAGAAGCCGAGACATGCTGCGCGTGGCGCAAGCCGGTTGCGAAAACATTCAGACGCAGTTGGCCATTCGTCGGATCGAACGGCCCACGGCTTTGCGTGTCTGCGTCTAGGATTACGCCGTCTCCGCGCCCATCCCCGCTGAAAGTGAACAGCCCCGGCGCGGCTTGCGACACTAGAGCTTTTCCTAACGATTGAAAACCGTCGCCGTTGGTGACGACGACCTGCGCTGCGCCCTCCACTGTTTCATCCGGTAAGACGAAGTTCACTTGAGTTGGCGAGACGAAAAGAATCTGTGCGCGACGACCGTTGACGAAGACGGAAGTGCCCAGGAAGGAGATTGGAAAATCTCCATCAATACCGGGATGGGCTTGCTCCGTCGCAATTGCAAGGGCGCGCCCTCGCGCTACCGTAATGCTTCCGGGCGCAACTACGGTCTCTTGCGAAGCTTCGTTGCCGAAGGAAGCGCCGTTCAGGATTTTGAGGTCGTCGAAATATTGGGGGCGCGGCGCAATCTGCGAGACATAGATTTCAGAATTGTTCGAGTTGGCTGCGGTTTCAACAGCGCCTGAAATGATTCGCGGAAAATTGAAGGCAATGACGGAGCCATCGTCGCTGAGCGAAGAGACAATTTCAGCCTTCGCCTGTGAAGGCGCGTTGGTCAGGCGTGTGAACTGCGCAGTTGGAATATCGTAAACGTATAACTCTACGCTGCCGTCGGAATTTGAGCCTGCGATGGCGCGCCTTGTTGCGAAGGCTATGCGTGTGCCGTCGCCGCTGATCGTAGGCTGAAAGGAGACATCGCCATTGAAGTCCGTGAAGGAAGTGAGCTGGCGAGTTACATCGTTCTTTCCGTCGTAGAGAAAAATTTGAAGGACATGATTGCCGTCCTCCGCCGAGTACACGACGCGCTTGCCGTCGTCGCTGATGGCGCGACCATAAGCCAGTGAAAGACCTAGCAAATGGTCTTCAACTGCAACCGCGTTGCCGCTTTCTATTTTTTGCAGAATGAGATTGCCGGCTTCATTGTCAACATCAGACTTCACACGGATGTAAGCGATGCTTGAACCGTCGCCGCTTATCTTCGCATAGCTCATCTCAAGGGGCGCGGAAGATTCAGTCAGTTGAATGAAACTTTGTTCAAAGGAGTCGTAAATGAAGATTTCGGAATTCCCGTCTGCATTCTCGCCCGTGATGTTTCGGTCGGAAGCGAAAGCCACAAATCGCCCATCGTCCGAGATTGAAGGTTGAAAGCAGCCGCCGCGTAATCGCTCGGAAGAGTTTTGGGGCGATGTGCTGGTCACTTGCGCGAGCGCCCCTCCGTCAAAGAGGAAGATTTCCGAGTTGCCGTCCGTGTTAAGACCAAGCGGGTCATCGTTGGATGCGAAGGCTATGCGCGAGCCGTCCTGGGAGAGCGCGGGGGCGACGGCGCGCGAAAGACTGAATTGAAGAAAGCTCGTAGCGTTACTTGCTATGTCCGCCCTGAATGCTCTGAAACGAGCGTCGTCGCCATTGCGAGCTATATCGGCAGTTGATTCAAAAGCAATATGCTGCCCGTCGCCGCTCAGGGTTGGGTTCAGGTTGAGCGCTTCTTCAGATGTGTTAGTGACTCTGCGAAATCCCGTAGACTGTGAGAGCGCGGTTTGAATCACTACCAAACACAGTGCGAGCGTGCAGCCGAAAAAGATGAGGCGAAAGCTGTTGCGAAGCATAGAGAGTTGCCTCGCATTGATGGTCGTAAGACAATCACGCACATCAACGCGAAATAGTCAAAACCCGAATAGTTAAAGGGTGATTTGAGTTAAACTCTAAACGTCAATAAGTAGGGTGAGATTATGAAAAGAGGCCGCCGGGTGAAGCGTGCCTTCAAGGGTGCTCACAAAAGCGTGAGGATTCTACATTACCTGAGAGTGAAAACGCCAGTTTCTAAAGTGAAGCTGTAGAAAACTTGGGTCGTGATTCAGAATTTATGACAGCTTTCGAGGTAACAATAAAGCTCTATGTCTATAGACTTTCTATGAACGGTTGATGGCTCATCATAAAATGCGAATCACGACCGAGATTAATTGTTACGGCTCCACCGGGTTCGAAATAACATCGTCGCACGGAAACTCTACGCGCACGTAATCAACTTGAATCCAGGCGTCCTGATTGAGCGCCCAAAAGCCTGTGAAAACGTTGTAGGTGTCCGTTCGAGCGGGACGAAACCGCACGACCAACTCTCCGTAACTCGTCAGAGGCCCAAACCTGATTTCGGAAACGGGATGCTGGCTGGCATCACGGAATCCAAAATACCCGTCACTCACATTGCCCGATGTGCGCACAAAGGCTTTGAGCGTGTAAGTCACTCCTGCCGTAAGGCGCACAGGTTGGCGTATAGCGTTCCATCCGGCATTGTTGCGAGACCATGAGTTGTTTCTCCCGTGATAGCTAAGGCTTCGCCTGATGTCAATCCCCGAACTCCCTTCGGCGATCCAGGGCGCGCTTACCGCACTGCTCCGTTGTAGCTCGAAATCTCCGTCTCGCAACACGCTCGCGCATTGCGCCATCGCAGTATGGCAAGCGATCAACGAAAGTCCCCCGACCATTCCGAGGGTCAGAATTTGAAGACGCAAATATGCTAGCCTTGTAGCCATCTTCTTTGTCAAATGTTGCATGATGATCTCCTTCTCTAATTTATCAGGTAAGTGGCTCGCACGCCTTCACCCATCAATGATTTGGCGGGCCATGAGCGTTTTCAATGTAGCAGCCCGGCGCGTGCTTCGCTTTTCTAAGTCAAGACATCAACGGCGTGCAGCCTCACAAGCATAAGCGCTGAGCGCGTGTCCCGCTCGGTATCCTGTTCACCCTGCCTCACGGATTCGTTCCCGAATTAGGTTTGGCGCTGGGCTGTAGAACCGAAGCTGCACCGTCGCGCACCTGAATTGTGAGTTGGCCCAATGCCAGAGCCATCCTCTCGATTGCTCCGGCGAGGTCTGTGGCCTGCTTTGCGACATCTGGATTCTTCATCGCCTCTTCCAGTTGCCGCTGATCCTCTTGTGACATTCCGGCGCTGTTCAAACCCTCGCGCACCTGCGGCGTGAACCCTTGCCGCAAGCTCTGCGCGACCTCTTGAATCTTCTGCGCGTCCAGAGGGTTCGCGCTCAACTCTTTCTGAATATCCGGCAAGAGCTTCAGCAGCGATTGCGTATCGGAAATCATGGTCTGAAGCCCTTTGACGTAGCTTTCCGTCTGAAGCTCTATTCCGCCGGAATCATTCGCCTGTCGCGCGCCCATCAGCTTGCCTTCGATCTGGCTTAGCGAGAGCGGTATGTCGGCGATGCGTTTGGCGAGTGTGAGAAATTCCGTCAAGCTAGGGACTTGCGCCGCAGCAGATGGTTTGGCATTCGGCTCCTGACTGAAGCGCACTACTTCCATGTAATGCGAATCCGGCTCAGGCGGGTCCATCGCTACGCCGACAAGGAATTGCGCAATTGTTTCGGCTGTCGAGGCCGCGCCGAACCACCATGCAGCCCCCGCTAAGCCGACAACAGGGACTAGGAGGGATGCCCCTGCCGCAATGAGAGCGGCTGCTGCTGTTAATTGAGCAGTAAACGCAGCTAGAAGCGCCGCCGTTTTGTTCAATGGGACGTAGACGATGACATCCATCTGGCTCGACGCCAGTGCCTGGTAAGAGTTGTCATACTCGTCATTCGCGGTGAAGTTAACGACGTACCTGAAAGTGCGACCTGAATGACCAAGTTCCACGAGGGAAATCCTGTCGAACCAGGGCCACGTGTTCCAATCCCAATGAATCGGCGGGAACGCAACTTCCACAGCAGCCGAAGAGCCTACGGGGATAGTGCTTCCGCCCGGCACGCTGAAAGTGTGCGCCGGGATAGTCGGCGTCTCCGTCCCGACAGTCTCCTCATGCATGACCGGCACCACAGTCATACGCGACCAGCGAGAGTTGTTGCGTATCCTGCCGGACATTGTGTAGGTATCCCGTTTCCATTGATAGACGGGATCGCGCACAGTCCACTCCCATGTCGGCGGGTCATCCGCCACCACTTCCATCCTCTTTCGCGTGCTGATGAATTCCGTAGCAGTAGTAGATTGCCTGACCTCAAGCCGCAGATCGTTAAACTGCCTCAGCCTGTAAAACTGTCTGGGGAGGCGATCCGCAGGGATTATCGGCCCTCTGTCTGTGCCCGACCACACGACGTTACCGTTGTACGAGAGCGACGCCGTGGCTGACCTGTACCGAGCATCGTCGCTTATGGTTCCCACCGCCGCTCCTGTAGACAGCCTCCAATCGTGAACTCCCCATCGAAAGTTAAGCGGCTGCCCCGGCTTGATCGCGCCATCCGGATGCTCAACTTGATCAAAATTGAAGACCACTGCCGGGCGCGAAAGAGCGTCCAGCAAGCCGGGCGCTAAAGTGGTATCGACTTGAAAAAGCGGGGCCGAGCGTCTTGTAGAAAATAGAACTCGCCCGCTCTTTCCAACTGCGTCGTTCAATAGATTAAGGAGCGACGCGGGGACAACGGCAGACATGCTTACGGTTTTCAGAAAATCACGACGTTTAAATTTGAACATAGAGACCTCTCTTTTGTAGCGAGTGCAGAAATGGCACTGGTTTGAGGACATAGTAGCGAGTAGAGACTGCTACTTTGTGCTTTTAAGTCGGACGGCTAGATTACGGAAACAAACGGTAACGTTGAAAGCGCGGTTAACAGGATGCTACGCCCGGTGGCGCGGGCCGCGATGTACGAAGTGCAGTAGAAACAACCGTTTTTTCTACTTAATAAATTTAAGCTCTACGGTGTCTACCGGGTTAGCAGTGCGCGCATTCTATGGCCGAAGGATATTAACTGTCAATGTTTTACTGACGAGCTTAAATGAAGGTAATGAGGGAGAATACTCTATCAAGTGGACTATGCAAGTTTTTTCTCGAACCTCACCAAACCTAACCGCGCGAAACTTCTAAGAAAGGCGGCTAAACTTGAGTTAAACCGCCCGTTGCAAATCTCACCAAACCCCGGCAAATTCAGCCCGTTATATTATTTGAGACAAAAGACTAGAACTCATCTCATAAATAGTCTAGTGTTGCTGGAAGCCAGATAGACATTGGAGCAACGTGATGCTGCAACTATTTATGGGACGGCTTCCAGCAAAAATTTAGTGATGAACTACTTTGAAAATATGAGGCTGGTAAACACTATCTCTTAGTCTCTAACATATGACACTGCTAAAAATTCGGGCATTAGAGTATTTAATGAAGATCAACCGAGCGCCCTCTTCTAAAACTTTTTGAGAGAAGGAAATTTGCGAAATGAAGATACTCGTCACAGGGGCAAGCGGGCTAGTGGGAACAGCGCTTACCGAATCTCTCTCTTCAAAAGGTCATAAGGTTATGCGACTCGTGCGCTCTCAGCCCGTAAACGACTCGAATGAAATTAAATGGAACCCGCAGGCGGGCGAGATTGATGCTGGCAGGCTTGAGGGGCTGGACGCGGTTGTGCATCTGGCGGGCGAAAACATTTCAGAGGGGCGCTGGACAGATGAGAAGAAGAGACGAATAAGAGAGAGCCGCGTGAAGGGAACTCAACTGCTCTCGGAGACGCTTGCGCGAATGGAGCGGAAACCGCGTGTGCTCGTGGCAGCTTCTGCCATTGGCTTCTATGGCGACCGTGGCGCGGAGGTGCTGACGGAAAAGAGCGCGTCGGGGGACGATTTTCTTTCAGAAGTCTGCCGCGAGTGGGAGCTTGCAACGCGGCCTGCGTCTCAATCGGGAATACGTGTTGTGAACTTCCGAATAGGAGTCATCCTGAGCGACAAAGGCGGTGCGCTCGCCAAAATGATAACGCCTTTCAAGTTCGGGCTGGGCGGTAAGATTGGCAGCGGGGAACAGTATATGAGCTGGGTGGCTCTGGAAGATGTTGTCGGCGCGATTGAGTTCGCGTTTGAGAGCGAGAATCTGAGCGGGCCTGTCAATCTAGTTTCACCGAACGCTGTCACTAATCTCGAATTCACAAAGTCGCTCGGCGATGCGCTTTCGCGCCCCACATTCTTTTTCGTCCCGGCGTTTGCCGCGCGCGCAGCCTTTGGCGAGATGGCAGACGCGCTACTGCTTTCGAGCGCGCGGGTCGAGCCTGAGCGCTTGAAAGAGGCAGGCTATCAGTTCAAATATTCTGAGATCGAAAAAGCCCTACGGCACATACTTAAAAGCGCATGACAAAAGAAGGCAGGCGCGAAATAGATTCGTTTCGCGCCTGCCTTCCTTGCCTCTTATCTACAACAACACAGGCTAGTCAGTCATTGAACTGCCGGAACCCGTATTCAGTTACCGGCTACGAAGAGGTGGCCTGCGTTCTGCGAGTAGACTCTTCCGCTGGTGTCCATGGAGGTCGGCGTGTAGGCCGCGCCGAGCGCCAGTTGCTGAAAAATCTTCTTCTTGAGCGTGCCGCCCTGATTGATTGCGAAGAGATTGCCGTCTTCGCTATTGGCATAGACTATGCCTTTTGAGTCAATGAGCATCTGGTTGACGCACCACTCGAAACCGTTCGGGTGATCGCTCACACAGGTCACAGAACCGTCCGGCTGGCGCGTGCATGAGAGTGTGTTGGTGTTCTGGAAACTCCATTCAATGCCCAGGTTTTGGTTGAGTTGCGTGATGAAGTATGCCTCTGGATTGTTCGGGTAGGTGGCCGTGCGATCCGGCGGGCAGACAGTATCATCGCTACAGTAGGAGCCGACATCGCCGTAATGGTTGTTCTTGGTGACGACCGAGTAAGTTCCTCCGTGCGAGTAGATGCCCGGCGTGATGTCCCATCCGAAGTTGAAAGCCCCTAAAAACTGTCCCGTAGAGCTAAAGTGCAGCAGGTGTCCCTGCGCCCAGTTGTAGCGCGTGTAAGCCCCGAATAAGACGCTGCCATCGGGCGCTACCGTAGGCGAGGCCGAAGAATCGTCCAGAACTCGCATAGGAGGAGGTTCGTTCGTGTCGGGAACAACACCAGGGTGCGCGCCTACGCTGCAACCGCCGGGCGTACCGTTCAAAGGCAGCACAGAAGTGCTGGAATTTGTCCCATCGTTGCAGCCATCATTGACAAGGCCGCGCAAAGAGGCCGCCCACTTCGGCGTCAGGTTGGAGTTGACCGCGATCAGATAGTTGTAGCGCGTAACGAAGTGACCACGGCTAACGGTGTAAATGGTTCCGTCAGGAGCAATCGCCGGAGCAATGTTGAGAGCAGCGCGTTGCGAGCCGCATGTCGTCGTAGGAGCAACTGCGTCTGGACTCGGCGGCCAAGGCGGAGGCGTAGCGAATCCGGCTTTGCACTGATCGTTCCCGCCGGGAACGCCCGGAGTCGTAGAGAGCAGCGAAGCGTAGGTCGCTTTGCTGGTCGCGTTGCCGGGCGTGACCTTGACTAGCCATGAGCCTTGGGCGTCGTTTGCATAGAAGTCTGTGTCATTGGCGTGAAGACGCACGACGTTATAGTAGATGTTGCCAGAGCTATCAGCGCTGATAGGCGAGGCGGTGTAGGTGTTGTTGTCAATGTTGTTTCCGAACGGATTGATGCGTGTGATGACGCTGCCGTTCGCGGGGTTCACTCTGTAGACGGTTCCGCCCGCTGCCGGGATGTAGATCGAGCCGTTGGCTAGAGCAGGATGAAAGACAGGCTCCCAGAAATCGAACGCAGAGCCGGGCGCTTTCCAATCGCTCTGGAAAGACCAGGCTTGAACAAGCTGGTTGCCCACCCACGTAAATTTATTCTCGCCCCATATCTGCGTGGCGTAGCTGTTTATGCTGTAGGTGCCGCTTTTGTATTCCATGTAGACGTTGTTGCCGTCAACAAGTGGTACTTGATAGTGTGCCAGAAGATCGCCGTCGTTGGCAGCTACTTCGTCGGGAACAAGCGGGTCGTAAACGATGTTGACGAGGTTCTCGTTGAGATTCTGGCCTTTCACGTTAATCGAGCCAGTGTGTTGTGGATCACGCCCCCACTGGGGCCACGCTTGCGCGAAAACGTTGGTAAGCCCTAGAGTCAGATTGCACACTGCAAAAAGCAGTACGCACACGGAAGTCCGCATGAAGATTCTTCTTGGGTGATTCATCGGGAAACTCTCCTTTGTGAGATGAAGAATCAATTCCAAAGTGCTTTACGCCCTATCAATGATCTGAGGTGAGCTACTCAACAGAGCCGCAAGGGCACAGAGTACGCGAAAGAAGGCGTTCTCCTCACTCTGGTTTTGGAACAGATTCTACGGTCAAGTACAGGCGGGGGATTTTGCTCCCTCGCAGGGTGGCTAATTTCTCTACATGCACCTAAGAGGAGGTGAAGTGACGTGTAGGAAAATATCTGAAACGTTCTAGCGAGGGGTGTTTCGGGTTTCAGCTTGGATTAAGGTGAACTAACCCTGACGCCCGACAGGACGCCAGCCTCAGTCTGGTTAGAAAAATTTCTCCCACTAAAACCGATCTGCTGCGAGTTTTCGTTCAACAGTTCAAGCTGGATGGCTCGATTACTCAGCACGCAGATTGACATGACTCAGGCAAGAAATTCCTGGTTAAAAGTCAGCGAGGAGACTTCAATAGCCCTGTAGTCTTAGAGGCGGACGCAGACTAGTCCCGTTAAGGTAAGCTGTCAAGAAAAAAGTGTTGGCCGAGTGTGCTGTGGCGATTCTTAATTATTAAGGAGCAGTGCTCTACTCATACAGAAGGCAATGACTCAAGCTCTTTTCGTCGGGAAAATTCTTCGAGTGCGTCGAAAACATCGAGCGCATAGCGCACGTTGTTAAATGGCGCAGAGACCTGCACGCCCTGAATCGAATCGCGCACCTCAAGCAGCAGCTCGCGCGCAATCTGCAAGCCTTCCTCGCGCCCGGCCTCTTTGCCTTTCTCTGAACTCTTCCTCATGCGCTCCATGATTGAGGGAGTGACGCGAACGCCCGGCACTTCGTTGTGAAGAAACTCCGCGTTGCGATACGAGACAAGCGGCCAGATGCCCGCGACTATAGGAATCTTCACATGCTCTATGCGTTTGAGAAAATCGCGTAGCTGCTCTGTGTCGAAAACGGGCTGAGTGATGGCATACTGCGCGCCCGCTTCCACCTTGTACTCGAATCGCTTTATCTCTTCGTCCAGATTGATAGCGCCGGGGTTGACGCCTACGCCTATGCAGAAGGCTGTGGGCTTTCCGATTGGATTGTTGCCCAGATCAAGTCCGTGATTGAGCTTGTTAACCATGTTGGTCAAACCGATTGAGTCAATGTCGAATACTGCGGTTGATTCCGGGTACGGCCCCATCTTCGGCGGATCGCCCGTAATCAGTAGAAGATTGCGAAGGCCAAGAGCGGCTGCGCCCAGCAGGTCTGACATCATTCCAAGAAGATTCCGGTCTCGACAGCAGTAGTGAAGTACGGATTCCATTCCAATCTCGCGTTCGACCAGCACGGCTGTCGCCTGTGCGCTCATGCGCGACTGTGCGCGAGGCCCGTCAGGGATGTTCACGCCGTCAACGCCCACTTCTTTCAGCAGCCTTATAGAGTCCAGCGTCTTCTGAGCGTCGCATCCTTTCGGCGGCAGAACTTCGACGGTCGTTACAAATTCGCCGCGCGTAATCTTGCGCGACCAGTTAGACCGCTCTTCGGGCGCAACGACCTGTATGTCTGCCGGGGCAAGCTCTTGCGTGCGTGCTGCCGTCGAGAGCGGAAACGCAGAGCGCTGCTTTCGAGGGCTTGATGCGCGCACTGCATCCGAGATCAGCTTGATGTGAGCGGGGGTCGTGCCGCAGCAGCCGCCAATGAATTTCGCGCCCGACTGAATCAGACGCTTTGCGAACTTCGCCATGTACTCTGGCGAGCACATGTAGAACTGTCGCCCCTGCACGTCGCGCGGCAATCCTGCGTTAGGTTGCGCAGAGAGTTTTTTGCTCGTCGCGTTGCGCATCTTTTCTATAGCGGAGAGAACTATGGCAGGGCCTACGCCGCAGTTTAATCCGATAACGTCCGCGCCCCATTCATCCAGACGAGCGGTGAAAACTTCCGGCGTAGTTCCGAACGACGTGTTGCCGTCTGTGTGAATGGTCATCTGCGTGATGATGGGAAGATCGCAAAGTTCCTTAACAGCGCGAACGGCCTGGCGCATCTCCGAGATGTCGGAGAAAGTTTCCAGTATGAAAAGATCAACGCCGCCTTCCAGTAGCGCGCTAGCCTGCTCCTTGAACATCTCCTTCGCCTCGTCGAAAGAGGTGGGGCCATAGGGTTCTATGCGAAGCCCAAGTGGGCCGATTGCCCCTGCGACGTAAGCATGTTCGCCCGCAGCCTCGCGCGCCAATCGTGCCGCTGCAATATTGATGAGACGCAGGCTTCCTTCCAACCCGTACTGCTGCAACTTGTAGCTGGACGCGCCATAAGTGTTCGTCTCAAGAATGTCTGCGCCTGCGCGAACGTATTCGGTGTGAACCTCGCGCACCAGATCGGGGCTTGTCAAATTAAGCTCGTCGTAAGAGCGATTGATGTAAACGCCCTTCATATAGAGCATAGTGCCCATAGCGCCGTCGAAGACCAGCACCTCGTCGCCCTCTATAATGTTTCTGAAATCTTCCATAAGTCTCTCGATTGCTAAATCACCGGTTGCGGATTGAAAGGCGGGTTGAAGAGAGAAGCCCTTAATTGCATTGAAACTTCTTCTTCAAGTCCGCAATCGCAAAATCCGCGCTCCGCAATTGGGCGATTCTGCAATAAAAAAAGTCTCGCGCTAGAACAACGCGGGACTTCTGCAAAGCTTAAGATTTGCCAGTCTAAGGTTTCCTGCTTGGGGAAACGCTGCCGAGCTGTTTAGCTGCTTGTTTTACGTGGCCGCAAGTCGCCTTAACTCACCACGTTTTTCAATCGTGCTTATACGCCGCTTATCAGGCCGCTGTCAAGTAAGGAGTTGGGCGGGCGCTGCGAAATCAGAGATGCTGCTGAGAGCAGAGAGATAACGAAGTCGCCCGCCTTATCGGGGCGCGCGGCGAATCTATTTGCAGCGCTAGCGAGCGCAAGCCTCACCTTAGCGGTCAACAGTGCGACCCTGCGAAAAACTCAGCTATCATCAAGCTCAAATTCGCCCGAGCAGGAACAGTATGAGTATGATAATAAGAATCAGACCAAGTGTTCCGCTCGGATAGTAACCCCAGCCACGGCTGTAGGGCCACGCAGGCACTGCACCAAGCAATAAGAGAATTAGAATGATAATGAGAATCAGTCCCATGACGTTCTCCTTTCAAGTTCAAGAAGTATTGAGAGAGATGCGGTTCGGGGGACTCTTAATGGTATAAGGTTATTCCGTGCGTTATGGCGAGTTAATATTTGAACTCAAACATTTTTGTCACAAATGATAAAACAGCTTTCTGTGGAAAGATTTTGCCTCTTTCTGAAAACTAAAAACTGAAAACTGTTTTCAATCCTTCGTCAAGAAGCCGGTTCATCTTAATAACTGAAGTTGCTTCGGCGTAGATTCTGAGCACTGGCTCGGTGCCGGATTGACGAAACAGCAGCCACGACTCGTCTTTGAAAAGTAGTTTCGTGCCGTCCAGAGTCTCGATTCCTGAAACTTCGTAACCTGCAATTTGTGCGGGCGGCTTTGCGGCGAGCGATGCGACGAACTCTTGCCCTAGTCCAACCTCCATATGATTGTCGCGTCTTCCAAAATAAAACTCTCCGAACTCTCTATGTATGTCGCGCACGATTTCTGACGGCAGCTTGCCGGCCATCATTACAGCTTCAAGCAATAGAAGAGAGTTTAGAATGCCGTCGCGCTCAGGAATGTGGCCTGCGACGCCTATGCCGCCGGACTCTTCAGCGCCGAGCAGAATATTTTCTCTGAGCATGAGGTCTGCAACGTACTTGAAGCCTATGGGAGTTTCATGGAGGGGAAGATTGTGCGCCGCAGCAATTCGCTTGGTGAGAACGGATTGAGAGAACGTGCGAACTACTCCGCCCGTCATCCCGCGCCCGCGCGCAAGATGAAGCAGAAGAAGCGGCACGACCTCGTGCATGGTCATCGTCTCGCCCAGTTCGTTCACAGCGCCTATTCTGTCCGCGTCGCCATCTGTCGCAAGTCCGATTAAAGCTTTCCTCTCCTTAACACGATTCTTCAAAGGAGCAAGATTGCGATCAATCGGCTCGGGATTGACGCCGCCAAAAAGGGGATCGCGCGCCGCTCGTATGGTCTCGACTCTGACACGACCGCCACCCAGAAAGCTTTCCACCCATTGCCTGCCTGAGCCGTGCATGGGATCAACTATTACTTCGGCGTGAAGGCCGCGCATCATCTCCAGATCAACGAAGGAAGAGACCTGACGACGATAGCTTTCAACGCTCGATGAAAGAATGGCTGCTGTGTCTGCCCGGTCGAAAGGCGCTTTACGAGGTTCGGTTCTATCAACCAGCGCTTCGACTTCTTTAGTAATTTCCGGCGGCGCGCTCCCGCCGAAAGGGGCTTTGATTTTGAAGCCGTTGAATTCCGCAGGGTTGTGCGAGGCGGTTATCATCACGCCGCCCCGCGCGCCGTGCTCGCGCACAGCCCATGAAACAAGCGGCGTCGGCACCGCTTCATCAAACATCGCAATGCGAAAATTATTTCCGGCTAAAACTCCTGAAGCCCGCTCCGCAAATTTTTCGGAGAGGAATCTTCGGTCAAAGCCGACTATCACCAATCCTGCGTCGCCAACTTCAGTTCCGATTTCGGTTTCTTGATTTGATATTTGGCTGGAAAGATAATCCGCGTAAGCCTGCGCTACACGCTCTACGTTGGCGAGCGTGAAATCCTGGGCTATGACTGCGCGCCAGCCGTCTGTGCCGAATCGAATTTCCGCGAGCTTTACGGAATCGCTCACTGCGCTTGCTCTCCGGTTTGAGAGTAGTCTGTGAGCGAAGCCTTATCGCCCAGCACCGTGCCGGAGCCTACGAAAGCCGAGCGGCCTATGTGACAACCACGCCCCACGATTGCGCTCTGTAGTTGAGCGCCCGCGCCTATGCGCGTGTGCGACCATATGACAGAGTTTTCGACAATAGCCTTCTCCTCTACATAACAGCCCTGTCCCAGAATTGAGTTGATTATCTGCGCGCCGGGCTTAATCATGCAGTCGTCCGCGACTACGGAAGTCTCGTCAACTTCGGCGATTGTCGCCATGTCGAAATTGCCCAGCCGATTTTTAATGTGAATGCGCGCGATGCGATTTGCCAGCAGGTCGTGATTAGCTTGCAGGTAGCGGGCGGGCGTGCCTATGTCCAGCCAGTAGGTGCGCTGCGGTACGTGCGCGAAGAAAGGCTCATTCAGCATCAGGAGTTTGGGGAAAAGCCCGTACTCGAATGAGTAGTTCTCTCCTTCTGGAATCAGATCGAGCACGCGCGGCTCAAGAACATAAGTGCCTGCGTTGATGGTATTGACCGTTATCTCATCCGCTTTCGGCTTCTCAAGAAAACGGCGTATGCGCCCGTCCGGTTCAGTTTCCACCAGACCGTAAGCAGAAGGGTTTTCAACCGGAGTGAGTACGACTGTGGCGACGGAGTTTCGATCCTTGTGCTCACGTATCACCGTCTTCAAATCAAGGTCTGTGAGTATGTCGCCGTTGAAGACGACAGTTGGCTCTCGTATCAGATTCTCGGCGTACTTGTATGCGCCAGCCGTCCCCATGGGCTGCGGCTCGACAGTGTATTTCAGATTAACGCCGTGATCTGAACCATCGCCTAGCAGTTGCTCTATCTTGTTCGGCTGGTAAGAGAGCGAGAGAGTTATGTCTGTGATGCCTGCGCGCTTGAGCGTGTCAATCTGGTAGAGCAGGAACGGGCGGTTGCATATAGGAACGATTGGCTTCGGCGTGTAGAGCGTCAACGGTCTTAGCCTTGTTCCTTTGCCGCCTGCGAGTATGAGAGCTTGCATTAAACTTCCACCGGCTTCTGCTTGTATGATGAATAAAAACCGGTTAAGTCTAGCACCCGCACGCAGACTATTTCAATCACGCCATTTTCGCGCGAGAGCGATTGCTTGACACCCTCTGGGGTGAATAGTAAAAAGGCAGTTAAGGAAAAATGATAAATGGTAGATGGAAATGCTTTCATCCATTCACTATTTACTATTCACAAACCAAAGAGGTAATCATGGCAGAGAGAAGAGAAGCGGTTATCATAAGCGCAGTTCGCACGCCCACTGGGAAGTTTCTGGGCGCGTTGAAAGGATTCAAGGCGACTGAGTTGGGCGCGATGGTCGTCAAGGAGAGCGTAAGGCGCGCTGGCCTTGCTCCTGAAGATGTGGACGAAGTGATAATGGGCTGCGTGATTCAGGCGGGGCTTGGGCAGAATCCTGCCAGACAGGCGGCGCTTCATGGTGGCATTCCGTTCGGCGTCTCTGCCGTTACCATCAACAAGGTATGCGGCTCTGGACTGAAATCCGTGATGATGGCGGCGCAGGGCGTTCAGCTTGGCGACTCTGAGATGGTGGTCGCAGGCGGAATGGAATCAATGAGCAACGCACCTTACCTTCTACAGCAAGCGCGCGAAGGCTATCGCATGGGCAATGGAGTTCTTGTGGATTCTATGATTCAAGATGGTCTGTGGTGCGCCTTCGAGAACTATCACATGGGCAATACGGGCGAAGTCGTAGCCGAACGCTACAACGTGACACGTCAAGAGCAGGACGAGTATGCGCTGAATTCTCATCGTAAAGCTGCGGCTGCAATTAAAGCCGGAAAATTCAAGGACGAAATCCTAGCGGTAGAGATTCCGCAGAAGAAGGGCGCATCCCTTATTTTCGACACGGACGAGTCTGTGCGCGAAGACAGTTCCATTGAAGCATTAGGTAGACTCAGACCTGCTTTCAAAGAGGGCGGAACCGTTACTGCCGGTAATGCGCCGGGCGTCAACGATGGAGCGTCTGCTCTGGTAGTAACTTCGCTTGAGAAAGCGCGCGCGATGAATGTAGAGCCAATGGCGCGAATAGCTGCGCAGGCCACTTCCGGCATTCAGCCGGAGCTTGTCATGATGGCTCCTGTCGAAGCGATTCGTAAGGTGCTGAAAAAAGCCGGATGGTCGCTCAACGAAGTTGACTTGATTGAGTTGAACGAGGCATTCGCTGTGCAGGCCGTCGCGATTATCAAGGAGTTAGGATTAGACCCGCAGAAGGTGAATGTAAACGGCGGCGCAGTCGCACTCGGGCACGCAATCGGTCAATCAGGCTCGCGCCTTCTGACCACCCTGCTCTACGAGATGAAGCGGCGCAACGCGCGCCGTGGGCTGGCTGCGCTCTGTCTTGGTGGCGGCAACGCTGTTGCTATGGCCGTCGAACGATAGTTTCGGAAAGAGAGAAGATTAATGACTGCTGAAGACCACAACAAGGTGCTTGGCATCTGTCACTTGATTTACGGCGGGATGCATTTGCTGGGTACGTTCTTCGTCGGCATATGGTTTCTGGTTGTGATGGGAGCTATTGGCGCATCTGCCAACAGAGGGGGGGATGCTGCGGCTCCTATGGCGGTCTTCGGAATAATCGCTGTAGTCGTAGGATTCATCATGCTGCTTCTTACAATCCCGCCGCTGCTTGCTGGCTACAGTATGCTCAAGCGTAAGCAGTCTGCGAAGATGTTCGGAATAATCGCAGCGTGCGTGGAAGCGCTGAGCTTTCCTATGGGCACGGCGCTCTGCGTTTACAGTTTCTGGTTTCTGATGGGCGACATGGGCAAGCAGTTTTACGACAGGTCAAATCCGAACTGGTGGCGAGATCGCCCTGCACTTTCGCCTGAGCCTGCAAACACCAATTGGGCCAATGAGGCAAAGCAAGGGCAAGAGCGCGATTACGTGCCGCCGCAACAACCGCCCAACTGGCGCTAAAGATTTTTTTCGAGGTTACTAAAAGTGATTGAGACTATAGGCGTGGTCGGCGCAGGGACTATGGGCAACGGCATAGCACAGGTGGCCGCACGCGCAGGCCACAGGGTAACCTTGCGTGACGTTAACGAAGATTTCCTGGCTCGCGGGATGGCTGCCGTTGAAAAGAGCCTTCAGCGCGATGTTGATAAAGAGCGCCTATCGAAAGAGGAGATGCAATCAATCGTCTCGCGCATTCAGACGACGACCAACTGGAAGCCTCTGGCGGACGCAGACCTTGTTGTTGAAGCCGTCACTGAAGACGTAAACGTAAAGAGCGAAGTCTTTCGCAGGCTCGACGAGGTAGTAAAGCCTGACGCAATTCTTGCCTCGAACACTTCATCAATCTCAATCACAAAACTGGGCGCGACAACGCGAAGACCCGAAAAAGTCGTTGGCATGCATTTTATGAACCCCGTGCCCGTGATGAAGCTTGTAGAGATTATTCGCGGCATGGCAACTTCGGACGAGACTTATGAGCGTGTTCGAGCGCTTTCCGAAAAGATGGGCAAGACGCCTCTGGAATGCAATGATATGCCCGGCTTCGTTTCAAACCGCGTGTTGATGCCAATGATTAACGAAGCCATTTTCGCTCTACACGAAGGTGTCGCCACGCGCGAGAGCATTGACGGCATCATGCGTCTGGGCATGAATCACCCTATGGGGCCGCTCACGCTCGCGGATTTCATTGGTCTGGACGTTTGCCTCGCAATCCTGAATGTATTACACGACGGTCTGGGCGATCCTAAGTACAGACCATGCCCGCTACTCAAGCGCTACGTTGATGCGGGTTGGCTCGGCAGAAAAACCGGGCGCGGATTCTATGAATACAGTGATAAGTGATAAGTGATGAGTGATAAGTGATAAGAGAGTCTGGAGTCAAAAGCCAAAAGCTTTTCTCTTATCACTTATCACTCATCACTCATCACTGACTTTACCTATGCTTTCAAAAGACCTCTGCTTTTATTGCCAGAAATGTCTGGCGGCTAATCCGTTCGGGGAGGAGTTGTGTGTGCGGTGCGGCACGCGGCTGATGTTGGTCGTAGAGCCTGCTGCGTCGCGTTATGAGGGAGGCGGCTTGCGCGCCACGCATGAAGAGCATCTGCTTGAGCGTGTGTCTGCGCTTGAAAATATGCTGGGTCGAATCACGGATAAGCTGGGGCAGATGCTTGATTTGTTGCTGCGCCAGGCGCGCAATTCCTATATGGATCACGTGCTGCTGGAAACTTTAATCGGCGTGCTGAGCGAGGCCGGGACGGTTGATAAATCGAGTCTTGACAAATTGTGGCGCGAGCGCTGCAACAGCGAGGTTGCGGAGCAGGAGGCGTTAGACCGCAGGCAGGTTCTCAGAACAAAGATTCTCGCAAGCTACTCCGGCAAAGATAGAGCCGAGTTCGAGGAACTGATTTCCAAAGGGCTGAATTCATCGGAGTGCGATGAAGAAGAGGCAGTGGAATTTTTAGAACAAGCATGGCTGCTTTCAGTATCGAACGGGCCGCTTCTCTCGCTGCTGGGCGAAAAGTTTTTTGAGCTGGGCGAATACAGGCAGGCGAGCTTCTATCTTTCGCAAGCGAGAATGGAGTCGTTAGGGGACGCCCGGCTCTGTTTATTGCTGGGTCTTTGTATGGGAGCGGAAGAGGACGGCGCGCAGGCTTTGAAGTTGCTGCGCAGGTCAATAGAGCTTGGCGGCTCGTCCTATGCCGCGCATTACGCGCTGGGTAGGTTGCTGGCTTCAAAAGGTGAGTGGCGCGATGCGCTCTCGGAATTCAGTCTTGCAATTGAAATCTCTCCATCGGCTGAAGCTCATTGCATAGTAGGATGCGTTTACTTTGAGCTTGACAGTTATCATCTTGCTGCGCGCTATCTGCGCAGCGCTTTGAAGCTCGATAGGAAATATGCTGCCGCTCATTTCATACTTGGTCTTATTCATCTGCGCGTAAAAAAGATCGAAGAGGCTAAAAAATCTATCCAGAAAGCTCTTGATATTGAGCCGGAGAACCTGCTTTATAAAAAAACCCTGCGCAGAATCGAGAAAGACCGGAACGTTGATGGCTCTGTTCCCGTCTTCGACTTCGGACGCTCGGGGACAAAAAATCTAATATTCTGCTGCGACGAAAGATTGAATAGCGCGCTTCGCAAGAGCGCTTTAGAGTTCAAAGTTGAGACCCGCATCGAGCAGTAAACTTTGGTGGCGGGTCATTATCAAAAGAGCAATTGAAAACTTCTTTGCGTTTTAGCTTTGCGGCTTGGCGTGAGATGGTTTTTTCACGCCAAGCTGCTAAGACGCAAAGAAGGAGCGCAAAGAGTTGAGTATTTGTCTGTAGATATTTTGTTCATTAGTGATAATGGCACACTGCTTAAACTTTTTCGCGCGTTGACACTAGACGCGAGGCCGCTATAATAAATCCTTTTGCGTATGCGCGGGATTTAGGGCTTTTCCTGACAGGGGTGGGGCATTGCGAATCGAGCTTGATAAGTTACAGGAAGACAGGGGTAGATTCGCGCACAGGTACGAAGCGGACGAGATTGTGCTTGACGAAGAGCACATGAGGATCGTTGGGTCTCCGCAGGTTGAAGGAAATGTTACGCGAAATGGGTTGGAGTATATCTTGCGCGGCAAGATTACTGCGCGTGCCGAGCTTGATTGCGACCGATGCCTGAAATCGGTTGATGTGCCGGTAGAGAGCGATTTCGAGGTCGCGTATCTCCCGCAATCAGAGTACGCTTCTACAGGCAGGGCAGAGCTTCACGCAGAGGATATGGCTCAGTCGGTCTTTAGCGATAACGCGATTGATCTGGACGAGTTGGTGCGCGAGCAGATTATGTTGAATCTGCCAACGCGCGCTCTCTGCAATGAAGAGTGCAAAGGGCTATGTCCTGTGTGCGGCGCAGACAGGAACGCGAATGGTTGCGACTGTGAAGCGAAAGAGATTGATACGCGCTGGGCTGCGCTCGCCGCATTGAAGAAAGATCAGGACTGAATTTGTAAGCCGGGGTTGCACCCAAATATGGCGGCTTCGGCTTGACCTTAAGATAGAAGGAATAATAGTTATGCCAAATCCGAAACGACGACACTCAAAGGCCAGAACCAGAAAGCGCCGCGCACACGATGCGTTGCGCGCACCGCAAACATCCGTTTGCCCTAACTGCCAGGAGCCGCGCATGTCACACCGCGCGTGCCCCAAATGTGGCTTCTATAAAGGGCGCGAGGTGATTCAGGTCGAGCAGAATACGTAAGGCTGAAGAACAATTTTTCAGCGCACCCCGAATGAAGCATCAGCTAACGGGTAAAGTCGTCGTTGACGCGATGGGTTCGGATAACGCTCCGCACCCTGAGATTGACGGCGCGCTCGCTGCCGCGCGCGACCTCGGCGTAGGCGTGATTCTGGTCGGCCAGCCTGAGCGCGTATTGCCTGAGTTGAAACGATGTAGATGGCGTGGGCAGGGCGACCGTGGCATAGAGTTCGTAGAGGCGTCGGAAGTCATAGGCATGGACGAGCCTGTTGCTACGAGCGTCAGGCGCAAGAAGAAAAGCTCTTTGAGAATCGGTTGTAAGCTGGTGACGGAAGGGCGCGCCGACGGGTTTGTATCTGCGGGAAACACGGGCGCGGCTATGGCTACTGCGAAGATGGTCATAGGAATGCTGCCCGGCGTTGATCGCCCTGCGCTCGCAGCTATGATTCCTACTAAATCTGCTAAGCCTACGCTTCTGCTGGACGTTGGCGCTAACGCCGAGTGCAAGGCTTATCATCTGGTGCAGTTCGCAATCATGGGCGAGGCTTATGCGCGCGCTGTTCTGGGAAGGTTAAAGCCTTCAGTCGGCTTGATGAGCATAGGCGAAGAGGAAGCGAAGGGAAACGACCTGACGAAAGAGGCTTTCCCGCTCTTGCGCGACCTGTCGAGCCTGAACTTTGTTGGCAACGTGGAAGGCCGTGACGTATTCACAGGCGCGATTGACGTAATTGTGACGGACGGTTTCACGGGCAACGTCATGCTCAAGCTTTCCGAGGGCTTGACCGAAGCGATGCTCTCTATGATAAAGCGCGAGTTGACCGCTTCGGCTGTGTCTAAGGCCGGGGCAATGCTGGCTCGCCCGGCGTTCAGGAATATAAAGAAGCGGCTAGATTATTCCGAATACGGCGGCGCTCCGCTTCTGGGAGTTCGCCAGATAGTTGTCATAGGGCACGGCAGTTCAAACGCTCGCGCGATTCGCAACGCCATTCGCAGTTGCAAAGAGTTTACTGAAAACCATGCAAGCGAACGCATTGAACGCGGAGTGGCGGAAACGCATGAATTGGTGATAAGAAGTCTGGAGTCTGAAGTCTGAAGTCAGGAGTCAAAAGCAAAAAACTGTTTTTGACCTAGAACTCCAGACTTTAGACTCCAGACTCCAGACTTTTTGTGCGAGGTAAAAAATGGCAAATGTAAACGCCGGGATTCTGGGGACGGGACACTCTTATCCCGAAGGCATTCTGACCAACGCCGATCTTGAGAAGATGGTCGAAACTTCGGACGAGTGGATCACCAAGCGCGTTGGCATCAAGCAGAGACGCAAAGCTGCGCCCGGCGAATACACTTCACTCTTTGCTGTGCGCGCCGCGCGCCAGGCGATTGAGCGCGCGCGCATTGACCCTTCGGAGATTGATCTGCTTCTTTGCGCTACCGTCACGCCCGATCAGATTCTTCCCGCTACAGGCTGCCTGATACAGGCCGAACTCGGCGCGAACAACGCAGCCGCGATGGATATTGTCGCTGCCTGCTCCGGTTTTCTTTACGGACTGACTTTAGCCAACACGATGATTCGCACAGGCCAGTCTCGTTACGCGCTCGTCATCGGCGCTGAAATTCTGACTCAATATGTTGACTACACGGATCGCTCCACGTGTGTGATCTTCGGAGACGGAGCGGGCGCGGCTATACTTGGCCCGGTCGAAGCTGAGCGCGGTATACTCGCAACGCGCATCAAATCCGACGGGCGATTCGCCGAACAACTCTATTCGCCCGGCGGCGGCACGCGCATGCCGCCAACTGCCGAGACTCTTGCGACGGGTCAGCATTTTTTCAAGATGAGGGGCAACGAGCTTTTCAAAGTGGCTGTGCGGTCAATGACAGATATTTCGCGCGAGGTGCTGGAAGAAGCCGGGATGAAGGCGGACGACGTGAGCCTCTTTATTCCGCATCAGGCGAACCAGCGTATAACGGATGCGGTTGCAAGCAAGCTGGGCGTTGACGACTCGCGCATCTATTCCAATATAGCCATGCACGGCAATACATCTTCCGCCTCGATTCCGATTGCGCTGGACGAGTGTGTCGAAGCCGGTAGAATCAAGCAGAGCGATCTGGTGCTGCTCGCCTCATTCGGCGGCGGCGCAACGTGGGGCGGTGTTTTGCTTCGCTGGTAAAAGATATTCAATTGTTTATGAAATTATTCGTTTCGCTCATTCTTGCGTTCTCTGTCTGCGCGGGAGCGACGCTGGCGCAAAGCAGAAACCAGACTTTGACAATCGTGGTCAAAGGTAGCCCTGAGCATCCTGTGAAGCACGCTTGCGTAACTCTGATTCCAAAGACAGGAGAGTTGCTCTTCGGCCAGATTGATTCAAGGGGGCGAGTGAGATTTAAGAATGTAGCTCAGGGTGAGTATCGCCTTGTTGTCAGGGCAGAGTCTTACGAGCTACAGAAGAAAGAGATTACCGTTGGGCCTGATGACAACACAATTACGTTTAATTTAATCTGGCTCGATGGTACAGAGCATGGTTGGCGTGGCGGACAATGAGCGCGGGGCTTGCTTACATATTTCCGGGACAAGGCTCGCAGCATCCCGGAATGGGAAAGAGCCTTTCGGAGAGTTTCGGGGCGGCGCGAAGGGTCTTTGAAGAAGCAGATGAAGCGCTCGGTTTCGCGCTCTCGGAAATGTGCTTTGGCGGCACAGCCGAAGAGCTTGCGTTGACAGAGAATACGCAGCCAGCGATTTTAACGGTCTCGGTTGCAGCGCTGCGAGCGATGGAATCAGAAGGGTTTCCCGTTCCGGCTTTCGTCGCAGGGCACAGTCTGGGCGAATATTCTGCGCTGGTTGCGGCGGGCGCGCTTTCGCTCGCAGATGCAGTCAGAACTGTTCGAGCGCGCGGGCGTTATATGCAGGAGGCTGTGCCAGTTGGCGTGGGCGCTATGGCCGCAATTCTAGGCGCGGATTTGCAGGTTATCACGCAAGCGTGCGACGACGCGGCTGAGGGCGAAGTTTGCAGCCCGGCCAATATCAATTCGCCGGGACAGGTCGTCATCGCGGGTCATGCCGGTGCCGTTGATCGTGCCAGCGTTATGTTGAAAGAGCGCGGAGCGAAGCGTGCAGTGAAGCTAAACGTGAGCGCGCCTTTTCATTGTTCATTGATGATGTCTGCGCAGGAACGTCTCTCTGAAGATTTAGAGAGGATAGAATTTCAAACCTTGCGCGTGCCTGTCGTGACGAATGTTGACGCTGCCCCGATTCAAAAAGGGATGGACGCTCGCACGTCACTGGTGCGACAGGTCTCATCGCCTGTGCGCTGGCTTGAAACAGTAGAGTTTCTAATCAGCAACGGAGTAGAAAGGTTTGTCGAAGTCGGCCCCGGGAAAGTCTTGAGCGGGCTTGTGCGACAGACCAAACGGGATGCAAGCCTGTTGAATGTTGAAGATGAAGCTTCTTTGCGTGCAGCGCAGGAAGCTTTGGTATCGGTTTAATTTTCAGGTGAATAAGTTCTACGAAAAATCACGGAGGAGTTGACTCTCATGCCCGATCAGGAGATCGAGAATAAAGTAAAGCAGATAATCGTTGACGAACTCGGCGTTGACGAAAATGAAGTGACACCCAACGCGCGTTTCATTGACGACCTCGGCGCAGATTCGCTCGACACGGTTGAGCTAGTCATGCGATTCGAGGAGGAGTTCGGCATAGAGATTCCCGACGAGGACGCCGAAAAGATTCAATCCGTGCGCGACGCCTACAACTACATAGACCAGCATATGAACAAGTGATGAATGATGAGTGCAGAGTGATGAATAAGAAGAGATTGTTTTTAATTCATCACTCATCATTCTGCGTTCATCATTTCTTATAAGGAGTGCGTCTTGAATCGTCGTGTAGTGGTCACGGGTCTGGGCTTGGTGACTCCGGTGGGTAATACGCTGGAGGCAACCTGGTCTGCGCTGCTGTCGGGCGAGAGCGGGGTGGGCTACATCAAGAAGTTCGACACCGAGAAGTTTTCCGTAAAATTCGCAGCCGAGGTTAAAGAGTTTGACCCGCTGAAGTTCATCCCGAAGAAAGAGGCGCGCAAGATGGGGGCGTTCATTCACTACGCCATCGCCGCCTCAATCGAAGCGATGGCTGACAGCGGTTACAATCTCACGGAGCAAGGGAAGTTCCCCTCCGATATTGCCGAACATGCAGGCACCTACATCGGCAGCGGCATAGGCGATTTCTGGGCCATAGAGCCCGAGCATTCAAAACTGCTTGACGATGGGCCAGACCGCGTATCGCCCTTCTTCATCGTCTCGGCGATTGTGAATCTGGCCGCAGGTCAGGTCTCGATTCGCTTCGGCGCAAAGGGGCCTAACTCTGCCACTGCGACTGCGTGCTCGGCTGGCGCTCATGCCATCGGCGATAGCTTCAAGATAATTCAGCGCGGCGATGCAGACGTGATGATCTGCGGCGGGGCAGAGTCTGCCATCACGCCCATGAGCGTTGCCGGGTTCGCCTCGATGCGAGCGTTATCTACGCGCAACGATGACCCTGTGCACGCATCACGCCCTTTTGACCGCGACCGCGACGGATTCGTCATAGGCGAGGGCGCAGGCATTATGCTCTTAGAAGAATTGGAGCATGCCAAACGACGCGGAGCGAAAATTTATGCCGAACTGGTCGGCTACGGCATGACCGCAGACGCATTCCACCTGACGATGCCGGACGAAACAGGCTCGGGCGCAATCCGCGTAATGCAGAAAGCGCTGCGTGATGCGGGCGTTCGACCCGAAGAGGTCGGATACATCAACGCGCACGGAACCAGCACGCCTTACAATGACAAGTTCGAGACCGTCGCAATCAAGCAGGCTTTTGGCGAGCATGCTTACAAGCTTGCGGTCAGTTCCACGAAATCAATGACGGGTCACTTGCTGGGCGCGGCTGGCGGGATAGAAGCTGTCTTCACCGTGCTTTCGATTAATCGTAACATCCTGCCGCCCACTATCAACTACGAGAACCCTGACCCGGAGTGCGATCTGGATTACGTCCCGAACGAGCCGCGCGAGGCTCACGTTCGCTACGCGCTCTCGAACAGTTTCGGGTTCGGTGGCACAAACGCGGCGCTACTGTTCAAAAGATACGAGGAATAGTTTTTAGTTTTAAGTTTTCAGTTTTAAGAGCGGTCGAGGCTGAAAACTAAGAACTGAAAACTGAAAACTGAAAACTGCTCTTATGAAGATTATTGTAATGATGAAGCAGGTGGCGAACAAAGACGCCATACTGCGAATTAATAGAGCTTCGACGTGGATTGAAGAAGCAGACCTTTCATGGGAAGTGAATGAATCGGACGGCTACGCGCTCGAAGAATCTCTTCGGTTGAAAGAGAAGCACGGCGGCGAGGTCGGAGTCTGTTCAATGGGGCCGCAGCGTGTGAAGAGCGTTATTAAAGATGCCCTAGCGCGCGGAGCAGATCGCGCCATTCACGTGGTCGTTGACGACCTCAACCAGTTCTCGCCTTATTCGGCAGCGAGCGTTCTGGCGGAAGCTGTTCGCGGCGAGCAGCCGGATTTAATCATGACAGGCTTGCAGTCGGATGATTACGGCTACGCGCAGACGGGCGTAATCATGGCAGACATACTCGGCCTGCCGCATGCGACCATCGTGATTGAACTGGACGCTTCAGGCGAGCAGCTTCGCGTCAAGCGCGAGCTTGAGAGCGGCTGGTATCAATGGTACACGATGCCTCGCCCCGCGCTTCTCACAATCCAATCAGGCATCAGCCAGATTCGCTACGCCACCTTGAAAGGCATCATGGCCGCGAAGAAAAAGGAGATCAAAGAGGTCATGCCCGCAGGCGAAGCCGCGACGCTCACACCTCATCAACGCATAGAAAGAATTTACCTGCCTGAGAAGCAGAAACAGACGCAGTTTCTCGGTAATGGCGATGCAAAAGCCGGGGCCGTCGCGCTTGCGGAGAAACTTCGCAGCGAAGCGAGAATTATATAAAAGCAGTGATAAGTGATAAGTGATAAGTGATGAGTGATAAGAAAAACCTGTTCTTATCTCATCACTCATTACTGAGGGAATGATGAGTAACGGGATTTTAGTTTTCATAGAACACCGAGACGGGCAATTCAATAAAACTTCTTTCGAGGCTGTTGCGGCGGCGCAGCATCTTGGACGAGATTTGCAGCAAGCTGTGACGGCTGTGCTGCTCGGTTCGGGCGCAGGCAATCTCGCGGAAGAACTCGCGGGGTACGAAGTCGCCAGGGTCATTTACGCTGAGAATGAGAAATTAAAAAACTACACGCCGGACGGGTACACGGATGCGATGGAGCGCGTGGTTCGCCAGCTTGACCCGCAGTACGTCGTCATGCCGCACACTTATCTTGTGCGCGACTATGCGCCGAAACTTGCTGCGCGGTTTCATAAAGGCTTAATCAGCGACTGCATTCGCATGAAGGTCGCAGACGGTAAAGTCACTTTCACACGTAGACTTTTTCTGGGCAAGATGGACGCTGATGTTGTGTCTGAAGGCGAGCCTCCAACGTTCGCAACGTTTCAGTCCGGCGCTTATCGCGCGGATCAGGCCGCTAAGGGCGCTGGCGCGCAGGTCGAGACTTTGCAGGTCGAAGTTGGCGAAGTACGTATGAAGCCGGAAGCGCCGTTCCAGGAGGTCAAGCAGGCAGTTGATCTGACAAAAGCGGATGTCATAGTAGCCGTCGGGCGCGGAATCAAGAGCAAAGAGAACATTGCGCTCGCGGAAAAACTCGCGGAAGTTCTTGGCGGCGATCTGGCTGCATCGCGTCCTATCTGCGATGCCGAGTGGCTCCCCATAGATCGCCAGATAGGCTCTTCCGGGCAGACGGTCGCACCGAAGCTCTACATTGCGCTCGGAATCTCAGGCGCAATTCAGCATCTTGTGGGCATGAAAAATTCCGGCACGATTGTGGCAATCAACAAAGATGCGGAAGCGCCAATTTTCGACATCGCGGATTACGGCATCGTTGGCGATCTCTTTGAGGTAGTGCCTGTATTGACTGAGGAGATAAGAAAGCTAAAAGCCTGAGAATTGAAAATCAATTAGGTCAAAAGAGATAGCAAAGAGAATTTCATAATTTCGAATTGAAGTTTCAAAATAATTTCTTCTCTCTGCAATCTACGTATTCTCTAAAGCTTCTTGATCGCGGTAATTATCTCTATGCCGTTATTCTCTTCAATAGTGAACTCAACTTTGTCACCCGCCTTTAGCGAACTCAGAATTGCCCCGTCTCTCACGTGATACTCCATCTGCATCGCTGGCATGTAGTTGGGAATCTCTTCGTGATTTAATTCAACCACTTTGTTCTGAACATCAACGCGCACGACTGTGCCTACGCCGCGATGCACATTGCTCGGCTGGCTCGCTGGCTTGTTCTGGCAGGAGACGGCGAGGATGAGTAGAGATATGTAGCAGGCGCACAAGCTCTTTCGACCGAATATCAATTCATGCTCCTTTACGACGGCTGCTGTCCTTGCGAGAGGGTGCGAACGTCGTTGACAATATCTTCGGGCTTCCATTCGTTCCCGCGATAAATCTTCACAACCTTGCCGTCCGTACCGATTAAAGCTGTGCGCAGCGAGTGGACTATCTGACCCTCATCGGGAAAGTAGGTGAGGCCGAAGAATTGCGCTATTGATTTAATCTCGTCCGTCTTTCCCGTCAAAAATTCCCAGTGCTTGAAGGTCTCGTTCCGATATTGCTCTGTGTGCGACGAGCCGTAGCTGCGCAATACCTGCGGCGTGTCGTAATCAGGGTCAAAGCTGATGCTCAACAGGTGCGTTCGATTGTAAAGCTCGGCGTCCCGTTGTAGCTCCTGGTCTACGGCGTGAAAATTCGTAGTCATGCGCGTGCAGTAATCAGGCAGCGGGCAGCGCGTGTAGATGAAAGTTAGAAGCAGAATCTTGCCTTGATATTGATGAAGATGAACGGGCTTGCCATCCTGATTGACGAGCTTGAAGTCCGGCAACACATCGCCGGGTCGAGCTTCAAGCATTCCCTGTGAAAGCTCGTTGTAGGAATTGTCTGCGCTCGCACGCGAGCTAACTACATCTTCAAGCCATGACGATTCGTTGCTGACCACGAGTGTGGCCGAGATTTGATCATTGGGCTGAAGGATGTCCAGCATCTGCTCGTCCCTCAACTTGTAAGGCATCACCATAGCAGGCATGTAACCCTTTATCTCATCATGAGCAATCGTAATCTCATGATGAGATTTGTCCACGGAGACCACCTTGCCTTTCAACTCGTAACGCTGCTGCGTGGCGGCCTGCTTGGGCTTGCATGAGAAGGAGAGAGAGAGCACGATACAGAGTAAAGCGAAAACAAGCGCACGAAGTTTGGAGTCAGTACCGCCTGCGGTAGCGGGTGGGTGAGAGAAGGGATGAGGGATGAGGGATGAGGGATGAAATGGGTTGAATGAATTGCATATTGACTTGTTCACTACATTCTTATTCATCCCTTCGCCCTCATCCCTCATCCCTTTTACTCCCCGCCCGGCTTAAGCAGGCTGTACTGACTTAAAACCATCATCACTTAGACTCTTGTTCTTTTCGCCGTAGATCATATTTTCAGAATCAGCGCCTCTGTAGTTGTTCAGTGTAGAGCGATTGATAGACTCTGTAGCTGCTCAAAACTTTGTAGATGTAATCTTTGGATTGCGTGAATCCTATCTCGGCCACGTACCTGTCCGCGTCATCGGAGCGCGCACGCGCAACCCAGCGGGATACGTTATCCTCGCCGCCGTTATAGGAGGCGGCAACGGCCTGAGGCATCTGCGGAAACTGGCGGAACAGATTGCCCATGTACTGCGCGCCGAAAAGTATAGAGATGCGCGGGTCGTATAGATCGTCCTGCTGAAAATTTTTGAAGTTAAGCTGCTCTGCAATATTGCTCGCGGTTGAAGGAATGAATTGAAGCAGTCCGCGCGCTGCGGCTGCGGATTTTATGTCCGGGCGAAATCTGGATTCCTGTCGCGCGATTGAGAGTATGAAGCGCGGATCAACGCCTCGCTGCGGCGCTGCGGCGAGAAGCGCGTCACGATAAGGCGCGGGGTAAAGCAGTTCGACCGCTTCGCGCGGCGCAAGCTCAAGCAGAAAATCGTTGGGCACTCTTTTCCAGAGCGGCTCGGCGTAGGCTATTGCCCTGAATGCGTCATCACCACGCTTGTAAAATACTGCGAGCGTGTATGCCTGATCAGGCGTGGTCATAGAGCGTGGCGGTGTCCGGCTCTGATTATTTCTTGTCTGTATATTCTCGTCGCTCGCCGTCGGGGAGTTTGGCGAACCTGCCTGCTGAACTTCATTTCCATATCTGATGGTTCTCCATGCAGATGCAAGCTCAGGGGTGCCTTCGTCGTATAAACCAAGAAAAAGAAGCTCATCCGCGAGTGCAGCGCGCGTTGGATTTCTGATTACTCCAGCCGAATCACTCATGATTAAATTGGTTCTTCCGGCTGGCAAGAGGGAAGCGCTGATTTTTAGCCTGTAGGAGGGAAGCACGGAATAAGCTCTGCGAGCTATGTCCAGCATCTCACTTGTAATGCTCGCATCTTCTGTTAGCCTCAAAGCGCTCTGAGCGGCGCGGCGAGCATTCTCGGCCTGGTTAGCAGAGATTGAATCGCGTGCTTCTCTACGAAAATTTTCAAGGCGTGAAAGAAGAGCGGCGCGTGCGCGCTCGTTCAAATTCAGAGCGCGAAGCCGCACGGTTGCACGACCTCCGTAATACTCGTTGCGGCCATCGGGGATTGCAAGGTAGCCGTCAATTGCTTCCTCAAAGCGCCCGGACTGTTCGAGCGCGAAAGCTTTCAGAAAAGCGATCTCGGTCAGCGACGTGCCGCCCGGCACACGCACGCCCCCCAAGTCGCGCTGAGTGCTTAGCTCATTCAAATCGGTTATGGCCGCAGCCCATTCATTCCTTGCAATATGTAGTTTTGCAGCGGAGAAAATTGCGAGCGCTTCGCCCAACTGTCCTTTGAACTTTGCGCGCGTCTGCCCTATCCACTGCAATGCTTCGTCGTCGCGCCCTGCGTCGCGCAGCAGGTCAACGATGTTGAGATAATTGCGCTCAGGGTTCGGCGCATCCGCGTAAAGTTCGATGAAACGTTTGAGAGTGGCCACAGCTTCATCCGTGCGCTTCAAACGCGCGTAGGCTGAGGCTTGAGAGCTTAATGCGTCACGCGCCGAAACGCTTTGAGGAAACTGGTTCGTTACGCGCTGAAAGTATGGAAGGGATTCTTCATAATGTCCTTCCTGAAAGAGACTGCGCCCGGTCTGATAGAGCGCGTCCGCGAGTAACGCGCTCTGCGGGTAATGCTCAACCAGTGCGGCGTAGTGACGGCGAGCGCCAGCGAAATCCCGGTTGAAGTGGTAGATGAAAGCGCGGCGCATGTGCTCGCTCTCGGAAAGCTGCGGCGCATTCTGCTCGCTCCCTCCGTCAAGAGCATCCAGCCCTCTGACCGCTGCGAGCGCAAAATCGTCAGGCTCCGAAGCTACGGGTAGCTGCGTGATAAGTTGGTTGAAGATTTCGCGTGCGGCCTCTTTTTGCCCACTGCGCATGTATGCCTGCCCGATAAGCGCGAGAGCTTCACGTGCTGACGGATTGCCGCCGGGTGCGGCGCGAGGCTTCAGCATCGAAATTGCGGACGCGAAGTCGCCGCTCTCGTAGAAGCTCTCTGCCAGACGATGCTGAACGGCTTCGCGCAACAAACTCGTCGGCGCGAGCATCGTTAGCTGACTCAGGTGCTGTCGCTCAAGTACCAGATTGCCCGTCGTGCGCGCGAGTTGTGCAAGATGCCATAGAGCATACTGAGCCAGGATTGAGCGTCGCGCTATAATCGCCCGGTAATTTGTTTGAGCCGCGCCCGTGTCGCCGCGTCGCTCTGAAAGTCGCGCGAGCAGGTAATCGTAGTTATTCAGCGCAAAAAGAGTTGGGTCTACTGTGCGAAATTCCTGTAGAGATTGAATAGCGCCTGTGGTGTCGCCCTGCTCAACCTGCGCGCGAATCTTCTGCTGCCTCTCCGTCGGTGATTGTCCGAGCGCGGTATTCGACAGGAAAAAGAGGAGCAGAAATATAGCAGGTAGAGATTTAAAAAAAAGATTCCTCATAAAGACGGCGCGCTATTAACTTCGGCGCGAATAGGTGTAACCTTGAGCCGGTATGATTGCACAGGCATTCGTTCTACCATCGCTCTTGAGCTTTTATGAAAAAGCTGAATAAGAGTCCACAATTCCTATAATGCCAGAAAGCGTTGAGTTGACCAAAGAAGAAACGCGGCGGGCGCGTATTCTGGATGGAGCGCCTGTTGCCGAAGAGATAAAGCGCAACGTGCGCGAGAGAGTCGCGCTGCTTGCCGAAAGGCATGGCGTGCGATTGTGTCTGGCGGCGGTTCGTGTCGGGGATGATCCGGCATCGGCTGTGTATGTCGGGAATAAAGTTAGAACTTCGCAAGAGATCGGTCTGCTATCCGAGCATCACGCTCTTCCTGCTGAAACTTCAACCGAAGAGCTGCTCGCTCTGGTTGAAAGTCTTAACAGGCGCGATGATGTTGATGGAATTCTGGTTCAGCTTCCATTGCCTGAACAGATTGACGAGCATCGCATGCTCTGGGCTGTTGATCCTGCGAAGGACGTTGACGGGTTTCATCCTGTGAACGTAGGCAAGCTCTCGCTGGGACAGCAGGCGCTCGTGCCATGCACGCCAGCGGGCGTCATAGAGATTTTGGAGAGAAACAAGATAGCAATCCGTGGCGCGCACGCTTGCGTGGTCGGGCGCAGCCACATCGTTGGCCGCCCCCTAGCGCAGCTTCTTCTTCAAAGAGACGCAACCGTTACCATCTTCCATTCGACCACGCGCGATCTTGCAGCCGTGACACGCGAGGCAGATATACTTGTCGCCGCAATCGGTCGTCCAGCCCTTATAAGAGGGGAGCATATCAAGCCGGGAGCTGCGGTCGTTGACGTGGGCATTAACAAAATAACGGATGAAGCGCAGGCGCGCGAGCTTTTCGGCGCTGAAGCCCGGAAACGAATTGAGACTATAAGAAAGCGCGGCTACACTCTTGTGGGCGACGTGCATCCGTCGGAAGCAGACAAAGTTGCAGGGTGGCGAACGCCCGTGCCCGGCGGCGTTGGATTGCTCACGGTAGCAATGTTGATGAAGAACACGCTTCAGGCAGGAATTGAGCGACGAGGGCTTGAGACAGATTAATCCGTTGGCCTTGCCAGCGATGTCTGAGTTTTGAAAACTATGCTGAGAGTGGGACTGACAGGCTCAATCGCAGTTGGTAAATCTTTCGTGGCCGACGCGCTAACTGAACTCGGCTGCCATGTCCTAGACGCAGATCAGACGGCGCGCGAGGTTGTTGCGCCCGGCTCAGAGGGGTTGAAGAGAATCGTTGGAGAATTCGGCGCGGGTGTTCTCAAAGAAGATGGCACGCTTGATCGCATGAAGCTCGGCGCGATTGTTTTCGGCGACGAAGAGAAGCGGCTGAAGCTAAACTCGATTCTCCATCCTCTGGTCATAGCCGCGCAGGACGAGCAGTTGCACAGGTGGGAGGTGAAAGACCCGCATGGCATATCGGTCGTTGACGCCGCGCTGATGATAGAATCCGGCGGCTACAGCCGTTTTGATAAATTGATAGTGGTTCACTGTCGCCCGGAAGCTCAGCTACGAAGATTGATGATGCGAAATAATTTGACGCTGGAAGAGGCACAGAAGAGAATAGCTTCGCAGATGGCTCAGGAAGAGAAGAAGCATTACGCAGACTATTTGATTGATACTTCCGAAGGGTTTGAAGACACAAAAAATCAGACCGAAAAAGTTTTCGGGCAACTGTTTGAATTGAGCGAACAGTCGAAGCTGTAAAAGCTTATAATCTCCTCGCTTGAATGCTTCGGGTCAATACCGCCATAAGATGAGTGAAGGACGGGCAACTAAAGTAAAGAGGCGAGCGACACTTGCGCTCGCAATGCTCCTGACTGTTTCGCTTCTTGGCGGCGGATGTTTCCTTGATAGCGAAGTCGAGCCGTATTACGGTCGCGTCCAGGTGCCGCGCTCGCAGGAGTTTCGTTGGAGCGACGGCGGACTGCCGCAGACTTTCGATCCTGCTCTTGCGGCTGCTCCGCCCGATACGGATGCGGTGCGCGCCATCTTCGAGGGTCTGACGGAATACGACCCGCAGACGCTTCAAGCCGTGCCGGGCGTAGCCGAGCGCTGGGAATCGTCGCCGGACGCGCGCGAGTGGACGTTCTATCTCAGACATGATGCGCGCTGGTCGAACGGCGATCCGGTCAAAGCTCAAGATTTCGTATCCTCCTGGGAGCGAACCTTACGCATGGGCGAGCGCGCTCCACATGCGCGCCTGATGGAGAACATAGCGGGCGTGGAGTTTCCCAAACCTGCTAAGGCTCAGCCCGTGAGCGAGCCGGTCGCTTCGCCTGAGCCGAGTCCACAGGCCACTGCAACGCCCGGCAGGGAAGCAGCCGCACAGCAGCAACCGCAGAGGCTAGAGACGAAGCCTGAACCCAGTCCAGCACTTTTCGGAGCCGAGGCGATGAGCGATTACGTCCTGCGCGTGCGGCTACAGCGCTCAGACAGAAATTTTCCTTCACTCGTTGCGCATCCGGTCTTTCGACCCGTTCATAATTCTGAAGACGAAACGCAGGCCGCCCCGGACGCAGCGAATTTTATAACGAACGGTGCGTTTCGTTTGACTAAAGCCGGGCGCGACACTGTGGTTTTAGAGCGCGCGGGAAATTACTGGGATGCCCAGACCGTCGGTCTGGAGCGCGTGCAGTTCGTGAACACGCGAGATGCAGAGACTGCGCTTGCGGCCTATCGCGCTGGCGAAGTTGATGCTGTGACGAACGCTGTGTTCGAGCCGCTGGCGCTGAAATTGCTCGCGCCGTACAAGGATTTTCGGCGCGCGACCTACGGCGCTCTCACCTACTACAGTTTCAATCAAGCGCATGCGCCCTTCAATGACCGGCGCGTGCGCGAGGCTCTCGCTATTGTGATTGACCGCGACCGCATCAGCGAAGATTTGATGGGGGGCGCAACAGAGCCAGCTAAAAAATTCTTGCCCGTTCAGGTCAACTCAACGGAGCAGGGGGCAATTCCTCTTCTTGAGCGCGACGCTGATGGTGCTCGCCGCTTGCTGGCTGATGCTGGCTTTCCCAATGGTCAGAATTTTCCTCGCGTGAAACTCTTGATTAATCGCAATGAGCAGCAGCGCCAGTTAGCTCGAACCGTCTCTGACCTGTGGCGCAGCAATCTGGGAATCGAGACCGACATCGTTATAAAAAATTGGGATGATTACGAAGAGGCCGTGCGTAAGGGCGATTACGATATCGTGCGTAGAGGGATGGTTATGCAGACGGTTGACGAGACGACGAACATGCGCATTATGTTCGAGCCTGACATTGTAGAAGAACCGGTCGCTACCGTCTCGCCTGACTCTACAGCCACGCCGAATGCGACCGGCAGCGCTTCGCCTTCTCCGGCTAATCCTGCGGCTTTGGAAACGATGCGCGTGCCTCCGGCGCGAATGCCGAAACCTGTCTACACGGAGGCAGAAGCGATGCAGGAGTTGCCAGCCATCCCTATATACTTCGCTTCGTCATACTCGCTTGTGAAGCCCTACGTCACAGGCTTCGACACGAATTTGCTGGACGCGCCGACCCTGAAGCGCGTTAAGATAAACACAGCGTGGCAGGCACAGCCCGCCGCAAGCAGCGGGTTGCTCAGGTAGCTTGTACGAAAAATTGTACGGCCAGCCGCAAAGCAACTCTGCGGCAGAGCGCAAGCATCCTTCTAAAGATGAGCGCTCTCGATTGCTTCGCATCTTGAAAAGATGAGCGCTCGCGTGTTACGTTGGCACGCATCTGGATTTACCCTGAAAGTTAAACTAGACCCTCTCCCATGCGCGTGAGGAAGTTACAATGGCTCTACCGACCGCTCAGACGGAAGTAAGAGAAGCTGTCGCCATTGCATCTCTTCGTGCCGCCGCATCTTTCGCTGAAATTCGAGAAGACCCCGTTAATTGAAGGAGGAGCTTCAGTCGTCATGTTTACCTTCCGTTCATCAAGAATGCGCTTTCACGTTGCGCTCCTGTTGCTGGCTGCCGTTGCAATCGGTTGCGCCGTCTCCGCTAAAAATCAGACCTACTTCGGCAAGGTCGCAACGCCCGCTGCAAATGAGCTTCGCTATGTGACGGGTTCCGAGCCTGAATCGCTGGACCCGCAGATTGGCACAGGCCAGCCGGAAGCGCGAATCTACATGGCGCTGTTCGAGGGGTTGACCGAATACGATCCCAAAACGATGGCTCCGATTCCGGCTATAGCAGAAACGTGGCACGTCAACAACGATTCGTCGGAGTACGTCTTTCACCTGCGCCACAACGCTCGCTGGTCGAACGGCGACCCCATAACGGCGCAGGATTTCGTCTACTCGTTCCGCAGAGGCGTTTCGCCGGAGCTTGCTGCGCGCAATGCTTACCTCGCTTACTACATCAAGAACGCGCAACCCTATAACGAGGGCAGTGTGTTCGTGCGCGACCCTGCGACGGGACAGTTTCTACTAGATAGAGATTTTCAGGACGAAGCGGCAGGCGCTCAAGCAGTCACGGCAGCGAATGAATATCCTGCGGGCGCTGATGAAAACCAGCTTCCAGAAACAGATTTTCATAAATACATGCATTCGCCCGCGCGATTGACTCTTCCGGCAGATGCTAAGGCGCAGAAGAAAGCTCTCGATGCTAACGCGAAACTCAAAGCTGCGGTCGAAGGCAAAGAGTTTGTGCCGGTAACTGCTGAAGACGTTGGCGTCGAAGCCATTGACGATTACACCTTGCGCGTCATGCTCATCCAGCCCGCGCCCTTCTTCATAAAACTCTTCCCGCATCAATTCTTCCGCGCCGTGCCGCGCAAAGCCATAGAGCAGTGGCACGAAGCCTGGACGCAGCCGGAGCATATAGTCACCTGCGGCGCGTTCAAGCTGGAATCGTGGAAACCTTATCAAGACCTGACGGTCGTGCGCGACCCGATGTACTGGGACGCGGCCAACGTCCATCTGGATCGCATACATTTCTATCCTCTGGACGACAACCCGACCATCATGAATCTCTACAAGGCCGGGCAGGTTGATGCAGTGCTGAACCATTCGGTTCCTGCGGCGTGGCTGGACATGATCATGCCGCTCAGGGATTACATGGATTCGCCCGAAGTCTCGATTGATTATTACGAGATAAATACCCGAATACCGCCTATGAACGATATACGGGTTCGCAAAGCATTCAATGTAGCCATTGATAAGGTCTCATTCGCAAAGTGGCGAAAGATAATAAAGCCTCTGACGGCTTTTACGCCGGAAGGGATTTTCCCCGGCTACCCTCAGCCACGAGGCGATCAGTTTGACCCGGCGCGCGCGCGGCAACTTCTGGCAGAGGCCGGCTATCCCGTGACCAAAAACGGCGATGGCAGCTATTCCTGCCCAAAATTTCCCGCGAGCGAAGTGGAGATTCTCTACAACACACAAGAGTCTAACAAGGTCGTGGCCGAGTTCATTCAGGCGCAGTGGAAGCAGAACCTGGGCATCACGGTTCAGCTTCGTAACATGGAATGGAAGACGTTCCTGAGCACGCGCGCGCGCGGCGAGTTCAAGGGCTTCGCTCGCAGCGGCTGGGTCGGCGACTACATGGACCCGTTCACATTCTTGAACATCTTCTATACAAAGAGCGGCGATAACGGCACGGGTTGGTGGGATGCGAAATATGTGAAGATGCTGGACGACGCCAACCGCGAACTCGACCAGCAGAAGCGTTATGAGCTGCTGGCAAAGGCCGAAGCGTTTCTAATGGAGAATCAGCCGATGATTCCGCTGGACACGGCTGCCGTCAACTGGATGAAGAAGCCATACGTGAAAGGCATGTACCCGAACCCAGGCACGCTGCACCCGTGGAAGTTCGTCTACATCGAGCGCGACCAGTCGAAGTGGGACAATGGAACGCCTAATCTGGCGGATTAGTGATAAGAATTAGTCTGGAGTCTGAAGTCTGGAGTCGGAAGAAAAACTTCTTGGCTTTCGACTTCAGACTTCAGACTCCAGACTTTTTATCGCGGGGAAAGTCTTATGTTGAGATTCATCATTCGTCGCGTGCTGATAATGGTTCCGATGCTGATTATCGTAATCAGTATGACGTGGGGACTCATCAGGCTCGCGCCCGGCAATTTCTATACGGGCGAAAGAAGATTGCCGCCCGCAATCGAGCAGAACATTCGCGCCAAGTACGGCCTTGATAAGCCTTGGTACGTGCAGTATTGGCGAACCGTCAGCCGTATAGCTGTTTTGGATTTCGGCAACTCTTTGAAGTATGAAGGCCAATCGGTTAATACGATTCTTGCGCGCGCGTTGCCCGTCTCCGCCTCGCTTGGTCTTCTGGCCTATGTGCTTGCGCTCATCGTCGGAATAACTGCGGGGTCAATCGCGGCGTTGAAGCAGAACTCCGGGGTTGATTACTGGTCAATGGCGCTAGCCATGCTTGGCATCTCTGTGCCGAACTTCGTCCTGGGGCCGCTCCTTGTGCTGCTCTTCTCGCTCACGCTCTACTGGCTGCCGCCTGCCAGATGGTCTGGTTTTCCGAGCGCGAGCCTTATTCTGCCCGTGATAACCCTCTCGGCGATTTACATGGCTTACATTGCTCGCCTTACACGCGCAGGCATGCTTGAAGTCCTGCGCTCGGATTACATCCGAACGGCGCGCGCGAAAGGGTTGAGGGAGCGAGATGTGCTGATTCGTCACGCGCTGCGTGGAGGATTGATGCCCGTTGTTTCTTACACAGGCCCTGCGCTCGCATTTATTCTGACCGGCACTGTCGTCGTCGAGCGCATCTTCGCATTTCCCGGACTAGGAACCTATCTGATTCAAGGGTGTCAGAACCGCGACGAGCCTTTGATAATCGGCATCGTCGCGTTCGTGGCAATAACACTTCTGACGCTCAATCTTTTGGTTGACATCGCTTACGCATTCATTGATCCGCGCATACGGTACTGATGCTATGAAGGAAGAGAAGCCCGTAACCGAGAACGAAAGCGCAGGAGTCGAGCCTGCATTCACGCCGCTCGGCACACCGCCTGAGCCGCCCGTGCGCTCGCGCGAAGGCGACATCATTCATACCTCGCCGGAATTGGCCGTAGGAGAAGGCGACGTGCGAAGCGCTGAAATGGGCGCTGGTCTCGTGCATGGCACATCGCTGTGGAGAGATGCATGGAAGAGGCTCTTGAAAAACAAGCTGGCCGTTTTCGGCATGATAATAGTTGTGCTGATAACGCTCGCTTCGATAATAGGGCCGCCAATAATTAAAAAGACGACCGGCTACACCTACGACTTCATCCCGCGCGACGTTACATTCATCAAATCGCTTCCGCCTTTCACAACGCCGGAGGGCACGTTCTCGTGGTCGCACCCTATGGGCACTGACAATTCCGGCAGAGATATACTGGCGCGAGTTTTAATCGGCGGGCGCATCTCCTTGATGGTCGGAATAATCTCGACCATCGTTTCGCTCATAATCGGCGTAAGCTACGGCGCAATCGCAGGATACCTTGGCGGGAAGACCGATAACGTGATGATGCGAATAGTGGACATTCTTTATTCGCTCCCTTATCTCATTCTCGTCATCGTTCTCCTGGCTCTCTTCGGAGGCAAATCACCTCTGGGACAACTGGTGCTGCTCTTCATAGCGCTAGGCTCTGTCTCGTGGCTAACGATGGCGCGCATCGTTCGTGGGCAGATAATTTCGCTGAAGAATCAGGAGTTCGTTCAGGCCGCTCGCGCAACGGGCGTCACGACGATGAAAATAATTTTTCGCCATCTTGTGCCCAACACGCTCGGCCCTGTAATCATTTACGCTACGCTGACCATTCCTTCGGTGATGTTGACGGAAGCTTTTCTTTCATTTCTGGGCTTCGGTGTTCAAGCGCCGCTCGCTTCATGGGGCAGCCTGGCATCCGATGGTATTCAGAATATAGCCATCTTCCCCTGGCAGCTAATCTTCCCAGGCGTCACTATGGCTTTAACGCTCTTCTCCCTTAATTTCCTGGGCGACGGTTTGCGCGACGCGCTCGACCCGCAGATGCGAAAGGTGTGAAAGGCAGTTTTCAGTTTTAAGTTTTCAGTTTCAAGAAATGAGTCCAGGCTGAAAACTCAAAACTGAAAACTTAAAACTGCTCTTATGAGTCGTAACGGAAACCTGCTAGAGGTCAGAGACCTGCGGACTTATTTCGAGACCGATGACGGGACTGTGAAGGCCGTTGACGGAATCACTTTTGATCTCAAACGCGGCGAGACGCTGGGGATTGTCGGCGAGAGCGGTTCGGGAAAGTCCGTCACCAATCTTTCTATCATTCGGTTGATTCCTGAGCCGCCCGGCAAAATCGTTTCGGGAGAGATAATCTTCAACGGGCAGGACATAATGGCGCTGCCTTCGGACGAGGTGCGAAGGATTCGCGGCAAGCGCATCGCAATGATCTTTCAAGACCCCATGACCTCGCTCAATCCATTCATGCGAATCTCGCGCCAGTTGATGGAGATTACCGAGCTACATCTGGGGCATTCGAGAGATCAGGCATACGAGCACGCTATAAAGATGCTTGAAACGGTCGGCATCCCTGATGCGCGCTCGCGCGTTGACAGCTACCCACACGAATTTTCGGGCGGCATGCGCCAGCGCGTGATGATCGCTATGGCGCTCTCGTGCGAGCCTGAGCTTCTGATTGCCGACGAGCCAACGACTGCGCTGGACGTGACCATACAGGCGCAGATACTTGAGTTGATTAGGAAGCTGAAGGAAGATACAGGCACCAGCGTCATTCTCATCACGCACGACCTCGGCGTTGTGGCCGGGATGACCGATCACATCATAGTGATGTATGCGGGGAAAGTGTTCGAGCAATCGCCGACGCGCGAGCTATTCGCGCTGCCCGGCAACCCTTATACGAAAGGATTGCTGCGCTCCGTGCCAGACCCCGCGCATGAAGAGGGAACTGAGCTTTATCAAATTCCTGGATTGCCGCCGGACGTTGCGCACCTGCCGCCGGGCTGCCCATTCGCGCCTCGCTGCTATAGAGCAGAGGAGATTTGTAAACGAGAATATCCGCCGTTCGTTCAACTGACCAGTGAGCACTTCTCGCTCTGCCATTTCGCCGAAGAGGTTTATGCGAATTCGCATGAAGAGCGAAGGGAGCGCGACCGAATTAAAGCTGAGTCAGCATCAGTCGAAAGTGAGTAGCTCTCTATTTTGGAATTGAAAGGCGGTGTTTACCGGCCTCACGTTTTCAAAGTATTGCGCCACTCTAAAGTGAGTCAAGAGGTTAAAATATCTGATGAGCACGGAAGCAGCATTCGGTTTGTCTGGCAGCAACATGCCTCCCCCTATCGAGCGCGGGCGTGATGAAGAACTCATCGCCATACGCGATCTCAAAGTCCATTTCGATCTGGGCGGCGGTACTATTTGGGACAAGATGGTAGGCGGAAGCCCTGTCAGGCGAATCGTCAAGGCAGTGGACGGCGTGACGATTGATATCTATCCGGGCGAGACATTGGGGCTTGTGGGTGAATCAGGTTGCGGGAAATCAACGCTGGGACGTGCTCTTGTTCGATTGACAGAGCCGACCGGAGGCAGCGTCCTCTACAAAGGTCAAGACCTGGCTAAACTTTCACAGCGACAGATGCGTCAGCATCGCCGTCATCTTCAGATGATCTTTCAAGACCCTTACGCGAGCCTAAACCCGCGCATGACAGTCGGCCAGATAATCGGCGAGCCGCTGGATACTTTCAAGCTTGCTCGTGGCCGCGAAGCGGAGCAGCGAGTGCAGCAGTTGATGGAGACCGTAGGGTTGAGCAAGCGTTTCATCAAACGCTACCCGCATGAATTTTCGGGCGGCCAGCGACAGCGCATAGGCATTGCTCGCGCTCTAGCCGTTGACCCCGACTTCATAGTTGCGGACGAGCCTATCTCTGCTCTGGACGTTTCCATACAGGCGCAGATAATGAACCTGATGGAGAAGCTGCGGCGAGAAAAGAATCTCACATACCTTTTCATCTCGCACGACCTTCGCGCGATTCGCCACGTCTCGGACCGTGTGGCGGTGATGTACCTGGGCAAACTGGTAGAGGTGGCAGACGCGAAAGTTATTTATGACGAGCCGTTGATGCCATACACCAAGGCGCTCATCTCCGCCGTGCCTGTGCCTGACCCGGAGATTGAATCCACGCGCCAGCGCATAGTTCTTCAGGGCGACGTACCTTCGCCTATAAATCCCCCTTCAGGTTGCCGCTTCCACACACGCTGCCCGTTCGTCATTGAGGCTTGCAAAGAGATCGTGCCGCCGCTGGCCGAGATAAAACCCAATCACTTCGCCGCATGCATACGCATCAGCCCGGAACAGCCCCATATTGAAGATGTTGCGCCGGGTGACGCGCCGGGTCTGCGGGACGCTGAACGGGTCATTGCTTCGTGAAAACGCGCTGCTATTAAACGTTTACACCGTTAGCAGGCTTAACTAGCCGAGGCAGCCTGAAATTCTTCAAGCTTTTCCCCCAGCAATGTGGCGGACTGAGCTTGTCTGCGAACAGGTCTGGCACTTATACTGAGTGGTCGGGGGCAGTTGTCGCCAGCAACTACCCCGGATCACGGCGACCAGAAAGAGGCGCGAGCGACCGAAGATTTGCCCCATCGGAAGCAATGACGCCGCCAGCCTTTCTCCCGCACTTCGGACGATACAAACGTGACCGCTGTAGTGAAGGATAACGCTGCTCGCATGCGCGATGCAGGCGAAGCCCAGAGAGAAAAATTAGTGCCCGGTTGGGCGGACGTGCAGGACTCTCTCGGCGCGGCGTCTGACCTCTCGATTCTTCTCGTCAAAGGTCATCAACCTCCCTCTCTTCATATTTCAAATAACAACTCTATCTGCCATGCATTCCAGTCTTCTGAAGAGCATGCGCGCCTCTGCGATCCTTACTGCGGCGAGGCTCACGAGCGCGCTCTCTCTGCGGGCGAGACCAATTTCTATCGTTGCCACGCCGGATTGCACTGCTTCGCTATGCCGGTTGAGATTGGCAAGTCGAAGCGGCTGGCTGTAATCGGAGGAAGAGCTTTCCTAACAAGCGCAGACTACAGAGCGCTGGCCGAGCGTTTTCGCGCGGGCGACCTTCAGGAGCTGCTTTCCAGCGATCTCTTCAAAAACGTTATCTTCGCTTCGCGCCAGGATTTGGAAAATCTCGCGGAGAGAATCAAAAAAGCTGCTGATGAATTCGACGTTAAAAAGCCGCAGACGAAAACCGCAGCGCGTTTAGAGAAAGAGACGGATGGGGCGGATGTGAAGTCCGTCGAAACTATTTCATCGAAAGTGGCAGACGGGCGCGAGTCGGAAAGCGAAACAGACGGCGCGACGAAAGAGGAATCCGACCACTCTGCGAAATTGCAGGAGCGTTTTTTTCCGCCCGCCACCTCTTTTCAAGAGACGTGCGGCGTTGCCGTCAGGAACTTTGCAGAGAAGCAGGAGCTTGTTTCGTTAGCTCTGCTTTTGAGAGAGAAGGGGACGCTTCACCCGGTCTTCTCGCTTGGGCGATTTGAGACAGAGGCTGTGCATGTCGAAATAGGCGCGAAAGACGCGCGACTGGCTTTGACAGCAAAGGCCGGGGCGTCGCTGGCGCTAAGCGAAACTTCAGAAGGCTTTAAGCCGCTCAGAACAGTAATCGCGCAGGGGCCGGATGCGCAGGAGAAGACGCCTGAGCTTTTCCCGCTCGTCGTCGGTGATGAGGTCAAAGGCGCGCTGCTCGTTTGCGATACTGCGCTAAGCGATACGAAGCGCCGCGCAATCTCGAATTTCTGTCGCGACATTGCAATGCCGATTGAAGTCCTGCGGCTAAGGAACGAGCTTGAGCAGCGCGCGCGTTTTGCCGATTATCTTCACAACTTCTCGCAGCGAATCAACTCCGTCTCGCCCGCAGACACTTACGGTTCTATCCTGCGCCAGTCGGCGGAACTTCTTCACGCGGGGCGAAGCTCGCTTCTTCTTTACGACGAGGTGTCAAAGGAGCTTGCGCTCAAAGCAGCCGTAGGTCATCACGACAGGCTGACGGGAGACGTTCGCATTTCGCTCGGAGAGGGCGTTGCCGGGACAGTCCTGCGCGAAGGCATGCCGCTCGTAGTGCGCGATATGGAAGCGACGGGGCATGAGCCTGCGCCGCCGGAGCGCGGCTACAAGACGAAATCCTTCATCAGCTATCCGATAATGATAGGCCGCAGAAAAGTCGGCGTGCTGAATGTGACGGACAAGATTGGTGGCGGCGCTTACGATGATGTTGATCTGAGTTTGATTGAGACTATTGCGCCGCAGATGGCTATGGCGCTTGACCGCGCGTGCTGGCACGAGAAGGCCGCGCAATTTCAACTAATGTCAATCACAGACCCGCTGACGGGATTGCAGAATCGTCGTTATCTTGAAGAGCGTTTGACGGAAGAGATAAATCGCTCGAAGCGTTATGGCTACGCGATGAGTTTCATGATGATTGACATTGACGATTTCAAGCACTACAACGACCGCAACCTGCACCAGGCGGGCGACCTTGCGCTTCAGATGACGGCGCAGTGTTTGAAGTCTGCGCTGCGCGCTGCGGACATCGCGGCTCGCTACGGCGGCGAAGAATTCTGCATACTTCTGCCGCAGACGAATCTCTCAGAAGCAGCCATGATCGCAGAACGCATACGCCGCCGCGTAGAGCGCACGCGCTTCTCGCACGGCAAATCTCAGCCCGGCGGCGCGCTCACCGTCAGCATAGGCGTTTCTACGTTCACGCCTGAACATGAGACCGCCGAAGAGATAATTCGCGCAGCAGACCGCGCTCTCTATCTCGCAAAGGGTTTGGGGAAGAATTGTGTTCAGCCTAAGGAAGATGTCGAGCCGACGAAGATAGATGCAGCCGATGAGACTTAATAAGAACAGGCGAGAGGGACGCATACTCGGTCGCGTCGAGCCAGAGCAGTTCATAGGGCGCGATGACGAGCTTAGGGCGATCCTGCGTCTGGATGAAGATGAGAGCGATGCTCGCAAACTCGTCCTTCTCTCTGCGCCTCTCGCCGGAACTTCAGAGCTTCTTCGCCAGGCTTACGACGCGCTCTTTCATAAGAACGGAGCTTGCATCCCGGTCTATTTCGCCTTCACTCGCAATGACAAATCTGCCAACATGGTGGCGCGCCGCTTCCTTCAAACGTTCCTTGCGCAACTGATAGCATTTCGCAGGCAAGAACCCGCACTCGTAGAAAGCTCAGTTTCGCTCGGTGACCTGCTTGAACTCGCCGTTCCTGCTGATTACGAGTGGATAGAAGCGCTCGTTGCTTCATTCGAGCGCGAGGCGGAGCGCAGCGCGGACGATCTCTCGCTTGTTCGCCTGTGCTTCGGCACGCCGCAGCGCGCGACCTTACAAGATTTCAGGCCGCTGGTTATGCTGGATGGTCTTCATCTGGGTGAACAACTCGAAGGCGAAATTGATCTGAGCCGCGAGATTGCTCAGACCTTCTTAACCTCGGAAATACCTTGCGTGATTGCGGGTTTACGCCGCAGAGTGCTGGACGTTGTGCACACGGTTGAAGACGGGTTTGAGCGTGTGTCAACCTTGCGTGTTGAGCCGCTGGAGAGCGGCGAGACCGCTGAAATAATAGAGACTCTTGCGCGCCGTAACGAGGTCGAAGTCAACGAGCAGACGCGCGATCTTATGGTGCAGCAACTCGGCGGTAAGCCTTTCTTCATTCAAACGCTTCTGCAATCGGCGCGCGAGGTCAAGGTGGACCTGACTTCATTCCTCAACTTCCAGCGCGTCTACGTTGATGCTCTTCTGGGCGGCGCTATCAATCGCCATTACTCTTCGCTGCTTGAGGATATGGCTACGGAAACAGTGCCGCGTCGCGCGCTCGTCAGAGTTCTTTATGAATCGTCTGCGACCGACAGAGGGCGCGCGCAGGTCGAAGCATTGCGAAAGCGTTTGAATCTGAGTACGGAAGAGTTCCAGCGCGTTTTGAGAGAATTACACGTGAACGAGTTGGCGAGCGTGAATTCAAGTTTCATAGAAGTCGGCAACGGCTCGCCCGTCTGGAACGATTATCTTCAGGCGCGGTATCGAATAGAAGTTGCGGCTGAGCCACGCGCGCTCGTAGTAGCAGAAACTCTACAGGATTCGTTGAAGCGTGCGCCGCAAACTATGGCGCGCCACTATCGTCGCGCATCTGCCCTGGGGCTTCGGCAGCTTCTGGAAAAATTCAACTGCCAGCGCATGCCCGCAAGCCTTCTTCACTACGACCGGTTCAGCCGTGCGTACAAGGGCGTGGATACTGAAGAAGTCGCGCGCGGACTTGATGCTGAAACCGATCTTGTTAGATTGCCGCAGGTGGTTCATAGCGCAAGTTGCGTTGCCTTCCACCCGCCAATGCAACTGATGTGTGATGAAGAACGTTGCGCCGTAGCTCACGGCTTTGACGCGGCGAACTACGCCGAAGCGAATGAAGTCGTCTGGATAGCCGCCGAGATAGAATCCAAGATGGAGGCCGGGCGCGGCGTGGCGGAAATCTGGCTTGACCGCCTTGCCTCGCTCTCTCGCGCCTGCGGTTTCAGTCGCGTGCGATTCTGGCTCGTCTCGCCCGAAGGATTTTCTGCGGAAGCATCCGAGCTTCTAAATTCACGCGAGGCTTACGGCTCAAGCCGGCAGCAGTTGGAGCATCTGACGGCGCGCATCAACAGCGAAACGCCGGGAACTTCCATAGAAGAAGCGGAGTCGGACGAGTTCGAGATGGTGATTCCTATGGGCGAGAATACGGAGCTACTGGCCGCTAACATGGTCGAACAGATTGCGCGCCGCGTTGACTTTCAGCCCGAAGCCATCAACCAGATAAAAACAGCGCTTATAGAGGCTTGTATCAACGCTACGGAGCACAGCCTCAGCCCCGACAGAAAAATTTATCAACGCTTTCGCGTAGAAAGTGATAAATTAGTCGTGACGGTCTCAAGTCGCGGTATACTCCCTCCCGTCGCCGAAAACGGTTCAAGCGGAAAATCCGCCACCAGAAACGGCGATGCTGCCCAGGAACAGGCGAAGGAAAGACGCGGCTGGGGATTGAAACTCATTCGTTCCCTGATGGATGAAGTCGAATTCGAGCGCGTTGACGACGGCACGCGCCTGCGCATGACGAAATACCTGCACAAGAAGTGAAACCGACTAAACTTTAAGCAGCGGGTCAGTTTCAAATTATCACTTCGATGAAGTTGGATGAAAGTTTCAAACCGAAACTACTGCTAAACTTTCATCAATTTATTAGACAATTACAATCATAAGTAGCTGGAATTTACTTGCGTTGACATTCTGTTGAGTTTGAGGGGAGCTTACTCAATATGGGGGAGTCATTAGTGGGCGCTCCGGTGTATTCGCGCAGCATCGGAGAGCTTGCGGTGGTTTACGCAGGCGATTATCTCAATAAGCTAAGCGGCGAGCGCATAGAGCGTGAGTGCCGACTCAGGCTTGAATCCGGCTGTCGTGCCCTCGTAATTAATTTCCGCGACACTTCGCTCGTCAACAGCATTGGCATCTCTATCCTTCTGGGTGTAATTGATGCGGCTGAATCGGTCGGGGCGCATCTTGTGTTTTCGGACATGAGCGCGCAGACCGTTCAGCTTTTCGAGATGCTTGGGCTGACTCGTCACGTAGCTCTTGCCAAAGACGAGCAGGAAGCTCTTGCGACTCTGACAGGATTTATCCTTCCTGCAACTAACGGGCACTGAGACTTTTTCGCTTAATGCAAGATAGCACGCACAAGCTGATTCATACCTTTGCCGCGCTCGCAGACCTGGGGCAGGAGATAGCCGATACGAGTAATTTTGAAGAGATGGTGCGCGCCTCCTTACATCACCTATTAGGCGCGCTAGCAATCCGTCGCGGCGCAGTAGTTGAATATAATGTTACTTCAGCCGAACTGAAATTTGTCGCGGCGCGCGGCATCGGAGAAGATTTCCCGAAAAATTCGCCTCTGACAATTAACGGCCTCGAAGAGCTACAAAGTTTCGGCCTCTGCTGCTTAACCGTCAGGGATGCTCAACCCCAATTTCAACGGATTGTCGAGCAGAATCGAACGCTTTTCGACTACCTTCGCACAGAGCTTTGCGTTCCGCTTGTAATACGCGGCCAACTGCGTGGCCTCATCTTTCTGGGCAGCAAAGCTAGCGGCGAAAGCTTCACGCCGGACGACTGCGAAGTCATCTGCGCTATGGCTCGTCACATAGGCGTCGGCATACACGCTCACAGGCTACTGGAAGAGATAGAGCATCGTGCGGAAGAGAATCGCCGTCTATACGACGGGATGCGAGCCATATATAAGGATACGGTTCGCGCGTTTGCCGCTGCGATTGACATCAAGGACAAGTACACGCAGGGACATTCAGAGCGCGTCGGCAAGTACAGCGAGATCATAGCGCGCGAGATGGGCTGGAGCGAAGAGGAGGTCGAGGGGATTGCGATTGCAGGCTACCTGCACGACGTAGGCAAGCTTGTGGTCGAGCGCGATATAATCAACGCGCCTTATAAGATTGATGCTAAACAATCGAGCGAGTTGAACCGTCACCCGGCTGCGGGCTACGAAATTCTGAAACCCATTCAGCATCCTTACGCCGATATACCTCTGATGGCGCGCTATCATCACGAGCGACCTGACGGGCGAGGCTACCCGGACGGGTTAAAGGCAGACGAGATACCTTTGGGCGCGAAGATCGTCTCGCTCGCTGATTCCTTCGACGCGATGACAACGGACAGGCCGTACAAGCGCCGGCGCACGTTCGAGGACGTTATAGCGGATTTCCGCCGCAACACCGGCAAGCAGTTCGAGCCGAAAGTTGTTGCAGCTTTCTGCCGCGCTATATTGAAAGAGATGAACGGCGAAGTTAAGGAGCGGCGAATTAACAGAATGCTTGGAAAGGGGTATCTCTCGCCCGACCGCGATGTTCCTCTCGTCACAACGTTAATAGCAGAATTGGATGCCGGGATAAATTCATCATTAGCGCAAGCAGGCAATTCGGAACAACTAGCCCACTAAACAGCTTTTATAGATTCCCCGCTAATTCTCGGAAAAACTTCAGGGCTGGATTCGCAACGTGTAGCTGCAAATATCAATCTTCTCGTCCGGCCCGACCTGCGAACGAACGTCGCGCGGCAATTCGCGCCCGTTCACAAGAGTAGAGTTTCTTCCCCGTGGCGTTAGCCAGTATTTGCCATCCTGGTCGCGCGTCAGAACGACATGGATGCGGCTGACCTCCGGGTCGCCCTTAATCGGTATATCAACCGCGACGTTGCGCGAGCCGCGCCCAATGGTTACTTCCGTTTTGGTGATTGGAATGACCGATTGACGAACCCCGTTGCGCCAGATTTCAACTGAATAAAGCTGAGCGGGGCGCGCACGCACCATAGTCTGCTCGCTCTCTGTTGATTCTGCGCCGGGTGCTGCGGCCTCCTCCGGTTCACCGCCGGGCAGAACCGTCTGAAGCAGATCGCTTTTTCGCGCAGTGACCATAGTGTGCCCGCTTTCGGTCTCGTCCCAGACGGGCTGCACGCGAAACTCGCCCTTGTTGAGAGTTCCGTCAACGCGAAGCTCAACGGCGAAGGATGAAGTTGCTAGCTGGGTTGATCCCGCAAGCTCGCGCGCTCGTTCCGAGAGGACGTGGAAGAGACCTTGCTCAAGTCCGCGCCGCTTCTCTCCCTGCCACTCCTTATCGTCATCGCCGCTTAGATAGACAATGTACTCGCGCGGGATATAGGTAGGCCCGCCGGGCGGCGTAAACATCTCGCGCTGCATGGCGGCTTCAACTTCGCGCGCGATTTTCACAAGAAACTCTTCCCACACGCGGCGCGGGCGCGCATTCTCGTCTGCGGCTTCGAGCGGGTCGCCTGACGTTTCGCCGTCAACCCAGCGTCTAATGGATTCGATTAAACCCACTTTCTATATTCTCCTCCCAAGAGAAAAACTGCTGCAAATATTTATGAAGAACCGGCAGTAGCTCAGTTAGAACTATTGAGCCAATATTTACAGGCTATCTCATATTGAAACTGAAACACTACTGAAGAACCCGCTAGGAATCTAAATTAATCCATCGCTTATGTATCCACCCGCGATCAAGCGAATCGGGATCGGCCTTCTCACGCGAGTGCTGCAATATCTCTACTTCGTACCAGTTGTTGTTGCTGCCGCCTACGCTGATGATGCGAACCTGCGAGCCTCCCTCGGCCAGGCCAATGGGCGCGTTGCTCATGCTCGGGTCGGGTCTTAAGTTTACATCACTTATGGTCTTTCCAGTATGGCCGACGACGATATTTTGTGTTTGCTGAGACTGGCCGCTCGCGTTCGTTCGGTGAGAGCGAATGTAGCTGTATGTAGCCAGAAGCACGCCGCTGAACGCCAGAAATAGCATGAGGATGAAGAGAAGCCGCGAGCCTCTGCGCGCGGGAAATGGCGTCGGGGGCTTCTGATTTTTCTGCGCGCTCTTTTTCTGCACGTCCGGCATCGCCGCTATGATTTCTCGCGCCGGGCGATGCTGGCTCTTCCTCTCAGCGATTTGAGCCTGTGCTGTGGGATTGGCTACGGGCACAACTATTCTGGGTCGCTCGGGCAGAGGCGCATACGCGGCTGCGTGCTTGAGTTCGTCGGAAGATTGAAATCGCGGCCTGGGAGGAGGCGCGTCTCTTTCAGGTTGCCGTGCAGGGCGAAGCTCGCCTCTCTCTTTCTTCTCCGCTTCATCAAGCGAGGGTAGCGGCTTCGTCGGAGGCATCGCAGCATCTGCAAACTCGTCCCAAAATTCCTGCACGGTCTGCTGGCGAGCCAGTGGCGCGGATTGAGTTGCGCGCACAAGCACGCGAAGAACATCTGAAGCCCAGGGCTTGTCTGCAACATGCTGAGGAAGCCCGTTTATAGGATTGTGCGCGAACTTTCTGGGCGACTCGCCGGTGAGCAACACGTAAGTGGTTTTCGCAAGCGAATAGATGTCAGCCGCAGGAGTCAGTTGCGCGCTCGGCTCATTTGCGCCTGAAGCGTCGAGCGGCCCGGTCTGCACGAGCGGATTATGTTCGGGCGGCGCGTAAACGTTCGTGCCTACGCGCGTGATGCCGCCTTCCGAAGCCTCAAGTTTTGCGACGCCGAAGTCTGCAATCTTCAAAACTTTTCTATCAGCAGTGAGCAGAAGATTTTGGGGCTTTATGTCACGATGTATGACGCCGCACGAGTGCGCGTGAGCCAGACCGGAGCAGACTTGTTCCAGATAGTATAGAACCGTTTCAATGGGAAGCAGGTGGCTGCGGCTGAGCACGGCCATGTCGCCGCCGGGCAAATATTCCAGCACAAGATAGTGGAAGGCTGTTCCCGCCAGATCAATCGCAGTCCCGTGTCCGAGTCGGCTGATGATGTTCGGGTGGCGCACACGGTCAAGTGCGATTGCCTCTTTCTGAAAATTTTCAACCAGCGTTCGCTCTAAATCTTCATCCGAATCGCCCTGAAGAAATACGTTGAGAGCTTTGATTACGACCATCTGCGGCGCGCCTTCAGTGGCCGCCAGGTCGCGCGCGATATAGATTTCCGCGTAGCTGCCGCGTCCAAGACATTCCCGAATCTCGTAGCGACCATCAAGTAGGCACTGCTGTAGTTTGAGTTCGCTCATCAGCTTCTCGCGCGTCCAACCAAAACGAATCGCGCCCGGCTTCGGTTAGATGCTTCGGGAGAACTTATGGCGCGCCGGAAGAGTTTGGAGGAGAAGGGGCAGGCGCGGTTGTGCCTTTTCCTGAACTGGCTGCGCCCGCTCTGGGCTTGATTACTTCGTCTAGTTTGTTGAATGCCCTTGTTCTGGGGCCAAGACGGTCGAATTTAAGGGCAGCGCTAGCCAATCCCATGCGCGACTCGACGCGAAGCCACGGGTAATCGAATGCCGGGTCAGCACCCTTCGCATCTGCGAACTGTACAGCGCGGTCGAAAGCGGCCACAGCATTCTCATAATCACCTGAAAGAAGAAGCGCGCGGCCATAAAGATATAGAAATTTCGGGTCTTCGGAATTCAAAGGAGCACCATTGGCCTGCGCAGCCATCGCTTGCGCCTGACCTGCCGGGTCATTGTCAACGTCGCGCAATCTCAACTCAAAATCGCTCTGGCGCGGTTGCTGAGCAACAGGCGTAGGGCTTGGCGTAGCATTGGCTTCCGCTTCCTCCTGCTGCTGTTTCTGGTACTTAAGACCGCCATAAAAAGCGGCTGCGCCGACCGCACCGAGCAGAATCAATAACGCTAGCATCCAGCCAAAAGTTCTACCCGCTCCGCTCCCGGTCTTTTGCGCAACAGCAACAGGGGGGCGCGCCAGCTCGTCTCGCGCAGGAACAATTGCTGCGTAAGGCGGCTGCTGAGTGTCCATGAGACGATCTACGCCGCGCGATGGAGGCTGAGGCGGTGCAGCCTGCGCATCGGCTGTAGGCACAGTCGCGGCCTCGACCGCAGGGGCGCTCGCGGGCGTTGTAGCAGGAGCAACGGATTCAAATTGAATCGTTCGCGCTCCGTCGAACCCGGCCTCTTCTGCCGGTTGAACAATCCTGCGCTGGCCTACGTTGATAATCACCGCCGTCAGATTGTCTTCCGCGCCTCGTTCGTAGCAACGCCGCTTCATCTCTTCGCAAATCTGCTCAAGCGGCTCTGCGCGATTCAGTATCGCTTCAAGCTCAGCATCCGGTATGTGGCGCGTAATGCCGTCCGAGCAGAGTAGAAAAGTTGTGGCATCCTCGATTTCAACTATCTTTAGATCAACTTCAACGGTATCTTCTGCGCCGAGAGCGCGGCTGATGACGTTGCGGCTAGGATGGTTGGCGGCCTGCTCAGGAGTCATTCGCCCGGCGCGCACTTCCTCTTCAACCATAGAATGATCCGCAGTCTCGCGATGAATCTTTCCGTCGGGCGTGACGCGATAAAGGCGCGAATCGCCAACGTGCCCGATTGTGGCCGTGCGACCGTCCAGATGAAGGGCTACGACGGTCGTTGCCATCATCGAAAATTTCGGGTGCTCGCGCGACATCTGGAAGATGGAAGCGTTGGCGCGCTGAATAGCAATCTCCATCAAATCTTCAACGTCAGCATCTTCCAGTTGATGACGGAAAGCTTCGTCCAGCACTTCCATTGCCGTGCGCGAAGCGACTTCGCCTGCCTGCGCTCCGCCAACGCCGTCCGCTACTGCGAAGATGCCGCGCTGCGAATCTGAAAGAAACGAGTCCTCGTTAAGTGGTCGCTTCTCGCTCAGCCCGCGATCTGAAATGGCTGCGGCCTGGATATCAACAGTTGCCGGTTGTTCGCTCATTGAACTGCCTCCGGTACTTTAATTGGTTCGTCTGGAGTGACGCGCACGGGCGTTCTCGCTGCAATTTGCAGGTCATAGGCATTACGGTGTGAGAAGGCCATCAGCATCCCCAGCATGGCGAAGCTTGTCATAAGACTGAAGCCGCCGTGGCTGACGAAAGGAAGCGTGATTCCTGTCATGGGAAGCGCGCGCGTGATACCGCCTATGTTCACAAGAGCCTGAAAGCCTATGAATGCGGTCAACCCGGCTGAGCAGAGCTTTGTAAACATATCACGCGCATCCAGCGCAGTGCGAACCCCGGCGCTCACGAAAACTATCAGCGCGAGGATGATAATCAGACCGCCCGACAGTCCCATCTCTTCACTCACTGCCGCGTAGATATAGTCGGAATCCGCAACAGGGATAACTTCAGGAAAGCCAAGTCCGAGACCACGGCCTGTGGTTCTGCCCGAAGCGATGCCGAAGACAGCCTGCGCGGGCTGGAAAGCAACGCGGTCGAACCACACGTCAACGTTCACGCTGTTTCGCATCGCCGGACTCTGCTCTGCAAGCTCTCGCATTCTGGGGTCATGAGCAAGCGCGTCATCAAAATCTTTCTTCCACCATGCGATATCCGGCGAAGGAGGATCGAACCCGTCCAGCCATAGATGGAATCGCTGCTGAATGCGCGCGGGCAGCGCAGCCTGAACAGGGCGCGCGAGTGTGGGTAGAAGCGGAACTCGCTCCTGAACATCGCGCGGGAGCGCTCCGACCACCAGTATGCTTGCGACGAGCGCGACAGAGCCTACGAAGAGCAGTAGCTGAGGCCATCGGCGCACAGCCACAAGATAAAGAGTTGTATAAGCGCCGCTGAAGACGAGCATCTGCCCGAAATCCTTCAGCGCGAAGAAGGGTATGAATGGCATCATTGCCATAGCAACCAGAGGAACGACATCACGCGCGCGTGGCATCCCCCAGTTAGTCCGCGCCAATTCTTTGTAGCGCGCTGTGAGGATACCCGCAAATCCCAGAAGGAAAGGAATCTTTGAAGGCTCCCACGGCGTCATGTTGCCTATGGCTTTGCCTGCGCTGGATGTTATGACTGCCCCCGCCAGCGGTATCAGCGTAAGAAGAACGATGATGAAGCTGTTGCGTTGAACCCATAGCAGGAAGCCATCGCGCACACAGAAGGAGTAAGCAACGGCGAAAATGATGAATGAAAAGATTGGAATCCACGTCGCGCCTGAGGTGAGCGCCTTTCCGACCGAATAATCGGCCTCTCTATGCTGCTCTTCGTCAAGGCTCACGGCCTGAGCTGGCGTTGGCGGCAGCCCCAGTATCTGCTTCTTCTGCGGTTCATAGTGCTCCTGTATGAAACGCATCCTGAGCGACGAGGTTTTCTGCGCGCGCGCCTCAGCCTTGTTCCTTGCATTGTACTCAGGATCGGAGTAGAGCCTGTACTGAACCAGTAGCCCTATGGAGAAGAGAAGTATAGCGGTCGTGTAGAGAGTCCAGTTTCCTGCGAACTTCATCACGCGCGAGAGCCAGAAGACGTAGATAACGATTGGAGCGTAAAGCAGCAGGTCGCGCACCGCAGCAACCCACGATGTCTCATAGCCGCGAATCAATGCTGCGCGGTGAAGACCGTAATAGCCCACGACCTCGAAGCCTATGATTAAAAACAGAACCAGCAGATGTGATGATGCGCGATTTTTCATGATTCAGTAGTAAGTAAGAAGTAGACGGTTGATAGTAGACAGTAGCCAGCACGGAAGAGGTCGAGCATCTCTTATCTTGAATTTTATCGTTCAATCCCTAATGCTCAAAAAACTGACTACTGGCTACTTTCTACTTTCTTCATTGTGTGAAGCGCTGTCGCGGTCGCCCCTGTTGCGTGTTTTGCTGCGGCGCGCGGCCAACGTTTCCTAAAAGTCCAAGCTCTCTCGCTTTGAGAATCAGAGCCGCCGCAATCGGCGCGGCAGACCTTGAACCGTAGCCTCCACCTTCGACGACAACGGCCATAGCAATCTGCGGATTATCCAGCGGCGCTATGCAGAGAAACCAGCCGTCAATGCGCGGATTCTGTTCATCAAGAATAGTCTCTTCATGCTGGCCTATGATTTTGCCGTGCGGGTCGCGGTCAATGACCGTGCGCGTGCGCGGCTCGCCCGTTTGAGGGTCGTAGACGGGAATGACCTTCTGCGCCGTTCCGGTCTTGCCTCCTGTGATGATGCCCTGCGCGTGGACTGGAGCGAACACCCCGCGAGCAGTACCGCGCGGGCCTCCGGTCACAAGACCCATGATGCTTCTCTCCTGCGAGGCAACCTGCGGCGGCATCACTTGATTTAAGATTTCCGGCTGCCGGTCGAATTCAATCCTGGGCTTCATCAGGTTACCTTGCAGATTTGCTATTGCCGATGCGGCCATAGCCATCTGAAGCGGGGTCATCTGTCCGGCGTAGCCCTGCCCGAAACCTTCGAGCGCCAGATCGTATCTTCGCATTCCTGTTCTGGTAAGAATCGTGGCTTCGCGCGGGGCCAGAGCGCGCTTGATTGCATCCGTGCTTGCGTTCCAGATGTCAGGGCGCTTGCGCCCACGCACCAGATCGTTCGGGTCATCATAAGTTCCAATGCCTAGAAGCTGCGCTGTCTGCTTCAACCGCTCCGGGCCGAGTTTTACAGCCATCTGAGCGAAATACTGGTTGCTGGACATCTCATAAGCCAGGTCAATCGGAGTAGCATCGTCACAGATTTCACAAGAGCCGTTGTCGTCCGTGATGGGCTTCGCGCCGGGTTCGGCTACGTATCCGCCACCGATGTCAGGGAAAACTGAATCCTGCATCCCGTTAAGAAAGGCCGAAGTCATGACAATGGTTTTGAAGGTCGAGCCGGGAATGTAGTATGCGCCCGTCACACGACTGACGAGCGGGCGGTCACGCTGGTTAGCTTCAAGGCGAATCCATGTCGCTTCATCCTGCACGTCTCTCAAGCTGTAGGATGGCTCGGAGTACATCGCCAGCACTTCGCCGGTCTGTGGGTTGAGCATTACGACTGCGCCGTGTTTGCCGGATTTTTTGAGTTGATCTACGACGGCCTGCTGCAAGTCTCTATCAATCGTGAGGCGCACATCATGGTTGGCCTGCTGCTCAAGCGTCTCGCCCATAGCCACCTGCCACGCTTCCGGCACGTCCTGACTCTGCACGCCAAAGAGCGCACGTTCGAGTCCGGGGTCGCCCCTGTCCGAGCCTAAGATATGAGCGAAAGCCTGGTCCATAGGGTACGCGCGAACAATGTCGCCGTTTCCTTCGCGGTGGTAAAGCGCAATCGCTCGGTCAAGAGTCCCCGCGCGATCAAGAATCCATCCGCGCAAGGTTGATTCGGAAAGCCTGCGATTGCGCAAATCTTTGTAGCTCAACTGCTGAAATCGCTCGTTCTGCTCGCCCGCATATCTTGCCCAGTAGACGTGAAATCCGTAGACGGTGAAGGCCATCAGCACGAAGAGCCATCTGAGCGCGCGCAACCCTCTGTTGGTCGCAGTCGAGCCAAGACGCTGCACAACCTCGTCCGGCAAATCCTGCGGAGCAATTGCCGCAAGCGAGGAACGCCTGCGCCTGTTACGCAGGAGCGACAGCAGAAGCAGAAGAACCATCAACCCCAGACCGCCCATGTAAACAAGGCTCAGGACGGCTGGCTGCCTTTCCGGCGAGGGGATAGCCTCGGCGGCTGCGTTGTTAGCGTTTGCAACCTGGAGAAGAAGAAAGTAGATCATACCTTGTTCGACACTTCCTATGGATTGAACTCTATCAAGTGGTTCAATCTGAAATTAAGCGGCAGAAACAGATCGTCCTTAATTCCCTGACTGACCCGCTACTGAATTCTATGGAAACGTACTTCTACATCACCGAAGCCCACAACGTCGCCATCATCAACCTGTCTGGCTTCGCTGTAAGCAATGCGCCGACCATTTATGAACGTGCCGTTGGTCGAGCCTGTGTCGGCGACCAGAATCGTGCCCTCCCTGTTCATCAAGAGCGCCGAGTGAATCTTCGACACACTGTTGTGGCGAAGACATAGATCGTTGTCTGTGCCGCGCCCCACGCTCAATCGCCTGCCGCCGGGTTTGAATGTCAGGGGGACTTCGCGCGTCTGGTCGTTAATGATTACGCGCGCTGTCATATGAACATCTGGAATCGGCGGAGAAGCTTTTGGTATGTTCGGCGTGCCTAGTTTCTCTTTGCGCGCGCGCGCCTCGTCCTGCTCGCGCAACTCGTCTTCAAACTCCCCGAACGTGGGAAGCACAGATACGCCGGAAGTGAATATGTCAACTTCCGTTTCCACTCGAACCGGCGCGAGCGTTCGATAGCGCTGGTCGTTGATGTGATCAATAGCGGCGGCTAGAACTTCGTGCTCAAGCTCTTTGATGATTTCGGGCGGAGCTTCCGAATGAGTGCCCCACTCGACTTTGAGCTTCATCAGGTGAGGCACTATGCGCCCTTTTGCGCCCTCGTCCCGCACGCGCTCGTCAATCAGATGTTTCATTCGTTCTATGAGCTTGGAGGTTGTCAGTCCCGTCGTTGAAAGTGTCTCGCGCCCGAGCTTGCGGTCAACCGCCGCGCCCATGCCTTCCAGCACACGGCGCAACAGTCTTTCGGGAAGAGCCTCTTCGCGCTTCTTTTTCTCTTTTGATTTATCTTCGTCCGCCATATTTAATTGAAAACGAACAGATGCGAAAATTTATGACGCCCTCAAACGAGCAGAGTCAGGATGCGCCGGTTATAAATTTCATGACCTTTAGTTTGGATTACTTGCTGCGCCCCCATTCTAGCCGAAAAATGCAGCGCGCGAAAAGCTTAATGGAATGGAAAAAGAGAGTTTATCGTCGGAAACAGCCTGACAAGTTTCCGTGCGTGACACAAGGAGTCAGCCGGCAAAGATGGCGATAGAGTGAAGCCCTGTGCGGTAAGCGCGGACAAAATGCTCTACGTCTCACCCCTCTGACGCGCAGCTTCGTAAAGAATAATTCCGCAAGCTACAGCCGCGTTCAGGCTCTCTACAGGCTGCCGCATTGGAATGCGTATGGATTCGTCCGCAGCGTTTATTTCTTCGACTGTAAGCCCGCTCGCTTCAGGGCCGATGATGATTGCTCGCGGTTCTGTCCAAGTAATTTCGGAAAATGTTTTTGTGCCAAGCGCCGCTGTTGCCACGGTGCTGATGCCGCGCTCCCTGCACCACAGAAGGGCTTCCCCATATTCCGCCCCAAGCCATAAAGGCATACGAAAAGTTGACCCCATCGCGCCGCGAAGAGCTTTCGGGGCGAAAAGATAGGTCGTCCCTGTTGTAGCTATCAACGCAGTTGCGCCTGCTGCCTCAGCAGTTCTCAAAATAGCCCCGGCGTTCGACGGGTTGTTCATTCCGTGAACGATGACGACGAGCGGCGTGGTGTCGAGATCATTTTCTAAAATCTCTTTCCCGGTCAAAGGGCGTCGCGCGATCAGGATGATGCCCTGCGTAGCTTTCGTGGCAGAGATTGAGTTCATCACCTTCTCGCTGATAATGGAAACCCTTAGCCCGCGTTGACGAATCTCTTCAAGAAGCTGAGAGCTTCGTTCATCATCCAGAATCTTTTCAGTAGCAAGCGCTTCGTGAATCCACAGATCGGCCAGCAGAGCTTCCTCGCAAAGCCGCACGCCTTCAATGAAAATATCTTTACGAATCTTACCATCGCGCACCTGACGCGCGAGGCGTATGCGCGAATTGCTGCGATTCATGATGATTTTTGATGAAATGCTCATTCGTCAAAAACTATCTCGACCCAGATGGGCCAGTGATCGGACACGCCCGGAAATCTGGACACGCCCCAGCGGGTTGCGCTCGCGCCGCGAAGGAATATCCAGTCGGGATGAAGGCGAATCAGTCCTGCGCGCCATGTTGGAATGCGGTCGGGGAAGGGGGTGATAAATCCGCGCGACTCCATGAAGCGGCGCACCTTTTGGCAGGACTTTCTGCTCAGGGTGTTAAAGTCGCCTGCTATGGCTACCACACCGTCCAGATTTTCGGCTCTCTCTAAAATCGCTTCGTGCTGCTCAAGCTGCTCGTCTATAGTTGCGTGCGGGTCAATATGCGCGTTGAATAGATGCAGGTCGCGCGCTCCAAACTTAAAATGCGCGTAGAGCGCAAGACGTGGCCGCCAGGCGCATTCGTGCCAGGGCAAATCAAGACGCGCAACTTCATGGAAAGCAACGCTGCTCAGAAGAGCCACGCCGGTATCGCCAGCGTCCTCTTGCGCTATATGCTCCTCGAAATCAAGATACCATTGCTTTGCCTTCTGCTCCTCATTGCGTGGAAGATTCGTTGATGCGTGCGCGTAGCTCATCTCCAAACTTTGGGCCAACTCGCGCGCGACGTGATGCCCGCCAGCCCTTAGCGTCTCTTTGTCTGCCTCCTGCAAAGCAAGTATGTCCACGCGCGGCATCAAGCTTCCATCGCTCAAAGCGCGCGCCGCCCGCGCCAGATTCCGCGAGACTAAACCTGCTCGTCTGCGCTGGCTGGTCAATCCAACACGCCGCAAGATGCTGCCCGTGATTAGAAACGAGCCGACCGCATAGCGTATGTTAAAGGAGGCTATGACCACACGCTGCTGACCGGGGTTGGAAGGTTGCTTCCGGGCAAAACTCCCTATCTCGATTTCAGCGGCCTCAGTCTCCTCTGTGAAAGTGACCTCTGAAGGCGCGCTACTCATATGAGCCATAACTTTACGCGAAGCCACTCTTATTGCAAAATTTTCAGAAGGAAGGGAAGCATCAACGTATGGCGAGAAGCATAGTAGCGGTTGTGGATGATATGTTCTTCGCGGCGAAGATTCGCGGAGCGGCTGAATATCTGAGCGTCAATGTAAAATTTGTCCGAAGCGAAGATACTGCAATTGAAACTGTTTTGAACGAGCCGCCCGCACTGATTATCGTTGACCTGCATTCGCAAAAAATCTCTGCGGTCGAGCTTGCCAGAAGATTGAAGACGGACGAGCGGTTTAAGAATATTCACTTGCTGGGCTTCTTCTCTCACGTGCAAACGGCTTTGCGCGAGCAGGCGCTCGCAGCCGGTTTCGATGAAGTTATTCCCCGGTCGGTCTTCTCAAAAAACCTGGCTCAGATTCTAACGGGATGAATTCTTCCGCAGTCTCATTCAAGGATAAGCTTTCCGCGCATTACATCTCTCTCAATTAGCCAACGTGCGCGGGCGCTATCACTTCGTATATGGCGCGCACTTCGTTGACGAGCGCTTCATATTGATCCAGCGTGAGCGCCTGCGCGCCGTCCGAAAGAGCGCGCTCAGGTTGGTCATGAACTTCGACGATTAGTCCGTCGGCTCCGACAGCCACACCTGCACGTGCAAGCGGCGTCACCATATAATTTTTGCCAGTCCCGTGCGATGGGTCAACTATGACGGGAAGATGAGAGATTCGCCTGACGGCAGGGATGGCTGCGAGGTCAAGAGTGTTGCGCGTGTGCTGTGCGAATGTGCGTATGCCGCGCTCGCAGAGCACCACGTTATAGTTGCCCTCAGCCATAACGTATTCTGCGGCCAGCAGCCATTCGTCAAGCGTTGCGGACAGCCCGCGTTTGAGCAGAACCGGCAGGTGCGAGCGACCCGCGCGCTTCAGAAGACTGAAATTCTGCATGTTACGCGCGCCCAGTTGAATCATGTCGCCGTAGCGCTCGACCATATCAACGCCCGCCTCGTCCAGCGCTTCCGTGACAATCTTCAATCCGTAAGCCTCGCGCACGTCCGCCAGAATCTTCAATCCTTCTTCGCCCAGACCCTGAAAAGCGTAGGGCGAGGTGCGCGGCTTGTAAGCCCCGCCTCGAAAGAAACGCACGCCGCTTCTTCGCACAGTCTCTGCGATTGCGAAAGCCTGAGCGCGGCTCTCAATCGCGCACGGGCCAGCGATGATCGCAAGCTCTTCGCCGCCTATGGCCGCATCGCCCACACGGACTACAGTCTTTTCAGGTCTGAGGTCAAGCGTAATCAGTTTATAAGGCTTCGTAACGCGAATGGCCTCGGCGACGCCGGGCAGATTCTCAAATCTGGTGGGATCAATCGAGCCGGGATTGCCGGTTATACCTATAGCTGTACGGTTCGCGCCGGGCATCGCATGTGCGCGGAAACCAAGCTCGTTGATGACGCTGAGAACATCATCAATCTCGCGCTCGGTAGCGTCGGCCTTCATTACGATAAGCATTAAAGTTCTCCGAAAGCTGAAACTTGAAACGATTCTTTTCTCAATGCTACTAATTTACAACAAAAGCTTAGCGTAAGCGAAAGTGTCCAGTATCTATTCTTTCTTGAATATAGGGACGGGTTATTCACCACAGAGGCACAGAGAGCACGGAGATTACACAGAGAAGATAAAGTCATTTGAGATTTCAGATTTGAAACCCTCTGTGCTTCCTCAGTGTACTCTGTGCCTTCGGTGGTAAAATCTCTTTCTCATTTCGCTCAAGCCCCAATCGCTTCTATCATCTTGCCGCCCTTGCTTCCCATTAGAGAGATAATGGCGTGAGTGGCTATGCCTACCAGCACGGCTACAAAAAATCTGCGCAGGCTCATGCTCTCATTCAGCCGAAGAAGCGTGACGACGCCGAGCGGGATGAAGATCAGTATGCCTGTTATCAATCCGGGGTTATATTCCGACCTGCATGCGCTCGTGATTGTGTGCGAGAAGCCGTTAATCAATACGACGGTTGCCATGCTTACCAGAAGCCACTGCGGGAACCGGAATACTAGCGCCAGATACATCCCGGTAGCTATCAGCACTATGGCGATGGAGTTGACGGCCAGGAACTGGCGCGGCGTCATATTCACGCCGTACATCTGCCTGCGCCCGCGCGCGAGAGTTATCCCTGCGAAGAATTCTTCAGCGATATGCACTATGTATATCGCCAGAAAAAACCAGACCCAGAGAGCTATGGGCATATTGAATTCCGATGAGTTAATCATCGCAATGATGCGCGATAAACTGTAGATGTCCGGAACTAGCCAGAGACCGTTATCATTCAAACCTCTGACGCTTGGCTCATGCGGGCTTTATGCTGTTTACATTCTTTCAGGAACGTTAATTCCGAGCGTTGCCAGCGCAAGCGTAAGCTGATGCCGCGTGATGTCCGCGACCTTTACCAGCACTGTGCGGCGAATTTCGTCACTTTCCGCTATGATGCGATGGCGGTGGTAGAAGAGATTGAAGGCGCGCGCCAGATTGAAACTGTATTTCGCCAGATGCGCTGGCTCAGCCGCCGCCACAGCTTGTTTGATAACTTCTTCAAATCTCGCAGCGAGCGTCACCAGCGACCAAATCTCGTCGCCGCTTTCTCCCTCGAAGACCCTGAGAACATCCTGTTTATTCTTGCCATCTTCGCCATCAGCGTCATTGATTAGATTAGCCGCTTCATTCAAAGCAGCTTCGTCCAACTTTCTAAAGATGGAGTTGGCGCGCACAGCCGCGTACTGGCAGTACGGGCCTGTCTCGCCCTCGAACGAGAGGGCTTCTTTGAAATCGAAAGCGATGACAGAGTTTCTTGTGAATTTTAAGAGAAAGTAGCGTAGCGCTCCTACAGCGATTGCATGCGCGATAGCGCGTTTCTCCTCTTCCGTCAACTCAGGATGGCGCGTTTCGACTTCCGCAAGCGCGTCCTTCTCCAGACGGTCGATTAAATCGTCCGCCTTCACGCCTAAACCCTTTCGCCCGCTCATCTCTATATAGGGACGCGCACGATCTTCTTCGCTCAGACGGATGCTTAATTCTTCGCATGCAGCGGGAGAGAGCGCGACCATTTCGTAAGAGAGGTGGACGCTCGCCTCTTCGCCCTTTTCAGGCGCGATTGCAGCCACACCCTTTTTGACGATCTCCTGCGGGTAAGACTGGCGCGCGTCAATCACATTGTAGACGGTGTGGCCTGCGCCGAAGTGTGGCCGCTCGACCGCCCCATTCTCATCTTGAGGGCGCGATGAAGTTATCCATGTTTGTTGACCGTCCGGGTATTTGCGAAAAAGCCTGTAGTTGAAATCCAAGCCCAGCAGTCCGAGTTTCCATAACTGGTAGGCTATGTCCTTGCCTGTGTATGTCACAGTCCCGTTGGAGCGTACAAGAATCTTGTCTGCTTCGTGCTCATCCGTGCCCGTATGCGATTCAAACGGCATAACCCAGCAGCCTTTGTTTCGCCCTTCGGTCATATAGTGAATCAGGCCGCGCGCTTTCATCTGTTCGAAAGCGCGATCCCAGAAATGAAGATGAAGAATTTCAGATTCTCGCGGCAGCACGTCGTAGCGAATGCCAAGCCGCTCCATAGTGTCCAGTATGCATTCTACGTTTCGCGTTGCGACGTAATCGGCAAGAAGCGCCGTCGGATTATCCCCTTCTTCAATCGCGTGAAGAGTCTCTGCGCGCAGCTTCAGTTTCTCGGCGTTCATCTCGCCGTCATCTCTATCGTCTCTATAGAAGAGACCGACTCGCGTATACAAGTCCCAGCAAAAATAGTCGAAAGATTTTTCGGGCGGAAGTGAATTGTCCAGCGCCTTCACGTCTTCGAGCGTCATGTGCTCAATGTGCATGAAGCCCACTACAACGTCAGCGACCTGCACGCCTGTGTTGTCAATATAGTTCTGAACTTCAACTCGTTCGCCCGCGACTCGTAGTATGCGAACAAACGTGTCGCCAAGAACAGCATTACGAACGTGGCCGATGTGCGCGGCCTTGTTCGGATTGATACTCGTATGCTCGACCATGCGTTTCGGCCTCGCGTCCGATAACGCCTCTGGTTGAGAACCGTGCCCGGAGATTCGGGAAGAGAAGCGCGAGAGAAAGCTCGCGCGGTCGTAGAAGATGTTTAGATAACCCGCGCCTGCGACTTCGACACGGGCTACGCCTTCCATGGATTCGAGCGCTGTCTTTAATTTCTCCGCGATTGTGCGCGGCGGCTGCTTCTCGCCCGTTGCCTGCTTGATTCTCTTTGCAAGCTCGAAAGCGACAGGGAAGGCCAGGTCGCCCAACTCTGTTCGCGGAGGGACTTCTGTAGCAATCTGTTCAAGCTCGATTCCGAATAAACCTTTGGCTGCGCTCTGCGCGCGCTCACGCAAACTCTCCTGAAGCTCTATAAGACTCACGACCTTTTGTTCAGTCCCTTCTGATTCCCATTGAGATTGACAGCCAGTGTGCCGGAAAAGCTGGCAGTATAACTTAGCGCAACCAGCAAAGGCTATGCGTGCGGGCGACCAGCGGCGGACTACTTTGAAGATACGAATGCCCGCAATCACTGGCTTTTAGCTTCTAGCTACGACGCCACCCGGCGACCAGCATCTTTGATGATTGAACCGCGCTCTGCTAACATCGCCTGAAGATAAGATGCAAACGAGCGGAGTTTTTGAAATCTCGAAAGAGTTGAGGGAGCGGTTTGCGCTGTCGAGTAGCGTGCTGGTTCTGACGGGCGCAGGTGTTTCGGCGGAATCGGGCGTGCCTACGTTTCGCGGTGGAGGCCAGACTGCTATCTGGAAGGGCATGCCTTTCGACGTTATCTCGTCCGCAAGGATGGTCGAGCGCGATCTGCCAGCCGTCTGGGAATGGTTCGATTACAGGAGAAATCTTCTCGAAAAACTTTCGCCCAACCCGGCGCATGATGCAATGGCCAGATGGCAGGCGCGCTTCTCTGATTTCACTCTGGTCACGCAGAACATTGACGGGCTGCATCAACGTGCAGGCTCACGTGATGTCCTGGAACTGCACGGCAGCATATGGCGCGCACGCTGCAACGGTTGCGGCTCACTAACTGAGCTTCATTCTCAAGACAACGATGAAAGGCCGCCAGTCTGCTTTGAATGCGGGAATAGCAAGCGCCCGGATGTAGTTCTTTTCGGAGAGATGTTGCCCGCAGGAGTGTTCGAGCGCGCAGTTGAGAGGGCAACAAGGTGTGAGCTATGTTTCGTCGTGGGAACTTCTGCAATCGTTTACCCGGCTGCCGCGCTTCCTGAAATCGCGCGCTCGTCGGGCGCTTATCTTGTCGAGGTGAATCCTGAACGGACGCCTCTTTCTTCAATTTGTGATGAAGTTATTCAGGGCAAGGCGGGCGAGATTCTGCCATTTTTCGATCAGTAGATGAGAACTCTTTACTTCGATTGCTACGCGGGCGCAAGCGGCGACATGATTCTCGGCGCTCTGGTCGGCGCTGGCTGCGACCCGTCAAATCTCATGGAGAAATTAGCTTCGCTCGGAGTTGAAGGCTACGAGGTTCAATTCACTACAGTAAACCGCTCAGGCTTAAGCGCGACCCGCGCAGATGTTCGCGCGCCTGAAGAGAAGAAGCATCGTCATCTGAAAGATATTTTGGGGATAATCAACGATTCAAGGCTTGATGAAAAAATTAAGGGAAGGGCTACGGCTATTTTCATGCGACTGGCCGAAGCGGAGTCGCACGTTCACAATGAGCCTGTAGAAAAAATTCATTTCCATGAAGTCGGCGCACTGGACGCCATAGTTGATGTCGTCGGCGCGTGCATAGGTTTTGAGCTTCTTGGCGTTGACCGTTTCCTATCTTCTGCGCTTCACGTTGGAAGCGGAACTGTCCAGATGGCGCACGGGCGTTTCCCCGTCCCGCCGCCTGCTGTTGCGGAATTGCTGAAAGATGCGCCAGTCTATTCTTCCGAAATCCGGGGCGAGCTGGTGACGCCGACAGGGGCGGCGATAATCAGCACGGTCTGCGAGCAGTACGGCGCTATACCTCGCATGAGGATTACAAGCGTGGGTTACGGCGCAGGTTTCCGCGAGTATGATAATTTTCCGAACGCGCTCAGAGTCATCATAGGCGAAGAGGATGAAAGAGCGCAGGACGAGCGGCTGCTGATGATAGAGACAAACGTTGATGACATGTCGCCGCAGATTCTTGGCTTCGTAATGGAGCGCGCGTTTTCGCTCGGAGCGCTCGATTGCTACTTCACATCCGTGCAGATGAAGAAGAATCGTCCGGGCGCGCTCGTCTCTATTCTCTGTCGTCCGGCGGATAGAGAACGGCTGACTGAAATGTTGTTTGCGGAGACGACTACGCTCGGAGTGCGTGCATTCGAGGTTGAGCGCCGCGCGCTGGAAAGAGAAACGGTCGCGGTTGAGACCAGGTTCGGAGCGATTGATATTAAGATTGCGCGGCTTGATAATCTCAGGGTTAAGGCCATGCCGGAATTCGAGCAGTGCCGCGCGGCAGCCGAGCGCGCCCGCGTCTCTTTGCGCGAAGTCGAAGAGGCTGCGCAGGCGGCTTATATGAAGCTGCGTGAGAAGTAGTAAAAGTTTCGCGGGGGATTTTAAGATGAGCACACAAATGGATGAAGAGCAGGAGCAGGAGTTCAATGCTTCGGGTGAATCCGGCGTCGATCTACAAAAAATCGCTCGCGGCGTACGGCTCATACTTGAAGGCATAGGCGAAGACCCTGACCGCCCCGGCTTGCAGCGCACGCCTGAGCGCGTAGCGGAGATGTATGCGGAGTTGACCTCAGGGATGCGCGAAGACCCTCGCCTGCACGTGGTGCCGCTGCCCGGCGACAAGCACGACGAGATGGTCATAGTCAAAGACATTCACATCGCTTCCATCTGCGAACATCATCTCGCGCCGTTCGTAGGCCGTTGCCACATAGCATACATTCCGCGCAACGGTCGCATCGTGGGATTGTCAAAGCTCGCGCGCCTTGCGGAAACTTTTGCCAGAAGGTTACAGGTGCAGGAGCGCCTTACCACAGAAATCGCAAACACGCTGTATGAGGGGCTTGAGCCTGTAGGCGTGATGGTTGTTATGGAGGCCGAACACACCTGCATGACATTACGTGGCGTGAAAAAGCCCGGCGCTATCACTATAACGTCAGCCGTGCTCGGCGGCTTCCGCACAGACCCGCGCACGCGAGCAGAAGCCATGTCGCTCATCACAGGCAAATCTTGAGGAGGGATAAAGATGAAGAAGAGACTGGTAAAAGCTGTCTCAAGAACCGTTCAGTTCCGTAACAGGGCTGCCGTCGCCGCTTTCCTTCTACTAATTTTAAGCGCCGGTTTGCTGGTAGCGCAGCAGCGCAGAGGAGCGGCTAATGGTAGTAGCCTTATACGCGAAGACGCGCTGCGCGCTCATATCAAGTATCTGTCGGACGACATGATGGAGGGCAGAGGCCCCGGCACGCGCGGCGGAGAACTGGCAGCGAAATATATTGCCGCGCAATTCGAGGCGCTGGGGCTTAAAGGCGCTAGCGCGAATGGAAGCTTCTTTCAGCCTGTCTCGCTCACGGGCGTCAAAGCCGACCCGCAGACCACGCTCAACATCAACGGGACGAATTCAAGCGAGTCTTTCAAGTTCTTCGATGACTTCGTAGCCTTCACAGGAGCGCAGACAGAGCACGTTGACCTTGATACCGATCTAGTTTTCGTGGGCTACGGCATAGACGCGCCCGAACAGCACTGGAACGATTACAAGGGCGACGATTCCGATTTCAAGAACAAGATTCTGGTGATGCTGGTCAACGACCCGCCCGCGACCGCACAGGAGCCGAACCTGTTCGGGGGGCGCGCACTCACTTACTACGGTCGCTGGACTTACAAGTTTGAAGAGGGCGCGCGTCGCGGCGCTGCCGGGGTTCTGCTGCTTCACACAGACGAATCTGCGGGCTATCCCTGGAGCGTCGTGCGAACGTCGAACGGGTCCTGGCGTTATGACATCACGCGAACGTCTGGCGACCACACGCCATACCTTAAGATGCGCTCGTGGATGACGGACGCTGCGGCGCATCGTATGTTTCAACTGGCGGGACAGGATTTGGACGCGCTGCGCACGCAGGCGGCATCGCGCGATTTTCATCCCGTTAAGCTCAGTCTGAACGGGAAGATTTCGCTCAACAGCGAAGTTAAACGCATCGAATCGAGCAACGTCGTAGCCACTTTTGCGGGGCGCGACCCGCAGTTGAAGAAGCAATACGTTGTCTATTCAGCGCACTGGGATCATCTCGGCATAGGTCAACCGGACAGTCACGGCGACACCATCTACAACGGCGCTGTTGACAATGCATCGGGCGTCGCAAGTGTTCTGGGAATCGCGGAGGCTTTCACAAAACTCTCGCCCGCAGAGAGGCCGCGTCGCTCAATTCTTTTCCTGATTCCGACGGCGGAAGAGCAGGGACTCTTAGGCGCTGAATGGTACGTGCGCCACCCGCTCGTGCCGCTTGCGCGCACGGCGGCGGACGTTAACCTGGACTCTATGAACATACTCGGAGTGACGCGAGATTTCGTCCCGCTCGGCGCGGAGCGCTCTTCGCTTGAAAACGTAGCGCAGGCAATTGCGCACGAGCGGAACATGCGTGTCGTTCATGACCCGCGACCCGAACAGGGTTCGTTCTATCGCTCGGATCATTTCCCGTTCGCAAGGTTCGGCGTGCCTTCCATCAGTTTGAAAGAGGGAGACATGTTCGACGGGCGACCCGCTGGCTGGGGCGAGCGTATGTTCCGCGAGTACAACACTGCTCACTACCATCAACCTTCGGATGAATATTCCGACTCGTGGGATTTTCGCGGCATGATTCAGGAGGCTGAGATCGCTTTCGCAATCGGTCGCCGCATAGCAGACATGGATCAGATGCCGCACTTCAACACCGGCGACGAGTTCGCGCAGGCCGACAGGAATAGGAGATAAGTAAAGCGGTGATAAGTGATGAGTGATAAGTGATAAGAGAAGCCGTGAATGGTAGATTGTTAATCGTAAACAGATAAAGCTTTACTTCCATTCACCTGCTCTCTCTTATCTCATCACTCATCACTTATCACTTATCACTTATGGAAACTTTTTACATAACAACGCCGATCTACTATGTGAATCGGTTCCCGCATCTTGGGCATCTCTACACGATGATGCTGGCCGATTGCGTCGCGCGGTATAAAAGGCAGCGTGGTTTCGAGACCTTTTTTTTGACGGGCACGGACGAGCACGGCATCAACATCGAGCGCACTGCTGCGCGTGATGGGCGCACGCCGCAGGAACAGGCGGATTACGTTGTCAGCTATTTTAAGAAGATGACTGCCGAGTTCGGATTGGACACGGAGCACGGCGGCTATGACATCTTCATGCGCACGACCTATCCTTTCCACGAGGAGGGCGTGTCGGCGCTCTGGCGGCGCGCTGCGCGCAACCGGACGCCGAAAGGTCGTGAAGCTATTTACAAAGGATTTTATGAGGGATGGTTCTGCGCGCCCTGCGCTGAATATAAGACCGAAGACGAATATAAGAAGCCGGAAAAAGCCGGAGACGCGCCCCTTTGCCTCGTACACGATACGCCGCTTGACCGCGTAGCCGAAGAGAGCTACTTCTTTCGCCTCTCGGATTACGGCGAGGCGTTACTCTCTCTCTATGAATCTCGCCCAGACATAATTAGACCCGAAGCCAGACGCAACGAGGTTATGAGTTTTGTTCGGGGCGGCTTGCAAGACCTCTCAATCAGCCGCTTGAAATCTTCTGTCAGTTGGGGCATCCCCGTGCCGGATGACCCAATGCACACGATGTACGTCTGGTTCGACGCGCTATCAAATTACGTTACGGCGATAGGCTACGGAAACGAGGAGCGCGAGCGCAAAGTCGGATTCGAGAAGTTCTGGCCTGCCGTCCATCTTCTGGGCAAAGACATCTTGCGTTTTCATGCCGTCTACTGGCCCGCGTTTCTAATGGCGGCTGGTATTGAACAGCCGCGCGCAATCATCGCGCACGGGATGTGGCTGGATCAAAATGGGCGCAGGATGTCGAAGACTCTTGAGAACGCAGTCGAGCTTGACGTGCTTCATAAATATTTCCCGGTTGACGCCGTGCGCTATTTCTGCCTGCGCGAGATAGTCTTCGGTCAGGACGGCAAGTTCTGGTACGAGGCGCTGATTGACAGGACGAACAGCGATCTAGCAAGCGGGCTTGGTAATCTTCTGAGCCGAACGCTCACGATGATTAATCGCTACTCGGACGGGCGCGTGCCATCGCCTCAGATAAGCGAGGAGCGTTATCTGTCTGCCAAGCGTTCGGGCGTTGACCCTGACCCGCAGTCTCTGGCTTCAGCGCTTGAGCACGCGCGCGACCAGTTCATTCTAAGCTTCGAGGAGTTTGCTTTCAGCCGCGCTATTGAAATGGTCTGGTCAATCATTGCCCGCGTTGACAAGATGATTTCCGATGCGAAGCCCTGGGAGCTTGCAAAGGATGACGCTCAGCGGCAGACGCTGAATGCTGTGCTTTACAGGGGCGCTGAGACGCTGCGCTGGCTTGCAGTCCTGCTGTACCCCGTTATGCCTGAATCGTCGCGGAAAATTTTCGCGCAACTCGGAATCAATTACGACCCGGCGCATATTGATCCTGCGCAATTGCAGTGGGGAACACTGGAAGCGGGAGCAGATATAGGAAAGGTCGCGCCAATATTTCCGCGAATTGATAAAGCAAAGACTATGAGTGAAATTCTGAAAGAGAGCGAAAAGGGCGCGCACGCAACGGAAGCCGATGCAGTGCCAGGTTCACAAGCGGCGGCGCAGACCAGGCCAGAACCGCCCATGAAGGGCGCGACCGAAGCAGATGCCGTTCCGGTAGCTGCTCAAGCTTCACCTGAAGGCGTGACGAGCATGATAGAGATAGGCGACTTCGCACGGATTGATCTGCGTGTGGGGCAAATCATCACAGCCGAGCGCCTGCCAAAGTCTGACAAACTGCTGCGCTTCACTGTGGATGTGGGAGAAGAGAATCCGCGACAGATTTTAGCGGGGATTGCAGAGCATTACGATCCAGAGCAATTAATTGGCCGCAAGATCATAATCGTAGCCAATTTAAAACCCAGAAAGCTCCGCGGCTTTGAATCTCAGGGGATGGTTCTGGCAGCCTCATTCGGTGAAGAAGGAAAGCCGGTGCTGGCAACTTTCACAGAAGACGTTCCGAATGGAGCGAAATTGAAATGAAGGAGTCAGAAGTCAGAATAAAAGCTGTTGAGCAGGTATGAAACTTTAGCCCCTTATCAATCAACCGGGAATGCTTGTCTATATTCTGTCTTCTGACTCCTGACTTCTACAACATGTTCATTGATTCACACGCGCACATTGATGGGGCGGAGTACGACGCGGATCGTGATGAGGTCGTAGCGCGTGCGCGTGAGGCCGGTGTCATTGCGATTCTGAATGTCGGGACGGGCGACCCGCATGGGGGAAACCTCGAAAGGGCAATCGAGGTTGCCGAAAAGTATGAGAATATTTTCGCCTCGGTCGGAGTTCACCCGCACGATGCGCGCCTGTTCGATGAAAGGGCTGAGCGAAAACTTTCTCACCTGCTCGGCGCGAGTCCGCGCATTGTCGCTCTTGGCGAAATCGGGCTTGATTATCACTACGACAATTCGCCGCGAGACATACAGCGCGATGTTTTCCGCAGACAGTTGAGAATGGCGTGCGCCGTTCGATTGCCGGTCATAATTCACTCGCGCGAAGCGGATGAGGATACGGTGGAGATTATCTGTGCGGAACTGAAAGATTACGAGCGCGCTGGCGTGATGCACTGTTTCGGAGGGTCTTGGGCGCTGGCCGAGGCTGCGCTTCAATCAGGATTCATGATTTCATTCTCAGGAACAGTAACGTTCAAGAGCGCCTCGAATTTGCGCGAGGTGGCGAAGCGAGTTCCGCTTGATCGTTTATTGATTGAAACAGACTGCCCGTATCTTTCACCCGTTCCGTTTCGTGGCCGACGCAACGAGCCTGCGCGGGTTGTGGAAGTTGCCCGCTGCCTGGCAGAGCTTCACAGGACTTCCCAGGAAGAAATGGGCTTTTTGACTACACGAAACTTCGAGCGGCTCTTTGGCGTTCAGGTCAGTACCGCGTGAGAGAAGGGATGAGGGATGAGGGCGAAGGGATGAATAAGAATTCAGTGAACAGGTCAACATGCAATTGACTCAACCCATTTCATCCCTCATCCCTCATCCCTCATCCCTTCTCTCACGCGGTACTGACTTGTAGTCGCACTCAAGATAAAGCCCTGATTACATCAGTCTGGATTGAGAGCGCTACTCTGCTTTCACACGTGCGCCGTTTGATGCTATGCTCAATAGCAATGCGAGCAGCATTTTTGATACTTAGCCAGATTAAATTTAATCCTGAACAGAAGGCATAAGAATTTAAGACCACAGGTTATGGCCCAGCAGAACTCTTTCGACATCGTTTCTCAGGTTGATCACGCAGAAATCTCAAACGCAATCAATCAAACCATGAAAGAGGTGCGCCAGCGCTTCGATTTCAAGGGGAGCAAATCGGAAGTCTCTCTGGAAAAGAACGAGCTTGTCTTAAGCGCTGAAGACGAAACGCGCCTCAGAAACATGAATGACATACTGCAACAGAAGCTTGTGCGTCGCGGCGTGCCGCTGAAAGCAATGAGCTACGGGAAGATAGAGCCTGCCGCCGGTGGAACTGTACGCCAGAGAGTTTCCGTTCAAGAAGGAATCCCGCAGGAGAACGCAAAAGAGATAGTGAAATTCATAAAGGATACGAAGAGCAAGGTTCAGGCTTCTATTCAGGGCGATGTGGTACGCATTACGGGGCGAGACCGCGATACGCTTCAAGACGTGATAGCGCGTCTCAAATCGCACGACTTCGGCATCAATATGCAGTACACTAATTATCGTTCTAACTAAGAAAAACATTTCCCATAAAATCAAGATGCAAACATCCAGCCGCAGCATGACTCTTGAAGACCCGCAGGCAATAGCGCGCCGCATCTTCAATCTTATAGCTGCGGAGCTAGCAGAGGTAGAAATCGAATTCGAGCGACAGGCGCGCTCGAACATTCAGGTCATAGCTTATCTGGGCGATTACCTGCGCGCTTCCGGCGGCAAGCGCGTGCGCCCTGCGCTCACGATTCTTTCAAACTTCGCTGTGGGCGGCGATGGCTCTCTCTATAACTCCATACGCATGGCCGCCGTCATGGAATTTCTTCACACGGCGACGCTCGTACATGACGACGTGATTGATAACGCAGAGATGCGCCGGAATCGCCCGTCAATCAACTCGCGCTTCGGCAATCAGACCGCAGTGCTGATGGGCGACTGGCTCTACATGTCTGCGTTTGAGACGAGTCTGGCGGAACGCTCGCTTCCCATCCTGGACATTTTGACGAACATCACGCGCAAGATGACTGAAGGCGAGTTGATGCAGTTGACGCTGATAGGTCGCACGGATTTGACAGAAGAGCAATACTTCGACGTGCTCAAGCGAAAGACAGCATACCTTTTCAGCGCCTGCTGTGAAATCGGCTCGATACTTGGCAGCGCGGACGAGCGGCGTCGTTGCGCACTTCGCGAGTACGGGATGAATCTTGGAGCGGCTTTTCAGCTAGTTGATGACCTGCTGGATTTCACTGCGACCGAGCAGGTGCTGGGCAAAGCCGCCGGCGCTGACCTTATCGAAGGCAAGATGACGTTGCCGCTCATATATTTGTTGCAGGATGCGCCTGAAATGCGCGCTGATGTGCAGACGGTTATGCGCGAAGGGAATTACGAAAAGATTAGACGCGGCGTGTTGCTCGAAGCAGTGGAGAGAACGGGCGCGCTGGAGCGGGCACGCGCTCGCGCCGAAGAATATTCGGAAGCCGCGCGCAAAGCTCTGGACGAACTTCCCGCTTCCGCTTACAATGATGCACTGCGAGCGATACCTGCTTACATCGTCGCTCGCGAGAATTAGAGAGCGCGGATTACCACCTGATCGCTTCATGCCGAACGAAAACTTAATCTCAACACTTGAGCAGAGCCTGCGGCAATCGCGCGCTGCAAGAACGCGACTCGCCGCGCGCCTTGCGGAGCTTGAGGCCGAGGCCGACACGATTCGAGCGGAAATTGCGGAGATGGACATGCTGGCAGGCCAGACCGAAGCAGCCATCTTCCGCCTGCTATCATCCGTGCTTGTGAGCAGCAATGCTGCCTCAACGCCAATGCCATCGGACGCAGAGCTTGAAGCCGCCATGCGTCACGACTCGTTTCGCTCACAGGTCGCGCCACGTCAAAACCATGTGGCGCAAAGTCCGCAGCCGCGACATCACATTCCGCCATTGCGCGCTGACATAGAAGTAAAAAATGACCGCTTTCGTGATCGCACAATCTCTTACGCCGCTACTATCTTACTGCGCGAAGCCAATGAGCCGCTGCACGTCAACGAAATCTACAATCGTCTTCTGGAAGGCGGCTTCGTCTTTACCGGCAACAACCCAACCATCAGCATAGCCGTCTCCCTTAATCGCAACCGCCGCTTCCGCAAAGTCGCCCCCGGAACATTCGACATGGTGATGCGCGAAGCCTCGCAGGCTATCTGAGCTTAAGGTTGAAGTAGCGCTCAACCGCTCGCTCTACTTCCTACGCGCAAAGCTCTCTCCCGTGAATCCGAAATAGCACGTCGCTCTCAATTCAAAATTGCTACAAGCATCTCTTCCGTGATGCTTGCCGCCCCTTCGTGCGCAAAATAATGGTTTGAATACTTATGAAATAACGGGTAAGGTTTACGAATCCGGGTTTGAGGGAAAATCCATTTGAGGGCAATCGAACGATGCGCGCGATGATACTGGCCGCAGGGTATGGGACGCGTTTGTGGCCTTTGACTGTTGACAGAACAAAGCCTGCTATACCTTTCATGGGTCGCCCGCTGGTTGGTTACGTCGCGGAGTATCTGGCGGGGCAGGGCGTGAGCGAGGTGGTGGTGAACCTGCACCACAGGGGGGAGAGCGTGCGCTCGGCGCTTGGCGACGGAAGCAGCTTCGGTGTCAAGCTGAGTTATGTAGAAGAACCGGAAATTTTGGGAACCAGCGGAGCGCTGGACAACGCCAGAGATTTTCTTGAGAGTGATACTTTCATCGTTGTCAACGGCAAAATAGTTACCGACATTGACCTGCAATCAGCATTGCGCACGCACAAAGAAAGCGATGCGCTTGCGACGCTCGTGCTGAAAGAGAACAGAAAGGGCGAGCGGTTCAGCATGGTTGAGACGCGCGATGGGCTTGTCGCGGGATTCGGAGGAATGCCCGCGTCCGATAACCCAGGTGATGATGCTCGTTCAACTAACGGAGCCTCTGCAAGAGAAGCGTCGAAAGTCCCGCTCATGTTCACAGGGATTCATATTATGGAGCCGCGCATCTTCGACTATATTCCGTGCGGCGTTGCTTCGGATACAGTGATTGATGTCTACCCGAAAGCCATAGCTGGCGGCGAGCGAATCGCTGCGCATGTTGCAGGCGGAACGTGGTACGAGCTTTCTACGATTCAACGCTATCTTGAAATCAGTTTGATAATGCTCGCGCGCGAAGGCAAAGATTCTGTGATGGGAAGGAACTGCGCGGTTCACCCTCAGGCGACCATCGGCGAATCTGTGCTCTGGGATAAGGTGACCGTCGAAGAAGGAGCGACGGTGAAGCGTTGCGTGCTCGGCGATCTGGTCAGAATCGCGCGCGGCGAGATTTTGGAAAACTGCGCTGTGGTTCGCGCGGAACTGGTCGCAGGCCAGGAGCCGCCGAAAAAATCGCTCAAGGGCGTAGTCAGAGGCGAAAATTTTGTAGTGCCTCTGGGGCGATGATACAATCTGAGTTCTATTCAGAAAAGAGATTCGGACATAGAATAGAGTTGATATAGTAACGTTGAGGGGTCGCCCGCAAAAACGCGCAACAACTCTTTTACGCAACTCGCATGAGCCATTCGGCAGGAATAACTTCAAAAGCTTTCGACCTATCGGCACGCGAGCGTCTCTTAAGATTTCTCGCGCCGAAAGGGAGCGTGGATGAAAAGCGCGTCCAGGCGCTTACGCCGGATGCCTCTACGCGCGAATATTTCCGCGTTCCCTGGAACAACTCGACTGCAATCGCAGCCGTCTATCCTGAGCCGTTTGACCCGGAGGTTCATCCCTTTCTTGATGTCACGCGACTCTTCACGGAAGCAAAGCTGCCCGTCCCTGAAATCCTCTCGGTTGACGCACTGCACGGGATCATCCTTCAGGAGGACTTGGGCGACCGACAGTTGCGGCTCTTCTTCGAGGCCGCATCCGAAGAGGAGAGTGAGAGCTATACTGAGCAGGCCATAACTCTCATAGCAGAGATTCAGGCAGCTTCGCGGAAGGCTCACGACCTGCATTCGATTTCAAGTCGTCTAGCATTTGACGAAGCGAAACTCGCGTGGGAGTTGGGCTTTTTCTTCGAGCACTATTTCGTAAGCTTGCGGGGCGAGAAGATGACGCATGGCGAGGCTGCGGAACTGAAAGCGGAGATGAACGACATCGCGGCGGAATTGTCTGCGCGCCCGCGCGTGCTCTGTCATAGAGATTATCATTCGTCCAACCTGATTGTTGACGGGCGCGGTCGTCTGCGAATCATTGATTACCAGGACGCGCGCATGGGGCCTGCGAGTTATGATCTGGTTTCGCTGCTTCTGGATAGATGCACAGAGCCTCCTTCTCTGGCCGAAGTGCGAGCGAATCGTCTCTTCTTTCTTGACGAGAGGCGACGTTTAGGGCTTGAGCAGATTGACCCTGACGAGTTCGCCAGAGAGTTCAGGCTCATGACCGTTCAGAGAAACTTGAAAGCCATAGGAACTTTCTCGTATCAGACGGCTGTGTGCGGGCGCGGCGCTACCTACGCCCAATTTATTCAGCCTATGTTCTTGATCGTACTTCAGGCGGCAGAATGGTTAGGCAGATTCCCGGCCTTGCAGCGCGCAATACGCGCACGCATTGGCGACGAGATAAAAGTCAAACTGGTCAAATCTTAGGAGGCCAATTTCAAATCTTGTAATAACCGCTCAACTCTTTGCGCCTCTTCTTTGCGCCTTTGCGTCTCCAGCGAGAAAAACCGTCTCACGCAAAGACGCAAAGACGCTAAGAAGAGCGCAAAGATTGTCTTAAACCGAGCGGCTACTAAATCAATCTGAGAAACTATTCTAATTGAGAGATCAAGTGAGCAATTATCTATGAATCAGGTTTACATCAACGAATTATCGAAACACGCGGGTGAAGAGGTGACGCTCAAAGGCTGGCTCTACAACCTTCGCTCAAGCGGCAAGCTTCTTTTTCCTCAACTGCGCGACGGAACCGGCATAGTTCAGTGCGTGGTCTTCAAGAAAGCGGTCGAGCCTGAAGTTTGGGACGCGCTCAAAGCTCTGGGGCAGGAATCCGCGTTGATTGTGTGCGGGACGGTTCGCGCAGACGAGCGAGCGCCGGGCGGCTACGAGATTGACGTTACTTCTGCGCAAATCATGCAGGCGGCTCACGATTATCCCATCACTCCGAAAGAGCACGGGACGGAATTTTTGATGGACCATCGCCACCTGTGGCTTCGCTCGCGCCGCCAGCACGCAATACTCAAGGTTCGCGCAACGGTTGTTAAAGCCGTGCGCGATTTTCTCGATGGCGACGGCTTCACGCTCTGCGACGCGCCGATTTTCACGCCAGCCGCGTGCGAAGGGACGACAACGCTCTTCGAGGTTAACTACTTCGATGAAGAGAAAGCTTACCTGACTCAATCCGGCCAGCTTTACAACGAAGCGACCGCCGCCGCATTCGGCAAAGTCTACTGCTTCGGCCCAACTTTCCGCGCAGAGAAGTCGAAAACCAGAAGGCATCTGACAGAATTCTGGATGGTCGAGCCTGAGATGGCCTATGCCACGCTAGACGACGTGATGAATCTTTCGGAAAGATTTCTCTCATACATAGCTTCGCGCGTCCTGGAAGACCGCAAAGAGGAGTTGAAAATTCTTGAGCGCGACACTTCAAAGCTTGAAGCGATCATCCCTCCGTTCCCGCGTCTTCATTATGATGATGCTGTGAAGATGCTTCACGAAGGGCATACGAGCGGCAAGCTTGAGAGCCTGTTCGAGTGGGGCGGAGATTTCGGCGCGCCGGACGAAACATACATCTCAAGCCATTTCGACAAGCCCGTGATGGTTCATCACTATCCGGCAATTGTGAAAGCGTTCTACATGGCGCGCGACACTGAGCGCTCGGAGCTTGCGCTTGGAGTAGACGTGCTCGCGCCTGAAGGCTACGGCGAAGTAATCGGCGGCGGCGAGCGCGCAACGTCGCTGGATTTCCTGCGCGAGCAGATAGCCATACACGAGCTTCCCGAAGAGGCTTTCAACTGGTATCTGGACTTGCGCCGCTACGGGAGCGTTCCGCACGCAGGCTTCGGTATGGGCATAGAGCGATGCACAGCATGGATGTGCGGCATAGAGCATATACGCGAAACCATCCCGTTCCCGCGCATGCTCTACAGATTGACACCGTAGAAAGGCCGTGAATAGTGAATCGTAAATCGTGAATAGACAATAACGAGGTTCGCCTCCTGCTTTTTCTGTTCACGATTTACGATTCACTATTCACGAATTATGACTGATCATCAAGAACCAATCGTCACTATCTTCGGCGGCTCGCGCTGCGGGGAGAATTCTGTCGAATACCAGCAGGCTCATCTTGTGGGTGAACTGCTTGCCAACGCAGGCTACACAATCTGCACGGGCGGGTATCTGGGCGTGATGGAAGGAGCGAGCCGTGGCGCACGCGAGCGAGGTGGGCGCGTACTCGGCATCGTCATGAACCAATTTAAAAAAGAGCCTAATCGCTTCCTCACGGATAAAGTGGCGACAGAGCATTTCTATGAGCGCCTTCAGAATCTGATTACACGCTCTGTGGGCTTCATAGCCATACGCGGCGGAATGGGAACGGTCACGGAAGTCTCGCTCGTATGGAACAAGCTTCAGACTCATGTTATAGAGCCAAGACCGCTTGTTCTTCTTGGCGATTGCTGGCCGCCTGTAGTTGAATCGTGGCGAAAGTGGCTGGATGTTAGAGACGTGGACGCAGCCGTACTTGATTTCGCAAGCACGCCGGAAGAAGCTGTGAAAATCATAATGAGCAAAACGAAAGGTGTAATTTTATGAACTGCCCATCATGCGGAGCCGAGCTTGAGGAGAATGCAAAATTCTGCGGAGGCTGCGGCTACCGTATGGAGCCTGCGGGGATGCCAGCGGGCGCTGCGCAGCCTCAGCCTCCTCCTCCACGGGCTTATAGCTCAGCGCCGCCGCACGGAATAAATATTGACACGGACGCGCGCGGGCAGGGAAGAGGTTATTCCTACGAAATTCTTCATCAACCGGCGTTCTCGCTCGCCCTGATTCAGCTACAGGCAGAGCAATCAATCATGGCTGAAGCTGGCGCAATGGTCTCAATGTCTGCCAACGTGGAGTTGCAATCGCAGATGAAAGGCGGCCTCTTCGGCGCATTGAAGCGCGCGGCTGGAGGCGAATCGGCCTTCGTCTCAACATTCACTGCGCGCGGCGGCCCCGGCGAAGTCACCTTTGCGCCCAGCGCTCCCGGCGACATTGCGGCCATCGAGATGAACAATCAACTCTTCTTCGTTCAATCAAGCTCGTACCTGGCGGGCGATGCGAGCCTTGTCGTTGACACGAAATGGGGAGGCGCTAAATCTTTCTTCGCAGGCGAAGGGCTGTTCGTGCTTCAGGTCACTGGCTCAGGTCTTCTTCTGCTCTCTTCCTATGGCGCGATTCATCGCAAGCGATTGCAGCCGGGCGAGCGCTACGTGGTTGACACAGGACATCTGGTAGCGTGGGAAGGAACGACGCAGTACACTCTGAGAAAAGCCGCGGCGGGATTTTTCCGCAGCATGGTCAGCGGCGAAGGCATCGTCGCTGAGTTCACAGGGCCTGGCGAGATTCTTATACAGACCAGAAATTTGCAGGCTCTGGCGGCAATCCTGAAGCCCTTCTTCCCGACACAATCCGGCAGCGGTGGCGGCGGCTTCAATCTCAATCTGGGCGGTTGATTCGATAGTTTCAGAAAGATTCTTTATGAGCAGTTCTTTCATAGAGCAGCAGTCGCAAATCTTCCATCCCTACAGGCCCGGGACAGGAAAACGGGTCAGCATCCTGGGCGTCCCGCTTGCTTTTGGCAGCGGGATGGCCGGGGTTGATATTGGCCCAGCCGCGCTGCGCGTTGCCAGATTGAACCAGCGCGTAGCCCAACTTGGCTATGAGGTGCGCGATCTTGGAGACATGCGTGTTCCACGCCCTTCGCAGCAGCCCGATTCCGATGAGAGGCTGAAACATCTGAAAGAGATTAGCGCGACATGCGAGAAACTCGCGGTCGAAGTAAAAAATATTTTAGGCGGAGATGAGACGCCTATAATACTCGGTGGAGACCATTCGATTGCAATAGGCTCTATTGCCGGAGTTGCCTCCTATTTTCGTGAGAAAGGCGAGACACTGGGACTCATCTGGTTCGACGCGCACGCCGACATGAACACGCCGGAAACAACGCCATCAGGGAATATTCACGGGATGCCTCTTGCTGCACTGCTGGGTTATGGCGCGCCTGAATTGACAGATGTGGCGGGCTTCGCACCTAAATTAGACCCAAAGCTCTGCGCACACGTTGGCGGGCGGGACATTGATCCGGGCGAGCGCGAGCTTATCAGCCGTCTGGGAATTCGGTTTTTCACTATGCGCGAGATTGACGAGAGAGGGATGAGCGCCTGCATGGACGAAGCCATCGCAATCGCTTCCAGAGCTTCAGCCGGTTACTGCGTTACGCTGGACGTTGATGCTCTTGACCCCGGCGACGCCCCAGGCTCAGGCACAGTCGTTCGCGGCGGGCTTACCTATCGTGAAGCTCATCTGGGGATGGAGAAGATTGCAGAGGCCGGGGGGATGCGCTCGTTCGAGGTTGTTGAGATTAACACGGCGCTGGATGTTAACAACCGCACGGCAGAGCTTGGAGTCGAGCTAATTCTCTCCGCATTAGGTAAGACAATACTTTAACCGCTCTTGCGTAAGTGTATAAATATAACAAGTTACTGCTCAGAGTATAGTAGCCATCACGGTTGGAAGGGAATCTTAGTTGGCTAAGAAAATTCGAGTCGGCGTGATCTTTGGCGGGCGTTCGGGTGAGCATGAGGTCTCTATTCGCTCGGCGCGCTCGGTTATCGAAGCAATTGATCGTCAGAAATACGAGGTCGTGCCTATTGGAATCGGCAAAGACGGGCGCTGGCTTTCACCATCCGAAGCCGCTGCCCTGTTGCCCGGCGAGACTTCCAGAAAACTTTCGCCAGCCCTCACACAATCAAAACCAGAAGATATAGCATTGATCGGCGACCCTTCTCACAGCGGTCTGATTAAGCTGAACAGCCATAGCACTCCGGCAGAAAGTCTGGACGTGGTTTTCCCCGTTCTGCACGGCACTTACGGCGAGGACGGAACTATTCAAGGTCTTTTCGAGATGGCAGGCGTAGCTTACGCTGGATGCGGAGTTCTGGCCTCGGCCTGCGGCATGGATAAGGTTGTGATGAAATCCCTGTTCCGCGACGCAGGGTTACCCATCTGCAACTACACTTGGTTTCTACGCGAACACTGGGACAAAGACCGTGAGAAGATTCTGCGAAAGGTGACTAAGGATACAGGTTTCCCATGCTTCGTGAAGCCCGCCAACCTGGGTTCGTCCGTCGGAATCTCCAGAGCCGATAACAGACGCGATCTGATTGAATCTATCAATCTGGCTGCGCGCTACGACCGCAAGATTATTGTGGAGGAAGCGCTGGACGTGCGAGAGATAGAATGCGCTGTGCTTGGGAATGTGGAGGTTCAGGCGAGTCTTCCGGGTGAGTACGTAGTGATGGAAAAGTCTGCTGCGTTTCTTGACTACACAGAGAAATATTCCTCAACGGGTCATGTGAAATTTATTGTCCCGGCAAAAATATCCAGAGCGCTCATAAAGCGTATTCAAAAGCTGGCGGTCAAAGCGTTTCAGGCTGTGGACGGCTCCGGCCTCGCTCGTGTTGATTTCTTCCTGCGGCGTGATAACGGCGAGCTTTTACTGAACGAGCTTAACACCCTTCCGGGCCTTACAGATGTTTCAGGTTACCCGCAAATGTGGGAAGCTTCCGGGCTACCTTTTCCAAAGGTGATTGACCGTCTCATAGAGCTTGCCTTCGAGCGTCACAGAGAAAAATCCCGAAACGAAACAAGTATCTGAAAGGCAAGGGCGGAAGGATCAGAGTGTAGCTACTCGGGTTGAATAGCTATTCAGCTTTGGGTCAACTTAAAATCAGAGCGCCGGTAAATACTGGCTGAGAATCTCAAAACTGACACGCCACCAGCTATTCTCTCATCCTTCCTGCTTCATCCTTGCCTTTGAGCGCGGTATCCTTTGCGCGTGCGCGCCTTTAATTCCGGTCTGGTGAGCTTGATATTAATCGCGCGCCAGCGTCCGTCGTGTGTTCGATTCGTAGGCTCGTAAGCGATGGTGTATTGATTGCCAAGCTCTTCGAGTATGCCGGAAAATGCCTCGCGCATAGCCAGTCCGCCGGGCGCGTCAACATAAATCCCTCCGCTCTTCTCTGCGAATGTCCTGAGAGCGTTTGTCGCCATGTGTCCCTCTCTTGAGTTCCTGTCTTCAATATCGGCCATGTTGACTGTGTAGATAGTAGCGTTTGCTGTGAGGGCAGCGGCAAGAGCGCGGTCTTGCGTAGCGGCGCTATGATTATCAGCGCCATCGGAAATAACCAAAATCGCTCTGCGCTTCTCCGGGCGCTTTGCAAGTTCCTGCGAGGCGCGCATAACCGCGTCGTTCAGAGATGTCACGCCTTGTGCGCGAACGCTGAAACCTCTGTAGACAAGATCATGGCTGGGAGAAAAGTCCTGTATGAGTTGAACTTTTGAGTCGAAATTGTAGACTGCGGCGACATCTTCACTCCTCAAGCCCTCCAGAAAATGGATCGCAGCCGCACGCGCAAGCGTCATACGCTGCTCCATGCTGCCGGAAGTGTCAAGCAGCACTACGGCAGCAAAAGGCGTCTCCTCCGCGCTAAAACTTGAGATGGTCTGCTCGCGAGCGTCCTCGAACACATTAAAGTCAGATTTTTTCAGGTGATGAACGTATCTGCCTTCGCTGTTAACAACCGTCACGTTGAGTACAACAAGGTCTGTGCTCACTCGAACGACATCATCGTCCTGCGGCGTCTGCGCGCTTAATGGAAAGGGAAGTGAAATGATGAAGAGTACGTAGAGAAGAAATATTGATTTCAGGATGAGACGGAGCAGGCGGTGCTGGTTCTTCATGATTTATCTTTGTTAATGATTAAGCTCTCGCACGCGGCGAATGATGTCAAGGAGTTTGTTGGAACTGTCAATCACGTCGGCGGAAACAACCTGGCGCGGCGTTTTTTCAACGGTCTTTCTAATCTCCTCCGAAAGCTCTGCGACCCGGTTTATGGCCGTTTCCAATTGAGTCGGTATCTCATGCTCTGCCTCGTCAACGTTTGAGCCTCCGGCCTCGCTCAATATTTTGCGAGCCAACTTCTCAAGGCGATCAAGCTTCTTCAGATCGGCCAGACTCAGAGTTCTGTTGTGCAAGAAAGATTGACGAAGCTCGGTGCCTAGCTGCGCGGCCTCGCGCGCTCGCTGAAGATTATCGCGCCGCTCTCTCTGCAAAATCTCAATCTCTTGCCTGTCCCTCATCTCCATTTCGGGCGTGCCCAGACGCATATCCTCACGTGAGGGACGAGGCCCATTGGTCGTAGCATCGGTTGGAGGTAAAGGGGCAGTTGATTGCGCTTGCGCGGCTGTCAGTGAAAGTAGAAGTAGAAGAATGAGAAGACTCAATTTCAGAAAAGCCATCTGCTCCCCCGGCCCAAATAAATATAGAAAGAGACCTTTGATACAGGCTTCAGAATATACTAAATCAACGGAATTGCTGACGACAAGCTTTCGTCATCGTTTGCAGTCAGACGGCAAAAGTTCAAGACGGGTTGTCTTTCAGTTTACTTGAACTGCTAAGCGATTCAATACTTGAATGTGGATGTCTTAAAGCTTTAGTTGGGATTAGCAGTGCAATCTGCTGTTGGTTGCGACGGCGACACATTACATTCGATCCACATCGCTCAAGTCTTTATCCAAAGCTCTTTAATGTTTCACTTCAAGTGAAGTCGCCGTGCCGACTTGTGAAGTTATTTCTTAAGGTGGCAGTCTTCACCCCTTTGAGCTTTGAAAAATTAGTGGCGACCGGTTATTCGATTCAGGGAACGTGCGAAGGATTATCCGGTGTGTTGATGAATTCCTCGCCGTGCCTGGGCGAAGGCTTTACTATGACGATTGTGTTTGATTGCTGTATACGTTCTGGAGGGCGTGGCGTTCCTGGCAGAGTACGAAAAGCGAGCGAAGACGATTGAGAGCCGCTTCTCAGTTTCAGAATTTTCGCCCCGCTGTAGCTGTGCGAATCCAGCCCCAACGAATAATCGCCCTGCTGTCCCGGAGCAAGATCGTCGGGTACAACTTGAACTGTATGAATTTCTGAACCTGCGCCTGTCCTTCGCCTCAACTCCAATTCAATGGAGAGATCGGCCAGTTGCTCTTGAGAGATGTTTCGCACCGAGCCGCTTATAATGGCCTGAGACCCCTTCAGCAATGCTTCGTTTTCAATGACTTCAGCTTTGGGAGGAGATTGGGCGGGCCGCTCCTGACTTTGCTGTGTTGCTCGAACTTCGGCTTGATGTCTTTTGCGCAAATACAGGTAGCCGGAAAGAAGGGCAGTAGTGATGAAGAGAGCCGCGATGAGGGAAAGAATCAACGCGACGGGAGACCTTTTTCGATCTAACGCAAGGTTTTCAAAATCAGACATCGAATTACTTTGACAAAGGTTTTGGATTTCGGAGTTAAACTAGAAGATGAAGCCTCAGTTCCTAAAATGTTGAGCTATAGCAGTATAGTATCTCAAATCTCAGGGCGTGGTTTGCTGTGGCGCTCCTCCAGTCAGCGCTTCAATCAGTGCGCTGAGGAACTCTTGCTCTGCGGTTCCGGTGCTTTGAAGCGTAACCCACTCTGCGCCGGATGCCCCATTGGTGCGGCCTTCGACTTTAGCGTTTACGGTCACGTTAGCGTTCATCCCGTCAATAGGCTGAACCTCTACGGTTAGAGTATAGCGACCGCGCGTCCACCCGCGCCCGCTTGAGTCTGGTACGCCAGCGTAGTGGCTTAATTCAGATTCGGTAACGACCATCCCCTTGATGAATGTGTAAGGCTGGCTAACAAAGATGCCATCGCTCGGCCTTGAAGCAGCGTCATCCAGGACAAGCTTGCGATCACGCATCACCGTTTCAATGGCCTGTATGATCTGGTCGCGTCGCGCCGTGAATCTGTACGGGTTGGGAAGAAGGGTCCGGGCAGGCGTGCGCCCTCTACCGAAATCGAAGCCGCGACCCGTCCCTGTATTAGTCGTGGTGCCGTTGACGCCTGCGGCGCGGTCAGTCCCGGCGTTGTTTTCAATCTGCTCGCTCTGATGATCCACTCCCTTAGCTTGAGCAAATGCGCTCGCCGCCGAGAGTAATAACGTACAAACGATTATGGCTACTTTCTTCATAAACAACCCCTTTGGCAGACTGGCACCAGGATTTCAAACTTACGGGGAGATACAGGCTGAGAATAAAGCAAGGGTGATGTAAATTCAAGCAGATGAAGTTAGCTACTGCTAAAACTCGTCACATAAATAGCTGCTGCGCATTGTTGTGTTAACGCTTATGCAGCCTTCCGGGTAGCACCGGATTATTTATGAGATGGGTTACACAAGTAGCTGAGAAGTTGGAAAGAAATATTTCCCAATCACTTCAATTACTATTTTGTGCTGCCTCGGCATTCGAATTGTTACTGTTAATATTGCTCGAAGCGTTGCGATTTCTCTCCCACTGCCTGAGCGCCTGAACGCCGCGCTGGAACTCTGCTTCGTTTGTGTAAAAGTTGTGAGCACCATCGTTGCGGTCAGGGTTACGAACGTAATAGAGAAACTCCGTACTGGCCGGATTGAGTGCGGCTTCAATCGAGCTTAAGCCGGGCGAAGCGATTGGGCCAGGCGGGAGTCCAGAATGAATTCGCAGGTTGTAAGGCGACTGTCGCGTCAGATCGCTCTGGTAAACTCTGCCGTCATTTCTCCATTTACCTGCAAGCTTCGAGGCATAGATGATGGACGAATCAATGCCGAGCGGCATGTTACGCTTCAGACGATTGTAGACGACAGAAGCTACTACGGGTCTCTCTTCGGAAAGTTTTGCCTCCGTTTCTATAAGAGAGGCCACGGTCATAATCTGGCGCGGGGTTAAGTTAAGCTCCTCGGCGCGCGCAGTCCATTCCGGCTTCCATTCCTTTAGGAAACGCTTGACCATAGTTGCTATCATTAAGGTTGGAGTGGCATCGGGTTGAAAATTGTATGTATCCGGGAAAAGATACCCTTCCAGATTCATGGCCTGCGGGTCCACGTCATGAATCAAGCTCACGTCGTCCATTAGCCGCAAAGCCTCGTCCGTGCTCTGTAGCCTCAATTCAGGAAGGCGCGCCATTGATGCGGCGATGTCCCATCTGGTCCAGCCTTCGATGACAGTGAAACGGCTGAGCCTCTGTTCTCCTTCTTCAAGTTTTTTCAAGACAGTCATCGGAGAGATAGGGGAAGGGAATCTGTACTCACCCGCCTTCAAGCGCCCGCCCAGACCTTTGTATTTGATATAGGCCAGCAAAGGCCATTTGTGTCTGATAACGCCTTCCTGTGTGAGCCTGTCAATAATCTCAGCGGGCGAGAGGCCGCGAGGGATTTCTATGTATTGATTCGACTTTGAGTGAGCAACGGCTGTATGTAAATCTCTATAGCCCCAGAAAATTATGGCCCCTGCGCAGATGATTAATAGTAGAAAAAGTACGAGTAGTTTTCTCATTAGCGTATGAAGTTAAAGAGGAAATAAAAACCATGTTCAGCTTCAATTCGAGAGAGCCGATAAATATTCATCTCGGAATTTCTGAGAGAAGCCGCCGCTGAAATAAGTTAGGAGTACGTGCTAAAGCTTATCTTATCTCCTCTTTCCGATGCCAGGAAGTCCTGAAGGATAATGACAGCAGCTTCGCTGTCAACCATGTCTGCCACCTCATTCGGTTTGCGCCCTGCGCGCCGAAGCCTCTCCTCGGCCTCGCGCGATGTCAGCCGCTCGTCCTGCAAGCAAACGGGTATTTCGAGCGAAAGGGAGAATTTTCGATATAGCTCTCTAACCTCGCCAGAAGCTTTTCCTTCGGTTCCATCCATGTTGAGCGGCAAACCAATTACAAGCCTTTTCGCGTCAAAGTCGCGTACGAGCCGGGCGACTTCGTTTAGCAAACGTTTCCAGCTTGTGCGCTGAAGCGCAGGAAGCGGGCGCGCTGTGACGCCCATCTCGTCCGAGATTGCTACGCCTATGCGTTTGCGGCCAGTGTCAAGCGCCAGAATGCGCCCCTCTTGTTTGACATAATCGTAGATGGAAGCGCCCTGGTGTTCGTTCATAAAATTTGACAAGCTGGTTTTCGGCTTTCGGGAGCGCCATAGAGAGCGTGGCTTTTAGAAGATTTCCATCTCTACTATGGTTGCTTGCGCGCTATCTATGCGCCACTGTATGATACATTTTGCTTGAAATAATGTCGCGCTTTAAAAAAGCGTGGCACGGCCAGTTGTGAATAGCTCTTCAATACTAGAGGTTTCAAATGTCATTTCGCACCAAGTTCGCCTTAGTCGTTCTCTCGGCCAGCCTGGCTCTTTACACTTTCGTCGGAAGCTGGATTGGGACGCGCGCGCAGCAGCCCGCCAACGACCCGTCGGCGCAGCTACGCATCTTCGAGAATGTGCTACAGCACATACAGAACGATTACGTTGACGAGCCTAACATGGAGAAGGTTCGCGCAGGCGCTCTCAGAGGATTGGCCTATGGGCTTGATCCTTACTCTACATATCTTACGCCTGATCAGGTACGCGATTACCGCGCAAGCGCAAACAGTAATCAGGCAGGCATAGGCGCAGAACTCTCTCAACTCTCATCCTATCTCTACGTCATTGCGCCGATTAAAGGCTCTCCGGCGGATCAGGCCGGGATACGCGCCGGCGACATCATCGAATACATTGACAATAAAGCGACGCGCGACATCTCGTTATACGATGCCAAGCAGCTATTGAACGGCGCGGCAGGCTCGGAAGTTAAGCTGCGCATACTCAGAGCAAACACACGTCCTTTCACCATCTCTGTGAAGCGTGGAGCATTCAGAGCGCCCGCATCTGAAGGTCGTATGGAGGCCGGACGAGTCGGCATTCTTCGCATCAACAGTCTGGCGGAAGGCGAGGCCAATGACGCTCGCACACGGCTACAGGATTTGGTGCGGCAGGGCGCGCAGAAGGTCGTGGTTGATCTGCGCGGCGTTGCCGGAGGCTCGCTCGATGAAGGCGTCGCAGTGGCAAACCTGTTCATAGGCGACGGCACATTGGCGCAAACCGTAGGGCGCGAAGGTCAGGTGAAGAAGACCTTCACGGCTAGCCAGCAGAAAGTTGTTTTCACAGGGCCGCTCGTAGCTATGATTGACACGGGCACGGCTGGCGCGGCAGAGGTTGTTGCATCTGCCATTCTTGAGAGAAAGCGCGGCGATGTTGTAGGCGAGAAGAGTTTTGGCGCAGGAACAGAGCAGCAGCTATTCACCCTGCGCGACGGTGATGGGCTTCTGCTTACTACTGTGAAATGGGCTTCGTCCAACGGTGTCGCGTTCCTGGGTGAAGATCGCGCGCATTCCGGCGTACAGCCTTCAGTCGAAGTGAAGAGGCCGGAGCTTGCGGATGCGATTGACCCGGATGATTTGACGGGCAACGACGACGACGCTGCCGCAAGGAACAAGCAGCAGACAGAGCGACGCGAAGTTGCGCCGGACGCTAGCTCCCCAAGGCCGCCGCAGGAAGATATTCAATTGAAGAAAGCTCTTGAACTGCTGCGCGACCGGCAGGCCACATCTCAGCGCAACAGTTAACCTCTTGATTCAGAAAAAACTGGCCGGGATGAAGTTTAATTCTTCACTCCCGGCCTTTTCTTTTACACTCGCCACAATTGTCCCACGCAATCTCAATCTGCAATATAGCGAGTTGCAAACGAGTGCGGCCTGTCTGTTTAGAGTTCACGCTTTAGCTTGCAGATGTGCGCAGCTGAACTCGGAACTCAGGCCACAGCCAGTTGCAAATCTTCGCTCTTCACAAAGGTATATTGCCGTGCTTTTTCGGAGGGTTGGTGTCTCGCTTGTTCTCTAAGAGTGTGAGCGCACGAATCAGCTTAGGTCTTGTAACGGCAGGTTCGATCACCTCGTCAACGAAGCCGCGCTCGGCTGCGACGTAAGGGTTGGCGAATTTATCTTCAAACTCCGCTATGCGCTCACGGCGAACCCCCTCCTTGTCCTGCGCCTCGCTCAACTCTCTGCGGTAGAGAACCCCTACGGCTCCTTCAGCGCCCATCACGGCGATCTCGGCGCTGGGCCATGCGAAATTGATGTCCGTGCGAATATGCTTCGACGCCATGACGCAGTATGCGCCGCCGTATGCTTTTCTGGTAATCACAGTGATTTTGGGCACAGTGGCTTCGGCGAAGGCGTAAAGGAGTTTTGCGCCGTGCTTTATGATGCCGCCGTATTCCTGTGCAACTCCTGGCAGGAAGCCCGGCACGTCCTCGAAAGTTATAAGCGGGATATTAAAGCAGTCGCAGAAGCGAACGAAACGCGCGCCCTTCACAGAAGCGTCAATGTCAAGAACGCCCGCTAGAAAGGCCGGTTGGTTGGCGACGATTCCTACGGAGCGCCCGGCCAGATGCGCGAAGCCTACTACGATGTTGGGCGCATATAGCGCCTGCACTTCAAAAAAGTACCCGTCGTCAACTACAGACTGAATCACATCGCGTATGTCATAAGGTTGATTCGATGCTTCAGGAACGATTGAGTTGAGATGCTCGTCCCTGCGATCAACGGGGTCATGTGATTCTACACGCGGAGGGTCGTCGAGGTTGTTCGACGGTATGAAAGAGAGTAGTTCGCGCACCATTTTCAGAGCATGCTCATCAGAATCGGCTATGAAATGGGCTACGCCCGACGTTCGATTATGAGTGAGCGCACCGCCCAACTCTTCTTTCGTAACGTCCTCATGCGTCACGGTCTTTATAACGTCCGGCCCTGTGATGAACATGTATGAGGTGTCTTTCACCATCACGTTGAAATCCGTAATGGCGGGGCTGTAGACAGCGCCGCCTGCGCATGGCCCCATAATGCAACTGATTTGAGGGATGACGCCGCTTGCCAGCGTGTTTCGTAAAAAAATGTCCGCGTACCCGCCCAGACTGACAACGCCCTCCTGAATTCTAGCGCCTCCGGAATCATTCAAACCAATGACGGGCGCGCCCACTTTCATAGCCAAATCCATCACCTTGCAAATCTTCTCCGCGTGCGTCTCCGAAAGCGATCCTCCAAAAACAGTAAAATCCTGTGCAAAGACGAAGACGCGGCGTCCGTCAATAAGGCCGTGTCCTGTGACAACTCCGTCGCCTTCATAAAGCTGCTTGTCCATTCCGAAATCGCGCGAGCGATGCATGACCAGCTTATCGAACTCCTCGAACGTGTCTTCGTCCAGAAGAAAATTTATGCGCTCGCGCGCCGTTAATTTCCCAGACGCATGCTGCTTTTCAACTCTGGCAGCCCCGCCGCCCTCTTCAGCCCGTTTCGAGCGGTCTTTAAGAAGGTCGAGCTTAGATTTTGCAGGATTCTTTTGCGGTTTCGACATCATAGACTAAAAGTTAACAGGCGAATTTAATCTCTTCCGATTCACTGCCGGACTATGTTCTATGCGAGTTTGGGTTGCAAAAGCGAGCCGATCCAGACTCGCCTTCATACTTTTCAGCTTGCTGCTAAAGTTGAGCGATAGAGAATCCGATACCTCTTCGGCTCACCGCTCGAATTCTTCTGTTGAAAATCGAAAGTAGCTTTAGCACTACTTTCAGAACAAATCAAACCACCATGCGTTTACGCAGAGACCTCATGCCCCATTCCGTGAATACAGAAGCGGCTACGATGAGATAGATGGATTCATAAACCTGTCGCCACAGAAAATTCCCGGTCAGAAGCGCGCGCGCCAGATCAACCGCGCTAGTAAGCGGTATGGCCCATGCCAGCCAGCGCAACGTACGCGGAAGAACTTCAACGGGAAACCATGCGCCGCATAGAAAAATCGACGAGAAGAAAATCGCCATGTAGAGGTTGAACGAATCAATGTCATGAACGCGCGAAGTTACGCCAAGGGAAAGGCCGCCTATAAAAAAGCTGCCCGCTATCAACGGCAATGGAACAAGAAGCGCGAAAGGCGATGTTGCCGCGCCGAAGATAAATAGCACCAGCAGAATAATGATTGAATCAAACGCAGCTTTCGACACTGCCCAGACGATCTCGGCGAATGCCAGCGATTCCACTTCGACGGGCGTTGCTAAGATAGCGTCATAAGTAGACTGATAGACCATGCGAAAGTATGCGCCGTAAGTCATCTCGAAAAGCGCTCGCATGATAACGGTGAACCCCAGCACGCCAGCGCCCACGAACGACAGGTATGAGATTCCCGCGACCTTCGAGCCTATGAGAGCGCCTACGCCCCAGCCGAAAGCTAAAATCGAAAAGACGGGTTCTATCAGCGGCGCAGCGAAAAGCATCTTCCACATGCGCTTGTACACTTCAAGATTACGCAACCAGACCGCCGCTACGTCCGCGAAGGAGATTCTGGCGAATGCGCGAGGGAAGAGAAAAGTAGAATAAGCTCTACGCCTAACCCGGTTTGTTACGGTAGAATCGCTGCTCATGAAAAGAGAGTTTTAGTCAGCAAAGGGGAGTTCTCTGTGCTCTATCATCTCTATGAGCTGAGTAACAGCCCGTCGTGCGTTTCGCCTTACTTCTGAAGGATAACTATAACGCTCGGCATTCTCTTCAAATTCATCCTCGTCCAGAACCCTGTAGGAGAAGTCAGGCTCAACAAGAATGTCCATATCAAGGTCAATGTAACTCAGAACCCCGCCATCAAATTCAGGCGGCACATTTACATTACAGTAAAAATTCCGAAGCTCTCCATCTGGATTATTGAAACGAAAAATATTGTACCAGCGGTCAAGCCAGTAGCATTCAAGACTGAGCGTCCCGCGCTCGATTGTTCCCATAAGAGAGTGGCGCACCTCTTCCTCAAATTTTGCGTCAAGCACAAGGAGGGGGCTTTCATAGCGAACGAGTTCTGCGCGCCAGCTTCTGTGTAAGCTGCCATCAAATTTTCGAACCTGAACTATCACAGGGCTGGGCAGCGGATAAGTCATCACTTCATGCACGCTCTTTTCAAACACCTTCGCCGCGACCCACCAGTTGTAAGAAGACATCTTCGAGATTGGAGGGGCGTATGAGAAGGCGCTTGCCTTCAAACTCTCTTGCCAGGGGCGCGAGCGTTTCAGGCAGGTCAGCGAAATAAAAATGGGCACCGTTGCGTTTAGTTCCGGCCACTCCGCTGCGCGGCGGAAGCAGCGGGATCGAATCAGCATCACGCACTTCGAGCGCGTAGCTTGAAACGCTCTCGCGTATCAAGTCATCAGGGCTTCCGGAAGCCAGAATCCTGCCACGATCCATGACGATTAAACGTTCACACAGCTTCTCAGCTTCTTCCATGTAATGGGTTGAAAGTAATACTGTTACGCCACCCCGGCTATGAAGCTCTTCAAGCTTCTGCCAAATCTCCTGGCGCACGTGCGGGTCCAATCCTGTTGTAGGCTCATCGAGGACGAGTATGCCCGGGTTATGCAGAAGAGAGCGCGCGATCATAAGGCGGCGTTTCATTCCCCCTGAAAGCTCATCGATGCGCGACGCGGCACGATTGGTTAGCCCTACAAAATTGAGCAGGTCGTCGCTTCGTCTGGCGGCTTCATGTCTGCTCATACGAAAGTAGCGTGAATAGACGAGCAGGTTTTGTCGCACGCTGAGGTCAGGGTCAAGGTTATTCTCCTGCGGTACTACTCCGATCCTGCTTCTGATTTTACTGCCGCCCTCTCTTACGTTTATGTCTTCGACTAGAAGCTCGCCGCTTGTAGGAGGGGTACGGCAGGCAATCATGCGCATGGTTGTAGATTTCCCGGCACCATTCGGGCCGAGAAAACCGAAAGTCTCTCCACGAAGAACTGAGAAATCAATTCCGTCCACAGCCTTGTTCGAGCCGTAAAGTTTAGTAAGCCCTCTGGCTGCGATAACGCAATCTGACGTTTCAGACATTTCTGATGAATATGACGCCTATTGATTCTAGGTCTGACTTATAGCTCTGTAGCCACAGGATGAGTGAATCGTCCCGTTACAAGAAAGAGAGCCTGAACGGCTCTCTATTCTCACGCAGACTAAAGTAAAACTTTAGAAGTCGGCAAGGCGACAAAAGTTGAAGTTATCTCTTAAGCTGAAGCGAAGAAACCTGCTCTTCAAGGCAGCTTAACTTTCAACGACCGCTCTTATGCCAGTCGGCCAAAAATTGCTCTAGACCTTTATCGGTCAGAGGGTGCTTTACCAGTTGCTGTATGACCTTAAATGGCATAGTGGCAACATGCGCGCCTATCTTTGCGGCCTCGATTACGTGTATGGGGTGGCGTATGCTTGCCGCAAGGACTTCTGTTTTCCATTCGTAATTGGAATATATCTCGACTATCTCTGCCAGCAGTTGAAGTCCGTTCTGGCCTATGTCGTCAAGACGGCCCAGGAAGGGGCTGATGAAAGCCGCTCCGGCTTTGGCCGCCAAGATAGCCTGCGCAGCCGAAAAGCAGAGCGTTACGTTGACTTTAGTGCCCTCGGAAGTGAGCTGTTTTGTAGCCTTAAGGCCGTCTGTGGTCAAGGGGCATTTGACTACCACGTTAGGAGCGATTCGGGCGTACTCCCTGCCTTCGCGCAGCATGCCTTCAAGGTCCAGGCTTGTGACCTCTGCGGAGACAGGCCCCTCTACTATCTCGCAGATGGCAGCGATGTGTTGCTTGAAATCCACGCCGCCTTCTTTTGCAACCAGTGAAGGGTTGGTCGTGACGCCATCGGCCATCCCCAAAGATGCCGCCTCACGAATTTCGTCAAGATTTGCCGTATCAATAAAGAATTTCATCACACTCTCCTTAGCTTTCAGTAATAGGCATACGCAATAGCCGTTGATTTTAGTCCTATACGCGAGATCATCAAACTTCTCAAATGGGGGAGTAGTCTCATAATTTGAGATGCAGAGCCAATATTTATCGGCCTGATATTTTCAAAGTAACACACTAGTAACAGGATTCCTGAGCGCTCCAATTCCTTCGATCTCGACTTCGACCGTATTGCCTACGCCAAGTTTTGAAACACCTGCGGGTGTTCCGGTAGCTATCAGGTCGCCGGGGAAGAGCGTCATCGCGTGCGAGATATATTTAATCAGATATTTGACCGAGAATGCCATTGCAGATGTTCGCGCATGCTGTTTGACAGCGCCATTAACTCTGGTCGTGACCGCTACGTTGTCAGGATCAATCTCAGTTTCGATATATGGGCCGACAGGGCAGAAGGTATCAAAGGATTTGGCGCGAGTGAACTGCACATCTTTTCGTTGAAGGTCGCGCGCTGTGACATCATTCACGCATGTATATCCCAGTATGAAAGCGAGCGGGTCGTCAACATCGGAGAGCCTGCGCGCCATGCGTCCGATAACGACAGCGAGTTCACCTTCATGCTCGACTTGAGATGATTCTGGCGGAAGCTCAATTGACTCCAGGTGTCCTATGACTGCCGATGGCGCTTTTAAAAAAAGCAGAGGCTGCTCGGGCATGGCGTTACCTAGTTCCGCAGCGTGCTCTACATAGTTGCGCCCAACGCAAACGATCTTGGAAGGCTCTACGGGCGCTAGAAGCTTTACACGGCTTAGCGAAAGAACCTCATCGCCCGCTCGAATTTCGCTTCCGAACGGGTTGAGGTCAAGAAGAGGGCGCAGGGAATTATCTTCCAACAGACCGTAACGAGGCGCTTGAAGCGTGCCAGATATGTAGCGACAGATTCTCATCTTCTTAAGGCGCAGTTTCAGAAACAACTTCAGAGGGCTGGCTCACGTTCCCAGCCGAATCAACTGCTGTCAGATAGTAGTGATATTTCTTGCCGGACTCAACTGTCTCATCTTGATAGGTAGTGCGCGTCAACAGAGCCGGGTTAAGTTTCGTCCAGCGCTCTTTCGGCAGATCCGGGTCTGTGGAGCGGTAGACGTTATAGCCTACGACATCGCGCTCAGGGTTCGCAGGGAAGAAGATAGAGATGCGCCCGGGAGCAGCGGCCAGTGTGATTGATGTAGGCCCGGACGGAGGATAAATGTCTCGCTGTAGAACCGAAACGGTGTTGGAATTAAGGCTTTCGACGGGCGCTCCGCCTGTTCCCAGAGAGACAGACCTGACGACGTAGCTGTACTGTTCGCCGAAACGAAAATTTTTATCTGCAAAGCCGGTCTCAGTTATGAGCGCGGAATTCAGAGGCGTCTGGCCGCTGCCAGGCTCGCTCCGGGCTATGCGATATATGTTATATCCAAGCAGATTCACAGGCGTAGAACCATCTATATTCTTCGCAGGTGCCTTCCACCGGATAGTTATTGCTGTCTCGCTATCTTCATGCCCGGAGATAGTCGGCGGCTCTGCGACGCGCGCGGCTGGCTCGATTAAAAGAAAATTGGAGAAGGCCGCGCGCTGATTGGCCGCATTGACGTATCTGAGCGAATAGCGAAGTCTGGTTGGCTGTCCGGCCAATTCAAGCGTGTCAACGTAAGTGAGCGTGTCGCTGCCGGACTGAATAGTCTCGAAATTCACAGAGCCGATTAAAGTGGCGCGATTTGAGAAATCTTCCTCTGTAAGTCCAAGCGGCTCTGTGGGTCTCTCTGCAAGCCTGTAAATATCTATGCGGCGAATGCTCTGGACGCTGGATGAAGGGGCATTACGAAGCGGCGCGGGCCATCTCAAGATCACCTGATTTCCTCGCTGCACGCCGGAAAGAAGCTCTGTGCGCTGCGGAACGTGTTCTATGGGAGCAAGGGGGGGGCGGCGCTTCCCGCAGCCCAGGGAGAAGAGAACCAGCAGGAGCGAAAAGGTGAACAAAGATTTTGGGGATAAAAGCCTGTGAAAGAATTGTTGCCCGGTCTGCGTGCAGCAGAAGCGGCGCAGGAGCGTAGAGGGCTTTCGCGAAAGTGAAAGTGGTTTCACAGGATATACCGGCTAAGGTCTTGATCTTTCACTGTTTCGGCAAGCATCTTATGAACGTAAGAGGCGTCTATTCGCTGCTTCTTAGGCTCAAGGTCTGGCCCCTCGAAGCTGATTTCATCCAGCAGTCTCTCCATAATTGTCTGGAGCCTGCGTGCTCCTATATCTTCCGTCTGTTCGTTTACGCGACCCGCGAAAGTGGCTATGGAGTCAATGGCGTCATCCGTAAATTCAAGCTCTATCCCTTCGGTTTCCAGTAGCGCCTGGTACTGTTTGATAAGAGCGTTCTTCGGCTCGGTCAGGATTCTCTTAAAATCTTCTATGGTGAGCGATTCCAACTCCACGCGAATGGGAAAGCGCCCCTGCAATTCAGGTATCAGGTCTGATGGTTTAGAGACGTGAAAAGCTCCTGCGGCTATAAAAAGAATATGGTCGGTTCTGACCATGCCGTAGCGAGTATTTACGGTAGTGCCTTCGATTATGGGAAGAATGTCGCGCTGCACGCCCTCGCGCGACACATCGGGGCCGTGGCCTGATTCGCGGCCAGCTATCTTGTCAATCTCGTCAAGGAAGATGATGCCTGCTGATTCCACGCGCTCAAGGGCCGAGCGAGCGACTACATCCATGTCTATCAGGCGCTCCTCTTCTTCCTGCATCAGATAGTCCATGGCCTCGTCAACGCGCATTTTCCGGCGTTTGGTGCGTCCCTGAAAGATATTGCCGAGCATGTCTTTCATGTTGATGCCCATCTCTTCAACGCCCTGCGGCCCCGCAAGCTCTATGGTGGGAAAACTCTTTTCGTGGACTTCGATTTCGACCAGGCGATTATCGAGTTTGCCTGCGCGAAGCTGGGAGCGAAGTTTTTCGCGCGTTCGCTGAAAATTATCATCGTGAGGCAGCGCGGTCGTCTCCACGGCAGCGTCGCTCTCTTCCGAATCGTAATCGAAGAAGCCGGCAGAGTAAGATTGTTTGGGCGGCGGAAGCAGCAGATCGAGTATTCGCTCTTCCACGTTTAGCTCGGCTTTATCGGCTATCTCTTCAATCTTCTCCTGTCTGGTCATCTCCACGGCTATCTCGCAGAGGTCTCGAATCATGCTCTCGACATCGCGCCCCACGTAGCCGACTTCAGTGAATTTGGAGGCTTCGACTTTCAGGAAGGGAGAGTTGGAGAGGCGAGCCAGGCGGCGCGCAATCTCAGTTTTGCCCACGCCCGTGGAGCCTATCATTATTATATTTTTAGGCATCACGTCGGCGGCCATGTCCGGCGCAAGCTTCTGACGGCGAACGCGATTACGTAAGGCCACGGCGACCGCTCGCTTGGCATTCCTCTGTCCGACGACATGCTTGTCCAGTTCTGCCACGATCTGGCGCGGCGTCATCTCGTCGAGCCTTAAGGCTTCATCCACATCACCTGATAGATAGATAACCATTGTTAGGGTAATCAGTAGCGGGTAGTTTTCCGTGCCTTCAAGGTTAAGAGATAAGCTTCATACTGAAAAGCCGCTCTGGCCTCTTGCCGTGTGCAGGCTACTCTGTCTACTGATTACTTTCTACTTCCTTCAAAGTTCTTCCACAATTATGTTCGTGTTCGAGTAGATGCAGATTTCGCCAGCGATTCGCATGGCTTCAACTGCAATCTCTCTGGCGCTCATCTCAGTGTTATGCATGAGAGCGCGTGCGGCGGCGAGCGCGTACGACCCGCCAGAGCCTATGGCGAGCACGCCGTCGTCCGGCGCAATCACATCGCCGTTGCCGGAGAGCAGAAAAGAGCTTTTATCGTCGGCGACAACCAGCAGCGCTTCCAGGTTTCTAAGGATTTTATCGGTTCGCCACTCTTTGCTAAGCTCTATGGCGGCGCGCTCAAGGTTGCCGTGATATTGTTCCAGTTTCCCCTCGAATCTGGTCAGCAGGGAGAAGGCGTCTGCGGTTGCGCCAGCGAAGCCTGCGAGTATGCGGTCATTGTAGAGTCGTCTGACTTTTCGCGCGCCCGTCTTCATTACAGTTTCGCCGAGCGTCACCTGCCCGTCCCCTGCAATTGCCACATGCCCGTCCCTGCGCACAAGCAGAACGGTAGTGCTGCGAATGTATGGCGAACTCTTCTTCTTCATCTCGTGCAAGAGAGAACTATAGGAACTGGCGCGAAGGGAAGTCAAGCGAGATGCAATAGAGGTGGCGGTTCAGGCGTGAAATTTTCATACAGGTATTTATCGAAACAATAATTGGCTCACTACTGCTGTAGAAGAGAGATGGAGGATTACGCGCGAGAGCAGCGTAGTAAAGGCGGCGCTGAAAACGGTTTTGAGCTATCATAAGAGAAAAGCCGTGTGTGAAGTGAGCAGGAGTTGAATTTCAGGATTAAATAGAAACAGTCTCATAAATAGTCTGCTCGCATGTGACGAGCCGCATACGAGGCTGGCTATCAAGCAAAGAGTGCGGGAGTATTTATGAGGATGAGTTCTGGAGAGGCTGTGGAGTGAGAATGGAAGAGCTAAGGCCGCGCATAGGAATCACGATGCGTATTGATCTTGAGACGGATCGTTTCTATCTTGCGCGTTATTACAGCGAAGCTGTGGAAGCGGCGGGCGCGACGCCCGTTCACATCCCGCTTATTCCTAAAAAAGATTACATCGCTTCGGTTGCAGAGAATCTTGACGGCGTGTTGTTGCCCGGAAGCGATTCGGATGTTGATCCGCTGCGCTACGGGCGAGAGCCGCACACGAAGCTTGGCAGCGTTCACCCGCTCAAGGACGAAACGGACTTGCTGGTTCTCAGTGAAGTTGAGGCGCGCTCGATTCCGCTTCTAGCCATCTGTTTCGGCATGCAGGTATTGAATGTTTCGCGCGACGGGACTCTGATTCAGGACATCAACTCGGAATTGAAGGGAGCCATCAAGCATGAGCAAGGCACGCCTCGCAATCGTCCTTCTCATTCTGTAAAACTTCTGGAGGGAAGCCTTCTGGAAGAGCTTGCAGAGGAGAAGAGCAGCGCGCTGGTTAACAGTCATCATCATCAGGCAATAGAGCGTGTGGGGCGCGATCTGGTGGCTACGGCATGGACTTCCGATGGGCTTGTGGAGGCTTTGGAAGACCCGCGCGGCGACCGATTTGCGCTGGCCGTGCAATGGCATCCTGAGATGGGTTGGGAGGATGACGGTTTTTCGCAAAAAATCTTCCAGCGGTTTGTGAGCGCAACAAAAGAGTTTTCGGCGAAGAGCGGTAGAGCTATGAAGAAGAGAGAAAACTCCGGCAGCGTCCGGTACTGACCGGAAAAAATTCGCAGAGCCTTTCAAAGGTTTATTCAATGAGCGTCGCATAGATCGGCGGGTATGCCGAATAAATTTATCTTTACTCGCGCGGAAAAAATGCAAAAGCTATTTCGCAGAGTCGTGTCATAGTTTGAGGATAAAAGACAACAGCAATCGGCCTGAGCTTTTCAGACCAGCGCACAACTTGTTTCGCCGCTCTCTTGATTGAAAACTTATTCGGGTGATTAGATGGCAGTTGATTATGGACTTAATATAAAGGGTCGTGTCGCAGTAATATCGGGCGGGTCGCGCGGTATAGGCAGGGCTGTTGTTCAAAAATTCGCAGAGGCGGGCGCGCATGTCTCTGTAAATTTTTTGAAGGATGAAGAGGCTGCGCTCGCCGTTGTAGAAGAGGCGCGTGGGTTGGGTGTCAAAGCGATTGCTCTGAGGGCGGATGTTTCCAGACCGGATGATGCTGAAAAACTTATACAGGCTTCGCTGGAAAATTTCGGGAGGATAGATTTTCTGGTCTGCAACGCGGGCGTGTGGCAGGGAGCGCCTGTGGAAGAGATGACGGAAGCGCTCTGGGATCGCGTTTTAGAGATAAACTTGAAAGGGACATGGACTCTTTGCCGCGCGGCGGTGGCGCATATGAAGAGAGCAGGGTTCGGGCGAATCGTTATAATCAGTTCTACGGCGGGGCAGAGAGGCGAGGCAGGCTACTCGAATTACGCCGCATCGAAAGGCGGCCAGATAGCATTCACAAAATCGCTCGCGGCGGAACTGGGCCGATACGGAATTACTGTCAACGCGGTCGCTCCGGGCTGGGTGGACACGGAGATGTCGGCTGTAGCGCTTGGAAGCGAAGAGTCGCGTAAAGAGATTTTTGGGGAGATACCGCTTGGCCGTGTCGCTACTGTTGAGGACATTGCGCTGCCCGTGCTCTTCCTTTGCAGCGATTGGGCGCGCCATATCACAGGCGAAGTTTTGAGCGTAAACGGCGGCTCTGTTCTGTGAGTGTGGATTTTCGACAAGATGGTTTTGCTCTAAATTTTTCGGTCGCTTTAGTGGCCCGGTGAAAAGAATTTTTAGAGAATGTTTGAGCGATACACAGAGAAGGCACGGCGCGTAATCTTCTTCGCGCGATACGAGGCCTCGATATTCGGCGCGCCTGCAATAGAGCCTGAGCACCTGCTTCTGGGGCTTATACGTGAAGACAGGACTCTGCTGGATGGTTTTGTGGCTGAGGGGCGGGTCAAACTGGACGAAGTGCGCAAAGAGGTTGAGAAGCGTGTTCGAGTTCAAGAGAAAATTGCGACTTCAGTTGAGTTGCCGCTATCGGCTGAGACAAAACGCTTGCTGGCATACGCACATGAGGAGAGCGATGATTTAGGCCACAGGCACATAGGGACAGAGCATCTGTTGTTAGGGGTGCTCAGGTGCAACAACAGCGTGGCCGCAGAGGTTCTATTTGAGATGGGAATTTCGCTGCTTCATGCGCGCAATGAAGTTGCAGGAAGAGCGGGGCCAGAGGCCGGTAGGTCTTCTGTCAGGCGTGCGGAAGGTTTTACGGATGCGCATACTTTCGGACAAAAGCTTTCGGTGATCGCTTCGCAATTGAAACGACATTTAGGGATGATGGAGGCGGGTGTCAAAGAGATGAACACTTATGCGGAACTGCTTCTGGGAGGCTCGCAGGCAGAGCTTTCCGTTATGAATGAGAAGAAAGGTGTGGGAGCAGCCGGGACGGGGCGCAAAACGGTTCTGGGCATAGAGAAGCTTCTGGAAGAGAGCGCCGCCACTTTGCGCGGCGCTCGCATAGGCTTGGTCTGCAACCAGGCATCGGTTGACCATAGCCTGAAGCATTCGGCTGATCTGTTGCACGAGCAGAAGGGGATAAAGCTCACGGCGCTCTTCGGGCCGCAGCACGGCATACGCGGCGATGTACAGGACAACATGGTGGAGACCGCGCACTCTGTTGACAGCGTGACGGGGTTGCCGGTTCATTCGCTCTATAGCGAGACGCGCGAGCCTACGGATGAGATGCTTGCGGATGTAGACGTGATTCTTTTCGACATGCAGGATGTTGGTTGCCGCATATACACGTTCGTCTACACGCTTGCCAACTGCATGCGCGCAGCTTGTCGTCTGGGCAAGCGCGTTATAGTTTGCGACCGTCCCAATCCGATTAACGGCGTGCAGATAGCCGGCACTGTGCTTGAGCCGGAGTTCGCTTCTTTCGTGGGACAATTCCCGATACCAACGCGGCACGGTATGACCGTGTGCGAGATGGCGCAGCTCTTTAACGATCATTTCGGCATAGGCTGCGAGCTTGAGGTGGTGAAGATGTATGGATGGGCGCGAGACGAGTGGATGGACGACGGGGATGCTCCGTGGGTTCTGCCTTCGCCGAATATGCCCACGCTGGATAGCGCCACGGTTTTTCCGGGAACAGTTCATCTTGAGGGGACGCAGATGTCTGAAGGAAGGGGCACGACAAGGCCGTTCGAGCTGATAGGCGCGCCGTACATTTCCGCTGAAGAATATGCCCGGAAACTTTCGGGTTACGGTTTCGAGGGGGTCTATTTTCGTCCCTGCGGTTTTCAGCCGACTTTTCAGAAGCACGCTGGTATAGCATGCGGCGGCGTGCAGATTCACGTTACGAATCGCCGCAGGTTCGAGCCTGCGATTGTGGGCGTGGCCGCAGTAAAGACTGCGTACGATATGTATCCCGAAAGTTTCAGGTGGAAGGAGCCGCCTTACGAGTATGTTTACGACAAAAATCCTTTCGACGTGATTGCAGGCACAGGCAGGCTTCGTGCGCAGATTGAGTCCAATGCGTCAGTAGAAGAGATAGCGGAGTCCTGGCGTGCGCCGCTGGAAGCTTTTGGCCGCGTGCGAGAGAAGTACCTGCTCTACTGAAAGGAAGAGGGAGCATCGTACAAAACTTAGAGACAGTCTCATAGATAGCTGCCGGGTGATGAAAGAGCTAATGGTTATGCTGCCTTAGAGACAGGCGAATCTATTCATGAGATGAGTTGTAGGTAATCAGGGAGAATCGTAACCAAAATAAAGGTTGATAAATTGCTTGTAAAGATTTGCACGCGCGATGATTGAATCGGTATTCGATCTCTTTCAAGTGCATCAGTAGCGGATTGATTTCAAACTATCGCTCAGATAAATACCGTGTGAAATTTTCACTCCCGAGCCGCTACCAAACATAAAAGTATGCAGACGGTTGACGAACTTCTGGAAGAGTGCGGGCGGCTGCACGGCCATCTTTGCGCCGGGCAGTTGTTGGGCGTTCGCATGGCTCTTCTTGGTTGCGGGTTTCTGGGAATACTTGATCCGCGCGGCGTGGACAGGAAGAAGCTGATTGTGTGGGTGGAGATAGACCGTTGCATGACTGATGCCGTGAGCGCTGTGACGGGCGCAAGGTTGGGGAAGAGAAGCCTGAAGTATGTTGATTACGGTAAAGTGGCTGCAACTTTTTTGAACCTGGAGACGGGGCGCGCGGTTCGCGTTGTGGCGCTGGATTCATCCAGGGAGCTGGCCGAGCGGCTGTATCCTGAAATTTCCGGGAAGAAGGAGAGGCAGTTACGCGCTTACAGGGAGGCGCTGGATGAAGAATTGTTCAAGGTTGAAGAGGTGCGTATAAGTCTGGATAGGATGGATGAGCCTGGCAGCCCGCGTTCTCGTGTAGTATGCGAGCGGTGCCTGGAAGGAATAAACGATGGCAGGGAGATAGAGGGAAGCAGGGGTGAGAAGCTTTGCAGGTCGTGTGCGAATGGGGGGTATTACAGTGTGGTTTCCGACAGAGTTATGTATGAAGATTTGTAGCTGCGCAGCACAATGCTGCTGCCTATTGGGTCTGTTTGAGATTCTGTAGCGGTTCTCATATGAATGCGACTGCTACCTGACGGGCCTGGCTCAAGATCGCTCTGATTAGCCTGACAATCTATTAACTCAGTTTGGTCGCATCCGAGTGAGAATCGCTATAAGCCAATATTTACTGGCGCTCTAATTTGAAATTGACATACTAGCTGCTGGTGCAACCTCTTTTCCTGATTGCCCGTAAACAATCTTTTCTCTGCGATTGAGGTAGATGCGCGAGCAGCCGCCAGCGTCCGATAACGTATCTGATACGATGTGAGCTTATACAGAAAGCGCTTTCGAAGGGAGAACTTTTACGTGCTGTTTGCCCGGAGCTTTTTTTTGAGTTTTACGCTTTCGGGTGTTACGTATGACAAAGGGTTGTGTGTGCTGAAAGATTTGCGTTTGCGATACAGTCTGAAACTGCTGATCCTACTGCTGATTCTGCCTCACACCTTTACGGGGCAGAGCGGGTGCCGGGCACAAGTGTGCCAGGCTTCGTCTGCTGTGGATGCGGAAGATGTAGTTCGCGTTCGCACGGACGAAGTGGTCGTGCCGGTCTCTGTCAGAGACGAGCGTGGAGCGCCTGTGAACGGCTTGACCGGCGATCAGTTTCTGATTTACGAGAACGGGGTAAGGCAGGAGATAAGAAGCTTTAACCGGCGAAGAGTTCCTGCGAACATAGTGCTGTTGCTGGACGCATCCGGGAGCGTGTTCGGAGAGATGAGCCTTATACGCGAGGCTGCGAAGAGTTTTGTTAAAAACCTGTTGGAGGGCGACCAGGTTTCCGTCATGCAATTTTCGGACAGGGTGGAGCTGCTTCAGGATTGGGTGGCTGCGACCGACTGGAAGACGATCTCGAAAGCGCTGGACTGGCGCTATCATGGCGGGGAGCGAACGACATTTTACGAAGGGCTGTACAGGGCTGCCAGGGATCAGGCTGGCAGGGTAAAGGGGCGTAGAATAATAGTTCTGTTGACGGACGGGGTGGACACTGCGCAAGGGGGCGGAGCTACTTTCGCGGAGGCGCTTGAGGCCGTGCGAGGAGCAGAGGCAACTGTTTATGTTGTGAGCTTGACGGCGAGTTTGCGGCGTGAGCTTGATGGAAGAGTTGGCGGAAGGTTTCGAGCAATATTGAGTGGAATAAGTCCGGGGCAGGTAGCACGCTACCGTAAGATTATTGATGAGGCTGAGAAGCATCTGATAGAGATTGCAGAGCGGACGGGCGGGCGAATCTTCTTCCCGCACGAGACTGCGGATTTGATTCCGGCCTACGTTGCTATAGCGGAGGAGTTGCGCACGCAATATATTTTGACTTATGTGCCGAAGAAGAGCTTGAGCGGCGGGGAATGGCGTGAGCTAAAAGTGCTTGTGTTGCCGGGCGGGTATGAGATTGGGACCAGAGCCGGGTTTCGTGTCAGCCGGTAGTAGCTAATTTATGGTAAGCACTTGTGCAAAATTACATAAAACCATCAATTTGAGAGATAGTCTTAAGGTTTAGTTTTTTTGCCGGGTTTTGAAGCATCCGGTGCGATAGTTAAAGCTAATTCTGCACGAAGTGCTTATGAGTTCCTATAAAACAGTTTGAATGTAAAGGAAAGAGAGATGGAGACTTCAGATAGGATGCATGCCCCTGCGGTCGCTTGGATGGTTGGGATTGTTGCGTGGCTTGTGCCTGGCGGCGGACATATTCTTGTTGGCAGGTGGGGGCGTGGACTGTTGCTGGGAGGAACTGTTGGGTTGATGTTCCTGATAGGTTTAAGGCTTGGCGGCCATCTCTTCGGTTTCGCAGGGCAGGAGGGGACGAATGCGCTTTTGCAGATTCCGCCTGCGATAGCGAATATGGGATCGGGTCTTCTTTACCTTATCTGCTGGCTTCTCAACAGAGGATTCGGCGAGGGCGCCGATCTTGCAAGCTCGCCTACGTTCGAGTACGGGAACACGTTTCTTCTCGTTGCAGGGCTTTTGAACTATCTGGTAATGCTGGACGCTTTTGATCTGGCGGCGGGAAGGAAGAGATGAAACATTTTTTTATGATGATGCTTTTCGCAGCGCTGGTCTCCGTAGTGTTCGGCGTTACGGCCAGGCACACAGCGCGCGAACGCCTGTTGTATGGGCTGAAAGTTTTTGGGGAGTTCATGGTAATAGGGTTGGTGCTGGCGTGGGTACTCTATTTTCTACCTCTCAGGTAGGTGCTGTGGGGTGGACGCCGCGTCCGATTACACCCGGCGTCCATCTCCGGCTTTGCACAAGAAGTCAAAAATGCTACCAACAATGGGCAGGAAATTAATCTTGACCGCTAAATGATGTTGGCCCAGCCTACTTTTTGTGCAAAGCCTCCATCTCCTGTGACTATAAGCACTATTTACAGGAGAGAGCATTGAAGCATTGACTGGCTTGTGTGACATATGGGGCTTGTAGAGACTGAAGCAATTGTTCTGAGAACCTATAATTTTGCAGATGCGGACAAAATAGTCATCTGCTTGAGCAGGAAAGCGGGCGTTATAAGGGCTGTGGCGCGCGGCTCACGGCGTTTGAAGAGCAGGTTCGGCGCGGGTCTGGAGCCTTTCACACTGCTGTCTTTGAGCTATTACGAGAAGGAGGGAAGAGAGCTTGTCACGCTGCGCCATCTGGAGATTATCATCTCATACTTCAACCTGTGCAGCGACGCGGACAGCATATCTTCTCTGGCGCGCATGGCGGAATTGCTGATAGAGTTTTTGCCACCGCACGAGCCTGACGAAAGAGTCTTCAGAATGATGTGCGCCTGTCTGGAAGCGGCTTCCAGGTCGCCCAAGTCATTGGCTCACCTGGTTCGCTATTTCGAGGTCTGGCTTCTGAGGCTTTCGGGTTTTTTGCCGGATATGGTCGCGTGTTCTATTTGCGGCTCAAGGCTGCACGATTCGAAAACGGTCTCTACGGACGCAGAGGGCAGGTTGCGCTGTCAGCAATGCAGCCAGGGAACTGGAATGCGTCTTACGGAAGAGGTCTTGGGGCATCTGCGGGCAATACGCCGTCTGTCACCCGAAGCGTATGTGCTGGAAGGGCTGCGAGCATCTGCTGAATCCTGTAAGGATCTGGATCGGTTCACCAGCGTCTATATACGAAGAGCATTAGAGCGAGAACTGCGAGCGAAAGCCATCACGTTTGAAGAGTAGCGGCTGGCTTAAGGGGCATTTTTACCATGCATGGTGGTTCAAGATTAATTGAGCGCTACGTTCTAGGGGCAATTCTGCCCTATTTTCTTCTGGCGCTACTGCTTCTCACGGGTATCTTGTATGCGCAGCAGTCCGGACGCTTCGCCGAATTGGTTATAGGCATAGGTATTCCTTTAGATCTTTTTTCAGATATGGCCTTTAGTCTGCTGCCCGGCGTACTGACTTTTACTATGCCTATGGCGCTACTGGCGGGAGTCATCATAGGGCTTAGCCGGTTGGGTTCAGACAGTGAGTTGACGGCCATGCGCGCGGCTGGCGTTGGCACGTGGCGGCTTGTCTGGCCTGTGCTCTTCTTCGGAGTTGTCATCTCTATTCTGGCGCTTTACATAAACCTGTGGGTTGCCCCTTATGCCGCGCGCGATCTGCGGCGGGCTGCTTTGCAGGCAGCTCTTTATAAGCTGGATTCGCCGGTCGAGCCGCGCTCCTTTAGCACGGAGATACCTGGCTATGTGGTTTACGTTGGAGAAGGGGACAGGTCGCGCGGGGTCTGGGAAAGAGTTTTCATAGCGACGGAGACTGCCGATGGGACGCGAAGATTGCTGACGGCGCGCTCCGGCAGGATTGACGCATCGCCTGAGCGTTCCGAGCTGGTATTGGATGATGCGGATGCGACGCAGATCGGAGCGGGTGCGGACGGAGGGGTGGTTCGCGAGCGATCCGCCGAGCTGCGCCTGCAGATCAGCACGGGCAGGGCCGCTTTGCTCGATAGGCTTAACACGGCGGACGTAGAGCCTGAAGAGATGGGCTGGCGTGAGTTGAGGCAGTATACGAAGGTCGAATCAGGTGCCAAGTCGCTGGATGCTAACGCCCTGCTTCAACGCAGGCTGAGCCTCTCTATTGCGCCGCTGGCTTTTGCTTTGCTTGGAGCAGGGATAGGGTTAAGGGTGCGCAGAGGCGGCAGGGGGCTGGGGATGATTCTTTCCCTTACAGCAATGGTCTGCTATTACCTTGTAGCCCTGCTGGGCGAGCAGATGGCTCGCGCTGGAAAGGTTCCGCCTGTATTGGGGGGCTGGGTGCCGCAGTTACTGGCCTTGTTTGTGGGTATGGCGCTTTTGAGCTTACACGCAAACGCGGGTCTGATAATGAAACTCTCTCTGGTATCAGGCTATAAACAGAGAGAAGAGGAAGAGAGAAGTCCGTCCAAAAATAGCAGCAGCAGAAGCGATGCGCACAGCAGAGCCAGGCTGCTAAACTTTCCAGTGCTTTTGGACATATATATATTCGGCAACCTCCTGCGCACGTTCGCGTTGGTTTTCGTAGCAGTTACGGCCATTTTTCTTATTTTCACAGTCTTTGGCCTGTGGCGTTCGATTATCGTGACTAATACGCCGACACGCATGGTCATAGAGTACCTGATATATCTGCTTCCGTTCTCCACCATACAGACGCTCCCCGCTTCGACTCTAATCACAATGCTGGCGACATACGCTCCTATGGTTAGAAGAAGTGAAGCTGTGGCGTGGTGGTCGTGCGGTCAAAGCTCCTACAGGCTCTTCTTGCCTGCTGTGCTCATGGCGGTCTGTGTTGGGGCTGCAAGCTGGCTGCTACAGGAAAATATTATGCCGTCGGCCAACGTGAGGCAGGATGAGATTCGTGCCAGGATTAAAGGAGGGGTTGCGCGTGTCAGCGCGGGCACGGACAGGCAGTGGCTAGCCTCCGCCCAGGCGCGCCGTATTTACTCTTATGAGTTTAATGGCAGCGACGGTAGTCTGCGAAAACTGGCTGTTTTTGAGTTCGATGATGAAGGGCAGCATTTAAGGAGAGCGATCTTCTCGGAAGAGGCGCACTGGGGAGCAGCTCCGCACGTATTAAATTTGCGAGGATACCGCATGTTAACTCTTACGGAAGGAGGTGCTGATAGGCTTGACGGGCAATCGCTGGAGTTAACTGGAGCGGACGCGCCCGAAGTGTTTAAGCCCGAGATCGACAGGCCGCAGCAGTTAAGCAGCAACAGGTTAAGCGCTTACATAAGGAACTTGAAGGGTACAGGCGTCAATACAACTACGCTATCTGTCTCTCTACAGAGAAAATATGTGGAGCCGTTCGGCCCGGTCGTGCTGGCGATGGTGAGCCTGCCTATGGCTATCTCTTTCGGGAGGAGAAGCGCTCTCATGGCTCTTTGCCTTGCAGTAGCTATAGGCCTGGCCTTTTGGGCCGTTTCCAGTCTATTTCAGCAGGCGGGTAACTACGAGATGCTGCCGCCATCGGTTGCAGCGTGGTCACCCCTGTTGATCTTTACGTTTCTGGGGATATACCTTACGGCCAGAGTCCGCACCTGATTTAAGTTCCAGTCTCCCAGCTCGACAGGTATTCAGTCTGCTCTGGTGTGAAAGTATCTATTCTTATCCCCAATGCCCTTAGCTTCAGGCCGGCAATCTCCGTATCAACATCCTTCGGCAGCATGTGTACACCGGGCGGCAGGTTGCCCTTATTCTTTACCAGATATTCAACCGATAGCGCCTGATTGGCGAAGCTCATATCCATCACGCTGGCCGGGTGTCCTTCCGCTGCAGCCAGATTTATTAATCGCCCTTCTCCAAGTACGATTATACGTTTATGTGAATCTTCCAGAGTGTATTCTTCGACAAATGGTCTGAGCCGGAGTGGCTGGCCTGATACTTCACGCAGTGCGACAAGATTAAGCTCAAGGTCGAAGTGGCCGCTATTGCAGACTATTGCGCCATCCTTCATAGCCTCGAAATGCTCTCGGTCAATTACATGCCTGTTGCCGGTCACAGTAACGAAGATATCCCCTAAAGGCGCGGCTTCCGTCATTGGCATTACACGGAATCCGTCCATAACCGCTTCAACCGCCTTGATGGGGTCTATCTCCGTTACTATCACATTCGCACCCATTCCCCTGGCGCGCAAAGCCACCCCTTTCCCACACCATCCATAGCCAACTACTACCAGGGAGCGCCCGGCCAGAAGTATGTTTGTTGCACGTATAATTCCGTCCAGCGTGGATTGCCCTGTACCGTAGCGGTTGTCGAAGAAGTGCTTGGTCTGAGCATTATTGACAGCCATGGCTGGGAAGGTAAGAACACCGGCAGCCTCCATTGCTTGCAGCCGTACTATGCCTGTGGTCGTCTCCTCTGTTGTTCCCAAAACTTTTTTTGCCTGATCGCCGCGCTCTTTGATGAGGGTGGCGACGACATCTGAGCCGTCGTCAATAATGATTTCGGGTTGAAAGTCCAGAGCGGTTCGCACGTGCCGGTTGTAAGTATCGGTTGACTCGCCTTTTATGGCGTAGACGGAGACACCCCAATCAGCCACCAGCGAAGCTGCCACATCGTCCTGCGTCGAGAGGGGATTTGAGGCAATCAGGACGGTCTCCGCTCCCCCGGCCTGAAGCGCTCTGACAAGATTTGCGGTTTCGGTCGTCACATGCGCGCATGCAGCTATGCGTATACCTTCGAGGGGCTTCTCTTCGCCGAATCGCTCGCGAATGAGTCTTAGCACAGGCATTTCACGCTCTGCCCACTCAATGCGCTTCTTGCCGTGCGGTGCCAGGCCAATGTCTTTTATGTCGCTCTCAAACGTTTCTGGTGCTATCATTTGCAAGTCCTTTTTAAGGTATAAGATTAAGTAGTTATGCGGCGACTCTGGTTAAATTCCCGCATGCTCTCTAAGGGATTCAGCTTTATCCGTCTGTTCCCATGTGAAGCCTTCTTCCTCTCTGCCGAAGTGGCCGTAGGCAGCCGTTCGCCTGTATATGGGTCTGCGCAGCTGAAGCTCTTCTATGATGCCCAGTGGGGTCAGGCGAAAATGTTCGCGTACCATATTTGACAGGTCGCGCTCGCTAACACGCCCAGTCCCGCCCGTATCTACAAGCACGGAAACGGGGTCTGCTACTCCTATGGCATAGGCCAGTTGCACCAGGCATCGTTCGGCCAACCCGGCAGCAACGATGTTTTTGGCAACATATCTGGCCATATAAGCGGCAGAGCGGTCGACTTTTGTCGGATCTTTGCCTGAAAAAGCGCCTCCTCCATGCGGGGCATAGCCTCCATAGGTGTCAACGATTATCTTTCGACCGGTGAGACCTGCGTCGCCTTGCGGGCCTCCTGTTACGAAGCGCCCTGTGGGGTTGATATGGAATTTAGTGGCGTCGTCCAGCAGCTCGCATGAGATAGTCTGGCGTATGACTTGCTCCTCTATCTCTTTGCGTAGTCTCTCGTTAGTGACATTGGGGTCGTGCTGTGATGAAATGACTACTGCATCTACCCTAAAGGGCCTGCCGTCCCTGTACTCTATAGTTACCTGTGATTTCCCGTCTGGGCGCAAATAGGGAAGTAATCCCTCCTTTCTTACCTCTGATAGCCTGCGTGCAAGCCTGTGAGCAAGCTGTATGGGCAGAGGCATCAATTCGGGCGTTTCATTGCAGGCGAAGCCGAACATCAGCCCCTGGTCGCCCGCTCCGCCCGCGTCAACCCCCATGGCTATGTCCGGCGACTGGCGATCCAGCGATGACAGCACGCTACACGTATCGCAGTCGAATCCATATTTGGCGCGCGTATAACCGATTTCTCTAACGGTTTCACGTGCAACCCTGGAAAAGTCTACGCGCGCTTCGGTTGTTATCTCGCCCGCTATAACGACCAGCCCTGTGGTAACTAATGTTTCGCAGGCTACTCTGCCCGTAGCGTCATGTTCAAGGACTGCATCAAGGACTGCATCGGATATCTGGTCTGCGATCTTGTCCGGGTGGCCCTCTGTGACCGACTCGGACGTAAACAGGTAACTGCCTTCAGTGCTCAAAGTTGACTTGCTCCTTAACTGTGTATTTGGATAGGGAGGCATGCTAAAAGACCGCGTACTTTAACAGTCGTAATTGCCAGGTGTCAAGGAGACCGAGGCCACTTTATTCGTACGTGGAGCGGAATCCTGCCTTTCTTGATAATTTAAGACTGGCCGGCGAACATAATCTTTATTATCGGACTCAGGGCAAATCTAATCTTGGAGGGGGGGGGTGGTAAATGCCCACATGCTCATAAGCCTCTGTTCATGCCCTGCTGAGAAACCGGTGTCGCATTATCAGGGCGCAACTATCCATGTTTCGATTCCTTGACTAAGTAGTCTCTAATCTTTTAGAGTCTCTTTTAAAAATTTTACTACTTTCACATCCCATGAAGATCGAAAACCATTCGAAAGTAAAACTCCCACGCGGGACAGTGCGCGTTATTGAATCTGTTACCGAGACCGTTCCCAGAGAGCATTTGCGCGGGATTGATTTAGTGCGGCTTGTTGACAGGATCAGGGACACACGGTTAAGAAATTCTTCGCAGGCAACGGAGATTCCAGGCTTATACCATCCTAAGCAGGGCGGCCAGCAAGCCTGGATTGAAATTGCACTAGAAACAATACTTCCCTACTCAAAGCCATTCCATAAGCAACTTATTCCACGCCTGTCCTTTAAAGGCAACCTGGCGGCCATACTCGTTTCACTGATCGGCCAGCACTACTATATGACCTTGCGCCATTCAGTTAAAAGGGGGCAATTAGAATCTTCTATTAAGGCATATACAGAGAAGCATCTGAGGAGATGGCATGAGAACCAGCATACATTGAGGTCGCGCCTTTTCAGACCGCTTCAACCTACTCTTGAGCGCTGGACAAAGAGCCTTCAAAAGCGCGCCAAGCAAGAGAAACGAAGATAACTCCGTAGCAGTCTAACCTCTTGCATTTAATCAGGTACAAGAATCAGCTATCGTTATCAGACCCGCCGCCGGGGCCACCTAAATCGTCCAGAACGGTGTGAAGCGCCGACAACAACTCCTCTCTTACAACATGCGACCTGCGAAATCGCATTTCAAGCTTAAAATCCTTATGCGGCGACACATAACGATAGGTGTACGGCGCAGGGTGCGCACCCTTCAGTCTTTCTCCAAACTTTGAGCGTCTAGCCGCCCTTGCCCCGTCACGTGTTAACCCTTTGGAGACTATTTCGTCCGTCATCTGAGCCATAGAGATATCATCGGGCTGACGCACAATCTGTAGCAGAAGCGATTTGGAGCTAACGTCGGCACGCCGACATTGTTCACGTATCTTCTCAGGTATTGCTGCTATGGAGAGAGCTTCCGTCACGGTCGAGCGGCTCTTCCCTATCTTTCTGGCGATCTCTTCGTGAGTGTAGCCGAACTTCTCCGTAAGCGCCAATAGCCCGTCAGCCTCCTCCCATGCGGTTAAATCCTTGCGCTGCATGTTCTCAATCAAAGCGATTTCTGCCACAGCCCTGTCATCAACATCCATCTCTATACAGGGCACCTCTCGCAATCCAGCTTCACGCGCAGCGCGCCAGCGCCTCTCACCCGCTATTATCATCCACCTGCCGCTCAAACGCGAGGGCTTGACCAGCAGAGGCTCCAGCACGCCCTTCTCTCTAATAGAGGAGATCAATTCACTCAAATCGCCTATCTCGACGCGGGGCTGATCCGGGTTGGGATCCAATTTCTCAAGCGCTATCAACCTGCCGACCGGCGTAGGCCTGTGCTGAGATAACTCTTCCACATAATGCGAGTCATGTCGCATTTTCAGCCCCGTAGGTAATCCCCTTTTAGACACGACTAATCACCTCTTCGCAAAGTTTTGTATACTCATTAGCGCCGGACGAATGCGGCGCGAAAGTAAAGATAGACTCTTTATAAGCGGGCGACTCTTCCAGCCTAACGCTTTTCGTAATGACCGTCTCGAACATTTTTGGGCCGAAAACACGCCGAATCTGCTCGAAAACCTCGCGCGCCAACGTGGTTCTCTTATCATGTAGCGTTACTACAACCCCCAGTACCTGCAAATTCGGATTGGGCCGCGACTTGACCTTCTCTATGGTCTCCAGAAGGTCGTCCGTTCCCTCAAGCGCAAAGTAGGACGACTGTATGGGAATAAGCACGTGAGTTGCAGCCACAAGCGCATTGACAGTAATTAACCCAAGCGTTGGAGGGGTGTCAATCACAATCACATCATACTCTTTTCGAATCGGCTCTAACCTGTCTTTCAAACGAAAAGGGGCATCAAAATCACCCACCAGCTTGGCCTCAAGTTTTGCCAGGTTGATACGTGCAGGAATTATCTGAAGACCTGAAACCGTCGTCTCGTAAATTATATCGTTTAAATCACCTTTTCCGTCCATCATCAGATCATAGGCGGAGCCGTCAACGCCAAGCGGATCTAAAAATGAGATGGAGCTATTAGCCTGTGGGTCAAGGTCAAGAAGCAACACTTTCTTGCCAATCCGCGCGAAAGCTGCGGAAAGATTGATGGCAGTTGTAGTCTTCCCTACCCCGCCTTTTTGATTTGCGATTGCAATTATCATTAACCGCAATCCTTAGGAATGAGCCTTTCAGCAGATGGCCTTTAAGAGAATCAGGGTCAAGCTTTCTATCCTACCCACAGGTCACCGCATTTGAAAGTTAAATTCTTCGGCGAGATTAGCCCGTATTTACAGGCTTAAAAGCACTTTCGGCTTAAATTTCGTCTGTAACGATCTATAACCTCAAAACTCTGCGGAGCATGTTCCCCGCAAGCCTTGCTTGCGAAAGCCCGGCCAATTGCCACTCGCCTTCATGCAATGTGCAGATTGCTCGCATGCTGTTGCTTTCTGAGACGCTGCCAGCCTCTAAGATGAAGCCATCTCTATCTCACATGGGAAGGTCGCCGGCTTCGCCTATAACATCAGGCCATTCGTCCTCCAACTCAGCCCCTTCCTCAGCCGAAATATCCTCATCGCCGGAAGGCGCGTTGCGTGAGGCGGCTCGTATCACTTCCGTGTTGACAAAAATAGGGCAATCAGACCTTAACGCCAGAGCAATCGCATCCGATGGGCGCGCATCAAGAAGCATCTGCCCCCCGTCCGCAGCCCTCAACTCTATGACCGCAAAGAAGGTGTTATCGCGCAACTCCGTTACAACCACACGCTCAACCATCGCTCCCACTTCCACAATTAAATTGCGCAAGAGGTCGTGAGTCATGGGCCTGGGCGGCGCTATTTTCTCAATCTCAAGAGCTATCGCGTTAGCCTCATAGGTTCCCACCCATATTGGCAAAATCGTATCGCTGTTTATATCTTTCAGAATAACGATCGGTGTGCCGCTGTTCGGGTCCATCATCAAAGCCCTAATTTTTACTTCTATTTCCATGCGCTCACCTTATCTTTTACTTTAAGCTGTCAGGCCGGCAAGGCACAGCCCTACCACGTTCCCGTAAAGGCTATTTACCTTCGCCTCTGTGACTAACACTTCAACTATATTGCCTATCAACGATGAGTCTCCAGGGAAGTTGACAACCTTATGGCACGTAGTGTGGCCTGTAAGGTCTCTCTCCGACTTAGCGCTTTCACCTTCAACTAATACTTTAACTTTCCGGCCAATGTACCCGCCAAAAATTCTGCTCTGTATACTGCGCTGCAAGCTCTCAAGGGTTAAGAAGCGTGCCCTCTTTTCTTCAACGCTTACATCATCAGGTAATCTGGAGGCGGGCGTACCCTCTCTCTCCGAATATTTGAAAATGTACAGCCCATGATACTGACACTTTTCCAACAAGCTTAATGTGTCTTCAAAATCAGAAGCGGTTTCACCCGGAAATCCCACAATTACGTCCGTAGTCAGGGACATCTCTCTGCCTGCCCTACCTATATGCTCAACCTTTCCCAGGTAATCGCTTCTGCTATACCCTCGCCTCATACGACGCAAAACCCTGTCGCTGCCGGATTGTACTGGCAAATGCACCCAGTTGCATAAATTATCGTGCTCGTTCATGGCCGCGACTATATCCTCATGAAAATCTCTCGGGAATGAAGTAGTGTACTTGATTCTCTCAATTCCTGTACGAGCGACAGCGCGCAGGAGTCTTGAGAACGGAGTCGCGCCTTTTATGCCCTCAAGTCCTTCCTCGCTCTTAGGGCGATAGCTGTTCACGTTCTGCCCAATCAAATGTATCTCCTTAAAACCGGAGTCCAACAGACCTTGAATCTCCGCAATAATATCGTATGCCGT